>Ga0207427_100011_pt1 | contig 640076 bp, 553 predicted proteins | sample AraplaCL_Cvi_mMS_FD_184268 | JGI IMG/M metagenome (GOLD analysis project Ga0207427, IMG submission 184268) | Arabidopsis root microbial communities from the University of North Carolina, USA - plate scrape CL_Cvi_mMS (SPAdes) (version 2) | ecosystem: Host-associated > Plants > Roots >... | reverse complement strand
GGAGCTTGCTCCCGCTGGGGCGCGAAGCGGCCCTGAATTGGGCCTGCTACGCAGTCCAGCGGGAGCAAGCTCCCTCGCCACAGATACTTCTCAGGCCTCCAGACTTCCTTAAGTGAACTGCATTGCGCCAATGGCGGGCTTACTGTCAAACGCATTCGTCAAAACGCAAAACACGAACAGCCAAACGCGCCCCAGAATCCCTGGAAGTCACTGACGGGTGCGTTCGACAAGAGCGCCCGCTCATGGTTGTGGGCATGCACCGCGCAGGCGCCTGCGCATTGATGCATCTGGGCGGTGAGCTATGCCAAGGGTTTCCAGTGCCCCGGCACGTTCACCACCGGTGACCAGTCGGGCATGACCGGCAAACGCGGTGGGCCGAGTTTTTCGAATTCGAGGCTCCCGTACACCACCTTGCCACCGACCACGGTCAGCACCGATTCAATCCATTTGATCGCTTCGTCGTCGACGCTGAAGTAGTCGGCAGACAACGCCACCAGGTCCGCCAGTTGCCCGACCTTGATCTGGCTTTTTGTGCCTTGCTCGGAGGAGAACCAGGCGCTGCCATGGGTATAGAGTTCCAGCGCCGTGTCGCGGCTCAGGCCTTGCGGGTACAACTCCAGGCCGCCGACGGTGCGGCCGCTGACCAGCCAGTAGAGCGACGTCCACGGGTTGTAGCTGGAAACCCGCGTGGCGTCGGTGCCGGCACCGACCGGGATGCCTTCGGCGAGCATGCGCTGGATCGGTGGGGTGTGCTCGGCAGCCTTGGCGCCGTAACGATCGACAAAGTACTCCCCCTGAAAGGCCATGCGGTCCTGAATCGCAATGCCGCCGCCCAGTGCACGAACCCGCTCGATGTTCTGCGCGGTGATGGTTTCGGCGTGATCGAAGAAGCACGGCAACCCGTCGAAAGGGATGTCGCGGTTGACCTTTTCGAACACGTCGAGCATCCGCGAGATCGATTCGTTGTAGGTGGCGTGCAGGCGAAAACGACGAATCCCGCCATAAGGGCGGGATTCGTAGGCAGCCAGAGGGCTCCCGAGGCTGGGAGCCGTCGTCTTAGCTTGGGAACAGCTCGGACAGTTTCATGGCCAGCATCATGTCGCCTTCAGCGCGCAGTTTGCCGCCCATGAATGCCTGCATGCCGTCGGTCGAACCGTCGACGATGCCTTCCAGGGTTTCGCCGTCCATGACCAGAGTCACTTGAGCGTCCGGGTTCTCGCCTTCTTTCAGCTCGCACGTGCTGTCTTTGACGATCAGCGAGAAGTTCTTGGTGTCGTCGATGCGGAAACCGAAAACCAGGTCCAGACCGGCAGCAGCGGCTGGGTTGAACTTGGCTTTCATGGCTTGTACGGCGTCAGCTACGGAGGTCATGGTTCGATCCTTTCATGAAGTGTTACACAGGGGTCACAGTGATCCGGACTCAACGGAAAGTGATGAGTTCCGGGGCCTTCAGCAGCTGCAAATGTGCATGACTGTTGAAGGAAGCCAGTGCCACCTCGCGACCACGGAACTTCAGTTGGTTGAGCGAGGTGTTAACGATTTGCCAATTCAGTTCAAAGGCCTGCCTGGCCGGCATTTGAGTAATCAGGTGGAGCAGGGCAGTGATGGTCCCGCCGGAGGTGAACACGGCGATTTTCTGGGTGTTGTCGGCCTGTTCAAGAATACGCTGCAAACCGGCCTGGACCCGCTCGACGAAGCCAAGCCAGCTTTCGAGGCCGGGTGTATCGTACGTCCCGGCCAGCCAGCGCTCGATGATTAAAGCAAAGATTCGCTGAAACTCGCCGCGATTCTGCGCGGCATTGCGCAGAATATTCAGGGCTTCGGGCTCTTCGGGCAGCAGGTCTGGAAGCAGTGCGCGGATCACTGCGTCGGCGTCGAACTCGTTGAAAGCCGAATCGATTTCCAGGGGCGGTACTGGCAGGCCGACAGCGCCGAATTGTGCCAGGGTGCTGGTGGCAGTGTGTTGCTGGCGACGCAAGTCGCCCGACAGGCAGCGATCGAAACTCAATCCCAGTTCAGCCAGGTGGCTGCCGAGTATTTCTGCCTGGCGAATACCGGTCGGCGACAGCACGTCGTAGTCGTCTGCACCGAAAGAGGCCTGGCCATGTCGAATCAAATAGATGCTGCCCACGTCCGCGTCATCCGGGTACGTTGAAGGTTTTGCGAGGTTATGAGGATGGCGATGAGCTGTCAATGAAAAAACATACGCTTGTTTGAAATGCTCGTTGGAGGCCCGTTACAGAAGGTTTCACGACTGGTCGCAACGCGGCCGTATGGGTATGCTGAAGGTATACGCGTCCGCGTGTTCTGCGGCGCACTGTCGTTAAGGAGTCAATGTGGAGTTTTTGTCCGAGTACGCAAGTTTTCTGGCTAAAACCGTTACCCTGGTGATCGCCATTCTGGTGGTCCTGGCCAGCTTTGCGGCGTTGCGCAGCAAAGGCCGGCGCAAGTTCACGGGCCAGTTGCAGGTCAGTAAACTCAATGATTTCTACAAGGAACTGCGTGAGCGCCTGGAGCAGACACTGCTCGACAAGGACCAGCTCAAGGCCTTGCGTAAATCCGAAGCCAAGTCCGAGAAAAAACAGAAGAAAAAGCCGGAAGCCAAACCACGGGTGTTCGTGCTGGATTTCGATGGTGACATCAGGGCTTCGGCGACTGAAAGCCTGCGCCACGAAATCACCGCGTTGCTGTCCTTGGCCACGCCAAAGGACGAAGTCGTGCTGCGCCTGGAAAGCGGCGGAGGCATGGTTCACAGCTACGGTCTGGCATCCTCGCAACTGGCGCGGATTCGTCAGGCCGGTGTGCCATTGACCGTATGCATCGACAAGGTCGCGGCCAGCGGCGGTTACATGATGGCGTGCATCGGCGAGAAGATCATCAGCGCGCCGTTTGCCATTCTGGGTTCGATCGGGGTGGTGGCGCAGTTACCTAACGTCAATCGCCTGCTGAAAAAACACGACATCGACTTTGAAGTCCTGACGGCGGGTGAGTACAAGCGCACGCTGACGGTGTTTGGCGAAAACACCGAGAAGGGCCGGGAGAAGTTCCAGGAAGACCTGGATGTGACCCACGAACTGTTCAAGAACTTCGTCTCACGCTACCGGCCGCAACTGGCGATCAATGAAGTGGCCACCGGCGAAGTCTGGCTGGGTGTTGCCGCGCTGGAAAAACGACTGGTCGATGAGCTGAAAACCAGCGATGAATACCTTGCCGAACGGGCCAAGGGCGCAGAGCTGTTTCACCTGCATTATGCCGAACGCAAGAGTCTGCAAGAGCGCGTCGGCCTGGCGGCCAGCGGCTCGATTGATCGGGTCTTGTTGACCTGGTGGAGCCGTCTCACCCAGCAGCGTTTTTGGTAGGGAGCACGGGACTAACCACTGTTATCGCAGCGTCGAGTGCAATGCTCGGCGCTGAACAGGTTCAGTCGCGGGTGTGCACCCTTCACATTTCAGTGTCTTTTGAGGCCGTCGCGTTTTCCCAGTTGTTTGAAGACATTTCCTGCTTTTTTTGCGGTGGGCGATGCATAAGCTCTTGGCTCCCGAATCAACTGCAAAGGATTGCAAATGATGGCGCTAGAGACTCAACACCAGCCTGTCACCAGCCGGTTATCCGCTCAGAAAAAACAACTGCTGTCGAGCCTTGCACTGGACGCCGTATTACCCTCGACCCCGACCCAATATGCCGCGAAGCTGATCAAGGAGCGTTGGGGGGCAGTACCATTGGCTGCTCGCTTGGTCGATCTGAATTACAGTTTCTATGGCTACCCTGCGCAACAGAACGTGCAGCAAGGCCGTGTCAGAAAATCACAAAGCCTGGTACAGGCCTTGCTGTCCAACTATCAGACGGTGGGCGCGGGTCGCTTCGGGGAAACGGCATTCGGCCTGTACACGCCTCCTGCCGTGGGGCCGGAAGTCCGAATTGTCGAGATTGATGAGTCTATAAATCCAGACGGTGGGTTCCAGGACTACGAGGGCATCTATCGTCAGACCGACCCTCAGCGCTACGGCCCCGGTACTCAGTTGAAGCTGCAGCCGGCAGAGTTCAAGAAGTGGGTGTGGGAGCTGGAGTTCAAGGACAGATACACCGCTTATGTGCACGCTGCGTGGCCTTCCGACGAGGTCTGTCTTGCCCCCCAAGGTTATCCGCTGCGCACTTCGGTCAAGACGGCCTTTGTCATGGCGGCTTATTTGCAACACCAGGAAAACAGCCTGACCCAGGACGGACTCAAACTGGCACTGCAGGTTGCCGGGTTTGATCCGCAGCAAACATGGGAGCAACTGACGGTCGAGCAATTGCAGGCCTGGGCGACGATCGAGTCTTCCATAGAGGCTGCGCGGCTGGTCATTTACCGTTATGTATCGAGCGATATCTGGAGCTTTCGGGAGAAAACCAGTGAGCGGATTTTGCTTTATATCCCGAGTAACTCTTCTCCGTTCCACGAGTTCGCCGATCAAAAGGCGTTACACGAATGGGTGGTCGATGTGGGCCGGGACGTTGCCCGGAAGGAGGCTCTGGCAGCACATTTTTCCGAAGATGACCGGCAGGACGGCACGTTCCACGCGGGCGTGTCGACCGCGTTGGATGGCATGGCGATTTACCCCGAACAACATCATTTGAAGAAAGGCCATGGGTTTTTCAACGATGATGGTTACTGGGATCCTGCCGATTACATTCACTTCGAGGTCACAACGTCTCCAACCGATCCCTTCGCGCAGTGGGTGTTGGTGATGAAGCAAGCGGCCCGGGCCAGTATTGAAACGATTCGTGACGATGCCCAGGTCAATCGGGATGATTTGAGTGCGGTGGTCGAGCCCATTGTGCAATGGGTCAACAAATTTGGTCCCTTGGCGTTATTCGTTCCGGGGGGTGAAGGTTTATTGGCATTGGCCGGGCTGATCGATGCCGGTTATGGGCTGGCTCAGGCGGTTGATGGCAAGACCCCTGAAGAGCGCTCGGCAGGTGTCACACGCACCGTATTCGGTTTGCTCAATGCCTTGCCACTGGTCGCGGAAGGGGCGGCCATCAAGGCACAAGAATATTCCGTCGGCATAGACTCTGAACCCGGTCCTGCACCCGCTGTTGTGGACGAGCCCTTGTCCGGCGAATCCTCGATCGTGGCCGCAGGGGTTGCACCTCTCGCTCCAGGCGCTGAACGGCTACAACTGATGCGAGGTATCGGGCCGAGTGTCCAGGCATTCAGCGATGAGGTTCTCGCCCAGATAGCTCATGTCAGCCCGGTGGATGATGATGTATTACGCCTGCTGCACATCGGGCAGCGGTCGCCGGCTCCGATGCTGGCGGACACCATCAGTCGTTTCACGCTCGATCAGGATCTGCAGCGTGCCATTGACGCGTTCCCCGAAGGCTCGGCGCAGGCCGAGCAGCTCAAAAGCACACGAGTCGAACAGTTCAGGCAGCGCTACGACGCGCTACAGCAATCGGATAACGACTGGGTCAGGTTGTTCCGGCATCAATACCCGGGTTTGCCAAAAAGTGCGGTGGAGCAAATGCTCGACAGGTCGGGAGTGGACATTGCTGCGCCTCATACACTGGCTGACACCAGGCGAGTGCTCGGGCAGTTGAGCGGCAAGGCGCGGCAGTACGAGCAGCATGTACGCCTGTGCCGCGCCTATGAGGGGCTCTATCTGAAATCGGTCGAGAACGCCGACAGCGATGTGCTCGCTTTGCAGACGCTGGAACGGTTGCCGGGCTGGTCGCGTGCGACTCGAGTCGAGGCGCTCTACGGGCGGGTCGGTACGGCTGACTTTGATCAAGCGCTGCTCGGGCTTCTGCCACAAGAACAGCGTGCGGCCCTCGGTTTGCGTCCAGGCCATGAATGGCAGGACTTGTTGCTCAAAATTCGCGAGAACGCCCTGTCGCGCTCCGAATTGATGCTCGGGCTACACAGGATCGACTCTGGATTGTCCTTTCAGCGTTTCGGGTTGCACGGCGGTGGATTCCCGAACACCGCGCAGTCCGGTGAGCTGTCCATGGAGATCATGAGGCTTCAGGTTAAAGAGATTTATCCTGCGTTTACGACTGAACAAGCGGATGAGTTTCTGTTGAATGCGGGGGCACAGGCTCAGGCTGATCTTTATCGGCTGAGGTTGCAGTCAGAGCAACTACGTTTCGATATCACCGGTTGGATCGAAGACATCACCGATGATATCGAAGAGTTGGATATAGATATTCTGCTCGCGGGCGATGAGGGCACCGAGGAGATGAGTAACGCCGAGATCGAGGAGGAGAACGATGCGCGCATAGAGGAGTGGATGGAGATTGAGCGCGATACCCGATACGAGCTGGCCGAGGAGCTGGTCGCGATTTGGCAAAAACGTAGTGGGCCAGACAGCAGGGTTTATCGTGACGGTCAGTTTCTCGGCTTTCACCTGGATATGGACTTCGAGCAGATGCACTACCTCCCGCAGCTCAACGTAAAGTTGAATGACGTAGTCTCTCTCACCATGCCGAATTTCAAGTTAACGCAGCGCGGCAGCCTCAACGGATTCCTCGAGTGTTTCCCCAACCTTCGCACATTGAATATGCAGGGCGTCGATTTGCGTCTCTTTGATCAGAATGGGGTCGAGGTTGGCCGGTTACCACGCGCCATCACCGATATGCGTCAGCTTGAGGTCCTTAACCTGAAAGCGACCCGGCTGGTCTTGACGGAGGAAACAGTCGGTCAACTCGCCGAGCTCACCCGACTTCAGGAACTCGATCTAAGCGAAAACCCGCTCGGTCTCTCGCCGGCAGTGTTTGATATGTCCGAATTGCGTCAACTCAATTTGAGAAGGGCAGAGCTTCGGTCGTGCCCGGTCTTTACTCTCGATTTTCATGGCCTGGAGCGGTTGGATCTGCGTGATAACCAGATTGCCCGAGTGCCTGAGTCGGTTCGTAAGCAGTCGGTGGTCGAGGGCAATGTCTTGCTTTCAGGCAATCCGCTAACCGACACAGACAGTCTGCAATGGGTTGTAGCCCATCGAAAACAGACAGGGATCAATTTATGGATGGGGTCAGCGGTACACGATGTTGCCAGCCCAAACGTTTGGTTGACCGGGCTTCTCCCTGAGCAGGCGGCACAACAGACTGCACGCTGGGAACGTGTGTTTGCAAAAGAGCGGAGTGATCGTTTCTTCGACACTTTGGAAGCGCTGACGCGCACGGCTGATTTCCTGGTGGACTACGCACCTTTGCAGCAGCGAGTGTGGCGGATGGTTGACGAGATGGATGCTTCGCAGGAGCTTTACCAACACCTGTTCGAGGGTGTGGAGTGGTCGGCCTTCGATGGCGATGACCCGTTTGCCAGTTTCGAACGACTGGAAAACACAATCACTGCTTTCAAGGAGCCACCGGTGAAAAAAGCCAGGCTCGATGGCGAGGATTTTCAAGCGCCTTAGGTGGAGCGGGGGGCTTGTAGCCACAATGAAAAACCTTGAGTCCCGACACAGGCGCCGGGCTCAAGGTTTTTTTCGATCAGCGGCGACGGAACAGCGGCAGCGGTTCGTCGGTGGCGGCCTGGTAGGTCACCGAGAAGTCCTTGAGGCTTTCAAGGGCTTCGTACGGGTCCTTGTCGGCGCGCAATGCGTAAGCGTCGAAACCGCAGCGGTGCAGGTAGAACAACTGGTCGCGCAGCACATCGCCGATCGCCCGCAGTTCGCCTTTGTAGCCATAGCGGTCACGCAGCAGGCGCGCGTTGGAGTAGTTGCGCCCGTCGGTGAAGGCCGGGAAGTTCAAGGCAATGACCTGGAACTGATCGACGTCGTCACCGATTTCCTCGGCTTCCTCATCGGCATCCAGCCACACGCCCAAACCGCCATCACGAGCTTTGAGCGCATGCGCATGATCGCGCCACAGGGCCAACGGCACGATCAGGTCGTCGCAGTTGGAAATGCCGTCGAAGGTCGCGTCCTTTGGCAGCAAGTGCCAGGTTTCGTCGATGACTTCGTTGTTCTTAATTATTCGCTGCATAGACGCGTTCCTTGAAGAGGTCGATGCCGATACGTTGATAGGTGTCGATGAAGCGTTCGTCTTCGGTACGTTGTTCCACGTACACGTCGATCAGCTTCGAGATCACGTCAGGCATGTCGTCCTGGGCAAAGGACGGGCCGAGGATCTTGCCCAGGCTGGCGTCACGGCTGGCGCTGCCACCGAGGGATACCTGGTAGAACTCTTCACCTTTCTTGTCCACCCCGAGGATGCCGATGTGGCCGACGTGGTGGTGACCGCAGGCGTTCATGCAGCCGGAGATGTTCAGGTCCAGTTCGCCGATGTCGAACAGGTAGTCCAGGTCATCGAAACGGCGCTGGATGGCTTCGGCGATCGGGATCGACTTGGCGTTGGCCAGGGAGCAGAAATCGCCACCCGGGCAGCAGATGATATCGGTCAGCAGGCCGATGTTCGGCGTAGCGAAACCTTGCTCGCGCAATTCACCCCACATGGCGAACAGTTGGCTCTGCTCGACGTCAGCCAGAATGATGTTCTGCTCGTGGGAGGTGCGCAGCTGGCCAAAGCTGTAGCGGTCGGCCAGGTCGGCAACGCCATCGAGCTGCTTGTCGGTCAGGTCGCCCGGCGCAACGCCGGTCGGCTTGAGCGACAGGGTCACGGCAACATAACCCGGCTTCTTGTGGGCCAGGGTGTTGCGGGTGCGCCAGCGAGCGAAGCCCGGGTATTGCTTGTCGAGTTCAGCCAGCTCTGCCGTCTGATCGTTCAGGACTTTGTAGTCCGGATCGACGAAATGCTTGGCGACGCGATGCACTTCGGCCTCGGTCAGCGTGGTCTGTCCACCGCGAAGGTGTTCCATTTCCGCGTCGACTTTTTGGGCGAAGACTTCAGGCGTCAGGGCCTTGACCAGAATCTTGATCCGCGCCTTGTACTTGTTGTCGCGACGACCATAGCGGTTGTACACACGCAGGATGGCGTCAAGGTAGCTCAACAGGTCTTGCCACGGCAGGAATTCATTGATGAACGCGCCAACGACCGGCGTACGACCGAGGCCACCACCGACCAGCACGCGGAAACCCAGTTCGCCTGCGGCGTTGTGCACCGGCTCAAGGCCGATGTCATGGACTTCAATGGCTGCGCGGTCCGACGTCGAACCATTGATGGCGATCTTGAACTTGCGCGGCAGGTAGGCGAATTCCGGGTGGAAGGTGGTCCACTGACGGACGATTTCGCACCACGGACGCGGATCGATCAACTCGTCGGCAGCGACACCGGCGAACTGATCGGTGGTGACGTTGCGCAGGCAGTTGCCGCTGGTCTGGATCGCGTGCATCTGCACGGTCGCAAGCTCTGCCAGGATGTCCGGGATGTCTTCCAGCGCCGGCCAGTTGAACTGCACGTTCTGTCGGGTACTGATGTGGGCGTAGCCCTTGTCGTAGTCGCGGGCGATCTTGGCCATCATTCGCGCCTGGCGCGAAGTCAGTTGGCCATAAGGCACGGCAACCCGCAGCATCGGGGCGAAGCGCTGGATGTAAAGGCCATTTTGCAGGCGCAGGGGGCGGAATTCTTCTTCGCTCAGCTCGCCTGCCAGATAGCGTCGGGTCTGATCACGGAACTGCTTGACGCGGTCCTCGATGATCCGCTGATCGTACTCGTCGTATACGTACATATAGGTCCTGTTCTCAGGCTTGGGCCAATCAGGAACAGCTGCGATTTTCGCTCGCTTGATTCCGATACTGCCTTGGCAATTCTGCGCGCACGGCCGCGCACTCCCCACGGAGCCGAGGCAAGATACCAGTTTGCGTTTATGCGCAAAAGTGATGTTTGAGTATATGTAAAGAACCAAATCGACTAATGAGACTGGTTATTGTCTTACCCACATTTGTGGTGCGGGCAATCCTCTACTTAACTGTGCTCGAGTCTTTCTGCAATCACCGATAAAACCGACAAGAGGCGATGCAATGAGCAACCCAACCAAAGCACGGAAAAGCGATAGCACCGTTGATGCATGGGCCATTCTGTTCCTGATTATCCTGGTAGTGGGCACCGCGGTGTTCTGGGTCAGCCATCAATAGGTAAGCGTGTCCGGGCCCTGTTCTGACGATTGTCGGACAAAACGTCGATTAATCGCGATTTGCCAGCAGTTCGCTGGCTATAATGCGCGGCTAATTGCCGGGGCTCGGATATTCAATGTTCAAGTTTCTCTGTGGGGTATTGCTATCGGTTTGCTCGGCCTATGGGTCGGGTACGCAAGCGGCGTCGGTGCTGTTCCTGAGCCCCGGCACCTCTGCGGAAACCTTTTGGCTGAGCTATTCGCAATTCATGCAGGCCGCCGCCCGCGACCTGGGCATGGACCTGCGGATACAGTATTCCGAGCGCGAGCCTGAAACCACGATCAAACAGGCCCGTGAAGCCCTGCAAGGCCCACATCGGCCTGACTATCTGGTATTCGCCAACGAGCAATATGTTGCGCCGGAAATCTTGCGGCTGTCCGAGGGCAGCGGCGTGAAGCTGTTTATCGTCAATAGCGCGCTAAACGCCGATCAGATGGCGTTGCTCGGCAATCGCGAGAAAAAATACCCCGATTGGCTTGGTAGCCTGGTGCCCGACGATGAGGAGGGCGGTTACCTGATGCTCAAGGAGTTGATCCGCCTGCATCCTCCGGTCGCCCCAGGCCAGAAACTTGAGTTGCTGGCGTTTGCCGGTTTGAAAATCACACCGGCCTCGCAGTTGCGTGAACAGGGCTTGATGCGGGCGTTGCGCGAGCACCCCGAGGTGCATTTGCAGCAACTGGTGTACGGCGGGTGGAACCGTCAGCGCGTTCATGAGCAGGCGACGTTGCTATTCAAGCGCTATCCGAAGACCTCGCTGATCTGGTCGGCCAACGATGAAATGGCGTTTGGCGCGATGCAGGCTTACGAAGAGGCGGGCGGCATACCCGGCAAGGGCGCGCTGTTCAGCGCCGTCAATACCTCGCCGTCAGCCTTGCAGGCGCTGCTGGATGGCCGTCTTAGCGTATTGCTGGGCGGGCACTTCAGCCTGGGCGGCTGGGCGCTGGTGCAGTTGCATGACTATGACCAGGGCGTCCATGTCGAACGATATGGCGGCCGTGACCGGCAAGTCCCGCTGTTGCAGTTGATTGATCGGGAACAGGCCAGGCGCTTGTTGGCCATCGGTGCCACGCAGAACTACGGCGTGAACTTTCGCAGCTTTTCGGCCAAGGATCGTCCGCTGAGCTATCGCTATCCGTTCAGCCTGCAAGCACTGATGCACTGAGGTCGGGCTAAATCCCGGCCAGATGCAGGACCAGTTTCACGATGCCGAACAGCGTCAGTGCAAAGACTGCGGTGAACAGAATGCCTAAAATCACGAAATGAGCGGGTTTGCCGTGCGTGAAGTCGCGGGCGCGGTTCTTTCCGCTTTGCACGCCGAACGCCGCCGCCATCACGCTGTGCAGCATTTGCCAGAAGCTGGGTGGTTTGTTGTCGACTGGATCGTCCATAAATCCCTCGTCACCGGAGTGTATGAGGCAAGCATAGTCAATCTTCCCGGGGGCCGTGAGGCCACCCGCTCGGGTCAGCTCAACTGGCTCACATAAGTGCCCGTGCCCTTGAGAATGTTCTGCAACGTTTCTTCCACTTCAGCCAGATCCGCCGGCGCGGTGCTGTGGTGGATTTCCAGATGATCGTCACCATTCAGCGCATCGGCGTCAGCGGCGGCTATTTCGATCAGCAGGCGGGTAGGGCTGAGGGTGACTTTCACGCCATCGAGAGTCGACGGTTCACCATCAAGGGTGATCTCCAGTTCGTCTTCGTCCGGGTAGCGAGTCATCAGAAACATTTCGCCCTGATTGCTGTGGCAGCAGAGCATGGCCAGGTTGTCTTCTTCGTCATCGCACGGGTTGGCGATCAGGTGGGCGGTGGTCAGTTGCATGGGGCGATTCCTGGCTCAACGAGCGTTATAAAGACAACAAAATGCGATTCTGCCAGCCCGAGCGGATTTCTGCTCGGCTGTGTGTCTGAAAATGTGTTGTGAACACTACAGGGGTTATCGGTCATTTCTGGTACGCAGGTGCCGTAAATCCGGGCATAAAACCGTCTTTTTCTCACGCAACTGCTAGTGTTGTTCGATGCGCTGCCGATGAGTTACGTGCCTATGACCGAATATGTCGCAGCATCGCAAGCAGGCAGGTTGTCGCACCCGATAAGCTGCGCAACCAATGGGCACCTCTAAAGACATTGCTTGTCTACCCGGTAGTCGTTTTTACAGATGCCCATTCATGGAAGGTGAATGTGACCTGAGTGTCTCGTCCAGCTTCACCCATCTGTCACCCTGTTAACCTCTGCCCGAGATTCAGGAACAGGGTGACGGATTGCCCCGACAGGGGTTTGCACGCGACGCTTCCATCAATAACAAGCCCAAGCGGAGTACCACAGATGGCGTTCTTCACCGCAGCCAGCAAAGCCGACTTCCAGCAACAACTGCAAGCGGCACTGGCGCAGCACATCAGTGAACAGTCACTGCCACAAGTAGCGCTGTTCGCTGAACAATTCTTCGGCATTATTTCCCTCGATGAGCTGACCCAACGCCGGTTGTCCGACCTCGCCGGCTGCACCCTTTCTGCCTGGCGCCTGCTTGAGCGCTTTGATCACGCGCAACCACAAGTGCGCGTTTACAACCCCGATTACGAACGTCACGGCTGGCAGTCGACCCACACGGCGGTCGAAGTGCTGCACCACGACTTGCCATTTCTCGTGGACTCGGTGCGCACCGAGCTGAACCGTCGTGGTTACAGCATCCATACCTTGCAAACCACGGTGCTGAGCGTGCGTCGCGGCGCCAAGGGCGAGCTGCTGGAAATCCTGCCTAAAGGCACCCAGGGCGAAGGCATTCAGCAAGAATCGCTGATGTACCTTGAGATCGACCGTTGCGCCCATACCGCCGAACTCAATGTATTGAGCAAGGAGCTGGAGCAGGTTCTCGGTGAAGTCCGCGTTGCGGTCGCCGATTTCGAACCGATGAAAGCCAAGGTCCAGGAGCTGATCGAAGGTATCGACAAAAGCAAGTTTGCCGTCGACGCCGAAGAAAAGAGCGAGATCAAGGGCTTCCTCGAGTGGCTGGTGGGCAACCACTTCACGTTCCTCGGTTACGAAGAGTTCGTGGTTCGCGACGACAAGGATGGCGGCCATATCGAGTACGACCAGAGCTCGTTCCTGGGCCTGACCCGATTGCTGCGCGCCGGCCTGACGGCTGACGACCTGCGTATCGAAGACTACGCCGTGAACTACCTGCGCGAACCGACGCCGCTGTCGTTCGCCAAGGCTGCGCACCCAAGCCGTGTGCACCGTCCGGCTTACCCGGATTACGTATCGATCCGCCAGATCGATGCCAACGGTAAAGTCATCAAGGAATGCCGTTTCATGGGCCTGTACACCTCGTCGGTGTATGGCGAAAGCGTGCGGGTCATTCCGTACATTCGTCGCAAGGTCGATGTCATCGAACAGCGCTCCGGCTTCCAGGCCAAGGCGCACCTGGGCAAGGAACTGGCCCAGGTCCTCGAAGTGCTGCCGCGTGACGATCTGTTCCAGACTCCGGTCGACGAGCTGTTCAGCACCGTGATGTCGATCGTGCAGATCCAGGAACGCAACAAGATTCGTGTGTTCCTGCGCAAAGACCCGTACGGTCGCTTCTGCTACTGCCTGGCCTACGTGCCACGCGACATCTATTCCACCGAAGTGCGTCAGAAGATCCAGCAAGTGCTGATGGATCGCCTGAAAGCCAGCGATTGCGAATTCTGGACCTTCTTCTCCGAGTCCGTGCTGGCCCGTGTGCAACTGATTTTGCGGGTCGACCCGAAGAATCGCCTGGACATCGATCCGCTGCTGCTGGAAAAAGAAGTGGTTCAGGCCTGCCGCAGCTGGCAGGACGACTACGCAAGCCTGGTAGTGGAAAGCTTCGGCGAAGCCCAGGGCACCAATGTGCTGTCCGACTTCCCGAAAGGCTTCCCGGCCGGCTACCGTGAGCGTTTCGCCGCGCATTCGGCTGTGGTCGACATGCAACACCTGCTGAGCCTGAGCGAGAAAAATCCGCTGGTGATGAGCTTCTATCAGCCGTTGGGTCAGGTGTCCGGTCAGCGCGAGCTGCACTGCAAGCTGTACCACGCCGATACCCCGCTGGCCTTGTCCGACGTCTTGCCAATTCTGGAAAACCTCGGCCTGCGTGTGCTGGGCGAGTTCCCGTATCGCCTGCGTCACAGCAACGGTCGCGAGTTCTGGATTCACGACTTCGCGTTCACCGCCGCTGAAGGCCTGGAACTCGATATCCAGCAGCTCAACGACACCCTGCAGGACGCGTTCGTCCACATCGTTCGCGGCGACGCCGAAAACGATGCGTTCAACCGCCTGGTACTGACCGCCGGCCTGCCATGGCGCGACGTGGCGCTGCTGCGCGCTTACGCCCGTTACCTGAAGCAGATTCGTCTGGGCTTCGACCTGGGCTACATCGCCAGCACCCTGAACAACCACACCGACATCGCTCGCGAGTTGACCCGGTTGTTCAAGACCCGTTTCTACCTGGCCCGCAAGCTGACCAGCGACGACCTCGACGACAAGCAGCTGCGCCTGGAACAAGCGATCCTGAGTGCTCTGGACGACGTTCAAGTGTTGAACGAAGACCGGATCCTGCGTCGCTACCTGGACCTGATCAAGGCAACCCTGCGGACCAACTTCTACCAGACCGACGCCAACGGTCAGAACAAGTCCTACTTCAGCTTCAAGTTCAACCCGCACGCTATTCCAGAGCTGCCGAAGCCGGTACCGAAGTTCGAAATCTTCGTTTACTCGCCACGTGTCGAAGGCGTGCACCTGCGCTTCGGTAACGTAGCTCGCGGTGGTCTGCGCTGGTCCGACCGTGAAGAAGACTTCCGTACCGAAGTCCTGGGCCTGGTAAAAGCCCAGCAAGTGAAGAACTCGGTCATCGTGCCAGTGGGCGCCAAAGGCGGCTTCCTGCCGCGTCGCCTGCCACTGGGCGGCAGCCGTGATGAGATCGCAGCAGAAGGCATCGCCTGCTACCGCATCTTCATTTCCGGTCTGTTGGACATCACCGACAACCTGAAAGACGGCGCGCTGGTACCGCCGGCCAACGTCGTGCGTCATGACGACGATGACCCGTACCTGGTGGTGGCAGCGGACAAGGGCACTGCGACCTTCTCCGACATCGCCAACGGTATTGCGATCGACTACGGCTTCTGGCTCGGTGACGCCTTCGCGTCGGGCGGCTCGGCCGGTTACGATCACAAGAAAATGGGCATCACCGCCAAAGGCGCGTGGGTTGGCGTCCAACGTCACTTCCGCGAGCGCGGCATCAACGTCCAGAAAGACAGCATCACTGTCGTGGGCGTCGGCGACATGGCCGGTGACGTGTTCGGTAACGGCTTGCTGATGTCCGACAAGCTGCAACTGGTCGCAGCGTTCAACCACCTGCACATTTTCATCGACCCGAATCCTGAGCCTGCCAACAGCTTCGCCGAGCGTCAGCGTCTGTTCGACCTGCCGCGTTCTGCGTGGTCGGATTACGACACCAGCATCATGTCCGAAGGCGGCGGGATCTTCTCCCGTAGCGCGAAGAGCATCGCGATTTCCCCGCAGATGAAAGAGCGCTTCGACATTCAGGCCGACAAGCTGACCCCGACCGAACTGCTGAACGCCTTGCTCAAGGCGCCAGTGGATCTGCTGTGGAACGGCGGTATCGGTACCTACGTCAAAGCCAGCAGCGAAAGCCACGCCGATGTCGGCGACAAGGCCAACGATGCACTGCGTGTGAACGGCAACGAACTGCGCTGCAAAGTCGTGGGCGAGGGCGGTAACCTCGGTATGACCCAACTGGGTCGTGTCGAATTCGGTCTCAATGGCGGCGGTTCCAACACCGACTTCATCGACAACGCCGGTGGCGTGGACTGCTCCGACCACGAAGTGAACATCAAGATCCTGCTCAACGAAGTGGTGCAGGCTGGCGACATGACCGAGAAGCAACGTAACCAGTTGCTCGGCAGCATGACGGATGAAGTCGGCGGTCTGGTCCTTGGCAACAACTACAAGCAGACCCAGGCCCTGTCCCTGGCAGCCCGTCGTGCCTACGTGCGGATTGCCGAGTACAAGCGTCTGATGAACGACCTGGAAGGCCGTGGCAAGCTGGATCGTGCCATCGAGTTCCTGCCAACGGAAGATCAACTGAACGAGCGCGTTGCGGCAGGCCAGGGCCTGACCCGTGCCGAGCTGTCGGTATTGATCTCCTACAGCAAGATCGACCTCAAGGAGCAGTTGCTCAACTCCCTGGTGCCGGACGACGACTACCTGACCCGCGACATGGAAACCGCTTTCCCGCCGATGCTGGTCAGCAAGTTCTCCGAGGCCATGCGTCGTCACCGTCTGAAGCGTGAGATCGTCAGCACCCAGATCGCCAACGACCTGGTCAACCACATGGGCATCACCTTCGTTCAGCGACTCAAAGAGTCGACCGGCATGAGCCCGGCGAACGTGGCCGGCGCTTATGTGATCGTGCGTGACATCTTCCATCTCCCGCACTGGTTCCGTCAGATCGAGGCGCTGGACTACCAGGTTTCGGCCGACGTACAACTGGAGCTGATGGATGAACTGATGCGTCTGGGCCGTCGTGCCACTCGCTGGTTCCTGCGCAGCCGTCGCAACGAGCAGAACGCAGCGCGAGACGTTGCGCATTTCGGTCCACATCTGGCAGCGCTGGGCCTCAAGCTCGACGAACTGCTGGAAGGCCCGACCCGCGAAGGCTGGCAGACCCGCTATCAGGCCTACGTCGCAGCTGGCGTACCCGAGTTGCTGGCGCGCATGGTTGCAGGCACCAGTCACCTGTACACCTTGTTGCCAATCATCGAGGCGGCGGACGTGACTGGCCAGAATGCAGCGGACGTGGCCAAGGCCTACTTCGCCGTGGGCAGCGCGCTGGACCTGACCTGGTACCTGCAACAGATCAGTGCTCTGCCGGTGGAAAACAACTGGCAAGCGCTGGCCCGTGAAGCGTTCCGCGATGACATCGACTGGCAGCAACGGGCGATCACCATCTCGGTTCTGCAAATGGGCAACGGCAAGCAGGACGTAGAAACACGTCTGGCCTTGTGGATGGACCAGAACCAGACCATGGTCGAGCGCTGGCGCGCCATGCTGGTGGACATCCGTGCCGCCAGCGGCACCGACTACGCCATGTACGCGGTCGCCAACCGCGAACTGCTGGACCTGGCGTTGAGCGGTCAAGCGGTGGTGCCTGTCACGGCCACTGCAATCGCTGAGCTGGAGCCTGCTGCCTGATCATCAGGTGCTGAATAAAAAGCCCCGTCTCGAGAGAGACGGGGCTTTTTCAATTTAAACGTTAAAAAAATTGCGGGCTCCGACAGGGGACGTCGATGTAGGAGCCTGCGTTCTTTCAGCGTCAACTGCTTTGCAACATAAGTTTAAATAGCAAGATCAAATGATCGTGGCCTTCGGTAGCGCCTACCGAATGATGACGGCCGTGTCGTTGTTCACTGAAAGTTTATCTGATGGTTTGCTTAGTAAATTGCTGAGCGACTGGTCAAACTTTTGCAGCGCGCGAACTTGAATGTTTTTTTGTTCATTGATGTCGGCAACTATCTCGCTTGTCGGTTTGAAGTCCGCCCACACCGGGCTCAGACTTTTTGCCTCATGGCCCTGAGCAGTCCCGATGTAATTGAGACTGGCGTCATAGAAGGCCGCGCTGACGTCGGCTTGCACATTGGAACTGCGCGAGGTGATGAGCTGACTATGGGTATCGATGACCGCCACGACATCCGGTTTTGCGGCTTTAAGACTTTGCATGTCCGGGTAAACCGTCACCGAGCCGAACTGCCGTTGCAGTGAGGCCTTGACCCAATCCACCGCCATATCGGGCAGGGAGGTGGAAACATAGGCGTCGTGGATCGGCTGCACCAGCAGGCTCTGGCCAAAACCGGTGCCGGCGTTGGCCTGGTAGTCCTTGAGGTAGGCACGGCTGTTCTGGGTGTTCTGACTGTAGACAATGCCCAGTGACACGTTCGGACCGTTGGTGACATGGGTGGCGCTGGAGTGCACGAGTGGTGCAGTGAAGTAATTGCTCAGCGCGGCTTGCTCTTCTGGAGCGGTGGGCACCGAACAGCCGGTTAATAAGGCAGTGAGGCTGATGCTGGTTACCAGGACTATGTTCATGGTGTGTCTCCAGTGAAACACATTCAATCGGGAAGTTTAACGGGTCGAACAGTGTCGACGTAGTTCCAGACTAAACCTGTTGGCGGGAAATTAAATAGCCAATAGTTCCACTGGTCGGAGGGCTGATTTATTAGGGATTTAAAAGTGCGTAGTTGATTTCCGAAGGAAATAAACAGGGCCCGAATATAGAGTTCAGGCCCTGTTACTTATGGCTGGAAGCGCGGGTATTAGTTTTTCAATAGCATCAGTAGTTCATCGTGTCGACGCGTTAAACGATGGGAAAACTATTGAAGTCGACGCTGCTGGCCAGTCGGCTGTCGATCAGGCTGATGAAACCTTGAACTTGCGGGCAGTAGAAGTGTGATTGCATGGCGGTTTCGGACTGCCAGCGGGCACTGACCGTCCAACGATTGTCGTCCTCCGGGCAGCGGTCGACCATGTAGGAGTCGCAACCCGGGAGCTCACGCAATGTTTCGACGATCTTCTGCAATTGCTTGCCCAGTTCATCCGAGCGGCCAGCGGCGGCCTGTACCTGGACCGTATTGATTATTTCGTTGGGCATCGCACACGCTCCTGTATCAAGCCGGACGAGGCTCGCTCATGGTGGGATAACGCATGTGCAGGATAGGCCTGTGTCAGGTAGCGGCCAACAGCCAATTGGCAGTAAAAGCGCCATACCAATAGACCTCAACAGACTTGCTGGAAAATATCGCGCAAGCGGTCCAGGGCTACATCGATGTCCAGGGTTTCTATGGCGCCGAAGCCCATGAACAACCCGGCTCGCGGGGGTTGCTGATAGTAAAAACCGTCCAGGCCATACAACCCGACATCGAGTTTTTTCGCCAGTGCGATGACCCGCGGGATATCCACCTCGACTTTGCACAGCAACGCCATGTGAAAACCGGCAGAGGTTGGCACCGCTTCGAGCCAGGGCGACAGGTCCCCGGCGACGCGTGCGAGGATGCGCTCGCGCCGCCCGGCATAGACTGTATGGCAGCGGCGGATGTGCTTTAGCAGGCAGCCTTCGGCGATGAATTTGGCCAGCGCCCATTGCGGCAGGGTCGAGGTGTGCAGGTCGGTCAGTTGCTTGGCACGGATCACCGCTTCGAGAATGGCCGGCGGCAGAATCGCGTAACCCAGGCGCAATTCCGGCAGCAGGGTTTTCGAAAAAGTCCCGACGTAGGCAACGATCCCGCGCTCATCCATGCTTTGCAGGGAGTCGGTGGGTCGGCCCTCGTAGCGAAACTCACTGTCGTAGTCGTCCTCGATAATGATCGCGCCCAACTCATGCGCCCTTGCCAGCAAGGCTTCGCGCCGTGCCTGGCTCATCGGCATGCCGAGCGGGAACTGGTGCGAGGGCGTGACATAGATCAGCCGGGTTCCATCGGGAATCAGCTCGACCTGAATGCCTTGCTCATCCACCGGCACCCCGACCACCTCGGCGCCGTGGGAGGCGAACAACAGGCGGGCCGGCGGATAGCCGGGATCTTCCATTGCGACGAGGCTGCCGGGCTCGGTCAGTACGCGGGAAATCAGGTCTAGCGCTTGTTGCGCGCCGTTGCACACCACTACGTCGTCGTCCTGGCAGTTGACCCCACGAGAAAAGGCGATATGCCGGGCGATCGCATTGCGCAGCGCCGGCAGGCCTTCCGGCTCGCTGTAAAAACCCTTGGAGCCAGCAATCTGCCGCAGCGCATGGGCGGTGCAGCGGCGCCAGTCATCCTGAGGAAACAGGCTCTTGCTGGTGGCGCCGCCGATGAACTCGTAACGCAGCGAACCTTCCAGGGTGGGGTGGCGCAAGAACCACGGCATGTTGCGCCAACGCTCGAGGGTGTCGGCGCTCGCGAGTTCAGAGTGGCTCTGTTTGTGGACGATTGCCGAGGGGCGGGCATTGACGTAGGTGCCTTTGCCGATCTTCCCGGTGAGGAAGTTCTCGTAGGTCAACTGCGCGTAGGTATCGGAAATGGTCTTGCGTGAGATACCCAATTGTTCGGCAAGCAAGCGGCTCGGCGGTAGCTGTGTCCCGGCGGCCAGGCGACCCGACTCGATGGCGCTGCGCAGTTGCTGATACAGCTGACCGGCGAGGTCCTTGCGGCCGTTGATCACAACATGTAGTTCCATACCCGCGAGGCTCCTGCGGCAGTTGGTGTTTTGGGAAGACGTGCATGGCGCCAGATTACCCGTATTGCGGTGTCGGGAAGAAGTTGCAGCGCATCCCTATTCGCGCCTCGCCGCGCTATGGCTGTCGTCACCCGAGTGATGATCCGTTTAGACTCGATGGCCATGCCGTTTTCAAGGAGGAATCACCATGCCTGCCACTGATCCCGTTATCACCATTGAGCGTTTCAACGAAACCCATATCGAAGGCATCACCGCGCTTTACAACGACCCGGCGGTCGCTCGCCAAGTGCTGCAAATGCCGTTTCAGTCCACTGAAGTCTGGCGTAAACGCCTGGCACCGGAGAACGAACGGATCGTGCAATTGGTGGCGCTGCACCAGGGGCAGGTGATTGGCAACGTCGGCCTGGAGCAGGTTTCACGCATTCGTCGTAGCCATTGCGCCAACATCGGCATGGGCGTGGCGGTCGCGTGGCAAGGCCAGGGCGTTGGCTCCCGGCTGCTCGCGGCGGTGCTCGACCTTGCCGACAACTGGATGAACGTGCAGCGGGTCGAACTGTCGGTGTATGCGGATAACGAAGCCGCAATTGCGTTGTACCGCAAGTTTGGTTTCGACACAGAAGGCTTGTTTCGCGAGTATGCAGTGCGCGATGGCGCGCTGGTGGATGCCCTGAGCATGGCGCGCTTGCGCCGTCTGCTCAAGGCTGGCTGAGTCAGTCGCCCAGGGTGTACACGCTATCGATTCGGATCGTCGGGTGGATTTTGACACCTGGCCCGGCGTGCTGGCCTACACCCCGGCAGGCGTTGAAGTGTTTTCCGAGTCGGCAACGGGCGGCGAATACCTGTTGGCGCGCTGGAGCGAACCGTTGGCTGATGAGCCGGGCTCCCTGTTCACTCATCGGGTTCAGTCTGGCGGCCATGCTCAGGCGTTGACACTGGGGCGTGAAGCCCGGCGTTTGCTGCTCGATCCTCAGCCTGACCGGTTTGCACTGGAGGAGTGCGCCTTGGCCTTCGTCGGTTTGCCGATCATCGATAAACCTCAACGCCAGGCACCCCACGCATTCTCGCGGGTGCTGGAGCAGATCGCCGAGCAGTTCGATCAACCGTTGACCCTTGCGCAATTGGCGGCCACCAGTGGCCAGACCGAACTGCGTTTGCTGCGTGACTTCACCTGGGTCATCGGCCTCACGCCTCACGCGTATCTGGTCGAAGTCCGGGTGCAGGCAGCGCGGCGGCTGATCGAGCGCAGCTCGCTGCCATTGGCCGCCATCGCTCAGGACAGTGGGTTCGCCCACCAGTCGCACATGGGCAGTGCCTTTCGCAAACTGCTGGGAATGACCCCGAGCCAATACCGCTCGCGCTTTTAGTCGTACGTCGGCAGCGTGCATCTGCCATGCTCAATGTCCGCAGTACTGCTTCAGCCAAAGGAACACAGCAATGGACGACGTACAGCAATTGGGTGAGATGCTTCGCCACTACGCAGAAAGCGAAGCGCACAAGAAACAGCTGTTTGAAAGCCAATCAGCGGTGTGGGCGACGCGTATTGGCGAGTTGTTCGGGCAGATCGAACAGTGGCTGGAACCGGTCAAGGCCCCGCATTTGCTGGAGGTGAGCCGCGAAGCCTATGTGGCGTTCGGGGCGAATGTGCCGGTCGAGAGTTCGACCTTCAAGACCGAAAAACTGAGCATTCTGATTGCCGGCAAACCGGTGGAAATCGTGCCCGAAGTGATGGGCGCCGGTGGGCTGATTTCACTGGCAGTCATGGGTTTGACCGCCGCGCGTTACGGCAGTGTCTCGCTGGTGTGCCAACCCCCTTCGACTGACTGGCAGTGGCGCAAGACCAACGGCCTGAAAGACCCGGACGTCTTTGCCTTCGATGCGAACTTCCTGGCGCAGCAGCTGCAGAGCCTGATCCCGCGAGATCGCAGCTAAACCCTGCAGATTTTGTGACCGACAAGTAACCCATGTGGGAGCGAGCTTGCTCGCGAAGCGGCCATAACATTCAACATTGATGCTGAATGTTATGGCCGCTTCGCGAGCAGGCTCGCTCCCGCACTGGACTGCATCAAACCTCCAGATTTCCCCAGCCCGGCCGGGCCTCTTCAGGTGCAACGGCTTTCACCGTCTTGCCCGTCGCCAATTCCACGCGCCGTGCCACTTCCGGGTCATCGGCAAACGGGATCAGGCTGGCATCGTCCAGGCTCTCGGCCGACTGATGCCGCAAGCAGTACTCCACCGATAAATACAGGCACGCCACGCCCAACAGATCCAGCATGACTTCGATCATGACGAACATTTCCTGAGGTGAGGGACGCAAGCCGGTGCGGCTTGCGTCATGGGCCGGATCACGCGATCCGTGCTTCGCTTTCGGCAATCTTCAGGTCGGCGACCCGCACGGTGCGCCAGGTGTTGTAAGCCATCAGCAACATGCCGCTGAGGAAGAACACACCGCCGACGAAACGCACGATGAAGCCCGGATGGCTGGCCACCAGGGTTTCGACGAAGGAATAGGTCAGCGTGCCGTCGTCGTTGATGGCGCGCCACATCAGGCCCTGGGTGATGCCGTTGACCCACATCGAGGCGATGTACAGCACGGTGCCGATGGTCGCGAGCCAGAAGTGCGTGTTGATCAGGCCGATGCTGTACATCTGCTCGCGGCCGAAGACTTTCGGGATCATGTGGTACAGCGAACCGAAGGTGATCATCGCTACCCAGCCCAGGGCGCCGGCGTGTACGTGGCCGATGGTCCAGTCGGTGTAGTGGGAGAGGGCGTTGACGGTTTTGATCGCCATCATCGGCCCTTCGAAGGTCGACATGCCGTAGAACGCCAGCGACAGCACCAAAAACCGCAGGATCGGGTCAGTGCGCAACTTATGCCAGGCGCCCGAGAGCGTCATCATCCCGTTGATCATCCCGCCCCAGCTCGGCGCCAGCAGGATTAGCGACATCGCCATGCCCAGTGATTGCGCCCAGTCCGGCAGTGCGGTGTAGTGCAAGTGGTGCGGGCCGGCCCAGATGTACAGGGTGATCAGCGCCCAGAAATGCACGATCGACAACCGATAGGAATACACCGGCCGGCCGACCTGTTTCGGCACGAAGTAATACATCATCCCGAGGAAGCCGGTGGTGAGGAAAAAGCCCACCGCGTTGTGCCCATACCACCACTGCACCATTGCATCGGTGGCCCCGGAGTACACCGGATAGGACTTGAACCAGTCCACCGGAATCGACAGGTGATTGACCACGTGCAGCATGGCGATCACCACAATGAACGCACCGAAGAACCAGTTACCGACATAGATGTGCTTGGTCTTGCGCTGCACCACGGTGGTGAAGAACACAATGGCGTAGGCGACCCAGACCACCGTCATCCACACCGCGCCGGAGAATTCGATCTCGGCGTATTCCTTGGTGGTGGTGTAGCCCAGCGGCAGGGTGATCAGCATGCTGACGATTACCGATTGCCAGCCCCAGAAGGTGAACGCGGCGAGTTTGTCGCTGTACAGTCGCACCTGGCAGGTGCGCTGCACCGCATAGTAACTGGCGGCAAACTGCGCGCTGCCGGCAAAGCCGAAAATCACCAGGCTGGTGTGCAGCGGACGCAAGCGACCAAAGGTGGTCCAGGGCAAATCGAGGTTCGCCTCCGGCCACACCAGTTGCGAGGCGATCCACACGCCCATCGCCATCCCGATAACACCCCATACCACTGTTGCCACGACGAATTGGCGAACGACCTTGTAGTTATAGGCCTGTCCGATTGCTGCTGTGCTCATGGTCAATGCTTCCACGGTTGCAAAGTCTTGCCAGGCCACCCGGTCTGGCATGCGCTCAACTGTAGGAACCCTGGTCGAAACAAAACAGACTCAGAAAAACTGCATTAATACGGATCAGATACAGGGCCTGCCTGCGGTGATCTGCCGCGCCCTGATATGGTTTTTTAGTCTTTAGCTGAATCTGTAACCACCTGAGCCGCTACTGCATAGTCACCACCACACAAGAACCCTGGTTACCCACCCGTAGCAGCAGCCTCGCGGGCTCGGCAGCTGCTACGTACGTTGTGGGTTTGGGGTCAGCACTGATGAGGTAGGACCATGTATCAATACGATGACTATGACCGGGCCCTGGTCTTTGAACGGGTTGCGCAGTTTCGCGATCAGGTCGAGCGGTTCATGGCCGGAGCCTTGAGTGAGGAAGAGTTTTTGCCGTTGCGCCTGCAGAACGGCCTGTACATGCAAAAGCACGCCTACATGCTACGGGTGGCCATTCCCTACGGCACCCTCAGTGCCCGGCAGATGCGCACGCTGGCGAGCATCGCCCGGGATTACGATCGGGGTTACGGGCACTTCACCACCCGGCAGAACATGCAATTCAACTGGATCGAACTGGCCCAGGTGCCGGACATCCTCGAGCGCCTGGCCCAGGTCGAAATGCATGCGATCCAGACCTCCGGCAACTGCGTGCGCAACATCACCACTGAAGCCTTTGCCGGGGTGGCGGCGGATGAGCTGATCGACCCACGGCCCCTGGCGGAAATCCTCCGGCAGTGGTCGACCATCAACCCCGAATTCCTGTTTTTGCCGCGCAAATTCAAGATCGCCATCTGCTCGGCGGAACACGACCGCGCAGCAATCATGATGCATGACATCGGTCTCTACCTTTACCGCGACGCGGCCGGGCAAATGCTGCTGCGAGTGATCGTCGGCGGCGGCCTGGGGCGCACGCCGATCCTCGGCTTGCAGATCCGTGAAGGGTTGCCGTGGCAGCACTTGTTGTCTTACGTCGAGGCGGTGTTGCGGGTCTACAACCGTCACGGTCGGCGTGACAACAAGTACAAGGCGCGGATCAAGATTCTGGTCAAGGCGCTGGGCATCGAGGCCTTCGCCCAGGAAGTCGAACAGGAGTGGCAACACCTCAAGGATGGCCCGGCGCAATTGACCGACGTCGAATACCAGCGCGTCGCCAGCGCGTTCGTACCGCCTGCCTATGAGCCACTGGCCGACACCGACCTGGACTTCGGTACTCGCCTGACCGAGAACCCGGCGTTCGCACGTTGGGTTGCGCGTAACGTGCAGCCGCACAAAGTACCGGGCTACGCCAGCGTGGTGCTGTCGACCAAACCCGGCATGGCCTCTCCTCCAGGTGATGTCACCGGCGCGCAGATGGATGCGGTGGCCGACTGGTCCGAGCAGTTCGGTTTCGGAGAAATCCGCATTGCCCATGAACAGAACATAGTCCTGCCGGACGTGCCCAAGGCTGACCTGTACACGTTGTGGTGCCTGGCCTGCGAACACGGACTGGGTTGCGCCAACGTCGGTTTGCTGACCGACATCATTGCCTGCCCCGGCGGTGATTTCTGCGCGCTGGCCAATGCCAAGTCGATCCCCATCGCTCAGGCGATCCAGGCACGCTTCGATGACCTGGATTATCTCCACGACCTGGGCGACATCAGCCTCAACATCTCTGGCTGCATGAATGCCTGTGGTCATCACCACATCGGCAATATCGGCATCCTCGGCGTCGATAAGAATGGCAGCGAGTGGTACCAGATCACCCTCGGCGGATCTCAGGGCAAGAACAGCGCGTTGGGCAAGGTCATCGGTCCGTCGTTCAGCGCCGCCGAAGTGCCGCAGGTGATCGAGCGGATCATCGCGACCTTTGTCCGCTATCGCGAGAGTGAAGAGCTGTTTGTCGATACCTTGCAGCGCATCGGCCTGGAGCCGTTCAAGGAGCGCGTGTATCCCAAGAGCCTGGAGGTCGTCGCATGAATAATCTGCTGCGGTTGGAGGAGGGTGTTGCGTTTAAGGTCAACGACGATCCGTGGACACTGGTCAGGGACCTGGAAAACCAACTGCCAACGGGGCCGCTGATCTTGCCGCTGGCTCTGTGGCTGATCCGCCGTATTGAACATCATCCGTCACGAGACGCGGTGTGGCTGGGACCGGATGACGAGGTCGAAAGTCTCAAACCGTGGCTCAAGCTGATCCCCATGATCGCGCTGGAGTTTCCGAGTTTTCGCGATGGCCGGGCTTACAGCCAGGCTTACCTGTTGCGCACGCGTTTGGGCTGGGCGGGGGAGTTGCGGGCGATTGGCGATGTGCTGCGCGACCAGCTCAGCCATATGCGCCAATGCGGTTTCGATGCGTTCGCGGTGCGTGAAGACAAATGCGCAGAAGATGCCCTCAAGGGGCTGGTGGGGATGAGCGTGCATTACGGTCGCTCGGCGATCGAGCCACGGCCGTTGTTTCGCCGGCGCTGAGCCTCGCGTTCGACGGCTTCGAGTGACGTGTGCACCCACGGTTACGTGGGTGCACACGGTTTGTGTATCACTTCTACGGCAGGTCCCCGGGTTTACGGGTTGATCGGCGTCAGCGGCGGCAGTTTCCATTGGCCGTTACCGACTTGAGGCTGTGGCAGGTACAGGCGCAATACCGCGTAGAACGGGCCGTGAGGAGCCGGCAGCCAGTTGCTGCGCTGATCCTTGAGCGGTTCGGAGTGTTGCAGGTAAAGCGTCAGGCCGCCGTCCGGGTCGCGCTTGAAGGTGGACAGCATGCGCGAGTTGAGCAGGTAGCGTTTCTTGTGGTTGGGCACCAGCAGCTTGGTCTTGCCGTCGTACATGGTCAGCGACCAGAACGCATCGGCCGGTGGCAGTTGATCCTTGTCGAAGTGCACGGTGTAGCTGTGTCGCGCGCCGTTGGCCGGTTTGCCCAGGCTGTCGACGAGATAAGTGAACTTGGCTGCTTCATCGGCCGAGTTGCCAAAGATTCCAACGTTGGCGCCAGCGTAACGGTACAGATAATTGTTGTTCAAGTGGTCGCGGGTACCGAACAAGTCACCGTTGCTGACCTGATGGGTATCGATCTTGTCTTTCTTGAACGCTGCGTACTCGGCCTTGGCATCGGCAATCCCGTCGTCGAGGGCTTTGCGCTGTTCGGCGGTGAGGGTTTTGAGGTCGTACGGCTGGCCGGCAACAATGCCGATTTTCGCGAAGCGTGCCAGTTGGTCTTTTTCAACGTCTTGCGCCGGGGCGAAGCCGAGCATGAAGTTCAGGTAGCGGAACAGCTCCGGGCTGTCGCTCATGGTCGGAGTTGGCTTTGGCCAGTCAATTTTTGGTGCCGCGGCCGGTGCCGGTTGCCCCAGGTATTGGCTCAGCGTCTGAACCTTGTAGCCGTGCTGGATTTTCTTGACCTTCTCCAGGTCCTTTTCATCAAACAGCTGGGTACGGTACAGCGCATAGGCAATATTGCTTTCGCTACGTACCAGTCGATCGATCTTCACCGGTTGCTGACCTTGCCAATTGGGACCGGCAATCATGAAGGTCCCGCCTTTGTTGCCCGTGCTGCGGGTGCCCAGGTAAGCAAAGTTCTGGGTATAGAGGTCGACCAGTTGTACCGAGTAGTAACGCTCTTCGGCGATTTGCGGCAGGGTCACAACCACAGGCTCCGCGCGCAGGTCCATCCAGAGGAATGAGCTGGAAGTGTCCGGGTTGGGGGTGACGGACACGGTGTCCTTGGGGGTGAATGCCCTGGCCGTATTGCCGATGTGGTTGAGCGGTGCCTTGAAGTTCGGACCGTTCTTGTCCACCGCCTGGGTGTACAGGGTCTTGTACATCTCCACCACCGGGAAGCCGTAGAGATACGCGTCTTTGGCGATCCCCCGGGCTTCTTCGGGGCTGGCGCTGAAATCTGCCCAGGCGCTGGCGCTCAGTAGCAAAGAGAGGCCGGCGAGCAACAGGCGGGTCGGTTTTTCGATGGTCATTGCACAGTCCTATGGATAAGCGCGATTCAGGTGTTATTTCACGGGCGTAATGTCGTCGAGTTTGCGGTTTTTGTCGAAACAAGTTTCCGTTACTGAACAAAAGTGCACGTCATTGCGGGTCCTTACCCGGTCACTTTGTACATAAAGTCACCTAAATTTCGTGCGCCAAAATAATAAGCCTATTCACAGGCTTGCATGTGAAAAGCGCTGTAATGCGTTAAAGGGTGAATGCTAATCTGCCGGTATTCGTGCTCAAAGGAAGGACACTGACGATGCCTGTTCTGGAACTCTCCACACTGATCAAAGGGCGTACGCCCGCGCAGGTTCTCGATTTTTGCCTTGAAGGCGCCAATTTCCCGAAAATCTTCCCGGAACGGGTGACGCCATTAGGCAACATCGACGTGAAGGATTTGCGCATTGCTGCCGGTCGGGAGTTCAGTTTTCGTCACTGGATGTTCGGCTGTATTCCGGCGACCTGGACCGTGACGATTCGCGAGGTCAGCGACAGCCATTTCATCGACGAAATGCTCAAGGGGCCGATGGCGGCGTTTCGTCATGAGCACCGGGTTGCGGCGGTGGAGGGCGGGACGCTGTACACCGATCGCGTCACCTATGCGGCCATTGGCGGTGCACTTTTCGAGTGGTTGATGGTCAATGCCTACATGCAGCGGATTTTCGAAGCACGGCACCGCAATATGCTGCGCTTGCTGGGATAGTGCAGCGTGTATCCAGTCCCTGTGGGAGCGAGCTTGCTCGCGATGCGGCCATAACATTCAGCATCAATGTCGGATGTAACACCGCCATCGTCGGAACGCCGCCCGGAGCAAGCTCGCTCCCACAGGGTTTTGTGTTGGTTGTTAGAGTTGTATCCAATTTGGGCGACGACACATCACAATTTGTATCTGGCCATAGGTCGTCGGACAATTTCGTGGTTAACTTCGACCTCTTCGATATTTTCCAAACAACGTTCAGAAGGACTCCGTTCATGGCTCAAGTCACCCTCAAAGGCAATCCGGTTCAAGTCAACGGCCAACTGCCACAAGCCGGTTCCAAGGCACCAGCCTTTTCCCTGGTTGCCGGCAATCTGTCCGACGTGACCTTGGCAAGCTTCGCCGGCAAGCGCAAAGTGCTGAACATCTTCCCAAGCATCGACACTCCGACCTGCGCCACATCGGTACGCAAGTTCAACGCCCAGGCCAACGACGTGGCCAACACCGTTGTCCTGTGCATCTCGGCTGACCTGCCGTTCGCCCAGGCACGTTTCTGCGGCGCTGAAGGTCTGGAAAACGTACAGAACCTGTCGACCCTGCGCGGCCGCGAATTCATCGAAAACTATGGCGTTGCCATTGCCGACGGCCCGCTCAAAGGCCTGACCGCCCGTGCAGTGGTCGTACTCGATGAAAACGACACCGTGCTGCACAGCGAGCTGGTCAAGGAAATCGCTGAAGAGCCAAACTATGAAGCGGCGTTGGCCGTTTTGAAGTAACCGCATTTTACAATTGTTAACGGCCTGGCTCTGTCCAGGCCGTTTTCATTTGTGCTTCAGTGCTTTAGCAAAAATTCGCAAAAGCAGGCTGAAAGTAAATTGCCGGTAAAGGCGCTTTGCTTAAACGCCCTCAGTGCTTATCTTTCAGCCTTCCGTACAAAGATGCCCACACGCGCCCAATGGTTGATCATTCCATGCAATCCTCTGCTTCCCGTCATTCACGTCGCTGGCTATTTGGCCTGCTGGTCCTGTTGGTCATTGCCGGCCTGTGCTGGAAATTCTGGCCAGGCGGTGCGTCTCACAAAGACGCCCCAGTAGCTAAAGCGGCGGCGGGGCATGTCGGCAAGTCTGGCGGAATGCGTCCGGGTTTTGGCGGCGCCACAGGACCGGTCCCGGTTCGGGTCGCTCCAGCAGTGGTGGGTGATTTCCCGCTGTACTACAAAGCGCTGGGCACGGTCACTGCGCTGAACACCATCAATGTGCGCAGCCGTGTGGGCGGCGAACTGGTGAAGATTGCGTTTGAAGAAGGGCAGATGGTCAAGGCTGGCGACCTGCTCGCCGAGATCGACCCGCGCCCTTACCAGAACGCCTTGCTCCAGGCCGAAGGCACGCTGTTGCAGAATCAGGCTCAGTTGAAAAACGCGCAGGTGGATCTGGAGCGCTATCGCGGTTTGTATGCGCAAGACAGTATCGCCAAACAGACCCTCGACACCGCCGCTGCGCTGGTAGGGCAGTACCAGGGCACGGTCAAGACCAATCAGGCGGCGGTCAACGACGCCAAACTCAATCTGGAATTCACCAGGATCCGTGCACCGATTACCGGGCGTGTCGGTCTGCGGCAGCTGGACGTTGGCAACCTGGTGTCCGCCAATGACACCACGTCCCTGGCGGTCATTACCCAGACTCAGCCGATCAGCGTGGTCTTTACCTTGCCGGAAAACACCCTAGATACCGTGCTGACCCGCTATCACTCCGGTGCCAAACTGCCGGCTGAAGCCTGGGATCGTGGCGATACCAAAATGCAGGCCAGCGGCGTCTTGCAAAGCCTCGACAACCAGATCGACACCACCACCGGCACACTGAAGTTCAAGGCGCGCTACGACAATCGCGATCTGGCGCTGTTCCCGAATCAGTTCGTCAACGTCCGACTGCTGGCCGACACCCTCAAGGGCGTGGTGCTGGCACCTTCGGCAGCCATTCAGTTCGGCACCAACGGCACCTTTGCCTACGTACTGGACGGTGACAAGAAAGTCACCATTCGCCCGTTGAAGATCGGCGCCAGCGATGGTGACAACACGGTGATCCAGGAAGGCTTGAAAGCCGGTGATCGCGTGGTTCTGGAAGGCACTGACCGCCTCAAGGAGGGCAGTGAAGTCGAGGTCGTCAACGACAGCAGTAATGTCGCCCCCGCGACCCCGACCCCGACCGAAAGCCAGGACCCATCGACCAGCGCCACGACTGATCCGAAAGCCACCGGCAAGGCGCACAAGGGTCGCGCATGAACATCTCGCGGCTGTTTATCCTTCGCCCGGTAGCCACCACCCTGAGCATGCTGGCCATTGTTCTGGCCGGCATGATTGCCTACAAGTTGCTGCCGGTCTCGGCATTGCCCCAGGTCGACTACCCGACCATTCGGGTCATGACCCTGTACCCGGGCGCCAGTCCGGATGTCATGACCAGTGCGGTGACTGCGCCACTCGAGCGCCAGTTCGGGCAAATGCCCGGCCTGACCCAAATGGCCTCGACCAGTTCCGGCGGCGCCTCGGTACTGACCCTGCGCTTCAGTCTCGACATCAACATGGACGTCGCCGAGCAGCAGGTGCAGGCGGCGATCAACGGGGCGACCAATCTGTTGCCCAAGGACTTGCCGGCACCGCCGGTGTACAACAAGGTCAACCCGGCGGACACCCCGGTGCTGACCCTGGCAATCACCTCCAAAACCATGCTGCTGCCCAAACTCAATGATTTGGTCGACACGCGCATGGCGCAGAAAATCGCCCAGATCAGTGGCGTCGGCATGGTCAGTATTGCCGGTGGCCAGCGTCAGGCCGTGCGGATCAAGGTCAATCCGCAAGCCCTGGCGGCCAACGGCTTGAACCTGTCGGACGTACGCACCTTGATCGCTGCGTCCAACGTCAACCAGCCCAAAGGCAACTTCGACGGCCCGACCCGGGTCTCGATGCTCGATGCCAACGATCAGTTGACCTCGCCCAAGGACTACGCCGAACTGATTCTGGCCTACAAGAACGGCGCGCCGTTGCGACTCAAGGACGTCGCGCAGATTGTCGATGGCGCCGAAAACGAACGCCTCGCCGCGTGGGCCAATGAAAACCAGGCCGTGCTGCTGAACATCCAGCGTCAGCCGGGTGCCAACGTGATCGAGGTGGTCGACCGGATCAAGGCCCTGCTGCCGAGCATCACCGACAACCTGCCGGCCGGCCTCGACGTTACTGTGCTGACCGATCGCACCCAGACCATCCGCGCATCCGTCACCGACGTGCAGCACGAATTGCTGATCGCTATCGCCCTGGTGGTGATGGTGACGTTCCTGTTCTTGCGCCGGGCCAGCGCCACGATCATTCCGTCGATTGCCGTGCCGTTGTCGTTGATCGGCACCTTTGGCGTGATGTACCTGGCCGGTTTCTCGGTCAATAACCTGACCTTGATGGCGTTGACCATTGCCACCGGTTTTGTGGTGGACGACGCGATCGTCATGCTGGAAAACATTTCGCGCTTCATCGAGGAGGGCGACAGCCCGTTGCAGGCAGCGCTCAAGGGCGCCAAGCAGATCGGTTTCACCCTGATCTCGCTGACGTTGTCGCTGATCGCGGTATTGATTCCGCTGTTGTTCATGGCCGATGTAGTGGGGCGGCTGTTCCGCGAGTTTGCGATTACCCTGGCGGTGGCGATCCTGATTTCCCTGGTGGTTTCCCTGACCTTGACGCCAATGATGTGCGCGCGGTTGCTCAAGCGTGAACCCAAGCCAGAAGAGCAGGGCCGTTTCTACCGGGCCAGCGGTGCGTGGATCGACTGGCTGATCGCCGCCTACGGGCGCAAGTTGCAGTGGGTGCTCAAGCATCAGCCGCTGACCTTGCTGGTGGCCGTCGCTACCCTGGGCCTGACAGTTTTCCTGTACATCGTGGTGCCCAAGGGCTTTTTCCCGGTGCAGGACACCGGGGTGATCCAGGGTATTTCCGAGGCACCGCAGTCGATTTCCTTCGCTGGCATGAGCCAGCGCCAGCAGGAACTGGCCAAGGTCATCCTGGCCGACCCGGCGGTGCAAAGCCTGTCGTCCTATATCGGTGTCGATGGCGACAACGCGACCCTGAACAGCGGGCGCTTGCTGATCAACCTCAAGCCGCATAAAGAACGTGATCTGAGCGCGGCCCAGGTGATCAGCCGGTTGCAGCCGCAGCTGGACAAACTGGTGGGCATTCGTCTGTTCATGCAGCCGGTGCAGGATCTGACCATCGAAGACCGGGTCAGCCGCACACAATACCAATTCAGCATGTCGTCGCCGGATGCCGAGATGCTCAGCCTGTGGAGCGGGCGACTGGTCGAGGCGCTGCGCAAGCAACCCGAGCTGACTGACGTTGCCAGTGACTTGCAGGACAAGGGCTTGCAGGTCTATCTGGTGATCGACCGTGACGCGGCCTCGCGAATCGGCGTTTCGGTGTCGAACATCACCGACGCGCTGTACGACGCTTTTGGCCAGCGGCAGATCTCGACCATTTACACCCAGGCCAGCCAATACCGTGTGGTAATGCAGGCGCAGGACGGCGAGAAGATCGGTCCGCAGGCGCTGGAGCAGATTCACGTCAAGACCACCAATGGCGGTCAGGTGCGGCTGTCCAGCCTGGCTCATGTCGAAGAGCGCCAGGCGCAATTGGCGATTGCGCACATCGGCCAGTTCCCGGCAGTAATGATGTCCTTCAACCTCGCGCCCGGCGTGGCGCTGGGGCAGGCCGTCGAACTGATCAACAAGGTGCAACAGGACATCGGCATGCCGCTTGGCGTGCAGACACAGTTCCAGGGTGCGGCCCAGGCGTTCGAGGCTTCGCTGTCGAGCACCTTGCTGCTGATTCTGGCGGCGGTGGTGACCATGTACATCGTGCTCGGCGTGCTGTACGAGAGCTACATTCACCCGATCACCATTCTCTCGACATTGCCATCGGCGGCGGTCGGCGCCTTGTTGGCGTTGATTCTCAGCGGCAATGACCTGGGGATGATCGCGATCATCGGCATCATCTTGCTGATCGGCATCGTCAAGAAGAACGCGATCATGATGATCGACTTCGCCCTCGACGCCGAGCGCAATCAGGGCATGGACCCGGCGACTGCGATCTATCAGGCGGCGCTGCTGCGTTTCCGGCCAATCCTGATGACCACCCTGGCCGCGTTGTTTGGCGCGGTGCCGTTGATGCTCGCCACCGGCTCGGGGGCCGAACTGCGCCAGCCATTGGGTCTGGTGATGGTCGGTGGCTTGCTGGTCAGCCAGGTGCTGACGCTGTTTACCACGCCGGTGATCTATCTGTACTTCGACCGCCTCGGTCGGCGCTGGCGACGTGCGCCTGAGCGCCTGGAGCCGGTAGAGCAGCCATGAACCTGTCCGGACCTTTCATTCGCCGGCCGGTAGCGACGATGCTGCTGAGCCTGGCGATCATGTTGCTGGGCGGTGTGAGTTTCGGCTTGCTGCCCGTGTCGCCGCTGCCGCAAATGGATTTCCCGGTGATCGTGGTGTCGGCGAGCCTGCCGGGCGCGAGCCCCGAGGTCATGGCCTCCACCGTGGCGACGCCGCTGGAGCGATCCTTCGGCGCCATCGCCGGGGTCAACACCATGAGCAGCCGATCCAGCCAGGGTTCGACCCGGGTGATCCTGCAATTTGACATGGACCGCGACATCAATGGCGCGGCGCGAGAAGTGCAAGCGGCGATCAACGCCTCGCGCAACCTGCTGCCCAGCGGTATGCGCAGCATGCCGACCTACAAGAAGGTCAACCCGTCCCAGGCGCCGATCATGGTGCTGTCGCTGACCTCGGACGTACTGGAAAAAGGTCAGCTTTATGACCTGGCCTCGACCATCCTTTCGCAAAGCCTGTCCCAGGTGCCCGGTGTCGGCGAGGTGCAGATTGGTGGTAGCTCGTTGCCCGCGGTGCGCATCGAGCTCGAACCGCAACTGCTGAACCAGTACGGCGTGGCGCTGGATGATGTGCGCAATACCATCGCCAACGCCAACGTGCGCCGGCCCAAGGGCTCGATCGAAGACGACCAGCGAATGTGGCAGGTCCAGGCCAACGACCAGTTGGAGAAAGCCAAGGATTATGAGCCGCTGATCATTCGCTACCAGAATGGCTCGGCATTGCGCCTGGGCGATGTGGCCAAGGTTCGCGACAGCGTCGAAGACCGCTACAACAGCGGTTTCTTCAACGATGACGCGGCGGTGCTGTTGGTGATCAACCGCCAGGCCGGCGCCAACATCATTAAAACGGTCAACGATATCAAGGCGCAGCTGCCGGCGTTGCAGGCGGTGTTGCCGGCCAGCGTCAAGCTGAACCTGGCGATGGACCGTTCACCGGTGATCAAGGCCACCTTGCACGAAGCGGAAATGACCCTGCTGATTGCCGTGGCGCTGGTGATTCTGGTGGTCTACCTGTTTCTCGGTAACTTCCGTGCGTCGTTGATCCCGACGCTGGCGGTACCGGTGTCGCTGGTCGGTACGTTCGCGGTGATGTACCTCTATGGTTTTTCGCTGAACAACCTGTCGTTGATGGCGCTGATTCTGGCAACGGGGCTGGTGGTGGACGATGCCATCGTGGTGCTCGAAAACATTTCGCGGCACATCGACGAAGGGATCGCGCCGATGAAGGCGGCGTACCTGGGCGCCAAGGAAGTCGGTTTTACCTTGCTGTCGATGAACGTCTCGCTGGTGGCGGTGTTCCTGTCGATTCTGTTCATGGGCGGGATCATCGAGAGCCTGTTCCGCGAGTTTTCGATTACCCTCGCGGCGTCCATTGTAGTGTCGCTGGTGGTCTCGCTGACCCTGACGCCGATGCTCTGTGCCCGCTGGCTGAAACCCCACACGCCCGGTGAAGAAAACCGTTTGCAGCGTGCCAGCCGGCGCGCCAACGACTGGATGGTCAAGCACTATGCCAGCGGCCTGGATTGGGTGCTGCGGCATAAACGGCTGACGCTGCTCAGCCTGTTTGTCACCATTGGCGTCAACATCGCCTTGTACGTGGTGGTGCCCAAGACCTTCCTGCCGCAGCAGGACACCGGTCAACTGATCGGTTTTGTCCGCGGCGACAATGGCCTGTCGTTCAATGTCATGCAGCCGAAAATGGAAACCTTCCGCCGTGCAGTGTTGAAAGACGCTGCCGTGGAAAGTGTTGCCGGTTTTATTGGCGGGACCAACGGCACCAATAACGCTTTCATGCTGGTGCGCCTGAAGCCGATCAAAGAGCGCAATATTTCTGCGCAGAAGGTCATCGAACGCCTGCGCAAGGAAATGCCCAAGGTCGCCGGTGCCCAGTTGATGCTGATGGCCGACCAGGATTTGCAGTTTGGCGGTGGCCGCGAACAGACCACCTCGCAATACACCTACATCCTGCAAAGCGGCGATTTGTCGGCGTTGCGCGAGTGGTACCCGAAAGTCGTCGCTGCGCTCAAGGCGCTGCCTGAACTGACGGCCATCGACGCCCGCGAAGGGCGGGGTGCTGCGCAGGTGACGCTGGTGGTCGACCGCGATCAGGCCAAACGCCTGGGGGTCGACATGTCGATGGTCACCGCGGTGCTGAACAACGCTTATAGCCAGCGCCAGATCTCGACCATTTACGACAGCCTCAACCAGTATCAGGTGGTGATGGAGGTCAATCCGAAATACGCCCAGGACCCGATCACCCTCAATCAGGTCCAGGTGATCACCGCGGCTGGCGCGCGGATTCCGCTGTCGGCGATTGCCCACTATGAAAACAGCCTGGAAAACGACCGGGTCAGCCATGAAGGGCAGTTCGCGTCCGAGAGCATCTCTTTTGATATGGCCGAAGGCGTCACCGTTGAGCAAGGCTCGGCCGCTATCGAGCGGGCGATTGCCAAGCTGGGGCTGCCGGAAGAAGTGATCGCCAAGATGGCCGGCACCGCCGACGCTTTCGCGGCGACCCAGAAGAGTCAGCCGTGGATGATTCTCGGTGCGCTGGTGGCGGTGTATCTGGTGCTGGGCGTGCTGTACGAAAGTTACGTGCACCCGCTGACCATCCTCTCGACGTTGCCTTCGGCAGGTGTCGGTGCGTTGCTGTCGATCTATGTGCTGGGCGGCGAGTTCAGCCTGATTTCGCTGCTCGGGCTGTTTTTGCTGATCGGCGTGGTGAAGAAAAACGCCATTCTGATGATCGACCTCGCGCTACAGCTTGAACGCCATCAGGGCATGGAACCGCTGGAGTCGATTCGCAGTGCGTGTCTGTTGCGGCTGCGGCCGATTCTGATGACTACCCTGGCGGCGATTCTGGGCGCCTTGCCCTTGTTGCTCAGCACCGCCGAAGGCGCGGAAATGCGCCAGCCATTGGGCCTGACCATTATCGGCGGGTTGATTTTCAGCCAGGTGCTGACGCTTTTCACCACCCCGGTGGTTTACCTCTACCTCGACCGTTTGCGCCATCGGGTCAACCGCTGGCGTGGGGTTCGTACCGATGCTTCTCTGGAAACTCCGCTATGACTGACCGTTGCCCACTCAACCTCGACGCACCGATGGCCCGGCGCCTGGTATCGGCCCGCGGTTCGCGTTTGCTGAGTCTTTCGCTCAGCGTCTTGATGCTCAGTGCCTGCGCCATCGGCCCGGATTATCAGCGCCCGACAGTGGCCGAGTCGGCACAGTACAAGCAGGCCGACGGCTGGCGTCAGGCGACGCCGAGTGATTCATTGGCGCGTGGTGCCTGGTGGGAACTGTACGGTGATCAGCAGCTCAACGGGCTGGTCGAAAAACTCAACAGTGCCAACCAGACCGTTGCCCAGTCCGAAGCCCGGTACCGTCAGGCTCAGGCGTTGGTCCGCAGTGCCCGGGGGGCGTTTTTTCCGGCGGTTGATCTGAGCGCCGGGAAAACCCGTTCCAGTCAGGGCACCGGTAGCAGCAGTTCAAGCCTGAGCAGTACCAACAGTGGTATCCGCGACACCTATAACACTCAGCTTGGGGTGAGTTGGGAAGCGGATGTCTGGGGCAAATTGCGTCGCGGCCTCGAAGCCGACAAGGCCAGTGCCGAAGCGAGTTTTGCCGACCTGGCCGCGATGCGCCTGAGCCAGCAATCGGAGCTGGTGCAGAACTACCTGCAATTGCGAGTGATCGACCAGCAAAAGCGCCTGCTGCAAGCCACGGTCGAGAATTATCAGCGCTCGCTGCAAATGACCGAAAACCAGTACCGCGCGGGAGTGTCCGGCAAGGACGCGGTGGCCCAGGCGCAAACCCAGCTGAAAAGCACGCAGGCCGACATGGTCGACCTGATCTGGCAGCGTGCGCAGTTCGAGAACGCGATTGCGGTGCTGATCGGCTTGCCGCCGGCTGACTTCAATCTGGCAGAAACGCAGAACATTCCAGCATTGCCGCAGGTACCGCTGAGCCTGCCCTCGCAACTGCTGGAGCGACGCCCGGACATTGCCTCCGCCGAGCGGTCGGTCATCGCCGCCAACGCCAACATCGGCGTGGCCAAGGCTGCCTACTACCCGGACCTGACCCTGAGCATGAGTGGCGGCTACAGCAGTAGCACGTACTCTAACCTGATCAGCTTGCCGAACCGTTTCTGGTCGGTAGGGCCGAAACTCGCCATGACCCTGTTCGATGGCGGCCAGCGCTCGGCGGAAGTCGACCGCAGCGAGGCGGCCTACGACCAGACCGTGGCCAAGTATCGGCAAACCGTGCTCGACGGGTTCCGCGAAGTCGAAAACTACCTGGTGCAGCTCAAGGTCATGGAAGACGAAGCAGCGGTGCGTCAGCAAGCGCTGGACGCGGCCCGCGAATCGTTGCGCCTGACCCTGAACCAGTACAAGGCCGGGTTGATTGCCTACCTTGATGTAGTGGTGGTCCAGGCTACGGCGCTGAGCAACGAGCGCAGTGTGCTGAGCTTGCAGCAAAGCCGGCTGATTGCCAGTGTGAATTTGATCGCTGCATTGGGCGGTGGCTGGGATGGCCAGACCCAGGTCAGCAAGAAAGAGTAGGCAGGAGCGCAACCGTCGCAAATTAGCTGAATCATTTCATCCATCAGCACGTGTTCAACGAGTTACAGATTTGCGCCGCGCTAATGGCCTATTGGTCACTTTGTGAGTGCGTTCGTTGATGGAATCAGTACAATCGCGCACTTTGCCCCCACAAGCATGAATGCAGTCCGACGGGGCGGCCACGAGAAGTTTTGATGCTCATCGGTAGCTATTCCCCCGCTCTGGTTCTGATCTCCCTTTGTGTGGCGATTCTTGCCTCCTATACCGCTCTGGATTTGACCGGTCGCATTGCAACCGCCAAAGGTCGGGCGGTTCACCTGTGGACGGCAGGTGGTGCGATGGCGATGGGCATCGGCGTCTGGTCGATGCACTTCATTGGCATGCTGGCGTTCAGGTTGCCGCTCGTCCTCGGCTACGATATCGGCATCACCGCGTTATCGCTGGCAATCGCCATTCTGTCCTGCGGGTTCGCGCTGTGGCTGGTCAGCCAGCCGCGTTTGCCGTACTGGCATCTGGCGTTTGGCGCTTTGATCATGGGCGCGGGCATCAGCGGCATGCATTACACCGGCATGGCCGCCATGCGCATGCAGCCGGGTATCGATTACGATCCGACATTGTTTGGTGCCTCGCTGGCGATCGCAGTCGGCGCTTCGGCCGCGGCACTGTGGATTGCCTTTCGTTTGCGCCAGAATACCCCGTATGTGCGCCTCGTTCGTGGCGGCGCCGCGGTGATCATGGGCATCGCGATTGTCGGCATGCACTACACAGGGATGGCGGCAGCGCAATTTGCCGAGGGCAGCTATTGCGGCGCGGCAGGCGACGGTTTGAGTGGCAATGGCCTGGACAACCTGGTGCTGATCACCACTCTGGCAGTGTTGAGCATCGCGCTGCTGACGTCGATCCTCGATGCACGCCTGGAAGCCCGCACCGCCGAGTTGGCCAACTCCCTGACCCTGGCCAACCGTGAACTTACCCAACTGGCGTTACACGATCCCCTGACCGGGTTGCCGAACCGTGTGTTGCTGGCCGACCGCATCGATCAAGCCATGCATGTGGTGCAGGAGCAGGGTGGCTGTTTCGCGTTGATGTTCATCGATCTTGACGGTTTCAAACCGGTCAACGATGCCTTTGGTCACCATATAGGCGACCAGTTGCTGCGCGAAGTCGGCGTACGTTTGCGCGAAGACCTGCGCAGCCAGGACACGCTGGCGCGGATTGGCGGTGACGAATTCGTGTTGCTGGTGCAACTCGCCGAGCCTGACGATGCCTTGCGCCTGGCGGCGCGTCAGGTAGGGTTGATCGCGCGCTCGTTCCGGGTCGCTGAGCACGACTTGCAGATCTCTGCCAGCGTTGGCATTGCCGTGTACCCCGGCAACGGACAGACCCCGCAAGAACTGCTGATGAACGCCGACGCGGCGATGTATCACGCCAAGGGGGCGGGCAAGAACGGCTACAGCTTCTTCGATGCCTCGATGAACACCAACGCCCGCAAGCAACTGCAAATACTCCAGGATTTGCGTAATGCGCTCGAGCACCAGCAGTTCAGCCTGCACTACCAACCCAAGTTTGATGCCAGCAATGGTCTGCCAGTCGGTGCCGAAGCCTTGCTGCGTTGGGAGCACCCGACCCAGGGCATGCTGCTGCCGGACAAGTTCATCGAACTGGCGGAGAAAACCGGGTTGATCATCCCGATCGGCGACTGGGTGCTCAACGAAGCCTGCCGGCAAATGAGCCTCTGGCATAGCCAGGGGTATACCCAGTGGCGTATTGCGGTGAATCTCTCGGCGTTGCAGTTCTGTCATGCCGGGCTGGTTCAGAGCGTAGCCAAAGCCCTGGCCACTCACCGTTTGCCCGCCAACAGCCTGACCCTGGAAATTACCGAAACCACCGCCATGAGCGATGCCGACGCGAGCATGACGGTGCTCCAGCAACTGTCGGAAATGGGTGTCGACCTGTCCATCGACGACTTCGGTACCGGTTACTCGAGCTTGATGTACCTCAAGCGCCTGCCGGCCAATGAGCTGAAGATCGACCGCGGTTTTGTCCGTGACCTTGAGCGCGACAGCGATGACGCGGCGATCGTCTCGGCCATCGTCGCCCTTGGGCAGGCGCTGGGTTTGCGCATCGTCGCCGAAGGCGTGGAAACCGATGTGCAACAGGACTTCCTGACTCAGCTCGGCTGTGATTCCTTGCAAGGCTACCTGCTGGGGCACCCGTTACCGGCCGACAGGTTCATGGTCGATATCCACCGGGCCGAGCAATTGGTAACGGGTTGATTGACCTCTGTGGCGAGGGAGCTTGCTCCCGCTTGGCTGCGAAGCAGTCGTAAACCTGGCTTGCCGTGGTGGAGGTCAGGAGCGCTGCGCACTCCAGCGGGAGCAAGCTCCCTCGCCACAGTGGCAGTGACAGTTCATGCAAAAGCCGGCGTTGGCGGTTATTCTTGCGGCGCAAGGTTTCGGGTTTGAATGGGGGAATCAGCATGGACAAAGTCATCGTCATCACCGGTGGCGGTCGTGGTATCGGTGCCGCTACGGCGCTCCTGGCCGCTGAGCAGGGCTATCGAATCTGCATCAACTACCAGGCCGACGAGCTGGCCGCGCAACAGGTCCTCGAGCAAGTCCGCGCGCTCGGCGCCCAGGCGATTGCGGTGCGCGCCGATGTCAGCATCGAAGACGAAGTGATCAGCCTGTTCCACCGCGTCGACACTGAGCTGGGCCGAGTCACTGCGCTGGTGAACAACGCCGGCACCGTCGGGCAAAAGTCGCGGGTCGATGAAATGTCCGAATTCCGCATTCTGAAAATCCTGAAAACCAACGTTCTGGCGCCGATTCTCTGTGCCAAGCATGCACTGCTGCGCATGTCACCCAAACATGGCGGGCAGGGCGGCAGCATCGTCAACGTTTCCTCGGTCGCCTCGCGCCTCGGCTCGCCGGGCGAATACGTCGACTACGCAGCCTCCAAGGGCGCGCTGGATACGTTCACCATCGGCCTTTCCAAGGAAGTCGCCGGCGAAGGCATCCGCGTCAACGCCGTGCGTCCCGGCTACATCTACACCGACTTCCATGCCCTGAGCGGCGATCCGGATCGGGTCAGCAAGCTTGAATCGGGCATTCCCATGGCCCGCGGCGGTCGCCCGGATGAAGTGGCCGAGGCGATTATCTGGTTGCTGTCGGATAAAGCGTCGTATGCGACCGGGACGTTTATTGACCTGGGTGGAGGGCGCTAAAACGGTAGATAGATCCGCAGGCAACTGAAATTGACCGCATGTTATTTGGCAGGGTTCTTATTGATGACTCGAAGTACGGCCGGTGGCGAGCGAGTCAATATGTTATCGCTATTGCTGCCAAAATAACTGATGCGTATTTCTCCGCCGGGTTCGGTGAGGTTCAAGATGGCTCGCACAATCACGTGCGACTCATTCTGCACTCCGAACTCCTCTTCGTAGAGTAGGCGGCCGCTTTTTGCAAAGCTTGTCCAGCGGGCATGAAGTATTCTTCCGGGTAGATAAAATACAACGGGCAACCCTGGTTCGGGAATCTTGGGTGGGTCAATCTCCTCACCGTTAATAGACGGTGTGAGAGGCTGACGCAGAGGCGTCTGTTCGGGAACTATGGCAAAGGTGGTGATGGCCGAGTTTTTTTCAGGTTCTGAAGTAGACGAAACTCGATAGGCAACAGTGCAATGTGTAATGTTTTCTTCTGTGATGTTTTCTCTAATCAAACTCTTCGGCAGGACGATGTCAATTGCTGTGCTTGTGTCATGCACTACGAATGTGTCGGTGTGTTCTGTGTTTCCTTTGAAAAATAATGTGACAAGGTCGCCTTTTGCAATGCCTGTGTAAGTTTCTATTCGCACGATTGCACCGGATTCGGGTACAGCGTTCGTATAAAGAATAGTCGCTTTGTCGGCATCTACCACGACCGCCTTCGGTAGTAGATTTGTTCCTGGGAAGTAGTGACTTGATAGGTCTTTAGTATTAGTCATAAAGCCTCTGCCAGTGGGTCGCCAAGTGGATAGCCAGGTTTATAAATACGCGAAAAGTGATGCGCTGATAGAGTAAGTGCCCTGAAGAGAATCCTGTCTACTGTCAGAAATAACAGGTGGGCTGTGTTTTTTTGACCGTTGGTCAGGTATCTGGCGATGTTGAGCGGTATGACGTTGGGGAGGGGCCGCCGACCGAGAACCTGACAGGTCTCGGTGGCAACACAGCGTTCAGAACGACCGCACAATCCGCCCCAATGTTTCCATGGCCTTCTCGGCATCCTCGGTCCAAGGGCTGCCATAGTTCAAACGGATACAATTTCGAAAGCGCTGGGTCGGTGAAAAGATCGGTCCCGGTGCAATGCTGATGCCTTGGGCCAATGCCATCTGGAACAACTTCAACGAATCCATCTGCGAGGGCAATTCCAGCCACAGGAAGTAGCCGCCAGCCGGTTGGCTGACGCGGGTCTGGGCCGGGAAGTAGCGGGCGATGGCCGCGAGCATGGCGCTTTGCTGTTCTTCGAGAGCGTAGCGCAGTTTGCGCAGGTGGCGGTCGTAGCCGCCGTGTTGCAGGTAATCGGCGATCGCCGCCTGGGCCGGCATCGAGGCGCAGAGCGAAGTCATCAGTTTCAGCCGTTCGATTTTCTGCGCATAGCGCCCGGCGGCGACCCAACCGATGCGGTAACCGGGCGCGAGGCTCTTGGCGAAGGAGCCGCAGTGCATCACCAGCCCTTCGGTGTCGAAGGCTTTCGCCGGTTTCGGCGCTTGCTGGCCGTAATAGAGCTCGGCGTAGACATCATCCTCGATCAGCGGCACCTGATGGCTGCGCAACAACTCGACCAGTTCCTGTTTCTTGGCCTCGGGCATGGTGGCGCCCATGGGGTTCTGGAAACTGGTCATGCACCAACAGGCCTTGATCGGGTGGCGTTCGAGGGTTTGCGCCAACACGCCGAGGTCGATCCCGTCGCGCGGGTGCACAGGGATTTCCACCGCTTTGAGTTTGAGTCGCTCAAGCACCTGCAGGCTGGCATAGAACGCCGGCGCTTCAATGGCCACCAGGTCGCCGGGTTCGGTGACCGCTTGCAGGCACAGGTTCAGCGCTTCAAGCGCGCCGTTGGTGATCAGCAGTTCTTCCATGGGCAGCATCAGGCCGCCGACCATGTAGCGCAGGGCGATTTGCCGACGCAATTGCGGATTGCCCGGCGACATGTCGGTGACCACCATGCGCGGGTCCATCTCCCTGGCCGCACTGGCCAGCGAGCGTGACAGGCGTTGCAGTGGAAACAGCGTCGGGCTCGGAAAGGCCGAGCCGAAGGGCACGGTGGTTGGGTCCTTGATTGAATCGAGGACCGAGAACACCAGCTCACTGACGTCGACTTCGGTGGATTCGTTGACCTGGCTGCTGATCACCGGCTCCGAGAACGGGCTCGGCGCGTGGGTGTTGACGAAGTAGCCGGAGCGCGGCCGGGCGCGGATCAGCCCGCGACGCTCCAGCAGGTAATAAGCCTGGAACACCGTGGACGGGCTGACCCCGTAAGTCTGGCTGGCGTAACGCACCGAAGGTACGCGCTGGCCAGGGCCGAGCACCCCGGAGCGGATCAGTTCAGCAATGTCGTCAGCGAATTTTTCGTAGCGTTTCATTGAAAAGCCTTGTCGCCAGGTGTTTGTGTTGGGTGTCAGGGGGATCGCCCCCTCACCCTAGCCCTCTCCCGGGGGGAGAGGGGACAGATTGGGGGATGTTCAAGGTTTGCTGCGACCTGAACGCTTTGCATTGAATCCATAATCGACCCGATATTTCAGGTCGCAGTACATCAACAGACACCTCGGTCAGTCCCCTCTCCCTCAGGGAGAGGGCTAGGGTGAGGGGGTGGATTCTAAAGGCTCAACGATTCAACGGTGCAACAAAACGGCTCTGTGCCACGCTGTTGACTGAAGGCTCATCGCTGTCAGTGATCTTGAAGCTGATCTTCTGCGAACTGCTGCTGGGCTTGTCGGTGGTCATGGCCACTGACACAGGCACATCGACAATTTCTCCCGGCGCCAGGCTCAACTCGGTTTTGCCCTGCAACTGGAAGCCATCGCCGTCCACCAGGGACAAACGATAGTCCTGCCGCTGCTGGGTTTTATTGATGACTTTGAGGCTGTAGATGTTTTCGATCTGGCCCTGGCTGTTTTCGCGAAACAGGCCACGGTCCTTGCTGACGTCCAGCGACACCATCGACCGCTCCATCAGCGCCAGCGTCAGTGCACCAATCATTACCACCAGCACCGCCGTGTAGCCGATCAACCGAGGCCTGAGCAGGTGCGTCTTGCCACCTTGCAACTGATGCTCGGAGGTGTAGCTGATCAGGCCACGGGCATAACCCATTTTGTCCATGATCGAATCGCAGGCATCGATACACGCCGCGCAGCCAATGCACTCCATCTGCAAGCCGTCGCGAATGTCGATGCCGGTCGGGCAGACCTGCACGCACAGGTGACAGTCGATGCAATCGCCCAGACCCACGTCGGCAGGCTTCACCTCGCGTTTGCGCGGGCCACGGCTTTCGCCACGGGCGGCGTCGTAGGAAATGGTCAGGGTGTCTTTGTCGAACATCACGCTCTGGAACCGTGCATACGGACACATGTGCATGCACACCGCTTCACGCAGCCAACCGGCGTTGATGTAGGTCGCGCCGGTGAAGAACAGCACCCAGAACAGACTGACGCCACCCATTTGCAGGGTCAGCAGCTCGTTGGCCAGCGGACGGATCGGCGTGAAGTAGCCGACAAACGTCAGCCCCGTCAGCACACTGATGGCCAGCCACATCGTGTGTTTGGCCGAGCGACGCAGCAGTTTGTTCAGGCCCCAGGGGGCGGCTTGCAGCTTGATCCGCTGATTGCGCTCACCCTCGGTGACTTTTTCGCACCACATGAACAGCCAGGTGAAGGAGCTCTGCGGGCAGGTGTAGCCACACCAGACTCGCCCGGCGAACACGGTGATTGCGAACAGGCCGAAGGCGCAGATGATCAGCAGCGCCGAGAGCAGGATGAAATCCTGCGGCCAGAAGGTCGCGCCGAAGATGTGGAATTTGCTTTCCGACAAGTCCCAGAGCACCGCCTGCCGACCGCCCCAGTTCAGCCACACCGTGCCGAAAAACGCCAGGAACAGAAACCCCGCGCCACTCAGGCGCAAGGTGCGGAACAAACCGGTGAAGCTGCGGGTGTGAATCTGGTTGTCGCTGGATTTGGCCTTCATCTTTGGACGCGAAGGCTCGTATGTCTCTACTAATCGGACGGGGATTCTATCGCTCATGGTCTTTCGCTCATCAGCCTCCATCAGGCAGATGAACTATGACCACCGAACTGTTTGCATAACAGACTCAGGTATTGGATTAAAAAGCGGATCAGATGAGTCCTTGATCCGCCCCTGCGACAACTTGATGCACCCCGGCAGACGCGGTGACAGCACCTGTCACAAGCGTTTGCGGCGGTCTCTGATCTGCGTCAGTCAAATTACCGAATCACTGCTGGTGACCATCAGGTGCCGACGACCATCGATGGCACCTGCTACGGTTAATGCGTCGGCTTCTGCTTCGGTGATGTAGATGCGCTGGCCATCGAGGTCCACCGCCGACATGGCTTTGTCCGCGTCGGTGATGATGGTGACATCGGCAGCAAGGCGTATCTCTTCGCCGTTCTCGGTAATGAAGAAGCAGACCTGGTTTTCGATTCGCACGGGCATGGGGGGCACCCTTTTCTGCGGGATCTAAAGGTTAGGGCACAGGTCTTGCTCATCGTTCGGTGTAACCGATTAGTGGTCATGGACGGGGGCTAGGCTGTGGTCTCTTTTGTGCTTGGCTTTTCTGGGTGGTCTGTCGATGGATCGAATTGAAATCGCCGTTGATCAGGCGAAAAAAAACGCTGAACTTTTAGCAAGGCCCGGCGCTCGGAACCTAAGTAGCGTCATGCAAGCAGCACACGATCAAGCACAGGAGCGTCCACAGGGCGTAAGGGGCCAGGCTCGATGACGACTGAAAAACCGACGGAGCTGCAGTACAACCCGCAACTGCCACTGTCGCAGGCTTTGCTGCTGCCGCGGATTATTATCGAAAACACCATGCCGGTGATCGATGGCGGCCAGTTCGCGGCCAAGGCTATCGAACGGCAGGCTGTAAAGGTGACGAGCAAGGTTTTCGCTGACGGTCACGACGTGCTTGCGGTGCGCGTGCGTTGGCGTGCCGAGGCCGACTCGATCTGGCAGAGCGAGGTCATGACCGATCTCGGTAATAACACCTGGCAGGGGCAGTTCAGCGTCGCAACGCCGGGTAGGTATCGGTTTTGTATCGAGGCCTGGATCGATCAGTTCGCCAGTTTCTGTCATGAACTGGAAAAGAAACACACAGCAGGTGTGCCGGTCAGCCTGGAGCTGCAAGAAGGGCGCATCCAGGTGCTGCAGGCGGCAGAGCGCAGTGACGATCCGTTGAGCAAGAAGCTTACGGCGCTGCACCATGAGCTGGCCGGGCTGCTTGAAACCGAGCAAGTCGCGCTGTTTCTGCACCCGCGCAGTGCCCGGTTGATGGCCGAGGCCGATCTGCGTCCCTACCTCAGCCTGAGTCCGGAGTACCCGCTGGACGTCGAGCGCGAACGTGCGCAGTTCGCCAGTTGGTATGAGTTGTTTCCCCGCTCGATCACCGATGATCCGGATCGCCACGGTACGTTCAACGATGTGCACTCACGTCTGGCGATGATCCAGGACATGGGCTTCGACGTGCTGTACTTCCCGCCGATCCACCCGATTGGTCGCAGCTATCGCAAAGGTCCCAACAACGCCCTGACCGCCGGCCCCGATGACCACGGCAGCCCGTACGCCATCGGCGGTATCGAGGGGGGGCACGAGGCGATTCACCCGCAATTGGGCAGTCGCGAGGATTTCCGTCGTCTGGTCAAGGCCGCCGCCGCACATGGGCTGGAGATCGCGCTGGATTTCGCGATTCAATGCTCCCAGGACCATCCGTGGCTGAAGCAGCATCCGGGCTGGTTCAACTGGCGGCCGGACGGCACCATCAAATACGCCGAGAACCCGCCGAAGAAATACCAGGACATCGTCAACGTCGACTTCTACGCCAGCGAGGCGATTCCCAGCCTGTGGCTGGAGCTGCGGGACATCGTGGTCGGCTGGGTCGAGGAGGGCGTGAAGATCTTCCGCGTCGACAATCCGCACACCAAACCCTTGCCGTTCTGGCAGTGGCTGATCGGGGATGTGCGGGCGTTGTATCCCGAGGTGATCTTCCTGGCAGAGGCCTTTACTACCCCGGCGATGATGGCGCGCCTGGGCAAGGTCGGTTACTCCCAGAGCTACACCTACTTCACCTGGCGTAACACCAAGCACGAATTGGTGACGTACCTCACCGAGCTGAACCAGTCGCCCTGGCGCGAGTGCTTCCGGCCCAACTTTTTCGTCAATACGCCCGACATCAATCCGGGCTTTCTCCACGAGTCGGGCCGCGCCGGGTTTCTGATCCGGGCCGCGCTGGCGACCATGGGCTCGGGCCTGTGGGGCATGTATTCGGGGTTTGAACTGTGCGAGTCGGCGCCAGTGCCGGGCAAGGAGGAATACCTCGATTCCGAGAAGTATGAAATCCGTGTCCGGGACTTCACTGCGCCGGGCAACATCATCGCCGAGATCGCCCAGCTCAACCGCATTCGCCGGCAAAACCCGGCCTTGCACAGCCATTTGGGTCTGCAGGTCTATAACGTGTGGAACGACAACATTCTGTACTTCGGTAAACGCACGGCCGATGGCAGCAATTTTATTCTGGTGGCGGTCAGCCTCGACCCGTTCAACGCCCAGGAGGCGCACTTCGAATTGCCGCTGTGGGAGATGGGCTTGCCCGACGATGCGGTGACCCAGGGTGAAGACCTGATGAACGGCCACCGCTGGGACTGGCACGGCAAGACCCAATGGATGCGCATCGAGCCGTGGAACCAGCCGTTCGGGATTTGGCGGATATCGAAAGGCTGAAACCTGATCAGCTTTTGTGGCGAGGGAGCTTGCTCCCGCCGGCCGGTCCGCGCTCGGGCGAAGCAGTCGCCGATCTTGAGCGTGTGGGGTCGCTGCGCAACCCAGCGGGAGCAAGCTCCCTCGCCACAAAGGCACGCCAGGCCCACCGCGGTTAACCTATTCAGCAGGAGTTTCCAATGGCGAAGAAACCCAGGTCAGCCACCTTCAGCAATGACCCGCTCTGGTACAAGGATGCGGTGATTTATCAGGTTCACGTAAAGTCTTATTTCGACTCCAACAACGACGGAATCGGTGACTTTCCCGGTTTGATCGCCAAACTGGATTACATCGCCGATCTGGGCGTCAACACCATCTGGTTGCTGCCGTTTTACCCCTCGCCACGCCGCGACGATGGCTACGACATTGCCGAATACCGTGGCGTACACCGCGACTACGGAACGCTCACCGACGCCAAGCGCTTTATAGCCGAGGCTCACAATCGTGGCTTGCGGGTGATCACCGAGTTGGTCATCAACCACACCTCCGACCAACATCCCTGGTTTCAACGGGCGCGCAAGGCCAAGCCAGGCTCAAAGGCGCGGGACTTTTATGTCTGGTCCGATGACGATCAAAAGTACGACGGCACGCGGATCATTTTTCTCGACACCGAGAAGTCCAACTGGACCTGGGACCCGGTGGCCGGCCAGTACTTCTGGCACCGTTTCTATTCGCATCAACCGGACCTGAACTTCGATAACCCGCAGGTCATGAAAGCCGTGCTCTCGGTGATGCGCTATTGGCTGGACCTGGGCATCGACGGCCTGCGCCTGGATGCGATTCCCTACCTGATCGAGCGTGACGGCACCAACAACGAGAACCTGCCCGAAACCCATGACGTGCTCAAGCGGATTCGCGCCGAGATCGACGCCCATTACCCGGACCGTATGCTGCTGGCCGAAGCCAACCAGTGGCCAGAAGACACGCAGCTGTATTTTGGAGATACCAAGGGCGATAACGGCGACGAATGCCACATGGCCTTTCACTTCCCGCTGATGCCGCGCATGTACATGGCGCTGGCCCAGGAAGACCGTTTTCCGATCACCGATATCCTGCGCCAGACGCCGGAGATTCCGGCCAACTGCCAATGGGCGATTTTCCTGCGCAACCATGATGAGCTGACCTTGGAGATGGTCACCGACAAGGAGCGCGATTACCTGTGGAACTACTACGCGGCTGACCGCCGTGCGCGTATCAACCTCGGCATTCGTCGACGCCTGGCACCGCTGATGGAGCGTGACCGGCGCCGCGTCGAGCTGCTCAACAGCCTGCTGCTGTCGATGCCCGGGACGCCGACGTTGTACTACGGCGACGAAATCGGCATGGGCGACAATATCTATCTCGGCGATCGCGATGGCGTGCGCACGCCGATGCAGTGGTCGATCGACCGTAATGGCGGGTTCTCCCGCGCCGACCCGGCAAGTCTGGTGCTGCCGCCGATTATGGACCCGCTCTACGGTTACCTGTCGGTGAACGTCGAAACCCAGGCTGGCGACCCGCATTCATTGCTGAACTGGACCCGGCGCATGTTGGCGATCCGCAAGCAGTCCAAGGCTTTCGGCCGGGGCAGCTTGAAAATGCTCTCGCCGAGCAACCGGCGGATTCTGGCGTATACCCGTGAATACACCGGTGAAGACGGTAAACACGAAATCATCCTGTGCGTGGCCAATGTCTCGCGCAGTGCCCAGGCAGCCGAGCTGGACCTCTCGGCTTTCGCCGGCATGGTTCCCGTGGAAATGCTCGGCGGTAATGCGTTCCCGCCGATTGGCCAGCTCAACTTTCTGCTGACCCTGGCGCCGTACGGCTTTTACTGGTTTGTGCTGGCAGCGGAAAACCAGATGCCGAGCTGGCACGTCGAGCCTGCGCAAAGCTTGCCGGACTTCACCACCCTGGTACTAAAAAAGCGCATGGAAGAGCTGCTCGAGGCGCCATCGCGCACCATTCTGGAGCAAAGTGCGCTGCCGAGCTGGTTGCACAATCGACGTTGGTTCGCCGGCAAGGACTCCCGTATCGAAACGGTGCACATTGCTTACGGTGTGCGTTTTGGTGATCCGCTGCATCCGGTGCTGTTCAGCGAAATTGAGGTGGCCAGCGACGGTCAGACCAGCCGTTATCAACTGCCGTTCGGGTTTCTCGCCGAAGACCAGGTCGGTGCCGCATTGCCGCAGCAACTGGCGTTGGCGCGGGTGCGGCGCGGGCGGCAGGTGGGCTTGGTGACGGACGCGTTCAGCCTCGACAGCTTCGTTCGTGCGGTGATCCAGGCGATGCAGGCGTACACGGTGCTGGACGCCAGTGACGGCGAAATTCGTTTCGAGCCGACCGCCGGGCTGGCGGACCTCAATCTGCAGGCTGACTGCGATGTGCGCTACTTGTCGGCCGAGCAATCCAACAGCTCCGCGGTGATTGGCGGCAGCGTGGTGCTCAAGCTGATCCGCAAGGTCGCCAGCGGCGTGCATCCGGAGCTGGAGATGGGCGCATACCTGACGGCCGCCGGATTCAAGCATATTTCACCGCTGCTCGGCTCGGTGATTCGCCGTGATCGGCAAGGTGAAGACACTCTGTTGATGATCGCCCAAGGGTATCTGAGCAATCAGGGCGATGCCTGGGAATGGACCCAGAACAACCTTGAACGGGCGATTCGCGATGAGTTGGCCGAGGCCATGTCCGAGCAGGAACAGCACTACAACGCCCTCGGTGAATTGAAAGATTTCGCTGGCATGCTCGGTCAGCGGCTCGGGGAAATGCACCAGCTACTGGCCGCGCCCGGTGACAACCCGGCGTTTGGTACGCGGATCAGTACGCACAAGGATCAGCAGGCATTGGCCAAAGCGATTGCTGCACAGCTGGAGCACGCCTTGCAGTTGCTCAAACAGCATCAGGTCCGGCTGAGCCCGGAGGACCAGGTGTTGGTAGTGCGTTTGCAGGAGCAGAAGAGAGCCATCCTCAGGCACATTCAGGAACTGGCGGCAAAAGCGGTGGGCGGTTTGCAGATGCGTGTCCACGGTGATTTGCACCTGGGCCAGGTGCTGGTGATCAAGGGCGATGCCTACCTGATCGACTTCGAGGGGGAACCGGCGCGGCCGTTGCATGAGCGAAGGGGCAAACACAGTCCGTACAAGGATGTGAGTGGCGTGCTGCGTTCGTTCGATTACGCGGCGGCGATGGCCCTGGACGGGCAAGGGGTTGAAGTCACCGCGCAGACACTGGCGGCACGTCAGCGGGTGACGGAACGTTATTTGCGTGAGGCCACTGCAGCGTTTGTTCAGGCGTATCGGCAGGCAACGGCTAGTCTTGCTCATGCATGGCAGGATCCAGCGGCCGAAGAAGCCGCACTGGCGTTGTTCTGCCTGGAGAAGGCGGCCTATGAAGTGGGGTATGAAGCCGAAAATCGTCCTGCCTGGTTGCCTGTGCCATTGCACGGTTTATACGGGTTGTTGAGTGGACTCAAACCCTTTTCCTATGTGAGTGGAGAGCAGTCATGACGGAGCCATCATTGAGGGAGCAGGGGCAGGTGAAAGAAGCGCTGCTGCCAGCGGCGCGAGACATCGAGGCGCTGGTGCGTGCCGAGCATCAGGATCCCTTTGCGATACTCGGCCCCCATGCAGATGGGGCCGGCGGTCAGTTCATTCGCGCCTACCTGCCGGACGCCTTGAGCGTGCAGGTGATCGCCCGTGACTCCGGCGAAGAACTCGGCAGCTTGAACCCGACCGAAGTGCCGGGGTTGTTCGTCGGGCATTTTGACCAGGCCCGGGCTTACCTGTTGCGCACCCGATGGGCGGGTGGCGAGCAAACCGCAGAGGACCCTTACAGCTTCGGTCCGTTGTTGGGCGAGATGGATCTGTATCTGTTCGCCGAGGGCAACCACCGCGATCTCAGTGCGTGTCTGGGGGCGCAATTGAAGAACGTCGAGGGTGTCGACGGCGTGCGTTTTGCGGTGTGGGCGCCGAATGCCCGGCGGGTCTCGGTGGTCGGTGATTTCAACGTCTGGGATGGTCGTCGTCACCCGATGCGGCTGCGTCATCCGTCCGGCGTGTGGGAGCTGTTTGTTCCGCGCTTGCAGGCGGGGGAGGCGTACAAGTACGAAATTCTCGGTGCCCACGGGATACTGCCGCTCAAGGCTGACCCCGTGGCGCTGGCGACACAATTACCGCCGGACACGGCCTCGAAAGTCGCTTCGCCGTTGCGTATCGAATGGCAGGATCAGGACTGGATGCAGTCGCGCGGCGAGCGCCACCGGCCGAGCGCGCCGCTGTCGATCTATGAGCTGCATGCCGGTTCCTGGCAGTGCGAAGTGGATGACGTCGGTGAAGTGGCGCGCCAATACACTTGGGGCGAATTGGCCGAACATCTGATCCCTTATGTGCAGAAACTCGGTTTCACCCATATCGAACTGATGCCGATCATGGAGCACCCGTTCGGCGGCTCCTGGGGTTATCAGCCGTTATCGCAATTCGCCCCAAGCGCCCGTTACGGCTCGCCCAGTGACTTTGCCGCGTTCGTCAACGCCTGCCACCTGGCCGACATCGGGGTGATCCTCGATTGGGTGCCGGCGCATTTTCCCACCGATACCCATGGCCTGGCGCAGTTCGACGGCACCGCGCTGTACGAGTACGGCAACCCGCTGGAAGGGTTTCACCAGGACTGGGACACGCTGATTTACAACCTCGGACGCACCGAAGTGCACGGCTTCATGCTGGCGTCGGCATTGCACTGGCTCAAGCACTTTCATGTCGATGGGCTGCGAGTCGATGCGGTGGCCTCGATGCTCTATCGCGACTATTCACGCAAGGCCGGCGAGTGGGTGCCCAATCGCCATGGCGGTCGGGAGAACCTCGAAGCCATCGATTTTGTCCGCCATCTCAACGATGTGATCGACCTCGAAGCGCCCGGTGCGCTGGTGATTGCCGAGGAGTCCACGGCCTGGCCGGGGGTCAGCCAGGGCACGCAGCATGGCGGGTTGGGGTTCGACTACAAATGGAACATGGGCTGGATGCACGATTCGCTGCATTACATTCAGCAGGACCCGGTCTACCGCGCCCATCATCACAACGAGCTGAGCTTTGGCCTGGTTTACGCCTGGTCCGAACGCTTCATCCTGCCGATTTCCCACGACGAAGTGGTCCACGGCAAGCATTCGCTGATCGACAAGATGCCCGGCGATCGCTGGCAGAAGTTTGCCAACTTGCGCGCTTACCTGAGTTTCATGTGGGCTCATCCGGGTAAAAAGCTGCTGTTCATGGGCTGTGAGTTCGGCCAGTGGCGCGAATGGAATCACGATCAGCAGCTGGATTGGTACTTGCTGCAATACCCGGAACACCGCGGCGTGCAACAACTGGTGACTGACCTCAACCAGCTCTATCGCACAGAGCCGGCACTGCACGATCAGGACGATGTGCCGCAGGGTTTCCAATGGCTGATCGGCGATGACGCGATGAACAGCGTCTATGCCTGGTTGCGCTGGAGCAAGGAAGGGCGGCCGGTGTTGGTGGTGGCGAACTTCACGCCGGTGCCGCGTGCCGCCTATCGGGTTGGCGTGCCGGTCGCAGGGCGCTGGGAAGAAGTGTTCAACAGCGATGCGGGCATCTATGCCGGCTCCAACTATGGCAACGGCGGCGGTGTGATGACCGAAGAGGAGGGCAGCCACGGCCAGCCCTTGTCGCTGGTACTGAATCTGCCGCCGTTGGCGGTGTTGATGTTACGGCCGCAGGGTTGATGTTGAACTGATGCACGGAGCTGCATTGATTGCGGCTCCTGCGGGGATTGAGATCCTGCGCAGGCGCCGCAATCGGCTGCGCTTACTTGCCGCTGGTCACCAGTTCTTCCAGGTGATCCATGATTTCCTGTGGCTTGAGCACCAGCACATCGCTTTCCAGCGAATCGAGCACCACTTCCGCGGTGTTTCCGATCAATGCCCCCGAAAACCCGGTACGCGCCACGGTGCCGATGACCGTCACCGACGCCTGCAATTTATGCGCGATGTGGGGAATCAGCACATCGGCCGGACCTTCTTCGATATGCAGATGCTCATCATCGATGTCGAACTCGGCCTGGAACGCCTTGCACGCTTCGCGGTAGCGGGCCTCGATGGTTTCCTTGAGCTGGAACACCGGGTCGGCGGCCGAGAGCATGGGCGACGGATGGGCGCTGATGACGTGCAGATGGGCCTTGGCCAGGTGAGCGATGTCGAAGCCATGATCGACGATGCTCGCATGCAGCACGCGGTGCTCGGGGTCGTTGTTACCCACGTCGATGGCCGCCAGAATCGTCCCGCCGGTCCAGGGTTTCGAGGTTTTCACCAATAACACCGGGCTCGGGCACTGGCGCAGCAGTTTCCAGTCTGCCGGGGTCAGCAGGGCCTTCTTCAGCGGGTTGTCCGGGAAGTGTTGCTTGATCACCAGCCCGCAACCCTCGGCCTGCTGCACGTCGATGATGGTCTCATGCAGGCTTTTGTTCCAGGCTTGCTCGGTGGTGACACTGTGGCCGTCTTCCTGCAGGCTGGCCTTGAGCACACTCAACAGCGCCGAGTGATCATGCTCTTTATCGCAGATCAGCAAGTGCAGATGCGCCTGAGTCACCCCGGCGATCATCTTGGCGCGCTTGAGGGCCAGGCTCTCCTCGGGCAAGGGTTCGATGACCACCAGGATGCTGCGGATGGCTTGCATGGTCGGAATCTCCGATGAATGAAAAACACGTCGTTGCACAACTATAGTTGCTGGTCGTGAACTCGGGTCTTGATGCATATCAAGTGCCGCGACTGGTGGTCTGCCGGCAGGCACGTATAATCGGCCCCCTTCGCTGTGAACTTATTGCCCGTGAGCCTCATGTTACTGACCCCTGAAATCGTCGCCGTCCTGCCCAATGGTCCTGTTGAACTGTCGGAAGTGAGCCAATGATCCTTCCTGAAATTCACGAATTCCTTGGCTGCCGCACGCCCGACGGCTGGGTTCAGGCCGCATTGGCCGACCAGGAAACCCTGCTGATCGACCACAAGAACTGCGAGTTCAAGGCTGCCAGTACCGCGCTCAGCCTGATTGCCAAGTACCATTCGCATGTCGACCTGATCAATTTGATGTCACGCCTGGCCCGCGAAGAGCTGGTGCATCACGAGCAGGTCATGCGCCTGATGAAAAAGCGCAAGATCGAACTGCGCCAGCTGTCCGCCGGTCGTTACGCCTCGGGGTTGCGCAAAGTGGTGCGCAGCCACGAGCCGGTCAAACTGGTCGACACGCTGGTGGTCGGGGCGTTTATCGAGGCGCGCAGTTGCGAGCGTTTCGAAGCATTGGTGCCGCACCTCGACGAAGAGCTGGGCAAGTTCTACTTCGGCCTGTTGAAGAGCGAAGCGCGGCATTTCCAGGGTTACCTGAAACTGGCCTACCAGTACGGCGACGCCAAGGACATTGCACAGGTGATCGACAAGGTGCGTGCCGCCGAGCAGGAACTGATCGAGTCCCCGGATATCGAGTTCCGCTTCCACAGTGGTGTGCCTGCGGCAAGTCTGTGAAAGAAAACAGGCAAATTGTTAAAAACTCTTAAGAACATGAAAGTTCTCTGAAAACCGGCCCGCGAGGCCGGTTTTTGCTGTCTGGCATGGTCGGTGACGAGGGGATTGGCGCCTATAATGCGCGCTCTCAATCATCGACTCACAGATTGGCACTTATGGACAATCAGGCGTTTGGCAAGGTACTGCTCGTTGAGGATGACGAAAAGCTCGCGGGGTTGATCGCGCACTTCCTCTCCCAACATGGTTTCGAGGTGCGCACCGTGCACCGTGGCGATCTGGCGCTGGCGGCATTTCTCGAATTCAAGCCAAAAATCGTTGTGCTCGACCTGATGCTGCCCGGCCAGAGCGGCCTGCATGTGTGCCGCGAGATCCGCAGCGTGTCCGAGACGCCGATTGTCATCCTCACGGCCAAGGAGGACGACCTGGACCATATCCTGGGCCTGGAGTCCGGAGCCGACGACTACGTCATCAAACCGATCAAACCACCGGTATTGCTGGCCCGGCTGCGCGCCTTGCAACGTCGCCAGACACCGGAAACCACGGTACGCGGTTCGCTGGAGTTCGGCCGTTTGTTGATTGATCGCAGCTGCCGCGAAGTGCGGCTAGCGGGTGAGAGTATCGAGCTGACCACCATGGAGTTCGAACTGCTGTGGCTACTGGCCGGCGCCGCTGGCAAGATTCTTTCACGCGATGACATCCTCAATCGCATGCGCGGCATCGCCTTTGACGGGCTCAACCGCAGCGTCGACGTGTACATCAGCAAGCTGCGCGGCAAGCTCAAGGACAATCCCAGAGAGCCGGTGTGCATCAAGACCGTTTGGGGCAAGGGTTATCTGTTCAATCCCTTTGCCTGGGAGCTCTAGATGCTAAGGCTGTTTTTGCGGCTGTACGTCATTCTTGCCGTTGGCTTCGCGGGGGCGATCTGGACGGTCAATTACATTTTTGATGAGCTGCTGCCCGAGGCCAACGAGACCTATAACCGCGACGCCATGCGCGGGCCAGCTTACAGCCTGGTCGAGTTGCTCCGTCCGGTCACCGGCATTGCGCGTGATGAGCGCCTGGCGGAGCTGAAAACCCACTACGGCCTGCGTCTGGAGCTGGTGCAGAGCAGCGAGCTGGATCTCACTGAGCGAGAGCAAAAACTGCTGGCTGACGGTCTGTTGGTCGTGCGTGGGGATTTCAACGAATTTATCGCCAACATCGATGGCGGTTCGCAGTTGTTGAACATCAAACTCCCGGAGGCACCCAAGTGGCTGTATGTCTGGGCCTACGCCTTGCTAGGCGTGTTCCTGGCCTTTGTCCTGTATTTCTGGGTGCGACCGCATTGGCGCGACCTTGAGCTGATCAGAGTGGCCGCGCAACGATTCGGCGATAACGATCTGACCTCGCGCATTCAGTTGTCCAAACGCTCGAACATTCGCGTCCTGGCCGAGCACTTCAACCAGATGGCCGCGCGTATCGAAGGCTTGATTGCCAATCAGCGCGAACTGACGAATGCGGTGTCCCATGAGTTGCGCACGCCGATTGCGCGCTTGTCGTTTGAACTCGATCAACTCAAGCAACAGGCCGATCCGAGCGAGCGTAAAGCACTGATTGCCGACATGTACGCCGATCTCGGTGAACTGGAAGAGATGGTTTCCGAGTTACTGACCTACGCCAGTCTTGAACGCGGTGCCACGGTGATCAGTCTCGAAAACATTCAGGCCCACAGTTGGCTCGACAGCGTGGTCGGCAGCGTTGCCCTGGAGGCTGAGGCAGCTGGCGTGCAGCTGTTGATTCGCGCCTGTGAGGTCGACTCTGTGCAGATCGAGCCGCGCTTTATGGCGCGGGCGGTGATCAACCTGCTGCGCAACGCCATTCGCTACGCCGAGCGACGGGTGGAGGTGTCGCTGACGCTGGGTGAAGACGGCTATGAAGTGCAGGTCAACGATGATGGGCCGGGTGTGCCGCTGGAGGGGCGCGAGAAGATTTTCGAGCCGTTCTCGCGACTCGACACCAGCCGCGACCGTCGCACTGGCGGTTTCGGCCTGGGCCTGGCGCTGGTTCGGCGGGTCTCGCAATCGCACGGCGGCAAGGTCGAGGTCAGCGATTCGCCGTGGGGCGGCGCGTCGTTTCGCATGACCTGGGCGCAGGCTGACTGAGCCGGATCTCAGCCTCAACGCATAACCCAACGCATCACACATATCCGATCACCCTGTAGCAGCTGGCTTCGCCAGCTGCTACAGGGGCGGGGGTGTGCTGGGGAGGGCAACTCAGAAGCTGTATTTCACTTGGCCGGCCAGCGACGTTTGCATCCGTCGTTCGACGATCGGGCTGTCCGCTGCATCGCCATTGAGGTACTGCATCGCCAGCACCGTCGAGAATTCGGTCTGCTCGTTGATCGGCACCGCCCAGGTCAACGCTGCGCCTCGGCTGACCATCCCGCCATGGGTGGTGTAGGTGCGGAACTGGCTGCGTGACGCCTGGGCCGTGCTCACGCCGTACCAGGTCCGCACGTAGTCGGCATCGCCGAACACACTGTTGAGACTGCCGTCCAGGCTGCCGTATTCACCTTCGTAAAGGTTGGTGCTGATGCTCAGTTCCAGTCGGTTGTAGGCGGAGTCGGTGTCGCGATCGTCATCGCTTTTTTTCAGCGCGTGCTCCAGCGTGGCGCCGACGACCACCTCACCCAGGGTGTAGTGAATGCTGGCGCCCAGTTGCGGGCGGGATTTGATCGAGCCCATGCCGTCCAGGCGATCCGAACCCTTGAACCTCGACTTGCGGTCCTTGCGCGTTTCACTCAGGCCAATGTAGGTGCTGAATGCCAGGTCACCCCATTCGTTCTGCCAGCCCAGACCGCGTTCGGTGTCGAGGAAGAGGCCATAAGGGCTGACAATCTGGCCGCCGAGCAGCGGCGCAGTCACGCGTTCAGCGCTGCCGCTGTAGCGTGGCGCGTTGGCCACACCGGCCTGCACGCTGTAATGCCAGTCTTCGGCCCGCAGGTGCTCGGTCGAGGCCAGCAGGCAGATGGACGTCAGCGAAAGACAAAAAGTTTTGCGGTTTTTCAGAGCAAGCATGAGGCACCGGGCAGGGATTAGGATGCCATCATGCTAGGGGCGTGCGGGTAGGCAATCTTTGAGAGCTTTGTCGGGAAACTGTCAAAGACTGTTAACGGCTCAGGCCCAGCCGCTCGTGCCACTCGGCAATGGATTCTTGCGGGTAGACCTCGAACTGCTGATCGCCGGGATGTAGCTCGACTTCGACCCACGAGGCTTTTGAACCGAGCATCAGGTGCGTGTGTTCCGGCGGCACCGGCAGCGGGGTGTCGATGGCCGAAGCAAAAGGGTGAATCAACTCGGGCCATTCAGGGCTGAATAACCACAAGCCACTGCCGCAGAGCGAACAGAAGTGCCGTTCGGCACTGCTGATGTGGGCACGCCGGGCGCCGTCATCCTTGAGGCGCGCGTGATAGATCGAGATGTGTTTGCGGCCGCGGACTTTCAGGCTTTTCGCCTCGCCGCCGAGGTTGATCGCATAGCCGCCAGCGCCTTGAGTCTTGCGGCAGATTGAGCAATAACAACGTTGATACGGGAAGGGGTGGGCACTGTTCAGACTGAACGACACCGCGCCGCAATGGCAGGAACCTTCAAGCTGCATGTCAAACCTCCAACAGGTCGCGCGGACTTCCTGGAACAGCCTAGCAGTACAGCAATACTTCAGCCCTTGGCATCAGCCTCTGCGGGTCGTTGCGTTCCAGTGCGAACCGAGCCTGCTGCGGCCGGTTCGCCTGGTCGAAGGTCGTGGCATATCACTTGGCTTTTTTCGCAACCTCGTGCCGGTCCTCCCGCTTCTCCTCTTCATTGCGGTACAGCTTGTCGGCATTTTTTTTCTGAACATCGGAAAAGGTGCCATACAGAGCACTAAACGCCTTTGCAAGCTTCTGCATATTGTCTGCGTGCAATTGGGCTAATTTGGCATAGGATGCCATCGCATCATCGGCATTTAACGATGAGAGCTTTTCCGCACGTTCCACAAAGGCTGTATCAGCGTTGTGTGCGTTATCACGTATGGTTTGCGCATAGGCATCCCATTGCGCTGACTGCTTGTTGGTGATTTTCAGCTTGGCGTGTAGTTCGCTGATCCTCTTCTCTACAACGTCCATGTGCTTTTTGGTGTGAGTGGCAGCCTTCTGTGACTGTTCGGCAGGAGTGCTGGCAGCCGTCGTCTGTGCCGAGACAGAAGTGCTGAGCAATGCCAGCATCAATGCTGCCGGCATAGCCGCTTTGAGTACGAAGTTGTTCATGTCTTTATATCCGGATTGAGTTGTCGAACTGACGACCGTTGCAGGGGATATATCAGTGTCAGTGGCGGTCGCTCGGGTTTCATATGGCCAGGCAGCTTAATAGCCGGGAGGAGGATATCGATAGGAGTTGTACGAATCGGGATAGTCCGGCCTTGGGTAGTACCGGACCCCTGGTGGCGGCGGCGGAGGGGGTTCCCGGTAAATCACGGCAGGCGGCGCCCGTACCGCGCCCGCGGCCACTGCTCCCACTACGGCGCCAATGAGTAGCGCGCCCAAATCGCCGTTGCCACCACCGCGATAGCCACCACCGCCGCCGCGATAGTCCCGACGGTTGTCATGACCGCCACGATAGTCGCGATGGTAAACCTGCCGGCCGTAGCCGTCCCGCTGATAGTCGTGTTGTGCTTGTGCCGGTAGCACGGTAGCTGCCGCGGTAACAGCGACGAGCATTACTGCCAGTCGTCGGTATAAAGGTATGTGCGAATACTGAGTCATGAGTCGTGCCTCTTTGGATGAGGGAATCACTGAACCCCACCGTCCACTGATGTGCAGGAGGATCGTGACCGTTCTGACCTGGCAGCGATCTACCTCACGCCAGATTGACTCAGCGACCGGCGCGGGTCTGTTCGGTAGCGCACCCTTGCGCCCGATACAGAGTGATTAAAGGAGATGGGCTGGGGGACAGCGCCCGGACCGCAATGGCCGCACTATAATTAATCTGTCGATGACACGAGAGAGGGTCCAACTATGAAAACTCACTCCTTCCAGCATTACTCTCATAATCTGGGAACAGCCGTTCACGACGCGTGGATTACTACCCGGGTGAAATCGGCGCTGGCATTTGCAGAGCCGACTCTCAGCATGCACGTCAATGTCAAAACCCATGCAGGTACAGTGTCGCTGAGCGGTCGCGTTAACACCCATAAAGAATGTGAGCGGGTGGTAGAGCTCGCCCGTTCGGTGAATGGTGTCAACGAAATCGATGCCAAAGACTTGCTGACTCATGTGTTCACTCCCGGGCATCTCCCCGAAGCACCCAACGCTGAAGAGAGCACCGAGTATCGGCCTCAATCGTCTGCAAAAAAGATGGACGACAAGTAATGCTGGCAACCGTGTGAACGCCGCGCTCCCGGCTGGGAAGCGCGGCGCAGGGCAGAAGTGTCAGGCGTTTTTCGGCTGGATACGGTACATCGGGTATAGCGAGTGACGGCATGATCAGGGAGATGCCATTCTTTTTTTCGTCAATAAAATGGCGAAAATGCTGGGTTTTACCGTTTGGTCGTAATATTTGATCTTGTTTGTTACGACTTATTGACAGTGGTAGTCCGCCATCATCACAATTGCGCGCCATGCCGAGGTAGTAAGTTAGTCTGGGGTGGGGTGGTGATCGGCGGAAAATTCGACGTCTCGTTTTCTTCTGAACGCTCCATATTGCCCTGTAAATTCGGTCCCTGAGCATCACTGGGGGCTGCCTGGCAGTGCGACATTCTATTGGCTGACCAAGTCTGACACCGAGCTTTGCTCGGAGCGCTGATACTGGCTGTCAAAAAATTGACTTATTTGCAGCGCTGTGTCGAAGAGAAGGTGCTTATCGCACCGCATTCGGTTCAAAGGGAAGGGAACTACATTTGAGTCAGGTCACCTTAGGCATCCGTCATCTGCGAGATGAGCAAATACTGTTGCGCGCTGGCGGGCTTTATTGGGTGGCAGTGGATCAGATGAGCGATTCTGCCGCGCTGGCGGTCCAGTGCCTGGCAGCGATGTCGGCCCATGCGCAAGCGATGTTGGTGTGCTGCGGGCATTCAAGTCAGGACCTGGCCCAGAAGTTGGCGGCAGATGCCGGTCCTGGTCAGTTGAAGCTGTTTGACATCAAAAAAGACGACATTGGCCTGACCCTCAAATCACTGGTCGGCGAGCTGACCCGTGCTGCACCGGTTGCCGGCACTACCATTGTGCTGATGCTGCCCGACAGCGCATGGCAGAGTGACGTCGCACCAGAGCTGCAGCTTTGCTGTCGATCCCTGAGGCAATGGCTGGGTGGGCGCCAATGCTCCCTGCTGGTGATCAGCCATGGCCAGGCGCCTCAGTTGCATGAAGGTTTGTTGCGGCTCAACGATACGATCTCCGGGCTCGCTCAGCTCTATCGCCGTGATGGTGGTATTCGCTATCAATTGCACTACTGGCACAGCGAGCGGGGCGTGTGCAGCGGGCAGGAGTTCGAGCTCGACTTGCAGGTGGACGGTTTTGCGCTCTCGGTCCATGAGCAGGCCAATGTGCAACTGACCCATACCGATGACCAGCGCATCTATCTGACCCAGCGATCAGTGCTTGAAGGCTCGCCGCCGCTGTCGGATCAGTGGCGGCTGTTCGAGAACCGTGAGGATTTGCTCGAGCAAGCCAGCCACGCTCGTGCCGCCAGCGTCATCGTGGCCATTGACACAAACCAGCAGGTTGAAGAACTGGCCCGTCAGATTCACACCTTGCGTGAGCGCTGCGGTATCGCACTGAAGATCATCGTACGCGAGATGGAGCCCTGCCTGCGTTATCGGGACGAGCGTTTGCTGGTGTCCTGCGGTGCCAACATCACCGTGCCCTATGGGACGACGCTGGCGCACTTCTTCAGCATCATCGACAGTGCCCAGGGCCAGACCTGGCGCCGGAGCCGCACCACCAACTTCCAGTCTCTATTCGAACGTCTGCGGCCGCCCCCCGAGCGCGGTCTGTTAACCCCCCAGGAATTCATCGGCATGGTGGAGCGCGTCTATAACGGCGCCTCTGGAGAAATCAGCCATCAACTGCTCAAACTGATGCCGCGCGGTGGCCTGGAAATCGAGCAGTACTTGAGTCAAATCGGCTTGCGTCGTTTCGGTGACGTCGCCTGCGTGGTCAACGGTGCCTTTTATCTGTTCCTGTTTGCCTGTCGCGCGGACGGACTGGAACCCGCATTGGGCAATATCTGTCGGCTGGCCTGGCGCGATCTCTTCAGCAGCTTCCAGATTCTCCAAGGCGTTGAAGCGTTGCCGCGCGAGGACTTCCTCGCGGCGCCCTTGCTGCCTCCCACGTTCGCTCTGGCAGAAGAACGCACGGCTGGTAGCTCCGCCGAAGCTGTCGGCCGTGTTGCCTATTCGCCTCAACGCACCACACTGCCCATTACGGACCCTTGTTCATGAGTTATTCCGAGCTGATCCAGGTGATTGGCCTCAGCAGCCTGCTGACCCTGGCACTGATCGTGGTACTGATAAGGTTCGGTCGCCATTTTCTATCTGTCGTGCAGGGTCTCTTGCCCCCGCGTTACCTGAAATCCCGTGGTGTGCGTCGTCGCGCCCCAGCCCAGAGCGAGCCCAATGAGCCGGTTTGAAGTCATTAACCCGGCGTCAGTGCGCGTCTGGCCGGGCCTGGGTCCCTGGAATCTGTATTTCATCCTCAAGTTCGCGCTGCTGTGGGCGGGTTACCTGAACTTGCAGGTATTGCCCAACCTGGTATTCGCGGCGGCGTTGCTGCTGCCGTTGCCGCATCGTTATCTGCGTATCCTGCGCACAGTCATCGCGATCCCTGTGGGTGTTGCGCTGTTTTACCAGGACACCTGGCTGCCGCCCTTCAGCCGCCTGCTGAACCAGCCAGGCGTGCTGGATTTCAGCGCTGCATACATGGTCGAACTGATGGGTCGTTTCATTGACTGGAACCTGTGTGCGCTGCTGGCTGTGTTGGTGGTGGTCTACGCTTTCGTCCGGCACTGGCTGCGCCTGACCACTCTGAGTGTGCTGGGTTTAGCCTGGCTGGCCAGCGCCAATGTGCTGGCCCTGCGCCCCAGCAACGAGCCGGTCGCGGCGTCGGGCAGTGACGCTCCCATTGCAGCGGTGAACACGGCCACCCCGGACAGCGCGACACTGGAAGCCTACCTGCAGAAGTTCTATAGCACTGAGGCCGGGCGGCAGGTGGAGTTCAAGCCTGCGACCTCTGCAGCGCAGCCTTTCGACCTGTTGCTGATCAATATCTGCTCCATGGCCTGGGATGATCTGGAATCCGTGGGTCTGCGCGATAACACGCTGTTCCAGCAGATGGACGTTATTTTCGACAGCTTCAACTCGGCCACTTCCTACAGCGGCCCGGCGGCCATCCGCCTGTTGCGCGCCAGTTGTGGGCAGGTTCCGCACAACCAACTCTATGGCACCGCCCCGGAGCAGTGCATGTTGATGGACGACTTGAGCAAGCTGGGCTTTTCCAGCGAAGTCATGCTCAACCACACCGGGCAGTTCGAAGGCTTCCTTGACGAAGTCCGCGCCCAAGGGTCATTGCCGGGTCCCGCGATCAGTACCAGCAAATTGCCGCGTGCCTTGGTGGGTTTCGACGGTTCGCCGGTCCTGCGCGATGCTCAGGTACTGGACTCCTGGTGGAAGCACCGCGAAGCAGAAAAGAACGATCGCGTGGCGCTGTTCTACAACACCACCACACTGCATGACGGCAACCGTGTGCTGACCGCAGATGGCGGCACCAGGAGCAGCGATTACAAACCGCTTGCCCAAGGGCTGATCGATGACCTCAATGGCTTCATCAAACAACTGGAACTCAGTGGCCGTCGGGTAGTGGTGGTGATCGTGCCGGAGCATGGCGCGGCGCTGCATGGCGACCGTATGCAGATAGCCGGCATGCGCGAGATCCCGAGCCAGTCCATTACCCACGTGCCGGTCGGCATCAAGTTGGTGGGCATGGGGCATAACCCCGGTGCTGCACCCCTGCACATCACCGAACCGAGCAGTTTCCTGGCCCTGTCGGAAATCATCAGCCGCTTGTATAGCGCCCAGCCCCAGGCGGATGGCCAGGGTCTCAACTGGTCGGCTCTGCTGAGCAATCTGCCGCAGACGGCGGCAGTCTCCGAAAACGCTGGCACGGTGGTCGTTGACTACGCCGGGAAACCTTACATACGAATCAAGGAGAAAGCAGGATGGCTGCCTTACCCACAGCGCTTCAAGTGAAGGCCAGGGTGCAGTCGCGTGCGGATCGTGCCGATGACATCGCCCGTCTGAAACTGGAGCTTGAGCTGCCCGAACTGGACTACGTGGACACCTCCGCACAGATCGAATTGCAAAAGGCCCTGCATCGCTGGCCGCTGCTGGCAGAGATGGAACGCCTGCAGCCGGCGGTCCTGCCGATGATCCGTGAGTCCGGACTGGAGATGCTGTCGTGACCGCACTTAGCCTGCGTGGTCTGCGCGGCGGTGTCGGCACCAGCTCGCTGCTGGCGGCCACCGGCTATGCATTGCATAGTCTGGGCGAGCGCGTGCTGCTGGTCGACATGTGCCCGGAAAACCTGCTTCGCCTGCACTTCAATGTCAGCTTCGGCGAGCGCGGTGGCTGGGCGCGCGCCATGATCGAAGGGGAGGGCTGGAACACCCAGGCCTGGACCGTGGAACCGGGATTGAGTGTGTTGCCTTACGGCCGCCTGAAACGCGAAGAGCAGGACCACATCGAGCAACGCCTGCTAAACGAGCCGAATCTGTGGCGCCGCCGACAGGCCGCCCTTGCCGAACACTTTGACTGGATCCTGTTCGATGTGCCCTTGCGACTGCCCGGTCATGCTTGTGTCGGACCCTGTGCGTTACGCCTGCAGATTGTCGAGGCGGATGCTGCCTGTCATGTGTTGTTGCAGCAGGAGGAAGCCCCCCGCGAGCATCTGCTGATCAACCGCTTCGACCCGGTCAGCCAATTGCAGCGCGACCTGCTGCTGATCTGGCGCAAACAATATGGTGCCCGCCTGCTGCCTCTCAACGTGCATCAGGATGAAGCGATGCGCGAAGCCCAGGCGTTCAAGATGCCGGTGGGGGCTTATGCCGAGGCCAGTCTGGTTGCCCAGGATGTGCTGAGCCTGGCCACCTGGTGCCTGACCCAACGCATGGGGACGGCATGATCGCTCGCGTTTTCCCTTACGCTCACCTGCGTCGGCGCTATGGCTGTGCTCCGCCAGTTGCGTTGCTGCTGGCGACAATGAACGCCCTGGCGTGGCTGCTGTTGCGTCTGGAGTCACCGAACTGGCGCGCAGTGCTCGATCAGCCAAAGCGCTGGTATCCACAACTGAGCGACAAGGCTCCGAGCCTGGGCGATCCGTTGCGCTATGCGGTACAAAGCCTCTGGCTATTGCTGGTTCGCCCGGCCAGGCCGCGGGCGTGGACGCTGTCGACCCCAGCCTGGCTCAAGCGCCTCGGAGCGCTGTACCTGCGGCAGTGGACGCGGATTGGCAAGGTGCTGGAAGAGTTGCCCCGGCGCGCTGAGTCCAGCCAGCAAATTCGTCAGAGCAGCCATTGGTGGAAAGGCCTGGACCGTCACAGCCAACGATTGGTCAACGCGGCCATCGGTGTCGTCGCCTTCATTTTTACGTTGCTGTGCATCACCGAGCCCTTCGGCTACGTCTCCCAGTTGGTATTCGTCTTGCTGCTGTGGGGCCTGGCCATGCTGGTGCGGCGGGTTCCGGGCCGCTTTCCGACGTTGTTGATGGTGGTACTGTCGACCATCGTCTCGTGCCGTTACCTGTGGTGGCGCTACACCTCGACCCTGAACTGGAACCAGCCCCTGGACCTGTTGTGCGGGATGATCCTGCTGGTGGCCGAAACTTATTCCTGGGTGGTTCTGATCCTGGGGTACATCCAGACGTGCTGGCCCTTGGGCCGAAAACCGGCGTCGCTGCCGCGCGACACGCGCCTGTGGCCCAGCGTCGACCTGTTGATCCCGACTTACAACGAAGACCTGTCAATCGTGCGAGGTACGGTGTACGCGGCCATGGGCATCGACTGGCCGGCCGACAAGCTGAACATCTACATTCTCGATGACGGCAGACGCGAGAGTTTCCGCCAGTTCGCCGCCGAAGTAGGGGTGGGCTACATCACTCGCAGCGACAATCGTCATGCCAAGGCCGGTAACCTCAACCATGCGCTGAAGCAATTGAACGGCGAACTGGTGGCCATTTTCGACTGTGACCACATACCTGTGCGCTCATTCCTGCAGATGACCACCGGGGGCTTTTTGCGTGATCCGAAACTCGCGCTGGTGCAGACCCCCCACCATTTCCTGTCACCGGACCCCTTCGAGCGAAACCTCGATGTATTCCGCGAGCACCCCAACGAAGGCGAGCTGTTCTACGGGTTGATTCAGGACGGCAACGACATGTGGAACGCGGCGTTTTTCTGCGGCTCATGCGCGGTGCTGCGGCGCACCGCGCTGGACGCGATCGGCGGCTTTGCCGTCGAGACGGTTACCGAAGACGCCCACACGGCGCTACGCCTGCACCGCAACGGCTGGAACTCGGCCTATATCAAGTTGCCGCAAGCGGCTGGCCTGGCGACCGAAAGCCTGTCGGCACACATCGGTCAGCGCATTCGCTGGGCCCGTGGCATGGCGCAGATCTTCCGCACCGACAACCCCTTGCTCGGAAAAGGCCTGACCCTCTTCCAGCGCATCTGTTACGCCAACGCGATGCTGCACTTCTTGGCCGGTCTGCCGCGCTTGGTGTTTCTGATGGCGCCGCTGGCGTTTTTGTTCCTGCATGCCTACATCATCTACGCCCCGGCGTTGATGATCCTGCTGTACGTGCTGCCACACATGATCCACGCAAGCCTCACCAACTCGCGGATGCAGGGCGCCTACCGTCGGACTTTCTGGGGTGAGGTGTACGAAACCGTCCTGGCCTGGTACATCGCGCGTCCTACCACCGTGGCACTGTTTAACCCCAGTAAGGGCAAGTTCAACGTCACCGCCAAGGGCGGCCTGATGGAGCAGAACCAGTTTGACTGGAAAATCGCCCAGCCTTACCTGCTACTGGCGTTGCTGAACATGACCGGCCTGGGTTTTGCCGTCTGGCGTCTGATCTGCGGCCCCCGGGACGAGATTGTCACCGTTGTGGTGAGTATTCTCTGGGTGGTCTACAACCTGCTGATCATCGGGGGCGCCATGGCGGTCGCCGCTGAAGTGCGCCAGGTTCGCCAGACCCATCGGGTATACGTCAAGTTGCCCGCTGCAGTGCGCCTTGAGAATGGTCACTGTTACCCAGGCATGTTGCAGGACTATTCCGACGGTGGCGCGGGCATCCAGCTCGACATCCCGTTGTCGCTGGCGGTGGGTGGGAGCATCTCGCTGATGATGCAGCGCGGTACTCGCGAATTCCTGTTCCCGGGCTATATCAGCCGCAGCCACAAGAACTTCATCGGCATCAGCTTCACCGGCCTCAATGCACAACAGAAAATCGACTTTGTGCAGTGCACGTTTGCCCGCGCCGACGCTTGGCTTAACTGGGGCGAAAAATTTACCCCGGATCGCCCGCTGCACAGCTTTTTGGACATTCTCAAACTTGGCGGTACCGGTTACTACCGCCTCTACGAATACCTGCCTGCCTGGATCCGCCGCATCGCCGGCCCGCCTTTGCGAATGTTGCGCTGGTTGGTCAGTTTCCTGCCGCGCATGCCAGCTGCTGCCCCCATTCCCAACTCCCCATCAGTGAGCGCACCATGAGCCCCTACTTCAGCAAATCCCTTGTTGCCAGTCTGGCGCTCCTGGTTGCCGGCTACGCCCAGGCCGCCACTGCACCTGCACCTGTGCCTGTCGCACCGGTCGTGGTCAATAACGTACCGAGCTGGAGCACTGCGTACAGCTTCGAACAGCTCGGCCGTCCCGCCGACAGCCTGTTGCTGGGTATCCACAATAGCGACCAGATCGAATTCAGCCTGCGCCGTGATCGCATCGCCAGTGACGCGAAACTGCAGCTGGAGTACACGCCGTCGCCTTCGCTGCTGCCACAGGTCTCGCATTTACGCGTGTACCTCAACGACGTGCTGATGAGCGTTGTGCCGATCGAGAAGGACCAGTTGGGTAAGAGGGTCAACCAATCGGTAGCACTGGACCCGCGCCTGATTGCGGACTTCAACCGCGTACGCCTGGAGTTCGTCGGCCACTACACCGATGTCTGCGAAGATCCGGCCAACAGCACGCTATGGCTGAACGTGGGGCGTAGCAGCCAGATCCAATTGCAGGAGCAGGCGCTAACGCTCAAGAACGACCTGGCCTATTTCCCGATGCCTTTCTTCGACACCCGAGGCCAGGACAAACCGGTCATCAATTTGGTCTTCGCTGCTGCGCCGACCTTGGGCGAGCAGCGTGCAGCCGGTATTCTGGCGTCCTATTTCGGCAGCCAGGCCACGTGGCGTGGTGCACAGTTTCCCGTGCTGTTCGACCAGCTGCCGCCCGCCGATGAACGCCATCGCGCCAAGTCGGTCATTGTCTTCGCCACCAACGATCATCGGCCATCCTTCCTGGCGGACACAACGTTGTTCCCGGTGGTGGATGCGCCTGTTGTACAGATGATCGACAACCCGCAGGATCCCTACAGCAAGGTATTACTGGTGCTGGGTCGCAACGACGATGACCTGGCTGTGGCTGCCCGCGCCCTGGCCTTGGGCGCAGGCACGTTCCGTGGCTCGCGCGTGACCGTCAACAAGGTTGAGCAGCTAAAGCCTCGGGTGCCTTATGACGCGCCGAACTGGATGCGCACGGACCGCTCGGTACGCTTCGCCGAGTTGATCAAATACCCCGAGCAGCTTCAAGCCAACGGGCTGCAGCCACGGCCCATCACGGTCGACGTGAATCTGCCGCCTGACCTGTTTGTCTGGCGTAACCAGGGGATCCCGCTGCAAACCAAGTTTCGTTATACGCCACCGTCGGCCAATGACGAGTCGCGCTTGACCATCAGCCTGAATAACCAGTTCATCACCAGCCTGCCGTTGCTAAGCAAGACCGACAGCCGTCTGGAGGAGCTGCGCCTGGCGGTGTTGTCCAACGAGTCGGCGAACCTCAGCGACAAACTGCTGGTGCCGGCACTGAAGATTGGCGACCGCAATACCCTGCGTTTCGACTTCAACTTCGCCAGCACCTTTAGCAGTGCCCAGCGCGACCGTTGCCAGACTTCGCTGCCGGTCAACAGCCAGGCCGTGATCGATGAAGAGTCGACCATCGACCTGTCCGGCTACTATCACTACATCGCCATGCCTGACCTGCGTGCCTTTGCCCGAGGCGGTTTTCCATATAGCCGCATGGCTGACCTGTCGGAAACCCTGGTGATGGTCCCGACCCGCAGTAGTGCTGTGCAACTGAGTACGGTGTTCGAGACCATTGCCGGAATCTCTGCGCGCTCAGGTTTGCCAGCATTTGGTCTTAAACTGTCGGACAACTGGGACGACGCCAGGGCGGATACCGATCTGCTGGTATTCGGTGCCATGGCACCGGGCGTGGGCGATGGTGCCGATGCCAATCTGGTGCTGGACAAGACGCGCGCCTGGCTACTCAAGCCGTCCAACGAGCAGAGCGGCAAGTCGGCCCGAGCCGGGCAGTTCAGCGATGAGCGTGACGCGGGGGCCAACCGCGTCGACGTCAGCGCCCAGGCACCGATCGCCGCCATCGTCGGCTTGCAGTCGCCGTATCACCAACAGCGCAGCATCGTGGCCTTGCTGGCGAGTGATGATGCCGATTACCAACTGCTGCGCAACACCCTGGGCGACACGGGAAAAATGGACGCCGTTACCGGTTCGGTGGCGTTGATCCGCAGCAGTGGCGTAGACAGCAGTTGGGTGGGGCAGCAGTATTTTGTCGGCCACCTTCCGTGGTGGCTGCTGCTCTGGTACCAATTGTCCGAGCACCCGATCCTGCTGGCGGTCATGGCTACCATCAGTGTGCTGCTGACGGCATTCCTGCTGTGGCGCGCCCTACGCTGGGCTGCCCGTCGTCGCCTGGCTGGTCAGGAGTAGTCGGGTGAAAGCTTTCTTCGCGCTGGCTTTGACCGCAATCATCGTAGCACCGGGTTTTGCCGGTGCTGCTGATTGCGCCTGGCCGGCCTGGCAGAATTATCGCCAGGCGATGCTCAGCCCGGATGGACGGGTCATTGACCACTCCTCGGAGCAGTTGATCTCCACGTCTGAGGGACAGAGCTACGGGCTGTTTTTCGCCCTGCTGGGCAATGACCGCGAAAGCTTTGCCAAGGTGCTGCGCTGGACCGAGGAGAACCTGGCCGGCGGAGACCTGAACCGGCAGCTTCCGGCGTGGCAGTGGGGGCGCGATAAAGCTGGCCGCTGGCAGGTACTGGATAGCAACAACGCCACCGACGCCGATTTGTGGATTGCCTATAGCCTGCTGGAAGCCGGGCGCCTGTGGCATCAACCGACTTACCTGGCATTGGGCCGCAACCTGCTCTGGCGCAGTGCGGCGCAAAGCCTGCGCAAGCTACCGGGCCTGGGCCTGATGCTGCTGCCCGGCGACAGCGGGTTCGACAATGCCGAGGGTTGGCGTTTGAATGCCAGCTATCTGCCGCCGCAATTACTGGCCCGTTTCGCCCAGGAAGCACCGATCTGGGCGGAGCTGGCCAGCAACGCCGAGCGTCTACTGATCGAAAGCTCACCCAAGGGCCTGGCACCCGACTGGCAACTGTGGAAAACCGGGCAGGGTTGGGCCGTGGACAGTCACAAAGGCAGCGTCGGTAGCTATGACGCCATTCGTGTCTACCTCTGGCTGGGCATGCTGGACAAGGATGCCCCCGGGCGCACCGGGTTGATCGAACACTTCAAACCCATGCTCGACCTGACTACGCGGTTGGGCCACGTTCCGGAAAAAGTCGACACTCTCACCGGTCTCGACAATGGCACCGGCCCGGTTGGTTTCAGTGCTGCATTGCTGCCCTTGCTGGCTGCCAGCCCGGACAGCGTGGCTGCCCTCGAGGCCCAACGCCAACGCCTGCAACAACAGCCGCCCTTGGCAGATGCCTATTACAACCAATCGCTGACGCTGTTCGGGCAGGGCTGGGACCAACAACGGTATCGCTTCGATAAGAACGGACGCCTCGTGCCAAACTGGACTGCCGCATGCACAAAATGACCGGTTTCGGGCTGCTGCTGAGCAGCGTTTATGGGGTCGCCCTGGGCCAGCCGCTCAGCCCGCCCGACCAGCAGCAATGGCTGCTGGAGCAGGTCCGCATTGGTGAGGCGCTGTACCGCGAAGACCTGGTGCATGACTCGCTGGCTCGTCTGGAACTGATTGCCCCGGACAATCCGCAGGTGAAAGTTGTTGAAGTCCGCCAGGCACTGTTGCACAAGAATCAACCCGAAGCCGAACGCCTGGTCGCCCAACTGCGCCAGCAGGTGCCAGGCACGGCGGCCCTGCGTCAGGCCGAGAGCTTGCTGAAAATGCACGGTGCCGACGGTCAAAGGGCGCTGCAGGAGGCGCGCCTGCTGGCCGTCGCCGGCCGTTCCGAAGACGCGGTCAAGGCCTATCGACAGTTGTTCGGCGATGATATGCCGGACTTTGCCACGACTCTGGAATACCTGAACGTGCGTAGCGGCATCAAGGCCGAGCGCCCGGTTGTGATAGAGCAGTTGCGCGAGTTGGACCGGCAGTACCCCGGCAATGCCTCGCTGCGCCAGACCTTGGTCGGCCTGCTGTTTGCCGAAAAACGTGATCCCGAGGCACTGGACGTCCTGCATCAATTGGCTGGCGATCCGAACGCCAGCAACAACGCTGCCGAGCGCGAGTACAACTATTGGCTCAAACAACCGGTAGGGCATGAAACTGCGCAGGGCTGGCGCGCTTTTCTGAAGCTCTATCCCTCTACCAGCTTGCGCCCTGACGCGACTAAACAGTTGCAAGAGCAGGAGCAATACCTGGCTGACCCGGCGTGGCAGGCCGGAGTCAAAGGCAAGGCATTGCTTGAGGCCGGCGACAATGTCGGCGCTGAAGCCAGTTTGCTTCAGGCGCTCAAGCGTTACCCGCAAGACTCCAGCCTGCTGGGCTCGCTGGGTGTTTCGCTGATGCGCCAGAACAAGCACGAAGCGGCATACAACGCTTTCGTCAAAGCCTCGTCCATCGAGCAGGACACCTTCTGGATAACCAAGTGGCAGGATCTCAAGGCTGCCAACTATCAGTGGATGCTGCTGCAAAAGGGTGATGAAGCCCTTGAGCGAAAGGATTATCCCGCTGCAAAAAAATGGTACCGGCAGGCGAACCAGGCCAAGCCTGACGATCCTGCGTCGCTGGTCGGCTTGTCCTACGTTGCCCGGGGCGAATCCGATGACATCACCGCAGAAGCCTTGCTGGTGCGTGCGCGCAAGCTCGATCCGAGCAATGCAAGCGTGGTGCGTGCAATGGTCCGCCTGTACCAGTCGCAATCACCGGAAAAGGCCGAGCACTACCTCGACAGCCTGACGCCCAAAGAGCAGCAAGAGTTCCAAGGCGTGCGTCGGGGGCTGGCGCTGGATCGCCTCAATGCGCAAGCCGATGACGCTACCCGGCGCAGCGATTGGGCACAGGTGAGGGCGGCCTTGAGCAAGGCTCGCGTGCTGGACCCGGACAATCCCTGGCTGGTGTACCGCTTGGCCAATGCCCAGCGCGAATTAGGCCTCAATACCGAGGCCGATCAAAGCTTCCACGGGCTGTTACAGCGTCAGGGCCAGAACACCGAGGCACGCTATGCCCACGGCCTGTTTCTGGCCAATGCCGAGCGTGACGGTGATGCCATGGGCAGTCTGCAGCAGATCCCCCGTGCCGCCTGGAGCGACAACATGAACGAGCTGTGGGCACGTCTGCAGCGTCGCCAGATGCTCGCGAAGGCCCGGGCACTGCGCGACGGCGGCCATGAGGCCCAGGCCGAAGCGCTGCTGATGCGCGCGCCGACCACTGACGACTACCTGACCCTGGCCGACTGGGCTCAGCAGCGTGGCGACCTGGTACAGGCCGAAAGCCGCTATCGCAAAGTGCTGAGCAGCGAGCCGAAAAATACCGAGGCCCAACTTGGCCTGAGCGAAGTGCTGATCGCCCGCGGTCAACCGAACGCTGCCAAGGTCAGCCTTATGGCCGTGTCGGCTCCGGTACCGGCTGATGTGCCGTTTCAGCGCCGGCTGGCCAATGCCTGGGCGTCGCTGGGCGACAAGACGCGTGCGAACGCGCTGTTCGCGCAGTTGCTCAATACCCCGCAAAGTGATCCGTTGGTCTATCGGGATGCGGCGCGTCTGTTGTCCCGAGAAGAGCCGCAGCGGGCTCTGGATGACTATGCGCGCAGCATGGGCGCGGCAAGGATGATCGACCCGCCACAGGCCGAACCGCGCGACAACCGTGCCATGACGTTGGCCAGCCGTGCCACGGACAGCGATGACTGGTTGAAGCGCAGCATCCGCAGCGACGTCGACGAGCTGTACCAAAAGCAGAATACGACGGTGAACCTGTACCACGACCTCGCCTGGCGCACCGACAACAGTTCCTCGGGAGTCTCGGACCTGACCACCCAAACCACCATCCTGCGCATCGACGCGCCGGTGGCGCAAGGGCAGGGCTTTGTCCAGGCCGAAGACATCAATCTGGATGTCAGCAATTTTTCCAGCACCGACCGGTTCGGCTTGTGCGCGGTGGTGCAGGGTGGCTGTACCAGCGCTTCGCAGAGCGTGCGCGGCACCTTGTTGGGCATGGGCTGGCACGATGATCGCTGGGCCTTCGACCTTGGCCATACGCCACAAGAATTCACCGTGTCGAACTGGGTGGGCGGTGTCACCTACAGCGGTGACTGGAGCAGTGTGGGTTACCGCCTCACGGCATCGCGGCGGCCCCTGACCAACTCACTGGTGTCGTATGCCGGTGCGGTCGATCCGGTCACGGGAACCAAGTGGGGCGGCGTTACCGCCAACGGCTTCACCCTGGGCCTGAGCCATGACCAAGGCGGTAAGGATGGCGTGTGGGCAAGCCTGAGCAGTCATTGGTTAGTGGGTCAGAACGTTGAGAGCAATCAGCGACGCACAGCCATGGGCGGTTATTACTATCGCCTGGTGGAACGTGCCGACGAACGTCTGCGCACTGGCCTGACCCTGATGTACATGGGCTACGACAAGGACTTGAGCGAAGACACACTCGGCCAGGGCGGCTACTACAGCCCACAGCAGTACTACTCGGTCAGCGTGCCGGTGAGCTACGCCTGGCGTAACGCTGACTGGTCGGCCTTGCTCGAAAGCTCGGTGGGTTGGTCGTTCGCAAAAATCGACGGCTCTGATCTCTACCCCAAAGACAGTCGCGAAGCTGATCTGCAGAGCCTGCTGGCGCAATCGAACAAGACGCTGGTGGACAACCCGTCCCTGACCAAGAGCGGCAGTAGCAGCAACGGCTTTAATTTCCGTGTCCAGGGCCTCGTGGAGCGTCGTCTTTCCGACAATTTGGTGCTGGGTACCGGTATCACCTGGCAGCACAGCGAAGGCTACGCCCCGAGCCGGGCCTTGCTTTACTTGCGCTACACATTTGACCCTTGGCAAGGCAACCTGCCACTACCGGTAACGCCGATCTCGCCTTATGCGGATATGCGCTAGAGCGCCACAAAAAGCCCGGCACTGGGCCGCAATGCTGTTCACTTAAGCCGATGTGTCAGGCACATCCGCAATTGTGGCGAGGGAGCTTGCTCCCGCTGGGGCGCGAAGCGGCCCCGAATTGGGCCTGCTACGCAGTCCAGCGGGAGCAAGCTCCCTCGCCACAGATACTTCTCATGCCTCAAGACTTGCTTAAGTGAACAGCATTGCGACACTGGGCCGGGCTCTATCAGCGTTTGAATGTTGTTTAGCTCAACAGCCCGGTACTGACCGCGACAATCAGGAAAATACCCAGTACCGCCCGGTAGATAACAAAAGGCCAGGTGGAAAACCTTTCGAGGAATTTCATCAGGCCCCAGATCGCGCAAAACGCCGACACGCTGGCGATCACCAACCCGAAAATCAGGTGCGACCACGCTTCGGCCGGGATATGTGCGTGATACAGCACCCACAGCTCTTTCAAGCCGGCCAGCGCAATAGCGGGCAATCCAAGCAGGAATGAGAAACGCGCAGCTTCTTCACGTTTGAAGTTAAGAAAGAGTGCGGCGGTGAGTGTTGAACCGGAGCGGGAAACGCCGGGGATCAGCGCGCCAATCTGCGCGATGCCGACAATCAATGCGTCCCGCAGGCGCATCTGTCCCACGACGCGTTGATGGCGGCAGCTGAGTTCGGCCGCAGCCAGCAGAACGGCCATCACCAGGCACGAGATACCAATCACCATCAGGCCTCTTAACGGTGAGTTGCACGTATTGAGCAGCGAGGACAAGGCCAGGCCCGCGATGCCGATCGGGATGGTCGCCAGCACAATCGCAACGGCCAGCTTGAACGACTGATTGTTGTAATCGCGCTGCCGCACGGCGCCGATGCTGCCAGCGACGACTTCCCGTACATCACGCCAGAAATAGCTGACGACCGCAGCCAGTGCGGCCAATTGCATGGCGGCGGAAAACGCCGAGCCAGGATCGGGCCAGCCGAGCAGGGCGGGTACGATTCGCATGTGCGCAGTGGATGAAATGGGTAATAGCTCGGTGATGCCTTGAATGATGCCCAGGATGCCAATTTGCAGGTAATCCAGAGAAGCAAAGCCGATATCAAGGCCGCTGGTACAGACGTTTGTCAAAATACGTTCCTTAAAAAGTAAGGCTTTCCCACTAGCCCCGAAAACACGGCATGACGTTCGGAAAGTCTTGGCAGTGGGCAAATGATCCTGGACTGAACCGCTCTGTGAGAGGGTCGTTCATGGTGACTGCGAGCGGAATAATGGCCTTATTTGTAACTGTTTGCTACAGGCTGTTGAGATGATTTTTTTAGTCAAGAGCGCCTGCGAAGCCCCTGTGTACAGGCCTGGGCGGGATTTTATGTTCGCTTCATGACCGACAATCGAGGTTCCTCAGTCCCAGCTAAGTTTGCCTGCGTAGTCTCTCCCTGGCGCGATTTGCAGCGCTGTCAAGGAGAAGCATCCACATGAAGCCGCTTACGAAAGCTGACTGGCTCAATAAAGTCCCCGAGGTGACGCTGTCGTTCTGGGTCATCAAGATCATGTCCACCACCGTGGGTGAAACCGGCGCTGACTTTCTCGCCGTCGATGCCGGGTTGGGGCAAGCTGTGACCAGTATCGGCATGGCCGTGCTATTGGCGATCGCACTGTTTGGCCAACTTCGTACACGCGCCTACACCCCTTGGATTTATTGGCTGACGGTGGTGCTGGTGAGCATCGTCGGGACGCAGATTACCGACGTGCTCACTGACAAAATGGGCATCAGCCTGTATGCCAGCACGGCGGTATTTTCCGTGTTGCTGGCGATCAATTTCATGATCTGGTACGGGTTGGAGCGCAGTCTTTCGATCACTGAAATCGTCACGCCGCGCCGGGAGCTGTTCTATTGGGCGACGGTGCTCTGCACCTTTGCGCTGGGCACAGCGGCCGGCGACCTCGCCACCGAGGCGCTGGGGCTTGGCTTCACACTGGGCGCGGTGATTTTCGGCGCGCTGATCGGCGTGACGTTCGCCGCCTGGCGCCTGGGCGGCAATACGGTCCTGACCTTCTGGATCGCCTACATCCTGACCCGTCCTTTCGGCGCCTCGCTGGGAGATTTGCTGACGCAAGCCAAGACCTATGGCGGCCTCGGCATGGGCGCCATGTGGACCAGCGCGATTTTCCTCAGCGTCATCCTGATCCTGGTCGCCGTCGCACAGATGAGCGTCGGCAATCGCAAACTCGTCACTGAATAACCCGTTCAAAAGCCTATCAAGGAATCATCATGGTCTACGTTCAAACCGCCATTCGTAAAGCCGCCGTCCTATCTGCCATTGTCGTATTCGGCCTGGCCGCCGGGTGTTCGAAACCCGCTGACGCCCCTAAAACGAGCGCTACTTCGGGCGCAGCCAGCGTTCAGCAAAGCTCGGCCTCGAAGCTCGGCGACCTGTCGGCATTCCAGGGCATTGCGGCCAACGTTGCCGATCTGGTGAATAAAAACGACCTGCCAGGCGCGAAAACGCGAATCAAGGACCTGGAGTTGTCCTGGGACTCCGCGGAAGCCGGCATCAAGCCGCGTGCTGCCAGCGACTGGCATGTCCTGGACAAGTCCATCGACACCGCACTTGAAGCCTTGCGCGCCAGCAGCCCGAAACAGAGCGACTGCAAGGCAGCAATGGATGACTTGCTGAAAACCTTCAATTCACTGCAAGGAAAAAGCTGACCGCTTTTAATCCCCATAAATCGCTTCGCCCACGCTTGAACAGGTGATTCAATGCAGGCTCGACATTCGCGCAGGTATACCCGCGTGAGTGTCGAGCCTCACTTATCACCGGAGAGGGACATGCGGATATTACTGGTCGAAGACGACCCCATGATCGGGGAGGCGATCCAGGACGCGCTGAAAGATGCCAGTTACGCCGCCGACTGGGTCAACAATGGCCTCACCGCCCTGACGGCGCTGGACACTCAACATTATGACCTGGTGCTGCTTGACCTCGGCCTGCCCGGCAAGGACGGCCTGGCGGTATTGAGCAGCATTCGGGCTCGCAACAACGGCGTTCCACTGTTGATCATCACAGCCCGCGACAGCCTCGACGATCGCTTGCGCGGTCTCGACGGTGGCGCCGACGATTACCTGCTCAAACCCTTTGATATGGCAGAGCTGCTGGCCCGCATGCGTGCCGTTCTGCGCCGCAAAGGCGGCAACGCGCTGCCGGTGTTCAGCAACGGCGTGGTGTCGCTGGACCCGATCTCGAAACAAGCCAGCACTGAAGAAAACCCCGAGGTCCAGCTCTCCAGCCGCGAGTTTTCACTGCTGCAGGCGCTGTTGATCAGGCCGGGGGCGATTCTCTCGCGAAGCGAGCTCGAAGACCGCATTTATGGCTGGGGCAATGAAGTGGAAAGCAATGCGGTCGAGTTTCTGATCCATGCGCTGCGTCGCAAGCTGGGCAGCCACGTCATCAAGAATGTCAGGGGTATGGGATGGATGGTTTCAAAAGGCGACTGAGCGAGTCGGTCCAGGTCAGGTTGTCCGTTTCGCTGTCGCTGGCCATTTTGATCGTCGCTATCGTGGCCGGCATTTTTGCCTTTGTCTCGGCATTCGATGAAGCCCTGGAAATGCAGGACAACACCTTGCATCAGGTGGCCGTGTTGTTCGAGCGCCAGCAGATGACGCTGACCTATCCGACGCAAGGCAAGGGCATCGAGGGCGACGATGAAGAATCCAGGGTCACCGTTCAGTACCTGAACGATGGCAACCAGGTGTCGGGCAATGTGGAGGCTGGCGCACCGCTGCCACTGCCGACAACGCTGGCCGACGGCCTGTCGACGCTGGTGGTCGGTGGCGAACCGTTTCGTGTGCTGGTCAAGACCCTGGCCAGTGGCGCCCGCATCGCCGTTGCACAGGAAACCGGCACGCGCGACAAGGACGCTCGCGAGAGCGCCTGGCGCGGCCTGCTGCCGTTTCTCATCCTGTTTCCCGTGCTCTTGCTGGTGGTTGCCGATCTGGTGCGCAAGCTGTTTCGGCCTATCGCGGCACTGGCGTCTGAAATCGACCAGCGCGGCGAGCAGGAGCTGCACCCCATCGACGAGAACCATTTGCCCGCCGAGATCCGTCCCTTCGTGCTGGCCATCAATCGATTGCTCAACCGTGTGGCGCAGTCGATGGAGACCCAGCGACGCTTCGTCGCCGACGCCGCCCACGAACTCCGATCGCCGTTGACGGCCCTGTCGCTGCAAGCCGAGCGCCTGGCCGTCGCAGACATGTCGACGTTGGCCCGGGAGCGTCTGTTTGCGTTGCGGCGGGGGATCGAGCGCGGCAAGAATCTGATTGATCAACTGTTGGCGCTGGCCACCGCACAATCGAACTCGACACTGCCTGCAACGCCGGTTTCCGTGCATGGCATCTATCGTCGCGTGCTGGAGGACCTGCTGCCGCTGGCCGAGGCCAAGCATATCGACATCGGTGTCGAGGACGAACAGGACGTGCAGGTGCTGATCAACGAGCTTGACCTGCTGGCCATGGTCAAGAACCTGGTCGATAACGCCGTTCGCTATACGCCTGCGGGTGGACGGGTAGATCTCTCGGTGAGCATGGAGGAGGGCGGAGCGCTGTTGCAGGTCAAGGATACCGGCCCCGGAATTGCCGCCGAGGAACGGGAACGTGTGTTTGACCCGTTTTATCGCAGCCTCGGGAACCATGAGGTCGGGTCCGGGCTGGGGCTGTCGATCGTCAAGGCGGTAGCCGATCGCAATGGGGCACAGATCCGTCTGGGGTTTGGCGATGAAGTGGCAAGACGCGGGTTGGGTGTTTCGGTATGGTTGCCGTCATTGATTTCCCGCAGCGTTCCCCCTGCCGCCCATTTGTAGGCGCGGCATCATTTGCGAAAAGAACACATGGCCGGCTGATGCATCTCTCAGCCGGCCCTGGATACTCATTCAAGGATCAATCCATGCTTTTAAGCAAACGCGATCAGGCGCGAATCGAGCGTCGTCTGGTGGTTACCCTGACCGAGGCCTGTGAGACGGCCAAAGCGGAAATCGTCGGCTTCGCCTGGTTGACCCACGAGGTGGATTACTCGGCGTTCCCCGCAAGCCTGAGGGTGATCTGGGTCTTCGACACACTGGCCAACAAGCGTCAGGCCCTGGCCGTTGGGCAAGCTGAGCGCATGGTCGAACTGACGGCCGTGGCGTTGAGTGAAGCGGACATTCTCGTCAGTCCGGTTTCGGCTCACGTGCAATTTGACACTGAAGAAGAGTGCCAGCGCGCTCATGCCGGAAACTGGCCGCAACGTTTGGCGCGCCAGCGCTCGACTCGGGATTGAATCATGGCCAAGGATATCGAAAACCCGTGTATTTCCGTTTGTCAGCTGCGCGGTGAGCTGTGTGTGAGTTGTGGGCGCATCAAGGAGGACATCAGGAAATGGAAGCGCATGAAGCGCCCTGAAAAAATGGCCGCCGTGCAACGCGCGAACCTGCGCCTGCAAAGCCTGAAAAAAAATAACGGGTGAGCCGCTGGCGAGTAAAGTTGTTGAGCCGTTGCTGAGTAACCAGACAGTCAAATCACACCGTTAAAGGGAGTTAACGATGGAAATGGATCATGTTTTTATTTGTGTGAATCAAGACGGTCGAGGTGCTGAAGCTCTGAAAACCCTCGGGCTTGTCGAAGGGACACCAAACGTCCACCCAGGTCAAGGCACTGCCAATAGACGGTTCTTCTTCCGAAACGCTTTCATTGAGCTTCTATATCTCACGGATGAGTCAGAAGCTCGAAGTCAGTTAACGGCGCCAACCCGACTCTTTGACCGCCTCACGTGCACAGAGGGCGTCGCCGCGCCCTTTGGTGTTTGCTTCAGACCTTCCACGGTAGGGGAGAAGCCACTATTTCCAGTCTGGGAGTATCGACCCGCTTACTTACCCGCGGCGCTGAGCGTCGACGTGGGACATGCGCCTGTAACCGAACCGATGTGGTTTTTTCTTTCGTTTGCCAAGAGACCCGATGAGGCTCCGATTGAACGAGCGCAGCCATTCGAGCATCCCAATGGTTTTCGCGACATTACATCGGTGCGAGTGATCACTCCCGACAACCAGGCTTTTTCTAGCGCTGCGCAATGTGCAAACCAGCTGGAAGGGTGTGCAATTGTTCAGGGCCATGAGCATCTGCTCGTAGTGGAGATTGATCATGGGGCGAGCGGCCAGACGCACGATTTTCGTCCGGGGATGCCGATGATCATGAACTGGTAGTTCGGCCTGAAACGGATGCCCGAAAGCAAAAAAGCTCAAAAACCGACGATCACACAGGGGAGGGGGATTACCCGGTTGCTGGCCGGCCCTTCTTCAATTCCGTAATATCCGCAGCCGTCTTTTCCCACCATGCCCTGCGGCTTGTTCCGTCGGCCCGTATTTTAGGTAAGCCATGAAACCCAAACGTCTGCGCGCTGATGCCCTGGCCGGACTCACCACCTCTTTTGCCTTGCTGCCCGAATGCATCGCCTTCGCTCTGGTTGCCCACCTGAATCCACTGATGGGTTTGTACGGGGCCTTCATCATCTGCACCCTGACTGCCCTGTTCGGGGGGCGGCCGGGGATGATTTCCGGGGCCGCCGGATCGATGGCCGTGGTGATTGTCGCGCTGGTGGTGCAGCACGGCGTGCAGTATTTGCTTGCCACGGTGTTGATGGGTGGACTGTTGATGATGGCGTTCGGTCTGCTACGGTTGGGCAAGTTGGTGCGCATGGTGCCGTACCCGGTGATGCTCGGTTTCGTCAATGGCCTGGCGATTGTCATTGCTCTGGCGCAACTGGAGCATTTCAAGAGTGGCGGGACCTGGCTGAGCGGTACAGCGCTGTATCTGATGATCGGGCTGGTGGCGCTGACGATGGCCATCGTCTACGTGTTGCCGCGCCTGACCCGTGCCGTGCCACCGGCGTTGGTGGCGATCCTCGGCGTTGGTCTGGCGGTCTACCTGCTCGGCCTGCCGACTCGCACACTTGGCGATATGGCGCACATTGCCGGCGGCCTGCCTGGCCTGGCCCTGCCTCAGGTGCCCTGGAACCTGGAAACCCTGCGCATTGTTGCCCCTTATGCCGTGTTGATGGCCCTGGTCGGGCTGTTGGAAACCCTCTTGACGCTCAACCTTACCGACGAGATCACCGAGAGCCGTGGCTACCCGGATCGCGAATGCGTGGCATTGGGCGCGGCCAATATGGTCTCCGGTCTGTTCGGTGGGATGGGCGGATGCGCCATGATCGGTCAAACCGTGATCAACCTCAGTTCCAGCGGCCGTGGTCGCCTTTCTGGTGTGGTCGCCGGAGTGATGATCTTGCTGTTCATCCTGTTTCTTTCGCCGCTGATCGAGCGCATCCCGCTGGCGGCACTGGTCGGGGTGATGTTCGTCGTGGCGCAGCAGACCTTCGCCTGGGCCTCGCTGCGGGTGCTCAACAAGGTGCCGTTGAACGACGTATTGGTGATCATTGCGGTAACGATCATCACGGTGTTCACCGATCTGGCCATCGCTGTGCTCTGCGGGATTGTCATTGCCGCGCTGAACTTCGCCTGGCAGCAGGCCCGCGAGCTATACGCCGACAGTTACCTGGAAGCCGACGGCAGCAAGCTCTACCGCCTGCATGGCACGCTGTTCTTCGCCTCGACTGCACCGTTCCTCAACCAGTTCGATCCCGCCAACGACCCGCCCGAGGTGACTCTTGACTGCCGCCACCTGAGCTTTGTCGACTACTCGGCCATCGCCGCGCTGAAAACGCTGCGTGAGCGCTACATCAAGACCGGCAAACAGTTGCACGTGTATCACTTGTCCGAACGCTGCAAGAAAATGCTCAAGCGCGCTGGTGTGGCTCACGACTGAGGTCGGCGCCATGGGCGCAGCTCGAGTTTGAGTTTGCGATATCAACGCTGGGGAAGGTTCCAGCGTTCGCGAAAGTGCTCGTACTCCGCTTCGGGCAGTTGAACCAGCAGAGGCGACTGACGCGGATCCAGCCAGCTGAACAAGCGAGCAATATCTGCCGGGTCCATGGCGGTGCAGCCAAGTGTCGGGGAGGTGGGGGCACGCCAGATGTGGAAGAAAATGCACGAGCCCGCGTCGGCGGACGCCGGCGTGTTGTGCTCGATGACAATGCCTTGTCGATACATGTCGTCATCGCGACGCATGTGTTCGGAGCTGGTCCAGTCCTTGGCAATCGTCGACCCGTCGACAAGCTCGTTATAGCGTTTGGAGTGGCTGTCATCCACGCATTCGGTGGTCGATGTCAGCGGAAGGTAAGGCAGCCTGGTGTCGGCGGAGCTGTCGTAGCCAAAGGCTGTTCCCAATTTGAACAGGCCAGCAGGCGCTTTCCCGTCGCCTTCATGTTTGACCGGTCCTTCGCGCTGGTCAACGACACCGAGACCCTTGCCCCAGGCCAGGCCGCTTTTGCCGACAACCACCGGAAACGGCGCGCCGTATTTCTGAAACGTTTTCCCTTGCCGCTCGTAGCGTTGGGCGGTCCCCTGGACATCAGTCCAGTTTTTTGTCGTGACCACAATCAGCTGATTGCTGGTGTCCAGCGCCTGAGCCGTAATAGGGAAATCCATGATGTTCTTCAGCGCATCGTTCCCGGTGTAGGTGAAGTGCCACCATTCTTTCGAGTACCCGGAAAATCCCTCTTTTTGCATGGCGTTGCTGAGCCGCTGGCGATTCTCTTTGGCAGTCGCGTTGATCGTTGAACTGTCGGTATGCGCTCGTTCATCGAAGCAATCGAACCCTGTTCCCATGTCGACGGCACCATCATGCCAACGCTGCTCATAGGGCGCGGCGCAGTCGACTTGCGCCGCCGAGGGGCTCCATGTCTGGGCGGGCAGAGCCTCCGGCCCGGTCAGCGTCAGATCCACCGTGCCGCCCTTGGAGTGATTCGAAACCCGGGCCACATAACCCAAACGCCAGAAGTCTTGCTTGTCTACGCGGGGATAGAACTCGGCCTTGCGCGGGTCACCCGGTTGCGTCGCAAAGCGCCCCATGTCGGCAACAGCACGGCTGGGTCGATAGCAGTCGAATACCTTCAAACCATAGCCTTGCGCGCGCAACGCCGTTTGCACCCGGGCAAGGGCCTTGGCGGCATCCAGCGACAACAGACACTCCGCAGCGCCGTAGCCGTCGAGCGGGTGTCCGGTGAAGTTATGAGCGCTGGCGTAGCGGATGTCCTGCTCGATATTTGGATCAATCGCCCGCAAATAGACCATATGCTCGGGCCTTGGCTCGGCGCTCGCCAGGCAGGGCGCGATGATGGCTAGCATCGAGAGGCACAGCGGTTTGATTCTGCACAGCAGGCGCATCGATGCCTCCAAAGGTGCCGGTTTTCAATCCAGAGCAGGCTAATGGTTGTACCCGTTTTTCTCAATCAGGGTTAGCGGCGGTGAGTTGCCTTGTTGGGTCGATGGCATTGCCGCTTGCCTGGCCATCTGATATCAGAGAAGCTCCGCGCCAGTCCATGTTCAGGGCGAATTAGCCACATGATCGAATGGTTTAGGGAAGAGATGAATGACGCTCAGGGTGATGGTAATCGGTGGCTACGGAAACTTTGGCAGCATCGTTTGCCGGCATTTAATTGCGATGCCAGGTGTATCGCTGGTGATTTCTGGGCGTGACTCACAGAAGTTGTTGCGCAAAGTCGACGAGCTGAAAGCCCAGTCGGGCGCCACCTGTGAAAGCTGGTGCGGCGATGCCATGGACACTGCATTCAAGTCCGTCCTCGACTCGATGGGTATTCAGTTGGTCATCCATACCGGCGGCCCGTTTCAGGGACAGACCTATGCCGTTGCGCAGGGCTGTATCGATGCGGGCGTGAACTATTGCGACCTGTCTGACTGCCGTACTTTCGTCACCGGAATTGGCGCGCTCGACGCACAAGCCAAGTGTGCAGGAGTGGCTATCCTCAGCGGTTGCAGTTCGGTGCCGACCTTATCGTCGGCAATAATCGACCAACACCGACATCGCTTCAAACGTATCGACTCGATCGACCATGGCATTTCATCTTCGGCAAAGATGCCAGGACTGTCGACCGTCGAAGGTGTGCTCGCCTACGCAGGTAAACCGATCAAGCAACTCAGGAATGGACAGGTGCATGAAGTGTTGGGCTGGCAGGACCTGACGCTTCGCAAGATGCCACGACTGGGTACCCGGGTCCTGGCCAATGTCGACGTGCCGGACATCGATATATTCGCCCAGCGTTATGGTGCCAAAACCCTGAGTTTCAAAGCAGGATCAGGCCTGAAACTCGGCGGTTTGGCCAACTATCTTCTGGCTCAGGCGATGAGCGTGGGGCTGGTTCGGGACCCTGCGCCATGGGCTGCAAGATTGCATCGCTGGGGCCGCAGGTTCGAGCGATTCGGTGATGGTAAAAGTGCAATGTACATCGACGTCCAGGGCATCGATGTTGATGCAAAGCCGCTATCCATGACGGTGCAACTGACGGCTATGAATGACAAGGGCCCAGAGATCCCCAGCTGCGCAGCGGTTGCCTTGGCCGCAAAAATCGTCCAGGGGTACTTGCCCGAGCCCGGTGCCCGGGCTTGCGTGGGCGAGATCACCGTCGATGAGTACATGGCTGCGATCAACGACCCGCTGAATCTACACTTGTCGGTAAAATTCTCTGACGAGCAGGGCTGACCATGCTCTACCTGAGTCTGAAGTACATCCACGTCATCGCCGCCATTTTCCTGTTCGGATTCGGCATGGGGTCTTACCTCTATTTGATCGCCGCCAGCCGCACGGCCAATCCTCAAGTGATCGCGCACGTGGCGAGAATGGTCGTGCGATTCGACACCTGGATTACCACACCGGCAGGTTTCATTCAGATCGTGACGGGTTACCTGTTGGTGAAGCTCGCCGGGCTTCCCCTCACCACGGAATGGGTTCTGACGTCGCTGATCATCTTCCTGTGTGTGGGCTCGCTGTGGCTTCCGGTGTTGGTGCTTCAGAAGCGGCTGCACATGATGGCCTTGAGCGCGGTTGAGGCGGGGGTGGGGCTTGCTGAGGAGTACAGATCCGTTTACAGGAAATGGTTCTGGATGGGCGTGCTGGGGTTTTTGGGAATGTTCGTGATTGTGATGATTATGGTGACGAAGATGACGCCGAGGGATTTGGTTGAGGTGATGGGGTAGGAGGGTGAGGCAATGCCGGACGCGGGCTATCACCAAACGACGCGACCAACCCAGGCAGACGAGCACTCACTCAAGCGTCGTATTCCTCATGGGAATGCAGGGCATAAAATTAATGGATTTTTATTATCAAAGTGCGTGGCGTAGCTTGATTTGAGGACATGGAGAATCGCCTTGAAATCATCGCCTCTGAACGCAGCTGAAAAATCTGATACCTCACGGGCAATGAGTACGCCTATGCCAGTCAACCCCTCCACACTCCGAGGCGGCAGTTCAAAAACTGCTGCATGACTCGGGATTCGGAGACGCTACTCGTTTTTTCAGCAGCCTTTTCTGGGGCGCTTGGGTGACGTGTAGAACTTTCTGAATGGAACCGATTGTCGGTTATTGGCCGACAGGAGCCTGTCGCCACCGGGAGCATTGGATCGTGATTGCGGACGATGCCGGTAACGTCGTGTGGCGGGTGACGCCCGTGCCATCATCGAAGGACGGGTGATGAGGCGAACGTCCACGTCAGGGAAATAAAGCACAAACGATGAATAAAGATGGTCTTCGAATCTATCGAAGCCCGAGGACCGACAGGACAAACAGGGCGATCACAACTGCCCCGACGATGTAGACGATGCTGCTCATGAAATCCACCTCTCATACTGAACGGGATTGCGACACCAGGGTATTGCCAATACAAGGTACGGCACTGTTGCTCGAAATTCCGTTCGGCAGCACACATAGCTCCGTTTTCATTCGCTACCTCCACTGGCCTGTACATTGGAAGCAGCGGTATGACTTGAGTTCGATTTTTTACCGGTGTTCCCGATGGGTGTCGGCTCCATCGGGATTCGACCGTGTGACGTACGTCGTTCACCAGGCTTGATTGTCTGCCTCAGGGAGTCCTACCGACCGCCAAACACCGCCGGCCTGCGCTCTGCAAACGCCGCCAGCCCCTCATCGAAGTCGCTGCTCTCGCACGCCAGTCGACGCAGTTCTGCGATCTGTTCCATCGCCTGGACGGGCATCGGTTGCAGGTCTTCGAGGATGCGCAATTGCTCCTTGACCGCCGCAATGGCCAACGGTGCTTTGCCGGCAATCGTGCGTGCCAGTTCCAGCGCAGTGGCTTCCAGCAGGTCGCTATCGACCAGCCGGTTCACCACACCAAAATGTTCAGCGCGTTCTGCATCGAGCTTGTGCGCGCAGAAAAACATTTCCTTCAACACGTGAATCGGCAGGTTGTTGAAAAAGCGCAGCAGCCCGCTGGTGGTGTAGGGCAAACCGATGTTTGCCGGCGTCATCGAAAAGCTCGCACTGCGATCCGCGACCACCAGGTCGCAGCTCATCGCCAGGTCCACCGCGCCACCCCATACCGAGCCGGAGATCATGGCGATCACCACGCCGGGATAGGCGCGGATGCGGCGCAAGACTTTTTCGAGTGGCTTGCCGTAGGCAATCGGGTCGTGGTCGTGTTGCAGTTCGCGGATGTCATGGCCGGCGCTCCAGACGGGCTGGCCGACTTCGCTACCGAGTATCACCACGGGTATGCGTTGTGACGCCAGTGCGGCGAGGCTTTCGTCGAGGGCGTTCAGCAGTTGTGCGCTGAGGGCGTTGCGGTGGGAGGGGTTGCTGAAGACCAGCCGACCGATTCGGTCATCGACCCTGTTGACGGTCACGGTGGCGGAAGAGGTTTGTGTCGGGTTCATTGTGCGGTTCCTGTTGATTGTCCGAATGCCATGGCTGGCGAATCACTGGTGTCCTGATACACGGCCTTCGCGGCCAGCAGCGCGTTGATTGCCGCGGTGTCGAAACCTGCCTCGCGCAGGACTTCGAGGGTGTGTTCACCGAGCAGCGGCGGTGGGCGCTGGCTGACACCGGGCGCAGGTTCTGCGGCGTCGGTCGCGCTGAACACCGGGGTCACGACCTGGCGCAGCGCGCCGAGTGTCGGGTGCATGAGTGTCTTGGTCAGTTGGCTATGCAGCACCTGCGGGTCGTCGAACACTTCGTCGAGTGTATTGATCGGACCTGCGGGTAAGCCAGCCTCGATGAACAGTTCGGTCCACGCGCGTTTGCTGCGGGTTTTCAGGCGGCTTTCCAGAATAGCTTTCAACTCGTCACGTCGCTCGACCCGGGCTTCATTGGTCGCGAAGCGTGGGTCTTCCGGCAGCGCGGGTAAATCGAGCAGCACGCATAAACGTCCCCACATGGCGGAGGTGATCGGCGCCAGGTTGAGCGGGCCATCCAGCGTCTGGAACACCCCGTAAGGCGCAATGACCGAGTGGGCGTTGCCCGTGCGGCGAGGGACATCGCCGAGGCTGAGGTAGCGTTGCCCGTGCACACTCAACAACCCCACCAGGCTGGCCAGCAACGAGGTGCTGACGTGCTGGCCGCAACCCGTGCGTTCGCGCTCCAGCAGGGCGGCCATGACCGCCGTTACCAGCCACATGCCCGAGGTCAGGTCGCCGATGGCCGTGCCGGTGCGGGTCGGGTCGCCATCGACGAATCCCGTCAGGCTCATCAGCCCCGAGTAACCTTGGGCGATCTGATCGAAACCCGGCCAGCTGCTCATCGGTCCGTCACTGCCAAAGGCGTTGATACTGCCCATGATCAGCCGCGGATTGCGTGCGCTGAGCACCTCATAGCTCAGGCCCATGCTATCGAGGGTGCCGGGTTTGAAGTTCTCGATCACCACGTCGGCTTCATCGATCAGCCGCTGGATCGCGGCCAGGCCCTGGGGGTTGCGGAAGTCGATGCAGATGCCGCGCTTATTGCGATTGCACGACAGATAGTAGGTGCTCACGCCCCGGTCGAACGGGCCCCAGGTCCGGCTCATGTCGCCGGTTGGGCCGGGCTCGATCTTGATCACATCGGCGCCAAGGTCCGCCAGCACCATGGTGCAGAACGGCCCCGACAGTGCGCGACTCAAGTCGACGATCTTCACGCCTTGCAAAGCTTGCATACGGTTCTCCACTGAATGTTTGAGCGCTGCGGTTTTATTGCGGTAACGGTTGATCACGGGTTTCGACGGCAAACGGCAGGATCAGAATGCCGGCCACGAAGGCCGCAGCGGTCCAGGCGATAGGGGCGCCGAGCGAGCCGTGCCAGTGGATCGCGGCGGCCAGCAGGAAGTTGACCCCGGCGCCGATGAAGCGGCCGACAGAGGCGTTGAAAGCGAATGCCGTGGCACGGATTCGGGTCGGATACTGCTCGGGCAGCCAGAGCGAGAAAATCGCAAAGTTGCCGCCGAAGAAACCGAGAAACACCAGTGACACCATGAACAGGTGCAGACCGTTGTCCATGTAGAACACCCAGCCGAAGGCGACCACGATCGACGTCGCCATACCGGCGAAGTAGATGCCCAGCGCAAGCCGTCGCCCAAGCCGCTCGGCCAGCCACGGCGCAACGAGGCAGCCGAGAATGGTGCTGAGCGACAGCACCGCCGCGCCAATGGAGGCCAGGTGCACGGCGCCGACATGGTCGATGCCGGCGCGGGTCGCCAGGGTCACCACGGCCGTCGCTTCGTAAACCGAGCCGGCCCACAAACCGACGATCGCAACTCCGACCAGGGCCGAGCTGGTCAGCGTGCGTCGGCGAAAGGCCGGGGCAAAGATTTCCCACCATGTCGTGCGTGTAGAAGTGGTTGAGGAACGTGCGACAGGGTGCGCTACCTTATGCGTCTGGGCAGGCTCTTTCACCTTCAACGCGGTGTAGATCGCCACCGCAGCCGGGGCGAGACCACACAGGAACATCACGCGCCAGCCGTAGGTTGCGCCAACGGTGTAGTTCAACAACGCGGCGATGAAAAAGCCGAAGTAGTAGCCGGTTTGCAGATAGCCCGCGCCCATCTTGCGCCGGTCTTCCGGCCAGCTCTCGGCCACATAGGTGCCGGCCAGTGCCCATTCGCCGCCGACACCGATCCCGGCGATCAGCCGAAACGCCGCCAATTGCCAGATGTTCTCCGAGAACGCCGCGGCCCCGGTAAACAGCGAGTACACCAGGATGCTGGCTGCCAGCATCTTCACCCGGCCAAAACGGTCGGCGAGCGGCCCCCAGATAAACGACATTCCCCAGCCGATCAGAAACAACCCGAACAGCAGAGAACCGTACATGGCGATATTGGCGGGGGTTGGGGTGATGCCCGAGTTGGGCAGCAACTCGGTCAGGGCGGGAATCAAAACCAGGGCGAAGATCACCGAATCCACGCCATCCAGCACCCATCCCAGGTAGACCGTCCAGAAGCCGCGAATCTGCTCGCGGGTCAGGGGCGTTTTGATCGGCTTTACACTCGTTGCTGATGCGGTTAATGCTCTGGACATTAAGATCTCCCATTGACCTTGATCAGGCCTATTGAGGCGCTGCGAGGCGGGGGACGCCGTCAGCGCTTCGTTTATTGTGAAATCAGTCTAGGCAGCGCATCTCATAAGCTACAAATATGAAATTCCTTTGGTCCCATCGGATTTTTATATAGAGTCAGATTCTTTGGACGCCCCCCCCATGGACCTGCGCCAGTTGCGGTATTTCATCAAGGTGGTCGAGTGCGGCAACATCACCCGCGCCAGCGAGGCACTGCATATCGCGCAGCCCGCGATCAGCCAGCAGATGCGCAATCTGGAACGGGACATGGACACGCAATTGCTCGAGCGCAGCGTGCAGGGCGTGGTGCCCACCGCGGCCGGGCAGACGCTGTACCGGCATGCCATCGAGCTGCTGCGCCAGGCCGACGGCACCCGTGAACTGCTGCGTCAGGACGCCGAACTCCCGCAGGGCAAGGTCTCGGTCGGCATGCCATCGAGTACGGCACGAATGTTGGCGATTCCGCTCGCACGCACGATCCGCAGTCGCTACCCGGGTATCAAGCTGGAATTGATCGATGCCCCGAGCGCCGAGCTCGGCGGCCTGATCACGGTCGGGCGGGTGGCGCTCGCGGTGAATGTCGACGTGGTCGAAACCCGCGGGATGATCTCGCAGCGACTGCTCACCGAAACGCTGTATCTGATCGCGTGGCCGGAGTTTCCGTTACCCGAGGGACCGGTGACGATCGACGCCCTGGCGAAGATGCCGCTGGTGCTGCCCTGTGCCCCGAACACCATTCGCAGTCGAGTCGAGTCGGCATTGCAAGAGGCCGGTCTGCACTGTGAGGTCGAGTTCGAAGCCAACTCCACGGACCTGTTGTTCTCAGCCGTTCTGGCAAAGCTGGGCGTGACGATCCTGCCTTGGGCCGCCGCCCATGTTGAACTGGATCAACATAAGCTCAAGCTGGCCAGGATCGATCATCGGCTGTTCACGCGTGAGCTGTCTCTGTGCTGGCCTGACACCGCCGTGCAGAGCAACGCGGTGCAGAAGGTCAAGGCGACCATTTTTGAATTGTTCGAGGCGTTTGGACACCACCCGGGGTGGGCGGACGGGCAATAACCTAAAGTCGTGATCGACTTAGAGCATGTGTCCTTGGCGGGAAAACAAACGTATTTCGGTAACCGTTCGGCAAGCACATATTGTCAAATGCAGTGGCTTTGACTTTGCCGCCTGGTACGGGCAGAGTTTGGCGCTACGTGAGGATGGATGCCTCGGTGAGGCTTAAGGAGAATGCCGTGTTTCCGATCAATATTTGGCTTGCCTATACTGCCGCGTGCTTGCTATTGGTTCTCGCACCAGGCCCGGACAATCTGCTGGCCGTAGGCCGAGGACTCAGTCAGGGCAGGGTAGCCGCTATCGTATCGGGCATGGCATCTGGGGCGGGAATTCTGTTTCATGTGGCAACCGCTTCGCTGGGACTGACTTTGCTTATGCAGACGTCCGCAGTTGCCTTCTGGGTCGTCAAGCTTATCGGCGCCGGTTATTTACTGTGGCTTGGCATAAAAGTCCTACGCTCTCGTAGCCTGATTAGCTTCCAGCCAGCGACTCGGCAATCACTGCCGAGCATTTTCCTCACGGGATTACTCTCGGCAGCACTCAATCCGAAGCCTGGTTTTTTCGTCCTTGCATTCATCCCGCAGTTCGTAGACCCGCAACGCGGCTCAGTGAGCGTGCAGATGCTGGTGTACGGCATATGGTTCGCCGCACTTACGGCTGTGGGATTCGCACTTATGGGCGTATTTGCCACTGCACTGTCCCGATTTTTGCGTCAGAGGCCACGGCTGGTAAATGGCCTGAACGTAGGGGCAGGACTCACCTTCGTTGCTTCGGGAGTATCGATAGCGGCGCTCAGCCAAAAATAGGATCCGTGTATTGGCGTCGCGGGGCCAAGAGTCCAGCCTCGCTGAGCCTCGGTGATTATGAAAGCTGACGACTTTAAGACCTGGAACCGAATTTACGGCATCGAATACGGCAAGAAAAAGCCATGCCGGTGATGGGTATGCTGCACACCTGGATGATCTTCCAGCGGAATTTAGTGCCCGAAGGTTCAGCTATCAGTAGAGCGCTGGATTACAGCCTGAAACGCTGTGCAGCGCTGTCGCGCTACCTTGATGACGGCGCGGTATAAGGCCTGCTTGCTCATCGTTCAGCGACGCTCGGCCACCTCAGTAAGAATGAGCTTCAACCACACGCTTCACCGTGTCGAGTGCGACTTGCAGGGCATCCAGTTCCAAAGAACCGAGTGCAAGCCTGATTGCGTGAGGAATAGGGGTAGAAGTCGCAAAGGGTTCCGCAGTCGACACCGAAACGTGCTCGCGCATCAGCGCCATCGCCACCTGGTCGGCGCGAACCTCTTCTCCCAAAGGCAGCCAGAGAAAATAGGAGGAGGGATGGCCGATGTACTTCAAGTCGGTCAACGTTGCCCTGGCCATGGCCTGTCGCTTCGCAGTGTCCCGGCGCTTTTCGTCTTCCAGGCGATTGACCGTGCCGTCGTCGAGCCAGTTACAGGCGATTGAAGTCATCACCCCAGGCGTGTTCCAAATGGTCGCGCGTATGGCTCTCTCGATAGCGGGTACCCAGGCGGAGGGCGCTGCGACAAATCCGACGCGCAACCCGGTGGCGACATTTTTCGAGAGGCCTGTCACGTACACGGTTCTTTCCGGTGCAAGCGCTGCCAAGGGAGGCGGTGCGTCCTCTGCGAGGAACGCATAGGCGGCGTCCTCGATGATCAGCAAGTCATGCTCGCGGGCGATGCTCACCAAGCGTTGCCGCCAGCTTTGGCTGGCGACCCATCCCAGTGGATTGTGCAAGGTCGGCATGGTGTAGACGGCGCGGACCTTCCTGCTCTGACACAGTCGAACCAGGGCATCCAGATCAGATTCACAGGCGGCAGCAGGGAGGGGGGCCAGTTCCAGGCGTTGGGTATCCGCGAGGACTTTGAAACCGGGATAGGTCAAGGCATCCGTCGCAACGACATCGCCTGGGCGCAACAGCCCCATGACCGTCACCGCCAACCCGTGTTGAGCCCCGTTGACGATCAGTACCTGCTCGTCGCTGACGCTCAAGCCTCGGCACTGGAGATGCCGGGCAACTGACGCACGCTCATGCTGTCGCCCGCCATGGGGCTGATAACGGAGCAATGCCTCCAGATCGCCCGAAGACGCCAGTTGGCGCAAGGCGCCACGCAGCAGTTCTGCCTGGCCTGGTAGAGAAGGGTAGTTGAAGTTAAGGTCCAGAACACCGGTGGCGACCGCTTGCTGATCGATGCCTAATCCTGATGGCAACGAAGTCTCCCGGACAAACGTACCTCTCCCGGTTTCGCCGCTGACCAGGCCCATTGTTTCAAGCTCTGCGTAGACACGGGTCGCCGTGGCCAAGGCGAGGCCTTCATTGGCCGCAAGCTCCCGGTGTGTGGGCAGGCGCGTCCCAGGTGACAGGCGTCCTGCGCGAATGTCGGCGGCGAACGCGTCGACCAACGATTTATACCGGGAGCGAGCCATGGAGATGTATCCATTACAATAATTTGATTGTACTAATTATTCGCCATAGCCTGCGCCTGTACAACCGCCTCCTTCTGGCGGATGCCAGCCACATTTGCAGGAAGCCCCAGCCATGCATATCGCCATTCTCACCTTCGAAGGCTACAACGAACTCGACTCCCTGATCGCACTCGGCGTGCTTAACTGCATCAAGAAGCCGGGATGGCGCGTGTCGATTGCCAGCCCTGCGGCCCGTGTCCGTTCAATGAACGGAGTGGTGATCGAATCCCAGGCAACGCTTCGCGAGGCGAGCGTAGCCGATGCGGTGATTGTCGGGAGCGGCATGCAGACTCGCGAGGTGGTGGCTGACACCGCCCTGATGACGCAGTTGCAACTTGATCCCTCGAGGCAACTCCTGGGTGCGCAGTGTTCAGGCACGCTGGTGCTGGCCAAGCTTGGCTTGCTGGAGGGTGTACCGGCCTGCACGGATTTGACCACGAAACCGTGGGTCCAGGCGGCTGGCATCGATGTCCTTAACCAGCCATTCTTCGCCAAAGGCAACATCGCCACCGCCGGTGGATGCCTCGCTTCGGTCTATCTTGCGGCCTGGATCATCGCCCGTCTGGAAGGCATCGAAGCGGCAGAGAGCGCACTGCACTACGTCGCGCCAGTCGGGGAAAAAGAACAGTACGTTGAGCGCGCAATGCGCAATATCGCAGCGTATCTGCCGGATGGGCAGGTTGCTTGAGGGAGAGCCAGGGCGCCGACTCAACTCGTAATACTGTTCATTTAAGCAATTTCAGCCGCGCGGCATTCTTTGTAGCAGCTGCCGAAGGCTGCGTTCGGCTGCGAAGCAGTCGTGAGTCCGGCTGCCGTGGTGTACCTGACACACCGCAATTGCTGATTTTACGACTGCTGCGCAGCCGAACGCAGCCTTCGGCAGCTGCTACAGATCGCATTACGGCTTAAGTGAAGCATTACGACTCAACTCGGCTCTTGCGCAAGCTGCGCCACCAAAAACTCGATAAACGCCCGGGTCTTCTGCGGAACCCGACGTGCAGACGAGTAGACCGCGTTGATGGTGATCGGCGGGGCCTGCCATTCGCACAACACGGCGACCAGCCTGCCGGCCGCCAGAGCCTCTTCGACAATGAAGTTCGGCAGCAAGGCGATCCCCATGCCGGCTTCTGCGGCCTGGGCCAGCAGGTCGCCATTGTTGGCATGCAGCGGGCCGGTGACATGCACGCGCTGCGTCTCGTGGCCGTTGCTCAATTGCAGGCTGACGCCACTCTGCAGGTAGCCATAATTCAGGCATTGGTGGGCGCTCAGGTCCTTTGGCGATTGCGGTGTGCCCGCGCGCTCAAGATAAGCCGGGGAGGCGACCATGATCCGCGGAGCAGGCGCCAACAGTCGAGCCACCAGGGAGGAGTCCGGTAGGCTCGCGATGCGGATGGTCACATCGAAGCCGCCGCGTACCGGGTCGACCTGCTGGTCGCTCAGGACCAGTTGCAGCTCAATGTTCGGATGCTGCTCATGAAACAACGGGATCAGCGGCCCGAGCCGCCGCAGACCGAACGACATCGGCGCGTTGACCCGCAGCACGCCGCGTAGCTCGCCAATGCCGTTACGCGCCCGTTGCTCGGCTTCGTCCACGGACGCGATCACTTCACGGGCCGCTTCGTAGTACTCCGCGCCGGCCTCGGTCAGGTGCAGGCTGCGCGTTGTGCGCTGCAGCAACTGCACACCGATGGCCTCTTCCAGCGCCTGAATCTGTTTACTGACTTTTGAGCGTGGCACATCCATCGCTCGGGCTGCGGCGGCGAAGCCGTTTGCTCCGACGGTGGCGACAAAAGCACGCATGCATTCGATCCGGTCCACGACTGTCCCTAATTTGGAAATAATGATTATGCATTTTAGGTAATTGTTTCGGTTTTATCCAGAAACTACATTAGGTTCCAAGCCGGTAGCACACCACCTCCAACGAGACCACGCACCGCGCCTTACAGCCTGAATAACTCAACCCTCCAGAACAGCGACATCAAAAGGAACACGCCATGTCTATTCGTGAATTGCTCAACCCAACCAACTCCGCTCTGATCCTGATCGACCACCAGCCGCAAATGTCCTTCGGCGTGCAATCGATCGATCGTCAAACCCTGAAGAACAACACCGTTGCATTGGCCAAAGCCGCGAAGATCTTCAACGTGCCGACCATTTTGACGTCGGTCGAAACCGAAAGCTTCAGCGGATACATCTGGCCGGAATTGCTCAGTGTGTTTCCCGATCATCAGCCCATCGAGCGCACCTCGATGAACTCCTGGGAAGATAAAAAACTGGTAGAAGCGGTGAAGGCCACCGGTCGCAAAAAGCTGATCATGGCTGCGCTCTGGACTGAAGTGTGCTTGAACTTCCCGGCTCTGGAAGCGCTGGCCGAAGGCTACGAGGTGTACATCGTCACCGACGCCTCGGGCGGGACGACCAAAGAAGCTCACGACATGTCGGTACAGCGGATGATCCAGGCCGGTGCGGTGCCGGTGACCTGGCAACAAGTGTTGCTCGAGTACCAGCGCGACTGGGCACACAAAGAGACCTACGACGCAGTGATGGACCTGGTGCGCGAGCACAGTGGTGCCTACGGCATGGGCGTGGATTACGCTTACACCATGGTGCACAAGGCGCCGCAACGTCAGGTCAAGTAAGCCTCGGAAAAATACCGTTGCTCAACGGCGCAGTTCGCTGCGCCGTCACTGCCAACGGGCATGCTCGGAGAGTCAGTCATGAACATCGAATTGTCGGAAGGCGTGGTCACATTGCTGGTACGCCATCGGGTCAAACAGGGCGGGGATGAGGCGTACGAAAACTGGTTGCGTCGCACTATTGCCATGGCGCGCACGTATCCAGGGCATCTGGGCATTGATGTGATGCGCGGACAAAGCCAGGGGCTGGCGCAGTTCACCAGTGTGCTGCGTTTCGCCACGACTGAACAATTGCAGCATTGGCTCGATTCCGAGGATCGCCGCAAGCTGGTCGAAGAGGCGCGGCCATTGCTCGCCGATGGCGACCAGACCGAGGTCAAGGCCGACCGTGAGTTCTGGTTTACTCCGACTGATGAGGCTGCGCCGCCCCCACCGCGCTGGAAGCAGGCCTGCGTGACCTTTTTGGTCATCCTGCCCCTGAGCTTTCTGGTGCCGATGCTGTTCAAACCGTTGTTTGGCTGGGTGCCCTGGCTGGGCGGCTATGTGCAAGGCAATGTACTGATCACGGCCAGCATCGTGCTGTTGGTGGTCTACGTGTTCATGCCTCGGGTGACACGTCTGTTCGGAAAATGGTTGCAGCCGTGATCCGGCGAGCGAGGTCCTGCAGAGTGCAACTCCTCGCTGACCGTGAGCAGGTTCTCGTGTTGCGGGGCGATTTCAACGCTAAGCCAGGTACCGCCGGAACCAATCCAGCGTCCTGCTCCAGGCAAGTCTGGCGGCGGCTTCATCGTATCGAGGCGTGGAGTCGTTATGGAAACCATGGTTAGCGCCAGGGTAGGTGTAGGCTTCGTAAGTCTTGCCGGCAGCTTTCAACGCCTGCTCAAAGGCAGGCCATCCTTCATTGGTCCGCGTGTCCAGTTCGGCGTAGTGCAGTAGCAGAGGCGCCTGAATCCGGACGACCTCTTCACCCCTAGGCTGACGACCATAAAAGGACACTGCAGCACCCAACTCTGGATAGGCCACGGCTGCGGCATTGGCGATGCCACCGCCATAACAGAAGCCGACGATGCCGACTTTTCCAGTGGTCGAGTCATCCTTCATCAGCCATTCGATGGCGGCGAAAAAATCGTTCATGAGCTTTTCAGGATCGACAGTCTGCTGTAGCGCCTGACCCTTCTCATCGTTGCCGGGATAACCTCCGACCGACGTCAGGCCGTCGGGGGCGAGGGCGATGAATCCTGCCTTGGCCAACCGCCGGGCGACATCCTCGATGTAGGGATTGAGCCCGCGATTTTCATGCACGACCACCACCGCCGGCACCTTGCCGCTGGCTTTCGCCGGGCGCACCCGATAGGCACGGACTTGTCCGTGTCCCTTGGGTGAGGGATAGGTGATGTACTCGGCGATGATGTCCGGGTCGGTAATTAGCACTTGCTCGGCGAGCGCATAATTGGGGCTCAGGGCGGCGAGGAGGGCGCTGGCCGTCAAACCACCTAACGTGAACAGCGCCGCACGATCCAGAAACTCTCGCCTGTTGATCATGCCATGGGCGTAGTAGTCGTAGAGCTCGAGCAGTTCAGGGGCAAAATCTTTTGCAGTAAGACGGTTCATCTGTGCGCTCCCTTTGCATCAACCGGATTGCCACTGTGATGTCCAGCAATGCAGCGTAGACAATAATTCGCCCATGTTGCAGCTCGGCAACCAAACCCTACGGTTCGGGCAACAGCCATGGCGCGCCTTGCGCAAATTTTGCCTCTCGCCCCGGCGTTGCAGGTAGGTCGGGGCAGCACACAGGATTCGACGGTGATCGCAGAGTTTTTTGGCAACCAGTCGATTGTCTGAAAGCTCACCGATACGGATCGCGGCATTGAACCCCTCGGCGACGATGTCGACGAATCGCTCCGAGTATTCGACTTCCAGCGAAACCTCGGGGTAGGCCAGGGCAAACTCCGAGACCGTCGAACTGAGCCACAATCGGCCCATTGCGGCTGGCAGTGCGAGTCGCAAGCAAACCTCGGTTATTCAACCAGACAACAGGTTCTGATGACTCAGGGCGTAAGGACGATAGCACCTTGCGAGCGTCCGCTTTCCAGATCGGCGTGCGCCAAGGCTACATCAGACAACGGATAGCGACGCCAGATTCGAGGCTTGATGATACCGGCGGCCACCGCTTGCAACTCCCCCTGTGCACGCTGCTGATATTCGGGGGGCAGTGGCTGTATGCGCAGCGAGGGATGGGAGGGTCAGGAACAGCGAGCCTTTGGCGTTGAGGGTGCTGATCTCGACCGCCGACGGGGCGCCCGAGGCCATGCCGAAAGACACCATCAAGCCGCGCGGGCGAAGGCTGTCGAGGGAGGCTTCGAAAGAAACCCGCCCGATAGGGTCATACACGACGTCAACCTTTTGTCCGTGGGTAAGCCCCGTTACCTGGGCGGCAAGTGTCGCTGCATCGAACACCAGCACCTCATCACAACCGGCGGCTCTGGCGCGTTCGACACTGTCCTGTTTCGACACCACACCGATTACAAAGGCGCCCAGATGTTTGGCCCAGGGCACCATGATTTGCTCCAGCGCACCCGCCGCCCCATACACCAGCACTCGCGAGCCAGGGCCAACGGGGTAGGTAGTCTTGAGCAGGTAATGGGCGGTGATGCCCTTGAAGAGTACGGCCGCGGCTTCGTCGAAACCGAGGTCGTCGGGAATCTTCACCAGTCGATTTGCCGGATAGAGGCGGCCGCTTGCGTAGGCACCTATCGGGCCCGTGGCATAGCTGAGGCCCGCCAGTTTCCTGAATTGTCACGGTGCTTACCATTTGGAACTCCAGATACACATTGGTCGTATCGGGAGTCTAAAGAGTCAACGCGCAAGCACTAGTCGGGGCAGTTGCAGTTCATTGCTGCAGCGGATGCAGCAATAGGGAGCGAGATAACGAATCTCGTCGCCATGTGGTTTTGCAGGCAATCAGGTACGTGGATGTCAGGTCGTTATCGTCCATCTTGCTACTCGCCGCTAAACGCTTTCAGACACGTCAATCTGAAGTGCGAGCATGAGCTTCGTGGCGATGGCTGACGACGGGTCTATCGCTGCGTCCACCATCACGTTCACGGCAGTCTGCGCCAATGCCACGACGGGATGCGACAGTACGGCTTGAACAATGCCGTCACGCAGGGCCGCTTGGGTGATGGGTGTCAGGTCGTGGCATATAACTGTTGGAAGCGCGATGTTCTGGGCTTTCAGTTCGCGCAGGGCGTTGATGACGCCTGCGATGCCGCCGCCCGCCACATACAAGCCGACAAGGTCGGGCTGGCTGCTCAGAAGGTCGAGCGTGCCGGCATAGGCGAACTCTTCGTCCTCCAGGGTGAGACGTGTTGCCAATAGCTCCCAGTCCTGGGATTGCTCCGCGAGAAAGGAGCGCACGCTCATTTCGCACAGTTCCTGGCACTGAAAACGCTGCGTTCCTACCATCACCGCCACAGGCCCCGCGTGGGGCGCCAGGTTCTTGATGAACCAACCAGCCGTGCGACCCATTGACCGGTTGTCGACACCGACATAGCTGGCGCCGGCCGACGCACTCAGCTCGGAAACCAGGGCAACAACGGGGATGCCGGCAGCACGCAACTGCGCCATCGCTTCGCGCACGGCGGGATGATCTGCCGCCACCACACCCAGAGCGTCAACCTCTCCTTGCAGCTTGAGGATGCGTTGTGCGGTGGCGGCCGGGGCGAGGTCATCGATGTAATGGATCATCACCCGAACCTGGGCGCGGACGCTGGATGCCGCTGCCTCGGCCAAGGCCTTGGCCAGCCCTTGATAAAACGCCACACCACGCTTTTGCAGCAGAAACCCCAGGCGTACGGTCGGTCGCTGCTGAAGCAGGCGTTGCTCGATCACATTGCGACCGTAGAAGCCTAGCCTGGCAGCGGCTTCGGCAATGCGCCGCGCGGTATCGGCGCGAACGTTGGCACGCAGATTCATCACCCGATCCACGGTGGACAGGCTAACGCCGGCGGCCTCGGCGACATCTTCCATGGTTGAACGACGGCCGGCCGGGTGATGGGGCTCTGACATGAAATGAAAGGCTCTTTAATGTTTTTGACGGGTTCTGACAGGTATGGCTGCAGGACTATAGCAGTCGTGCACCCTGGCAACTTAGGATTTCTCCGAGCGAAACAGCACCACTCATAACAACAATCATCGGAACCCGACATGACCCTCCATATCTCCACTGCACCCTGTTGCTGGGGCGTAGACGATGTCAACAATCCTCATCTGCCAGCGTGGCAACAGGTGCTCAGCGAAGCCGCGCAAGCCGGGTATCGCGGCATCGAACTGGGGCCGTATGGCTACCTGCCGCTTGACGCTGCGGCAGTCGGCACGGTGCTCGCCGAGCAGGGCCTGCATGTAGTGGCCGGCACTGTATTCGACAATCTGGTCGATCCGGCCAATCTGCCGAACGTGCTGACACAAACCCGAAATATTTGTGCCTTGCTCAAGCAACTGCCAGCAGTGCCGCAGGAACCGGGGCAGCGCTTCGCCATGCCTTGCCTGGTGGTTATCGACTGGGGGCATGAGGAACGTGACTACGCGGCCGGACACTCCGAACGAGCACCGCGTCTGGCACCTGACGCCTGGCTGGGCATGATGAACCACATCCGGGCCATTGCTGATCTGGCCTGGCTGGAGTTCGGCGTTCGTACGGTGATTCACCCGCATGCCGGCGGCTACATCGAGTTCGCCGACGAGCTGGCGCAATTGGTCACCGACATTCCCTACGAAGTGGCCGGCCTGTGTCTGGACACCGGCCATCTCTACTACGCCGGCATGGACCCGGTTCAGACCCTGCGCCAGTACGCGGATCGGCTGGATTACCTGCATTTCAAAGACATTGATCAGGCGGTGTTCGATCAGGTACGGGGTGAGCACATCAGCTTTTTCGGGGCCTGCGCCAGGGGCGTGATGTGCCCGATCGGCCAGGGTGTCATCGACTATCGCGCCTTGCGTGAGCTGATCACCGAGCTCGGTTACCAGGGCTACATCACAGTCGAGCAAGAACGCGATCCGCGTAACGCCCATGGCAGCCTGCGCGACGTTGCTGCCAGCCGCGCCTACCTCTCTCAGGCAGGTTTCTGATTTCTCTCACGCAAAGGACTTATCGATGATCAATGGCAGCAAGCGTATTCCCGAACCTCTTCGTTGGGCCATGGTTGGCGGTGGACGCGACAGTCAGATTGGCTACATCCACCGCAGCGCGGCATTGCGTGACCAGTCGTTTGTGCTGGTCGCTGGCGCCTTCGACCTGAACCCGGAGCGTGGTCGGGCCTTCGGCGTGGAACTGGGAGTCGACCCCGAACGCTGCTATGCCGACTATCGCAGCCTGTTTGAAGGTGAGGCCGGGCGGCCGGATGGCATTCAGGCGGTTTCGGTGGCGACGCCCAATGGCACCCATTTCGCAATCACCAAGGCCGCCCTGGAAGCAGGGTTGCACGTGGTCTGCGAAAAGCCGCTGTGCTTCACCCTCGAGGAGGCGCAGACGCTGCGGGAAATTGCCGTGTCGAACAACAGGGTAGTGGGGGTGACCTACGGCTACGCCGGACATCAACTGATCGAACAGGCCCGGAACATGATTGCCCAGGGCGAACTGGGCGAGATTCGCATGGTGCACATGCAGTTTGCCCATGGTTTCCATTGCGAGCCGGTGGAGGCGCAAAGCGAGGCGACCCAATGGCGAGTCGATCCGCGCTTCGCCGGCCCCAGCTATGTGCTGGGAGATGTCGGCACCCATCCGCTGTACCTGTCGGAAGTCATGCTGCCCGAACTCAAGATCAAAAGGCTGCTGTGTACACGTCAGAGCTTTGTCAAAAGCCGTGCACCGCTTGAGGACAATGCCTACACGCTGATGGAATACGAAGGCGGGGCAATGGGCAGTGTGTGGTCAAGCGCCGTGAACGCCGGCTCCATGCACGGCCAGAAAATTCGCGTGATCGGCTCTAAAGCCAGCCTCGAGTGGTGGGACGAGCGGCCAAACCAGCTGTCATTCGAAGTCCAGGGCAAACCCGCGCAAGTGCTGGAGCGCGGCATGGGGTATTTGCATCCCGATGCAGTGCTCGATGACCGAATCGGCGCGGGGCACCCGGAAGGGCTCTTCGACGCGTGGTCCAACCTTTACTACCGTTTCGCCGTGGCTATGGACGCCGCCAACCGCGGCAATCATGAGCGCTTGGCGACGTTGCGCTATCCGGATATCCATGCCGGTGTCGAAGGCGTTCGCTGGGTCGAGCGCTGTGTCCAGTCTGCGGACAAAGGCGGGGTCTGGGTCGATTACTGAGACGAGTTCAGCGGTGTGTCACCCTCCATAAAAACAAAGGGATTAACTCGCCGCCAGCTAAAAGACTACTGAACGAAATCACCGGCGATCGAAGTCAGTTCGGTCAGACGATTGCCAGGCTTTGCTGAACAGTAGCTTCGAGTGGGCTGCAGTCCGCCGCTGATTGCATCGCCTATCGAGGGTTGCCAGGTCATTAGTGAACCGTGCAGGTGATTCCCCGGTGACTTCGCACAGCAGCGCGGTTATAGCTTCTCCGTTAAGCGTGCCGTGCTCTTGCAGAAGATCCGCGACAGCGATGACCGCGGGCCAGTAGTGACGCACCAGACAGCAGGAGCGGGCGATTGCCCGGGGTTCGGCGTCGAGTAGCTTTCGTGCAGGCAGCAAACTGATCAATTCGTAACCCCGGTACCGGTCCCCCCTGCCGCTGGCCCAGGTGAATTTGTCCGATCTGGTGCGCCTGTAGACGGCTTCGGCCACGGGGCCAGCGAAGCAATCGAGAAGGTCACGTTCAATAGAATCGATCATTGAGGGCAGGTATTCAGCAATCCCGGGCGCGTCGAAGGATGGGTGCGGGACCAGGTAATCAGCCTCGACCAACCCCTCTACGTTTTGCGGGTTGCCGCGCAGATCAATCATTGGGCCGGTGCAGGCTTCTGTCCTGGTGCGCACAGTGATGCGCTCGATGTGCTGACCATTCCACCAAAAAGCCAGGGCGTGGCCAGCTTCGTGGACGGCCGTGCAGCGCCGGCACTTATTCATGGTCTGGTCCTCTCCCGTACAGGCGTACGTCGCGTAACCGGTCTATTCCATCCTTGGGTGTCAGGTAAAAGACTAGGCCTATCAGCACCGAATACGCCACCTATTAGCTGAGTGCTTTATAGGGGGCTAACCTTAACGGAGCGCCGGTGAAAACTGGCCGGTTGAGACCTGATAAGAGATACGAATAAGTCAGAAGCGTACTAGGCTTGCCGTGGGCCACCGTGCTGGTAACTCGATTGCCGCTATCCGGATTGCCCGTGTGACCACGACGATCAATTGATCGATAAATTGTTGGCCCTGCAGCTTATGTCATTGATTTCGCTCGTCGCTATCGCGTGCCCACGCGGGGCCGGATAGCCGGATGAACACGACCAAAGGTAGCTCACACATGGCAACTGAATCGAAATGCCCGTTCAATCACGCCGCCGCGGGCGGTGGCCCGTCGAACCGTGACTGGTGGCCAAACCAACTCAATCTGAAGATCCTGCACCAACACTCATCCCTGTCCGACCCCATGGACGAGGGCTTCAACTACGCCGAAGCGTTCAAGAAACTGGACTTTGCGGCGCTCAAGAAAGACCTGCATGCGCTGATGACCGATTCGCAAGACTGGTGGCCTGCGGATTTCGGTCACTATGGGCCGTTCTTTATTCGCATGGCCTGGCACGCCGCAGGCACCTACCGCACCGGTGACGGGCGTGGGGGGGCCGGCTCCGGTCAGCAACGCTTTGCGCCGCTCAACAGTTGGCCGGATAACGTCAGCCTCGACAAGGCACGCCGACTGCTCTGGCCGATCAAGCAAAAGTATGGTCGTAACATCTCCTGGGCCGACCTGATCGTCCTCACCGGCAACGTCGCGCTGGAGTCCATGGGCTTCAAGACCTTTGGTTTTTCCGGAGGCCGTCCGGACGTCTGGGGACCGGATGAGGACGTCTACTGGGGCTCCGAAAAAACCTGGCTGGGGGGCGACGTGCGCTATGGCAAAGATGAGAGCCCTACTGTCCAGGAGCGCAATCTGGAGAAACCGCTCGCTGCGGTGCAAATGGGCCTGATCTACGTCAACCCGGAAGGCCCTGAGGGCAACCCGGACCCGGTCGCAGCTGCGGTGGATATCCGCGAAACCTTCGCTCGCATGGCGATGAATGACGAAGAAACCGTGGCATTGATCGCCGGCGGCCACGCCTTCGGCAAGGCCCACGGTGCCGGGCCTGCGACCCATGTGGGCGCCGCCCCCGAAGGCGCTGGACTCGAACAGCAGGGCCTGGGCTGGAAGAGCAGTTTTGGCACCGGCAAAGGTGGCGACACGATCGCCAGCGGCCTGGAAGTCACCTGGACCACTACGCCCACGAAGTGGAGCAACAACTACCTGGAGAACCTGTTCGGTTTCGAGTGGGAACTGACCAAGAGCCCGGCCGGTGCGAACCAGTGGACGGCGAAAGGCGGTGCTGGCGCGGGCATCATTCCAGATGCTCACGACCCGTCCAAGCGGCGTAATCCGACCATGCTGACCACGGACCTGTCCCTGCGATTCGACCCGATCTATGAACCGATTTCACGGCGTTTCCTGGCCAATCCCGATCAGTTGGCCGACGCGTTCGCCCGCGCCTGGTTCAAGCTGATCCACCGCGACATGGGGCCGCTCTCGCGCTACCTGGGCCCGGAAATGCCGAACGAAGAGCTCATTTGGCAAGACCCTATTCCAGCGGTCGACCATGCACTGGTCAACGACAGTGACATCGCCTCACTCAAGAGCAAGCTTCTGGCGTCGGGCCTGACAGTCTCGCAGCTTGTATCAACTGCTTGGGCGGCGGCGTCCACCTTCCGAGGCTCCGACAAGCGCGGTGGCGCCAACGGTGGGCGCCTGCGCCTGGCCCCGCAGAAGGACTGGCCGGCCAACCAGCCTGCGAAACTGGCGAACGTGCTGGCGACCCTCGAGAAAATCCAGAGCGAGTTCAACAGCGCGCAGACGGGCGGCAAGAAGATCTCGCTGGCGGACCTGATCGTGCTGGCCGGTAGCGCGGGTGTCGAGCAGGCAGCGAAAAATGCCGGTCGCACCGTCACGGTGCCTTTCACTCCGGGGCGGATGGACGCGAGCCAGGAGCAGACGGATGTCGAATCCTTCGGGTTTCTGGAACCCATCGCCGATGGCTTCCGCAACTACCTCAAGACCCGATACCGCGTACCGGCCGAGGCGTTACTGATCGACAAGGCGCAACTGCTGACACTCACCGCGCCAGAAATGACGGTGCTCATTGGTGGCCTGCGCGTATTGAACACCAACGTCGGACAAACCCCGCACGGGGTCTTCACCCAGCGAACTGAAGCGCTGACCAACGACTTCTTCACCAACCTGCTCGACATGGGCGTGGAATGGAAGCCGGTCTCGGACGCCAATGAAGAGTTTGAAGGACGTGATCGCAAAACCGGCGACCTCAAATGGACAGGCACTCGTGTCGATCTCGTCTTCGGCTCAAACTCGCAACTGCGGGCCTTGGCCGAAGTCTATGCATGCAGCGATGCGCAGGAGAAGTTCGTGAAAGACTTCGTGGCAGCCTGGACCAAGGTGATGAATCTCGACCGATTCGACCTCAGGTAACACGAGCGTTGGACCCTGGATCCTGGAGTGGGCCACCTCGACCTGATCGTTCAGGTCGGGGGGGCTCCGGGAACAATCAGACAAAATGAGAAGCATCGTCTACACGATGTGACAATCAGCCGGCGCGAGACATCGGTTGCTCTGTGCACCGATCACCGCGTTCCGTCACGATGTAGCTCGTGTCGACCTTATTCTCCAAGAAGGGACAGGGTCCTGGCGTCTGACTCACCGGCGAAAAACTGATCGAGGGCCCGCTGGAACAGGGGCTGTTCGGGCTTGATGCTGGCGAACAGCGTGAGGCAGGAGCGCAACTTCAGGTCATCGGGGTGACCAAGGATGGCCAGCGCACTCTTGTCGCGGTGTTGCAGGAGGGTACTGACGCTTTCCTCCAGCCGTGGTCCCAACACATCATGCAGCAGATAGGCCCGGGCTTCGGCAGCACCGGAAATGGCAAAGCGCCGGGCCATCTCGCTATGCCCCAGGCCCTGCAGTTGCGGGAAGATGAACCACATCCAGTGGCTGGTCTTGCGCCCGGCGCGCAACTCTTCCATGACTCGGCTAAAAACCGGGCGCTGGGCCTCGACGAAACGAAGAAGATTGAAGGGATCGTGCATGCGTGTACTCCCTCAGTTGGCAGACACTGCGAACGCGCTATTACTTTTTGCACTCCGCTGTCACCACATGGCAGGTACTCGGCGTGCCACCGGATTGGCCGGCATAGCGTTTGCAATTATCCAGGGATTTTTGCCGAGCCATGCCCAAAGTGGAGCCCCAGGCCAGGCCGCCTTCGCCGGCAGTGGGTAGCGCTTTGGCGTAGCAGTTCGAGGCTGTGCTTGAGGTCGAATAGCGGTGTGCGGCAGTTTTGCTTGAGCATCCGGCTGTTAGCGCCAGGTTGATGGCGAGCAGGGAGATCAGGGCCCATGACGAGCATTGGCGCGCTGTTATGACGGTCATCCCATTTTTCCTGTATCAAGAGACGAGAGGTGTGTTTGTGGTCGTGCTCTATTCAGATTAGACCGTGTTGCGCCTACCCTTGGCCGGTTCAGCGGACCGAGTGCATTTGGGGGCGTTTTTGCCGGGCTGGCTCTTTCCAGTCCGTGATTGTCCAAAAGAGCCGCGCAAAGAACAACGGCTCCTCAGATATAACGAGCCGCTGTTGAGAACGTGCTTATCGGGGGAAGTTCACCGATGTCGGATCGGCCTCAAAGGTGATCCGCATCAATCACCGCCTTGAATCAGGCCTGGGCGCCAGCGGTAGTTGAACACGCTTGTGTCGACATGGTCGGGGTTGTCCCGTGCCCTGGCGCTGCGGCCGTAGGTGGCGTCATCGAACACCCATTTCGGCGAAGCCGATTAAAGTTGAAATGCACGGCGTTGCCCGACAGAATCGCGCCCCGATCCAGCCAAAGGTGCCGGACGTTCGTGGTGAAAAGGGGCGGCAGTTGAACGAACAGACATTGTCCATGCGCCTGGAGCGCGTGGCGGGGCATGTGCCAGCAGGTGCGCACCTGGCCGATATCGGCTCGGATCATGGCTACCTGCCGGTGGCGTTGATGCGCCGTGGCGCTATCGCGGCGGCGGTGGCGGGCGAGGTGGCATTGACGCCATTCTGCTCGGCCGAACGCACCGTGCGCGAGAACGACCTGGACCAGCGGATCACCGTGCGCCTGGCCAACGGCCTGGCAGCGATCGAGCCGGGAGACGGGATCACCGCGATCAGCATCTGCGGGATGGGCGGCGAGACGATCCGCGACATCCTCGACAGTGGCAAAGCGCGTCTGAGCGGCCAGGAGCGCCTGATCCTTCAGCCCAATGGCGGCGAGCAGCCATTGCGCCAATGGCTGATGGAAAATGGTTACCGTATCCTCTGCGAGGAAGTGCTGCGGGAAAACCGCTTCGACTACGAAATCATCGTCGCCGAGCGCGCCGGGCCGGTGATGTATACCGCCGAGGAGCTGTACTTCGGCCCGCTGCAGATGCAGGCCCGCAGTCCGGTGTTCCTGGCCAAGTGGCAGCGCATACTGCGCGAGAAGCAGAAGACCCTGAGCAACTTCGCCCGGGCGCGGCAGGCCGTGCCCGAGGAGAAGGTGCAGGACATCGCCCGGCAGGCCCGGTGGATTACCGAGCTGCTGGCTTGAACCCGGTCCGGGGGGCTAGGAAAAGTCGCCGAGCGGCGATCAGTCAAGGCGACTTGTCCTGAATGTGGTGACGCCGGGAGCACAACGCCACTGCACTCATCACTTAGAAGCGAGCGCGGCATCTTCCTTCATCAGTTGAGTGCCAACGACCGTCTGGCGACCCACCTTGAACCATGCGGCGTACAGCGCCGGGACGAAGAAGATCGTCAGTAGCGTCGCCACGGTAAGGCCGCCCATGATCGCAATGGCCATAGGCCCCCAGAACACACTGCGCGTCAGCGGGATCATGGCGAGTACGGTGGCCAGTGCGGTCAGCATCACCGGACGGGCCCGGTGAATGGCGGCGTCCAGCACGGCATTCCACGGGTCGCGCCCTTCAGCGATCTCGGTTTGCACCTGGTCGATCAGAATCACCGAGTTGCGCATGATCATGCCACCCAGGGCGATGATGCCCAGGATTGCGACAAAGCCCAGCGGCGACTGGAATACCAACAGCGCCGGCACCACACCGATCAGGCCCAGCGGTGCAGTCAGCGTCACCATCCACATGCGGGAAAAGTTCTGCAGTTGCAGCATCAGCAGCAACAGGATGGTGATCAGCATCAGCGGGGCCACGGCGAGCAGCGCCTTGTTGGCCTTGTCACTTTCCTCTACCGCACCGCCCACATCGATGCGGTAGCCCGTCGGCAGTTTGGCTTCGATGTCCTTGAGCAATGGCTGGATCTCCTGCGTCACCGATACACCTTGCTCGCCATCCTTCACATCGGCACGCACCGTGATCGCCATGTCGCGGTTGCGGCGCCACAGTACCGGCTCTTCCAGCTCAGAGTGCACGTGTGCAACTTGCGATAACGGCACCACCGTGCCCTGGCGTGTGTACAGGTTGATGTCTTTCAATGTGTCGAGGTTCAAGCGTTCCTCAGGCACGGCACGCGCCACGATGTCGATCAGGTCCTCGTGCTCACGCAGCTGCGACACGGTTGCGCCGTTCATCACGGTCTGGGTCGCCAGTGACACGTCGGCCGGCGTGAGGCCCAGCGCGCTGGCCTTGTCCTGATCAAGCTGCACGTTCAGCGTGCGAACCGGGTCGTTCCAGTCGAGCTGGAGGTCGCGCACCTTCGGACTGGCCGCGACCACTTTCTCCACATCGCGGGCGATCCGGCGCACCACCTGGGTATCGGGGCCGACGACGCGGAACTGCACCGGGTAACCGACGGGCGGCCCCAGCTCAAGCCGGGTTACCCGCACCCACGCCTGCGGGAACTGCTGGTCGGCGGTGGCCATCAGTCGCGTACGTACCCGCTCGCGCGCATCCAGATCCTTGGTCATCACGACGAACTGGGCAAAGCCCGGATTCGGCAGTTCGGGGTTGAGCGAGAGATAGAAGCGCGGTGCGCCAGCGCCGGTGTAGGCGGTGAAGTACTTGACCTCCTCATCCTTCGACAGCTGCGCCTCCATTCGCTTGACCTGCTCGGTGGTCGCCGTGAAGGACGAACCTTCTTTCATGCGCAGGTCGACGACCAGCTCAGGGCGCGAACTGTTGGGGAAGAACTGCTGCGGCACAAACTTGATGCCGGCCAGCGCCAGCGCCAGGGCGCCAAACGTTGCACCGATGACCACCCAGCGGCGCTCGATGGCGGTGTCGATCAGGCCGCGCAGCGTGCGGTAGAACTTCGTGCCGTACGGGTCATTGGCAAGCTGGTGCTTGCCAAAATCCTTGGGCAGCATCTTGACCGCCAGGTAGGGTGTGAAGATGCCCGAGCAGATCCACGAGAACAGCACCGCGGCGCCGACGATCCAGAAAATCCCACCCGCGTACTCGCCGGTGGTGGACTTCGAGAGGCCGATGGGCAAGAAGCCCACAACAGTGATCAGTGCGCCGGTCAGGCGCGGCATGGCGGTGGACTGGTAGGAGAAGGCGGCCGCCTTCACGCGGTCCATGCCGGCCTCCATCTTCACCACCATCATTTCGATAGCGATGATCGCGTCATCGACCAACAGTCCGAGTGCGATGATCAGCGAGCCGAGCGAGATGCGCTCGAGGTTCCAGCCCATCGCCAGCATCACCAGCGCCACGCCACCCAACACCAGCGGCACCGAGGTCGCGACCACAAGGCCTGTGCGCCAGCCGAGACTGGCCAGGCTCACCGCGATCACGATGATCAGCGCTTCCATCAGCGACCGCTCGAAGTCCCAGATCGCGTCCTTGACTGTGGAGGGCTGGTCGGCCACGCGCTCCAGTTCCACGCCGTGCGGCAGCTCGGACTGGATTTTGGCGACCGCCGTCTCCATTGCTTTGCCGAGGTCCACGATATTGCCGTCGCTGGTCATCGTGATGCCAAGCATCAGCACCGGCTGGCCATTGTGGCGAACCGTGTAGGTCGGCGGATCCTCAAAGCCACGCGAGACGGTCGCGATGTCGCCGAGCTTGATCAACCGTCCGCCCGCGGTGATGGGCACGTTGCGGATAGCTTCTTCGCTGGCGAACTGGCCGCTCACGCGGACCATGACGCGGTCGCCGTTGGTGTCGATCTGGCCGGCGGGCAACAGGGCGTTCTGGCTCTTCAGGCTCTCGGCAATGGCCAGCGGTGTAATGCCCAGCGCTGCCAGGCGCTCATGCGAGAACTCGACGTAGACACGCTTGGCCTGCTTGCCGATGACATCGATCTTCTTGACCATCGGCACTTTCAGCAGGCTGCGCTTGATGTCCTCGGCCGCGTCCGACAGGTCGGCGTGGCCGACGCCGTCGCCCTTGACCGCGTACATCAGGCCATACACGTCGCCGTACTCGTCGTTTACGATCGGGCCGATCACGCCGTCAGGCAGCTCTCGGCTCAGGTCGTTGAGTTTCTTGCGCGCCTGATACCAGGCCTCGCGCTGGTCGGCTTTGGAGGTGCCGCCGCGCACGGTCAGCGTCATGCCCGCGTAGCCTTGCCGCGCGTAGGTAACCACCTTCTCGAAGTTGTCGATCTGCTCGAATTTCTTCTCCATGCGATTGAGGACCTGGTCCTGCATCTGTTGGGCGGTAGCGCCCGGCCAGATGACGATCGCGGTCATGGAAGGCACGGAAAAGCTCGGATCCTCGAGCTGACCGAGCCGGGTGAAACTTAAGACGCCGGCCACTGCGACGACGATCAGCATGAACAGGACGATGGCGCGATGACGCAGCGCCCACTCGGTGAGGTTGAAGTTGTTCATCGGGCGGCCTGCTGCGTGGTATTCGCGTCAACGATCGCCGTGCCGGGAAGCGCGACCTTCAGTCCGGACGTCATTTTCTGGACCCCGGCAGTGACGACCAATACGCCGGCCTGCGGTCCGGAGACGAGCACTTCGTCGTTGCGGTAGCCCCAAACGGCCACTCGTTCCAGTTCGACGGTGCCGAGCGGATCCTTGCCTGTGGGCGTGACCACCCACAGCGCCGGCTGACCGCCGTTTTGCGTCAGTGCCGTGGCGGGTACCGCCGCCACCGAGACATTGGTCATTTTGCGCTCGGCCATTACCGTGGCGGTGGCGCCCAGCGGCAGCGCATTCACCGGCTTGAGCCGCGCGCGATAGGTGCGCGTCTGCGCCGCAGCCTGTGGCGACAGCTCGCGCAGCGTGACATCGAAGGTCTCGTTTGGCGCGCTGGCCAGCGAGGCCTTGAAGCGCGCCTCCTTGAAGACCGACAGCTGATCCTCGGGCACATCGACGACGATCTCGGATTCATCCGGATTCGCCACGGAAACCACCGGTTGACCCTCCGCGACGATTTGCCCTGCCTCAAAGCGCACAGCCGTGACGACGCCGCTTCGAGAGGCGCGCAGCACGGTGTACTTGAGCCGGTTGCGCGCGAGCTCAAGCTTTCGCGCCTCGGCTTCGGCGTTCGCGTGCGTGGTCTGGGCATTGGTCTGGGCACGCTCGTCGTCGGCGGCACTGACCGAGCCGTCAACCTTCAACGCGCTCAGGCGCTTGCGCTCCGAGTCGGCCTGATGCATTTGCTCGACGGCAACCGCCCACTGTTGCTGCGACGCTTCCTCAGCGAGGCGGTAGTCGCTGTCATCCAGCACCGCCAATACGTCGCCTTCGTGTACAGACTGGCCTACATCGACCTTGCGCTGGGCGACCTTGCCGCCGACGCGGAAGGCCTGTTCGACTTCATGCCGCGACTGTACGGTGCCCACGTAGCGACTGGCTTCGCGGGCATTGTCATAGTTGATTTCAACGGTGCGCACCGGGCGTGGTGTCTGCACGGCGGGCTGGTCCGGGCTACAGGCGGACAGCATGACGGCGACGGCCAGGGCGCCGGCCGCAGTAAGGGAATTCTTCAAGGCGGTTCCTCTTTGAGAAACGATAGGTTCTTAGGAAAGTGGTGGTCGGTCGGCTTTGGTAGCGGCTGTAGGGGTGGCGGGTTGTTCGAACACCTGCCAGCCTCCGCCCAGTGCCTTGTAGAGCTGTACGCTATCGAGCAGCAGGCGGGTGTTGCTGTCGTTGGCGTTCAGGCGTGCCGCCAGGCGCGCCCGCTGCGAATCCAGCAGTGGCAACAGGTCGATCTGCCCGCGGTTATAGAGCGACTGGGCGCGGTTCTGCGCAGACTCCGCGGACGCGGCGGCCAATTGCAGCGATCCGGCGCGGCGGCGTTCCTGCGCCAGCGTGACGAGGGCGTTCTCCACATCCTCGAGCGCCCGTACCATGCCGTCTTCGGCGCGTAGCAGCGCCTCGTGTTGAGCACTTTCGGCAGCGTCGTTGATCGCTTGCGTGCGCCCGGCGTTGAAGATCGGCATTGCCAGCAGGCCCGCCACGTTGGTGAAGCGCGCAGCGCCGAGATCGACGCCGTTCAGGTTCAAGTCCTGGCGGCCGAAGGACGCGCCGAGGAAGAGCCGCGGGAACCACTCGGCCGCGGCCTGTTGGCGGCGCGCATTGGCTGCGTCGAGTTGCGCCATCAGCGCCAGCACGTCAGGTCGACGTTGCAGCAGCGCGGCGGGCTGGCCCGGCTTGGCCTCGGGCACCGCCGCCACATCGCTACTCGAGGACTGGATGTCCGCGGTATTGAAGGACTGGTCGGCGACCAGCACCGCGATACGATGGCGCGACACCGCCGCCAGCGTTTCTAGTGGCGGAATCTGCGCCCGTGCCGACAAGGCGTCGGTCTGCGCGCGCTCGACGTCGAAGGCGGATGCCAGCCCGGCCTGCTGGCGCGCGGTGACCAGACGCAGCGTCTCGTCCTGCATCGCCGAGATGGCGCGCAGCGTCGCGACCTGGCGCTGCGCGCCGATCAGTGTGAAGTAGTTGCTGACGACGTCGCTCATCACCAGCAGGCGTACACCGCGCATGCTGTCCTGCGCGGCCAGCGCATCGGCGTTGGCGGCCGCTGCGCCGGCGCGCAGGCGGCCGCTGAGGTCGAGCTCCCACGAGACGTCCAGGCCGACACCGGTGGTTTTGGTATCCGGAACAGCCTGTTTCGCGGCCGAGTTGTAGCCGGTGCTGCTATCGCTGCCGGAGACGGATGCGCCGACGCTCGGGAACAGCCAGGAACGGCTGACCGTTTCGCCGGCACGCGCGGCGCGCAGACGCTCGGCGGCAATCTTGACGTCGCGGTTCTCGCGTGCTGCTCGGCGCACCAGATCCGTCAGCACCGGGTCGTGGTAGACCTCCCACCACGCCGCCTCGGGTTCCATCTCGGAGGATGTGCTCGCGGCGAAGTTGCTCGGCAGTTCGACCGACGGTTTGACGACCGGGGTGGAGCAACCGCCCAGGGCGAGGGCGATCGAAGTGGCAAGGGCGGCTGCAACGGCGAGCCCGGCCCGTTGCAAGGTCGCCCGACCGGTGTGGAGGGGGGGAGGAGGGGAAACTGGAAGTCGCGGCATCGCATTGGACTCGTGTGGATTCGAGAATGGCAACAGCGTAGGGACCGGTATGCGCGAAGTCGTCAGCGAAGCGTCGCCGTTCGGTCGCCATATCGAGCGCTCATTGATGTTGGAGACGTCACTCGCCGTCGGCATCTGCCGTGTGCTCGCCGGCCGCCGACACGAGGTCCGAGGCAATCGACTCCAGCAGTTCTTCAGCGGACGAGAACTCGCGCTGACGCCCGGTGACGAGGTTTTCGAGGCGGCCGACGAGGGCCCCCGGCGCGGCATCGCCACGCAGCTTCACTACGTACGAGCGGCGGCTCGGGTATTTGGATTCAGGGTTCAGGATCATCGCAGACCAGGGGCTCGGGAAAGTTCGACGACAGCGTAGGCCGTCCCCTGGGTGGAGTCGTAAGCGAAAGGTCGGACTTCGGTCGGGACAGACATGAACACCGCAGTCCCTGTGGGAGCGAGCCTGCTCGCGATGACGGCGGTACATTCAGCATCAATGTAAGCTGACCCGCCGCTATCGCGAGCAGGCTCGCTCCCACAGGTTTTGCGCCTTTAACTCTTCAAGCGGGCCTTGCAGCCTGAAGCAACGAGCGCGCACGTTTCACCAGTTCGGTTCCATCGGTTTCAGGCAATTGGTCAACCAGCGTCGCCAATGCCTGGTGGTCCTCGGCGGTGGCGTCGTGGTGCTCGCACAGTTCGACCAGCGCGAGCAATTCCAGCCAGGGTGCTTCCTGGGTACGAGCTTCTTCAATCGCATGCCGAACCGCAGCGTTGCCGGCATCGAACCGGCCCTGCATCCGCGCAATCGCTGCCTCCAGCAGCAACAGTTGCGGCAGGTATACGCGCTCGCCCAGTTCTTCTCCTACTCGTAGTGCTTCTTCCAGCTCGACTCGCGCGGCGTCGTAATCCCCCGCCAGCAGCAACGCCTCGGCGGCGTAGCCGAGCACCTCGCTGGCACCGGAGCGCATGCCGAGCCCGGTGTGTTCTTCGTAGGCCTGGCGGATGCGCCGGTAGCCGTCGCGCGGCGCGCCGTTGCGCGCGTCGGCCCAACCGCGCCACCAGCGGCAAGCCGTACGTCCCAGTGCGAGCGAGTACTCATCGACCAGCTTCTGCAGGTCGTCAGCCAGCGCCGCCACACGCACAGGGTTGCCCATCCGCACCTCGATCAACACCTCCTGCCAGGTGGCGACCAGCCAGGTCATTGGTTGGCGAAGCATCTGCGCGCGGGTCCGCGCTCGCTGCATGTGGGCTCGGCCTTGCACAATCAGGCCAGAACGCACGAGCTCTATGGCCAGCATTCCGTGCAGCATGACTTGAGGATCGGCCGCAAAAATCTCGTTCGCCCCGATGTCCAGCGGCTCGGCAATCGCGAGGGCGCGCTCTAGCCAACGGCGGGTCGTTTGCGTGCGACCCTGAAGGTGATGCACCTCACCCTGCACGATGCACGCCGCCAGCATGAGCGCTGGATCGTTCGTCTCGGAGGAGAAGGTTTCGGCGCGCTCCGCCACCTCCAGCGCCAGTGCATAGTCGCCGCGCAGACCCAGCAGATAGCCGAATCCGTGCAGCAGGCGACCGCGCATTGGATGCTCGGGTACGTCCGCTAGCAATGTGTACGCGCGTTCGAACGCGTTCCTGGCTTCGTTGCCGACACCGAACGTGTGAAAAGCCGACACGCCCTGCAACGTGGCCAAGGTGATTTCGAGCGTATCGCGCTCGGTTCCCTCCGGTGCCTGCGTCAGCAGGACCAACGCGCGCTCAGTGAGGCCGATGCACAAGGCCGGGCTGAAGTGCAGCAACGCGGCTTCTGCGGCCTCGGCGTAGTAGCGCAGCGCGATCATCGGCTGCCGGGCCCGGTCGAAGTGCATCGCCAACTCCGAGGCTGCGACCGGCACGCCGGCCGTGCGCTCGTGTTCAAGGGCGGCGCCGACCTGGTGATGGAGGTGGGTGCGCAATGAGCGTGGCGTGCGGTCGTACAGCACCTGGCGGAAGAGGGCGTGCCGGAATGAGTAGGGGAGCTCTACCGTCTCTTCAGCGTCGGAGGTCCGTGACTGTGTGAGCCATACCTGCTCGCGCACCAGTTCCTCGCAGGTGTCGGCCACAGCAGCGAGGTCGCGCTCGAGGGCCAGCGAAACCGTCTCGATCCGGAATTCGACGCCGCATACTGCTGCCGCCGAGAGCAGCGTACGTTGCTCCTGTCCGAGCTTGGTGATGTAGTGATCGATGATGGCCGCGAGGTTCTCGGGCACCGCCAATCCTGCCAGCCGAGCCTCGATGGTGGCGTCGTCGTCCGTTGGGTCCATCACCTCACTGATGACTGACGATACGAACAACGGCACACCGTCAGTGCGCTCGTGCAGGGCCCGCACGAAAGTTTCATCTCGCGCCAACGAGGCGGAATGCAGCGCAACATAGTCAGCGACCTCGGTTTCCGAGAACGGATCGAGCACCACTTCTTCGCACAGGCGTTGCAGGCGCAGTTCGTGGCGCAACGAGCTGAGTGGGTGATCGAGCGCTACCACCTCGGCGAGGCGAAAGCTCGACAACCACATAAACCGCATTCGGCTACGTCGCCGCGCCAGATAGTCGATGAGCTGGACCGTCGCCCGATCGCTCCAATGCAGGTCTTCGGTCACCAGCAATAGCGGGCGCTGCTCCGTGTAGCGGTCCAGCAGTTCGCCCATTTCCCGCAGCATGCGGTCCGGGCCGATGCCGGCAAGCTCGCGCCGCAATGCGTCGCGCTCCTCTGCGGTGCTCAGCCACGGCAGTTGCAGCAGCCAGGTCGGTGCCACGGCGCGCAACAGCGCCGGCAGGGTGGGATCGCTGCGGCACAGATCGGCCAACGCCTCCAGCACCGGCAAGTACGGTTCGCCGCTGCCGTAGTGTTCCACGCAATGGCCGCGTGCGCAGGCGATGTCGCCGCCAAGGCTGGCGAGGAAATGTTCGATCAACGTGGTCTTGCCAATCCCCGGCTCTCCGGCGAGCCAGACCACTGCACGTTGGCCACCGTAAGCCCGCTCCCATGCTCGTTGCAGTCTTGAAACCTCGTCGGTGCGACCGATGAATGGCGGTGACGGATGCACGCCAGCCGCGGGTAACGTGGTGGCTGCAGGCGGCATCGAGGGGGCAGGGGACGGCGCAGCGATGAAACGATAGCCGCGCCGCGACACCGTCTCGATGAAGCGGGGCTGCCTGGGGTCGTCGCCCAACACCTTGCGCAGATCGCTGATGGCCGTCTTCAGCACCGAATCGCTGACAAACCGATGCCCCCACACGGCATCAAGCAGGGCATCCTTGGTTACCAGCGATCCCGGCTGGCGTGCAAGTACGCACAGCAGGGTGAAGGGCGTTGGCGCCAACGCGATGGCTTGTCCATTACGTAACAAGCAGGCGTTGGCCTCGTCGAGCTCAAACTCGACGAAGCAAAGCTGGACCGGGTTCGGATGGGGCTGCGTACGCGCCACGTTTGATTCCTGAAGACTAAAACACAGTTGTGCGCTGTGAAGCATGGCTCCAATGACAACGCTGATCGGCCCAGAAGCCAAGGCTCACCGGTCGGAAATTGACGCAGCGTGACGTTACTTCTCAGGCATCCGGGATTCATCTCTTCGGACCAGGTTCGATTCGCAAGCTCCCTGACACCTTCAGCGCGGCCCAAGTGGCCTCGTTTGGGTGTGGCAATGATCTCAAAAAATTAATGACTAAAACATCAATATTGAAATATCTCTCAATATTGCATACCTTCACATTGCCTGACGATGAGACCGGCGTGTCTCACGACTTCAATCACAACAAGGGCTCGATATGAACAACAACAAGAAAGTATCCGAACTGCCGCCCGCCGCCGTCGATGTGCTGGTCGTCGGTAACGGTCCGGTCGGTGCGACGATAGCGGCGCTGCTCGGCCGCTATGGGGTCCAGACACTGGTGCTGGACAAGATCCATGAGATCGTTCTGATGCCCCGCGCCATTGCCCTGGACAACGAGGCGCTGCGTATCCTGCAACTCGCCGGATTGTCGGAGGAGGCTTTCGAGAAGATCGCTATCCCGGAAGTAAAGATGCACTCGCCGGTTCTCGGGCAATTCGGTCGCGCCAACACTGCCGGGTGTATCGACGGCCACCCCAAGCTTGTGACCTTCTATCAACCGGACCTCGAACGAGCGATGCGCAGCCAGGTTTCCCGGCTGAAGTCAGTGACCAGCCTGGGCGGCTTCGAGCTCGAAAGCCTGGTCGAGGAGGCGGACGGCGTCGTGGCCTCCGTACGGGATCAGGAGGGGCGTTCGCATTCCGTTCGCGCCCAGTACGTGGTTGGTGCGGATGGTGCAAGCTCCAGGGTCAGAACACTGATAGGCCAGGAGTTCGAAGGGCAGACCTACGCGGAGGATTGGCTGATTGTCGATGTCATGAACCGGCATACGTCAGCGATTGATCACATCGAGTTTCTCTGTGATCCACGGCGCCCAACGCCGCACATGCCCGCACCCGGCGGCAGGGAGCGCTGGGAGTTCATGCTGCAACCCGGTGAATCGCGCGAAGAACTGGAAAGCCCGGAAAGCATCGCCCGGCTGATAGCGCCATGGATCAAACCGCAGGAGCTGGAAATCGAACGCAAGGCGGTGTATCGATTCCATGCGCGCTGCTGCAACAGCTTCAGCAAGGGCCGCGTCTTCCTCGCCGGCGACGCCGCGCACATCACGCCGCCTTTTGTCGGGCAAGGTCTCGTAGCGGGACTTCGAGATGGCGCCAACCTGGCCTGGAAACTGGCCTGGGTCCTTCGCGGCTATGCCGCGCCCGCAGTGCTCGAGACCTATGACGTAGAGCGCCGCCCCCATGCTCAGGCGATGATCGATCTGGCGAAACTCATGGGCCGCCTGGTGATGCCCAAGAACAAGCTTGCGGCTTTCTTCATCCACGGCCTGATGCGCATGCTGACGTTGACACCCGCTACCCGCAAATACTTCGAACAGTTGGACATCAAGCCGAAGAACATCTTCACGCGCGGTCTGTTCGTGAAGCACCGCCGGGGCGACAAGCTGGTACGTGGCAGCCTGTTTGCGCAGGCTTGGGTTCGCAACACGCAAAAGCAGATTCAACTGAGCGACGATGCGCTTGGGGACAACCTGACCCTGGTGGGTTTCGGTGTAGACCCATTGTCACTGCTGACCCCTGCTCAAGTCGTTTCCTGGGAGAAAATGGGTGGCCACTTCCTGGAAGTCAGAACACGTGGCCAGCGCTCCGGCGGCCGTTGCGACTTCATTGAAGACTTGAACCATGACATTCTGCCGCTGGCGGCTAAAGGCACGCTCGTCGCGATTCGCCCTGACCGCATCATCATGCACCACGCTCCAGGCGTAGAGGCTGGCAGTCTCATTCGGGACTGCCAGATCCTGATGGCTTGCACCGATTCCACTGCCGATAGCGTTTCCATTACCATCAACGAACCCCCTCGATTAAGAGCCTGAAGATGCCGTCCCCCACTTGTCCTTCAGAAGCCACTGCGCAAGAGCCTCTCACCCGAGGCCACAAGAAGCGTGAACGCACCCGTCGCGGCCTGGTGGACGCGGCATTGCGTCTTGTCGCGCGCAAGGAGGTGGGGGAGATTGCACTGCTCGACGTCGCCGCGGAGGCCGAGGTATCCAACGGCACCATCTACAACTATTTTCGAACACGCGACGAAGTGCTCGAGGCGGTTGGCATCGCCATGGCGACCGAGTTCTCAGATGCCATTTCCGCCCTGAGTTCGGACGTGCACTGCGGCGCGCAGCGGCTTTCGATTGGCGTGCGGATGTTCGTATGCCGGGCCGCGTACGACCATCAATGGGCCAACGCGCTGCTGCGCATCATCCATTCCGATCAGACCATGCGTTCGCGCCTGGCTGCCCATGTGCTGGGCGACCTGCGTGATGGCCTGCGCGCGGGCACTTTGGCTTACGAGGACGAAGGGATCGCCCTGGACATGGTCGTGTCGTGCACCACCGGAGCCATGCGCTCGGTGGTCGAAGGGCGTGGGGTGCCGGAGCACGATCTGCTGGTCGCCGAGATGATTCTCAAGGCTCTGGGCGCAACACCTGCCAGAGCCAAGCGAATTGCCGCCAAGCCGCTTCCCTAGTCCTGAAGCCATTGCTGGCAAGGTTCTCCTCCATGGCAGCCTTGGCGATTCGGTTTGGAATCACCGCGCTGTCAGGCGTTCGAAGAGCTTTTCCTTCAGTTTACGGATATGAACACGCGTGTTCATTTCTGTCGGTGTGTAGAAATCTAAAGCCTCCTCCTTGGCCTTGCCATGTCACTCATTTAACCCCGAGTACTGAGGGGTATAACGTTTTTTATTGTGAAACACGCTCTTGATTCAAAAAACCTTGTTGACTGCAATTGAACACGAGTGTTCAATTGACCCATCAAGTCATTCTGGAGAGAGAGCGTGGAATCCCTAAATCCGATACAGCGCCGCATTCACCGAGCCGCCTTTCGCCTGTTCGCTGAAAAGGGCACCTCCCAGGTGAACATCCTCGACCTTGCGCAAGAGGCAGGCGTGGCGCGCGGCACGATCTATAGCAATATCGGCAGCATGGGAAACCTGTTCGAGGAGGTCGCCGGCTATCTCGCGAGGGAGATGCATGAGCGCGTCAACAAGAGCTTCAATTCCCTCTCCGATCCGGCTCAGCGCCTTGCCAATGGCATTCGATTCTTCATTCGTCGAGCTCATGAGGACCCCCAGTGGGGGGCGTTCATCCATAAATTCGCGATGAGCAACTCTTCGTTGCGCGAAATGTTCAGCAGCCAGGCGACTACTGATCTTCTGAGCGGACTGTCCAGTGGGCGGTACACGTTTGCGCAGGAGCAATTGCTCTCGGTACTGACGCTGATATCGAGCAGCGTCCTCGGCTCGATTTTCCTGGTGCTGGAAGGGCACAGAACGTGGCGCGAATCGGGCTCTGACACGGCCGAGCTGGTGCTACGGGCATTAGGTGTGCCACACGAAGAGGCTAGAGCGCTGGCGACCACAGAGTTGCCGGCACTTCCCCCACTCGACTAAGCGCGGTAACCGACCCGACATAAAACACCTCTGGCATTTTCAGAGGTGCGGGGATCGTTTTGGCCTGAAAAACCGGAAAACAAGAACAATGAACAACAAAAATGAAATGTGCCAGTTGGCGACACAACATCCGGCCCGGCATCCGCAGCCGACGGTGAAGGCCCAGGATCTGACTCACCTGATCTTCCAACGGCCGGACTTGAACGAGGCGGCGCGGTTCCTGACGGACTTTGGCTTGACCGTCAGTCATCAGAACGCCGATACGCTTTATCTGCGCGCCACTGGAGCGGCTGCCTATTGTTACCGTGTCCATCGTGCAGACCACGCACGCTTTGTCGGGTTCGGACTGGCAGTCCAGTCGCTCAAGGATCTGCAAAAGCTGGCTCGAATCCCGGGCGCGTCATCGGTCGAGAAATCGGCACATCCTGGCGGTGGGCATTACGTCACGCTGACCGATCCTTCCGGATTCATTGTGGAAGCCGTTTGCGACCAGGCTCCAGGTAAAACCCTGGTGCACAGAGCCCCACTTCGCTGGAATCTGACGCAAGAGCAGCCGCGCATCAACGCCACGCAGCGTCCGCCGATCGCACCGCCTGAAATACTCAAACTGGGCCACATCGTGATTGAAGTGGCCGACTACCAGGCGACCTGTGCCTGGTATACGCAGCATTTCGGGTTTATTCCCAGCGATGTGCAGGTACTCCCCGACGGCACACCTATCGTCGCCTTCATGCGCCTTGACCTTGGTGAGATTCCAACGGCTCACCATACGCTCGCAATAGCGCAAGGGTTCATGGCGACCTACAGCCATAGCGCCTATGAGGTCGTCGATGCAGACGCGGTGGGCATGGGGCAGCGCGTCCTGCGGGAGCGGGGGTGGGAGCACTCGTGGGGAATCGGCCGGCACATCCTGGGCAGTCAGATCTTCGACTACTGGCAAGACCCTTGGGGCGATAAGCACGAGCATTACTGCGACGGGGATATCTTCACGGATGCACAGCCTACGGGCATTCATTCCGTGAGCCCCGAGGCGATGGCGCAGTGGGGGCAGCGCATGCCCAAGAGTTTCACCAAACCCAAGATGAACCTGACCAATCTGCGTGCGCTGATCCGTAACCTGCGGCGCAGCCCGGACCTGACTGTTCGCAAGTTGATAACGCTGATGCGGATGTTCGGGTAGACCCGCCAGCCCTTCCTCAGAACAACACCACAGTTCTCGTGCTGCCGCGCGCGGGACAAACACGCTCCAGGAGTACCTTCAATGTCTGCTGTACACGTAGTCCGCTTTGAGTTTCAGAACGGTATCCACTGGGGCGTGCTACGCCAAGGCCGTATCACTGTTGTCCCCGGTGTTTTTGAAACCACCGGTGACTTCATTCGCCAGAACAGTATCGACGACCTCGCTCGAATGAACGGAACGGAGCTGGATGAAGGCGAAGTGAAACTGCTGTCGCCGGTGACTCGCAACCAGCAGTTCGTCTGCCAGGGTGCCAACTATCGTCAGCACATGATCGAGTCGGGCATGGACCCGGACGCGAAGAAATTCAACATGATCTTCACCAAGGCGACGAGTTGCCTGGTGGCGGCCGACAGCGACCTGATCAAGCCGCGCAGCGTGCGCTTCCTTGACTACGAGATCGAACTGGGGCTGGTGATGAAGCGCGCGATCACCGGCGCCGTGACTGTCACCGACGCTAACCTGCATGAGTTCGTCGCCGGCGTCGTCATCGTCAATGACTACTCCGCTCGTGACATTCAGATTCCCCAGATGCAGTTCTACAAGGGCAAGAGTTTCCGCACGTTTGGCCCGGTCGGCCCCTATCTTTGCCTTCTGGATGCCAAGGACATGCATTACCTCGAAGCACTGCAGCTGCGCCTGACGGTCAACGATCAGGTGCGACAGAACGACAGCACGGCGAACCTGGTTTACGGCCCCGCTGAAACCCTGACCGAACTCTCATCGGTGCAAGACCTCGCCCCCGGAGACTTGATCGCCACCGGCACTCCTGCCGGCTGTGCGCTAACGGTACCTTCGCCTGCCAAACAGCGCATTGCGGCGCTGATGCCGGAAGCCACCAAGTGGAAGCTTTTCCTCAAGGCGCAGGAAGGCCGGACGCAGTATCTCAAGGCAGGTGATGTGGTTGAAGCGCGCATTCGCAGCGCCGATGGTGTGATTGACCTCGGCGTGCAACGCAACCGAGTTGTGGGAGAAGCCTGATGACGGTGCAGACCCTGAACGACATCGAAACTATCGAACGAGTCCCGTTGTCGGAGCGTGGCCTGGCTTCCAGCACTTATGAAGCGCTGAGACGTGCTGCCGGGCGCACTCCCGACGCGCCTGCATTGAGTTTTTTCGCCGATGCCACTGATTTCAAAAGCACCCACGACTGGAACTATTTCGAGCTTTTCGCGGACATCACCCGCGCGGCGAATGCCTTCCATGACCTGGGCATAAAGCCGGGCGAGGTGCTTGCGTTCATCCTGCCCAACCTGCCGGAAACCCATTTCACTATTTGGGGCGGGGAGGCGGCAGGCATCGTCATGGCGATCAACCCTCTGCTCGAAGCCAAGCAGATGGCCGGCTTGCTGAATGCCGCGAAGGCCTCCGTGGTGGTGACACTCGCACCGACTCCAGGTAGCGATCTGTGGCCCAAACTGGCTTCGCAGCTGGATCAGTTGCCCGCGGTCAGGTCTGTGGTTTGGGTCAGCATGGAACCCTATGTCGCCGAACCTGTGCGCGGGATTCTGAAATCCGTGGCACTGAAGGAACGAGCCGTGCACAGCGCAATCGCGATCCACGATTGGCAATCGCTGATGAATACGCAGCCGCACACACACCTGAAGAGCGGTCGGCAAATCCGCCAGGATGAGTGCTCATCCTACATCTGTACGGGCGGCACCACCGGGCTGCCGAAAATCGCCGCGCGAACCCATGGCTCGGAAGTCTTCAATGCATGGGCCATGGCTGCTCACATGCAGCCACGCAGCAGTGGCCAGGTCATCTTTTGTGGCTTGCCGCTGTTTCATGTCAATGGACAACTGGTGACGGGCCTGATGCCCTGGACGCAAGGCGACCAGGTGATTCTCGGGACGCCTCATGGGTATCGTGGCGAGGGGGTGATCCGACGATTCTGGGAGATGGTCGAGCACTTCGGTATCAACTTCTTTTCCGGCGTACCCACTGTCTATGCCGCACTTTTGCAAAATGAATGGCAGGGTCGCGACCTGTCCAGTCTTCGCTATGCCATGTGTGGCGCCGCCCCCATGCCGGCTGAGCTGTTCCGGGAGTTCGAGCGCCGGACCGGGGTAAAGATCCTTGAAGGTTATGGCCTGACCGAGGGCGCCTGCGTTTCCTCGATCAATCCGCCTCATGGCGAGCGTCATATTGGCTCCATCGGGATACGGATCGCCTACCAGAATATGCGTGCGGTTGTACTCAATGATTCTGGAGAGTACCTGCGTGACGCCAATGTGGATGAGACCGGCCTCATCACGATCAGTGGGCCGAACCTCTTCGTTGGTTATCTGGAGGAGAGTCATAACCGCGGCCTCTGGATCGATATCGACGGTCGGCGCTGGCTGAATACCGGGGATTTGGGACGCCAGGATGCGCAAGGTTACTTCTGGCTGACCGGACGCAAGAAGGAGTTGATCATCCGCGGCGGCCACAACATCGATCCCAAGCAAATCGAAGAGGCTCTGCAAACCCATCCCGCCGTCGCCCTGGCCGCCGCAATCGGCAGCCCCGACGTCTACTCGGGCGAGGTGCCGGTCGCCTACGTTCAACTGCGACCCGGGCAAGCCTGCAACGCCGAAGAGCTTGAGGCGTTCGCTCATCTCAATATCAGCGAGCGGGCAGCAGTTCCCAAGCGCATTGAAATCCTCGAAGCACTGCCACTGACGGCCGTGGGCAAGATATTCAAGCCTGCCTTGCAGCAGCGCGAGATTGCCAGGGTGATCCTTCAGGTAGTGGAGCGCCTGGGGCTTTCGGATATTGCAGTGGAGGTCGTGCAGGATAATCGCCGTGGGCCTGTCGCCCGCATCAGGGCCGGAGCTGACCAGGAAGTCCTGGCTCCTCTCCTCGGACACTACAGCTTTCAAGTCGAGTGGCTTGAATGAGCCCGAATTCGCTTCCGTAAGTCCAGCAAACAGGTCCTGACACTCATCAGTCAGGGCCTTTTACACAACGTCGATCCACTCCAACTGGCACTGACAAGTGCACAGGAAGGCGAAGCCTTGCCTGCGTGCAACCAACAAAAACAATAAACAAGAGGTGGAAAATGAAACTGAATAGCCGTGCGGTCCTGTGTCTCTCAGCTCAGCGCAAGTGTGCTGCGTGGATCAAGTTCACCAGCGCCATGGCACTGCTCAGCGCCTCTACACTGGCAAGCGCCAATGGCATTGCCCTTAACGAACAAAGTGCCAGCAGTGCGGGAACGGCTTATGCGGGAAGGTCGTCCTCTGCGCTGGACGCCAGCACTATCTTTGGAAATCCGGCGGGCTTGACCAAGTTGCAGCGCAGCGAGATTTCCGGCGGGGCTGCGGTCGTCTCGGTGAGCGACGACATTAGCGATGTGCAGAGCGGTGTCGCAGGAACGAGCAAGGGGAATTCGGTACCGTTGGGGGTCGTGCCCTTCGTCTATATGTCGACGCCGCTTGATGATCGCTTTTCGGTGGGGCTGGGCCTCTACGCGCCGAGTGGTCTGATCAATGACTACGAGAGCAGTTTTCAGGGCCGCTACCATGGCTCCTATAGCTCGACCAAGGAGGTAACCCTGCAACCCACCATTGCCTATCGGATCAATGATTACGTGTCCATTGGCGGCGGACCGACCCTGAACCGTTTTGATGCCAAACTTCAGAATTACCTGGCCACCGGCGCCTTGAACAACGGCCAGGACACACGGGTCACCATCAAAGGCGATGACACGGCAGTGGGCTACAACGTCGGCCTTTTGGTTGACTTGAGTGAGGCAACCCGTTGGGGGATTAACTATCACTCGAAGGTGAGCTATCAGCTCAAAGGGCATACGGAAGTTACCGGCTCCCCGAGTGTTCTTCCGCTGGACGGAAGTTATCCCGCCAAAATAGCTATCGATATGCCCGAATCAGTAGATACATCCATCACCCATCATTTCAATAGTCGCTGGACCGGATACCTGGGAACCACCTGGAAACGTTGGAGCCGACTCGACAAGTTCGAGGCGATCAACAGCGATGTTTCCGCTGCTGGCCAAAGTGTCGGCCTGGGGAGTGTGGGCGAAAAACTGAACTGGCATGACACGTGGTCTACCGCGGTTGGCGCATCCTATCAATTGACCCCGCAATGGCTGTTTCGCGCAGGCTACGCCTATGATCCGTCGCCCGTTGGAAACGCCGATCGCAGCGTGCGCATTCCGGTTGGCAACCGCCAAGCCGTGACCCTGGGCGGCGCTTATTTGCCGACTCCCGATCTGACCATCGACTTCGCTTATGGGTATCTCTGGGATTCCAAAGCCTCGGTCAACCAGCCGAACACCTCCGGCCTTCAACCGGCCTACAGTGCCAATTATGAAAACAGTGCGAGTGGGGTTTCAGTGCAGGCAACCTATCGGTACTAATCGACGCGACGGCTCTTTTTAAGGGCGCCCATTTTCGCCGGCCAATCAGTACCCGCTGCCGCGAACACGTTTGCGGCAGTGGGTGGGGGGGGGGCGGCAATTCCAGCTCTTCTCTCGATCCTGTGGATTGCGGGCTTTTCAGCGGCGCCACGAACCGTCGGGCAATTCAACCTGCCGCTGAGCCGCAGCCAAGGCAACCTTCAGCCCCTGTTTATCCAATGGGATGCAGTAGGCGGGTTTAGCTCGTTCGAATCGCCAGCTGTCATCAAGATTGCCAGCATCGACAGCGTCGAATCCAATCTCGTCCAGCAACGTGATCACCAGGGCTTTCGCGACCGGGTCATCCGCAGCGATCGGCAGTGCGCGTCGGTCGGGTGCCGCTTTCGGGCGCGAGTCCTGCACCAGGTCTTGAGCGAGGATTGCGTTAAAAACCTTGACCACCCTGGAGTGGGGCAGATGCTCGGCAAGCAGGCGGCTGGTGGTGGTTTCGAATCGGTCCAGGACGGGAATGTGGCCGTCTCGTTCCGGATAGTAGTTGTTGGCATCCAGGACGATTTTGCCCTCCAGCCACCTGGCCGGCACGCTTCGGTATTGCGCGAGGGGAATTGCCACGAGAACCACTTCGCCAAACTGCGCAGCTTCCTCGAGGGTTCCGACCTTACTGCCGGGAATGCCACTGAGCACGCTGCTCATGGTCTGTGGCCCACGTGAGTTGCTGAGCATTGCCTCGTGCCCTGCGGCTATAACCAATTGCGCCACCGCGCGCCCGATGAACCCTGCGCCAATAATGCCTATCCGCATGTCCTTGCTCCGTTGTTTGTCAGGAAGAGGCTATGATGATTGGCAACCAATGGGAGATAAATAACCATCGGAGACTTAGTCTTGTTACCGGGAGTGTTGAATGATGGATCGCTTGACGAGCATGAGCGCTTTTGTGATGGCTGCGGAATCAGGCTCCTATGCCCGTGCCGCAGAGCGCTTGGGCATGTCGCCGCAGATGGTGGCCAAACATGTTGCCGCACTTGAGCACCGGCTGGGGGCGCGGCTCCTGAACCGTACTACCCGGCGGCAGAGCCTGACTGAACTGGGGAGTGCTTACTATGAACGCTGCAAGCATATTGTGAGCGAAGCCCAGGCTGCCGACTCCCTTGCGCAGATCATGAACGACACCCCTCGTGGCAAACTGAAAATCAGTGCTCCCGTGACTTTCGGTTCCTATAGCCTCATGCCGTTCGTGACGGATTTTTTGCGTCACTACCCTGAAGTAGAAATCGATCTGCATTTGACGGACCGCTTCGTCGATCTGGTGGAAGAGGGCTATGAAGTGGCTTTCCGGATCGGTCCCCTGGCCAACTCCAGTTTGACCGCCAGACCGTTGGCGCCTTATCGGCTGGTGGCCTGCGCAGCACCGAGCTACCTGATTGAACGCGGAACGCCACAAACACCGGCTGATCTCGAGAACCATGAATGTTTGGGATATGCCTATTGGTCCCGCCCGGCCGACCGCGAATGGCAGTTCTGCAAAGGCTCCACCGTTCATAAGGTGCAGGTCACCAGTCGTTTGCAGGTCAACGAGAGCAAAGCACTGTTGTCAGCCGCGCTTGACGGGTTTGGAATTGTCCTTGGCCCCGAAGACTTTCTTCAGCCGGCGCTGCAAAGCGGCGAGTTGGTGCGGCTGCTGGCCGATTTCGAAGCGCCGAGCCGACACATGCATTTGCTCTACACGGCAAATCGTCAGAGAACGGCCAAACTCCGACGATTTATCGATGCAGCAATCGCCCGCTTTGGTGCAATTTGAGCAGGCTTTTGAGTTGTCCAAGCTGCAGACTGAATGCTTTTTTCCATTCCCTATACGCCAGCGGCAAACATACCGCACACGGTCGATAACCCGCGGCGCGGGCTGTGGCTTCATCGGCGAAAAATACCCGGTGCGCGACATAGCCGCCACGGGCAATGGCTCGCAGTGCAGCAGGGCAGTCGAGTCGACCGTAGATTCGGGATCGTCGATGGCCGCCCATTTGTCCGGGTTCGGCGCTGTCTAGCGGTTCGCCCTGAGCGTTGATCAGCACAAAGCGTTTCATGGATTCGGCACTCGCCACAAATACCAGGCGGCCACGGTTCGATAGGGACTCCATGCCTGACCGATATCGGCCATCTGCTTGCGGCTTGGCTGTTGCTCCAGACCTTTGAGACGGCGGTAGCCGTCGCGCACGCCAAAGTCGTCGGCGGGCAGGATGTCCATGCGTTCGAGGGTGTAGATCAGCAGCATCTCGACAGTCCAGCGGCCGACACCGCGTAACCGGGTCAGGCGTTCGATCAGTGCATCGTCGCTCATCGACAGCGCGTTTGAACGATCCGGCACCAGCCCCTCCAGCGCGCCTTCGGCGATACCGTGAAGCGTGGCGATCTTGCTGCCGGAGAAACCACAGCTGCGCAGCACCTCGAATTCGCACGCGAGCAATTGCTCGGGCGTCGGGAACGGCGAATCGGGAAACAGCGCTATCAAACGCCCGAGAATGGCATTGCCGGCCTTGGCATGGAGTTGCTGATAAGCAATGGCCCGAACCAGCGCTTCGTAGGGATCACGAGCCGGTTTTGGCTGATGCAGGCACGGGCCGATGGCGGCGATGTGCCGCGCCCAGTCCGGGTCGATGGCGGACAGGTAGTGGCTGGCGGGGTGATAGGGCATGGAAATTCCAGGTAGAAGTTCAGGTACTGCAGGCAGATTAAAGCTCTGCCCGCTGGATCGCACCCGGTCTCTTGCGCTCGAATTTTCGCGCAGGTGTGGCGCCATTAACGCATTCCATTATCAAAACTCCAGCTGCCTACAGTGCCGCAGCACGGATGCGCTACCGAGGTTCCATAATCCGCAGTACCGGGTGCCCGTCGATATCCTTGAGTGGAAAATACGAGCGGTGTGTCGCCGTATCCACGGCAACGACGTGCGCATGCGGGCCTACGCGGCCACTGCCGATGTTCGTGACGACGCTGTCCTTGACGTGGAACATCGACACCATGCCGGCCTCTGCAGCCACATAAAGCGTGCCCGGCACGGGGTCATATGCGAGCACATCAGGAGTTCTCCCAGTATCGAATACCTGGGTAACCTGCATCGTGCGCATGTCCAGTACCAGGAGTTTGTCGTTACCTTCGCACGCGATAAAGGCCAGCCGGTCACGCGGGGTGATCAACAAGCCATGGTTGCCTCTTGCCCCCGGCAAATCAATGCGCGCAACGATCCGGTCGGTTGCGGGATCGATCTCGATCAGTTGCCCACGTGTCTGGACATTGACGAAAATGTGCCGTGATACGGGGTCATATTGTGTATTGCCGACTTCACCTCCGAGGGGAATCGTTGCGACGCGAGTGTGGGTGCGTACATCGATTACCGTTTCGGTCTTGCCGTTTTCGTTCGATACGTAAAGCTTGTGAAGGTCGGGTACGTAAGCCATGCCGTCTGGATAGACACCGCCGGGCATACGGCTGACAACTGCCAGGGTCGCTTCGTCAATCGCCACGATTTCGTTGGTGCCCGTCGCCGACGCGTAGACACGCGACAGCTCAGGAATAACCAGCACACCGTGCACTGACGAAACGTTCGCAATGCGTCCAACGACGCGGGATTCACGCAGGTCAAAGACGATCACTTCGCTGTCGCCCAAATGGGCGATGAACAACAGGTTGCGCGCTGGATCGTAGCTCTCGTAGTCAAGCCGAGTAGCGCCACCGGGCAACGGAATGTCGGTGACATGTCTTAGTGGCAGGTCGTTGGTCGATGGTTCGTCTGCAGCCTGAACGTCACGAAGGTTCGCGATGTTGATGACGGCTAGCGCCATCAACAGGACGGCGAAGACTGGCAGAGCCAAACGTCGTTTGTGCCGTAGGGTCATGAGGTCCTCTTCTGCTTGGGCAGGGCGACGTCAATCGCCCCGCCTTAGTCCCGGTAATGCAGGATTAGAACGTTCAGTGTGAACAGGCCTCATCACATCTGCGGAGGCCAGTTATGCGTCTCGCCTTGACACTCCTTGCACCAGGCGTACAGCGCGTCATACATGATCAAACCGTGCGAAAGCATTTCCTGATCATCGGCAAAGCGTTGCGACAGTCCTAGAGAAATCGCGTACAGCCCAGCCGATTGCGGTGTCAGATCAAGACGTGAGGTATCAGCCCCGCGCACGATTTTGGCCAAATGCTGCAAGGCGGGATCACTGAGCTGGTACTTCTTCAGGAACGCATCAAAGCTGCACAGCTCACCTACGTGGGAAAGCTCGACGCCCGGAATATCGTAAGGCGTTGCATCTTTCTCAGCGGCAAGCCGCAGAACGTCTTTGCTGGGGACGTAGAGGAACTCGGCCTGTGGATCGATAAAACGAGTGATCAGCCAAGGACAAGCGATGCGATCAATCTTGGGTCGTTCACGGGTAATCCACCTCATGGAACACCTCCTGCCTGGTTCGAAAGGCTGGATGATCCGGCAGGCCCGATGCCTGCCAGGAAACGTTTGATCGCCGCACGCTCGCTAGCGCAGCAGATGCACTGCCAAACCAATGAGCGCACAGGCCATCAGTACTTGAATGACGCCACGCTTGAAGCGAAACAAGGCAATCGCTGCGGCAATGGCGATCAGCGCAGAAGGCCAGTCGAGGGTGCCGCCGAACCCTTTGGGCCACAGCACGTGATAGCCGAAGAACACTGCCAGATTAAGAATCACCCCAACCACAGCGGCAGTGATCCCGGTGAGCGGCGCGGTGAACTTGAGTTCGTTGTGCGTCGTCTCTACCAGCGGGCCGCCGGCGAGGATGAACAGGAACGAAGGCAGGAAGGTGAACCAGGTCACCAGCGTCGCCGCGACGGCGCCGCCGAGAAACACCTGGTCGGCGCCGAACACCTGCGAAACATAAGCCCCGACAAAGCCGACGAAAGCCACCACCATGATCAGCGGCCCAGGCGTGGTTTCCCCCAGCGCCAAGCCGTCGATCATTTGTGTCGGGGTCAGCCAGCCATAGTGTCCGACTGCGCCCTGGTAGACATACGGGAGCACCGCATAGGCACCGCCAAATGTCAGCAGTGCCGCCTTGGTAAAGAACCAGGCCATCTGGGTCAAGGTACCTTCCCAGCCAAAGAGTGTGGTCAGGATCGCCATTGGCAACGCCCATAACACCGCCCCAATGAGTGTCAGCAGCGCCAGCTTCAACCAGCTGAACCGGGCATGGTCGGGGGAAGGGGTGTCGTCATCGATCAATGCCGGGCCGTAGGATTTTTGGGCGGCGCTGTGGCCTCCGATCCGGAATTTCTCGGGAGCAAAACGGCCGCCCAGGTAGCCGATCAAGGCCGCACTGAGCACGATCAGTGGAAAGGGGACATTGAATGCAAATATCGCCGCGAACGACGCCGCCGCCATGGCCCACAGCCAATTGTTCTTCAGCGCTCGCGAACCGATTCGGTGTGCCGCCTGTACGACGATGGCGGTCACGGCGGGTTTGATGCCATAGAAAAGGCCGGCGACCATCGGCACGTCGCCGAAGGCGATATACATCCAGGACAAGGCAATCAGGATGAACAGCGAGGGCAACACAAACAGCCCGCCTGCGATGATACCGCCCCAGGTTCGATGCATCAGCCAGCCGATGTAGGTCGCCAGCTGCTGAGCTTCCGGCCCTGGCAGCAACATGCAGTAGTTGAGGGCATGCAGGAATCGCCGCTCGGAAATCCAGCGCCGTCGTTCGACCAGCTCCTGGTGCATGATCGAAATCTGTCCTGCCGGCCCACCGAAACTGATGAAACCCAGCTTGAGCCAGAACCAGAATGCCTCACGCAAACTGATCGCCTCAGGCCTTGGCAGTTCCGCTTCTACGAGCGATGGAGAAACCTTACTCATTGGGGTGTTCCTCTTTCACAAACGCGGCAAGCAGGCCGTCGAAGATGGCGCTCGCAGCAGCCAGCAAGTGGTCGTCATGGGTAATGGTTTCGCGTAGTCCGGCCAGCACCCGTTCGATGCCGGCAGCCTCCACCGGCTGAATGCCCCCGATGTCGAGGTAGTGCACGAGGGCTGCAATGCGCTCCAGGCCCGGCGCCTGGATTTCAAAGCTGGCTTGCAGTGTTTCGAAGGTCACACGGTTGCCGACATGACTGAAGGTCGCCTCATCGAAATCGAAACCCAGGGCATCGGCAGGGCAGTCCTGCGGGCTGTTCAGCCAGAGGATCCGAGCGTCTGGATCGATGAAGCGTCGAATCAGCCAAGCGCAGGCCAGTCGATCAACCCAGGGCCGTTTGCGTGTTGCCCATACGCGACCCTGAAAGTCCGCGAGACTCAGCGGCACGATTGGCTGGTCGCGGCTACGGGGTTCGTCCGCCGACAATGCGCGACTGACGGCGGTCTCAAGTTCCTGCAAAACCGCGTCGATCTGCTGCTTCGGCTTGCCAGGAAAATAATCGATAGTGGTCAGTTGTTCGTAGGCTTTGCGCAGCTTGCGAATCTGCTTGGTGGTCGCCAGTGCATTCTCGGTATTGAGCTGTGCACGGCAGGCATCGATCTCGGCGCCGAGCTTGCTGTACTCATCGCTACGGTCGAACAGCGCTACGAAGCGTTCGCCATTTGGGTCGACGACAGGCAGGACATAGGCGGTGCCATTGATGGCCAGAATATCGCGCTCGACCGAGGCCAGTGCTTCACGACAGGCGACAGTGTCCGGCAGCAGGTAGGCGCCGTCGCGTAACACTGCTGCCCCAGAGGCTTTCAGGGCGCGCCAGGCTCGCATGCGCTCGGTGGCATTTGCGGTTGGTAGGCCAAGGATCAAAGCGAGCCAGTCTTTCATGTAGAGATACATTCAAAAAAAGTTTGTATCTCTACAGTATTCCTCTCGGGGCCGATTGAAAAGCCCCTGCGAGAAAAGCCTTTTGTCGGTTTGCCTGAACTGGCTTCAATGCTTGTGCCGGTGATGAATGTCGGGGTAGTGCGGGTGGCTATGCCGGATCGCCTGATGTTGGTGAACGTGACTGTGGGGTTCGCTGCCATCCCATTCAAAGTCATGCTCATGCTGATGGTGTTCATCGTGAACATGCCGGTGACCATGGATGAGCGGCTCGTGCTGGTGGTCGTGCGCATGGCTTTCAGTGAGGTGAATCCAGACGCCAATGCCCATCAGCAGGGCCGCGATCCAGAACGTCAGTGAAGCCGGTTCGCCGAGAATCAGAATCGCAATCGCCGCCCCCAGAAACGGCGCGGTCGAAAAGTATGCGCCGGTGCGTGCCGTGCCCAGGCCGCGAAGGGCGAGCACGAACAGCACCAGGCTAATGCCGTAACCGAGAAAGCCGACCAGAAGTATCGGCGCGAGCGTGGCGATGTTCGGCAGCTTGGCCCCTAACGATAGCGCCAGCGTACAGTTGACCGCTCCCGCGACCAGCCCCTTGATACCGGCAATGAACAGGGCATCGGACGCCGAGATCTTGCGGGTCAGGTTGTTATCGATGGCCCAGCAGGCACAGGCCAGCGCGACGGCCAGCGGGCCGATCCAGCCTTGTGCGTGTGTCGAGTCTTGCGGCCAGGCCAGGAACACTCCGCCAGCGACGATGGCCAACATCCCCGCAACGATTCGCCGATCAGCGTTCTCCTTGAACACCAGCCAGGCCAGCAGCGCGGTCAGTACCGATTCCAGATTGAGCATCAGCGAGGCCGTTGCCCCTGAAGTCAGGGTCAAGCCGAACATCAATGCCACCGGCCCAAGCACACCGCCGAAGGCAATGGCACCGATCAGCCACGGCCACTCGCCGGCTGTCAGGCCGGTTGCCTGCCAGCCGCGGTCGCGGATAAACCTGACCAGGGTCAAGCCGAGGCCACTGCCCAGGTACAGCAGCCCCGCCAGTAAAATCGGCGAGACCTCAACACCCAGCAGTTTGGCCAGCGGGGTACTGGCGCCAAACAGTGCGGCCGCGCTCAAGGCGTAGAAAATACTCAGGTTCATATGGGGGCTCAGTGCCTTAACGTTAAAGGGGATTCAGGCGCGGCGAGCCATCAGCAGTACCGACGCTGCTGCTGACAACAACCCGGCGCAGCATCGGTTGAAAATCCGCTTGCCACGTGGCTCGGCGAACCAGCGACGCATGTGCAAACCCATGTAGGCGTAGGCACTGATGGCGATCCATTCCAGACCCAGAAACAACGCACCCAGCACCGCAAACTGCGGCGTCACGGCTTTCGTCGGGTCGACGAACTGTGGGAGGAATGCGGTGAAAATCAAAATTGCTTTCGGGTTGCCAGCCGCGACAAGAAACTCCTGCCGGGCCAGCGCCATGATGCCAATCGGCGCACTCGCGACTGCGCTTTCAGCCTGCGGATTGGCTCGCCAGAGTTGAACCGCGAGGTAGAACAGATACGCCGCCCCCAGAATCTTGATTGCGTAAAACAGCAGTTCCGACGTTTGCAGTACTACCGCCAGCCCGGCTGAGGCCAGCGCAATCATGCCGGCGAACGCCAGCAAACGCCCAAGCCCGGCCACACAGGACGTGCGGTAGCCGTATCGGGTCGAGTTGCTGACCGAGAGCAGATTGTTCGGGCCTGGCGCCATGTTCAGGGCGAAACAGGCGGGCAGGAATAGTGTGAGCGTGGCGGTATCCATGACGGCCTCCAGGAGCAGGGACGGTATTTTTATCACAGGTGCCGGGCGGTTTACCTATTTTGCGGGACAGGGCGGGTGACCGAGCGTTGTGACGAAGAAATAAAACAGTCAAACAAAACGGAGATTGGTAAAGCGCCCATTTTAATTGAATTCGACGCCTGTACCGACGCACTCGGTGGTGAACCGCGATACCCCCGGAAGATCCGGCTTCAGGTCCCAGAAAATTAATGTGCTCCCTGTCAGTAAAAAACTAGCGGGAACGGCTTTACCAACTATTGTGAAAACACTTCTATGTGGTCATCCGACCGCTGCAGCGCCCCTCCCTGAACAGGGATAGCACAGAGGACAAGGAATGTTGCCCACTCGGCCCGTTAAATCGTTATCACACCTGAAGGTGTGAGTTCTTGCCCTTTTTGGGGCTGTTTATAGCTGGCAGTTACAAAACCGCAGTCTGGAATAGCGACTCTGAAGATTGCCTGGATGGAGTTTTTTGGGAGTCCCTAAATTTAAAGGAGTAAGACATGACTCAATTCGATAACCAGATATCAAACCCAAAACAGCCTTCGAAGGAAGCACGCATAGAAGGCACCTCGTCCAGCCTTCTCACGCTAGAGAATGCCGGGCCTATCCAGATGGGCTTCTGGGTTCCCAACCGCGTGTGGGCGACTGCCAGGTACCTCGTTCCGCTTCGTGACTTTATCGCCGCGAAAAAAAGGGCCGGTACGCTCACCCCGATGCAACCTCAAATAGTTGAGTTCAAGGCTTGGGTGACAACGCACAGTGTGTACCGCATGTGGGTAAACTCGATGATCGAGCAGTCGAACGCCTTCGTTCTGACGCTTGATGAAAAAACCAGGGAGGAGATCAAAGACGAGGACGGCGACGCTGTCTGGATTAAAGGCTACGACAGCTTCTTCGAGATTCTCAACGAGATTGTCACGACTTCCTCGTCCTTCAACGCGACGGCCCAGGTTGGCACCCCGATGAATGGCTTCCTGGCGGTTTCGATGGCCACTGAAGCGGGCGTTGCGTTGTTCCACGATACGACGTTCAACCTTCAATTCAAGAAGGTGCTCAATGCGTGGAACACATTCCTCAAGAGCAGCGCCTCGCTCGACAAGCTCGACATCAATGACCCCGAGAAAGAAGGCTCATGGATTTCCGAAGCCGCATGGAAGGCTGGTGTGTGGAATCAAATGGAATGCGACCCCGAGAAACCGGGGTATGGTTTTGATTCATGGAACTCATTTTTTATCCGCAAGTTCGTGCCCGGCGCGCGTCCGTTCCTGGGAGATCCAAAGACCCAGATCGACATTGGCTGTGAAACCACGCCGTGGCAATACGAAAATAACGTATCGTTCGAGACCGACTTCTGGATCAAGGATGTCAAATACTCCTTGCTCGACATCTTTGGGGGGCAGGAACGGTGGGCGAAGCCCTTCGAAGGGGGGCAAATCTACCAAGGGTTCCTGTCTGCGACACACTACCACCGTTGGAACGCACCGCTAGACGGCACTCTTGTGCGCTCATGGGTGCAGCCGGGAACCTACTTCGCACAACGCCCGGGACAAGGCGAAGGCAGTGGCACCTGGGAGGGTACCGAATCGCAGCCTTACCTCGGCCATGTCGCAGCTCGCGCTATCTTCATCTTCGAGCACCCGTTATGCGGCTATGTCGCGCTCATCTGCATAGGGATGGTTGAGGTGTCGACGTGCATTATCGAGCCAGAGTTCATCGTCGATGAGGGGGCTGAACCTGTCAGCATCACCCGTGGCACCGAAATCGGACACTTCGAGTTTGGCGGCTCGACGCACATGATGATTTTCCAGCGAGACCGGGTGCTTCTCGAGGAGTGGGCTGTCAACGCTGTGCAGCACCAGAACGATCCCCAACCTACGCGAATGGGCAGTGTCATCGCCACGGCGCTGGATAAAACACGGTCAAAGTAATCTGATGGCTAATAAAGGGCTCCGGCGCTATCGCGCCGGCAGCAAGCATTGGGCATTATCCTTGGCTCGGTATAAGGAACGTATCCCATGCCTACACCTACGTTGCATTTGATGTGCGGCAAGATCGCGTCTGGTAAATCAACGTTGGCAAAGGTACTTGCCGACAACCACGCGGCCATCCTGCTCAGCGAAGACCATTGGCTTTCGATGCTTTACCCCGGAGAGATCCGTTCGGTGAGCGATTATGTGCAGTGTGCACATCGCATTCGTGGGGTATTGGGGCCGTTGGTCACCAACATGCTTGCGGCAGGTGTTTGCGTGGTACTGGATTTTCCTGCAAACACCCTCTCTGATCGCGAGTGGTTGCGCACCTTGGCAGATCATGCGAGGGCGCAGCATTGCCTGCATTATCTGGATGTTGACGAAGAGACTTGCCGCGCCAGATTGCACGCACGGAACGCCGAGGGCACACATGATTTCGCAGCCACAGACGCCGAGTTTGATCTGATCACACGCTACTTCAGCATTCCGGGCGAGGAGGAGGGGCTGGTTGTCGTCGTGCATTAGCCACGATCAACTTTGCGCAGGGCGGCCACGTGGTAGCCGCCCCCTGCGGTGAACACGATTGCGAACAGGCCCGCCAGCAGGCTCGCGCCCCATATCGGTGCCATTGCGTTTACTGACTTCGGCATGATCCAGGGCAGCCTCCAGAAGCATGAACGGTATTTTTATCACCGGTGTCGGGCGGTTTAACGGGTTTCGCGAGCGATACCATTTTGATATCTCATCCATTAAAGTATGCGCCGCTCGAGAGATGGATCCCGGGCTTTTTCTCATGGAGTAATTCAGTGAAGCACCTCAGCAAAGTTGTTGCCGTTGTACTGTTCGGCCTGGTTCTGGCAGGTTGCACCGGCACCTCGATGAAGACCCAGCACTACGACAGCACCCAATACACCGTTCTGGGTCACAGTGAAGCGAGCGCCACAGGCCTCATGCTGTTTGGCTGCATCCCGATCCAGCAGAACAGCCGTTTTGTTCGTGCTCAGGACGCGGCGATCAAGGCCAAGGGCGGCGATGCAATGATCAACACCCAGGTGCAGGAAAAATGGTTCTGGGCTTGGGTCCTGACCGGTTACACCACCAAGATTTCCGGCGATGTGATCAAGCTGAAAAACGTTCAGTAAGCGCAATGCCTGGCCTGCGGGCAAGTACACACTGATGTGAAAAAGCCCGGTTCAGCCGGGCTTTTTCGTCTGCGCTCATTGTGCGAAATGGCAGCGGTTTTATTGTTGTGAGAGGGCCAGCGGGAGCGCCGCTGCACCGTTGCCGGGATCACCTTCGGCAAGCATCTGGATCAGACTTTCATCGTAAATCAGCCATCTCGTACAGCGGCCGGATTTCGATCTCGCTCGGTCCCGGCATGGGATTGGGGCAACGCTTCACCCAGGCGACTGCTTCATCCATGTCCTTGACTTCCCAGAGCCAGAAGCCGGCGACCAACTCGCGGGTTTCGGAGAAAGGTCCGTCGATGACCGTACGGCCGGGACCATCGAACGCAATACGCTTGCCTTGCGAGGAGGGCTTGAGGCCGTCGGCGGCAAGCATGATGCCAGCATTGACCAGTTCCTCGTTATATCGGCGCATCGCCTCGAACATCGCAGTCGTGGGCAGAATGCCCTTTTCACTGTCGTCGGTAGCCTTCACGAGCACAATGACACGCATCGTCTGTCTCCTTGTTTGAGCCGGCCTCATCGGCCTGGCATCGGAATGACGAACGGGGTTTTGGAAATCGATATCGTACTGCAAAATTTTTCGACGGTCGGGGCGCAGGTGCGAATGGTTGCTTCCAGGTCATCGCGATGGCGCGATGACTGAAATTGGCGGTTGCGCTCACAGCCCTGAGGGAAACCACTCCGGCGCCGTCAGTGCGGCGTCACCTCATTCAGATAGACGCCCGACGACAGCTCGGCCTTTACCTGCCGTGTGAACTCGTCGGTGGACACTTCCTCTGCACCAGCCTCGATCGCGTCGTACGCTTGGCGTACGACGTCGGCTGGCGTTGCCTTTGGCACTTCCAGCCCGCGCGTCAGATCCGTATCGATAAAGCCGGCATGCAGCCCGACGACCTGCGTGTGCTGGTCGCGCAGCGAATGGCGCAGACCGTTGGTCAGCGCCCACGCGGCCGACTTCGACACGCCGTAGCTCGACAGGATCGGCCGGTTCACCCAACTCGCGACGGACAGCACGTTCAGGATCGCGCCACCGCCGTTGCCGGCGAGGCTCGCCGCAAACGCCCGCGACATCGCCAGCATCCCGAGCACGTTGGTTTCCAAGTGATCGCGCAAGGTGTCGAGCGCGCCGTCATCCATCAGACTGCCGAGCCGCGCGATGCCCGCGTTGTTGATCAGCAGCGTGACGTCACGCGCCGCGTCGGCTGCCGCAGCCACCGCCGCCGGATCGGTCACGTCCAGCTTCACGGGCACGACGCCCGGCAGCGTCACGCTGGCCGGGTCGCGCGCGCCCGCATAAACCTTCCGCGCCCCTCTTTCGAGCGCCTGTTTTGCGAACTCAAGGCCAAGCCCACGGTTCGCGCCCGTCACGAAAACAACAGCACCTTCGATGTTCATAACCGTTCCTTTCGAATGATGAATCACATACGCGCTGGTTCGCCGCGCGCGTTAGATCCGTTGGAAACAAGGCTGCAATCGCGTAAACCGCGCGCTAGCCGTTTTGGACTGACTTGATAAGATTGTTCCGTAGCGCCACGATCGATTTTTGCACTTTAGCGAACTCGTCTGGCGCGAGGCCTGTCGCCTCAGTGAGACTCATGGTCAGGGCTTTTTCGCGCAGTTGCCGACCGTTTTTCGTGAGACTGACCCGTACCTGACGCTCGTCTTCGGGATCGCGCTGCCTCTTCAGATAACCCATCACCTCAAGCTTCTTCAGCATCGGCGTGAGTGTGTTGGATTCGAGAAACAGCTTCTCGCCCAGACCGCTGACGGTCTGGTTGTCTTCCTCCCAAAGCGCAACGATCGTGATGTATTGCGTGTAAGTGAGCCCAAGCTCCTCGAGCATCGGCTTGTATGCCTTGCCGAACGCCAGGTTCGCGGAGTAGATCGCAAAGCACAGATAGTCTGACAGCGGCGCGGCCGTAGCAGACGCTTGGTTCGTGGTTTTCATCTGTATCCTCTTTAGGTAGAGCCTGATATTTCACAAGACATGCAAAGCATGATATGTCGCATGCGATTGTATCGCAATATAACGAGCATCGGACTGCTACCGCATTAGAGTACAACCGGCTGTCAGTTTCACCGGGCCCAGCTATTTCAAATCGTAGAAGCGCTTTGCTTGTTCCAGGTCGTTAGTGCCGACCGCTATGTGACTGAACATTGCTTTTATCCTCCTGAGTAAATAAACCACGCCCCATCCGATGCTGTGGCCGACGCGCATGAAAATCGACGATGCGGGACGGCCCAGCGACGGATGGATGTACGGTCTAATGGCGTGCGAAGAGTCTATCGTGCGGCATCACAGCGACAGGCTCCCCATTTGGGACGGTTCACACCGTGATGATGTTCGTACCGACCTCAATGTTGCCGCGCACAGATTTCGAGTACGGGCAGATCGTATGGGTCAGGTGCGCGATTTCCTCAATGACTTCCTTTGCCAGACCCGGCACGCGGAGGGTGAACTCGGCGCCGAGGAACCATGCGGTGCCGGTTTGCCCAACGTTTATCTGAATGTCCACGCTATAGTCGGACGGCAGCTTGACCTTCTTCAGCGAGGCCGCGATCCCGAATACGGTGGTGTAACAGGCCGACCACGCGCCCGCAAACAACTGCTCCGCTGTCGGGTGGGGCTCGGTAGCGATGAGCTCGAGGCTTTCCACGCCAGGTGCCGACAGCTTGAGGTCGAAGACACCAAACTGGCCGCGCTGGAGATTGGGGTCGCGATTTACCGTGGCGTGGGAGTTGCCAGAGGCGAGTACTTTTTCGATTTTTTCCATGATGGATTCCTTCGTGAATAAGGGTATTAAACTGATAGCGTATGTATACTATAAAATCGTATGCGATTTAATATGGACGAAAATGCCCGTTGTGTAAGCGAATAAGCGTTAATTGCATGCGAGTTTAAATTGGCGTGGGTGATCCTCTCGCGTTGACCAAATTCCTCAAAAGAAACTTAGTGAGACCCACATGTCTCGTCCGATCACACCGTGACGACGCTCAGGCCAACCTCGATGTTGCCGTGCACGGCCTTCGAGTACGGGCAGAGCTGATGGGCCTGATGCGCGAGAGCCTCGACGACGTCCTTTTCCAGGCCCGGCACGCGGATAGTGAACTGGGCGCCGAGGCAATGCCCGGTACCGACCGACCCGATGCTTACCTGGATGTCCACGGAGTAGTCGGACGGCAGTCTGACCTTCTTCAGCGAGGCCGCAATCTGGAACGCACTGATGTAACAGGCCGACCACGCGCCCGAGAACAACTGCTCGGCTCTAGGGTGCAACTCGGTGGCGATGAACTCGTGGCTTTCACCGTCGTGCGCTGACAGCTTGAGGTTGAGGACGCCGAGCTCACCGCGCTGGACATTGGGGTCGAGATTGACTGTGGCGTGGCTATTGCCTGAATGGAGGACTTGCTCGATCTTGGTCATGATGGATTCCTTGGTAAGTAAGGGGGGGTAGATGGTTATAAATCGTATGCGATGTAATCGCATGAGTTGGATGATGGGCGGGGAGTGGGTGAATGTCAATCGTAAATGAATTAATCGTATGCGTGCTTTCGATAGAGAGAGCGAAGATGCAACCAAGCGCTGAGGCCTAACGCGACCATAGATCCGGTGACTCGCTTCACACGGGAAGCTCAGCTTCTAGCTCAGCGACTTCAGCTGTGAGGATGAGAGGTTGTCACCAACTCATCGGGCTATCGGCGCATAGGCCTTGCCGTTCCGGCAGCGACGCTACCGATTGGCTGCGCAAAGTTGCGGGCGACACGATCCCGGCCTATGGTCCAAGCGAGACATTTCCTGCGATGGGCGCACGTTGACTCACCGTCGGTTGCAGCCCATCCAATGTGATAGTCCGCAAGGAGGTGAAGACATGCCGAACAACTCTCGCCCGGCTGTGCTCGGGCTAATCGGCAATACGCCGCTGGTGCGCGTCAGCCGCTTCGATACCGGCCCGTGCACGTTGTTCCTCAAGCTTGAATCGCAGAACCCCGGTGGGTCGATCAAGGACCGCATCGGCCTGGCGATGATCGACGCCGCCGAGCGCGATGGCCGCCTGCAACCTGGCGGCACCATCGTCGAGGCCACCGCCGGCAACACCGGCCTCGGCCTGGCCCTGGTCGGTCGCGCCAAAGGATACCGGGTGGTGCTGGTGGTGCCGGACAAGATGTCCACCGAGAAAGTCCTTCACCTCAAGGCGATGGGCGCCGAGGTACACATCACTCGCTCCGATGTCGGCAAGGGCCATCCCGAGTATTACCAGGACGTTGCCGCGCGGCTGGCGCAGGAGATTCCCGACGCGTTCTTCGCCGATCAGTTCAACAACCCGGCCAACCCGCTGGCCCACGAGTGCAGCACCGCTCCAGAGATCTGGGCGCAGGCCGAGCATGATCTGGACGCCATCGTCGTCGGCGTCGGTTCGGCCGGCACGCTGACCGGGCTGACCCGTTTCTTTCGCCGAGTGCAGCCTGACCTGGAAATGGTGCTGGCCGACCCGGTCGGCTCGGTGATGGCCGAATACAGCCGCAGCGGCACCCTCGGCACACCCGGTTCGTGGGCGGTGGAAGGCATCGGCGAAGACTTCATTCCGTCGATTGCCGACCTGTCCAGCGTCCGCCAGGCCTACTCGATCAGCGACGAGGAAAGCTTTGATCACGCGCGCCAACTGCTGCGCGCCGAAGGCATTCTTGGCGGTTCGTCGACCGGTACATTACTGGCGGCCGCATTGCGCTACTGCCGCGAGCAAACCGAGCCGAAGCGGGTGGTCAGCTTCGTCTGCGATACCGGCACCCGTTACCTGTCGAAGATCTACAACGACCAGTGGATGACCGACCAGGGCCTGCTTGCGCGCAAGCGCTACGGCGACCTGCGCGACTTGATTGCGCGGCGTTTCGAGGATGGTCGGGTGATCAGCGTCGGCCCGGACGACACGTTGCTGACTGCTTTCCAGCGCATGCGTCTGGCGGATGTGTCGCAACTGCCGGTGCTGGTGGGCGGAAAGCGGCTGGTCGGGGTGATCGACGAGTCGGATATCCTGCTGGGCGTGCACAAAGACGCTTCGCACTTTCGTATGACCGTGGCCAGCGCGATGACCGACAAGGTCGAAACACTGCCTCCCGGCGCCAGCCTGGCTGAACTGCAGGCGGAACTCGACCGTGGGCTGGTGGCGGTTATTGCCGACGCCTCGGGCTTCCACGGCCTGATCACTCGCGTCGACATGCTCAATCACTTGCGGAGATCCCTTACATGAGTCAGCACGATGAAAACGCCACGCCACGGGCCTTCGCCACCCGTGTGATCCATGCCGGTCAGACGCCGGACCCTACCACCGGGGCGTTGATGCCGCCGATTTACGCCAACTCCACCTACTTGCAGCAGAGCCCCGGCGTACACAAGGGTTTCGACTATGGGCGCTCGCACAATCCGACGCGCTTTGCGCTGGAGCGCTGTGTGGCAGACCTCGAGGGTGGCACCCAGGCATTTGCCTTCGCCTCCGGGCTGGCGGCGATCTCCACCGTGCTCGAACTGCTCGATACCGGTTCGCACATCGTCTCCGGTAACGACCTGTATGGCGGCACTTTCAGGCTGTTCGACAAGGTGCGTCGGCGCAGTGCCGGGCATCGCTTCAGCTTCGTCGATCTGACTGACCTGACGGCATTCGAAGCGGCGCTGCAGGACGACACGCGAATGGTCTGGGTCGAGACGCCGAGCAATCCCTTGCTGCGCATCACCGACCTTGCCGCGGTCGCGCGTACCTGCCGCGAGCGGGGCATCATCTGTGTGGCTGACAACACCTTCGCCAGTCCGCGGATACAGCGGCCGCTGGAGCTGGGCTTCGATATCGTGCTGCACTCGACGACCAAGTACCTGAACGGCCACTCCGACGTGATCGGTGGCATTGCGGTGGTCGGGCAGAACGCAGAACTGCGCGAGCGCCTGGGCTTTTTGCAGAACGCGGTGGGGGCTATCGCCGGGCCGTTTGACGCTTTTCTCACCCTGCGCGGCGTGAAGACCCTGGCGCTGCGCATGGAGCGTCACTGCAGCAACGCGCTGGAACTGGCACGCTGGCTTTCGCATCAGCCACAGGTGGCGCGCGTCTATTATCCGGGCCTGCCGTCGCACCCACAGCACGAACTGGCGCAACGGCAAATGCACGGTTTCGGCGGGATGATTTCCCTCGACCTGGACACCGACCTGGCGGGTGCCAAGCGTTTCCTCGAGAGTGTGCAGATCTTCGCCCTCGCCGAGAGCCTGGGCGGGGTCGAAAGCCTGATCGAACACCCGGCGATCATGACGCACGCCAGCATCCCCGCCGAAACCCGTGCAGAGCTTGGCATCGGCGATGCGCTGATCCGTTTGTCAGTGGGGATCGAAGATGTCGAAGACCTGCGCGCCGACCTGGCCCAGGCGCTGGCGCAAATCTGAGCAGCGCACCCCCTGTAGCAGCTGGCGAAGCCGGCGTTCGGCTGCGAAGCAGTCGTAAATTCTGCCTCCACGGTTAACCTGAAAAAACGTGGTGTCTGATTTTACGACTGCTGCGCCCGAACGCGGACCGAGCCGAACGCAGGCTTCGCCAGCTGCTACAGGGGCAGGGCGCACATAGCTCGGAAAGGCCTCGTCGTGAAAACAAAAGCTTACGCACGACACAACCTGTCCCTACTGATAAGCATGACCGAACGCCGGCATCCGCTGATTACCTGCCAGGCGTCTAAACGGAGGCAAACGATGACACGGGTTCGCGTTGAGGGCTTCACCATCTCGCTCGATGGATACGGAGCAGGTCCGAATCAAGACATCAACAATCCGCTCGGTGTTGGCGGGACGGAACTGCACCAGTGGTTGGTACCAACACGCACGTTCCAGCGGGCCTTGTTCGGCAAGGACGGCGGTACGACCGGGGTTGACGATGATTTCGCCACCCGTGGCTTTCAGAATGTAGGGGCCTGGATTCTTGGGAGAAACATGTTCGGACCCATTCGTTGGGACTGGCCGGACACAAACTGGAAAGGCTGGTGGGGAGATAATCCACCGTATCACGCTCCAGTCTTCGTCTTGACCCATCACGCTCGTCCCCCCATCGAGATGGAAGGCGACACGACGTTCCACTTCATAACAGGAGGCATTCGCGAGGCGCTAGACCGTGCACGCGAGGCTGCTGCCGGAATGGACGTGCGAATCGGCGGTGGGCCGGACACAATCCGGCAGTATCTTCGTGAGGGCCTCATTGATGAACTGCACATTGCTATCGCACCGGTCCTGCTCGGCCGGGGAGCATCGCTGTTCGAAGGGGTTGATTTGCGGGCTTTGGGATACGAATGCGTTGAATACGTAGCGTCGAAGAAGGCCACGCATGTCGTCCTACGGCGCCAAGGACACACGGACGACTAACCACTCGCTGAAGGCCGGTAGTCGTTGCATCTCGTTTGTCACCAGCGTTTGGCTAAACTTAAAAAGTCGGGAGTGAACTGAAACCAGAGTGATAGCGGCGATCATCGGATCTGGCTTGGCATCAAGACGGGACTCCCAAAGGAGACGACTATGTATGCGGTGATAAGAACCTACCTGGGTACTGGAGCACAGCAGCTATTCAAACTCTTGGAAGAGCGCAAGGCCGATGTCGAAGCTGCTCTGCGAACAGTGCCTGGCCTCGTCAGCTACACGCTGCTGAATACGGGGGATGGCGGTACTGCGGTGACGGTTTGCACGGACAAGGCCGGCAGCGATGCGAGCCTGAAAGTCGCGCGCGAGTGGATTCAGAAAAATGCCTCGCATATCCACGCGAGCCCGCCGATTGTCACGGAAGGCCCGGTCATTGTGCAGATCAAATAGCGCCGTTCCGGTTGATCTCACGACACTATCGCTCCCCGGTACACAAAACGGGCGCCTTCAAGGCGCCCGTTTACATTCACTTCGACGCCTGCTCCCGCAAGCGTCTGCCGATCACATCCATCACATCACACCCATCGCGCAACGGAATGGCCAGCAGCTTGGCGAAGTCGGCCAGCACCACCGTGTCGCTCTCGATGTCGGCACGGAAGGCGATATTTTCCAACACCTGAGTGACGGTGCGGATGCGGTAGTCGGCAGTGGCTTGCAGCACGTCGAGCGGGGCTTGGGTGTCGATGAGCAGGGAGGCCGGGATCAGGTCGATTCCGGTGAGGGGCATGTATCTATCCATGGGTGGAACTCCGAATCAGATTTAAAGGGCTGATCCGATCAGCAGGTCGCCAAACCTGGTCGCCATATGGGCGACGGGGCGGACTATAAGCTTCATCCAGTCAGGGGGTAAGGTGAGGGATTCCGAGGCTGCTGTAGGATCTGTATTGATGTCGCCCTGGACCAGAACGAAATCTCTTTCCTACGCAAATTTCCAGTCCGGTTGATCAACCCATTACTGGCAAATTTTACGTAGCGACGCAAACTTCAAAACACTGCCTGCGTTTTCACACAGCCTGAGCCCAAAGAAGCCAGACCTGACAGGCAGAAAACGGCCAGGAGCAGTCACTCAACGCCTACAAAACCAGGGGCGATTCATCCAGCAGTAACCATTTCAAACAGGAACTGATCAGCGCGCTTCCCGGTTTCCAGGAGTGGGACTGAAAGCTCAACTAGAAGTGAATTGCTGTGAGTTGAGAAGAACTCACTGGCGATATCGTCCAAATCGCCGCCGACAGCTTGAACATGCAAATCGATAAGGGATCGACGAGTCGACAGCAAGATCATCGGCCCCCTACCATCGCGAGAGTGGATGTCCAGTGCCCACTTCCCTTTCGCCTGACTATTGAGCTTGTCGCACAACGCTACCAGGTAGCTACGGGCCTCTTGCCGGATTTCCTGATTGAACCACAAGCCAATACCGACGGAGAGATCTGGGATTCCGTCGGTGAGAGGCCCAATGTACTCGTAAACTTTTCCGGCAAGGGTGCCACTCCACAGAATGAGTTGAGCGTCATGACATTTGGAGCCGTCATTGGTGAGCGTCAAGCCACAAAAAGTTGGCCAGATGAAGTCTCCACCACTCCCCCCACGAGGAGCTCGAAGTTGCTCCAGTCTTGTCCCCTGAAACTCGATTCTAAGGCAGTTGTCCGCAACTCTACCCAGCCCTGTCAGCCCTTGCGTGAGTCTTTGATAGGCGGGGTAGGCGGTAATATCCGCCAGATCGATACGGGTTCCGTTCATACCGTTGTCTCCAAGGAATCTTGTCAATTGTTTAGTGAGGTAATTCAATGTGCTGGTGGACGAGCTATGGTCCGTAAAAACGCGTAAGTACTTTTCAACAGCACGCCAGTACAGAGTCTGATGGGCCCAGTCTGATGGAGGCAAAGTGGAGTGTGTGATCAGAACAAGTCCGCCAAACGTCTCTTTCCGACTTCTCCGGTATGACTGGTACATGGACAGTTGATCGACTCGGCCCAGCTCATCTTGGTATTGGGTAAATCCAGCTGCGATTTTGCTCTCGATGATCAGAAAAAAATTAGAGCATCGTCCAATCAGATCCGGGCGTTTACCCTCAGCCCCGTGGTCGCCTGGGCCGATGACGTGCTGAGTTTCCCAGACAATTGAATTGAGATTACTCAATTCTCCGAGTTGGGCTGGTGCCAGTTTGAAGAGGTCGGTCAGCACCTCTGCGACTCGACCGGCAAACGTCACTTGGCGTAGCCACTCGGCAAAGAGCTCGGTGAGAAAGTCCTCAAGGGGTGTCCGAAATTCGCTCTGTCGGAACGCGAACAGACGGTCGAAAAAACTCATACCTTTCCTTGGCAGTTGGGGCAAGCGGAGATTCTGGCACAGTCAGATGCTTATAAGCTGGCTAAATGCCGTTACGGCCTTTGGAAACGCGCTCATGTTGATCGCCCCCCAAAAAACCGACTTCCACGAGCAAAAACGGGAGCTAGACAGAGCGTCTGCTTTTGGCCCTGAGTGTGTAAAAACGCTTTGCCAAAATTGAAGTGTGCGCGTCTACGTGAAATCTGAAATTTATCGGCACGTGAGCAGATGTGGATTTCGCGTAGAAGCGCGATTTCCAGTCCGGTTTTGAGTATCTGTCGCGCTCAAAAACGTTTTTACACAGCCTCGGCCGAAAGCTGCCTATCGCACAACATCAAACGCATCCTTCACGTTTTGATCGAGCTATTTGATTTGGGCGGGAGGAGGGGGCGGAGAGGTAGGGTTGCGGAAATGACCGAAAAGATGCGGAAACGATACAGAAATGGTGCAACAGAAGTCGCGTGCCCCAGAAACGACAAAGCCCTGAATAATCAGGGCTTTTTCGTATAAATATGGCGGAGGCGATGGGATTCGAACTCATGGACCTGTTACAGTCGACGGTTTTCAAGTTCTTAAAGATATCTAATACTTTCAATAAGCTATGGCATTTATTGTTCCGCTTGTGGTTGTGCACATCGTCTCAATAAGCGGCAGCTAACGACCCAAAGCGGACTGTGCTAACCGACGCTGACGCAATAAAAATCAAAGACTAAAGCTTTGTAAGCCATACCAAATTTTGCAGGCCTGCTTAATATGGCCACCCTGTATTAAGTATAAAAATCAAAGACCACGGCTAACCTAATAACCATATTCCAAAACGCCAACCACTTGAGTCAACAGATGTGACTGAGCAATGATTTGACAAAGGCAAAAATGTAAGCTAGACCTTGCATGGCAATGTGCTGAGAATTTTTAGTAAACTGTCAGTATTATTACGTTTACTCAATAATACGTGTGCTGACATCTTGCGAGGATCGGTTATGTTGCTTCAAGAGCCTGCTGTAACTGAGAAACTTTCTTTGTACTTCGAAGAGGCAGTAAGGCTGGCTAAACTCAAGAAAAATCTATCCTTTATATCTGTGCTAGACACTGGCTTTAATTGCAGGGCTGTTTATCGCTCGGAGTTATCGAACCAGTGGAAGTCTTGGATAACCATTGGCGGAAACTGGGTCAATCCTGGTTTTTTTCCGGAAGATTCAAGCGGTCATGGCACAGGAATACTATCAATACTATCTTCTAACAGAGTTGGCTTGATGGGAATGAATCCCGTTAGCCATGTTCTAATTCACAAAGTCTCCGGCCCCGACGCAAGAAATTTACAATCGAATTGGAGTAAAGCGATTGTATCATCGGTCCGTTTTTTCAAATCGGTCGAGTGCCGAGGCGTAATTTTACTAGCTTCAGGCTCTTGGGGGTTGTCCAGAGAGTTAGCGGATGCCATTGACTTGGCGCATGATAACGACTGTATCGTCGTGACCATCGCCCACAATGACAACTTTCCTAGTTCGCGCTTCCCAGGAAAACTTTCTCTTTTAAGAGGTAACGTAATATGTGTTGGCGCTTCCGATAGGACTGGCAACAGATTAACATGGCCAGAAATCTCCAAGGGATCTAATTATGGGGATGAAGTTTCGTTCTATATTGATGGAGAGGAGATTCCATCGTTGGGGCTTAATGGGGAGTTCACGAAGGTTAGCGGAACTTCAGCAGCATCGGCGAAAGTTGCAGGTGTCGTTTCTCTAATACGACATATCTATCCGTGCTTAACCTCACCAGAAATTAGAGAAATTCTTGCAGATTGTTTTGCCCAAGGCGGTGACTTACCCAGTGGGAAGAGTATTAGCATAGTCGATACTGAAAAAGTTTTCAGAAGAATAATTAATTTGTAATGCGAAAACAGAACTGAGGTTTAGATATGTCTTCAGTTAGCGCGAAGAAATTAGCTGTTGGTAGTCTCCTTCTCGAAATTCAGGTGTCTAACTGTTGGCTTTCTTGCAAACATTGCTATGCCAGTAGCTTTTCTAAAGCAAAATCTCAAATGCCACTTGAAAAAATTTTTTGGTGCGTTGATTTTTTTCGAAAAATAGCGCCTGAAAATTTAACTATATATCTTTACAAGGATCTTTTGGATTATTCACAAAAATTTGAATTTTTGAATTTTCTATCCAGGAATAATTACAACGAATCGCTTGAGCTATTGCCGACTCATGGTTGGATTAGAGACTCAAATGATATTAAGCACACAACGTCATTGTTGTCTGCGGCGGGAGTAAAAAAGGTTTGGCTTACCTTGCACGGATCAAAGGAAAAGCATGACCTTTTTGTGAGGCGGCCCGGTGCGTACGAGCATATATTGAAATTTTCAGAGCATGCACTCGATGCAGACATTGACGTCGAATGGAATCTTATGGCTCGCAAGTCGAACATTGAAGATCTTCTATGCTTGATGAGAACTGAAGAGATAGCAGCATCAAAAAACAGGTTCTTTGTGTCTACACCTGCGTATGTAGGGCGCGGTATGAGCATTGCAGATGATCGACCCACCATACAAATGATTAATATCCTGCAGGAGTCGGGCGCTATTAAGTCAACAGATATTTTTTCTGAATTGGAATGGGAATATCGAATCAACAAGCTTCGTCGTCTATCAACAAAGTACACCGGCCAGCCTTATGCTGAAGTTCAGGTGATGCCCGATTACTCAATACATTTGCGCGACTTTCCAAACAGCAGAAAAATAGGCAGTCTGTTAGTTGATAGTCCAGAGTCTATATTAAAGAGGTTGCTCGAATGCGAAAGCCTCATCACAAAATTGCGACGAAATACACCTGATGAACATTTGCAGGCACTATGCCAAGAAAGTGGTCGAGGTGGCAATGAGGCTCACTGCATATATAGCATTGTAAGCATGTGGGCTGAACGTAGTAGCTTAAACAAACTTAATCTGCACGACTTGAGCAATGATGAAGCCCCCAATACTATGGCGACACACAATAAATAGGAGATGGTAATGAAAATCCAATTGTTTCTAAATAAGATTTCACACGATCATTCTTTGTTGCTTGATGATGGCATGGCTGCCACTGGGTGGATTCACGGAATGGAGAAGCCCACTATGAATAGCCTAAAGCCGATCGCTAAGTTAATGGAAGGGCCGGACAGTAACGAGCACCTTCCTCACTTAGGAATGCGCAAGGAGGAGTGGGGAAGTTTTCTTGTTCATGGCCCTTCTGCTTCTGTTTATCAACTTGACCATGTGGCAACCGAACTATTTGTTCGACTCAAAACCGGGGAAACACTCGACGAGATCAAACGAAGCCCAGGCCCATTTGCAAGTAGTGAGATTGATGAGTTTTGCAAGCTAATTGAAGAACATAACCTGCTGTAATTAGGAGGGATAATGGAGAGCTTCGTTCCAGACTTGACTTCGTCGGCACCGTTGGATATTGAGCTAGACATTACAAGCAAATGTCAACTCGACTGCTCTTATTGCTCGGCTGCTCCATTGATGGGTAATGAAATCCCGACAGCGTTGGCAATCGACTTGATTGAAGAAATGGGTAGATTAGGTGTTTTTTCTCTTTTGCTTTCAGGCGGCGAGCCTACTATCCATCATGGAATAATGGAGGTGATAGCTTGCGCCAGCGAGAACATACCTATTCTTACAGTTAATACAAATGGCATTCGGCTAGCGAAAGTCGCTTTTGCTAAGCGGTTCCATGCTTCAGCACCTGGCGCCTTGGTCTCTATTAGTTTGGATGCCACAGATGTAGCATTAAACAACAAACATCGAGGTTCTGGAGGTGATCAAGCAAAAAGTGCAATAGAAAATTGTCTTTCGCTTGGGCAGCGAGTAAACATTTCATGCGTACTGACTGAGGACAATATCGATCACGCTGACAAGCTTCTTGAAGCGTATGCAGGCCCAGTCAACAAATTTTCTTTTTTTCCAAGAGTTCCTCGTGATAACGCCGAAATTGTACCAATCGAGAAAGCCTTAGTATTCTGGAAGAAATTTCACGAATTCTCTGAATATGTAAATAGTAGGTATCCGTCCGAAGGACAGATCAGTGTAATGCTTCCTTTTACGAAACTGCAACCATCAGAACGTGGAGCATTGTTTGAACACGTCAAAGGGTGTTGCTGTGCTTATACGCGCATATATATAAGTAGTGATCTGCGTGTTTATCCTTGCTACTACTCCGCAGGCTCTGATAATTATATTGGCTCCTGCAAGACCTCTACCATATCTGATTTATGGAAAAATGATACAGTGGGCGCTATACGTCAACGAGCTAGAAGCGAATGTTTGTGCGGCGTGAGCTTTTACTCTGATAAAATCCCCTATCGCTTTCTAAGTGCCGACCATATCAAGCTTAAAAATTTTGCTGAAAAACTTAAGCAAGAATCAGGTGAAAAATGGAGAGCGATCCTTTGGAAGGGATAATCAACCTTTCCAGTAGGATCGGTATGATTTTGGCTCCTGACTCCATCGTCTGCTATTGGCCAATAGGTGTCCGACATGAACGGCAGCTAATGGCCGTTAGCTGACGCATCGAGTCGTCTCTCTCAGAGCCAAGCTCAATGCCGTGTAGCGTGAGCCTGACCTCTCGATCAAGTATTTGGTCGAGGTAGGAAGAGGGTGACATTTCGAACCGATCCGAGTCGCTTTCTGACAAAACGGTCTCCGTTGGCATTTCTACGCTGGTGTTCATATTCAACCTTCCCTAGCAGTGGTGACCTGGCCTCAGGTGGCGTTGTAATTTCGTAGCTGATTTGTCCTGGCGTACTACGGAAATGATAGGCTTAGCCTAAGCCAGTAAATGTGGCACCGGTGCCCAGCGCGCGCATATTTCTGTACGACTATCCGCACTCAGGTGAGTCACCGGCTTCGCCGGGGACAACTTTAAATTTGTAGAAATCCCTAGGGACAAAGCATGGGTTCAGCGTGGTCTGTGGATGGCAATGATCTTAATACCAAACCTCGGACGGGGGGCGCTATTGCCGAAAAAGGGTTTTCATTCCAGAAGGCCTATGCGCTGGTTAGGCTTACTTGGCTCCTAACGGGAGAAAGGGAACTTGTGGAGCTGCGGTATGAAGGTGCTCAGGACGTCGATCTCAGGTTTGCCGGGAATCGTGAGCTCTTAATCCAAGCAAAAGATCACCAGCAAGGCAGTTTCAGCTACTCAAAGCTCAAAGATGTCATTGCTGGTTTTGCACGGGACATGATCACCGTTACGGCACGAGAGGGTCTTGGTGCTAATTTCCCTGGTTTTCGTCTTGTTTGCACGAGTGCGCCTTACGAGGAGAGTGCTTTTCAGATTTTGCGACGAGTCTTCGTCCAGGACCATGCGGAGGCAATCGCACCACTGATTTCAAAAAAGTATCGAGAAGGCCTGGACGAGGATCAGGTGCTGGAATGCCTTCGAAATGTCTTGGGAAATGCGACTTTCGAGATTCTTCTCCATGAGGAGGCGATCGCAGACCTTACTGCCCAAGCGTCTTGGAACCTCGTGAGATTTGGTGTGCCGCCAGAGCATGTGCGGTCGAGTATCACAAGGTTACAGGCAGCGTTGGTGCCGAGAGCAAGCTTTCAAGTTTCGGACGTCGTCGAGAATCTGGTAGGTCTGCCCGATGGGCATCCTGGAAAGGATGGGGCTGCTTGCCGACTGCTTCCAGCCAAGCGGTCTCTCGTAATGACGAGCTCGATGCGAACTGCATTTCTTCACGGTGCAGTTCAGAGCTTATGGGCTGCAGTAGCCAACGGTCTAGACGTGTCGAGGTCAGAGGTTTCGGAAGTAGTCCGAGCCTTGGCCGATATCCGTGCCTCGGGCGGGATGGTTGTCGTGGAGGGCAACTCTGGCACCGGCAAAAGCGCGTTGGTCCGCCGTATTGCATGGGATGCTCATCAAGCAGGTACTCACCTTGTGTTAGAGGTGGTAGTACCCGGAGAAGTTGATGATGCGAGCTGGAAGGCGGTTTTGAGTTTGCTGATGCTCTCCAGCAAACCGCTGCTCCTGATAGTCGATGACGTATGGCGACATTCCGATTTTGTTGAGGCTCTCGAGCGACATATCAGACCCGGCCTGTGTGTTCTTGGAACGAGCCGACCTGTGGCTGTGTCCCAGAAATCGGAAATGACCATGCTTGCAATCCACCCGGTGCGCCTCGGGCCGCTGTCAACTGCGCTTGTTGAAGAGCTGCGTGACCTTATCGGTACTGATCGAGAGCCTGCGGCGCAGGTAGGAACTGGTCAAATCGCGCGGTTCATGGAGCATGGGCAGCTTCTAGCGTTATCGCTGACACTACAGGGAGGATCGTTGAACGAGTTTGCCGCCAATGTTCTTAGGCCTTTACGTACCAAAGCGGCATTCGATGACTTCTTAGATCTGTGCGTTCCAGGTAGCTATGACCAATCGGCTCCGCTATCGCTGTTCGAACGCATTCGACCAAATGGGATAGCGTTCTGGAAAGACGAAAGCTTTTTTGGCTTGGTGTCATTGCAAAAAACTAAAAACGGGGTCTCTCGCCTAAAGGTTGGCCATTCCCTGGTCGCGCAGGCAATCCTCGAAAATGAGCATTTGAGTATTGTTGATCGCGCCATCCATTTTTGTGACATCTGCGATTCGGAGATGGTGGCGGAGCGACGGTTTGTGGTGCGTTTACTGAGAGATGTTCTAGCTGACGACGATCTAATCGAAGAGGTGAAGTCAAAACGACAACTTTTGGCGGATGGCATCCAGAAGCTGTTTGACCATGCGTCATTCTCAGACGCTCATCGCTTGGCAAAAATGCTCCTGTCACTCGGGCAACCTGCGCTTGAGCAAAAATTTCTTGCTGCGGCGAAAGCGGACCGCGTCATCGATAGTGTTGACGTTGGTTTGGCATTGAGCTTCAGGCGACGTGAAGATTATGAGGAGCTCTACCCACGCATGCTCGAATTCTTCGAACGCGAGCCGAATGCTCCAGGTCGGCGAAGATTTGTGTATCGAGTACAAGACATGGGTTCGCCTGCGCAACAGCTTGTAGTTATTGAACAAACTGCATCTTGGGTGATGAAGCACAACTTCCCAGCTGACGAAACTCTCGCGGTATTGCAGCTTGGAGTCAGCGCTAAGGAGAGGGCGGCTACATTACGTTTAGAGCCCATGATTGAGGCATATATCGAATCAGAGCGCCCTTCGATAACGATTCTCAATACCGTTATATCAGCTGCTCGGCGTATGAAATTATCTCAGCTATCGCTCAAGGTAATCCGCACAGTTATAAGCGTCCTTCGGAGAGCAGATGCCTGGGATTCAAACCAAAAGGATTTGGTGAGAAGGGTCTCCGAGCTTATTGCCCCTGAGCACGATGCAGTCACCAGAGCCGAGTTAGGTAAGATGATTGTTTCAACTTTTGAAAGCGCTGATAGCCCACGAAAGCTGATGAAAACAGTTACCGCCGCTATTATCGTAGGCGATATTGAAACGATTACGCCAATTCGCGAAGCAATCAATGCGATGAGAGTTCAGGGATGGCAAGAGGCTGATCAAATTCAACGGCACTTCATACATCAATTCAAGCACACTTAACTCGGTATATGGATTTGATTGGGCGTTTAAAGGTGCCTCGCTGTAGAGGCCAAGGCACTTCGTGATCGGCCTTGGGATCGCCCGCTGTCGCCCGATATTTGAAATGGCCATACGATGCGTTCTTTTCTAAGAGAAATACACCTCGAGTGGCGAAGCGGATGGAAAAAGCGTCATAGCCTGCCTAGAGATATCAAGTCGCGAGAGGCGTTTCCACATGCACTTGGCACTAGTAATGGATTCTTATCAATCCTCCTTGAAGAGCAAGAGTTATGTTTAAAGGATATTACCGAAGAAATGTCTCTGAAAAGCTTAACAGGCTAAGGGATTATATTGAATTTTCTGATGAGCTATTGGGAGGGAATTTAAATAGAAAAAAAGAAGGCAACAGTAAATTCCTCGCAGGGATAGATGATGAATTTTATCGGGAAAAATTTGGTGAGCTCGCATCAGAGCGAGAATATGAGATTGAGTTTGAGTTCTCTGCAATTCATTGGTCTTCGATTTTCATAACTCAATATTCCTATATTGAACATATCCTTGATAGTGTATGTGAATTCTACAGAAGGGAAGCTAATGCACAATTAAGCTACAAGGACTTAAGCGGTGCCGGAATAGAAAGAGCAAAAAGTTATATTTCAAAGTACATGGGAATTACATCGCCATTTGAAAAGGATGAGTGGGGAAAAATAAAAAACTACGCAAAAATCAGAAACAAAATTATCCATGCTGGCTTAGATATCAACGAAGAAATTGCAATCGACAAATCAATCGTTGAGATAATAAAAAAGACACCTTCCATTTCACTTGATCGTTTTCTTATGACAGAACCATGCGATCCTTATAATGAAGAGGACGGTAGTGAGGAATTTTCATATCTAGTCGATCCAAGGCTAGAGTTAAATGAGAGGTTTCTCATAGAAGTTATCGATGATTTTGAGGCTTTTTTTGAGCAGCTTTTTAGCGAGCTTGAAGGTGTGCAGAAATGCAGTGCTAGCGTCGATTGATGAAGTGAATCGTCCTGAGCTTCTTAGATACTCTGACGGGCAGCTTTTGGCCGGTTGCTGCCTTTCACGAAGGGCTGCAACCGACCCAAAGCTGACGGTGGCGATAGGCGTAAATCGACCCTAAGCAGCCTGTCGCGAAAGGTCGCTACCGGCCAAGAGTGGTCAATAGGATTCGTCTACGAAACCCGATACAAATGACTGGTCAGGTTGCAGCCGTGTGAGAAAGTCTGGGCTCGCATTTAATGGTTTCTCTTTGACAACGGATTTATTTTTCACCAGTGTGCGGCTATACCGCAGCACTAGTGAAAAAAATTTGAATCGAAGCTTGTGTTTTTTGCTATCAGTTGCGAGTTTCTAATTATGACTTTTTCTTCAGGTCCGGGAATAACTGATGTTGTTTGATGATCTCAAGCCACTGTGCTCCCCAAGGTATAGCGTTTTGGCCTTCAGGGCTTTTCACTGCCAGTGCTATAGCTGCTTCCAAGTTGGAATGGGTAAGTCCATTTTCATCTCTGAAGACGGTATTTCCAAAGTCCGCAATTATTGTTTTTCTTACTTCTTTTGTGCTTTCGATTAAGTCGTGAAGATCTTGCAGCTTTTTATAGTCAAGTGATGCCAGTGCATCGACTACTACCCCGACAACGTTAGCGCCTGGGTCTTGCTTGGGGAATGCCCATTTTAAATACTCAACAAAGCTATCAATGTTCAGTTCGTTGTCTAAAAATACTTGTGGCTTGCTAGAGCTCTCTCTAACTGAGGATAGGTAAGTATCGCGCTGATCTCGGATTGATTCAAACTGGTCGTCTACAGTTTCAAATAGGCCGGCAAGTCCGTTTAGCTTTCTCAGTAATTTTGACGGTATTTGTGATTCTTTTTTATATGCCATGTGATGCTGAATGATCGCCCAGGCGTCTTGCACAACTGTGCGCACCTGAATTTCACAAGCGAAGTTTTTCAGGTCGTCGTATCTGGCTCCAGATGAACTTTTCCCAAGTTTAACTATGAAATGGAGAGCGCCGTATCCAAATTGATTTACTTCGAGTTCGGCTAATTTATTTACCGTTTCAACTACGGTGAATTCAGCCCTAATAATCTGTTCTACTTTTTCAAGATCTCCACTGTATAGACAAACTACACGCGCACCTGCAAGGTCGGTGAGATCTTCTAAAGGATTTCCGTAGCTTTTGCGTTGCAACTTTTCTAAAAAACTATTGAGTGACTTTGCCCGTGATCCGATGAATGAAGTTTCTATACCTTCATGCGATATTTTCTTTTTTAGTATGTATTCTACTTTGGCGCAAAGTTGCTCGTATTCGTGACGTATGTTTAAAAAATTGCGTATAGTGTCTGGGTCGTTTTTCCAAATGTCATCAGTTGTAATCATGTTCTTTTTTGTTAGTGTCGCCGGAGGTTTTGAAGTGGCTCTCACAAAACAGTCCCTTTTGGTTGAATAACATCAATTCTGAATTTATAGCGAAAACTAGCCAATTTATTTATTTTAATGCCAGCGGGGGCAAAATAGGTAGCTGCGTTTGAGTAAAAGGTGGCGACGAGAGGGTGAATGATGAAGGTGTGAATGGCCCCTGATTTTTTAGACGCTCAATGGCTGCTTTTGGCCGATTTCTGCCTATCACGAATGACCGCTTCGGATCGTTACCTCCCATTCGTGACAGGCAACTAACGCCCCCGCACTGTCGCTCGATGCCCTGTGTGCTGGCGAAGGGGCGAGCATTGGCATAAGGCAACGTATGCAGGCTCCGGTGAATGGCGAGTCATCGACTCGGTCAGCCACCGATTCTGAGTACCTGATCGATCCCGATTATTTGTGTTCATTACTCATTCCACCCTCCGTAGAATCCCGTCACGGCATCCCCATCCGAGACGGAACCTCCATGCAAACCCCAACCACCCAACGCCCCCTCTGGCAAACCTACCTCCTGTTCCTGGCCCCCATGGTCCTGTCCAACTTCCTGCAATCCATGTCAGGCACGATCAACAGCATCTACATCGGCCAAATGCTCGGCACTCAGGCCCTGGCGGCCGTGTCCGGGATGTTCCCGATCGTGTTTTTCTTCATCGCGCTGGTCATCGGCCTTGGTGCGGGGGCGGGGGTGTTGATTGGTCAGGCGTGGGGGGCGCGGGAGCCGCAGATGGTCAAGGCGATTGCCGGGACGACGTTGCTGTTGGGGGCGATGATCGGCTTGGTGGCGGCGGTGGTGGGGAGTGTGTTTGCGCGGCCGGCGTTGCAGGGGTTGGGGACGCCGGCGGATGTGCTGGACGATGCGGTGGCGTATGCGCATGTGATGATGTGGACTCTGCCGTCGCTGTTGGTTTATGTGCTGTTTACCCAGTTGTTGCGTGGGGTCAGCGATACATTGTCGCCACTGGTGGCGTTGCTGGTGTCGACGTGTATCGGGCTGGCGCTGACGCCGGCGTTGATTCGCGGTTGGTTCGGCTTGCCGCATATGGGCATTCAGAGTGCGGCGTTTGCCGGGTTGGCGGGTAACTTGTCGGCGATGGCCTGGCTGGCTTGGCGGTTGATTCGCAAGGGGCATCCGTTGGCGCCGGATCGGGCGTTTTTTGCGGCGATGCGGCTGGATGTGGGGATCCTCGGCAAAGTGCTGCGCATTGGCCTGCCCACCGGGTTGCAGATGGTGGTGCTGTCGCTGTCGGAGCTGGTGATTCTGGCGCTGGTCAACCAGCACGGTTCCCAGGCGACGGCGGCGTACGGGGCGGTGACGCAGATCGTCAATTACGTGCAATTCCCGGCGCTGTCGATTGCGATCACGGCGTCGATCCTCGGGGCTCAGGCCATCGGGGCAGGGCGCATCGAGCGAATCGGGCTGATCCTGCGCACCGGGCTGTTGATCAATGTGTGGCTGACCGGTGGCCTGGTGGTGCTGGGTTATTTGCTGTCGCACTGGTTGCTGGGGTTGTTCCTCACTGATCCGTCCACCCAGGCCATGGCCGAACACCTGTTGCACATCATGCTCTGGAGCCTGCTGGTGTTCGGCTTCCAGGCGGTTATCGGCGGCATCATGCGCGCCAGCGGCACGGTGATGGTGCCGGTGGCGATTGCGATCGTGTGCGTGGTCGGGGTGCAGTTGCCGATGGCGTATGTACTGGACGCGCGGTTCGGATTGCAGGGGGTGTGGATGGCGTTTCCGCTGGCTTACCTGAGCATGCTGGCGTTGCAGACGGCGTATTACACAATGGTCTGGCAGCATCAGAAGATCGAGCGGTTGGTGTAGGTGGCTGCTACGCGCCACGCCCGGGCGAAGAACCCGGGCATGGAGCTAACCGAAAACAACCCGCCTGATGTTGATCAATGCCCGCCGACCACCAAATGGCTGAACGGCACCACATACGCTTGCAACGTGACCAGCCCACCGACCAGTATCGCCAGCACGATGGAGTGGAAAAACACATAGCGCAGGATTTCCCCTTCATGCCCGTACCAGCGGGTGGCGGTGGAGGCCACCACGATCGACTGGGCGTCGACCATCTTGCCCATGACCCCGCCGGAACTGTTGGCCGCGGCCATCAAGATCGGGCTGATGCCCAGTTGTTCCGAGGTCACCCGTTGCAAGCCGCCGAACAGCACGTTGGACGCTGTGTCCGAGCCGGTCAGGGCAACGCCGAGCCAGCCGAGCAGGGTGCCGAACATCGGGTAGAAGATTCCGGTGGCGGCGAAGGCCAGGCCCATGGTCGCGTCCAGACCGGAATAGCGGGTGATGAAGCCGAGGGCGAGCATGGCCGCGATGGTGGTCAGCGAATAACGCACCACCCACAGCGTTCGCAGGTATTGGCTCACCAGTTGCGGGATCGAATAACCCATCAGCAGTCCGCCGAAGATCGCCGCCAGCAAGATGCCGCTACCCGTGCTGGTGAGCCAGGTGAATTTATAGATGGCTTCCTCAGGTTTCGGTTGCGGCACCACGGGCGGAACTTTCTCGACCTGCAAGTGCAACGTGGTGAAGGTCAGGGCCGGTGCGAAGATCGGGTTCGCCTCGCTCACTGGCTTACCCTGGGGGTCGAGCTTGGCCGAGTGGGTTTGCGGGTCCATGGCTGGACGGATGTCGAACATGTTTTTGAAGCCTTGAGTGCCCCACGCAAAGACGAAAACCGTGAGGATGATCCAGGGCATCCACGCACGCATGACGGTGGGTCGGGCATCGCTGGCAAAGGTTGCACTGGCCGCCGTTTTTTCGTCTGGCGATTCCTCAACTTTTGAGTCGTCGACTCGCCCCGACAAGGCGGCGGAGGTGTGTACGCGGGCGGGTTTCCAGACCTTGAGAAAACCGGTCAGGCAAGCCATGGAAATCAGTGCGGCAATCACGTCCACCAACATCGGCCCATGGTAGTTGGACACGAAGAACTGCGGCACCGCGAAGCTGACTCCGGCCACCAGAATCGCCGGCCAGATTTCCAGCATCTTGCGCCAACCGGCGAAGGCCCAGATCAACCAGAACGGCACGAGCACCGAGAAGAACGGCAACTGCCGGCCGACCATCATCGACAGTTGCATTTCGTCCAGCCCGGTGACCTTGGCCAAGGTGATGATAGGCGTGCCCAAGGCCCCGAACGCCACTGGCGCGGTGTTGGCGATCAACGCCAGGCCGGACGCGGCCAGGGGCGAGAAACCCAGCCCGATCAGGATGGCCCCGGTCACCGCCACCGGCGTGCCAAACCCCGCCGCGCCTTCGAAGAACGCGCCGAAGCAAAAGGCGATCAGCAGCAATTGCAGGCGGCGATCGTCGGTAATGCGCGCCAGGGAATCCTGCAGGACTTTGAACGAGCCGTTCTCAGTGGTCAGCCGATGCAGATAGATGATATTGAGCACGATCCAGCCAATCGGCAGCAGGCCCGTCGCGGCACCCAAGAGAGCGGCGGAACCGGCCATGTTCGCCGGCATGCCGAAGGCGAAGATGGCGATCAGCAAGGCCGTGCTCAGGGCCAGCAAGGCCGCGATATGCGCCTTGAGATGGAAAAACGCCAGGGACGTGAGCATCACCACCACCGGTAACGCCGCCATGAGAGTCGAGACCAGCGGGTTGCCGAAGGGATCGTAGACTTGCTGCCAGACCATGTTCCACCTCTGCTACTTATTGTTGGCAGTGCAGGCCCCGAGGGGGGAGGTGAAATTGAGTATAGGTGGCATTACGCGGCGGGCTGGCCGGCCTGCGTTTGGCGGCATGCGCTCGAATGAACGTCGTCACTGCCCGTTGATGCTAGACAGAGAGACTGTGTGAAGCTTTCTCCAGCGTTTTCCACAGTTCCAGCATGGTCGGATTTTGATTGGCTTTCGAACAGTACGAGCGGATTTCTAGCTGAGCGCTCCACTCGTTGCCACCGGCCCGGACGAGTTGCCCGCGTTCCAGTGCTTCCGTCACGGCACTTTCGGGCAACCACGCCACGCCGTAGCCCTCGATTGCCATCCGCATGAGCAGCATCGCCATATCGGCTTCATAGCAACGGGAAAGCACGCAGGGAACAGGGGCGTTCTTAATGACGATATCGGCAACGCGCCCCAAAAAAGTCGTGGTGGTATAGGCCAGGTGCGGGACAGGTTTTCCGGTTTTCCCAGGCAGCCGGTGCAGCGGTTCACCCCGACGATTCGGAGCGCAGAGAGGGATGAACGAGTCGTGCCCCAAGGTCAGGCTGACGAATTTTTCGACATCCAGCAGGATAGGCGCTTGAGGGTGATGGTAAACGATCATCAGATCGCAGTTTCCCTCGGCCAGTGCGATGACCGCGTCATGGATATTGGCTGCCACCACGCGTGCATTGAAATGCGCATTGTGCTGTTGAAAGCGGGTCAGCCATTTGGGCAGGAAGGTCATCGACAGGCTGTGCCCGGCAGTGACCTGAATGGAGCGCCCTGGCATTCGTTCCTCTTGCCTGAGCGCTGAACGCAATTCAAGCAATGCAGCCAGGGCTTCGCGCCCTTGTTCGCAAAAGGTTCGGCCTGCCAGCGTCAATTGAATCGGGTAGGTGCCCCGATCGACCAGCTCGACACCTACCCAGTCCTCCAAAGAGCGAATCCGTCTCGACAACGCTGATTGGGTGACGCATCGAATCTCGGCTGCCCGGGAGAAATTCTTGCACTCGGCGATAGCCAATAGATCGTCCAACCACTTGATTTGCATGACGCCGCCTCCAGCTGTGCTGCGCAAAATTCTACGCCTCTGATACCGGGTATTCGCGGCATTTCACAAACTATTCCAAAACCGCATCGGGATATGGCGATTACTCATCATCTCCCTATCGCGCTCTTCATAGAATCGATCATGCCGCCCGCCGCAGCAAAGCACCCGTGCATTTCGATCCTTTCTCCTGCCAAGCAAAAAACCAATAACACGACTTGAGGAAAACACCGTGAAGAACAACAGACTCCCTCGGCACATCGCCTACGCCATCGCATTGGGCGTGCTCGTTGGCTGGCTTTGCCACCATTTCGCAGCAGACGCCAAGTCTGCGAAAGAAATCGCTACCTACTTCTCGATGGCCACCGACATCTTTCTTCGCATGATCAAAATGATCATCGCTCCACTGGTGTTCGCGACGCTGGTTGGTGGTATCGCCAGCATGGGCAGTTCGAGATCCGTGGGGCGCATCGGCACCCGGGCGATGGCCTGGTTCATCTCAGCGTCGGTGGTTTCACTGTTCATTGGCATGCTACTGGTGAACGTGTTCCAGCCGGGTGCCGGGCTTGATCTGCAAGCCAGTCAGGTGGGCGCCACGCCGTTGGCGGTGAACACCGGTGATTTCAGTCTCAAGGTGTTTATCAGTCACGTGTTCCCGCGCAGCATTGCCGAGGCGATGGCCAACAACGAGATCTTGCAGATTGTCGTGTTCTCGCTGTTTTTCGGTTTTGCCCTGGCCGCCGTGAAAAAAGCGGGTTTCACGCAGATCACCCAGGGTGTGGATGAGCTGGCCAAGGTGATGTTCAAGATTACCGACTATGTCATGGCCTTTGCGCCCATCGGCGTGTTCGCCGCTATCGCGTCCGCGATCACCACTGAAGGGCTTGGCTTGTTGCTGGACTACAGCAAGCTGATCGCCGAGTTCTACCTAGGTATCGCTATCCTCTGGGCGGTGCTGTTCGGCGCAGGTTATCTGTTTCTCGGTCGTTCGGTTTTTACCTTGGGGAAGCTGATCAAGGAGCCGATCCTGTTGGCGTTTTCCACGGCGAGCAGCGAATCGGCCTACCCGAAAACCATGGAAGCCCTGGAGAAGTTCGGCGCTCCGAAACGGGTGTCCAGCTTTGTGCTGCCGTTGGGGTATTCGTTCAACCTCGACGGTTCGATGATGTACCAGGCGTTTGTAATCATGTTCATCGCCCAGGCCTATAACGTTGAGCTGAGCTTTACCCAGCAACTGCTGATATTGCTGACCTTGATGGTGACGAGCAAAGGCATGGCCGGTGTCGCAAGAGCTTCGGTTGTGGTGGTAGCGGCAACGTTGCCGATGTTCAACCTTCCTGAAGCGGGCATTTTGTTGATTCTCGGTATCGACCAGTTCCTTGATATGGCCAGGACGGCGACCAATGTCGTCGGTAACAGCATCGCCACGGCTGTGGTCGCGAAATCGGAACCCGCTGAGGAGGTGGATGAAGCCGCGTCGGCTATCCAGGCGTCAACAGTACCCAGCGCTTCCTCGGTTGCCGTGTGAACATCATGATGAAAACCCAATCCCAACGAACAAACACGCCAGCCCTGACCCGAAAACTGGGTATTGTCGGCGGGCTTGGCTCCCTGGCGGGAGGCGACCTTTTCTTCAAGCTGGTCAAGTCGAGAGCCGTGCTGGCTGATCAAGGTCGATACCACTTCCTCTTCGAGCAACATCCCTTCAAGGACATTCTGTTACCACTGGACAGGGTCGCGAGCATGACCTCCAGAAAGTTCTATGTCTTTCAAGTCTGCCAATCGTTTGAGGCGAGCGGGGTGGACGCGATCATGTTGCCTTGTTTCGCGAGCCACACCTTCCGGGAGGAGATCCAGGAGGAGTTGGGCATTCCCATCCTGAACATGATGGCGGCCCTGAGCGAGAACATCCGTCATGTTGCAGATCCGGGCAGCACGCTGGGGGTTCTGGCCTCGGACTACGTTCGTCACTCAGGGTTATTTGAGCGCTACCTTGGGGCTGACTTCCAATTGGTCTATCCGACTGAGCAGGATCAATCGGCGATGATGGAGGCGATGTACGGTGTCGACGGTATCAAGGACGGACAGCTTGAGGGTGTCCCGTTGGAGCGTGTGCATCAGGCCTGCCTGTCGCTGCAAAACCAGGGTGCGAGCCTGATCGTACCGGGGATGACAGAGCTCTCGCTGGTGTGTGCCGACCTGCAACGTCGCGGCGTGAAGCTGCTCGATGTGAATGAAATATACGCTGCGGCGGCGACCCTTCCAGAGAACCAAACGGCTCGTCCACCGTTCAAGCTTGGCATCGTGGGCGGCGTAGGCCCGGCGGCGACGGTGGATTTCATGGCCAAGGTGGTCAGGCATACGCCGGCTGGCCGGGATCAGGAACACATCAAGATGGTCGTCGAACAGAATCCGCAGATTCCGGACCGAACCGCGAACCTGTTGTTCAATGAAACCGATCCAACCATGGCCATGTATTCCGCCTGCAAACGGCTTGAGAGCTATGGTGCAAACGCCATTGCGATCCCGTGCAATACCGCGCACGCGTTCGTCGAGCGTATCCAGGCTTACCTGCGGGTTCCCATTATCAATATGCTCAACGAAACCATAGGCGCTATCGCCGAGCGATATGGTTCAGGCAAGACAATTGGACTGCTGGCCACCTCCGGCACGATCCAAAGCCGGGTCTATCATGACGCTGCACGGCTCGCCGGTTTGCAGCTGATCACTCCGGGCTTCGATTATCAGGGGCTGGTGATGGATGCGATCTATGGCGGGCGTGGGATCAAGGCAGGTTTTGTCGACGGGCATTGCAAGGATCAGCTACTGCTTGCCGCAGAGCATCTGTGCGAATTGGGGGCGGATGTGCTGATTCTGGGATGCACGGAACTGCCGCTGGTCTTGAGCCATTGCGACAATTTCAAAATACGTGAGCACACTGTCGCGTTGGTGGATCCGACCACTATTCTGGCGATCAAATGTGTTCAATGGGCTTCGCAGTGATGATGTTGACCGGCTTGCGAGTGCAACAACGATGCCGATTCACGGCCGTGCCGTCGATCCCTTGCAGGAGGGATCGACTCGACACTACACCTATCTCTAGTGATCAGCAGGTGCCTCGGATTGAACGAGCAGCGCCTGCGCCAGCTCCTCGTCACTGGCCTTGAGGCCTGGATGATCATGTCGAGCCTGCATCAACATCGACTCCAGATTGGCGTCGCGAATGGCGCCGCCGCTCGCGACGAAGCTCGAGAGGTCTTCGCGGGCTGGCGTGACGATTTTGTCGTCTCTGAATGTCGAGTACAGCGACACGGAGAGCCCTGCCGAGGTCGCCACTTCGCGCGCATCAATATCGGGCATATGGTGCCTGCGGGCCATGGCCGAACCAAAGGGCAGGCAAAGCAGCACCAGCAAAGGAATGAGGAATATACGTCGCATGGCGAGTCCTCCGAAAACATGGGGCCTGAATGGCCGGCCTTATGTTTTTTGATCCGCGGTGTCGGACAGGAGTTCCTGGTCGGTGGTGCACGTCAGCAGAGGGGTCGAGGACCTGGACGATCGGCCAACGCAATCATCCCGGTGAACCGCCAAGGCCTGTCACTGACGTGCGTATGCCTCTAGTGATCGGCAGGTGCCTCGGCTTGAATGAGGATCGCTTGGGCCAGGTCTTCGTCGCTGGCCTTGAGACCTGGGTGTTCAAGTCGAATCCGTTTCAACTCCGACTCCAGATAAGCACCGCGAATCGCGCCTCCACTCGCCACGAAGCTGGAAGCGTCATCGCGGGCGGAAACGACCAGTTTGTGGTCCTTGAACGTTGAGTACAGCGATGCGGAAACCCCTGCCGAGGTGGCGACATCGCGCGCATCCACACGGGCCAGGGCCGAACCAAAGGGCAGACAACAAAGTATTAATGAAGAGATGACAAATGTGCGACGCATGACGGCGTCCTCCAAAAGGGTAGAGCAAAGAAGTGCTACATAATTTTGGAGGTGCGGGGGCAGTCAGGAGTTCCCCCATGTTGGCGTATCAGTTGGGCGACTGCTTCAGGTTGTTATTCATCTTCACGGACCCGTAGTGCAAGGGAGAGGAAGGGTAAGCAGCTCTGGCCAGAGCCTGGCCCAGTCGCCTTCATGCTTTATGCCCGGCACGATCTGGCTGTGTGCGCATCGACTGGCAGTGGCGCTGACAAAATGTTGCGCGATCACTGGTGGCACGATGCTGTCATCGGCACCGCTCAAATGTAGCTGAGGGATAGAGGCAACCTGGCGTGCAACGTCGATGGCATTGAGCGACTCGGGCATCGCCGACACATGATGCAGGCGATTGACTTCGGCATGATCAAGATTACCGGCCACGGTACGCAGCGAGGCGACATCGTGACGCCGGGCGGCAATCAATACAGCCAGAGCACCGCCTCCCGAATAGCCGACCAGATGGATGCGCTGCCCCGGCACCTGGATCGCATAGTGGGTGACAGCCTGGTTCATGGCCACGACGACTTCCTCTGCAAAACGCTTGTCGGTCCAATAGGCTTTATCACAGCGTGGATCGAGCGCCAGCGGCGTAAATTGACAGGGGCGTGCCAGGTACACGACGTTGGGCGCCGGGTCCACCACTGCCAACGTCAGGCCCTGGGCCTGATGCGGAGTCGGATTTTCGGACGGGGCGGTACGCGAGCGCCAGGCCATGCCGTCGCCCTCGATATAGACGGTCAATGGCTGGTCAGGACGGGTTATCCGGTAAAAGCTGGTCAGCACAAAGCTGTCGGTACTGACCTGGTCATGCTGCAAGTTAGCGGTATGCGCCAGGGTTTCGGCGTGGCGGTTCGGGTCGGCGCAACCGGTGAGTACTCCCGGCAGCGCGCACACACAGATAAGCGCCATCAACAGGCGTTGCGCGAGCGCTCTGTTCAACTCGTTACTGAACATCAGAAAATGCCCACAGGTGTGTGGTGATTTTGCGGGTGGGTTGCCGGTTTTCCATTCGAATCGGCCGCCAACGCAGCCTTAATACAAGGATGCTGCGGGTGATGTCAAATTGGCATGGCTTGCGATCGTAATCTGGTGACAATCGCTCGCTGCATCAACGACCGGCTCCAGTAATCCGACATGTCCTGCTGTCAGCCTGTTGGAATGATTGGGCTGCTACGGTGTCGACCGCAATAAGGGGAGTCACCAACAGGACTCGGTCATAAGGTTCGTCATGCGCCTGATCTGGATAGCCACCTGCCTCGCAATAACCCTTCTCGGGGGGCAGGCGAGCGCGGCTGACCAGGCGCAAAACAAGGAGGTGGCGGTGGACAAGGCGCAGGTCCTGGAGCAGAAAACTGCAGAGAAGGGCAGCGTGGCGCCCGTGCCCAAAGCCGAGACGATTACACCCTCTGAAGCGCAGGCGGTCGATCCGGCAGGCAAGGCACCTTTGAAGGATGCAATAACTTGCCTTTCACGCACCATTTTCTGGGAGGCCAAAGGTGGGGAATTGGCCGACATGGAAGCGGTCGCCAATGTGGTGTTGAACCGGCTCGGCCATGAAGGTTTTCCGGGTACGGTGTGCGAGGTTGTCAAGCAAGGTTCGAAAAAACATGCCTGCCAGTTTTCGTGGTGGTGTGATCGACGTTCGGATCATGCCGACGAAGACGCTCCCTATGCGGCTGCCACGGAAATAGCGCGAAAAGCGCTCAATCACCAACTCACGGACCGAACCCATGGCGCCATGTATTTCCACAGTAAACACGTGAAACCCGAATGGGCCAGGGAATATATCAAGACCGCCGAGACCCGAAAATTTGTCTTTTATAAGCCTCACGATGGTACCGCACGATAGGGGCGTTCGCTCAGGCATCCCTAAGGATGCAACCGTGGCGAAGCACCTCGCGCAGTGCCAGTATGAGAGGGAGTTATCGGCATTTTCCGGGTGCGCAACATGGACACCACCGAGTGCTTGTCATCACTGACTGCCAACCGCCTTCAAGCCTTGCATCAGGACGGTTTTGTGGTGCTGCCCGGCGTGCTGGATAGCGCCCAGATCAGTGCGCTGCGCCATGCAATAGATGGCCTGAAACCCCAACACTGGGACTACAGTGGCTTGCTTGACCATTACAAGTGCGTGTTCAACCGCGACCCGTTTTGGCTGCCGTTTCTCGACCTGGACGGGATCATCGAACTGGCCGAAGCGGCCCTGGGAGAAGATTGTCACATCATTGGCCAGACCGCCTGGCGCTGCCATCCCGGCTTCATCGGCGCTCCATTGCATCTGGATTACCTGGTGATGGAGTTGCCGCGAAGCCTGCTGGCCGACCCGGTCTTCGAGTTGCCGATGCAGATCTGCACCGCGCAGCTCTACCTCGACGATATTGATGCCGACCTCAGTCCCACCCGGGTGATCCCCGGTAGCCACCGAGCCGGGCGGCCGCCAGCTCGTGGCGAAAACCAGTGGCACGGCAGTATGGCGAAACCAGTGCTGTGTCGGGCCGGAGACGCTCTGATGTTTCGCAGTGAGCTGTGGCACGCCGGTAGCGACAACCGGACCCCCGACCGCGTGCGCTACCTGTTGCAGGTACACTACGGCCGACGAATGGTGGCGCAGAAGTTCTCGCCTTACCTGCACTGGCACTTCAACCCCGACGTGCTGGCCGCTGCAACGCCGCGTCAACGGCGCCTGCTGGGGGAGCATCGGGAAGCGGAATATGACTGACATTTCAGGGAGGAACAGACAGATGCCTAAAGCGGTTTTCGTCAGCAGAACCATTCTATTTGGAGATTGCGACCCGGCAGGTGTGGTTTACACCCCGCGATTTTCATATTTTGCAGTGGAAGCCATTTATACGGCGCTTGATAGATGGCTGGGAGCGCCCGGACTCAGAACGCTGATGGGGTTCGATATATTGCCTCCGGTACGCGCCATGTCATTGGAGCTGCTAAGGCCTTTGACGTGGGACGACGAGTTGAGCATCAAGGTCAGCGTGGAGAAACTAGGGACTCATTCCTTCACTTTTTTAGTCGAGGGCTTTCTCAACAGTGACACGTTGTCTTTCACCGCCAATGTCACTCATGTGTGTATCTCACCCGAAACCAAGGAGGTTGTAGTCATGCCAGCAGCGCTGAGGGCGCTACTGTCATGAACATCCTCGCTGCGGATGGAACCTGGCCGATCTCAAGCTCTGAGTACCCCTGGCAGACCATTCGTGCCGCCTGCTGCCGGGCATCGTGTTGTCATGCTTTTGCCAAGCATGACATGATGCCCGGCCAGACAGGCAATGGCACCCGCGAATGGCTTCAGTTAAAGATGTCGCACGGCTGGCGGGGGTTTCCCTCATGACCGTATCCAGGGCGCTCAACACCCCGGAAAAGCTGAACCAGGAAACGCTGGCGAAAGTTCGTCAAGCGGTCGAGTCCCTGGGATACGTCCCCAGTCTTTCTGCGCGCAAGATCCGTGGCGGTCACTCCAGTGGCAAGACTATTGGCGTCTTCGCGCTGGATACTGCGACAACCCCCTTCGCCGTAGAAATGCTGCTTTCAATGGAGCGCACGGCACGAGAAAACGGCTGGAACGTCTTTATTCTCAACGTGTTCGAGACTCCGCCGAGTCAGCAAACCATCGACCTGATGCTGTCGCATCAGCCCGACGGGATCATCTTCAGCGCCATGCAGCTTCGTACCGTCGAGATTCCCCAGGTGCTCCGCAGCCTGCCGCTGGTACTCAGCAACTGCATGAGTTCAGAGCCAGGCGTGGCCTGTTACGTCCCCGACGACGAAGACGGTCAGTACCAGGCCGTGCGGCAAGCGCTGAAGCGAGGCTACCAGCATCCGTTGTGCATCAACCTGCCGCAAAGCAGCCTCGCCTGGGAGCTGCGCCAGCAGGGATTGGTTCGCGCCCTGGCAGAGGGCGGTGTGTCCCTGAACAGTGTTCCCCAATACAACCTGTCGACCGATGACGCCTATGAGGAAACGGTTGTAGCGCTGGAGCAGCAATTGCGTGAGTCGGATGGAAAGCCGACCTTCGATCTGCTTATTTGTGGCAACGACCGCATTGCGTTGGTCGCTTATCAATACCTGCTCAGTCGTGGCCTGCGTATTCCCGCCGAGGTGGCCGTACTTGGCTACGACAATATGATCGGCGTTGCCGAGTTGTTCTATCCACCGCTGAGCACCGTGCAACTCCCGTATTACGAAATGGGCCGGCGAGCCGCTCAGCACTTGATCGAAAGCAGGAATGAGCCCTCTATTCATAGGGTTTCATGTCCCCTCGTGGAGCGTAAATCCTGGTGATCGCTGCCACAGAGCACGCTGTAGATCTTCAAAGCGGTAAGTAACACCTGATGAGGAGCAGAACTTGAAGAAAGCCGCAGTACTAACCGTCGCCTTGATACTCAATGCAGGCATATTCAGCACACCAGCAGACGCTGCCGGCGATGCTGAAGCGGGCGGGAAACTCTTTAATCGAATTTGCGGTGGCTGCCATCAAGTAGGCGGTTCGGCCCGGGGTTCTTTTGGTCCGCAGCTCAATGGCATTTTTGGGCGCCGTGCCGGCAGCACGGCGGACTACCAGTACTCTACCGCGATGAAATCATCAGGCGTGGTCTGGACCCGCGAAACGCTGGCTGCCTACATCGAAGCGCCAAAAAAAGTAGTCCCCGGGACCCGCATGATTTTCTGGGGTATCAGCGATCCGGAAAAAATCGAAAACCTGTTGGCCTACCTTCAGACATTTCAGCCGCAATAAACCGTAGTTCCGCAAAAATCATCCAAGTAAAGCCGGACAGAAGGCATTTTGCTGGCCCCGAAGCCTCAAAATCACCGCCAAAATCACTTTATTTTCAGGTGGTTAGGCGGAATGCAAATGCGCAATGTATTGATCATGCCGATCTCGCTGGTACTGGCGAGCATTGCGGTCTCTGTCCAGGCAAGAGAGTTGATGCCCAATGATCGGTTTATGTGCAGTTGGGGGGCGGGTACTGCGGCAAGGGCCCAGGAACTCAAGCTGTCCGGGGTCTCGCTGTATGCCGCTCGCCAGAAGATCCAGGCGTACAAGTTCAGCAAGGGCTGGATGCGGATGATGGCCATGGGCATCACCGAGCAAACCTACGACAGTCAATCGAAGTTCAAGCCCGAGGCTGTCCGGCAGAGTTTCTATGACGAGTGCGTCAAGTATAAGTTGGCGCGTAAATAACGTTTGTCCTGCAGTTACAACCCGGTATCGGGTGGCGTTATCCGTGCCAGCATCACCGTATATTCTTCGGCTGCAATTTGACGAAACTTCATTCGGGTGATGGCCTGGCGTTGCAGGTCATTGTCATCGGGGAACAGGCGGTTGGCCGCGTTCTGGACGACCGCATCGGGTGTCTCGATCCGCGGAAACGGCCCGTCGTACTTGTTGGGGGAATCCCCGGTTGGCACCGCCGGGGTATCGAGTGCCCGCACCAGCAGGAAAACCGGGACGACATCAGCGAGCCCCACCGGAAGTAGCCTGGCCGCGTTTTCCCCCAGATGGCGCCGCACGATAGCCTGGGAACCCAGGCGCAAGGTGAACCGGAAGGGGAATCCGGTGCGGATTGAAAGCAATACCGGATCCGCCGCAGCGACCTGCTCGATCGAGTTGATGCCCTCTGACTCCAGCGTCGCAACCACAGGCAATGTCACGCCTTCAAGGACCAGCAACTTGTCTGAACTGCCGTCCCGCTTGTCCTGGTCGGTGAGTTGGGGAAAGCCCAGTCTTCGCACGATCTTCATCAGCGGATCGATCGGCAAGGTACCCAAGGCAAAGGCGGTGACAATATGCGGGCCATCTCCAGCGCCGGCGTTCATGATCACCATTGCAAGGGGAATGGCCAGGAACAGGCGCAGGGAGTACCAATACACATCGGAAATGTTCAGTGATTTGCGGCGGATACTGAGGACGGAGTCGCTCACGATAAACATGAAAGCCCCCGCCAGCGAGCTGACCAGCAGTGGAACTCCGAGCTTGTACACGCACGCCACTTGAAGCGTGTTGTCGCAGTTGGGGATGACATAGTTGGAGGCGACCAAGGCTGCCGCGGCATACGCCACCAACAAGAGAATGATGAAAGGCACGATAAACGGCACCAATCCATATTGCTCATGGTAGATCCGCGCAAACAAACGCTCGCACAGTTCCGGGTTCTTGTCGGAGCAGGTTCGCCAATCATCCACGGAACCGGTCTGACCCAGCTTTCCTTCGTCCTGGAGTGAATGGATGAGGCTGGTCGACCAGAAGCGTTGCAGATAGGCCGCCAGGGCGCCGCCCTTCAAACTGTTCTGGAATTCGCTGTAGCGGGTAAACCAGCCCATGCTCAGGAACATGATGAGTGGGGCACCACAGATCACCGTGGCGAAGGCAGTGAGGACCACTACAAGGTGGAGGATTGCGCCATCCAGTCCGACCACTTCCACCATGAACAACTGACCGACACCGTTGATGAGCAACAGAATCAGTGCAAGGAGCAGGGCCCGTTGCCGAGGTCTCAGGTGCGACTCCTTGAACAGATAGGTCCTGCGCCTATTGCCATAAGGCTCTTCCATGGGCTTGTTCACCGGACTGCTCCTGACGACCTGAGGTGTTTCTACCGATAACGCTAGCAATGGAAACGGGTTCGTCCAGAATGTCATCACCGCGTGTTAGGTTGTTTTTGAATAACGCCACTCTCGGACTGGAAACAGCGGCTCAAAACATCGAGGGTATGCGCTGGATTTGCGACAGGCCCGGACAGTGAAGCCAATCAATCGGCCCGCCACCGTGACGCTTCCGTTTTCCCAGCGTCTATGACTTTTATAGCCAGTATTGGCTCTCGGCATCTTGGAAGAGGGAGATATTTATGATCGTTAAACCGCGCGTTCGTGGTTTTGTTTGTGTGACTACCCACCCCACTGGCTGCAAAGCCAACGTCAAGAATCAGATCGACTACGTCCGTGCGCAAGGACAGATCACCGATGGGCCAAAGAATGTCCTGGTGCTCGGCGCATCGACCGGTTACGGACTGGCTGCGCGCATCACCGCGGCCTTTGGTTGCGGCGCCAAGACACTAGGCGTGTTCTTCGAGCGTGAAAGCGTCGAGGGCAAACTCGGCACCGCCGGCTGGTATAACACCGCGGCCTTCCACACGTTCGCCGAAGCGGAAGGTCTCTACGCCAAGAGCATCAACGGTGATGCGTTCTCCGATGAAGTCAAGCGCCTGACCATCGAGACCATCAAGCGCGACCTGGGCAAGATCGACCTGGTGGTCTACAGCCTCGCTGCACCGCGCCGTACCGATCCGAAAACCGGTGAAGTCTACAGCTCGACGCTCAAGCCGGTCGGCAAGTCGGTGACCCAGCGCGGCCTGAACACCGACAAGGAAGAGGTCAACGTGACCACCTTGGCCGAAGCGACCCAGGAAGAAATCGACGGTACTGTCAAGGTCATGGGTGGCGAAGACTGGCAGATGTGGATCGACGCCCTGCACGAAGCGGGCGTTCTGGCCGAGGGGGCGAAAACCACTGCCTTCACGTACCTGGGCGAAAAGCTGACCCACGACATTTACTGGAATGGCTCCATTGGTGCGGCGAAGAAAGACCTGGACCAGAAAGTCCTGAGCATTCGCGAGCGCTTGGCGGACCTGGGCGGCGATGCACGGGTTTCGGTATTGAAAGCGGTAGTGACCCAGGCAAGCTCGGCAATCCCGATCATGCCGCTGTACCTGTCCTTGCTGTTCAAGGTCATGAAAGAGCAGGGCACACACGAAGGCTGCATCGAGCAGGTCTACGCGCTCTACAAGGACAGCTTGTTCGGCCATCCTCCGGTCATGGACGAAGAAGGGCGTCTGCGCGCCGATTACAAGGAGCTGGCGCCTGAAGTCCAGGAGCGCGTCAAGCTACTCTGGGATCAGGTCAGCAATGAAAACCTTTACGAACTCACCGACTTTGCCGGTTACAAGGCGGAGTTCCTGCGCCTGTTCGGCTTCGGGATCGAAGGGGTGGACTACGAGGCTGACGTCGATCCGGACGTCAAGATCGCCAACCTGGTCCAGGCTTAAGTCTCAAGGGTAAACAGCTGCCTCGACGTCATGAACGTGAGGCAGCTGCTGTTTGCTGATCATCGAGCCGTGGCTGGATCGGGTGGTGCATCCTTTCCAGCCTCGGCTTGATGCTCGATCGGCCGAAGCTTGAATCGGCAGACATTGCCGCCCCGTACCATGCACTCCGTATGGTCGACTTCGGCCCCCCCCAATGTCCCGATCAATGCCAGATCCAGCTCACACACTACCGGATAGGCCGCGGCCAACCGGTGGAAGACGCAGTTGTGCGCGACGATTTCCTTGTCGTCGGATGAGCGAAAGAACACCTGCGCTTCGTATCCCGTCTGGTTCATGTGCTGCACGATTTTTGTTTCGTCAACCACCTGACGTTCAAGGTCCAGCGCCAGTTTGCGGCCCATACGGCGCATCAGCGAAGCCAGTTCGACGGGGCCGATGATGTCGGCGACTTCTTCAATCAGCACACTGGCCAGCAATTGATAATGGCGAGGGAACTGCTCCCGCGCATGGTCTGTGAGCTGATACAGCTGCTCCGGTCGCCGGCCTGTCGGACGGGTTTCGCCGCGCAGCACCAGTCCGTCACGCTCCAGAGCCGCCAGATGCTGGCGTATCGCGGTGCGTGTGACAGCCAGTTGCTCAGCCAACTCGTCAATGCTCATACCGCCCGCGTGGTGCAGTAGCGCATTGAGCAGGTCCTGCTGTGTACGGCCCAACCCTTCAAACATGGTCTGCACTCGCTCGGTATCAGAACTTGTCCGGGAACTGTTTGACCAGTGCCGCCGTCAGCGTGTCGGCCAGCGCCAGTATATGGGTGCGCATCATCTGCCAGGTCTTCGCTTCGCCGGCATAGTCGTGCGCGGCGAGTTGGTCGATCTGGGCGACATGGTGGCCGCCGTGAGCTGCCAGCATTGTCACCAGTGTGCTTTCAGGCAGGTTGGGGTTGGCGCTGGCGAGAAATGCCGCAATGGCCTTGGCATTGCTCGTCAGTTCTGCGACAGCGGCCTGTTGGCCTTTCTTGTCTTTGGCGACAGTCGCGTCGCTGTAATGTTTCACCGCACCCCAGTGACCGGCAAGCAGCTTGAGCAGTTGATCGGCAGCGGGCTGGCCATACAGCGGAGCAAGGCTGTTAGCGATGCGGGTTGCGTTGTCTACCACCTGAGCGGCGGCGACCTGGGCTTGTTGATGGTTAGCGCTCTGGTTGGCTATCGCGTAATTTCTGGTCCAGGAAATATGCTCGACCCACAGGTCGCGTATCGACAGGCGTGTAGTGAGCGCAGCGCTTTCGGCTGGTGCAGGCGAGGCGGGGGGAGTTTGACTCCAGGCTGGCTGGGCGCAGAGCGCCAACAGCAGCAAAGCCAAGGTTTTGATATTCATGACGGCACCCTCTTGTCGTGGGATTGTCCAACAATATCAATTGAAGCATATAAATATGTTTTTATTGGGCGTGGGCCGGATTTGCAGATCAATGGTCGTTTTGTGCGTCGTTACCCCTGCGTTCACCGCCTAGCAAGGCGAGGTCAATCCACTACGAACAGCTTCGCCCCCATCACCGTCGACGACCGGTGAGACTCCGCATTATCCGCCACCTGATAGCTCATGCCGGGTTTCAGCACGAACTGGCGCCCATCTTCGAGTTCAGTGTGCAGCTCGCCTTCAAGGCACAGCAGGATGTGGCCCTTCAAGCACCAGTGGTCTGCCAGGTAACCGGCGGTGTATTCGATCATTCGCACGCGAATTGCGCCGAACTGCTGGGTGCGCCAATAGGCGCTGCCGCTTTCGCCAGCGTGCACGGTGGGTTCGACGGTCGACCAGTCGGTGGTGCCGAACGGGATGGCTGCTATATCCATGGCGAGCTCTTGAAGTCGGGAGAGAGAACCGATTTACGCAGCTGGCGGCAGGTTGTCAATGGATGGGGTTTCTGCAGAAGCTGAACCCGGGCTGTCAGCCTGCAATGTTTCATTATGTTTCAGCTGATCTGGCGGCGTAGGATGCTTGACTCGGATCGTGCATCGCCTCGTTTCCAGCCAAGGGGAACTGAACAATGAAGTTGAACCTCGTCAAAGTCTTTTTGATCACCGGCACGTTGTTGTTGAGCGCGTGCTCTGGCGTGACAACCAGCAGCTGTTTTTCAGACGATTGCCATCAATTCGACGGCCGTAGTGCCAACAAGATGAGTTTTGGTGGTAGCCCGATCGGCAACAGCTTCAATCAATACAGTTCGGGGCTGTTGCAGCACGACTGATTCGGCCATTCGCAAACCGCATACGCCGATGGCAATCATCGGCGTACTGATCTCTGTGTTTCCACAATCCTAAACGTACGGCTGGCCGCTGAATCCCCGTGGGAGCCGTTGCTGGCCCGGCATCTCGCTGAGTCTTTTGATCCAGGACGCGCGCCAGTCAATCGCGGCATGTGGGACTTTGGCTCTACGCGCCGCTCGACGTGCAGCGTTGCGAGCGTCTTTTCGGGCGTCCTTGAACGCGTCGGTATTGCGGCAGCTGCGGCATTTGACCCGGGAAAATTCAGTCGTAGAGGCGAGGTTGCTGCCATGGCGGCCGCAGGCCAGGTGCCCGGCAGTCTTATAGTGAGTCACCATCAGTGGATCTCCTTTGCAAGGATTTCGGCGTAGCGCAAGGGTCACTTGCCACATCCCTGTCGGTGACTCTGCTCTTCTGTCTGGACTCGCTGCCCGCTCAACGGTGTGAGGGTGGTCAGAGGCCGCGATCCCATTACTATTAATGACACCTGGGTGACCGACGCGTTCGATCTGAAATGTCGAGGACTGCACGGGGGTGTTTTTCTTCAATACAGGCCTATCAGTGTTCTCCTACTTTGGGCGCCGGGATGTCCCGAAGTTATTGAAGAAGGTGTGCAATGAGTCTGATCATTTCCATGGCCGCGTTTGCGCTGGCGTCGTCGATCACCCCCGGGCCGGTGAACATCGTTGCACTGAGCTCCGGCGCGCAGTACGGCTTTCGCGCCAGCCAACGGCATGTAGCGGGTGCAACGCTGGGGTTTGTGCTGTTACTGGTGTTGATGGGGTTGGGCCTGCATGAACTGCTAAAACTCTGGCCATCGCTGACACGGGCGGTGCAGTTGTTCGGGGTGGCGTTCCTGTTGTTCATGGCCTGGAAGCTCGCCACTGACGATGGGCGGCTCAGTGCGGGTGATTCAGGGCAAGCGCCGACGATGTTCTACGGCGCGCTGATGCAATGGCTGAACCCGAAAGCCTGGCTGGCCTGTGTCGCGGGGATGGGGGCTTTTGTTGCCGATGGCGAAGCGCAGCTGGTCTGGCAGTTTGCCGCGGTGTATCTGGTGGTCTGCTACCTGTCGGTGGCCTGCTGGGCTTATGCCGGAACCTTTCTGCGACAGTACCTGAGCAATGCCGGCGGCATGCGGTTGTTTAACCGGTTCATGGCGTCGTTGCTGGCGGTGAGTGCGGGTTACTTGCTGTTGCCATAAATCTCGGGCTTCAACCGCGATACTGCCCCGGCGTCGCGGCCAAATGCTGTTTGAACGCTCGCTGAAAATGCGCCTGATCAGAGAACCCGGCTTCCAGCGCCACGTCGGCAATCAACTTGCCTCGACGCAGTTGGCTGCGGGCGAACTGGATGCGATGGTTGACCAGAAACGCGTGGGGCGTCATGCCGTAATGCTGCTTGAAAGCACGGATCAGGTATGACGCCGACAGATCTGCCGCCTCGCAGATGTCTTCGAGTTTCAGCGACTGGGTGCAGTTGTCGCGGATGTACTCGGCCGCTCGCTCCAGCTTGAGGTTGGGTTCGCGAACGCTCAACTCAGCCGGATTGAGCGTTTGCTGCACTTCAGTAAAAAACGCTACGGCGGCACTGTGTTTTTGCAGCGTCTCCAGCTGTTCGTCGAGCAATATGTCATACAGCTGATTGAGCGCGCTAAACAGCCCGGCGTCGTTGCAGTGGGTGGTTGAAAAGCGCCGAAAGCCCAGCTCTTTGCTGAACCCCAGTTGATGCTGAAGGTCGTTCAACCACGGCGTATCGACATATAGCATGCGATAAGACCAGGGCTGATTGTCGATCGGGTTACAGGCATGGACATCGCCCGGGTTCATCAGCACCACGGTGCCGCTGCCGACTTCAAACGCGGCGTGTTCATGGAGATAGGTGCTGCGCCCGGCGGTGATCGCACCGATGGAAAAAAACTCGTGGGAATGTCGGGCGTAACAGACTTCGCGGCCATCAGCGATGGAGCGTGCTTCGATGAAAGGCAGTGCGTCATCGCGCCAGAAGCGAGGGGCTTTGTCGGCATTTTTGGCGATGGCGTGTTTCATCCGCGAGCGTCCTTTGGCAGTTCAGTTGGGGAGTGTATTAGCTCTCGCCATTAAAGGCTCGCTCGAGTGTGGCGATGTCGAGTTTCTTCATCTGCAACATCGCCTGCATGACGCGCTGGGATTTGGCGGTGTCCCTGTCGGTCATCATATCCATCATCACCACCGGCACGATTTGCCAGGACAGGCCGAACTTGTCCTTGAGCCAGCCGCATTGCTGGGCCTGTTTGTCACCACCGGCAGACAGCGCATTCCAGAAGTGGTCGATTTCATACTGGGTATGGCAGTTGACCTGGAATGAGATGGCCTCGTTAAAGCGAAACACCGGGCCGCCATTGAGCGCGGTGAAGGTCTGGCCGTCGAGTACGAAGCTGACGGTCATCACCGAACCCTCGGGTCGGCCATGGAGCTCGAAACCGGCTTTGCCATAGTGAGTGATGGCGGTAATGGTCGAGTGCTCGAACACTGAACAGTAGAACTGTGCAGCGGCTTCGGCCTGATCGTCGAACCACAGGCAGGGCGTGAGTTTCTGAATGCGCGACATGAAGGTTCTCCTCCAGGAATGATCAGGCTGGACTTTTAGCGTAGTCAGCCGATGGTCGTCAGGCGTAACCGTCAATCGACAAGATCAGCGCGTCCATGCATTGGAGGTAGTCATAATGACAATTCATAGGGTCATTTAGACCTGTCTGGACTTGAGTCATATTGACCATATAGGCTGCAAAGTATTGTTTTATAGGGCTTTGAAAGCTGGCACGCGACTTGATAGTACGATACGTACAACTGAACCGCTTCAGGAGGACGCCACAATGTTCGAATTCTTCAATAACTCTCAGAATGTTCTGCACCTGTCGAGCAAAGGTTCGATCGGCGCGGAGGTCTGAGATGTCATCGATCAAGCACGTACCACTCTGGAGCCTGGGGTTTCGGCCATTTTTCCTCGCCGGCAGCGCGTTCGCCTGTATAGCGCTGGCGGTCTGGGGTTTATGGCTTTACGGGCGTTTGCCCGGCTCGCAACCGGTGGGCGGGATGCTCGCGTGGCATCGACATGAAATGCCGTTCGGGTTTGCCGCGGCGATCATCGGTGGTTTCCTGCTGACCGCCGTGCCCAACTGGACCGGCCGCCCCGGTTTGTCCGGCTGGCCGCTGCTGGGGTTGCTGTTGGTGTGGCTGGTGGCTCGCTTGGCCTGGTTGATGCCGCTTTCCGCGCCGTGGCTGCTGGCGTTGCAAGTGCCTTTTCTGCCGCTGCTGGCTGTGGCGCTGGGACGCGACCTGATCGCCGCACGCAAACGCGAGAACTACCCGATTCTGCTGATGATCAGTGTGCTGGCTGGGTGTCAGTTGCTGACCTTGTGGGGCATGGTTCAAGACGACATCACATTGCAGCGGCGCGGCGTGCTGGGGGCATTGTGGCTGGTCGCTGCGTTGATGAGCGTGATCGGCGGGCGGGTGATTCCATTTTTCATCCAGCGTGGTTTGAGTCGCCCTCAAGGAGCCATTGCGCAGCCACTGCAAACCAAAGTGCTGTTGATCGCCAGCCTGTTGGTGGTGTTGATGATCGGCGCGGGGTTCAACGACACGCCGAGGCCTTGGCTGGCGGCGTTGTTCGTGTTGATCAGCGGTCTGCATCTGATTCGTCTGTGGCGCTGGTATGACAACGGCATTTGGCGTGTGCCGCTGCTGTGGTCGTTGTACCTGGCGTATGCCTGGCTGTTGATTGCCGCGTTGGCCATGGCGCTGTGGCAACTGGGTGTGATGCCGCAACAAAGTCTCGCCACCCATTCATTGGCAGTCGGTGGTATTGGCGGGTTGGTGCTGGCGATGATTGCGCGCGTCAGCCTCGGTCATACCGGACGCCTGTTGCAGCCGCCAAAAGCCGTAGTGCTCGGATTTGGTCTGGTGTTGCTGGCCGGGGTCTGTCGGGTCTTTGTCGTGCCTTTCAGCACTCATGGATTGGCCATTTCGGCGTTGTTCTGGTGCGCCGCGTTTGCACTGTTTTTATTGCGCTATACGCGGATCCTGCTGGGGCCGAGGGTGTAGGTCGGTTGATGGTTTGAAACATAGGGCTGCTTCCTGGGAAGTGGCCCTTTTTTGTGACCGGTGGTCGCGCAAATCAAGGCTTCGGGAAAATTGCGCTTAGCTCAATGGATAAACCGAGGCGCGCGTAGGCAGTCGTTGCCACAGTGACGCCATGAAAGGACATCGTGAGTGACTGAGGAGACCGCCGTGCTGACGCTCAATATCAATGGCAAAGACCAATCCCTGGAAGTGCCCGGCGACATGCCGCTGTTGTGGGTATTGCGCGATGTCGCGCACTTGACCGGCACCAAGTTCGGCTGCGGCATGGCCCAGTGCGGCGTCTGCACGGTGCATGTCGACGGCGCGCCGTTACGCTCCTGCATCACTCCGGCGGCAGCCGTCGCCAATGGCCAGAAAATCATCACCATCGAGGGGCTGTCGAGCGACGGTTCGCACCCGGTGCAGCGCGCCTGGGCCGAAATCGACGTGGTGCAATGCGGTTACTGTCAGTCGGGGCAGATCATGTCGGCGGCGGCTTTATTGGCGAAAATCCCGTCGCCGAGCGACAGCGATATCGATCAGGCGCTGTCGGGCAATATCTGTCGGTGCGGGACCTACCCGCGCATTCGTGCGGCGGTCAAACGTGCTGCGCAAATCGGGGAGGTATGACGATGAGCACGAAGATCGAGACTTCTCGACGGGACTTTTTGAAAAACAGTGCCGTGCTCGGTGCCGGGCTGGTGGTGGCGTTTGTCATTCCGGGAGCCAATCGCTTTGCACAGGCTGCTTCGACGCCGGACGCGGTGTTCGCCCCCAACGCCTTTTTGCGCATCGCGCCCGATGGCAGCGTGACCATTCTGTTAGGGCACTCCGAAATGGGGCAGGGGATCTGGACCGGCCTGACCATGCTGATCGCCGAAGAACTGGACGCCGACTGGACGAAGATCCGCGTCGAGCATGCACCGGCATCGGCAGCCGATTATGGTCTGCCAGCCTTCGGTAACATGCAGATTACCGGCGGCTCGACCTCGACCTGGATGGAGTTCGACCGCTACCGTCAGGCCGGCGCAGCTGCACGCTTGATGTTGATCGAGGCCGCCGCCAAGCGCTTCAACGTTGCACCCTCGAAGATACGAACCGAACCGGGCGTGGTGATCGCCGGCGATCAGCGCGCCACTTACGGTGAGTTGGCCAGTGACGCCGGCAAGCTGCCAACGCCGGATCCGGCGTCGATCAAGCTCAAGGACGCCAAGGACTGGAAGATCATTGGCAAACCAACCAAGCGCCTGGATACCCCGGAAAAAATCACCGGCCAGGCGAAATTTGGCATGGATGTGCAGTTCGATGGATTGCTGACGGCCATGGTCGCGCGCTCGCCGGTGTTCGGTGGTAGCGTCAAATCCTTCGACGGCGCAGCGGCATTGGCGCTGCCGGGCGTGCATAAAGTCGTGCAGGTGCCGACGGGCATAGCTGTGGTGGCCGATCATTATTGGGCCGCCAAACTCGGCCGCGATGCGCTGAAAATCGACTGGGACCTGGGGCCCAACGCCGCTCTGGACAGTGATGTCTTGCTGCAAAACTTCCGCAAACTGGCCGCGATCCCCGGTACCCCGGCCAGCCAGGCGGGCGACATCAGTGCCGCGTTGAGCAAGGCAGTGAAGACGATTGATGTTGAATACAGCGTTCCCTACCTGGCGCATGCGCCGATGGAGCCGCTCAACTGCACGGTGAAAATCACCCCGGACAAATGCGAGATCTGGACCGGCACCCAATTCCAGACGCTGGACCAAATGATCGCGGCGAAAATCACCGGGCTCAAACCCGAGCAGGTCGAGATTCATACCGAATTCCTCGGCGGCGGTTTTGGCCGTCGAGCCAATCCGACCTCGGACTTTGTCAGTGAAGCGGTGCAAGTCGCCAAGGCGGCCTGCGCGCCAGTGAAAACCGTCTGGTCGCGGGAAGATGACATACGCGGTGGTTACTACCGCTCGGCGTTCCTCCATAAGGCGCGCATTGGCCTGGACGCCAAGGGCATGCCCCAGGCTTGGCAGCACGTACTGGTCGGGCAGTCGATCATGGACGGCACCTCGTTCGAGGCGACGATGGTCAAGAATGGCGTCGACGCCACCTCGGTCGAAGGCGTGGCCGACAGCCCCTACATCAAGGGCCTGGCCAACCATCTGGTCGATCTGCATTCGCCGAAAACCGGCATCAGCGTGTTGTGGATGCGTTCTGTGGGGCACACGCACACCGCATTTGTCGTCGAGTCACTGATCGATGAACTGGCCACGGCGGCCGGCAAGGACCCGGTGGAATACCGACGGACCTTGCTCAAGGAACATCCACGACATCTGGGTGTGCTGAACCTGGCGGTAGAGAAGGCCAACTGGAAGGCGCCGCTGCCTGCGGGGCACGCGTTGGGCGTGGCGGTGCATGAGTCTTTTGGCAGTTACGTCGCGCAGGTGGCCGAGGTGTCCCAGGACAACCTGAAGATCCGCGTGCACCGCGTGGTCTGTGCGGTTGATTGCGGTGTTGTGGTGAACCCGGCGAGCATCGCTGCGCAGATGGAGTCGGGCATCACCTTTGGCCTGGGGTTCACCTTGCACAGCAAGCTGACCTTCAAGGACGGGAAAGTGGTGCAGTCCAATTACCATGACTTTCAGGTGTTGCGCCTGAATGAGATGCCCGTGGTCGAGGTGCACATCGTCCCCAGCACAGAAAAGCCGGGCGGTATCGGCGAGACCGGGGTACCACCGACGGCGCCGGCGGTGGCCAATGCGGTGTTCGCCCTGACCGGGCAACGCTTGCGTGAACTGCCGTTGCAACTGGCGGGGGTGTGAGATGAGGCGGCGCTGAAGGTTACTTGGCGAACAACTGCCCGATGTCCTTGAACGCCTTGAACTCCAGCGCGTTGCCGCACGGGTCGAACAGAAACATCGTCGCCTGTTCGCCCACCAGTCCTTTGAAGCGAATACCGGGCTCGATCACGAAGCGCGTGCCCAGCGACGTGAGCCGTTCGGCCAGGGATTCCCATTCTTCCATCGACAGCACCACGCCAAAATGCGGGACCGGCACGTCGTGACCGTCCACGGCATTGGTGTGGGCGGATTCCTGGGTGGCGGTTTTCGGGTGTTCATGGATAACCAATTGATGGCCGAAAAAGTTGAAGTCCACCCAGTGCTCGCTTGAGCGTCCTTCCTCCAGGCCGAACACCTGGCCATAGAAAAGCCGCGCGGCTGCAAGGTCATACACCGGAATGGCCAGATGAAAAGGGGAGAGACGCATGATGTTCAAGCCTCGATGACAGGAGAGTTGAGCTGATTCTAGTCTTGTGATTTTTGATTAAAAGACGATAATTTTTGCCTCCAGCTCAAATAAAATCGATCAATCGAGGCGCTCATGCTGCGTGAACTGAAAACCTTCATCGCAGTGACTCGCTATGGCACGTTCGCCGCAGCTGGCATGCACATTGGCCTCACGCAGTCGGCCGTCAGCGCGCAAATGCGCAACCTGGAGCAGGCGCTGGGTATTCGCCTGTTTGACCGCACCGGGCGCCAGGCCATCCTCAATGCAGCGGGGCAGCGAGCGTTGCCGATGGCCCGGGAAATCCTCGAAACCTTTCAGCGCATGGCGGTCAGTGACGACGTCAGTGAGTTTCGCGGCGAATTGAGAGTCGGCGCTGTGGCGACCGCCCAAACCGGTTTGCTGCCTCAGGCATTGCTGCGCTTGCGGCAGCAGGCACCGTTGCTCGAGCCAAAACTGGTGCCCGGCGTATCACTCAACCTGTTGAGTCAGGTCGACGCTGGCGAACTTGATCTGGCGATCCTGATCAAGCCACCCTTTGAGTTGCCCAAGGAGCTGTCGGCCCAAGTGATCCGGCAGGAGCCTTTTGTGTTGATCGTGCCGCTGGACCTTGAAGGCGAGGATCCGTTGCAGATACTCAGCACGCATCCGCATGTGCGTTATGACCGCAACTCGTTCGGTGGCCGGCTGGTGACAGGCTTTCTGCGCGAGCAGCAGATTGAGGTCAAAGTCGCGCTGGAGCTCGATGAGCTGGAGGCAATCGTGAAAATGGTCGAGTGCGGGCTTGGGGTGGCGCTGATTCCCCGGGCGGGGCTCTGGCTTGAGTACGGGGCCAAAGTCAGGATCATCTCGCTGGGCGAACTGACGTTCTATCGGGAGATCGTGCTGTTGCAGCGCTACAGCCAGCGCACACAACCGATCCAGCAGTTGTTTGCGCGGTGTCTGACACAGATCGAAGATTGAACACAAATCCCTGTGGGAGCGAGCTTGCTCGCGATGAGGCCATAACATTCAGCGTCAATGTCGCCTGTCAGAACGCTATCGCGAGCAGGCTCGCTCCCACAGTGGTTCGTGGCGGGGCTGAAATGACTGCCACAAAAAACCCGCCATTCGGCGGGTTTCTTGTTAAAGCGCGAAGATCACTCTTCGATGTTGCCCATGGCGGTGGTGTTGAAGCCGCCGTCCACGTACATGATTTCGCCGCTGATGCCGGACGCCAGGTCCGAGCACAGGAAGGCGCCGGCGTTGCCGACTTCTTCGATGGTGACGTTGCGACGCAGCGGTGTTTGCGCTTCGTTGGCGGCCAGCATTTTACGGAAGTTCTTGATGCCGGAAGCGGCCAGGGTGCGGATCGGGCCAGCCGATACGGCGTTGACGCGGGTGCCTTCCGGGCCCAGGGAGCCGGCCAGGTAACGTACGCCAGCTTCCAGGGAAGCCTTGGCCATGCCCATTACGTTGTAGTTCGGCATGGTGCGCTCGGCGCCCAGGTACGACAGGGTCAGCAGGCTGCCATTGCGGCCTTTCATCATCTCGCGGCCCGCTTTGGCCAGGGCCACGAAGCTGTAGGCGCTGATGTCGTGAGCGATGCGGAAACCTTCACGGGTGGTGGCTTCGGTGAAGTCGCCGTCCAGTTGGTCGCCCGGAGCGAAGCCAACGGAGTGCACGATGCAATCCAGGCCGTCCCATTTTTTGCTCAGTTCTTCGAAAACCTTGGCGATTTCTTCATCGCTGGCCACGTCGCACGGGAAGCACAGCTCAGGGCTCGAACCCCAGCCTTGTGCGAACTCTTCGACACGACCCTTGAGTTTGTCGTTCTGATAAGTGAAGGCAAGCTCAGCGCCCTCGCGATGCATGGCGGCAGCGATACCGGATGCGATGGACAGCTTGCTGGCGACACCGACGATCAGTACGCGCTTACCGGCGAGAAAACCCATGTGTTGCTCCTCTTTCAGGTTATTGCGCAGTGGCTGGAGCCAGGAAAGCGGCCTCCAGCAACTGCTGTGTATAAGGATGTTGCGGTGCGGCAAAGATACCTTGCGCGTCACCTTGTTCGACCACTTGGCCGTGCTTGATCACCATCAACTGGTGACTCAGCGCTTTAACCACCGCCAGGTCATGGCTGATGAACAGATACGTCAGGTTGTACTTGCTTTGCAGTGAGCGCAGCAGTTCAACCACTTGGCGTTGTACGGTGCGGTCGAGGGCCGAGGTCGGCTCGTCCAGCAAGATCAACGCCGGTTTCAGCACCAGGGCCCGGGCGATGGCGATTCTCTGCCGTTGTCCGCCGGAAAACTCATGGGGATAGCGGTGCCGGGTTGCCGGGTCCAGACCGACTTCCTTGAGTGCCGCGATAATCGCCAGTTCCTGCTCGGCCTCTGTACCGATCCGGTGTATCCGCAGGCCTTCGCCAACGATCTGGCTCACGCTCATCCGTGGGCTCAGGCTGCCGAAGGGGTCCTGGAAGACCACCTGCATTTCCCGCCGCAGCGGCCTTACCTGTTGCTGCGACAGGCAGTCCAACGACTTGCCTTCAAAACGGATCGCGCCTTTGCTGGCAATCAACCGCAAAATCGCCAGACCCAGCGTGGACTTGCCCGAACCGCTCTCGCCGACAATGCCCAGGGTCTGCCCCTGGGGCAGGCTGAAGTTGATTCCGTCCACCGCTTTGACGTAATCGACGGTGTTGCGCAAAAAGCCTTTTTTGATCGGGAACCAGACTTTCAGGTCCTCGACTTGCAGCAGTGGCGGGCCGATGACATTGGTTGCCGGGTTGCCACGAGGCTCCGCTGCCAGCAGCTCCCGGGTGTAAGGGTGCTGCGGCGCGCGGAACAACTCCTCGCACGACGCCTGTTCAACGATGCAACCCTTCTGCATGACACATACGCGATGCGCGACTCTTTGGACCAGATTCAAGTCGTGGCTGATCAGCAGCAGGGCCATGCCCAGGCGGGCTTGCAGCTCCTTGAGCAGTTCGAGGATTTTCAGCTGAACCGTCACGTCCAGCGCGGTGGTCGGTTCGTCGGCGATCAGCAGTTCCGGTTCGTTGGCCAAGGCCATGGCGATCATCACGCGCTGACGCTGGCCACCGGACAATTCGTGGGGCAGGGCCCTGAGCCGTTTGTGCGGTTCGGGAATGCCCACCAGTTCCAGCAGCTCCAGGGTGCGCTGGGTCGCGACTTTGCCGGTCAGGCCTTTGTGAATGCCCAGCACCTCGTTGATCTGTTTCTCGATCGAGTGCAGCGGGTTCAGCGAAGTCATCGGCTCCTGAAAGATCATCGCAATCCGGTTGCCACGAATGTGCCGGATGGTTTTCTCTTTCAGCGACAGCAGGTCGTGTCCGGAGTAGGTGATGGTGCCGGTGGGGTGGCGCGCCAAGGGGTAGGGCAGCAGGCGCAGGATCGAGTGCGCTGTCACCGATTTGCCGGAGCCGCTTTCGCCGACCAGTGCCAGGGTTTCACCGCGCTTGATGTCGAAGCTGACGCCTTCCACCACCCGCTGTGTGTGCTCGCCGACCACAAACTCGACAGAGAGGTTGCGCACTTCGATCAGATTGTCCTGATTCATTTCACTTCCTCGGGTCGAAGGCATCGCGAGCGGACTCGCCGATAAACACCAGCAAACTCAACATCAGCGCCAGCACCGCAAAGGCGCTCATGCCCAGCCACGGCGCTTGCAGGTTGGATTTGCCCTGAGCCACCAGTTCACCCAGCGATGCACTGCCTGCCGGCAGGCCGAAGCCGAGGAAGTCCAGCGCGGTCAGGGTGCCGATAGCGCCCGTGAGGATGAACGGCATGAAGGTCATGGTCGAGACCATGGCGTTGGGCAGGATGTGCTGGAACATGATTGCGCCATTCTGCATGCCCAGCGCGCGGGCGGCGCGTACGTATTCCAGGTTACGCCCACGCAGGAACTCGGCGCGGACCACGTCGACCAGGCTCATCCAGGAAAACAGCAGCATGATCCCCAGCAGCCACCAAAAGTTTGGCTGCACGAAACTGGCGAGGATGATTAACAGGTACAGCACCGGTAAACCCGACCAGATCTCCAAAAAGCGCTGCCCGGCCAGATCGACCCAGCCGCCATAGAAACCCTGCAAGGCACCGGCAATCACGCCGATGATCGAACTGAGAATGGTCAGCGTCAGCGCAAACAGCACTGACACCCGGAAGCCGTAAATCACCCGCGCCAGCACGTCGCGGCCCTGATCATCGGTGCCCAGCAGATTGTCTGCCGAGGGCGGTGCCGGTGCCGGGACTTTCAGGTCGTAGTTGATGCTTTGGTAGCTGAACGGAATCGGCGCCCATAGGGTCCAGGCGTCCTTGGCCTTGAGCAGTTCGCGGATGTAAGGGCTCTTGTAGTTGGCTTCCAGCGGGAATTCGCCGCCGAAGGTGGTTTCCGGGTAGCGCTTGAGTGCCGGGAAATACCATTGGCCGTCGTAATGCACCGCCAGCGGCTTGTCGTTGGCGATCAGCTCGGCACCGAGGCTCGCGCCAAACAGGATCAAAAACAGCCACAGCGACCACCAGCCGCGCTTGTTGGCCTTGAACCGTTCGAAACGTCGGCGATTGAGAGGGGACAGGTTCATCTCAATGCTCCCGGTGTTCGAAGTCGATCCGTGGATCGACCAGGGTGTAGGTGAGGTCGCCGATCAGTTTCACCACCAGCCCCAGCAGGGTGAAGATGAACAGGGTGCCGAACACCACCGGGTAGTCACGGTTGATCGCCGCTTCAAAACTCATCAGGCCCATGCCGTCGAGCGAGAAGATCACTTCCACCAACAATGAGCCGGTGAAGAAAATCCCGATGAAGGCCGAAGGGAAGCCGGCGATCACCAGCAGCATGGCGTTGCGAAACACATGGCCATACAGCACGCGGTGCCGGGTCAGGCCCTTGGCCTTGGCGGTGACGACGTACTGTTTGTTGATCTCGTCGAGGAAGCTGTTTTTGGTCAACAGGGTCATGGTTGCGAAGTTACCGATCACCAGTGCCGTCACCGGCAGCGCGATGTGCCAGAAGTAATCGCGTATCTTGCCGGCCCAGCTCAATTCACTGAAGTTGTTCGAGGTCAGGCCGCGCAGGGGAAACCAGTCCAGGTAGCTGCCGCCGGCAAATACCACGATCAGCAGGATCGCAAACAGGAACGCCGGAATCGCGTAGCCGACGATGATCGCCGAACTGGTCCACACGTCGAAGTGGCTGCCGTGCCGGGTGGCCTTGGCGATCCCCAGCGGGATCGACACCAGGTACATGATCAGCGTGCTCCAGAGCCCGAGGGAGATCGACACCGGCATCTTTTCCTTGATCAGGTCGATGACCTTGGCGTCACGGAAGAAGCTGTCGCCGAAATCCAGGGTGGCGTAGTTCTTGATCATGATCCACAAGCGTTCCGGCGCCGACTTGTCGAAGCCGTACATGTGCTCGATTTCCTTGACCAGCGCCGGGTCCAGGCCCTGCGCGCCGCGATAGCTGGAACCGGCCACCGAGACTTCGGCACCGCCGCCGGCAATGCGGCTGGTAGCGCCTTCGAAGCCTTCGAGCTTGGCGATCATCTGTTCCACCGGGCCGCCGGGGGCGGCCTGGATGATCACGAAGTTGATCAGCAGAATGCCGAACAGGGTTGGAATGATCAGCAACAGTCGCCGAAAAATATACGCCAGCATCTTATTGCTCCATGCCCGCAGGATCGGCTTGTTCTTTGGTCAGCACTTCGATCGCAGGTTTAGCATCGGGTTTGACCCACCAGGTGGAAATGCCCACGTCATTGGTCGGTGGGACTTTCGGGTGGCCAATGTGATTCCAGTACGCCACGCGCCAGGTCTTGATGTGCCAGTTGGGGATCACGTAATAGCCCCATTGCAACACCCTGTCGAGCGCCCGGGCATGGGCCACCAGGCTTTTGCGCGAGTCGGCGTTGATCAGCTCTTCGACCAGTTCATCGACTACCGGGTCTTTCAGGCCCATGTAATTGCGGCTGCCGGGTTTGTCGGCGCTTTCGGACTTCCAGAACTCGCGCTGCTCGTTGCCCGGTGAGCTGGATTGCGGGAAGCTGCCAACCACCATGTCGAAGTCGCGCGAACGCACGCGGTTGATGTACTGCGACACATCGACCCGACGAATCACCAGGTCAATCCCCAGGTCGCTCATGTTGCGTTTGAACGGCAACAGCACCCGCTCGAATTCGGTCTGCGCCAGCAGGAATTCGATGCTTACCGGTTTGCCATTGGTATCGACCATCTTGTCGTCGACGATTCGCCAGCCGGCTTCCTGCAGCAGTTGATAGGCCTTGCGCTGTTGGGCACGGATCATTCCGCTGCCGTCACAGACGGAGTTCTGGAACGCTTCGCTGAAGACCTGATCGGGGATCTTGCCCCGGAACGGATCGAGGATCGCCAGTTGATCCTGATCCGGCAGGCCGGTGGCGGCCATTTCCGAGTTTTCGAAGTAGCTTCGGGTGCGCGCGTAGGCACCGTTGAACAGCTGCTTGTTGGTCCATTCAAAATCCAGCAACAGGCTCAGGGCCTGACGCACGCGCACGTCCTGGAACACCGGGCGGCGCAGGTTGAAGACAAAACCTTGCATGCCGGTGGGGTTGCCGTTCGGGATCTGTTCCTTGATCAGGCGACCCTCGGTGACGGACGGCGTGTTGTAGGCGTTGGCCCAGTTTTTCGCGCTCATCTCCTGCCAGTAATCGAACTGTCCGGCCTTCAGTGCTTCCAGCGCGACGGTGTTGTCGCGGTAGTAATCGATGGTCATGTTGTCGAAGTTGTAAAAGCCCCGATTGACCGGCAGGTCCTTGCCCCAGTAGTCCTTGACCCGCTCATAGCGGACCGAGCGCCCGGCCTTGACCTCACTGACCTTGTACGGGCCGCTGCCCAGCGGAATCTCCAGATTGCCCTTGCTGAAGTCGCGGTGTTCCCACCAGTGCTTGGGCAATATCGAGAGCTGTCCAAGGATCAGCGGCAGCTCGCGGTTGCTGGTGTGCTTGAAGGTGAACAGCACCCGCAACGGGTCCTCGGCGATCACGTTGTCGACGTCGCTGTAGTAACCGCGAAAGAGCGGCGAACCGCTTTTCATCAGGGTCTGGAAGCTGAACACCACATCTTCGGCACGCACCGGGTGGCCATCATGAAAACGCGCTTCGGGGCGCAGGTAGAAGCGCACCCAGCTGTTGTCCGGAGCCTTTTCGATTTTGCCGGCGATCAAGCCATATTCGGTAAACGGCTCATCGAGCCCCTGTTTGGCCAGGGTGTCGTAGATCAGGCCAATGTCATCAGCCGGCACGCCCTTGCTGATGAACGGGTTGAGGCTGTCGAAGCCACCGAAGCCGGCCTGGCGGAAGGTCCCGCCCTTGGGCGCGTCCGGGTTCACGTAGTCGAAATGCTTGAAATCGGCCGGGTATTTCGGCGGCTCGTTGTACAGGGTCAAGGCGTGCTGCGGGGCAGCCTGGGCCGTGCAGGCAAGCCCCGCAAAGACCAGACCCAGCAGGGTACGCAAACGCATCATTGGGCTTTCTCCGAAGTCTTCAGCCACCACGCATTCAGCCCCAGGGTGTAGGGCGGCGTGGTGACGAAGGCGAACCGGTTGCGGTACGCCAGGCGATGATAATTGATATACCAGTTGGGGATGCAGTAGTGCTGCCACAGCAGCACCCGGTCCAGCGCTTTGCCGGCCGCCAGTTGCTCGTCACGGGATTTTGCCGCGAGCAGCTGTTCCAGCAAATGATCGACCACCGGGTTGGCAACACCCGCGTAATTCTTGCTGCCCTTGACCGAGGCCTGGCTCGAGTGGAAGTACTGCCACTGCTCAAGTCCGGGGCTGAGGGTCTGGTCGAGGGTCATCAGGATCATGTCGAAATCGAACTGGTCCAGACGCTGCTTGTATTGGGCGCGGTCGACGGTGCGCAGGTGCGCGTCAATACCGATACTGGCGAGGTTCTCGGCGTACGGCTGGAGAATGCGCTCCAGGTTCGGATTGACCAGCAGGATCTCGAAACGCAGTGGCTGACCGGTCGCATTCTGCAGGCGCTGGCCATTGAGCTTCCAGCCAGCCTCGGCGAGCAAACCCAGCGCCCGGCGCAGGGTTTCCCGGGGGATGCCGCGGCCGTCGGTCTGCGGCAGGCTGAAGGGCTCGGTGAACAGCTTGGCGGGCAACTGATCGCGGTAGGGCGAGAGCATCAGCCATTCATGGCCGACCGGAACGCCTGTGGCTGTGAATTCGCTGTTGGGGTAATAGCTTATGGCCCGTTTGTAGGCACCGCTGAACAGGGCGCGGTTGGTCCATTCGAAGTCGAACATCAAGCCCAGGGCTTCACGCACCTTGTCGTCGGCGAACGTGCTGCGCCGGGTGTTCATGAACAGGCCCTGGGTCTGGGTCGGAATCTGGTGGTCGATCTGCGCCTTGATCACCTCGCCACGCCGCACGGCCGGGAAGCTGTAGCCGTTGGCCCAGTTCTTGGCCTGGTGCTCGATGTAGATGTCGAACTCGCCGGCCTTGAAGGCCTCGAACGCCACGTCGCTGTCGCGGTAAAACTCGACCTCGACGCGATCATAGTTGTACTTGCCGCGATTGACCGGCAGGTCCTTGCCCCAGTAATCCTTGACCCGCTCGAACACCAGCTGCCGTCCCGGCTGAACCTCGGTGATGCGGTAAGGGCCACTGCCTAGCGGCGGTTCGAAGGTGGTGGCCTTGAAGTCGCGACCTTCCCAGTAATGCTGCGGCAACACCGGCAACTCGCCCAGGCGCTGGATCAGCAACGGATTGCCGGCACGCTTGAACACGAAACGGATGCGCTGTGGGGTGAGGATGTCGACGCGCTGCACTTCCTGAAGGTTGGTGCGGTATTGCGGATGACCTTCCTTGAGCAGCAAGCGATAGGAGAACGCGACGTCGTAGGCGGTGATCGGCGTGCCGTCGTGAAAGCGTGCTTGCGGGCGCAGGTTGAACACTACCCAGCTGCGGTCTTCGCTGTATTCGACTGACTGGGCGATCAGCCCGTAACTGGAGGCGGGTTCATCGCCGGACGGCGCGTACTGGCCGGTACCGACCATCAACGGTTCGTTCAGCTCGTTGATGCCGTACTGCAGGAAATTCGGGGTCGCAACCGGGCTGGTGCCCTTGAAGGTGTAGGGGTTGAGCGTATCGAAGGTGCCAAACGCCATGACCCGCAATGTACCGCCCTTGGGCGCTTGCGGATTGACCCAGTCGAAGTGGGTGAATTTGGCCGGGTACTTGAGTGTGCCGAACTGCGCATAACCATGGCTTTCGCTGATCGTTGCGCTTGCGGGGAAGCTCAAGGCCAGACTGATTAGGAGCAGGAGGGGACGTATCAAGGCAGAGATCCGGTCCAGGCGGCTTGGGCTTTGTGGACCGTACAGTAACAGCTTGTATCGACAGGAAAAAGGTAGGGAATTTGTAGGAGCCAGGCTTGCCTGCGATGGCAATCTTGAGAGCGCCATCGCAGGCAAGCCTGGCTCCTACAGAAAAAGCTACAAACTCCCGATTAACGCGGGGAAGAAACCGTCAGCACCTGCCCAGGCTTGAGGGCCTGGCCAACACGTGGGTTCCAGCGCTTGAGGTGTTGCATCTCAACGTTGAAGCGCTTGGCGACGATGTACAGCGAGTCGCCTTGCTTGACCTTGTATTGGGTCTGCTTCTTGTTGTTGGCCGCAACCACTGTGCTGATGCGTCCACCGCTGCGCTTGCTGGTGTCTCGCATCACCAGGGTCTGGCCGACCTTGAGGTCCTTGCCGTTCAGCTTGTTCCAGTGTTGCAGGTCCTTGACCTCGACCTTGTTCGCCTTGGCGATTTGCGTCAGGTTGTCGCCGCGTTTGACCCGGTAGCTGCGCTTGAGTGTTGCCAGTTCGCGGTCGTCTGCACCTTCGAAAACCGGTTTGAGCGGACGCTTGCTGATCAGCTCTTCGGGTTTCATGGTCGACAGGCTGGCGGTCAGCAACTGCGCCTTGGACGTCGGTACCAGCAGGTGCTGGGGACCGTCGATGGTGGTGCGTTGCTTGAAGGCCGGGTTGAGCTGGAACAGTTCGTCTTCGTCGATGTTGGCCACCGCAGCAACCTTGGACAGGTCCATGCGCTGGTTGATTTCGACGACTTCGAAGTAGGGCTGGTTGGCGATCGGATTGAGGTTCACGCCATAGGCTTCTGGCGACAGCACCACTTGTGACAAGGCCAGCAGCTTGGGCACATACGCCTGGGTTTCCGCCGGCAGCGGCAGGTTCCAGTAGTCGGTTGGCAAGCCGAGCTTTTCGTTACGCTCGATGGCCCGGCTGACCGTGCCTTCACCGGCGTTGTAGGCTGCCAGGGCCAGCAGCCAGTCACCGTTGAACATATCGTGCAGACGGGTCAGGTAGTCCATCGCCGCGATGGTCGAGGCGGTAATGTCGCGGCGACCGTCATAGAAGCGGGTTTGACGCAGGTTGAAGTAACGCCCGGTGGACGGGATGAACTGCCACAGGCCGACCGCATCGGCGCGCGAGTAGGCCATCGGGTTGTAGGCGCTTTCAATCACCGGCAACAGCGCCAGTTCCAGCGGCATGTTGCGTTCTTCAAGGCGTTCGACGATGTAGTGAATGTACAGGCTGCCACGTTCGCTGGCGCCTTGCAGAAACGACGGATTGCTGGCGAACCACAGGCGCTGTTGCTCGATGCGCGGGTTGACGCCTAGCCCGTCCTGCAACTGGAAGCCCTGGCGCATGCGCTCCCAGACGTCCTGCGCGGCTTGTGGGCTTGGCTTCTCGTTGAGCCAGATAGGTTTTTGCTTGGTCCGGGTGGAAAGTGTATGTGCCACGTCGGTTTGTGGCACATGACTGGTGCTTTGGCAGCCCGCCAGGGTGGCGGACACAGCCACCGCAATGGCTTGAGCCAAGCGGGTCAATGCGTCTGAATTGATGGATTTACGAATAGATGACGACATTGGCTGGAAGTTAGTTCCGGGCAAAAATGTCGGGCGATTCTAGAAAGCGCAGGGGGTGCGGTCAACCATTCAGAATTTTTGGACCAATAGTGGCCCTGTCTAGAACGTATCTTTCCAAGCCCGAAGAGCCGCAAAAACCTCACTCGGAGCCCGGTTTTTCCGGCCATTCCGTTCGTCTACTTTTTCTTTAACGGATGTTTCGCCGGTACGCAGGAAAGGGTTGGTGAGCTTCTCCAGCGCCAGGGTCGACGGCAGCGACATGCCACCGGATTCGCGTAATTGGGCGACTTTCTCGAGACGTTCGGCAATCTCGGGGTTACTCGGCTCGACAGCGGCGGCGAAGCGCAGATTGCTCAGGGTGTACTCGTGGGTGCAGTACACCAGTGTGTCTTCGGGCAGTGCGGCCAGGCGGCTGAGGGAGTGGTGCATTTGTGCCGGCGTGCCTTCGAACAGGCGCCCGCACCCGGCGGCGAACAGGGTGTCGCCACAGAACAGCAGCCCCTGATGGTAGTAAGCGATATGACCCAGTGTGTGGCCCGGCACCGCATACACGTCGAACTCCAGGCCGAGTACGCTGACGCGATCATTATCGTTCAGGGCGATGTCACGTCCGGGGATGTTTTCGCTGGCCGGGCCATAGACGGTGGCGCCCGTCGCTTTTTTGAGTCGCTCGACACCGCCCACGTGATCATGGTGGTGATGGGTGACCAGGATGTCGCTGAGCTGCCATCCCGGATGCATGGCCAACCAGGCCTGCACGGGGGCGGCATCACCCGGATCGACCACGGCGCAGCGCTGGCTGCGGTGATCCTGTAACAACCAGATGTAGTTGTCGGTGAAGGCGGGAAGGGCACTGATCTGTATCATCGCAGGATTCGCCAAGCGGAAAACAATGGTGCATCTTAGAGCTTCTTGGCGAGTTGGAGAATGCAATGACCGATAAAGCGTTCGCTCAGGCTGATCCTGACTGGCTGGCATTGATCAGTGCCGCTCGCGAGTGGCTGTCAGGTCCCATCGGCCAATTTTTGTTGAACGAAGAACGCCGGATGCTCGAAGACGAACTGGGGCGTTTCTTTGGCGGCTACCTGGTGCATTACGGCCCTTCGGCCGAAGCACCACCGGCGGCGAAGCAGGTGCAGCGTAATGTCCGTCTGGGCGCGCCGCTGCCGGGTGTGGAAATTGTCTGCGAAGAGCAGGCCTGGCCGATCAGTGAGCACGCCGCCGACGTGGTGGTGATGCAACACGGTCTGGATTTCTGCCTGTCGCCGCATGGCCTGCTGCGTGAAGCCGCCAGCGCGGTGCGGCCCGGCGGGCACCTGTTGATTGTCGGGATCAACCCCTGGAGCAGCTGGGGGCTGCGCCACGTGTTTGCGAGCGACGCCATGCGCAAGGCGCGCTGCATTTCGCCGTCGCGGGTCGCCGACTGGCTCAACCTGCTGGGGTTTGCGCTGGAGAAACGCCGCTTCGGGTGCTATCGTCCGCCGCTTGCGTCCCCGGCATGGCAAGCCCGCTTGGCCGGCTGGGAACGCAAGGCCGGTGACTGGCAGCTGTCCGGCGGCGGTTTCTATTTATTGGTGGCGCGCAAGATCGTCGTCGGCTTGCGACCGGTCCGCCAGGTGCGCCGCGAGCCTATGGGCAAGTTGATCCCGCTGCCGATGGCCAAGGTCAATCGTCGCCACAGCGAGCCGTAATAAACATTTTAATTTCCCGGCCGGGCTTGCCCGGCCTTGGGCGTTGTCGATCATTGATCGGCAAGCCACAGACATTTTCTGGATAGATTGGCATGAGCGATAGTGTAGAACTCTTCACCGACGGCGCCTGCAAGGGCAACCCTGGCCCTGGCGGCTGGGGCGCACTGCTGGTGTGCAAGGGCGTTGAAAAGGAACTCTGGGGCGGCGAAGCCAATACCACCAACAACCGCATGGAACTGATGGGCGCGATTCGTGGCCTTGAAGAACTCAAGCGTTCCTGTGACGTATTGCTGGTCACCGACTCGCAATATGTGATGAAAGGCATCAATGAATGGATGGCCAACTGGAAGAAGCGCGGTTGGAAAACCGCAGCGAAAGAGCCAGTGAAGAACGCTGACCTGTGGAAGCTGCTCGACGAGCAGGTCAACCGCCACAACGTCACCTGGAAGTGGGTACGCGGCCACGTCGGGCATCCCGGCAACGAACGCGCCGACCAGTTGGCCAACCGTGGCGTCGACGACGTCCGGGGTTACAAGCAGGGCTGACGCGCCGGGTCACCACGAACGCACAGCGCGATCATTTCGGATCGCGCATACGCAACGCTTCGATCATTTTCAGGCAGTGACTCAATCCCGGCGAGACGTCGCCGACGCGGCGACTCAGGATGATCGGCGAGGTGGCATTGGTTTCCAGCACCGGCGTGAATCCAATGTCGTCGCGATGCAGTAACTGCACCGAGGCCGGCACCAGCGTGACGCCGATACCGGCGCCCACCAGGCCAATGGCGGTTTGCAGTTCGTTGGTCCATTGCGCGACCTTGATGCTCACCCCGTAGGACTCGAACAGCGCGATCACATGGTCGGCATAGCTGGGGCGGGGGTTGCCGGGATACAGCACAAACGGTTCATTGGCCAACTCGGTGAGGCTGATGGGCCTGTCCAGCAATGGGTGCCCGGCGGGCAGGGCCGCGACCAGTCGGTCTTCGTTCAAAACGGTCTGGATAATCGCCGGATCATCGATACGGATCCGCCCGAAGCCAACGTCGATGCGTCCAGCCTTGAGCGCTTGCACCTGTTGCAGCGTGGTCATTTCCGACAGGCCGAGCTCCAGTTCCAGCGACTCGTTGCTGCGCAGTCGACGAATCAGTTCGGGCAACACGCCATACAGGGTCGACGGGGCAAAGCCGATACCGAGCCAGGTCTTTTCGCCCAGGCCGATACGTCGGGTGTTGTCGCAGACCTTGCTCAATTGCTCAAGCAGGGCGCTGGAGTGCTCAAGGAAAAACCGCCCGGCTTCGGTCAGGCGCAATGGCCTGCCACGTTCCAGCAACATCACTCCGAGTTCATCTTCCAGTTGCTGGATCTGCCGGCTCAACGGTGGCTGGGCGATGTGCAAGCGTTCGGCGGCGCGGGTGAAATTCAGGGTTTGACCCAGCACCTGGAAGTAACGCAGATGACGCAGCTCCATGAGCCCTCCACAGTCGACGATGGTGAATACCTTTAAGGTATCGATCCAGACCAATTCTATATTGGAACCCTGAAAAAAGCCGTACGAGAATCCGTCACAGAACTTCAAGAACCTGACGGGTATCGAAATGCTTTCTTCCGCCATAGAATCGATCGAGACGATCATCGTCGATCTGCCGACTATCCGCCCGCACAAGCTGGCGATGCACACCATGCAGAATCAGACGCTGGTGATCATCCGCGTACGTTGTGCCGACGGTATCGAAGGCATCGGTGAATCGACCACCATCGGTGGCCTGGCCTACGGCAACGAAAGCCCGGACAGCATCAAGACCAACATCGACAAGCACTTTGCGCCGCTGCTGCTGGGGCAGGATGCTTGCAACATCAACGCAGCGATGTTGCGCCTGGAGCGCAGTATTCGCGGCAATACCTTTGCCAAATCCGGCATCGAAACCGCTTTGCTCGATGCTCACGGCAAACGCCTTGGGCTGCCGGTCAGCGAGCTGCTCGGCGGCCGTGTACGCGACTCGCTGCCGGTGGCCTGGACACTGGCCAGCGGCGATACCGCCAAGGACATTGCCGAAGCGGAACAAATGCTCGACCTGCGTCGTCACCGGATCTTCAAGTTGAAGATCGGTGCCGGCGAAGTCGACCGCGACCTGGCCCACGTCATTGCGATCAAAAAAGCCCTGGGTGACTGTGCCAGCGTACGCGTCGACGTTAATCAGGCGTGGGACGAAGCCGTCGCACTGCGGGCTTGCAGGATTCTCGGTGGCAACGGCATCGACCTGATCGAACAGCCGATTTCGCGCAACAACCGTGCTGGCATGGTGCGCCTGAACGCCATGAGCCCGGCGCCGATCATGGCGGACGAGTCGATCGAGTGCGTGGAAGATGCGTTCAACCTGGCACGCGAAGGCGCCGCCTCGGTGTTCGCACTGAAAATCGCCAAGAACGGCGGCCCCCGTGCAGTGCTGCGTACCGCGGCGATTGCCGAAGCAGCAGGAATCGGCCTGTACGGCGGCACCATGCTTGAGGGTGGGATCGGCACGCTGGCCTCGGCCCATGCCTTCCTCACGTTGAACGAGCTGAGTTGGGACACCGAGCTGTTCGGCCCGCTGTTGCTGACCGAAGACATCCTCAGCGAGCCGCCGGTTTACCGCGATTTCCATTTACATGTTTCGCAGGCCCCCGGCCTTGGCCTGAGCCTGGACGAAGAGCGGCTGGCGTTTTTCCGCCGCGACAAAACCTCCACTGCCATTCATTCCGTCTGAGGAGAACAGCATGTTGTTCCACGTAAAGATGACCGTGAACCTGCCGGTCGATATGGACCCGGAGCGCGCGGCTCGGCTCAAGTCCGACGAAAAGGCCCTGGCCCAGCGCCTGCAACAACAGGGCAAGTGGCGCCACCTGTGGCGCATTGCCGGGCTTTACGCCAATTACAGCGTATTCGACGTCGACAGCGTGCAGGAATTGCACGACCTGCTGATGCAACTGCCGCTTTACCCCTACATGGCTATCGAAGTGAACGCTATGTGCAGGCATCCTTCCTCTATTCATGAGGATGATCGCTGAGCCGTTGTCTGCCAGTTCTGTACTCTAATAAATACAAGATGAGGATTTATCATGAACGCAAAAATTTCCCACACTGCCAGCGCCCAGAAGTTTCTCGAAGAAGCCAGTGGCCTGCTCAACGACGCTGGCAACCCGCGCGCCAAAGCGCTGATCTACCGCATCCTGCGTGACTCGGTGAACATCATCGAAGACCTCGAAGTGACCCCGGAAGAGTTCTGGAAAGCCGTCAACTACCTGAACGAACTGGGCGCGCGCCAAGAGGCGGGCCTGTTGGTTGCAGGCTTGGGCCTGGAACACTACCTGGACCTGTTGATGGATGCTGAAGACGAGCAGGCCGGTAAAACCGGTGGCACCCCGCGCACCATCGAAGGCCCGCTGTATGTCGCCGGTGCACCGCTGTCCAACGGCGAAGCACGGCTGGACGACGGCGTTGACCCGGGCGTGGTGCTGTTCATGCAGGGCCAGGTCAAGAACACCGACGGCAAGCCGCTGGCCGGCGCCGTGGTGGATGTCTGGCACGCCAATACCGGCGGCACCTATTCGTACTTCGATGGCAGCCAGTCCGAGTTCAACCTGCGTCGGCGGATCGTCACCGATGCCGAAGGTCGCTATCGCTTCCGCAGCATCGTGCCGTCGGGCTACGGTTGCCCACCGGACGGTCCGACCCAGCAGCTGCTTGATCAATTGGGTCGTCATGGCCAGCGCCCGGCGCACATCCACTTCTTCATCTCGGCGGATGATCATCGCCACCTGACCACCCAGATCAACCTGGACGGTGACAAGTACCTGCACGACGATTTCGCCTACGCCACTCGCGATGAACTGATCGCCAAAATCACCTTCAGTGACGATCAGCAGCGTGCACGCGAGCACGGCGTCAGCGGCCGCTTTGCCGAGATCGAATTCGATTTCACCCTGCAGTCGTCGGCGCAACCAGAAGAGCAACACCGTCACGAGCGAGTGCGCGCACTGGAAGACTGATCAGCGCTGGCCCAGGCCACGGGATAACAGACCGTTTATCTCGTGGCCTTCCGCTTTGCGGCGGCTCGCATAGAATGGCCACGCCCGGTTTTTCTAAGGTGCGGGCCCTATAGCACCCGCACCGCAGCCGATAATCACAACCAGAGTGAGCGGTTATGCAAGCGCATCTATTGAGTGAGCGCAGCAGAGTGTTTGAGCAGGCCGACCCCTATGCGGTGTCGGGCTACGTCAATCAGCACGTGGGCAACCATTGCATCCGCTTGCCCGGAAGTGGCAGCCCTCAGGCCAGTCTCAATCACCGTAAATTCGCCAGCCTCGACCTGTGCCGTATCAGCTATGGCGGCAGCGTGCGGGTGACTTCGCCGGCGCTGGAAACCATCTATCACCTGCAAGTGCTGCTACGCGGAAACTGCCTGTGGCGTGGTCATCGGCAGGAACACTACTTTGCGCCCGGCGAGTTGCTGTTGATCAACCCGGACGACCCGGTGGACCTGACGTACTCTGACGATTGCGAAAAATTCATCGTGAAAATGCCCGCCAGCCTGCTGGAGTCGGTGTGCCAGGAGCAACGCTGGTTGCACCCGGGGCAGGGCGTGCGGTTTCTCGAGAACCGCTACCAACTGGATGAGCTTGAAGGTTTCGTCAATCTGCTGGGCATGGTTTGCCAGGAGGCTGAAGCGACCGAGCGCATGCCCCGTGTTCAGGAGCATTACGCGCACATTGTCGTGAGCAAGATGCTCAGCTTGATGAAAACCAATGTCAGGCGCCTCGGTCTCGGTTCGCAGTCAGCGAACTTCGAGTTGATCGCCGACTACATCGAACGCAACCTCAAGCAGGACATTTGCAGCGAAGAACTGGCGCGTCAGGCACAGATGAGCCTGCGGTCGTTGTATGGCTTGTTCGAGCGCAATGCGGCGACCACCCCGAAAAACTACATCCGGCAGAAGAAGCTCGAGCGGGTCAACGCCTGTCTCAGCGACCCGACCTGCACGGTACGCAACGTGACCGAACTGGCCATGGATTACGGCTTCCTGCACCTGGGACGATTCTCCGAAAGCTACCGCAAGCAGTTCGGCGAATTGCCGTCGGACACCCTCAAGCGTCGTCACTGATACCCGACCCTGTGGGAGCGAGCTTGCTCGCGATGACGGCAATCCATTCAACATCAACGTCGACTGACCCACCGCTATCGCGAGCAAGCTCGCTCCCACAGGGACTGTGGTTGATCGCTCCCTTTGCACAAAACGGATAAAGGTCTGCACCCAGCGGATATTGCCCAATAGCCGCCCGCCTTAGCATGAGCTTGCCTGAATAAAAACAATGGAGGCGGCGGCCATGTCCCTGCGACCCGAATACCTTCACTCCCTGCTTGAAGAAGACAAAGACCAGGGCATCTACCGCTGCAAGCGGGAGATGTTTACCGACCCACGCTTGTTCGATCTCGAGATGCAACACATCTTCGAAGGCAACTGGCTGTACCTCGCCCACGAGAGCCAGATTCCGAACAAGAATGATTTCTACACCACCACCATGGGCCGGCAGTCGATCTTCATTGCGCGCAACAAGGACGGCGAGCTCAACGCGTTCATCAACGCCTGCAGCCACCGTGGCGCGATGCTCTGCCGGCACAAGACCGGCAACAAGTCTTCCTACACCTGCCCGTTTCACGGCTGGACCTTCAACAACTCCGGCAAGCTGCTCAAGGTCAAGGACCCGGCGGCGGCCGGCTACCCGGCGAGCTTCAACTGCGAAGGCTCCCACGACCTGACCAAAGTCGCGCGCTTCGAATCCTATCGTGGCTTCCTGTTCGGCAGCCTCAAGGCCGATGTGGTGCCGTTGGTCGAGCACCTGGGCGAGTCGGCGAAGATCATCGACATGATCGTCGATCAATCCGCCGATGGCCTTGAAGTACTGCGTGGGTCCAGCAGCTACATCTACGAAGGCAACTGGAAGCTCACCGCTGAAAATGGCGCCGACGGCTATCACGTCAGCTCCGTGCACTGGAACTATGCCGCCACCCAGAACCAGCGCAAGCAGCGCGAATGTGGTGACGAGAACCCGACCATGAGCGCCGGTACCTGGGCCAAGCAGGGCGGCGGTTTCTACTCCTTCGACAAGGGCCACATGCTGCTCTGGACCCGTTGGTCGAACCCGGAAGACCGGCCGCTGTACGAGCGCCGTGATGAACTGGCCAAGGACTTTGGACAGGCCCGCGCCGACTGGATGATCGAGAACTCGCGCAACCTCTGCCTGTACCCCAACGTGTACCTGATGGACCAGTTCAGTTCACAGATCCGCATCGCCCGGCCGATCTCGGTCAACCGCACCGAAATCACCATTTACTGCATCGCCCCCAAAGGCGAAAGCGACAGCGCGCGTTCGAGCCGGATTCGTCAGTACGAAGACTTTTTCAACGTCAGCGGCATGGCCACTCCGGACGACCTCGAAGAGTTCCGCTCCTGCCAGACCGGCTACCAGGGCAGCGTCACCACCTGGAACGACATGTCCCGTGGCGCCGAGCACTGGGTTGAAGGTGCAGATGAGGCGGCCAGGGAAATCGACCTGCACCCGTTGCTCAGCGGTGTGCGTACCGAAGACGAAGGCCTGTTCGTGCTGCAACACAAGTACTGGCAGGAAACCATGCTCAAGGCCTTGAGCCAAGAACAGTCGGAATTGATCAAGGTGGAGGAATTGTCATGAGCATCACTTACGACGCCGTGCGCGATTTCCTCTACCGCGAAGCGCGCTACCTCGATGACAAGGAATGGGACAACTGGCTGGAGCTGTACGCCGCCGATGCGTCCTTCTGGATGCCGTCCTGGGACGACAACGACGAGTTGACCGAGGACCCGCAACGGGAAATCTCGCTGATCTGGTACGGCAACCGCACGGGCCTGGAAGACCGCATCTTCCGGATCAAGACCGAGCGTTCCAGTGCCAGCGTGCCGGACACCCGGACCTCGCACAACATCAGCAACATCGAGCTGCTCGAACAGGCCGACGGGCTGTGCAAGGTGCGTTTCAACTGGCACACCCTGAGCTTTCGCTACAAGACCGTCGACAGCTATTTCGGCAGCAGCTTCTACACCCTCGACGTGCGTGGCGACAGCCCGCTGATCAAGGCCAAGAAAGTGATCCTGAAGAACGATTACGTTCGTCAGGTCATCGATGTCTATCACCTGTGAGGCAGCCGTCATGACTCATTCCATCGCACTCAATTTTGAAGACGGCGTCACCCGTTTCGTTGACGCCAATCCCGGCGAAACCGTGGCTGACGCCGCGTATCGCCAGGGCATCAACATCCCGCTGGACTGCCGCGACGGCGCCTGCGGCACCTGCAAATGCTTTGCCGAGGCCGGGCGTTACGATCTGGGCGAGGAGTACATCGAAGACGCCCTGAGCAGCGACGAGGCCGAAAAAGGCTTTGTGCTGACCTGCCAGATGCGCGCCCTCAGCGATTGCGTGGTGCGCGTGCCGGTGTCCTCGGACGTCTGCCGCACGCAAAAGGCCCACTACAGCGCGGCCATCAGCCAGGTGCGTCAGCTGTCCGACAGCACGATTGCGCTGTCGATCAAGGGCGAAGCCCTGAGCAAACTGGCGTTCCTGCCGGGGCAATACGTCAACCTAGGTATTCCCGGCAGCGAACAGACCCGCGCCTATTCGTTCAGTTCGTTGCAACGTGACGGTGAAGTCAGCTTTCTGATCCGCAATGTGCCAGGCGGGTTGATGAGCAGCTTCCTCACCGGTATCGCCAAGGCGGGTGACAGCATGAGCCTGGCCGGGCCGTTGGGCAGCTTTTACCTGCGCGACATTCAGCGTCCGTTGCTGTTGCTGGCCGGCGGCACGGGGCTGGCGCCGTTCACCGCCATGCTGGAAAAAATAGCCGAGCAGGGCAGTGAGTATCCGTTGCACTTGATCTACGGCGTGACCAACGATTTTGACCTGGTGGAACTGGACCGGCTACAAGCCTTGGCCGCACGGATCCCGAACTTCAGTTTCAGCTGCTGCGTGGCCAACCCGCAAAGCGCGCACCCGCTCAAGGGCTATGTGACCCAGCACATCGAACCCAAGCACTTGAACGACGGTGATGTCGATGTCTACCTCTGCGGCCCGCCGCCGATGGTCGAGGCCGTGAGCCAGTTCATCCGCGAGCAGGGCGTCTCGCCGAAAAATTTCTACTACGAAAAATTCGCGGCCAGTGCGGCTTGAAATGCGTAAACCCTGTGGGAGCGAGCCTGCTCGCGATAGCGATGGGTCAGTCAACATTGATGTTGAATTTACTGCCGTCATCGCGAGCAGGCTCGCTCCCACAAGGATTGCTGTGCTCTTACGCAAACTTGAGGGGTTGAAATGAACAGATTCCATGAAAAAGTCGCGCTGATTACCGGTGCGGCACAAGGGATTGGCCGCCGTGTCGCCGAGCGTATGGCCGCCGAAGGTGCGCGGCTGATTCTGGTCGACCGCTCCGAGCTGGTGTTTGAGCTGCAAGAACAGCTGGGGCAAACCAGCGAAGTACTGACCCTCACCGCCGACCTCGAACAGTACGCAGAGTGCCAGCGCGTGATGACGGCGGCCATCGAGCGTTTCGGCCGTCTGGATATATTGGTCAACAATGTCGGCGGGACCATCTGGGCCAAGCCTTTCGAGCATTACGAAGAGCAACAGATCGAAGCGGAAGTCCGCCGTTCGCTGTTTCCGACGCTGTGGTGCTGTCACGCGGCGTTGCCGTTCATGCTGGAGCAGGGCAGTGGCGCCATCGTCAACGTGTCATCGGTTGCCACGCGCGGGGTCAATCGCGTGCCTTACGGCGCAGCCAAGGGTGGGGTCAATGCGCTCACCGCGTGCCTGGCGTTTGAAACTGCCGAGCGAGGTGTGCGGGTCAATGCCACGGCCCCTGGCGGCACTGAGGCACCACCACGGCGGATTCCGCGCAACAGTGCCGAGCAGAGCCCGCAAGAGAAGGTCTGGTATCAGCAGATTGTCGATCAAACCGTCGACAGCAGCCTGATGAAACGCTACGGCACGATTGACGAACAGGTCGGGGCGATCCTGTTTCTGGCCTCTGATGATGCGGCCTACATCACCGGGCTGGTGATGCCGGTTGGCGGCGGTGATCAAGGCTGAGCTATCCCTTGTGGGAGCGAGCCGGCTCCCACAGGGTTGGGCTGAGCGCTTTCAAGCTCTGTGTTAACATCGCGCCCTTATGTAAACGTGACACAGAAGGGGTGAACAACGATGGCTCAGAGGATGGTGGTGCTCGACACCGAAACCACCGGCATGCCGGTGACCGACGGCCACCGGATTATCGAGATCGGTTGCGTCGAGTTGATCGGTCGACGCCTGACGGGCCGGAATTTCCACGTTTATTTGCAACCGGACCGGGAAAGTGATGAGGGCGCGATTGGCGTCCACGGCATTACCAACGAGTTCCTGGTGGGCAAGCCGCGTTTTGCTGAAGTGGCCGATGAGTTCTTCGAATTCATCAAGGGCGCGCAACTGATCATCCATAACGCGGCGTTCGACGTTGGTTTCATCAACAACGAATTCGCGCTGATAGGCCAGCAGGATCGGGCGGATATCACCCAGCATTGCTCGATCCTCGACACCCTGATGATGGCGCGGGAGCGTCACCCAGGGCAGCGCAACAGCCTCGATGCCTTGTGCAAACGTTATGGCGTCGACAACTCCGGCCGTGAACTGCACGGCGCCTTGCTCGACTCCGAGATTCTCGCTGACGTTTACCTGACCATGACCGGCGGCCAGACCAGTCTGTCGCTGGCCGGTAACGCATCTGACGGCAATAGTTCGGGAGAAGGTTCGGGCAATCAGGCGAGCGAGATCCGTCGTCTGCCAGCCGATCGCACGCCGACGCGGATCATCCGCGCCAGCGAAGCGGAGCTGGCCGAGCACGCCTCGCGCCTTGAAGTGATCGCCAAGTCTGCCGGTGGCCCGGCGCTCTGGACTCAGTTGGCTGAGGCAGAGGCACAGGCATAACCACCAAGCGTGAATGGGTCTGCCTCCTGTGGCGAGGGAGCTTGCTCCCGCTGGGTCGCGAAGCGACCCTAAAATCAGCCACCGCGAATATCCAGATGGAGCGCGATTGCCGGATTACGACCGCTTCGCGGCCGAGCGGGAGCAAGCTCCCTCGCCACAAGGTATGTGCTCGGCGAGTTTTTCCTTAACTGACTGGCATCAGGGCAAGCCCACAGTATCGGGTGGGACGTGACCTGTTTTGGGGCATCCTCTCGCCACACGGGCCGCAACCCTCTACCCTGAGTGTATTGGCAGACCACGGTCTGCTGCCTCAGGACGCCGAGCCCCATGTATAAAGACTTGAAGTTCCCGGTCCTAATTGTCCACCGCGACATCAAGGCCGACACAGTCGCCGGTGATCGCGTGCGCGGCATCGCCACGGAGCTTGCACAGGAAGGTTTCAGTGTCCTTTCGGCGGTGGATTACACCGAAGGGCGGTTGGTCGCTTCGACTCACCACGGCCTCGCGTGCATGTTGATTGCCGCCGAAGGCGCCGGGGAAAACATCCACCTTTTACAGAATATGGCCGAATTGATTCGTGTGGCCCGCGCCCGTGCGCCGAATTTGCCGATCTTCGCCCTGGGCGAGCAAGTCACCCTGGAAAACGCCCCGGCCGATGCCATGAGCGAACTGAACCAGTTGCGCGGCATCCTTTATTTGTTCGAAGACACCGTGCCATTTCTGGCGCGCCAGGTCGCCCGGGCGGCGCGCAGCTACCTCGATGGCTTGCTGCCACCGTTTTTCAAGGCCCTGGTGCAACACACCGCCGATTCCAACTATTCCTGGCACACCCCGGGGCATGGCGGGGGGGTGGCTTATCACAAAAGCCCGGTAGGCCAGGCGTTTCACCAGTTTTTTGGGGAAAACACCCTGCGTTCGGACCTGTCGGTCTCGGTGCCGGAACTCGGCTCGTTGCTGGACCACACCGGGCCACTGGCGGAAGCCGAGGCCCGTGCAGCACGTAATTTCGGCGCCGATCACACGTTTTTCGTGATCAATGGCACCTCGACGGCCAACAAGATTGTCTGGCAAGCCATGGTCGCGCGTGACGATCTGGTGCTGGTGGACCGCAACTGCCACAAATCGGTGTTGCACTCGATCATCATGACCGGGGCGATCCCGTTGTACCTGTGTCCGGAGCGTAATGAGCTGGGGATCATCGGGCCGATTCCGCTGAGCGAATTCAGCCGCGAATCAATCAAGGCCAAGATCGACGCGAGCCCGCTGACCAAGGGCCGGGAGCCCAAGGTCAAGCTAGCGGTGGTGACCAACTCGACGTACGACGGCCTCTGCTACAACGCCGAACTGATCAAGCAAACGTTGGGCAACAGCGTCGAAGTGTTGCACTTCGACGAAGCCTGGTACGCCTATGCAGCGTTTCACGAGTTCTTTGCCGGGCGCTACGGCATGGGCACTTTGCGCACTGAAGACAGCCCGCTGGTGTTCACCACCCATTCCACCCATAAACTGCTGGCGGCCTTCAGCCAGGCGTCGATGATTCACGTGCAGGATGGCGGCGCTCGGCAACTGGACCGCGACCGTTTCAATGAAGCGTTCATGATGCACATCTCCACCTCGCCGCAATACAGCATCATCGCCTCGCTGGACGTGGCGTCGGCGATGATGGAAGGCCCGGCCGGCCGTTCGCTGCTGCAGGAAATGTTCGATGAAGCCCTGAGTTTTCGCCGGGCGCTGGCCAACCTGCGCCAGCACATCGCCTCCGACGACTGGTGGTTCTCGATCTGGCAGCCACCGCTGGTGGAGGGGATCGACAAGGTCACGACCTCCGACTGGCTGTTGCAGCCCGAAGCCGACTGGCACGGCTTTGGCGATATTGCCGAAGATTACGTGCTGCTGGACCCGATCAAAGTGACACTGGTGATGCCGGGGCTGACGGCCGGTGGCGCGCTGAGCGAGCGGGGAATTCCGGCGGCAGTGGTCAGCAAGTTCCTCTGGGAGCGCGGGCTGGTGGTTGAAAAAACCGGTCTGTATTCATTCCTGGTGCTGTTTTCCATGGGCATTACCAAGGGTAAATGGAGCACCTTGCTCACCGAGTTGCTCGAATTCAAACGCAGCTACGACGCCAACGTCAGCCTGGCGGCGTGCCTGCCGTGTGTCGCGCAACGAGACGTGGCGCGTTACCAGGGCATGGGGCTGCGCGACCTGTGCGATCAATTGCATGCCTGCTACCGCAGCAATGCCACCGCCAAGCACCTTAAACGGATGTACACGGTGCTTCCGGAAATCGCCATGAAACCGGCCGACGCCTATGATCAATTGGTCCGTGGCGAAGTTGAGGCGGTGTCAATCGACAATTTGCAGGGGCGAATCGCTGCGGTGATGCTGGTGCCGTACCCGCCGGGGATTCCGCTGATCATGCCCGGCGAACGTTTTACCGAGTCGACGCGCTCGATCATCGATTACCTGGCGTTTGCCCGCACGTTCAACAGCAGCTTCCCAGGCTTCGTCGCCGATGTGCACGGCCTGCAGCATGAAGACGAGGGCAATGGGCGGTGTTACACCGTCGATTGCATAAAAACTTGAGGACTTTTCCGAGTATGCAGCCAGTCATCAATCCCAAGTATCCGGGTTTGGCGGTACGTGTCGCCGATCAGGGATTCGCGGCGTATATCTGGGGCAGTGACTTCAGTTTCGAGGTCTGGGCGTACGCGGCCGCAGAGCTCAATCAGCCGGTGGATCAGTGGCCGCTGGAAACCATCACGCCCTACCGCAAGTGTTATGGCATTGACCCGGAGGAGTTCGCCAGTTACCGGAACGCGGTCGACAGTGCGATTTTCATGGCGTTTCTCGACGATCACCCGGTGGGGCACATCGTGATCAGCACTAACTGGAACGGTTTTGCCCATATCGATGAGCTGGCAGTGCACGCCCCGGCGCGTCGCCACGGGGTGGCCAAGGCGTTGCTGGATGTCGCGCAGTTCTGGAGTCGCAAGAAAAAACTTCCGGGCATCATGCTGGAAACCCAGAATAACAACCTGGGTGCCTGTCGGCTGTACGAGCGTTGCGGCTATGTCATGGGGGGCATCGATCACCTGCGTTATCGCGGCATCGACCCGCAAACTGCTGAGGTGGCGTTGTTCTGGTATCGATTGTTCGATAACCCGTTGGACAGTCCAGTCAGCCTGCCAGCATCGCCTCGGCTTGTTCCTTGATGATCTCCAGTAACGCCTGAGTTGCAGGCGCTATCGCGGTATTGTTCAGGGTCAGGGCGTAAAGGCTGATCGGAACGGCCGGCGAGAGCGGGCAAACGTCCAGTCCGCCGGCCTTGGCGCCGACTGCGGTAAACGGATCGACAACGGCCAGGCCTTCACCGGCCTCGACCATGCTGCGCATCATCTGATGGGTCTGGACCCGGGTTTGCACCACCGGTGCCGGGCGCAAAGCTTGCAGTTTGCTCTCGAACATCACGCTGAGCGGGTCGTGCCCCTCCAGCCCGACCATCGACTGGCCGGCCAGGTCCTGCACGGAAATGTATTTTTGCTTGGGTTGCAGCCAGCCATGAGGCGCCAGGAGCTGGAGTTTGCCTTGGGCAATGATCTGACACTGAATGTCGGGGTGGTCAGGGTCGTGCAGGCTCAAGCCGAGATCGCTTTCACGCAGCAGCAGGCTTCTGACGATGTCACGCGTGGGCTGGCTGAGCAGGGAGCAGGGCGCATCCGGGAAGCGTCGACGCAGGGTGGCAATGCCCTGTGGCAACAATTGCTGCGCCAAGGGCGGCGTGCAAATGATCCGCAACGGCGGCGCCAGGTATTGTTTGAGGCTGTTGGCCAGCCGCTGTACCGGTTCGAGGGCTTCGTAGACGTGAGCAATCTCGACCTGCAACTCCCGAGCCTCACGGGTAGCCTGCAAACGCCCGCGTACGCTGGCAAACAGCATGAAGCCGAGCTGTTCCTCGGCTTCGCGCAGAATCCCCTCGACCTCGGCCACCGGCAATTGCAGCATCTCGGCAGCGGTGCCCAGATGACCGGTTTGCAAGAGCGCCTGGATCACTTCGATATGACGTAAACGCATGCGTGAAGTCCATGTTCAGCAGGTGAGGGGGTCAGTGACTGAATCCTAACCCAAGTCCGTGCCTATGACTTCAGCTCATAACGGAGGCTTATGAGGCGACGCTTGATTCAGGCTCGCGGGTGATGGTGACGCCCGATTGAACCAGTACAAATTCGTTGTCATCGAGTTTGTTGATGCGATCGCCAATCGCCAGTTTATAGGTGGTGACAGGCGCAGGGCCGGCGATACCATCCTGCGACGGGGTGGATTCCTGGAACTCATGCACTGAATAAACACGGCCTTCCGCATCTCTTGCATGGAATTGTCCGACGAGTACTGCTGCCATCTGCTTAGAACCTCTGGAGATAAGTCACTCAATTTGCGGTTCTGTAGACCGTCGATAAGCTTGGTAAGTTTTCCTACAGGAAAAAAATAGTATTTAACTGCCATTCCGCGACACGGAGCACGTTAAGTGCTACCGAATCATCTATAACTACAGGCTCCTTTAGCCAGATAGTCGGGATTCCCAATGAGCAAGGTCTATACGATTGCTGTCCTGGTTGGCAGCTTGAGAAAACAGTCGATCAACCGCAAAGTCGCGCTGGCGCTGGCTGAACTGGCTCCGGCAAACCTCAGGCTGAACATCGTCGAGATTGGCGACCTGCCGCTCTACAACGAAGACATCGACGTAACACCGCCGGCAGCCTACAGCACTTTCCGTGAACAGGTGAGGTCATCCGACGCGGTGCTGTTTGTGACACCGGAATATAACCGCTCGGTGCCTGCCCCCCTGAAGAACGCCATTGACGTCGGTTCCAGGCCTTATGGCAAGAGTGCCTGGGGTGGTAAACCGGGGGCGGTGATCAGCGCTTCGCCCGGCGCTATCGGTGGTTTTGGCGCTAATCACCATTTGCGTCAATCCATGGTGTTTCTCAATGTGCCTTGCATGCAGCAACCGGAAGCCTACCTGAGCAACGCCGGTACGGCGTTCGACGAGTCGGGCAAGGTGTCCGAGTCGGTCCGGCCGTTTTTGCAGAGTTTCATCAATGCCTACGCCGAGTGGGTCGAGCAATTCAAAAAGGATTGATCGATTGGGGGCCAGTGCTTGCGCTCAGGAAGCGCTGGCCCGTCAGCGGTTGATCGAACCATTGACTATTGGACGTCCACCGGACAAGGAGTCTGAAAATGCAAAACCAGGACACAGTCACACGGCTGATCACCCGTAAAAACGCCATCGACCAGAGTCGTGTCGAGCGTGAGCGGCGCAGCCTGATTCCTGCAGCTGGCGACGTGATCCTGAAGATCGATCGCTGCGCGCTGACCACCAATAACGTCACCTACGCAGCCTATGGCGACTCGATGCATTACTGGGAGTTTTTCCCGACGGGACAGGCACAATGGGGCCACATCCCGGCCTGGGGGTTTGCCGATGTGCTTGCCTCTACAGTTGAAGGCATTACGGTCGGAGAGCGCTTTTACGGGTACTTTCCACTGGCCAGCCATCTCTGGGTGCATCCAGAGCGGGTGACCGAACGCGGTTTTTATGACGCCGCCCCGCACCGTCAAACACTGAACTCGGTTTACAACCAGTACACCCGTTGCAGTTGGGATCGGTACTACAGCCCAGCGAATGAAAACCTGCAAATGCTGCTTAATCCGCTGTTTTTGACGTCATTGATGTTGGCGGACTTCCTTCAGAACAATCAACTCTTCGGTGCGACGCGCGTGGTGTTCTCCAGCGCTTCGAGCAAAACTGCATTCGGCACGGCTATTTGCCTGGAGGACCAGTCGAATCTGGAGCGCGTGGCGCTGACGTCGGCCGAAAACAAGGCGTATGTCGAACATCTTGGGTGTTACGAACGCACGCTCGGGTATGCCGAGTTGGCGTCGTTGCCAGCTGACCGTCCGACCTTGTACGTGGATTTCTCTGGCCGTCTGGATTTACGCGATCAGGTGCACCAGCATTTCGCCGAGCAATTGGTTTACAGCTGCGCTGTAGGTTCTACCCAGAGCACGGATGAGGCGCAGCTGAGCGCTATAACAGGGCCGCAGCCGGCGTTTTTCTTCGCGCCGATCCAGATTCGCAAACGCAACGCCGAATGGGGCGCGCAGCGGCTTGTCGAGTACATCGGTGAGGGCGGGCGGAAGTTTCATCGGCGAGTGACGGCACCGGCCAATCCATTGCTCAGGGTGGTGGAGAGTGATGGGCTTGAAGCGGCGCAAACGGTGATTTCGCGGCTGTCTCACGGGCAAATCGCGCCGATCGAGGGGCATGTGATCCGCTTGTAATACCTGAATCGCACGCAACCGTAGCAGCTGGCGTAGCCTGCGTTCGGTTGCGTGCGATGTGGTTTATTCGCTTTACCCTATATTCGAAATTCCATATATTCGCGCTTCGTTTGTTCAGGCGCATTCACTTCCATGTCCGATTCCTGTAATCCCGTCGATGTGTTCAAGGCGTTGGCCGATGACACCCGCAGTCGTATCGCGTTGCTCATCGCCAAAGAGGGTGAGCTGTGCGTGTGCGAACTGACGGCGGCGCTGGACCTGAGCCAACCCAAAATCTCCCGTCACCTGGCGCAATTGCGCAGTCATGGTTTGCTGGCGGACCGTCGCCAGGGGCAATGGGTTTTTTATCGCCTGCATCCGCAATTATCCCCGTGGGTCGTGACGTTGTTGCACGGCGCGCTGGCAGCCAACGGTGCGTGGCTTGGCGCTGATGTCGCGCGACTACAGGCGATGGATGACCGTCCGGTCCGTTGCTGCTGATCTCCCCCCTCCATCTTCTTCAAGGCTGTTTCGCATGCTCGTAGCGTCGTTGATTTTTCTCCAGACCATTACCCTGGTGATCTGGCAACCCAAAGGCCTCGGCGTCGGCTGGAGTGCGGTGCTGGGCGCCGTCTTGGCGCTGCTCTGCGGGGTGGTGCAGGTCAGCGACATTCCGCTGGTATGGGACATCATCTGGAACGCCACCGGAACGTTTGTGGCGCTGATCATCATCAGCCTGTTGCTGGATGAAGCGGGTTTCTTTGCCTGGGCAGCGTTGCATGTGGCTCGCTGGGGGCGCGGTAACGGGCGCAAGCTATTCGCTTACATGATTTTGCTCGGGGCGCTGGTATCGGCGCTGTTCGCCAATGATGGCGCGGCGTTGATCCTCACGCCCATCGTCATTTCGATGCTGCTGGCCTTGCGATTTTCTCCGGCGGCGACACTGGCGTTCGTGATGGGCGCCGGGTTTATCGCCGATACCGCGAGCCTGCCGCTGGTGGTGTCGAACCTGGTGAACATCGTCTCCGCGGACTTCTTCCACATTGGGTTCAACCGTTATGCAGCGGTCATGGTGCCGGTCAACCTGGTGGCCGTCGCGGCGACGCTGGCGGTGTTGCTGTGGTTCTTCCGACGGGACGTTCCTGCCGATTACGACCTGGAACAACTGGAAGACCCGAAGACCGCGATTCGCGACAAGCCAACGTTCATTGCCGGTTGGTGTGTGCTGGTGATTTTGCTGCTGGGCTGTTTTGCCCTGGAGCCGTTGGGGATTCCCATCAGCGCGATCTCGGCGGTATGCGCGGCATTGCTGTTGGCGATTGCCGCCCGTGGGCACAAAATTTCCACGCGCAAGGTGATGAAAGATGCACCGTGGCATATCGTGATTTTCTCCTTGGGCATGTACCTGGTGGTTTACGGCTTGCGTAATGCCGGGTTGACCACGTACCTGGCCGGTTGGCTGGACGTGTTCGCGGACTACGGCGTGTGGGGGGCCGCCATGGGCACCGGGCTGCTGACCGCGCTGTTGTCGTCGATGATGAATAACCTGCCGACGGTGCTGATCGGTGCGTTGTCGATCGATGCCAGCCAGGCTACCGGGGTGGTGAAAGAGGCAATGATCTACGCCAACGTGATCGGCAGCGACCTGGGGCCGAAAATCACCCCGATCGGTAGCCTGGCGACCTTGCTTTGGTTGCACGTGCTGGCGCGCAAGAATATTCAGATTGGCTGGGGGTATTACTTCAAGGTCGGGATCGTGCTGACAGTGCCGGTGTTGCTGGTGACCCTGGCGGCGTTGGCGTTGCGCCTGTCTATCTAGACCGTGTCGGCCTCATCGCGAGCAGGCTCGCTCCCACATTTGGAACGCGTCCCCCTGTGGGAGCGAGCCTGCTCGCGATAGGGCCGGTTCAGCCGCCACAAGGCTCAACCCTGGCCCGGTACGTTGGGCCACAAATCCGCCACCAGAAACAACCGCTCGGCTTCTTCCCAGTCACCGTCGTTGTTTTCAGTCAGGCGTACCAGCAACTGCGCAGGCGCCTGCGGGTCGAGTCCGCTCAGCCAGGTCTCCAGTTGCGTGCGGTCCCAGGTGTGCTCGGCAGGATAATGGGCGGGCGCGAGCCAGGCGTGCCGTGGTAGCGGTTGCCAGCGACCGGGCGGGCTCTGGGCGATGAAGTGCGCCCAGTCTCGCTGATGCAGCCAGCGTCCTTTGAGGTGTTGCGGATGGGCGCAGTCGGGTGACTGGGTTTTGCCGGGCCATGGGTACAGCAGATAACCGCCCAGCCACAGGTGTGCGCTGAACCGCAGGATATCCAGCGCGGCCAACGCATCACGGCTTTCGGAGCGCGCGGAGATCGGCAGTTGATGGTGGGTCAGGTGCGCCAGCTTGCGGTCCAGTCGGTCATGGCAGCCCGGTCCGAGCCACTGGGCGGTGTCGTGGCCTTCGCCGTTCTGGGGGCCCAGATACAACTTGATCGCCAGTTCCAGGTGATGCACGCCGTCGCGGTCACGCAGCAGCATGTCCAGCTCGCCCAGCGTGTGGCCGTCGCGGCGGATCGGCAGGTTGGCGGCAATCAGCTCGACCCCCGGCGCATGCTGCACGGCAAACTGCCAGAGGCGTTCGTAATACAGGCCCAGGCGACGAGTCGGGCCGAGCGCCAGCCAACGCTGCAGCTCGCGGCTGTCCTGATCGAGCTGAAGCAGCCAGTGCTGCAGTCGTTCAGGGGCTTGTACCCAATCGCTGCCGGCCAGTGGATGACGTTGTGGCCAGGGTGTTTCGCTGAGCATCGGTGGCGCGAGGATGACCCAGGCCAGGTCGCGCACTTCGGGATGGCGCAACTGGCGGGGCAGGGTGAGCAAGCCAGGAAATAAGGTCATGTTGCGAGCATAGCGCTTTGGCTCGCGGCTGAAAGGATTTTGTCTACGGCGCGCTTTCGCCCATAATCGTGTTTTTCGCCGTCGCAGACCAAGCGTCAACCTATCCTGACTAGGAGCCCCATGGAGCAATTTCGCAATATCGGCATCATCGGTCGCCTGGGCAGTTCACAGGTGCTGGATACCGTTCGCCGACTGAAAAGATTCCTGCTTGACCGGCACTTGCACGTGATACTCGAGGACACCATCGCCGAAGTCCTGCCTGGCCATGGCCTGCAAACCTCATCGCGCAAGATGCTCGGCGAAGTCTGTGACATGGTGATTGTGGTGGGCGGTGACGGCAGCCTGCTGGGCGCCGCTCGGGCATTGGCGCGGCACAACATTCCGGTGCTGGGGATCAACCGTGGCAACCTGGGCTTTCTGACCGACATCCGCCCGGATGAACTGGAAGTCAAGGTCGCCGAAGTGCTCGACGGGCACTATCTGGTCGAAAACCGCTTCCTGTTGCAGGCTGAAGTTCGCCGCCACGCCGAGGCCATCGGCCAGGGCGATGCGCTGAACGACGTGGTGCTGCACCCCGGCAAGTCGACGCGGATGATCGAGTTCGAGCTGTACATCGACGGCCAGTTCGTCTGCAGCCAAAAGGCCGACGGCCTGATCGTCGCCACACCCACCGGTTCCACGGCCTATGCGCTGTCGGCAGGTGGCCCGATCATGCATCCCAAGCTCGATGCCATTGTGATTGTGCCGATGTACCCCCATACCTTGTCAGGAAGGCCGATTGTGGTCGATGGCAACAGCGAGCTGAAAATCGTCGTGTCGAAGGATATGCAGATTTACCCGCAAGTCTCCTGTGATGGGCAAAACCACTTCACCTGCGCCCCCGGCGACACCATCACCGTGAGCAAGAAAGCCCAGAAACTGCGGTTGATTCATCCGCTGGACCATAACTACTACGAAGTCTGCCGGACCAAGCTGGGCTGGGGCAGCCGGTTGGGCGGTGGAGGCGACTGATGCTCGATCCCGCGCGTAGCTACGACCTGATCGGTGACGTGCACGGTTGCGCTCATACCCTTGAGCATTTGCTGGACCGACTCGGGTATCACAAGCAAGCTGGCGTCTGGCGCCATCCGTCACGCATGGCCGTGTTTCTCGGTGACATCATCGACCGCGGCCCGCGGATTCGCGAAGCGCTGCACATCGTTCACGATATGGTCGAGGCCGGTCAGGCGCTGTGCATCATGGGCAACCATGAATTCAACGCGCTCGGCTGGAGCACGCCGGCACCGCCCGGCAGCGGTAAACAGTATGTGCGTGAACACACGCCTCGGCATGCGCGCCTGCTTGAAGAAACCCTGACTCAATTTGCTGATCACCCGGAGGACTGGCACGACTTTCTTGCCTGGTTCTACGAGATGCCACTGTTCGTCGACGCCGGACGCTTCCGGGTCGTCCACGCCTGCTGGGACGGTGGCCTGATCGACGTGTTGCGTGCGCAGTATTCCGATGGCTGCATCGACGAACACTTCGTCCAGGCGGCAGCGGTTTCCGGCAGTTTTGCCTGCATGGCCTTCGACCGCTTGCTGCGCGGCACCGACATGCGCCTGCCGCACGGCTTGACCATGACCAGCGGCGACGGTCTGACGCGTTCGTTCTTCCGCACCAAATTCTGGGAAGACAACCCGCAAACCTACGGCGACATTGTGTTCCAGCCAGATGCCTTGCCCGAATCCGTGGCTCGCACGCCGCTGTCTCCGGTAGAAAAAGATAACCTGTTGCGCTACGGCATCGACGAACCGTTGTTGTTCGTCGGGCACTACTGGCGCAGTGGCAAACCGGCGCCGATCCGCCCGAACCTGGCCTGCCTGGACTACAGCGCAGTGTTGTACGGCAAGCTGGTTGCCTATCGGCTGGATCAGGAAACCCGTCTCGATCCACACAAGTTTGTCTGGGTCGATGTTGAACGGCCAGAGGTATTGCGATGAGTGTTGTGGCTGTTTTACGTCTGCCGCTGGCGGTGGACCTCAGTGGTTTCGTCAAATTGCTGCAACGCATGCACGTGCCGCATCGGGTCAGCGAAGAAGCCGGTGAACAGGTGCTGTGGGTGCCGGACGCGATCAGCGAAGACGTGCGCTCGCTGTACGAACGGTTTCCTGCGGGCGATCCCGAGCATCAACTGGATATCCCGGCTCCACAAGCGAATATCCAGCGTCCTGGATTCGTCGAGCAACTGCGCCACAGCCCGGTGACGGCGCTGATTCTGTTGCTGAGCATGATCGTCGGCGCGGTGACGCTGCTCGGCGAGAACCTCGACACGATGCACTGGCTGACGTTCCTCGAATTTCGCGTGGTGGGCGAATACATCCACTTCACGCCATTGGCCGACAGTCTGGCAGCGGGGCAGTGGTGGCGTCTGGTGACACCGATGCTGATCCACTTCGGCGTTCTCCACCTGGCCATGAACGGCATGTGGTACTGGGAACTGGGGCGGCGTATCGAGTCGCGTCAGGGCAGTGTCAACCTGCTGGGGCTGACGTTGCTGTTCAGCCTGGTGTCGAACTACGCCCAATATTATTACGGCGGCGCGACCTTGTTCGGCGGCCTGTCCGGGGTGCTTTACGGCCTGCTCGGGCATTGCTGGATCTACCAGTTGCTGTCGCCGAACCCGGCGTATCGCCTGCCTCGCGGGGTATTGGTGATGATGCTGGTGTGGCTGCTGTTGTGTATGTCGGGGCTGATCTCGATGATCGGCTTTGGCGAAATTGCCAATGCGGCGCACGTCGGCGGGTTACTCGTCGGATGCCTCACCGGTTTGTTGGGCGGCTTGTACAGTCGCCGTAGACTCTCTGTCCAATAAACTGCCGTCTAAATTGTGCTGTGAATAACGAGCGCGGAGACCTGATGTCCTCTTTTAACGAAATGATCAAAAACATCACGCCGGAAATCTACCAGAGCCTGAAACTGGCGGTAGAGATCGGCAAGTGGTCCGACGGCGGCAAACTGACTGCCGAGCAGCGCGAACTGTCGTTGCAGGCGATGATCGCCTGGGAAGTGCAGAACCTGCCCGAGGAAGAACGCACCGGCTACATGGGCCCGCAGGAATGCAGTTCGAAGTCGATCACTGTGCCGAATATCCTGTTCAAGTCGGATGCCATCCATTGATCGAGATTGGCCGCGGAGCAATCAGCAAGATGTCGGCGCGCCTCGAAACGTCGACCGTGCAATACGCTTTTCGCCTGGGCGATACCGAGGTGCCGGTCAATCCGATGATCGGCAGCACGGTTCGCCTGGAATACCTGGGTGCGATCCACTGCATCCATTGCGGACGCAAAACCAAAACCAGCTTCAGCCAGGGTTACTGCTACCCGTGCATGACCAAACTGGCGCAGTGCGACGTCTGCATCATGAGCCCGGAGCGTTGCCACTATGACGCCGGGACCTGCCGTGAGCCGGCCTGGGGCGAGCAGTTCTGCATGACCGACCACGTGGTGTATCTGGCCAACTCGTCGGGCGTCAAGGTCGGGATCACCCGCGTCACCCAGCTGCCGACCCGCTGGCTCGACCAGGGCGCCAGCCAGGCATTGCCGATCATGCGCGTGTCGACCCGTCAGCAATCGGGCTTCGTCGAAGACCTGTTCCGCAGTCAGGTGGCCGACAAGACCAACTGGCGCGCCTTGCTCAAGGGTGATGCCGCACCGGTTGACCTGAAACAGATTCGTGATCAACTGTTCGAAAGCTGTGCCGAGGGCGTGCAAGGACTGCAGGAGCGCTTCGGCCTGCAAGCGATTCAACCGGTATTTGATGTCGAGCCGATTGAAATCCGTTACCCGGTCGAGCAGTACCCGGCCAAGATTGTCAGCTTCAATCTGGACAAGAACCCGATTGCCGAAGGCACGCTGTTGGGGATCAAGGGTCAATACCTGATCTTCGATACCGGCGTTATCAATATTCGTAAATACACGGCCTACCAGCTCGCCGTGCATCAGTAAAAGGATTCCAGCATGCGCACCGAACAACCGAAGATGATCTACCTGAAGGACTATCAGGCGCCCGAGTACCTGATCGACGAGACGCACCTGACCTTCGAGTTGTACGAGGACCACAGCCTGGTCCATGCGCAACTGGTGATGCGCCGCAATCCAGCCCGTGGCCCGGGCCTGCCGCCGCTTGTCCTGGATGGCCAGCAACTCGAGCTGCTGTCGGTCAGCCTGGGCGACACCGAGCTGAGTGCCAGTGATTATCAACTGACGGAAAACCACCTGACCCTGCACCCGACCAGCACCAGTTTCACGGTCGACACCAGCGTGCGGATTCATCCGGAAACCAACACCGCGCTGGAAGGCCTGTACAAGTCCGGCGGGATGTTCTGCACCCAGTGCGAGGCCGAGGGCTTTCGCAAGATCACCTATTACCTCGACCGCCCGGATGTGATGAGCAAGTTCACCACCACGGTGGTCGCCGAGCAGCATAGCTACCCGGTGTTGCTGTCCAACGGCAACCCGATTGCCTCCGGTCCCGGTGAAGACGGTCGGCACTGGGCGACCTGGGAAGACCCGTTCATGAAACCGGCCTACCTGTTCGCGCTGGTCGCCGGTGACCTGTGGTGCGTCGAAGACACCTTCACCACCATGACCCAGCGCAGTGTGGCGCTGCGCATTTACGTCGAGCCGGAAAATATCGACAAGTGCCAGCACGCCATGAACAGCCTGAAGAAGTCCATGCGCTGGGACGAAGAAGTCTATGGTCGCGAGTATGACCTGGACATCTTCATGATCGTGGCGGTCAACGACTTCAACATGGGCGCCATGGAAAACAAGGGCCTCAATATCTTCAACTCCAGCTGCGTGCTGGCTCGTGCCGAAACCGCGACCGATGCCGCGCACCAGCGGGTTGAAGCGGTGGTGGCCCACGAATACTTCCACAACTGGTCAGGCAACCGCGTGACCTGCCGCGACTGGTTCCAGCTGTCGCTCAAGGAAGGGTTCACGGTGTTCCGTGACGCCGAGTTCTCCGCCGACATGCACTCGCGCACCGTCAAGCGCATCGAGGACGTGGCCTACCTGCGCACTCACCAGTTCGCCGAAGATGCCGGCCCGATGGCCCATGCGGTGCGCCCGGATGCGTTCATCGAGATTTCCAATTTCTACACCTTGACCGTCTACGAGAAAGGTTCGGAAGTGGTGCGCATGATCCGCACCTTGCTCGGCGCCGAAGGTTTCCGTAAAGGCAGCGACCTGTATTTCGAGCGTCACGATGGCCAGGCGGTCACCTGCGACGATTTCATCAAGGCCATGGAAGATGCCAACGGCGTCGACCTGACCCAGTTCAAACGCTGGTACAGCCAGGCCGGTACGCCGCGTCTGGCGGTGAGCGAGTCTTACGACGCGGCGGCCAAAAGCTACAGCCTGACCTTCCGCCAGAGCTGCCCGGCGACCCCGGACAAGGTTGAAAAACTGCCGTTCGTGATCCCGGTCGAACTGGGCCTGCTGGACAGCAAAGGCGCGGCGATCGCTCTTCGGTTGGCCGGTGAAGCGGCCGCTGACGGGGCTTCCCGCGTGCTGTCGGTAACCGAGGCCGAGCAGACTTTTACCTTCGTCGACATCGCTGAAAAGCCGTTGCCATCGCTGCTGCGCGGTTTCTCGGCGCCGGTGAAACTGAGCTTCCCGTACAACCGCGATCAGCTGATGTTCCTGATGCAACACGACAGCGACGGCTTCAACCGTTGGGAAGCCGGTCAGCAATTGTCGGTGCAGGTGTTGCAGGAACTGATCGCTCAGCATCAAGCGGGTCAGGCGTTGGTGCTCGATCAGCGACTGATCAGCGCATTGCGCACGGTGCTGGCGGATGAATCCCTGGATCAGGCCATGGTCGCCGAAATGCTCTCGCTGCCAAGCGAGGCCTACCTGACCGAAATCAGCGAAGTGGCGGACGTCGATGCGATTCACGCCGCCCGTGAGTTCGCCCGCAAGCAACTGGCGGACAGCCTGTTCGATGCGCTGTGGCTGCGTTATCAGGCCAATCGCGAGCTGTCGAAGCAAACCGCTTACGTTGCCGAAGCCGAGCACTTCGCCCGTCGTAGCCTGCAAAACATCGCGTTGTCCTACCTGATGCTCAGTGGCAAGCCCGAAGTGCTGGCAGCGGCCCTTGAGCAGTTCGATGCCTGCGACAACATGACCGAGCGCCTGACCTCGTTGGCGGTGCTGGTGAATTCACCGTTCGACGCCGAGAAGACCAAGGCACTGGCCAGTTTTGCCGAGCACTTCAAGGACAACCCGTTGGTCATGGACCAATGGTTCAGCGTTCAGGCTGGCAGCACGTTGCCGGGTGGTTTGCAGCGGGTTCAGCAGTTGATGAAGCACCCGGCGTTCAACATCAAGAACCCGAACAAGGTGCGGGCGCTGGTCGGTGCGTTTGCCGGGCAGAACCTGATCAACTTCCATGCGGCCGACGGTTCGGGTTATCGCTTCCTCGCGGATCTGGTGATCGAGCTGAACGGCTTCAACCCGCAGATCGCTTCCCGCCAATTGGCGCCGCTGACGCGCTGGCGTAAATACGACAGCGCCCGTCAGGCGTTGATGAAGGCGGAACTGGAGCGCATTCGCGGCTCGGGCCAGCTGTCCAGCGATGTGTTTGAAGTGGTCAGCAAAAGCCTCGCGTGACCTCATCTCCGCTCCCGCGGGTGTTCACCCGAACCCTGTGGGAGCGAGCCTGCTCGCGAAGGCAGCCTTACAGCCGCCCCATCTCCCGCAGATGTACCCCCAATCAAACCTGTGGAAGCTGGCTTGCCTGCGAAGGCGGCCTGACAGCCGACCAATCTCCCGCAGATGTACCCCAATCAAAATTGTGGGAGCTGGCTTGCCTGCGAAGGCGCCCTGACAGCCGGCCTATCTCCCGCAGATGTACCCCAATCCATGTGGGAGCGAGCCTGCTCGCGATGACGGCCTGACAGCCGACCAACCTCTTGCAGATGTACCCCAATCAAAATTGTGGGAGCTGGCTTGCCTGCGAAGGCGCCCTGACAGCCGGTCTATCTCCCGCAGATGTACCCCAATCAAACCTGTGGGAGCTGGCTTGCCTGCGATGACGGCCTGACAGCCGACCAATCTCTTGCAGGTGTACATATCCATTTCTGCGGTAACGGCCACTTAGGGTTTCGCCTGACGGCGACTCACTTTTTTTACAAGCGCCTAAAAAAAGTAAGCAAAAATACGCTCGGGTATGACTCACCCACATAGGTAACAAAACGGTTCAAGCACATAGGTAACAGTTTTTAACTGGCACTGGTCATTCAGCGACCGTCCATTATGCCCCCCAGTTAACAAAAGATAACGTGGCGTTGATTGTCAGACCTTTCGAAAGCTGGATAGGATAGATCAGCTTCCGAAGGGGCTCTAGATTGCGCGTTTCAGGACTATGCTCCAAAAGTGGTCAATCGCGACGAGCAGCCCTGCGGCGCCCTGAAAGGTTGAACGACCTAACAATAATAATGGGGGAAAGGTCTATGAGTGAGCCTGTCATGGGTGTGGGTTTTTGCCGCCCGCCGGCGTTACGCAGATTCGCGTTGCTGGCTACAGCGCTCTCGCTGTTGGGTTCTGCCGTGCTGTCGGCACCCGTTCTGGCCGCAGATGCACCGGTGTCCGATACGGTCTATTCGATTGAGTCCGCAAAGTCCGCCAAGGGCCTGATGCTTGATGTTGCGCATGCAGGCAAGCGCCTGGTGGCGGTCGGCGATCGTGGCCATATTCTGTATTCCGATGACCAGGGCCAGACCTGGACCCAGGCCAAAGTGCCCAGTCGGCAACTGCTGACCGCGGTCTATTTCGTCGATGACAAGCATGGCTGGGCCGTCGGTCATGACGCGCAAATTCTCGCCAGTGAAGATGGTGGCGTTACCTGGATCAAACAATTCGAAGACTTGAAGCGCGAAGCGCCGTTGCTGGCTGTCTGGTTCAAGGACCTCAGCAGCGGGTTTGCCGTGGGCGCTTACGGCGCTCTGCTGGAAACCACTGACGGTGGAAAGAACTGGGCAGACGTCGGCGATCGCCTCGATAACCCGGATCAGTACCACCTCAACGCTATCGCCGCGGTAAAGGATTCCGGGCTGTTCATCGTGGGCGAGCAGGGCAGCATGTTCCGTTCCCCTGACTGGGGGCAAACCTGGGAACGCCTTAAAGGTCCGTACCAGGGTTCGCTGTTTGGGGTGATCGGCACCGCCAAACCGGCGACGTTGCTGGCCTACGGGCTGCGCGGCAATCTGTTCCGCTCCACTGATTTTGGCACTACCTGGGAGCAGGTCGAGCTCAAGGCTGCGCGCGGCGCGCTGGAGTTCGGTCTGTCCGGGGCGACCTTGCTCGACGACGACAGCATTGTGATCGTCGGCAACGGAGGCAGCGTGGTGCGCAGCAGTGACGACGGCGTAACGTTCAGCGTATTCAACCGACCCGACCGCATTTCCGTTTCGGCGGTCACTGCGGCAGGCAATGGAAACTTGATTCTGGTAGGACAGGGCGGCGTTCGCGCTACTTCGCCAATCGGTGCCGAGCTGGGCAAATAATAAGAAGGCGGAGCTATGACATCCATGAGCAGTCATCACCAGGACAAGGCGACGTTTCTCGAGCGCCTGATTTTCAACAACCGCCCGGCAGTGATCGTCATCTGCCTGCTGGTCAGCATGTTCCTGTTCTGGCAGGCAACACTGATCCGGCCGTCCACCAGCTTCGAAAAAATGATCCCGCTCAAGCATCCTTTCATCGAGAAGATGCTCGAGCACCGCAATGACCTGGCCAACCTCGGCAATACCGTGCGTATTTCCGTGGAAGCCACCGATGGCGACATCTTCTCCAAGGAGTACATGGAGACCCTGCGCCAGATCAACGACGAGGTGTTCTACATCTCCGGTGTCGACCGCTCCGGCCTGAAGTCGCTGTGGAGTCCGAGCGTACGCTGGACCGAAGTGACCGAGGAGGGTTTTGCCGGCGGTGAAGTCATCCCGCAGAGCTACAACGGCTCGGCCGACAGCCTCGATCTGCTGCGCAACAACGTGCTCAAATCCGGTCAGGTCGGTCGGTTGGTGGCCAACGATTTCAAGTCGAGCATCGTCGATATCCCGCTGCTTGAGTCCTACCCGGACCCGCAGGACCAAGGCAAGCTGCTGGCACTCGACTACCAGAAGTTCTCCCACGAACTTGAAGACAAGATCCGCAACAAGTTCGAAAAACAGAACCCCAACGTACAGATTCACATCGTCGGTTTTGCCAAGAAGGTCGGCGACCTGATCGACGGCCTGATCATGGTGGTCATGTTCTTCGGCGTGGCGTTCGTCATTACCCTGATCCTGCTCCTGTGGTTCACCAACTGCCTGCGCAGCACCGTGGCGGTGTTGAGCACCACCCTGGTGGCGGTGGTCTGGCAACTTGGGTTGATGCACGCCTTCGGCTTTGGCCTGGACCCGTATTCGATGCTGGTGCCGTTCCTGATCTTCGCCATCGGTATTTCCCACGGTGTGCAGAAGATCAACGGGATTGCCTTGCAGTCCAGCGATGCGGACAACGCCTTGACTGCTGCCCGGCGCACGTTCCGTCAGCTGTTCCTGCCGGGGATGATTGCGATCCTCGCGGATGCGGTGGGCTTCATTACTTTGCTGATCATCGATATCGGGGTGATTCGTGAGCTGGCCATCGGCGCGTCGATTGGCGTGGCGGTGATCGTGTTCACCAACCTGATCCTGCTGCCGGTAGCGATTTCCTACGTCGGCATCAGCAAACGCGCCGTCGAGCGCAGCAAGAAAGATGCAATCCGCGAGCATAGGTTCTGGCGTTTGCTGTCGAATTTTGCCAGCTCGAAAGTCGCCCCGGTTTCGATCCTCCTGGCGCTGATCGCCTTTGGCGGCGGCCTCTGGTACAGCCAGAACCTGAAAATCGGTGACCTCGACCAAGGTGCACCGGAGCTGCGTCCGGATTCGCGCTACAACCAGGACAACAACTTCATCATCAAGAACTACTCCACCAGCTCCGATGTGCTGGTAGTGATGGTCAAGACCAAGGCGGAAGGCTGTTCGCGTTACGAAGCCATGGCGCCAATCGATGAACTGATGTGGAAGATGCAGAACACCGAGGGCGTGCAGTCGGCGATTTCCCTGGTGACCGTCTCCAAGCAGATGATCAAGGGCATGAACGAGGGCAACCTGAAGTGGGAAACCCTGTCGCGTAACCCGGACGTGCTCAACAACTCCATCGCCCGTGCCGATGGCCTGTACAACAACAGCTGCTCGCTGGCGCCGGTGCTGGTGTTCCTCAACGACCACAAGGCCGAAACCCTCGACCGCGCAGTGCATGCGGTGCAGGACTTCGCCAAGGAGAATAACAAGGACGGCCTGGAGTTCATCCTGGCTGCCGGGAACGCCGGGATCGAAGCGGCCACCAACGAGGTGATCAAGGAGTCGGAACTGACCATCCTGGTGCTGGTGTACATCTGCGTGGCAACCATGTGCATGATCACCTTCCGTTCCTGGGCGGCGACCTTGTGCATCGTGTTGCCGCTGGTGCTGACCTCGGTGCTCGGCAACGCGCTGATGGCATTCATGGGTATCGGTGTTAAAGTCGCGACCTTGCCGGTGGTGGCGCTCGGGGTGGGGATTGGCGTGGATTACGGCATCTACATTTACAGCCGCCTCGAAAGCTTCCTGCGTGCCGGCTTGCCGCTGCAAGAGGCGTACTACCAAACGCTCAAGTCCACTGGTAAAGCGGTGCTGTTCACCGGTCTGTGCCTGGCCATCGGCGTCTGCACCTGGATCTTCTCGGCGATCAAGTTTCAGGCCGACATGGGCCTGATGCTGACCTTCATGCTGCTCTGGAACATGTTTGGTGCGCTGTGGCTGTTGCCGGCGCTGGCACGTTTCCTGATCAAACCTTCAAGCCTCGCCGGGCAGAAGGGCAACTCACTGTTCGCTCACTGATTCCGGGTAGGAACAGAAAAGCCGCAACCTCAGGTTGCGGCTTTTTTTATTCGCATGTCGCTTGCGGCTTTAGCGTGATTCAACGCGGTTCAAGTGGCAAGAAATCGCTGTCGGCCAGCGCTTTGCTGATGAAGCCGCGATGAATGTCGATTTTCTGTTTCGGATCTTTAGCCTTGGCCAGTGCCGATTCGTACGTTTCGAAACGCTGCTCTTTGGTTTTCAGATGTGCCTGGGTGTAGTCGGTCTTGGCATCAGCGAAATTTGCATAGTGAAAGTGCCCATACCACCAGGCTTGACTATCACGGTTCAGCAGGACGTACTCTTGCATGAAGTCCCTGCGTCCGGTTTTCAGCTGAACCCGGTTGCCGCTGACATGCACGAATATTTCGTTACGTCGCAACAAATATTCCACGCCCTCGCTGGTAGGCGCCTGGGCCAAGGTCATGCGGGTACGCAGTTCCGTTGCCTTGTTGTCGAGGGCTCGCGCCTTGTCTCGTAGCTCGCTGACAAGCGCTGCATCCTGTTCCAGGTTTGACGGGGCGTTTTCATGGCGCTCCAGGTTATCGGCATACCCAACCAGTTTTTGCGCTTCGCGTTGCAGTTGCTCTTCGATTTCCTTGGGCGAGCTTGCACGTTGCGCGTAACCATCGATCTTTTTCACCTGTTTATCGACATTGACCATTGCCTTGCGGGCATCGCCTTTGAGCTGCGGGTAGGGGCGCGAGGAAGCTTTGGGGGCGGGAGGTCTGACATCGACGATTTCTACCCAGACATTCGGCTCATGTTCGTGGAAAGACGCCAGAGGCTCGTCTTCAAGAGGGCCGTTGATGTCGACAATGTCCCCGCCCTGGTTGGAAATTCGCGGGCGTATATCGCCGATCAGTGTGCCTTTTGCGGTCTTGATGACCTTCTTGCGACTGGTCGATGAGGTGGGGGATGGTTCCTCTGGTTGCGGCAGGTTTTGAAGTTCCTCGGCCAGACGTCGCTCGGCATCGACGCGCAGTTGGTCGATGATTTCCCGCAGACGATTGAAGGCTGGCGACTGTAAATCATCGCTATTGAAGATGCCGATACTCTCGAGGCCGTCCTGCGCTTTGTTGTAGTGATCAACCAGGTTGTCCAGCACTTCAATACGGTCGCCGCGTTCATAGACGTGCAAGCCTTGCAGTTCGGCATGGGATCGGGACAACAGCAGCACAGGATCGACGACACTCTCCGGCGCCGCCGAGGTTTCAGTTCCCAGCGCCTTGACGCTGAGGATACGCAGGATAACCAGTTGGTAGGACTTGACCCTCAGGGCCGTCATTTCATTTTCCGGCCTGTTCTGGCTCAATCGACTCCAGGGTTCGGCACCTAGGCGAGGGATCTGTTTAAGCTCCTGAAGACGGCGGTCTACCTCTTCATAGAACTTGATCATGGTCTCGTTGATTTCGGAAGTTTTGCGCACGAAGTCGAAATACCGATCCATCACCACCAGGCCCTCGGCATTCAGCGCTTCATAGAGTTGCCTGACGCCGCCGCTTAAGTCTGCGTAGTTTCGGCTGTTTGCGGCGCGATCCAGATCTGCAATAACCACCTGTTTGCGAGCATTGTTGATGATGTTTTCCAACAAGTTGCACAGTAGCTGATTGTCGGGATCAGTCTTTTTCAGGGCGCTTATCTCTTTGATCTCGGCAATCTGCGTGACGTAGCTTTCGCTCTGCCTGTCGAGCTCAATGGCGAATCGTTGCCTGAATGTCGCACGCTCTGTCTCGGTACTGGCGGGGTGGTTTCTTTTCAGCTGCATCAGGTTTTCCGCGATATCGACACGCTTTTGCACTCGCTCCTGTTGCTCGAAGAACTCCAGGCGATTGAGCTCCAGCAGGTCGATGCGCTGTTGGTCTTGTTCTCGCTTGGCGGCGATTCGGTTCTTGGGTCCACCCCCGAGCAGTTTCAGCCCCTGGTCCAGCGTCCATTTGCCATCGCCATTGGATTTGAGCTTGATCCCCGGATGATCCGGGTGCTCGGGATGCACCAGATAAACCTCGCCGAATCCGGGCGCGATACTGACGCGAAACAGCAGGCCGGCGAGGGTGGCATGCCATAGGTCCCTGATCCGGTACAAACCCTTGAAAGGACCGGTTGCAATGGGCTCTGGTAGAGATTGCGGCCATGGAACCTTGACTTCGAGCAGCTTGTTGAACAGCCGGGCCGAGGCGGAGTCGCGAGCGGTCGACAGGTTGAAGTCCAGCAGGGTATTGCCACTGCCCGGTGGCTCGGAAGGCAGTCCCGGCGGTTCCTGGGTAATGGCTGTCTCGGTGTTCAGTGAGGATTGCCGTAGCGGACGGCGCAATGGGTCGAGGGCTACCGGAAGCTCTTTACCCATTCTGTCTGACAACGGCGTATCAACGGCACCTTGTTCACGGGCTACATGCAAAAGCACCAGGCCAATGTTCAACAGTACGTCGATCCAGGCCTGGTTCCGGGCGTTGGCATCCTCACTGTCCAGGGCCGGAAGATCGTTGATCAGACTGTGGGAGATTTGCAGCATCCAGCCCACCAGCATGGCCGGGCCGCGTAACAGGGGCAGAATCAGGTTGTTGAATACCAGCCAGCCGCCCTCCAGGATGATCGCCCAGCGACTTTCGGCATTGGACACCGATTGCCGGTCGGCCAGATCCACCAGTGCACGGCCATTGCTGGCGAACAGGCTGGCCAGCAACCGACCGCTTTCCATTGCCGAGAGCCAGTCGCTGGCGGCCTCGTCGCCCACCAGAATCGCCGGCTTCGGCTTTTCAGGGCGTATGAACTCATCGCCTGGATGAAAATGAACGATGTGCGGCTCGTTGAAGCCGTTGTTGTCATAGACCGGTCGAGCTCGGTCGGACAACCAGGTCAGCACGCTGGTTTGCAACGGACCGGACTGCGCAATGGCGCTCAGCAAGTCTTGACGGCTGGGGTATTCATGCAAGGCCGGTGAGTACAACGGCCGATAGAGAATATGCGGGCCTCCGGCATTCAGGTCTTTGGACTCAATGATGAACATGTTGCTCACCACATCGCAGTCGGCCTCGGCTTTGCGTTGAAAAGCCAAAGGTCTGATAACGATCGCCTGGTCATCGACGAATCGCTCGGCAGCGAGTGGGTTCATCACTGCGTCGACATACCGGTATCCCCGGTGGGTGAAGCCGTGCTCGCCCTTGATCGAATGCTCAAGGGCCAGCATCGGTAAATGGATGCTCAGCTCCAGGCCGAACAGGCGCGCACGCTCCTTAGCCTCGGGGCTGTCTGCGAACAGCAGGTTTTCGATCAGTTCGGGATAGTGTTTACCCACGTCGACCCGGCTCACCAGATCCAGCAAGTAGGCCTCGGTGGTCCAGTCCTGGATCAATTGATCCGCAGTGTGGCGAATGCTCATCCGGCCTTTGGGTTTACCTGCCAGGTTTTTGATCGCCAGCTCGGTCAGGGACATTTTGACCGGTTCGATGTAGCCGCTGCCAAGGTCACCGACGGGGACATGAAAGGTCAGTTCCAGCTCATCGGCATTGTATGCCGGGGCTTGGGGGTGATCCTTCAGCATCTGTGTGTGCAACGCCTTTTTGGCGAAAGTGTGAAGGTCATCGATGTCGTCCCGGAACGAGTGCCCTTGGGTCTGCTGCTTGACGCTGGCCATCGTCAGCACGTGCTTGCGGTAGGCCATGCGCTCAGCGGTTGCAGCCGTTTGCAGCCATTCGGGAATTGTTGCCTCTACCGGTTGAAGGTGCATCGAGCGGGCTGGGTGACCGATGAACAGCGTGGCGACATCGGTGATCGTATCAACGCGTTGTTCAAGGTCGTCCAGGCTTTGGCCGGCCGGTAGTTGCAGTGAAGCCAGGTCCTCCAGTTGCTGGTTCAAGAGCAAGGCGGCCTGGGTGTCAAAAATGTTCCCGTCGGGCTCAAAGCGTTTCCACGTGATGGTGTCGGTCATGAAGTCCTGTTCAAACCGAGCCCCCCAGGCCAGACCAAAAGCATCCAGGGAAGGGAAGGACTCGATGCTCCCGGTCACGCTGCACAACAGCAGGGTCTCACCGCATTCCACGAGTATGTCGGGGCTCTGCAGGCTGACTGCCGACTGACCTTTACTCAGGGTCGTTTGAAGGGTGTAGGCATGAATAGCGCCTTTGGACCAGGGCCTTTGAAGGCGTTGCTGTTGGTCAGGATGATTGGCCAGTTCCGTGAGGACGTCGGCCTGCACTGCGTTACTCGCCGACAAACGTGTGGCGGACGTCTTCAGGACTCCGGCAAACAGATCTCCCAGCCATTGCCAGCGGCTGGACCCGGTGTCGACGCTCTCGTTCCAATAGCTCGTCAGTGACTCCTGAAAAGCAATGAATAGAATCGTCGGTAGTTCACGGATGACGTCTGCAATCACCTGCATGTCGGGTACGCGGGAGGTGGTTTTGCCGACGGTCAACCGGGCAGGGGCCTTGTTGGTCAGAAAACAATCGCGACCGTATTGCTCGCTCAAGTCGGGAGGTATGTCGCTGGCCAGATACTCCAGCACCACGTCCAGAAGCAGTGTGAGACGCCATGCGCCATCCGGGATCGGTTGTGCAACCTTGGTCCGCTCAGGGTCAAAATCAAGGTGAGGGTATTTTTCCAGCAAACCGTCCTTGAGCAAGCGAGAGGTTACCGAGCGCAACGTCGGCCGGGTGCTGAACCGGGCGTTGATCGCGCGCGCGATGATGTTGGTATAGCCCGCCGTAACGGGCGGCGATGCGGGTGTCGACATGATGCAATCCTTTGCATGGAGTTGAGTCTGCAACATACGACGAGGCCGGGTGATGTGTGCGGTAGCCGGCTACCACATTGAGCTATCATTGCGTCTTTCCCATTCAAAGATTGACTGCCATGACTGCCGTAACACTTCTCAACGCCCTCGAACACTGCGCCATGGTCGAAATCGACGGCTTGCACGCCTTCGAATTCGCTCTCGACGAAGACGACAATCTGCACATCGAATGCATGGATGGCCGAGCGGCCAAACATTGGGAATTCACCCCGGCTCAGGTTGAGGCTGCGACCTTCGATCAAGGCCTGCAGAGCTGGCTGATCACCGGTGATTCCGGCGAGCACCGACTGGTGTGCATGGACGCGTTCGGTGGTGGTGACGAAGGGGACGACGAGCATGAAGATGCGTAATGTCTGGCCACTGTTGATGGCCGGCAGTTTCGGCGCGATGGGGGTGCAGGCTGCACCCGCCGACCTCCATGAACTGCTGGTCGGCACCTACACCCAAGGCCAGAGCCAGGGGATCTACCGACTCAAATTCGACAGCCAGAGCGGTCACCTCGACGCGACGCCGTTGCAGGTGGTCAAGAGTGCCAACCCGTCGTGGCTGACCTTGTCCAGCGATCAACGTCGACTGTTTGTGGTCAACGAGAATGGTCCGGGTCAAACCGACCCGGTAGGGCGCGTCAGCAGCTTCGCTGTCGAGCCGAACACCCACGCGCTGAGCCTGATCAATCAGGTGCAGAGCCTGGGCAACGAGCCGACCCATTCCAGCCTGAGCGCTGACGGCAAGTACCTGTTTGTCAGTAATTACTCGGTGGCCGAAGACCCGGGTGGCAGCCTGGCGGCATTGCCGGTGAGCGCCGATGGCAAGCTGGCGCCGCCGGTGCAACTGAGCAGCCATCAGCCGAGCCGGGTCAATCCCGAGCGGCAGCTGTCGGCGCACGTGCATTCGGCGATGTCCTCGCCGGACGGTCAGTACGTGTTTGCCAATGACCTGGGCGCCGACAAGGTCTTTGTCTATCGCTATGACCCCAAGGCCAATCCGGAACGGCCGCTGACCGCTGCCACGCCGGCTTCGGTTCAGTTGCCGCCCGGCAGCGGGCCGCGGCATTTGCTGTTCAGTGCCGACGGCAAGCACGCGTACCTGACCCTGGAAATGAGCGCGCAAGTCGCCGTCTTCGATTATCAGGCGGGCAAGTTGACCCAACGGCAAATGGTCGACCTGGCAGCCGGCAAACCTGCGGCGCAGAAAGCCGCCGCTGCGTTGCATGCCTCGTCGGATGGCAAATTCCTCTACGTCAGCAACCGTGGCACCGCTAACGAGTTGCTGGTGTTCGCCATCGATCCGGCCACTGGCGAGCTCAAGGAGCTTCAACGGCGCCCGGTGGAAGGGGATCACCCGCGTGAGTTCAGCCTCGACCCAAGCGGCAAGTTCGTGCTGGTCGCCAACCAGAAGAGCAATCAGATCGTCATCATCGCGCGTGATGTGAAGACCGGCCTGCTGGGCAAAACCGTGCAAAAACTGCCGTTCGACTCACCCAGCGATATCAAGTTCTTCCTGCGTCAATAAGCCGCAGGCCCCGTACGCCGGGGCCTGCGCGGTTCTATTAATCTGAGTGATATCCGCTACTGCTGCAAAAGATTTCAAGAGCGCCAACCCTCGGGCGTAAGTTTGCTTCACGGCCTGAACAGGCAAGCAAGCCAACTGAATCTACGAGGGTTACCGCCATGAACTTCAATCTCTTCTCCGTGATTGCCGCATCCGCCATCTCAGCCAGTGTTGCTCTGCCAGCCAGTGCCAACACTGAGATCAGCTCGAAAAAATCCGGCACCCACAGCTACACCCAGAAATACCTGCAACAAAGCGCCAACTTCTACGCCGCGCTGGATCACAAGATCCAACACTGAGATTCAAACCCTGCCGACTTTATGCAGGAGCGAAGTCACTTGATCCGATCGGCGATCCTTTCGCTGGAAAGACTCGAGTGATGTCGCTTCTGCATAAAGCATTTGCGACTCCGCACCCCAATCAGCACAAATATCGCGTGTAATATCACATAGCCATGTGTTTAAATTTGGCGCTAATTTATTGACTCAATCTTTCCCAAGGATCGATGACATGGCAATGCGTCTGGCTGTGGTGCTGCTGTTTCTCTATTCCACCCCGATTCTCTCGGCTGCCCGCCCGGTTGACGGCGAGCCTGAAGCCGCACACGAGCGTTTGATGAGCGTGTTGCAGGACTGAACGTCGTCGGATTTTCGATCAATTAAACTGATAGCTACTATGCATAAAGGTCGCTATTCATAGCAGGCTATTTAATTGATCCTGTGGGCATTGAAACATGCCCACGGAGAATCCCATGGCCAGCGCAATCCTTTCTTCTGCCAAACACGGCGCGTATGTAGCCATTGGTTTATACGTGGCGATGGTTCTGGTGGTCAGCCTCTCGGCCCAGTCGCAGCGCGTCATGCAAGCGCCGATTCAGGTCGCTTATCCCGCCATCCAGTTTGAACACGCGCAGCACGCCAGCGCTGAGCATTCCGACGTCGCGGGAGTGGTTGGGGTATGAAAGGGCACAAACTGATGGTTGTGGCCTTCCTGGCATTCCTGACCAATGGATCTTCACTGCTCGGCATCGGCCAAGGCTCGGCGGGCTCGCTGGCACGGGCCATCGAGTGCAATCACAACATCGCCCACAACATCCAGACCGCCAAGGCGCTGGGGTTGTTGGCGGGTAATCCGCCAGCCAAACCCAAAGCGGTGGTTCTGGGGCCGTTTGAGGTTGATTGCTCGGCGCTCAAAATGTGCAGCGCGTTGGCGTGAGTGAATGTGGGAGCGAGCCTGCTCGCGATAGCGGTATGACAGTCGATATCAATGTTGAATGTCAGTCAGTCATCGCGAGCAGGCTCGCTCCCACATTATTAGGTTTTTGCCATGACCGCGGTAAAAAGATCTGACTCCAGAATCCCTTGAAGCCACGCCTGCAAATGCCGATACGGCGTCTGCGCATACCACTCGCGGTCGACATGCGCGAACTGGCGTATGAACGGCGCCAGGGCGATATCCGCCAGGCTCATATGATCGGCCACCAGATAAGCTCGCTGTTGCAGCAATTCATCCAGTTTGCACAAAAACACTTCGCCTTCTGCGCGGTAATGCTCCATGGGGTGTTCCGGGTAGCGTTCAGCGTATTTGTAGCGATTGAGGTGCAGCTTGAACGCCTGGTCGTTTGCTTCGATCAGTGCAGCGCCCAGTTGCTGCGCCGCAGGATCGTCCTTGAGCAACCAATCCTGCGGGTCGTTCTGTTCCAGCGCCCACTGCATGATCTCCAGGCTTTGCTCGATCACCCGACCGTCAAGGCTCAGCACCGGCACGGTGCCCTTGCTCGACAGCGCGAGCATTTCCGGCGGCTTGGCTTTCAGGCTGACCTCGACAATGTCCACCGCCACTGCGCTGTAACGCAGCGCCATGCGTGCGCGCATGGCGTAGGGGCAACGGCGGAAGGAGTAGAGCGTCGGCGTGCTCATTTGACCTCCAGCGTGCTCAGGCCATTGCCTTGGCGATGAACCTGGATCTGCACCGGGATTCGCTCGTGCATTTCCTGTACGTGGGAGATCACCCCGACCTTGCGACCTTGCGCCTGCAAACCGTCGAGGGCGTCCATTGCCAATTGCAGTGACTCCGGATCGAGGCTGCCGAAGCCTTCATCGATGAACAGCGATTCGATTTTCAGCGTACTCGAGGCCATCGAGGCCAGGCCCAGCGCCAGTGCCAGCGACACCAGGAAGGTTTCGCCGCCCGACAGCGAGTGCACCGAGCGCAGTTCGTCGCCCATCTCCGTGTCCATCACCAGCAAGCCGAGCATGCTGCCACCACGCTTGAGCCGGTAGCGGCGCACCAGTTGGCGCAACTGGGCGTTGGCGTGATGCACCAGCAAATCGAGGTTGTAGGCCTGGGCGATCTTGCGGAAGGTGTCGCCGGTGGCCGAGCCGATCAGGGCATTCAGCCGTGCCCAGCGCTGCCACTCGTTGTAGGCATCGCTAATGCGTTGTGCCAGCGCCTGATTGGCGTCCTGACGGCGTTGATCTTCGGCTTGTTGCGCACGCAGTTCGGCACAGAGCTGCTCGCTGATCCCAAACTGGTTTTGCAGCTCGCCGAGGGCGGTGGCCAGTTGTTCGGCATCGAGGTTGCCGTTGTGCTGCGCCTGATGGCTGTGCAGGCGCTGTTCGCGTTCATGCACTAGCACCTTGGCTTGCTCGATGGCTTTTTCGCCGAGTTGAAGCTGTTGGCGCAACTGCGTGACCTGCTCGTCGCTGAACGCCAGTAACTGCTCCAGACCGCCATCGTTGAGTTCCGGATGAAGGGCTCGCCATTCGGCAATCTTGCCGCTGAGCTCATGACTTTCGGCTTCCAGCGCGTGCTGGCGTTGTTGCTCCGCCCGGAGCTCGGCGGCCAGTTGAATCTGCTGGCTGCGGACTTCCTGCAAGTGCTGATTGGCCAGCGCTTCGGCCTGTCGAGCCTGTTCGACGGCCTGATCCAGTTGCTGTTGCCACTGCTCGGCGCTCGGCTGCTCGCCCAGCAGTTCGGCGAGTTTCTGCTGGGCGGCGTGTTGCTGTTCGGCGAGTGCGCTGAATTGCAGCTGTGCGGCTTCCAATTGCTGCACGCGTGTCAGCTGCCGGTCCTGTTCTTTCTCGAGGGTTTGCTGACGCTGTTGTTGTTCGCTGAGCTCTTCGCGTTGCAATTCCAGCTGTTCCAGCCGCTGGGCGACCTGCTGATCGAGTTGCATGAAGGTCGCAGCGGGCTCGTTGCGCAAACCGTCGAGGGTTGCCGCCGGGAGCAGGGCGCTGAATGCTGCCAGTTCTTCTTCAAGGCGCTGGCTGTCATTGCTCAACTCGCGCTGCTGGATCGCCAATTGCTGGGCGGCCTGTTGGCTGGCCTGATCGGCGGCTTGCAGTTGTTGCTGAAGACGGGCGACGTCTTGCTGCAAGGTGAGCAGGGCGCTTTGTCGTTGTTCGTCCTGGGCAATGCTCTGATTCAACTGAGCGCTTTGCTGATTCAGCCAGGCGTCGCGCTTGCCGGTTTCCTGGGTCAGCAACTGGGCGGCCAGTGGGTGCGCTTCAAGGCTCGGTGTCAGGCTCTGCTGCTGGGTTGCCAGCAGTTCCTGTTGTTGCAGCAGTTCTTTTTGCTGGGCAATCAGCCCGCCGACCTCGGTGCGCAGGTCCGCGAGTTTTTCCTTGAGCAGGTCAACGGCTTTTTGTGCGTTGGCCTGTTCGCTTTCATCGTGCCGGCCGAGGCTTTGCAGCAACGCTTCTGGCTGATGATAAGGATGCTCGACGCTGCCGCAGACCGGGCACGGTTGATCGTCCTGCAACTGCCCGCGCAACTCTTCGACACTGGCACTGCGCGCCAGGCGCTGACGCTCCAGCAGTTCCCGGGTGACTGTCAGGGTTTGCTCGGCGACAGTCAGTTCGGCTTTGGCCTGGACGCCTTCGCGGGTCAGGCGTTCGCGTTCTGTCTGGACGGTTTGCAGGCGCTGTTGCAGGTCCTGCGTGCGCGTGTCCAGCTCCTGCTGACGAGCCCACAATCGCGCGAGCTCTTCGATGGCGCGTTGCTGCTTGCGGTTGTCTTGCAGCAGGCTGCCGAGGATCTGAATCTGTTCGGCAACGGCCGCAGGTTCAGCCCCGGCTTCGCTGTAGAGCAGCTCCAGGCTTTGGCGCTGAGTGTTCAGTTGGGTTGCGGTGTCGGCCGCTCGTTGCTCCAGTTCGAGCAGCTCGGCCTGACCCTTTTTCAGGCGATTGCCCACCAGCATCAGTTGCTGCAAACGCTCGCGATAGGCGTTCCAGGCGTCACTGACGGGAGCCAGATGGAGGCTCTGTTCCAGCTGCGTCGCAATCGTCGCCAGGCGCTCGGCAACCCGTTGTTGCTGTTCGAGCATTTGCGCGATGGCTTGTTGGCCTTCGGTGCTGGCCTGTTCGGCGTTGTGCTTGAGTTCGGCTGAGGCGTTGATGGCCTGAGTCAGGCGCGCGAGGTTGCTTTGCTCTTCGAAGGCCTGACGCAGAAGCGGGGCGTTGTTGCTGTGCCGACTTTGGGCCTCGATCAGCGCGGCTTTTGCGGATTCCAGGCTGGTTTCGAGTTGCACCTGGCGGGTTTGAAATTCGTTCTGTTGTTGAGCGTGTTGCTGAATCAGCGCGGCCAATGGGCTCAGTTGCGCGCTCAGCTCGGTTTGCCGGGCAAACTGATGCCGCTGCGGCGCCAGTTGTTCCAGGCGCGCCAGGTTCAGCCGTTCGCCAGCCTGGGCGTCCCACGACTGTTGAGCCTGTTGCAGTTGTTCAGCAGCGGCCTGTTGCTGGTCCTGCAACTGCCGCAATTCCTTGAGCCAGGTGTTCTGCAATTCAAGTTGCTTGAGCTGCGCTTGCTGGTTTTTGAGTTGCTGCTGGGCTTCGCTGAAGCGCTGATCGAGATCGGCGCGGGCCTCGGGCTCAAGCGGTGTGACGCCAGTGGCCTGGTCTTGCAGCAACTTGTGGGCTTCACGGGTTTCCTTGCTTTTGTCGAAAGCGCGTTTGCCCAGGCGCGTGTAGAGCGCGGTGTCGGTGAGTTTTTCCAGCAGTTCGCTACGGTCGTTGTCATCGGCCTTGAGAAACGCGCTGAACTCGCTTTGAGCGAGCATCACCGCGCGGGTGAACTGTTCGAAGTTCAGGCCCAGCACGGCTTCCAGTTGAGTCTTGTATTCACCTTTCTGGCTGGCCAATAGTTGATCGGTGTCGAGGTCGCGCAGGCTTTGACGGCTGGCTTGCAGCTTGCCGTTGGCTTTTTCACGGGCGCGATTGGCTTCCCAGCGTGCGCGGTAGCGACGGCCGTCGATGCCGACAAAGTCGACCTCGGCATAGCCGTCACCGGTGCCACGGCGCAGCAGGGTGCGCGGGTCGCCGGTGGCGATCTCGCCGTCTGCATCCGGTACCTTGGCGTCGCGTCCGGTGTTGTTGAGGCGCGGCACTGCGCCAAACAGCGCCAGACACAGGGCATCGAGCAAGGTGCTTTTGCCGGCGCCGGTCGGCCCGGTAATCGCAAACAGACCGGAACTGGCCAAGGGTTCGGCAGTGAAGTCGATTTCAAAGGGGCCTGCCAGCGAGGCGAGGTTTTTCAGGCGGATCGCGAGGATTTTCATGGCTGTTCGCTCTCCTGCTGAACGTCTTGCAGCAGCACCGCAAAGTCCTTGAGTGTCTGTTCGTCGACCGCGCAGCCGTAGTTATCGAGCCAGGCACGGCTGAATAATTCCTGTGGCGTGAGCTGGTCCAGTTCGACCAACTGGCCTGTGTCATCCGCGCCGTCTCGACTGCCATTGCCGGCGTATTCGGCAGCGATTCGCACCAGCCGCACGGCTTTGCCTTGCAGCGCGGTTTCGATTTGTTGGCGCAAGTCCGGCTGCGGCTCATCGAGGCGCACGCGGACTTCGAGCCACGGTTGGCGCTGGAGATCGGCCAACAGGTCGATATTCGGCAAATCCGCGAGTTGCGTCAGGATTTCACTGAGCGGAGCAGGGCCCAGGCGTTGCAGGTTGACCGCGCGGGGGATCAACCGGGGTTCGACGCTGAGCAGCGTCTCGCCGTCGAGCGTGATGTCGAGAATCTGATGCTGATAGCCAATTTCGGAAAACGACAACGGAATCGGCGAGCCGCTATAACGAATGCGCTCCTCGCCGTTGACCTTCTGCGGCTTGTGCAAATGGCCAAGGGCAACGTAGCTGATACTCGGGCCGAACAGGCTGGCGGGCAGGGCTTCGGCGTTACCGATGATCAGGCTGCGCTCTGAGTCCTCGGACACCGAACCACCGGCCATGTGCGCATGGCTGATGGCGATCAATGCCTGACCGGGTTGACGCTTGGCATTGGCGGCTTCGATCAGCCATTCATGCACCTGACCGATGCCGCGCAGGTAGTTGTCGCCCAGGTGGGCACCGGTGACTTCAGCGGGCCGCAGAAACGGCAGCGCCAGGCACCAGCCGGCGATTTCACCCGAGGCATCGGGCAGCGGAATCAGCAAGCGTTCGGCGTCCAGTTGCCCGTCATCGAGCCACAACACCCGGCCCAGCGCGTGAGTGCGCAAACGACGCATCAGCGGCGCGGGCAACTCGATCCGCGAGCCGGAGTCGTGGTTGCCGGCGATCATCACGATGGTCAGCGATGGCTGCTGCTCGTGTGCGCTGACGATGAAGTCGTAGAGCCGCTCCTGGGCTTTGACCGGTGGATTGACCGTGTCGAAGATGTCGCCGGCGATCAGCAGCACATCGGGCTTTTCGAGCGCCAGCTGACGCAGCAGCCAGTCGAGGAAACAGCCGTGTTCAAAGTCGCGCTCCTGGCCATGCAGGTTTTGCCCAAGGTGCCAGTCGGAGGTGTGGAACAGACGCAAGGCAAACTCCGTAGGAAATAAGGTAATGGCCGCGAGGAGAATGACAGCGGCTAAAGAGGGGAGAGTTTACTGGCAAAAGACCGGGGATGCTGAATGCCTTGAAAGTTTGCCTATCGACTGGATGGGGCCTCAGTATGGTGGACAGCAGGCCGAGATGAGGAGGCGGACGCTGTTGCGCAACACCAAGGAGTTTTGAGTATTTAAGGAAGCGTCATGACCCAACGGCTACTTCAACTTGATCATGTGTCGTTCAACCTGTCCGACGGGCGTGTTTTGTTCGATGACTTCAACCACACCTTCACTGCCAGGGCCACCGGCATCGTTGGTGCCAATGGCTGTGGCAAGTCCTTGCTTGGTCGACTTCTGACGGGTGAGCAACTGCCCACCAGCGGCATCGTCCGTCGCGAAGGGCGGGTTTACGCCGTGGCGCAGTTGCTGGAACCCGAGCGCTATCCCAGCGTTGCCGCGTTGGCTGGTGTCGACCATATTCTGGCGGCGCTGGATCGAATTGCTCAGGGCAGCGTCGACGATGAGGACCATTCGCTGGCGGTCGATCAATGGGATTGCGCGATACGCCTTGAGGCGGAACTGGAGCAGATCGGTCTGGGCCATTTGAACGCCGACGCGCGCACCGATGCGCTCAGTGGTGGCGAGCGGCAACGGGTGGCGTTGCTGGGCGCGTGGTTGTCCAGGGCTGACTGGCTCATTCTGGATGAACCCAGCAACCACCTGGATCTTGATCAGCAACACAGGCTCGCGCAGCAGATCGATCGCTGGCCCAACGGCCTGGTGTTGATCAGCCACGACCGAAGCCTTTTGGAACACATGAGCGAAATCGTCGAGCTTTCGCCATTGGGGCTGGCGGCCTATGGCGGCAACTACAGTCAGTATGCGGCGGCGCGCGAGCAAGAACAGCAGTCGTTCCAGTCGGCGTTGCAAGGTGAGCGGGCACAGGCCAAGCGTGAGCAACGTGAGATGGTCGTGCAGATGGAACGTCAGCAACGGCGTAATGCGCGCGGCGACCGTCAGGCCCGCGACGGCAATCAGACCAAACTGATCACCAATGCCCAGAAAGAACGCAGTGAAAACAGTCAGGGCAAATTGCGCCTCAACCAGCAGTTGGCTCGAGAGCAGCAACAACAACGTATCGCCGAGGCCCGTGCGCGGTGTGCGCCGGATATTCAGCGCATGATGCTGTCCCCGGAAAGCATGGTGCCCAATGGCAAGCTGATATTGCAGCTCAACGACGTCGTGCTGCCGTTCGGTTACACGGCGCCTGTCAATCTGACGCTGACAGGGCCTATGCGCATGGCAATCCTGGGCGCCAACGGTAGCGGGAAGTCGACACTGTTGCAGGTGATCGCCGGCCAACTGCCAGTGCGCAAAGGCGAGCTCATACGCAGTTGCCATATCGGCTGGCTGGATCAACACGCCGGATTACAGTACCCCGAACGCACAGCGGTGCAATGGCTCTACGAGAGTAATCCGCAGCTGCCAGAATCAGAGGCGCGAACCCGGTTGGCGCAGATGGGTATTGATGCGGATCGCGCGATGCTCAAGACCTGTCAGTTGAGTGGCGGCGAACGCCTGAAAATAGCACTCGCTGCGCAGTTGTATGCACAGCGGCCACCGCAATTGCTGTTGCTGGACGAACCGGACAACCATCTGGACCTGCCCAGTCGAATCGCGCTGGAGCAGATGCTTAATCAGTACCAAGGGGCATTGATTGTCGTCTCTCACGACAGCGCTTTTTTACAGGCAATTCATCTGGACGCCGAGCTCCATCTCAAAAGCTGAAGACCCTCACTTCGGATACAACGGCGGCAAACCACTGTCGCCGACCGGATCATGAACCCGTTCGGCAATCGGGATGGCGCGGATCGCGCGCCAGAGTTCTTCGCCTTGCCAGTAATGCCCGGTTTCGCTGTAGAGCGCGCCGTTCAAGCCGTCGAGTGCGTCGGACAGCGGTACGAAGCGTGCGGCCATGTCGGCCAGGGTTTCCGGCTGTTGGCGGGCCCAGGCATCGAGCGCCTGGCGGGTGGCTTGAGGGTCGTTGGCCTGGCAGGCTCGCTTGAGGTCGTCGAGTAGCGTGCGCGGACTCGGGCCCGTTTGTGCGGCGCGCAGAATCGCCGGTTGCCAACGCGCACGCCACCAGAGGCCGAAGCCAAGCAGGGTGGTGCAGGCGAGGATCAAGGTGCTGAACTTCCAGTACCAGAGTGCTTCACTGCTGACCGCCAGGGTAGCCGGCACGTTACCCGCTGGAGCCTCGACCATCAGGCTCGGGTTGTTCACGGCGTTCAGGGTGCGAGCGGGCAGGCTGCTGCGCTCCAGATGATCTTGAAGGGTGTTCCACCAGACCACGTCCACGGGCGGCAATTCGATCTGCCCGATACGAGTGGGCACCAGTGCTTCGCGGTCTTCGCGGATGCCGATCAACCCCTGGTCACTGGGTTGATTGCTCAGTTGTGGCTGATCGGGATAACGCCGCAATCCGCTGGTTTCAGTGGCGGGCAGGGGCGGCAGTTGCGAACTGGCCAGGCCTTCGGCTTTCAGGGTCAGGCTGCGGGTCATGGAGTCGCCCACTTGAACGTGATCAGGCGCAGGGTTCCAGTTTTCACTGAGACTCAGGCTGCGCGCAGGCAGCCAAGGGGCGTCGGCGGGATAATCGGCCGGTTTGGGCTTGACGGTCAGGTTGAGCCCGGTGGAACTCACTCGAATCAGTTTGCCCGCTTTTGGCCCTTGCGGGGCCGGCTCCTGAGAGGGTTGCGTCTCCGCCAGGGTGGCGCTGAACATCTGCGCGGGAATCGTCAGCAGGCCACTGTGTTGTGGGTAAATGGCGTAGCGTCGTTCGATCACGCCGTGGCGCAGGTCATTGATGACTTTTTCGTAAGTGCGCGACTCACCGAGTTGTTCGACGCGGGCATCGGGGATTTGCAGCGGGGTCAGGCTGCTGTCGTCATACAGCGACACCGAGTGATAGATGCGCAAGGTCAGAATCGCCTGGGCCTGCACGTACACCGTGTCCTGATCGAGGCTGGTCTCGATGAACACGGGCGCCAGTTTGTCGGCGCTGTCCTGCTTTTCGCTTTCGACCACTTGCAAGTTGATCGGCTGGCTTTTGAACTCGCCGAGCGGCAGGGGCGGGATCACCAGTGTGCCGTTGTGCTTGGGCAGGAGGGTGATGATCCAGCGGGTGGTGGCGTGGCTGTCGTCGCCTAGGGTGGTGAGCTGGTTGACCTGGCGGGTGCCGCGAACTTCGAACAGTGGTTCAAGTGCGCTCAGGTCAGGTTTGCCGAACTGCGTGACATCACTGGATTCGAGGGTCAGTTCGACCGTCTCGCCGGAATTCACGCGGCTGCGATCGATGCTGGCAACCAGCCCTGCAGCCTGGGCACCCACGGTCCAGAGCGAAAGGCTGAGCAATAGAGCGGTGAAGCGGGTCATCGAGTTTTTCCCTGATCCTGATGTTGTTGCTGTTCGTACCAGAATTTACGTTTAAGCAGTTCGCCCGGCTCATCCGGGATTTTACGCAGCCATTGCTCCAGGGCCTGGCGGCGCTCGCCGTCGAAGTTCGCGTCGGCGGTGCGGATCGGCGGTGTGCTGCGTTGTTCGTCGCCCGACTCACTGCCCGGCACTTCATTATTGCCCGGTTGTGGCGGGCTGTCGGCCTGGTTTTCGCTGTTGGCGTCGCTGTGCGATTGTGCGGTTTGCGTGTCGGTCTTTTGCTCGTCACCGGTCGAGGGCTGTGTCGACGCACCCGGTGGCGGGGGTTGCTGGGTTTGCGGGTGCTCTTCGCCGTCGGTTTTGTCCGGCTCATTGGGTGATGTGGGGGCTTTCTGTTTGATCAACGCTTCTACCAGCGCTTTGTTGGTCTGCGCCGGGCGTAAATCAGGTTGCAGTTCAAGGGCTTGTTCATAGGCATCGACGGCGGCTTCCAGTTCACCGCTTTTAGCCAGGGCGTTGCCGCGATTGTAGTGCGCACGGGCGTCGTTGCCTTCGGCGAATCGCTCGGCGGCAGCGGCATACTCGCCGGCCTCATACAGCGCGACGCCTTGCCATTGCCGGTCCTGGAAACGCTGCGCGGCCTCCTCAGGCTGGTGTTGCTTGAGCAAGTGCAGGCCCTGTTGGTCCGGGCGCAGCCAGAGATCGTTGAACTCGAAGGCGTAACTCGGTTGCGGCAGCATGAACAGCAATGGCAGGCAAAACAGCCAGCCTCGGCGTCCCGCACAGGCTGTCAGCAGCAACAGTGGCAGTAACAGCCAATAGCCCTGATCGGCCCAGGTATCGAGGCGCAGGGTCTGGCCATCGTTACGCACGCTATGCGGGCTATCGAGCAGCCCGAGATCGCGCAGGTCGCTGTCGTCCAGTTGCGCTTGCCGGTAACGCCCCTCCATTTCGCTGGCAAAGGCTTTCAGGCTCGGCCCATCGAGACGCGGTACGAGGATCGCGCCTTGTGCATCCTTGAGGAAACTGCCGTGTTCGTCAGCGATCGGTGCGCCTTGCGGGGTGCCGATGCCGAGCATCAACCATTGCGGTGCCTGACCGCGCAGGGCCTGACGAATACCCTGGCGCTCCTGTTCGGTCAGGGATGAGCCTATCAGCAGAATCCGGCCCTGACCGAGGGCACCGCGGTTGAGCAATGCCAGCGCCTTGGCCACGGCCAGGTCGGCGCGATGACCGGCCTCGGGCATGATCGACGGTTTCAACGCTTCCAGCAGGTTACGGCTGGTGGCCAGGTCGTCAGAGAGCGGCACCAGCGTGTGCGCGCTGCCGGCATAGACGACGATGGCGGTCTGTGCGTCGCTGCGCGCTTGCAACAGATCGAGCAGTTTGCGCCGGGCCTGTTCCAGGCGCGTGGACGGCACGTCGGTGGCGAGCATTTCCGGGGTCAGTTCAAGCAGAACCACCAAGGGGTCGGCAGGTTTCTGCGCGGATTGTTCAACCCGCTCCCAGCTGGGACCCAGCAGTGCCAGTACCGCCAGAATCCAGGCCAGGCCCAGGGCGACCCACGGCAACTTGCTTTCACGTCCGTTGCCACCGCTAAGCAGGGCAGCATGGAAGGCCGGCGGCAGGATCATCTGCCAGCGACCCGCGCGTTTTTTCCGGTGCCAGAGTTGCCACAGCAACCAGCCCAATAGCGGCAACAGCAGCAGCCACCAAGGGCGGAACCAATACGGCCAGAGCGCGATCATCGGCGCCTCCGCAGACGCAGGCGTTTAAGCCGCTGGTGCCAGTCAGTGTGCTGTTGCAGAAAATGTTCCTTGGTGAAAAAACGTTGCAACAGATTGTCGGGCCAGCGTTCGCGGATCACCAGCAACAGGCTCATCAGCAACGCGGCAGCCAGTGGCCAACTGTACAGCGCTTGCGCCGGGCGAGCCTGGGTCGGCTGTTGGGTCACGGGTTCCAGTTGATCGAGGGTCTTCTTGATCTCCAGCAATTCCTTACCATCACGCGCACGGAAGTAGCGCCCGCCAGTCGCCTCGGCGATAGCTTTCAAGGCGGGTTCATCGAGGTCCATGGTCGGATTGCCCGCCAGAAAAGCCAGAGGGCCCGCGTGCTCCGGATCGGCACCAATGCCGATCGGGTAGATTTTCACGCCTTCTTCGGCTGCCAGTCGCGCAGCGGTCAGTGGATCGATTTCGCCGCCATTGTTGGCGCCGTCGGTGACCAGAATCAGCACGCGGCTTTGCGCCGGGCGTTGGCGCAAGCGCTTCAAGGCCAGGCCAATGGCGTCGCCAATGGCGGTGTTCTTGCCGGCGATGCCGATCCGCGCTTCGTCAAGCCAGATGCGCACTGTGTGCCGGTCGAACGTCAGCGGTGCTTGCAGATACGCCTGGCTGCCGAACAGGATCAGGCCGACGCGATCACCGTCGCGCCCTTCAAGGAAATCACCGAGCAAGTGTTTGACCAGTGTCAGGCGGCTGACGTCTTCGTCTTGCCACTCCATGTCGGGGAAATCCATGGAGCCGGAAACGTCGACGGCCACCAGCAGGTCGCGTCCGCTGGCGGCAATCGGCAGCGGTTCGCCGAGCCATTGCGGGCGTGCGGCGGCGATCAACAGCAGCAGCCAGAGCAGGATGAACGGTGCTTGCTGACGCCAGGTCGGCAGGTTGGCACGGGCGCGACGCCGGGCCAGGCCTTCAAGGTCGGACAGAAAGCTGACCTTGAGCGCCGGCTCGCCGCTGTCGGCGACCGGCAGCACAACCCGCATCAGCCACGGCAGTGGCAGCAGGGCGAAGATCCATGGCCAGGCGAACTCAAACATGCTTGCGAATCCAGGTGTCGACGGCTTGTGTCAGGCCGGCAATGGCCTTGTCGTCGAGTTTGCATTCCGGTTTGTAAGCGCCTTCAACCAGGATCATCCAACGGGTCAGGCCGGCAGCCGGGCAACGGTTGTCGAGAAACGCCAGCCATTTACGGCCGTTAAGGGTGTGGCTCTGGCTGTAGGGGTAGTGGTTGCGGCACAGACGCTTGAGCAGCCCGTTGAGTTGCTGCAACCAGGCACCGGCCGGCGCACCGTCATAGGGTTTGGGCATTTGCGCCAGCTCCGCCAGCGCCGCCAGTCGCACCGGGTCCAGCGGCTGTTCGGCGCGCACGGTAGAACGCTTGACGGGAATGAAGCGGCGTAGCTGCCACAGGCCAAAGCCGATCAGTGGCAGCAGCACCAATAGCAGCCACCAGCCCGGTGCCGGCGGCCAGAACTCGATGGGCGGTGGTGTCATCAGCGGTTGCAGTTGATCGAGGCTGTTCATTGGCTTTTACCCGGACGCTGCGGGTTCAGGTATTCACGCAATTGTTCGACCATCCCGCTTTGAGTGCTTAGCGGCATTAACAGCACGCGCAGTTTCTGCGCCAGCAATTCCCAGCGGGCGATGCGGGCTTCGGCCTGGGCGCGATAACTCTGGCGCAGGTCGAAGTTCAGCGTGTCGAGTTCAAGTTGCGCTCCGCGCTCGGCGAAACGCAGCAAACCGGCAGCGGGCAGGGCGTGGTCCAGAGGATCGGAGACTGGCAACAACAGCAAGTCGCAGTGGCGCGACAGCAGGCTCAGTTGCTGCTCGGCGCCTTCGGACAAGGCGCGCTCGTCGCAAATCACGATCACCAGGCTCCCGGGGCGCAGCACTTCGCGCGCGCGGCGCAGAGCCATACCGAGGCTGTCGCGGTCCGGCTCGCTTTCGGTCGTGAGGGACTGGTTGACGCGTACCATGCGGTTGAGCAGTTGCAGCAGGCTTTGCTTGCTGCGCCGGGGTTTGATTTCGTAGTGCTCGTTGTCACCGTACACCAGCCCGCCAACCCGGTCGTTGTGCCCCAGTGCGGCCCAACCGATCAGGCTCGCGGCTTGCGCGGCCAACACCGATTTGAACATCAGCCCCGAGCCGAAAAACAGCCGGCGACTTTGCTCGACCATGATGAATATCGGTCGCTCGCGCTCTTCGTGAAACAGCTTGGTGTGCGGTTCCTGGGTGCGTGCGGTGACGCGCCAGTCGATGGTTCGCACATCGTCGCCAGCCTGATAGACCCGCACCTGATCGAAGTCCACGCCACGCCCGCGCAGCTTGGAATGGTGCAGGCCAATCAGCGGGCTGCGCTGGCTCGGCGTGGAAAACAATTGCACTTCGCGCACGCGATGGCGCATCTCGATCAGCTCGGAGAGGCTGACACGGATACCCGGTTCGGGCGCAAGCGGCTTGGTCATCGGGGTCAAGCGACAGCGACGACGTCGAGAATCCGCTGGACCACACGGTCCTGGTCGATACCAGCGGCTTCGGCTTCGAAGGAAAGAATGATGCGATGGCGCAATACGTCGAACAGCACCGCTTGAATGTCTTCGGGGCTGACGAAGTCGCGACCGGCCAGCCAGGCGTGAGCACGGGCGCAGCGGTCGAGGGCGATGGAGCCGCGCGGGCTGGCGCCATAGGCAATCCACTCGGCCATTTCCGGGTCGAACTTGCCCGGCGTGCGGGTCGCCATGACCAGCTGCACCAGGTATTCCTCCACCGCGTCGGCCATGTACAAACCAAGGATTTCCTTGCGTGCGGCAAATATCGCCTGCTGGCTGATCCGTCGCTCGGGCTTGGTTTCGCCGTGCAGCGCTTCACCGCGGGCCTGTTGCAGGATGCGCCGCTCGACGGCAGCGTCCGGGAAGCCGATTTTGACGTGCATCAGGAAGCGGTCGAGCTGGGCTTCAGGCAATGGGTAAGTGCCTTCCTGTTCGATCGGGTTTTGGGTCGCCATGACCAGAAACAGCGGCGACAGCTCATACGTGCTGCGCCCGACGCTGACCTGTCGCTCGCCCATGGCTTCGAGCAAGGCCGACTGGACCTTGGCCGGTGCCCGGTTGATTTCGTCGGCCAGTACCAGGTTATGGAAGATCGGTCCCTGCTGGAACACGAAGCTGCCGGTTTCCGGGCGATAGATCTCGGTGCCGGTGATGTCGGCAGGCAGCAGGTCGGGCGTGAACTGGATGCGATGGAATTGTGCTTCGATACCTTCGGCAAGCTCTTTGATGGCCTTGGTCTTGGCCAGGCCAGGGGCGCCTTCGACCAGCATGTGGCCGTCAGCGAGCAGAGCGATGAGCAACCGCTCGATGAGTTTTTCCTGGCCGAGAATCTGCGTTGAAAGAAAGGTTCGCAGCGCAAGCAGCGCTTCACGATGTTCCATCGATGACTGTTCCTGGAGAGGGTGAGCAAAGGCGTTCGAATAACGCCAGGGCTGGGGGCGTTACTTTAATCCATCGCAGGGGGTGGAGACTAACGGCGATCAGGGATTTTTTGGGTTTTGTGGGTTGGTTTGGGGGATATTCAGGTTTTTTGCTGTGCAGAGCCTGAATCAGCGCTGTTTTGCGCGCGACTTGTGGGCGCACGGCTTGCCGGCGATGGCGATCTTACGGCTGCCATCGCTGGCAAACCGTGCGCCTATGGTTCGTAAATCTTCCTGACAGTCACCAAAGCATCCGCACCCCGAGGCTGCCGATCAACCCGTTCAAGTCGTTGTTGACGGTCGCGCTGTTGTAATCGCCGCTGACATACAGGCTGACGGAGGGCGTGACCCTGGCCACCAGCCCCAGTCCCAGTTCTATCGAGGACGAGTTCCGGCTGCTGCTGAGCCTGTCGACCTGACCCAGGGTCACGGTGTCGGTGGTATTGACCGTGTGCCAGAAGTTGGTACGAACATAGGGTTCGATCGGCAGGCCCTTGATGTCGTAACTGCCTTTCAAGCTTGCACCGACCCTGCCGCTCCAGGACGTCAGGTCGGTGGATGAGGCATTGGCGCTACCGGCATACGGGGTGTCCAGGCTAATACGCTGGTTGATCAATTCCGCCTGGGGTTCGATGACCCAGTTTTCGCTGATGCCGATGGGGAACCCGCCTTGTACCGAGAGGGTCATGGCGGTGCCTTCAGCGGCTTGGCGCTGGCCCTGGTCATTGAAGCTGTAGCCATTGACCCGACCACCGCTGGCGGCCAAATCCACGTGCCAGCCGTTTGCGCCGGTCAGGCTCCAATAGGCGCCAAGATTGGGGCCTTGCACGTTGAGGGTGTTGTTCGGGTCGACGATGGCAGAGCTGATCAACTGGCCATTGCCATTGCCCTGAAACTGGTTTGTGCCGCCCACCAGGCCAACGCGCTGGGTGCTGCCGCCGCTGCTTTGCAGGGTAATCAATGCCGGGGCCTTGAGTTCGGAACCGCTCATACCGGAAAACGGTGAGCTGAGGACGTCGCGCTCTGCGCTCCTGGCAGGCTGGCCGTAGACCCGATCCCAGGCAGAAGGAGCGGCTTGCTCGACTGTCAGCAACTGGTTATCAAGGCCGGGATTGCGGGTGAAGCGGATGCTGTTACGCGTATCAGGCGTCGGCAGGGAGAGCGCCGGGACATCTTGCTCAAACCAGGGTATAGCCTCGTCCTCGGCAGAGGACGCCTGAATCTTCATGGATGTGCACAGCAACAACGAAGTGGAAACGGTGTACAGGGTGATTTTGATCTCGTGTTGGAAGTGGGAGGTGTTCATGGAGGTCTACCTTGCAATCGCATGCCATGACTCTGTTTGGCGTCTCTCCTACCCCGAATGAGGGGCGACCGATTTCATTGAGGCAAACCCCTACGGCCCGCTTGAGCGGGTTTCCGAGGCTTGCCCCAGAAGGTAATTCCGGGGGTAGTAACGTTTAGCTAAGAAGACCGTTGGCGTTGCGTCAAGAAATTGAACGATGAGTGGTATGAATAATTTAGATGTTGCAACTGACTGATTTTTGGCAATTATCTAAGTTGTTGTTTATTAGAGGGAGACGGATGCATTGGCCGAAAATCAGCATTTTGAACAGGGCCAAGGCATCACTTCTTTCGCGATCACACAAAAATGATTTCATAGGGCTGACGCATCCGCTCCAGGATAACCCTGGGCAGTTTCGGCGCGATGCCGATCTCCGGTTCACCGTTCAGCTGGCTGGCGTATGCATGGGTGGCGTGGCATTTACGTGCGACGGTCCAGGTATCGAGGCGAACCTTGCGGGCGCGGTGCCAGGGAATCAGCCCCTGATCGCGGGCAGGCCAGTGCCAGGCCCAGACCGGCACTTCATTGAAACTCGCACCCACCATAAGGGCGGCTTTTGCCGTGGCCCGACCTACCGTGTCATGGTCGATGATGCCGTCCTCGCTCCAGGTGCTGAACACCACATCACCCGGTCGCAGGTAGCGTGCGATGAATTGTGTCAATTGGAGTTCGCGCTCGGCCAGTCCGTTGTCGGTAAAACCGCCGCGTATCCATTTCAGGCTATGCATGGGCAAACCGAGGCGACGCAGGGCTTCGACGCTTTCCTGTGGGCGGAACACACTCAGGCGCTTCTCCGACCAGAGGTTCGAGCCTGGATGACCGGCGCTGCCGTCGGTGATCGAGATCAATTGCAGGGGGTGGCCAAGGGTGGCGAATAGTTGCAGCAGGCCACCGCAGGTCACGACTTCATCACCCGGATGCGGTGCGATCACCACCGCGCGAGCGCCAGCAGGGATCAGGGTGGATGTGCTGATGACGGGAATATTGTCCAGTTGCCGGGCAGTGTTCCAGATCTGCACAGGCAAACTACTGTCGACGAGGGTAGTGGATTTCATGGCGATACGTCCTTGTTCTGGTGTGCCGTCACACGTATTACGGCTGGCTGAACACGCCGGCGCAGGCCCCTTGCGGCCGGATGATCACCGGGCACAGCGCTCCAAACCCTGGATTGCTGCGAGCAGAGTATTGCTCATGGATCACCATTCGTCGCCCTGTCACCTCCTTAATGAGCGTTTTTGTGACGTAGCTTGCTCAAATGTTGCCGATAAAGGGGGGCGTCTCAGTCTTGCTCCCCATGCTGCAACTCGAACAACAGCAACGAGCGGCCGGTCACCGAATATTGGTGATTGAAGTCGAACCGCTCCTGGCCCTGAATCGAGGGTTGGTTGGTGTCAATCATGCAGGTCCAGAATCCGCCGTCAGGCACTTCCGGTAGCCGAAAATTGACAATGTCGTGATGCGCGTTAACCACCAGCAGCAAGGTAGCGTCGGCGCCTTTGCGACGGATTCCGGTTTCCTGGGCGCGTCCATCGAGCAACATGCCCAGGCATCGCCCGTGGCCGTCATGCCATTGTTCGGTGGACATTTCACTACCGTCGGGTGCCAGCCAGGTGACGTCCTTGACGCCAATATCCTCGTTGTAATTGCCCACCAGAAAACGTCCGCGCCGTAGTATCGGATAGGTCAGGCGCAGCTTGATCAGGCGTTTGACGAATTTGAGCAAGGCCTTGCCGTCTTCGCTCAGGTCCCAGTTGACCCAGCCAATTTCGCTGTCCTGACAGTAAGCGTTGTTGTTGCCGTGCTGGGTTCGGGCAAATTCGTCACCGGCCACCAGCATCGGCGTGCCTTGGGCCAGCAGCAGGGTGGCGAAGAAATTGCGCATCTGCCGCTGGCGAAGCGCATTGATCTCGGGATCATCGGTGGGGCCTTCAACGCCGTGGTTCCAGGACAGGTTGTAATGAGTGCCGTCCTGATTGTTCTCGTCGTTGGCTTCGTTGTGCTTGTCGTTGTAAGAGACCAGGTCATTCAAGGTGAAGCCGTCATGGGCGGTGACGAAGTTCATGGAGGCGTAGGGACGGCGGCCGCGTTGATTGAACATCTCACCTGATGCCGTCATGCGCGCGGCGAAGTCGGCGAGCTGGCCGTCATCGCCTTTCCAGAAGGCGCGTACGGTGTCGCGGAATCGGTCGTTCCACTCGACCCAGCCTGGCGGAAAATGGCCGACCTGATAGCCACCGGGGCCAATGTCCCAAGGCTCGGCGATCAGTTTTACCTGACGCAGGATCGGGTCCTGGCGGCAGGCAACGAGGAAGCTGTGACGCTCGTCGAAACCGTCGTGGTAACGCCCGAGGATGGTCGCCAGGTCGAAGCGGAAACCGTCGATGTGCATTTCAGTGGCCCAGTAACGCAGCGAATCGGTGACCATTTGCAGCACACAGGGATGGCTCAGGTCGAGGGTGTTGCCGGTGCCGGAGTCGTTGATGTAGAAGCGTTTGTCATCGGGTTTCAGTCGATAGTAGGAAACATTGTCGATGCCGCGCATCGACAGGGTCGGGCCTTGCTCGTTGCCCTCGGCGGTGTGGTTGTAGACCACGTCCAGAATCACTTCAAGATTGGCTTCGTGCAGGTGCGCGACCATTTCCTTGAATTCGGCGATCTTGCCGCTGGCCAGGTAGCGCGGATCGGGGGCGAAGAACGCGATGCTGTTGTAGCCCCAATAATTGGTCATGCCCTTGTGCAGCAGGTGCTGGTCATTAACGAAGGCGTGTATCGGCATCAGCTCCACCGACGACACGCCAAGTTTGCGGATATGTTCCAGCAGATCATCGACCATCAACCCGGCGAAGGTCCCGCGCAGCGCTTGCGGGACGGACGGGTGACGCATGCTGATACCGCGTACGTGAGCCTCATAAATGATCGTTCGATCCCACGGCACATTGACCCGATGGTCATGGCCCCAGGTGTGCGCGGGGTCGATGACCTTGCACTTGGGCACGAAGGGCGCACTGTCGCGCTCGTCGAAACTGAGGTCGGCGTCGGGGTGGCCGATGGTGTAGCCGAACAAGGCTTCGGACCACTTCAATTTCCCCACCAACTGTTTGGCGTAGGGGTCGATCAGCAATTTGTGGTGGTTGAAGCGGTGACCGTTTTGCGGGTCGTAAGGCCCATACACCCGGTAGCCGTAGATCAGCCCCGGATGAGCGTCCGGCAAGTAGCCGTGAAAGATTTCGTCGGTGTATTCCGGCAGTTCGATACGTTCGAGCTCGACTTCACCGGCATCGTCGAACAAACACAGTTCGACCTTGGTGGCGTTAGCCGAAAATATCGCGAAGTTGACCCCCAGACCATCCCAGGTCGCACCGAGCGGGAAGGGCAAGCCTTCACGGATTCGCGAGGCCTCGGCATGAGGTTCTGGCGCGGTTTTTTTTGGCGTGGTCATCATTGCTCCTGCAATTGGGCTTGGGTGTCGGCGCCGGCATTGCTGGTTTCTCAACGCCGAGCCAACCCCGAAGTGGCGAGCCTGCTCGCCACGCAGTCAATCAGAGCCTGGCACGCTCAACCGGCTGGCTTGCGCGGTGCTCGAGGCTTTTTCGCAGTCACAGGCTTTTCGCCGAGTGAAGTTACGACCTTGGCGGTTGTAGCCGCTTTGGTTTTGGGCTTGGTCGCCGGAGGTTTGCTGGCTGCGGTTTTGCTGCTGTTGGTTTTGCCGCTATTGGGTTTGGCGGTTCGGGCAGGCTTGGTCGGGGCCAGGGCTTCGGCTTCTGCCAGCTTGCACGCCATCTCCCAGTGGCGCGTCTCCTGGCCTTCGGGTTTCCCCTCGGACTCCCAGATCAGATAGGCAAATTCACGAATGCGTTTGTCATCGGTACTCATCGCAATGCTCCTGAGTTGAACTCAAGTCTGGATAAACAGATTGACCGGGAAATCTCCCAGCGCGGCGCTGATCAGCAATTCCTTGTGGTGTGTGACTGCACCTGTTGTAAAAAGTCCCTTCAGCTTTTCTTCTTCGGCGGTGAACGGCAGTTTGACCCGGGTGTCGCCCCAGAGCAGGGCAGGCACCTGCGGTGTGGCACTGCTTTCCAGCAGCGACGCAACCCGCACCGGCACCAGCACAATCGCCCGTTGGCCGTCGAGTTCACGGGCGAAAGCCAACACCCGCCCGGCCTGACTGCCCACCACCTGCAACGCTTGATAACGGCCCCGCTGAAACAGTTGCGGGTATCGCGCGCGTAACGCCAACGTGTGGGCGATCAACGCCTGCTTGATGCGCCCGTCACGCCAGGTGTGCAGCAACTGTCGAGTGTCCACCGGGGTGTGCAATGCTTGTTGGCGGACGGTGAAATCAACCGGTCGCCGATTGTCCGGATCCACCAGGCTGAAGTCCCAGAACTCATTGCCCTGATACAGATCCGGAACTCCCGGCACTGTCATGCGCAGCAAGGTTTGCGCCAATCCATTGAGCGCGCCGCCGCAGGCGATCGCTTGCGCAGCGTCGGCGATGGCACTGCGTAAAGACAGGCCTTCGGGGCTGAGCAGAAGGCGCTCGAGGAAGGCCCGCGTGGCCTGTTCATAAGGCTCGTTGGGTGCGCTCCAGCTGCTCTGGAGTTTGGCTTCGCGCAGGGCTTTTTGCTGCCACTGCCACAGGCGTTCGGTGTAGGCCGTCAGCGACGCTTGATCATCGCAGCGAAGCTCCAGCGGCCAACTGGCGAGCAAGGTCTGGTAGAGCAGCAGTTCATCCGCGGATGAGGGCATCGACGGATCGCAACGCAGGGCTGCACTCTGTGCCCGCCAGCCTTCGACTGTTTCGGCATACCAGGTGCTGCGTTCGCTGAGCAGCACCAGACGTGCGCGGCTGTCTTCGCCGCGTTTGTGGTCATGGGTAGCGCTGGCCAGCAGCGTATCCGGGAATTCGCTGAGACGTTGGCTGCACGCCGCGTGGAAGTCGGCGAGTGGGGCGCTGAACCGCTCGGTGTTGAAGCCGACATCGTTACGCGACAACAGCACGCCTGAGCGATAGAGCGCGGTGTCTTCCACGGCTTTGGCGGCAGTCGGTGAGGTCAGTTGCTGGAAGCGCACGCAGGCGTGCTTGAGAATCTTGCGCTGACGGCCCACCGGGCGTTCGCGCCAGGGTTGCCCACCCAGCCACTGCGCCAGATAGTCGAGCACCGGCCAGTCGGCTTCGCTCAAGGTCTGGCGCGCGCCGTTCATCGCGTGCTGGAAAAACACCTCGTCTTGCGCCGAGCGCCCACACGGGCCGATGTACGTTCGGTACACCGGGAAATGCACGATCAGTTCCTGCAACGCCCGACGAATCGCTCCGAGGGTCATGTCTCGGCTCATCAGGTCATCGCGGGCCACTTGCAGCAAGGCCTGCGCGACACTTTCGAAGTCGCCGGCCAGCGAGCCGTTGAGAATTTGCTGGCGTGCCAGTTGTGCTTCCTCGATGAACGCCGCGGGCCGTTCGGTATGTCGGCTCCACAGTTCGCCAAGGACTTGCTCGCCCTGCGGGTCGTGTTGCAGCAGCGACAACTGATTCATGAACTCATAGCCCGTGGTGCCATCGACCTGCCAGTCGCGACGCAGTGTTTCACCGTCGCCGAGGATTTTTTCAATATAGATCGGTACGTGCCGCAACGGTGACAGGGCGTTCACCCGACGCCTGAGTTTGCGGCAGTAACCCCGCGGGTCGGCGAGCCCGTCGATGTGGTCGATACGCAATCCGTCCACCAAGCCCTCGGCAATCAGCTCGAAGATTTTTGCATGGGTAGCTTCGAACACGGCCGGGCGTTCGACCCGCAGCCCGGCCAGTTCATTGATGTCGAAGAAGCGCCGCCAATTGATGTCATCGGCTGCCGTGCGCCAACTGGCCAGGCGATAGCTTTGGCGTTCGAGCAGCTCGTGCAGACGGCTGAAACCTTCGGGTTGGCGGGAGTCATGGCGGCTAAGGTTGTGTTCGATACAGCGCAAGATCGCCGGATCAGACGCCAGTGTGATGAGCGCTTGTTGCAAGGGGCGCGCAAGGGAATAGGCGTCGGTCTGGTAGTGCAGGGTGGTGAACTGATCGGCCAATACCTTGAGTTGCAGTGCCCGTTCAACGTCGAGCGAGTCGTCAGGCTTGAGCAGTTCAGCGTAGTCGGTGGGGCAGATCGGAAAGTGGTGCTCATGGTGTTCGACATGGAAGCTGCCCCGTCCGGGATCGAAGTGCAGCGTCAGCGTACCGTCCTGCAAGGCGCTGCCGTAATCGTTGCCCAGGAACGGCAGCAATAGCTGGCCTTCGAGTAATGGGTCTGGCGAATGCCATTGAATGTCGAAAAACTCACCGTAGGGGCTTAATCGCCCCCACTCCAGCAAGTCCAGCCACCAGGGATTGTCGGCGCCACCTACGGCCATGTGGTTGGACACGATGTCCAGAATCAGCCCCATGTCCTGGGCGCGCAGCGCACTCACCAGTCGCCGCAGGGCTGCCTCGCCGCCCAGTTCGGGATTGACCCGGCTGGGGTCGACCACGTCGTAGCCATGCATCGACCCGGCGCGCGCACTCAACAGCGGCGAGGCATAGAGGTGGCTGATGCCTAAACCGCTGAAATACGGCACCAGCGGCACGGCGTCATCCAGGGTGAACCCCTGATGAAACTGCAGGCGCAACGTCGCCCGTACCGAGAGGGTTTGCACCTCACTCATTGATCACGCTCGGCCGCCTGAAGGCGCGCGCAAGCGAGCAGCTCCAGCCGTCGCGCGGCATCCGCATCGTCCAGCAGTACGTCGCTTTCATCGGCAAAACGCCGGCACCAGTTCGGATGACTGTCCGTGGTGCCGGGGAGGTTGGCCTGCTCGTCAATGCCCAGCGCATCTTCCAGCGGCAGCAACACCAAGGGGGCGCGGGTGTGCCCCAGGAAACGCACGCTGGCGTCGAGTACCTGGTCGGTCTCGTGGCTCTCCTCGCGGAAATTTTGCGGGTCCTGACTCAAGGCGCGACGTAAACCTTCACGTTCGCGCTGACGGTGTTCGCGCCATTGCTGTTCACCGTGGCTGTCGACGAGCCCCAAGCGGACGCTCCATTCGATGTCGCGGCCATGCCACCAACCGTTGAGCGTTGGCAGGTCATGGGTGCTGGTGGTGGCGAGTGCGTTATCCGGCCAATCAAGAATCGGTTTGAAGTGTGCCCCGTGGTCCTGCTCGAATAGCAGTACGCGCATTCCCAGGATCGAGCGGGCGATGAGTTTGTCGCGCAGGCCATCGGGCACGGTGCCGAGGTCTTCGCCGAGCACGATCGCCTGATGTCGATGGGATTCCAGCGTCACCAACCGCAGCAGGTCGTCTACGGGGTAATACAGATACGCGCCGTCACTCGGCGGGGCGCCGAGGGGTATCACCCACAGCCGCTGCAAACCCATGACATGGTCGATGCGCAGACCGCCGGTATGGGCAAAATTGGCCCGCAGCATTTCAATGAACGCGCGAAACCCATTACGTATCAACCCTTCGGGGGAAAACGCAGAAATCCCCCAGCCTTGACCCGTGCGGTTGAGAATGTCCGGGGGGGCGCCGACGGTGAGGTCCGCCAACAATTCGTCCTGACGACTCCAGGCCTGGCTGCCACCGCCATCCGCACCGACCGCCAGGTCGGCGATCAAACCGATGCCCATGCCACTGCTACGCGCAACGGTTTGTGCGCGTTGTAAACTGTGGGCGATCAACCATTGGCAAAAGGCGTAGAAGCCGATGCGATCTGCATTTTTCTCGGCAAATACCGTCAGTTCGACACTGCGCGGGTCGCGCCAGTGCTCAGGCCACTGGCGCCAGTCGAGGCTTTCGCCAAGGGCGGCACAGGCTTCCTGAAGCGCCTCGAAACGGCAGTGGTTTTCCAGGGCCTCGCCACCGTCGTGACGAAAGCTGTTGAAGTCCGCGAGCAAGGGATGATCACCCTGGGAGAACCCTTCATACAGCGCTTGCAACAATTGCTGCTTGGCTTTGGCAGCGGCGGGCCAGTCGATCAGCGGTTGCTCTTCGAGGTGTTTGAACTCGTCGGCCAATTCAGTGGCGTCGATGGCCAGGCGCAGCGCGCGCTCGCCGAGAACTTCCCCGGGTGAGGCGTACAAGCTGTTGAGAAACAGACGGCTGGAAGGCGAGTAAGGGCTGTAGCGTTGTGTGTCGTTGCTGAACATCGCGTGCAACGGGCTGATCGCCAATGCATCGGCGCCGCGCTCACCGGCAACGCGGGCGAGGTTTTCCAGTGCCTGCAGGTCGCCGAAGCCGCCGTCGCCGGGGCGTCGTAGTGAATACAATTGCACACTCAGGCCCCAGGCCCGGGGGATCGGGCTGTCAACGGCGGCGGCCACGCTATGGCAGTGCAAGGGGGCGACGGCGAGTGTGAAGCGTTGGCCGGCGATGCGAACGTCCTGATAGCCGATCGGGATCAGCCCCGGAAGAACCGCTTCCTCGTCGAGTTTCAGGTGGAGGACCGTGCCGTCTTCCAGGTGAATCTCGCAGGGCGTTTCAGGGGCAAAATGACTTCCGAGGTCGAGCCCGGTGCCGACGTCGACTGTCATCAAGGGCGGCAAGCGTTTTTTTTGCTGGTTCTGTTGCAGTTCCTGCAGGCTGGCGTCGATTTCCTGAGCGCTGCCAGCCGGGTGGCCGAGCCCGGTGAGGATCGCTCGCAGTGCCGCCGGAGCGACTTTTTGGGGGCGGCCGTTGGCGTCGATCCAGTCGACTGCCAGGCCGGCTCGGCTGGCGAGGATTTCCAGTTGCGCATCGCTCATGGACGCTCTCCAGTGGTGGGTAGCAAAGGTGCCGCTGCCGTCAGACTGACCAGCGCGCAGTAGGGGGCGAGGGTGCCTTGTTGCAGGACTTCGAAGGACCGCTGCGGGTACTCGAACAGCAACCGGGAATGGGCTTGTGATGAATGGGACACGGGCTCTGCCGTGAGGTTCAGGTCGATGCACAGCAGGCTGCCATCGCCCAAATGCCAGCGCGCACTTATCGCACCCGTTGCCAGCACCGTGGCACCCAGCGCGTGAGCACCGGGCAGGCGCGGGATGATTTCCCGATGGCGGATCAGCAGCAACTGTCGATACAGCGCCAGGGTCGCGTGCGGTGTCAGCGGTTCGGATGAGGTCAGTGTCGGACGCGAAGCGGTGAACGTGTGCAACGCATTCGGGTCGGGAATCTGCTCGCGGGTGTGCGGATCGGCAAAGGCGCTGAACGCCGCGAACTCATTGCGTCGACCTTCTCGCACCTGCCTGGCCAGGACTCCATGGTGGCTGGTGAAAAACAGGAACGGCTCGTCAGCGGCGCATTCATCGCCCATGAACAGCAGCGGGATCATCGGTGACAACAACAGAAGGACCGTCGCCGCGTGCAACGCCAGAGGTGCAGTCAACTGGTGGAGACGCTCGCCAAAGGCCCGGTTGCCGATCTGGTCATGGTTTTGCAGAAACAGCACGAAGGCGCTGGGCGGCAAATGCCCACTGGGTTCGCCGCGGGCACGGCCGTGGCGATTGGTATGGCCCTGATAGGCGAAGCCCTGGCTCAGGCAGCGCGCCAGTTTTTCGGTGGGTCGCTCGGCAAAGTCTGCGTAATAAGCCTCGGTTTCTCCGGTCAGCAAGACGTGCAGCGCGTTGTGCCCATCGTCGTTCCACTGCGCGTCGAAACCCTGCTCCAGCAGGCTGGCCTGGTTGTGCTCGTTTTCCAGGGTGAGCCAGACATGGCGGGGCGGGTCGATGTGCTCGCGCACGGTTGCCGCCAGTTCCTGAAGGAAATCCGGATCTTCGATGGCGTGTACCGCATCCAGACGCAAACCGTCGAAACGGTACTCAAGGAGCCACATCAGCGCGTTGTCGATAAAGAAGTCGCGCACCTCGCGACGGCGGAAATCGATGGCCGCGCCCCAAGGCGTGTGCAGGTCTTCGCGGAAAAAGCCCTTGGCATAGTGATGCAGGTAATTGCCGTCCGGGCCGAAATGGTTGTAAACCACGTCGATAATCACCGCCAGACCCAGGCCATGGGCGCTATCGATCAGGTGCTTGAGCGCATCAGGCGTGCCGTATGAAGACTGGGGCGCGTAGGGCAGCACGCCGTCGTAGCCCCAGTTACGCTCGCCGGGAAACTGCGCCAGCGGCATCAGTTCGATTGCGGTAACACCCAGTTCGGCCAGCCGCGGCAGGTGTTTTTCGACTTCGGCAAAACCACCCAACACACCCACATGCAGTTCGTAGATCACCGCTTCGTGCCAGGGCCGGCCTTGCCAGAAACAGTGTTGCCAATGGTAAGCGTGCGGGTCAACCACCACGCTGGGTGACGCCAGACTGCCGGCTTGCGCCCGGGACGCGGGGTCCGGCACGTCGTGTTCGCCATCGATGTTGTAGCGATAGCGGGTGCCGGCCGGGCAACGGGCCTCGATCACGAACCAGCCGTCTGCCTGAGGCAACATCGGCAGTGATTGCCCATCTTCCAGTTCGACACTGACATAAAACGCATCGGGCGCCCACAGGGCGAAACGGGTGTGTTCGGCATCCAGCATGACGGCGCCGTGGGGCCAGGTTTCCAGAGTCCGTAACGGCATTCAAGACTCCCTCTCACTGCCTGACCGAATGACCCAACGCCTTGGCGACCAGTTGTTCATAGAGTTCAGCGTAGGGTTCGACCGCTTTGCACCAATTGAATGGCGCGGCCATGGCCCGGCAACGCATCGCGTTTAACAGGGGTGGGTGGGCGAACACCTTGAACGCCCGGCTCAAAGCTTCCTCGTAGCTGGCGACCGTCGACTCGTCGAAGAGAAAACCGGTGACGCCATTGTCGATGGTGTCGGCCAGCCCGCCGGTGTTGCGCGCGACCGGCAACGAGCCGAAACGCTGCGCATACATCTGGCTCAAGCCGCATGGTTCATAGCGTGAAGGCATCAACAGGAAATCACTGCCGGCGAACATCCGCCGCGCATCGGTTTCGTTAAAACCGATGCGTACACCGATCTGCCCCGGAAAACGCAGGGCGAGGGCGCGCATGGCTTGTTCTTCTTCCGGCTCGCCCCGGCCGATGATCGCGATTTGCCCTCCCGAAGAGACGATGAACTCGGACACGGCTTCAGTCAGGTCCAGGCCTTTTTGATAGACCAGTCGCGAAACCACGGCGAACAGCGGACCCTTGGAGTCCTTCAGGCCGAACAGTTTGCGCACGTGGGCGGCATTCACCGCTTTGCCGTCCCAGTCGCCGATGCTGAACGGGCAAAACAGGTGGGGATCGGTCGCAGCATCCCAACTTTCGTCGATGCCATTCGGGATGCCGCTGAGCAGGCCTTGCTGGGTCTTGCTGGCAAGGAAACCGTCGAGACCGCAGCCGAAGGCCGGGGTGGTGATTTCCTGGGCGTAGGTCGCGCTGACGGTGGTGATATGGCTCGAATAGGCCATGCCCGCCTTGAGAAACGACAGTTTTCCGTAGAACTCCATGCCTTCCTGTTGCAGGGCATGTTCGGGAATACCCAGTTCGGGGCAAGACGCGAGGCTGACCACGCCTTGGTAAGCCAGGTTATGAATGGTGAACAGGGTTGGTGTGCGCTGACCACGCCAGTGCATGTAGGCCGGGGCCAGGCCTGCAGGCCAGTCGTGGGCGTGCACCAGATCCGGGCGCCAGTGGATGTGTGCCAGGTTGGCGGCGATGTCGGCGGCAGCCAGGCCCAGACGGGCAAAACGGATGTGGTTGTCCGGCCAGTCGCGGCCATTGTTGGCACCGTAGGGCGAGCCTTCGCGTTCGTACAGTTCGGGGCAGATCAGGACGTAGATGACCAGCCCGTCGGGCATGTCCATGCGGCCGATCTTGCAGGGGGGCAAGGCGGCGTGTCCGCCCAGTTCGCCGATGATATGGATCGGGTTTTCGCTGTGCATCACTTGCGGATAACCGGGGATCAATACCCGAACATCGTGCAAATGGGCCATGGCGCGGGGCAATGCGGCAGAAACGTCACCCAGGCCACCGGTTTTCACCAGATCGGCGATTTCCGAGGTGACAAACAACACTTTCTTCTTGTTTGGATTCTGGCGTGGAGCGGGCAGTACCGTTTTTGCACCCGGGGCAAGAACCGACATCGAGGTCGGCTCGCCGATTTGCTGGTGAGAACGCTCTCCCTGGATTTCTAAAGCGGCACTGTTCATGTGTTTCTCCCGTTTTATTGATCTGTTTCAGGCATCTCACCCCAATGATGCAGGCGGCCAGTTCCCGTGGCCGGGCGCAAAAGCGCTACGCAAGGAGCAGCAAACGCTGGTCGATGCGCTGAATCTCAAAGGCTGTAGTGGTCGTTGCAAGGATTGCACCAGTCGCTGCGGCCCCACCTTTAACCTGACCCGTTGCTTCGGCAGAAAGTTTCGGTTTTTTCCCCACAAAATGACCGGCCGGTTTTCAGTCACGAAATGCAGTCTAGGTCAGAACTTAGAGCGGGGTGTGTGACGTTTTGAAATTGTTCGACAATCGGTCTGACGCCAGGATTTCCGGGCTCAATGAGCCGCGTCCGCACCGACGAAGTGCAGGTTCTTTCGCAGCCAAGGCACAAAAACAGGGAGAGGGTTGCCAGAGAGTGGGGCGTGGCAATGCGCCGCTCGCACCCTATTGGTGCGAACAACTTGCAGAAGCAGGCACCACCAACCCTGTAGCAGCTGGCGTAGCCTGCGTTCGGCTGCGAAGCAGTCGTGAAACCATTCCCTGCGGTGTGTCAGGCTCACCGAGTCGTCAGTATTTACGACCGCTGCGCGGCCGAACGCAGGCTACGCCAGCTGCTACAAGTTGTGTGTCGGGACGCTGTGGCCTAATTCAATAGCCGGATCGAATGGCCGGTTGTCCAGGCTTGAATATCTTCAATCATCTGTGAAAAGAACAGCCGGTAGTTCTGCTCACTGACATAGCCGACATGCGGCGTGGCCAGTACGTTGGGCAACGTCCGAAACGGATGGTCGACGGCTAATGGCTCGCGCTCGAAGACATCCAGCGCTGCGCCCTTCAAACGGTTCTGTTCAAGGGCCTGGATCAATGCGGCTTCATCGACGATCGGTCCGCGCGCGGTATTGATCAGCAACGCAGAGGGTTTCATCCAGCCGAGTGCCTGTTCATCGACCAGGCCCCGGCTGCGCTCGCTGAGCACCAGGTGGATCGATAGCACATCGGCTTGCTCGAACAGCTCGCGCTTGCTGACATAAGTGACTCCGGCTTCGGCTGCGCGCTCGGCGGTGAGGTTTTCGCTCCAGGCGATAACGCGCATCCCGAACACTTGACCGAACTCGGCGATCCGTTTGCCGATGCTGCCCAGGCCCAGAATACCCAGGGTCTTGCCGTACAGGTCGCCACCCAGACCTTGTTGCCAGTGACCGGCCCGCAAGGCGTTGGCTTCTGCGAGCAGATTGCGGGTCAGGGCCATGATCAGCGTCCAGGTCAATTCGGGCGCCGCCTGTTTGTAGCTGTCGGTTCCGCAGACCTGAATCCCCAACGCAGCGGCAGCCTTGAGGTCGATGGCGGCATTGCGCATGCCGCCGGTGACCAGCAATTTGAGTTTGGGCAGGCTACGCAGGAGTGCTTCGTCGAACCGCGTGCGCTCGCGCATCACGCAAATCACCTCGAAGGATCGCAGGCGCTCGCTCAGTGTGGCGTGGTCGGCAGGGTAGTCATGCAAAAAGCTGACCTCGCCGATACCGTCCAGCACCGACCAATCCACCACGTTACGGGCCACGCCCTGCCAGTCATCGATCACTGCAATCTGCACAGCCATGAGCATTGCCTCTTCAAAGGGTTGGCGTGGTCTTGGCCAGCCAGCCAAGTAACGCTTGATGAAATTGTGTGGGTTGTTCCATTTGTGGTGCGTGACCCAAGCCGGGGAATTCGATCAGCGTCGATTGTGGAATCAGTTGTGCGACCTGTTTGCCAAGGACGTCGTAATGACCAATTTTTGCCTTGACCGCAGGTGACGCAATGTCGCTGCCGATGGCCGTGGTGTCGGCCGTACCGATCAATAGCAAGGTCGGCATTTTCAGGTTCTTGAACTCGTAGAACACCGGTTGGGTGAAGATCATGTCGTAGATCAGCGCCGAGTTCCACGCTACCTGAGCATGCCCCGGCCCTTTGTTGAGGCCGGCGAGCATGTCCACCCAGCGGTCGAATTCAGGTTTCCAGCGACCAGCGTAATAGGTACTGCGTTCATAGTTGCGAATGCCGTCGGCGGACAGCTTGAGTTCACGGTCATACCATTGATCGACGGTTCGATAAGGTACGCCGAGGGCTTTCCAGTCTTCCAGGCCAATGGGATTGACCAGTGCCAATTGCTCGACTTGCTCGGGATATTGCAGCGCATAACGGGTCGCAAGCATGCCGCCGGTGGAATGGCCCAGCAGGCTGGTCTTTTGAATGCCGAGTCTGCTCAGCAGTGCGTGGGTGTTGCTCGCCAGTTGCTGAAAGCTGTATTGATAGTTTTCCGGTTTGCTGGAGGTGCAGAAGCCGATCTGATCCGGGGCGATGACCCGGTAGCCAGCATCGCTCAGGGCCTTGATCGAACTGTCCCAGGTCGCGCCGCAGAAATTCTTGCCGTGCATCAGCACTACGCTGCGACCGTTGGCTTTGCCGCTGGCGGCGACGTCCATGTAACCCATTTGCAGGGTCTTACCCTGGGACTCGAAAGCAAAATGCTTGAGGGTATAGGGGTAGTCGAAACCCTGTAGCTCCGGCCCATAGGCAGGCCCGTCGGCGTGGGCCAGGACGGGCAGGGCGAGCGTCAATAACAGGCCGGACCACCAAAGAGGACGTGAGCTGGGCATAGGTGAACTCCGTTGCGAATCGGCCGATGCTGGAGCGTAGCGATTAGGGCGACATTAACAACGTGGCAGCACCCAAGGTTCAAGGCATCCAGCCCAGTGTCGCCAGCGCCAGCACACCATAACGCGCACCTTTGGCGAAGGTCACGATCAGCAAAAAACGCCCCATGGGTTCTCGCATCACGCCGGCCACCAGTGTCAGCGGGTCGCCAATGATCGGCACCCAGCTCAGCAGCAGTGACCAATGGCCGTAGCGTTGATAGTGAGCGCGGGCCTTTTCCAGATCAGCAGGGCTGAGCGGAAACCAGCGACGCTCCCTGAAACGCTCGATGCCACGTCCCAACCACCAGTTCAGCAACGAACCCAGCACGTTGCCGAGCGTGGCGACGGCGAGCAGCCACCACACTCCATGCTCGCCGTTGAGCAGCAATCCCACCAGCACGGCCTCGGACTGCAACGGTAACAACGTCGCGGCACCGAATGCCGCGAAGAACAGCCCGAGATAGCCAACGAGCATTACCGGGCCGGGTAGTCGGCGACCACTTTATCGGTGCCATTCTTAGTCAACCCAATGACCTGATAAGCATCGGCCATGCCGTCCATTTCCATGCCTGGCGAGCCCATGGGCATACCCGGAGCAGCCACGCCGAGCAGGTCGGACTTGCTCAAGGCCAGAACCTGATCAGCGGGAACATGGCCTTCGACGAATTTGCCGTTGATCACCGCGGTGTGGCACGAAGCCAGTCGCGGCGGGACGCCGAGGCGCTGCTTGACTTCGCTCATGTTGGTTTCAACGTGATCGTTGACCTGGAAGCCATTGGCTTCCAGGTGCGCAATCCACTTTTTGCAGCAACCGCAATTGGCATCGCGGTGTACATCGATCGGAATCAGCTCGACGGCCTGGGCCAGGGAACTGATGAACAGGGCGCCAAGGGCGGCCAGACGCAATGTGGTTTTCATCGGTTATCTCTCGTTGATCATTTCACGCCGCGCATTTTGACCATTTTCCCCGATGAAATAGGCTGCTTATGTTTCAAAGTTATTCATGGATATCCCTTGAAGGTGATGCCCACGCGAAACGCGCGGGCGGCCTTCACGGGTTCACTTGACCTTGAAGCGCCCCATGATCGAACTGACCCGGCTATTGGCATCCAGCAACTGGCGCGTATTGAGGTCGGTGGCGTGACCGCTTTGCACCAGCTCTTCGACCATGTGGCGGATCTGCACCATGCTGCGGTTGATCTCCTCGGTCACTGCGCTTTGCTGCTCGGCGGCGGTGGCGATCTGGGTGCTGAGGCTGTTGATGTGGCTGACCGAGCCGGCCATTTCGTCCAGCCCGGCGTTGACGCGTGCTGTCGCATCGGCGGCGGACTGACAGCTGGCCTGGGTGTTTTCCATCGCCGCCACCGAAGAGCTGACACCTTGGGTCAAACGGCTGAGCATCTCGTTGATCTCCGAGGTGCTGGCCTGGGTGCGGGCGGCGAGGGCGCGGACTTCATCGGCGACCACGGCAAAGCCTCGACCTTGTTCACCGGCCCGCGCGGCCTCAATCGCGGCGTTGAGTGCCAGCAGGTTGGTTTGTCCGGCAATCGCGCCGATCACCCCGAGGATTTCGGTGATGCGCTGGGCGTCCTGCTGCATGCTTTCGACTTTATGGGTGGCACTGGCCACTTCACCGATCAAGGCGATCACGCTGCTTGAGGCTTCACCCACCACCACCCGCGAGCGGTCCGCGTGTTCGTTGGCGCGCTGGGTAAACGCCGCGGTTTCTGCGGCGTTCTCGGCAACGCTGTCGGCGGTCGAACTCATCTCGGTGATGGCGGTGACGGTCTGGTCGGTCTCCGAGGCATGACGCTGCAGGATCTGGTTGGTGTGTGCCGAGGTCTGTTGCAGCTTTTCCAGGCTTGAGGCCATGGCGCCCGTGGCCTGGGTGACTTCGCCGATCATGTTTTGCAGGTAGGCGATGAAGGTGTTGACCGAATGGCCGATCGCGCCCAGTTCATCCTCGGCGCGAATAGTAATGCGCCGGGTCAGGTCGGCGTCGCCCGTGGACAGTGCATCGATGTTGGCTTTCAAGGCTTTCATGCGCTGGATCAGTTGGCGGATCGCATAGATTTGCAGCAGCACCAGCAGCAGGACCATCGGGATCTGCAACAGACTCAAGGTGCTCAAGACATCGTCACGTTGAGCGGTGATCAGGTGGGTCGGCAGGGCGGTGGCAAGGAACCACGGTGTGCCTTCGATCGGGCGCATGAAAAAGGTGTTTGCCACGCCTTGATTGTCGAACTCGACGCGCTGCAGCGAAGCGTCACGGCGCTCAAGCGCGGTTTTGATTTGCGCGGCAAAAGGCGAGTTGCCAGCCAATTCACTGATGTTTTTCAGGACAATCGGGCCATTGATGCGTGAGCTGTTGCTGATGATCTTGCCGTCGGCCTCGACGATCAGCATTTCGGCGCCGAGGTCTTTTTCCTTGCGCGCGACCAGGTCATTGAAGAAGCCCAGGGTGACGTCAATGGTTGCGACCCCGTATGGCACGCCGTTGCGCGCTATCGCCATGGCGCAGTTGGTGCGCGGTTCGGCGCTGGCGTCGTCTTTATAGGCCGCGGCCCAGGCGCATTGGCCGCGCGGTGTCTGCATGCCGCCCTTGTACCAGGACTGGTCGTAATAGTTGGGCGCCGCGTCGCTGTTCCAGAACGTGTTGACGGCCAGTTTGCCCGACGCATCCCGGTGCCAGAAGGTACTGAATTTGTTGCGTCCGGCTTCGCGCTGGCCAGGCAACGGCCAGATCCCGCCACCAAACACCTTCAGCTCACCGTACTGGTCCACCAAGCCAGGCAACACGGTGTCGATGGTTGCGCTGTCGAGCAGGGGGATGGTCTGGGTGATGCTGCGTTGTTGCGCTTGAACCTTGTTCAACTCGCCCTGGATCTGTTCGGCCACTTCGGCAATGCGGTTCAGGGCCACCTGTTCTTCCGTGTGCCGAAGTTTCGGCGCGACCAACTGGCTGATGCCCACCACCGTCAAGGCGAACAACAACAGGATGAACAGCACTAGAAACAGCGTGTAACGGGCTTGAATGGTACGGAATGCGGGCATGAACCTGTCCTTGTGCTAAGCGCTCTTGTTGATTTTTTGCGGCGTTTAGCAGCTATCGGCCTGCGGCAGGCCGACTTTAGTACCATGGTTCCAAAACTGGCTTTTTATGGACGACCGGTAAGTCACGGGCGTGAGCCATTGCCACGTTCCTTCAGGATTGGCAACGTGGTTTATTTTCGGAGGATTCAAGTGAATTCAATGACAGTCTGATTGTTAAAAAATTGTTTCAGACCAATGAATTCAAGGGTTTGATGGTTTGTATCCGAATTGTACGAGAATTGTAAAAAACAGAAATATTTGTAGTCCGAGGGAGGCTGGCACATTGATACTTGCGTACCAATTCATCAGTTGAACAAGGACTTTTTATGGTCACCTTACACGGACGTCTGCGCGCTTCGGGGCAGCTCCCGGCCTGGCTCACGCTGCGCACAGGAGCACTCTCATGACCATCGGTTATGTCGGTGGCTGGACCAGCAAGGCCGGATTACTGATTCGCGAGGGCGGAACGAGTGGCAGTAAACCCGTACCGCAGAACGTCAAGGTCAAGCAGATGCTCGCACTGGTGGGCAACGACCCATTGGCGCTGAACACCGCGAAAATGAACGAGCAGAAGCTCTACAAGAACTTCAAGGGATTCGACCCCGAGACGGTTACGGTCAAACAGCTCGGAAACATCAGCGCCTTTTTGCGCGATCGCGGTTTGATCAGCGATGTGACAGCCCTGACGCTGCTCAACGCCGGCGACAAGTTCGATCGCTTTGGGGTGCCGAAAAACCTGGACGAAAAATTCAATGCGCTGGAGTACTTCGCCACGCAACTGGATACCATCCAGAACAACAACCTCAAGGGCAACAAGTACGCCAATCACCTGATTCCCGAGTACAAGAAGGCGATTTACGTACTGCAGAACCTGAAGACGTATGGCATGGGCAATGGCCCCGCCGTTCCGAACACCAAGGGTGTCAGCGGCAAAGCCTGATCTTCAAGTGCAACAGGCCCGTCACACACCGCATGAACGGGCCTGCGACGCTCAATGTTATCGATCGAGCATCTGCATGACGGCCTGCGGATATCGCGCCCCGAGCACCGCGTCATCCGGAAAAATCGCCTCCAGCGCCGACAAGTCTTCAGGACTTAATACAACGTCCAGCGCGGCGACATTCTCCTCCAGATACTTGCGCTGCTTGGTACCCGGAATCGGGATCAGGTAATCACCTTGCGCCAGTACCCAGGCCAACGCCAATTGCCCTGCGGTTACGTCTTTTTCCGCTGCCAGCGCTTGCACCTGCTCGACCAACTGCAAGTTCCGCTTGAAGTTTTCGCCCTGAAAGCGCGGGCTGAAGCGCCGGTAATCGTCCGCGGCAAAATCGTCGGGACTTTTCAGGGCCCCCGTCAGAAAGCCTCGACCGAGCGGGCTGTACGGCACAAAGGCAATCCCCAGGCGCTGGCAGGTGGCCAGGCAATCGTTGTGCTCCTGATCGCGGCTCCACAGCGAGTATTCACTTTGCAGCGCGCTGATCGGATGAACCTTATGCGCTCGTTCAAGGGTTTTCGCCGAGGCTTCGCTCAAGCCGAGGTAGCGCACTTTACCGGCCTGGACCAGTTCGGCCATCGCACCTACGGTTTCTTCGATGGCCACGTCCGGATCGACGCGATGCTGGTAGTACAAGTCCAGGGTGTCCACGCCCAGGCGTTTCAGCGTGCCGTCGATAGCGGCACGGATGTACGCCGGTCGGCCATCGACTCCGCGTGCGGTGGGGTTGGCCGAATCACGCACAATGCCGAATTTGCTCGCAAGAAATACCTGGTCGCGCTTGCCTGCAATGGCTTTACCAATCAACTCTTCGTTGGAGTGCGGGCCATACATGTCGGCGGTGTCGAGCAAGTTGACGCCCAACTCCATGGCGCGATGCAATGTTGCCAATGCCTCGGACGTATCGCCGCCCGTGGTGTAGAAGTCGGTCATGCCCATGCAGCCCAGACCGATCGCAGAAACCTGAGGGCCGTTTTTGCCCAATTGACGAGTGTGCATGGTGTCGCTCCTTTTTTGATGTGGACCCATTGTTGCGCTCGACAAAAACAAGATAAACCGGCTAAAAACGCTATCACTGTTTGTAATTTCTAAATAATCCGCAGGTAACCAAGAGCAATGGACCGTTTTAATGCCATGCGGGTGTTCACTCGCATTGTCGAGCTGGAAGGATTTGCCAAGGCTGCGGACAGCCTGCAAATGCCCAGGGCGTCGGTGACCATTCTGATCAAGCAGCTTGAGGCGCATTTGGGCGTACAACTGTTGCAGCGCACCACACGGCACGTCAGCCCGACCGCCGATGGCGCGGCGTATTACCAGCGTTGCGTGCGATTGCTGGCTGATCTGGAGGAGGCAGAGGCGGCGTTCTCCAGCTCCCGGCAAAATCCGCGCGGGCTTTTGCGTATCGACATGCCTGCCGGCATCGGGCGTTTGCTGGTGATCCCGGCCTTGCCAGAATTTACCCGGCGTTATCCGCTGATCGAGTTGGAAATCGGCTTGAACGATCGCCCGGTAGATCTGATTCGCGAGGGCGTCGATTGTGTGCTGCGCGGCGGCTTATCGCTGGATGATTCGCTAGTGGCGCGACCGCTGGCGTTGCTCGATCAGGTCACCTGCGCCAGTCCCGGCTACTTGCAACGCCAGGGCACGCCACAGTGTCTGGAAGATCTGGCGGGGCACCAGATGGTCGAGTATTTCTCCAGCACCACCGGCAAGCGTTTCGGCCTGGAGTTTGAAATAGCAGGGCAGGTGCACCTGGTAGACCTGCCCAAACAGGTGGCGGTCAACAGCGCCGATGGTTATCTGGCCTCTTGTGAAGCGGGTTATGGTCTGGTCCAGACGCCGTACTATCACGTTGCACGGCAGCTGCGCGAGGGAACGTTGTGCGAGGTGTTGGAGCATCTGCCGCCGCCAGGGTTACCCCTGACGGCGCTCTATCCTCCGCACCGCCAGTTGTCTCTGCGGGTGCGGGTGTTTGTTGACTGGCTGGTGCAGCTTTGCGCTCAGCCGGGCAACGGGCTGCTACGCAGAGACTCGGGTAACTGACGGTGAGGCGTCGCTGGCTGCTGGTGGATTAAGCTGTCATGCAGTTGCTGCATGTGCGGACAATAAAAACTGACGGGCCGCGGTTTTGCGCCACGATGAAACAATGCAAACCAGCCAGACGCTGCGGGTGCAGGCATCAGTCCGGTAAAGACGAAGTCGATGGCGGCGAGTCGACGCATGCTCTGTGGAGAATGCTGCGACAGATCAAGCTTGATCGAGATCATCCAGTGCGCGGGTAGCTGTTCGAGCTGTAACAGCACGCTCTCGTCCAACTGATAGAGCACCACTTCCACTCGTTCATGGTGCTGGCTGATCTGCATTGGAAAAGAGCGTTGTGATGGCGAGTCGTTTCGGGTGCCGAATGAAGCAGACAGTTGCCCCATGAAGGTTGCACAGGCCGCAGGCCATTCCAGTTGCGGTAACGGACGTGCATGCCCTTTGACCATTTGATAGCCAATGACAACGCTTTCCTCATGGGACTCACCAAACGGCGAGGGAACATAATCGGGAAGCAGCCCGATGTTCTTGAAGCCGAGTTTTTGCGCCATCTGCTGAGTGTAGAGATGATGGGTGACCTGCTTGATCGAGACGCTCTTGAGGTCGAGTCGACTCGCCCGCCGCAACAGTTCGCGACCCAGCCGGGTGGCGATGTTTTTGCCCCGGGCTTGCGGGTGTACAAGGCACAAGGCGAGTTCTGCGTGATCCAGGCTATGTGCATCCCTGCACAATGCCGCGTGGCCAACAATGCGTTCATCGATCAGCGCCAGCATTGAGTGCCATTGGTTGTCGGCGTTGTGCTGGCCAATCATCGACGGCAAATAGACATCAGGCTGTACATAGTTTTCCCCGTACACCTGACGAAACAACGCACTGACAGCGGCAGAGTCCGCTTGCCTGAAACATCGAAACCTTATTGTACTCATGGAGTCGGCTCCCGCTGAGGGGCGCTGTACACGCGCAGGTCGACGATCCTGCGCTGCTTTCCCGAGCGTGGATGCAGCAGCAAGGCGTCGGCCGTGCAGGGGCTGACGAGACATTCAAGCTGGCCATTGCCGATCATTTGGCTGATGTCCGGGTACTGACCCAGCAGTGCTGCGTGAATGGCCGCAGTGGTGGCTTTTATTGACGTCGAGTCTTGCGCGGGCACCCACCTCAGGGTCATTCGATCCTTGACCCCGACACTTTCAATCACTAACTGCCATTGCCAGCAATCGGCCAGGCGCTGAAGGATTTCGGCGATCTCCTCCTGGAACAGCGAGATGACACCGATGCGAATACGAATGCTCTGTTCGCTACGTCCCAGCAAGGCGAATTTGCGCTGCGGGGTGCCGCTCGGTTCGCGCCAACAAGCGCGATCACCGACTGGATAACGCAGCAGTGGCATCAACATCCGGGTCAGGTTGGTGACGATCAATTGGCCAGGACGATGACATTCCTCGATGACCTCGTGGGTGTGTTCATCGACAATTTCCACCACGCTCTGTTCATCGAACACCCGGTGCTCGCCCACCTCACAATCCCGGGTGCTGGCGCCTACGAGTCCTGCGTCGACGCAGGCATAGCCAATGGATGCGACGCGCGCATTGGGAAAGACCTGAGCCAACATCGGCAGCTGTGCGGCAAACAGACTTTCGCCACCGTAGAGCACGGTGGTTATCTGTGGCAGGACGCAATCTCGTTCGGCCAGACCGGCGGCGAATCGCAGAAGTTGTGCAGGCACGCCAGCGAGGACATTGATCTGGTGTTTGGCAATGGCCGCCGACAGTGTTGCGGAATCGACTTCGCCGGCAAACGGGAATTCACAGATGGAAGGACTCACGTGGGCCAAGGATTCATGGATAAACAGAAAACTGGCGTAAAGGTCGCCGGCAAAAAACAGATTGGCAACCCGGTCGCCATCGCACAGTTGTCCCGAGAGGGCGTTGCCGAAACGAGTCACCATGTTCTGCCACTCATCACGGGTGTAGGCCACCAGTTTTTCCTGGCCGGTAGAACCACCGGTTTTATAAATCAGGGCGTTTTCGGCTTTACCGGTCAGTACCGGCCAGGTGTTTAAATTGTGGCTGCCGCTCCAATAATCTGACGCGACGGTTAGCGGTAGATCTTCGACAGTACACTGATGTTCTGGAAGATGATTGAAGTGTGTTTTGTAATAATTAGAGTGTTTTCGTGAGTGCAATAGCAAGTCTTCGAATGAATAGTTAATGTTCATAAGTTCAGGCTCTTGATAGTTTAAAAAGCGGCAGTCAGTTGTGATGCTTGTTCGCTGAGAAGTCAGTTCTCAAGTCAATAATCAGGGGGGCTTTGCCGCTGTGTTTGTTGCGTTCGAACTGCAAGGGCGAACACCTCTGAACATCAAGTTCCAGCAGGTGGCTATTCACCGCTGTTGCAATAGCGGGGATTTCCAGCATGCGTTGGCGCAGTACCTGTGGATCGTGTTCCGCGCGTACCACCAGACGTTCGGTTCCGTTCGAGTCGTGATCAAGGACAAGCTGCAGTTGAGTGGCGACTTTTGCTTCCAGATCGCTGATCGAGACGAAATTCGAAGCGACCCGCAGCAGTCGACCGTGTCTTCCTTGCAGTTCAAATCGGGGCGTGTCCAGACCGCAAGGGCAGGTTCCCGGCACCCAACGTCCACTGTCCCCGACCTCGTAACGGTTGATCGTCTGACCTTCGCGGGCCCGCGAGGTAAAGAGCAAGCGACCGACTTCGCCGGGTTCGACGGGAGCGTCGTGCTCAAAGTTGACGATTTCCAGCCACTGGATATCGCTCATCAGGTGAAAAACGCCATCTGCGGTCGCCTGGCACGCATGCCCGAGAGGGCCGGCGTCGACAGAGCCGTAGAGGGCCGAACGAACCGTCGAAACCCCACAACTCTCCATCAGCCGTCGGCTGGCATCGCCAGGATGTTCACCGCCCATGAAGACTTTAGTGACCCCTGCGTAGGCCCTGAGTCGATCCTGCTCACTGAAAAACAAGCGCTGCAATGTGCTGGGCATGCCGATCAGCGTGTTGATGCGCTGGTTCACAATCAGTTGAGCTATTTCACTGAAGTTGTCGTCGTGGGGGCCACCCATGGGGAAGTGCGTGACCCCCATCTGTTCAAGGATCCTGGAAAAACTGAACAACCCGCCATAGAGGCTGCCACCGTAGAACAGATTCATCACGCGATCCTGACCTGGGGCCAGCCCCATGGCGAACATGCCGTCTGCCGCCGCGCGCATCTGCCGGTTGAAGTCTCGATAGCTGTAGCCAGCCAAGGCGGGAGCGCCGCTGGTACCGCCTGAGCGGAAAAACAGTTGAGCGTCGGACGACTCGGGTTGTGCGATGAAATCGGCCTTGCTCATCACTGCGCAAGCGTTCAGTCCTGCAGGTGCGCAAGGAGGCAGGTCCAGCGTCGCGCGGTTGCTCAGTAACTGCGCTGGCAACGTGACCGAGGTCCTGCGGGTCAAGCGTGACAGGGCAAGAACACCGTCATGGGGTTCGCCTGCGTAGCCCTCGTGAATCTGCTCGGGTGGTGCGATTCGGTTGACGCCTGCGCTCAGCAATTGCCTGACCAGACCCGGCGTTTGCCCGGGTGTGCTGATCAGTGCACAGCTTTGCAGGTGTGCCCGCCACGACAGCAGTGACTCGGCGATCAGCGCATTGGGCATCGGCCGTAACAGCAGCGTTCGAAACAACGGTGAAGGCGCCAGTCGGCGATGGTGCTCCCACATGATGCGCCATCCATCACCGGACCAGACGCGTCCCGTTTGATCGGCAAAACTCTGATCGAGTCGCGCCAAGGCAACCCGGGTGGTGATCTCAGAGGCTTCCTGAGGTGTGGGGAGCAACGCTGGCCAGCGGCTGGCACGGCGTTCGAACGCTTCAGCGAGTTGTTCGCCGACAGCGTGCAGGGTTTGCGGATCATCACTGTCCACCAGCAGCCACTGCGGGCTGGAGCACGCTTGTTGATCGAGTCGACAGACCTCATCGACCAGGGCATCCAGCGCTGAGGGGGACACGGCTTCAGGCGACAGGTAGGCAAAACTGATCTTGTGGCCCCAGTCGATCCAGCGGCACCCGCTGGGAACCAGCCGGCGAATGGCATTGAGCGCTGCGTCGCCACCCCATGCGCTGACGCCATCGGCGTGAGCGCATAGAAGATCAAGGCGATCGGTATCGACGGGCAGTACGGCGATGCAACTGGCCAATAAACCGCTGGTATCGCACTCGAGGAACGCCGCCAGTAATTGCGCACTCAGGCTGTTGTCACTGGAACTTGGGCGCAGCCAGTTGATGTTGCCCACCAGCAGACTTTCCAGCACTGCGCAGAAGCCCAGCAATGGCGCGTTGGCCGGGGTGATATGCACCACGAGTCCTAACGGGTGCCAGTTTTCGAACCGCGGTTGATCGTAGGCAATACGCCGTAGAGAACGCGGCTGCACGCCCAACTCACGTTCCAGTTTTGCACTCAAGGCGCTCCGTTGGCAGAACGCGATCAGTTCCAGGCGTTGCCCCTCATCGAGTTCAAGGGGGTGTTGATGGGCCTGCAGTTTCTGTGTGAAACGGTCCGCGCATTCAAGAACCCTTTCGCTGGTCGGTGGTTGCCCCAGTTGTTGCGCCAATCCTGGCAGCAGCGTGTCGAGGGCCGCCTCGGGTGTGAGTGAGTCGTGCAGTTGGCCATTGATCAGGTACATATCAAGCTCCCCCGATCAGTTCGGCTGCGGCCATCGCACAACTGCGACTGGCGCTGGTTCCGGCGCGGCCATGCAACTCAAACCAGTCGGTAGCCAGGCCACAGCCACAGGCGGCACCGGGGTGCAGTGTTGCCAGGTCACTCATGACCACGGCGTGTGCCGGGCTCGATGAAATATAAGGCGATACGAAGTGCAACAGCCCCCGCTTGCCGTAGGGCTGGACGGCGAAGTCGCTCGGGTTGCGGACAAACACCTTTGAGTAAACCGGTGCATGAAAGTGATGGTTGGCGCATTCGATATACGGCACGGCATGCTCGACAGCACCGTACCCGTCCCGACAACGGCTGGCGTCTATCCTCAATTGCTGCGCAATCCGGGAATAGAGTTGCTGCCTGGGGACTTCCTCGCTCGCCCGGGTTTTCCAGCCACCGCCAAGGAACACCAGCGAATCGGGATGCAACTCAAGGTCGGGGGCTCCAAGGTCTTGCATGCGTTGCAAGGCCTGCCAAAGAAACGCAGGAAAGCCAAAGATGCGCACCGGTAAACCTTCAATTGCAAACTGGCGCAGGGCTTCGATCACGCCGAACACATCGAACTCGTGGCCGCTGCCTGAGGCCCTTAGCGCATAGACCACCCGGTTGACCGGCGCGTATTGGCACAGGAACTGGTCGGTATAGGACGTTCCCAGGCTGATGGCGCCTACAGGCTCATAACTCAACAACAGATAGTTGCACGGGGTGTGGCTGATCCAGTCGTAATGCTCGAAGATCCGACTCACCATGTTTTGCGCCGCGGTGATGCTTCGCACGTCATAGCGCATGCGGCTTTTCTGGCCGCTGGTGCCCGAGGAAGTCAGCTCCAGGGCGTCCTCCCCGGTGGGGCTCAGCAGCAGGCGTTGCTTGAAGTAGTTGGCGTAAAGGGGAGGGAGGCGCGACCAGTCGTCCAGGTTATCCAGAGCGCTGGCACTCAGGCCGTTAGCCTCCAGCCAATGCTCGTAACCGGGGGTGTGATGGCAGTGAAAGAGACTGGTTTCACGCATCGAGTTGTCAAACAACCCTGGCGGGACAGCGTCCAGACAATACGGCCGTGGCAATGCACATAAGGCATCGGTGTGGGGTAGATGAATCATCAAAAATCCTTTTTTGATTGAGTTATAGAGAGTGCGCCGGCACCGGTGCGGCCGGCAGCAGAACCCAGCGCAATGGCACCAGTGCCATAAGCCCGGCGATACCGACTGTCAGGGCGAAGGACTGTGGATCTTCGCCAGCACCCAGCATTGCGATCACTGAGCCTGCGCCGGCCATTAGCGCGATGGAGATCATCCCCAACATGGCCGAGACCAATCCTTTGTTGTCGTCACTGGAAAACAGCGCTGCGCGGTACAACGCGGCATTGCTCATCCCAAGACCTATGCTGTAAAGCATCAGGCCACCGACGAGAACCGGGATTGAGAGAGCAAACTGGCTGGCGATGATGAGCGCCACAAGGCCTGCGCAGAATGGCCAGAGCGCCCATTGAATCAAGCCTTCAAGGCGAGTCCTGGAAATAATCAGGTTCAGTATCAGATTGCCGATGATGACGGCAGCGAAGACGGGGATCTGCCACAGGCCGTACTCAAGAACGGACAACCCTTGGCCCTGAATCAACAGCAATGGGGACAGGCCGATCCAGGCGATCAGGGGCAGACTCATCAGCCCGAGCGCGACACTGGCGCAAATAAATCGATGGTTCCTGAGCAGGGCGATGTATCGAAGCGCTATCGCTCGCAACTTGAATGGCGTGGGGTTTAGCCGGCTACCGTCCTGACGCAGCACGCCTATGGTTTCCGGCATCAGCCAATAAAGCGCCAACCAGACTGCGGCGCCGAGGACGCCGAGCATGAGAAACAGCTCACGCCAGGAAATCCATTTCAGCATCAGGCTCCCAAGCAGGGGGCCAAGGAGCGGAGAGAGCAGGGCAACATTACCCAGCAAGGCCATGATCCGCACGGCGTCGGCTTCACGGAATACCTCCTGCAGCGCGGGGTAACTGACGGCGATGACAAACCCCAAGCCCATGCCCTGAAGCAGGCGCAGCAGGTTGAATGTAAAAATGCTCTGCACCCAGAGTGTCATGACGCAAGTCATGGCAAAGACTGCACAGCCGATCAAGAGTACTTTCCTGCGTCCAAAACAATCCGCGAGCGGGCCAATCAGCCATTGCAGAAGAACACCCCCCAGCAAGTAGAGATTGAAGGCCGATGGAATATGCCGAGTACTGGCGTTCAAGTCATCGGTTACTGTCAACATGGCAGGCATTATCATGTCGCTGGCCAAGTAGGTCAGTAACTCAAAAGCTGTAATCGCCAGGCAAAAACCTAGCGCTCGAAAGGATCCGATTTTTATAATGGGCTTGAGCATAAAATTCCAGGGTGTAGTGCTGATTTATATAGAAGTATCGCGATAGGGGTGAGAGTAGTCTGGAATAGTAATAAGCCAAGCCAAATTATTGTTTTGCTGGTAGTAATAGTTGTCGCGTTATTTCTGGCGGGAATGTCAGGTGAATGTGCTGATGCATGTTTCAGGTATTATCTTGCAGGCCAAAGTGTAATACCCTTGTACGAAAAAGCCCGCGGGGAGGCGGGCTCTTTTCGTGGTGTTCTCAAACGTTGTCAATTGTTGAGAACAGGGGGAACTTGATGATGCAAGTCGCCCCCGCTTAATACAGGTCAACGACGGTAGTAGCCATCATGGTGGTAGCGATGGTCGCCATGCCAGCCACCTCCGCATGGGAAACATACACAACCGCTCATGGTCAGGATAATCAGCAGGGGAATCAGCAGTGTGATTCGACGGTACATTTCTCAATCCTCATCGTTTGAACCGCATGCAGCCAAAATGCTTCATGGGCTGTAACATGAGACCCCGCTTGCAGCCGCTCATCCCCGAAGAAGCGTATGAGCTTGGCATGCATCACGATACAAACCGGATACATATTTTCAGGTACAGGAACCCGCAATGACCCAGTCGCAACGTTTGAAATATTCGATTCTGATCTCCCTTGTCGTGCTGGGGATCATGCTTGGTCTGTCGTACATGCAGAACGCCGGGATGATCAGCGAAAAACTGTTCCAGTACATCGCCATTGGCGTTGCGGTGATCGTCGTCGTGATCAACGGGGTGATGCGTCGCAAGGTCAAACCTTAAACGACGCGGTTACGTCATTGACTGCCGTAGAGCACAGCCGCGGCTTGAGGGTGCAGGCTGTAGCTCTTGTCTTCGTTCAAGACAACAACGCCCTCGCTGCACAGCCGCTTCAACACTTCGCGAACGCTGAGAAAGGACAGGGGGATGCCCAGGTCCAGCAGGTGGCTGTGCACGCCGCGCACGCCCAGCGGACGATCGTTTTCGACGGCGGTCAGTAGTGCGTCGATCACTTTCAGGCGAATCAGGCTGGTTCGCAGGCCGAAGCTTTTGAGCAGTTGCCTGATGCGCTCGTTGTTGTGGCGTTCAGCGTTTTTGGTGAACGTGTCAGCGTCCAGGTTCAGCTTACTATTTGGCGCAGGGTTGCCATCCGTTGGCAGTTGCGAGTTGTACATGCAAAAACTCCTTTTCAGAGCCTGATCAGGAAAAAAGTGATAGGTGCTCTCATTGATTAATGACGAATGAGCTGCGCAAATCATGAAGGCTCGGATGTAGAAAATTTGTCGGGGTTACGTCAGCGTAAGGTGAGACGCACTGTTTATCGGGGGCTGGCCACATTAAATTTTCTTCATGCTGACGCGTTACTTCGACAAGGCACATTCCCGCCAGCTGCCGGGGTGGTCTTTCCTGGATTCCAACCTTCGCGATGAGCCGGCGAAAACTAACCTTCACGTTTGATTCACGGGCATCAATTTTCGGCCACAGGTACCGGGTCGAGTTGACGTCCCATTTCACAGACCAGACGTGCGACAGAATCGGCATTGCGAAGGATGGTGTCGATCCGCCGATCCGGTGAAGCCCTGTCGCGAAACACTCTGCGGGCTTCCTTCAGATTGCTGGTGCCAGTGATGGTCTTGATCCCGTCACTCAGTTTTTTGGCGGCAGGAATGTCATCAAGGTCCTGCCAGGTTTTCTCCGCGCTGTTCCAGTAGGCGAACAATTCATCGATGGGGGTCTGTATCGACAATGCCTCGCGCTGAAATTGCTCTTGATCCTGTTTCAACTTGCTGGCTTGAGTGGTGATCGTCGAGATCAGGTCGCTGAAGGGTCTTCTCGATTCCAGGTAAGCGATATCCAGCGTATTTGAAAACAGGTGCGAGAACTCATGGATCAGCGTTGCCGCCTGCGCATGGGCAACGACATCAAAGGGCTCCGTCAGCACATGGTTGTAGTGGTTTAGATTTTGATCGAAGAACTTCTCTGTAAAGTGCACTTTCTGTTGCTGGTCATCGTCGAGTACAAAGGCAATCAAGCCTTCCCAGGGATAACGGTTTGAACCGACGACAAAACGCTCATGGTCGAGTTTGTCCAGTGTCGGATCTACCAGTGCCTTGCACAGCGGAACAATGGTTGCCTTGATTTTATCCAGAAGGGACTTATCGACCGCCGGCACATCAAAGAACGCTTTGAGAAAGCCATCCAGTCGTGTTCCGGGCGTTACGGCTCTCAATTGAACCAGATTGTGCAGACTGTTGAATGCGTATGAACGGGCCAGATCCAGCGACTGTTCAATCATCCGGGCCCTTTGCGGGTACAGCTGACGGATGGCCGCCATGCCTTGAGCCTCTATGTTGATGTGTTTTCGCGCCTTGAAGTGGGACTGGAACTGGTTGTACATCTGAGACAGGCTTTTACCGAAATGAACGGTATGCACGTCCGGGTCCAGCACCCACTGCGTGCCGCTGTTCTGCAGATAAGGGCCTTGTCGTTGATCATCGACGATTCGTGGTGCCACACCGAACTTTTCGATCCGGAAAACCTTTCCGTTGACCGGGGCATATTTGTACCCGGTTTTTGAATCGAGGTAAGTGCCGTCGACAGCCTTGGCCCCCAGTTTTTTCAACTCGATGGTGCTGGCTTCAAAGGATTGCAGCAGAGTGCGAGAAGGAGAGGTGAGATCGACCTCGGCAAGGTCGGTGGCAACGAAAGGCTTTTCGACGACGGGGTCGCTGTGCACAACCGGCTCAGCGGTCGAAGCGCCAGGTTGATGCAACAACTTGCCCAGTGTCGCCATTTGCGACACCCCGTTGATAAAGGTCTTGAGCGCAGCCTTCCAATGATGGTCCTGCAGGGCCTCGGCCGACTGTTTGAATGACGTGTAGCTTTCCCACAGCAGGTGGGGGATCGCCAGTTTACCTGGCAGAAACTCCATGCCGTACCTGAGGCCTTTGCTAAACAATGCCTTGAGCGCCTCCCAGTCGGACTGCCCGGCAGGTTGCGATTGACTGTCGAGCATGTGTGACAGCAGCGCTTTGTTATCGATGAACAATTGGTGCAACAGATTTCCATCGACAGGACTGGATGCCAGTCGAATGTCAGACGTGCCGCTGCCGGCCAGCAAATTTTTGTAGGTCGCCTGATGCGGATCCGGCAGGCGTCTGATCAGCAGATCCTGTAATGCCCCCGGAAGGTTGATTGCGTTCACGACGCTGTCTTCATTTTCATACTCGGTGATTCCCAGATGCCTGTCGTATGGCGCATACAGAATCTGCGGCGCCGCAGCGGACTCTCCGATCAGGTAGAGCCCTAATGTCTTGACGGCCGCGGCGCCTTCTGTCGCGATCAGCTCCAGGGGACGCACGATTGCCTTGGCGCCCGTGACCGCCGCGCGTGCCAGGGCATCCGGCATGTCCAGGACTTGCTGAACCAACCCGAAGCCACGTTCGGAAAGTTTTCCCTGAAGCTTCAGCGTGTGGGCATGCAACAGCAGTTGCCAGGGCAGTTGCTTGATGAATCGCAGCTGTCGGGTCGCGACACCTGGCGCATCGATCGCCAAGGTGTCCGAAAGAAACTGACGATAGGTCGCCTTGATGTCCAGCTGCAGCAAAAGCCTTTTGACGGCGTTGGCATCAAGGGCTGTCGGGAGCGCCTGAGCGATTTTCGAGGCAATGCTGAACCCGGTGTTTTGCAAGGTATTGGTATGGTTCAGCGCAAAATCGGTCAATGTTCGCGCAGGACCGGCCAGCGCCAGATTGGGCGTTACCAACAGTTGATCCGGATCGAGACTGGCTCCCGGAAATTGCCTGGTCATTAACGCTTTCAGTTGTTCGCGGGCATAGTCCGTCAGCGGCTTGACATCGTGCAGGTAGTCTTTGCCGCTCTCTATGCTGTGTCGTAATTGCTCCAGTATTTCCAGGTGTCGCAGCACTTCACTCTCGGGCGCCGCCCCGAGCCAGACGGGGAGTGATTGTTGCGTGACGATCCCCTCGGCAATCTGCATCGCACGCTGAAGGTTGAGTGGGGTGGGAGTCTGTTTGTGTTGCTCAAAATCAGCCTGTACCACTGAGCTGGGCAACTCAAGTGAATGGGTGTGCCTTCGGGCGTCCAGGTACTGTTCGATGGCTGATTGTTGACGATCCTGAAGCACATTTCTTTCAATCAGCCGAAAAGGCCCAAGCGTGTAGGTTCGGTGTGGGCGATATTGCGTGCGAGGGATATTTTCCAGGAGCAACATCCGTTGTTCGTCATCCAGCAGACGCCTGCCCAGCTCGACCTTGACGCTGGTGACGGAGCTGAAGGTTTCGAGCCCGCGCCCGGGCGTCCACAGGATCGCCCGGCCGGAGTGTGCCGGGTCAAGCCCACCACGCTCGGTCAGCAAAAAGCAGTTGGCCAGCGGCATCAGATCCGGCTCAGCCGAGCACTCAAGCGTCAACGACCAGGCATCTGGTCGAAACCCGTTCAGCGCCTCCCTTTGATTTCGGGTCGGTTTGTCGGGGTTGAGCAGGGTATCGAGCATGGCCTTTTCATCTGCACGGAGTGTCTTGGTGCTCACTCTCAGCGTGGCTTCACCGCGGATTCCCACCGACATTGCATGGGCGAGATCGGCCTTGATGGTCTCCAGAAAAGTGCTTTGCTGTTCAACACTGCCTGAAGGTTGAGCGGCTGTTTTCAGGTCAAGGGACGATTGAACGCTTTGAAATGTTTTTAGCGACAGGGCGGCCTTTTCTGCCAGCAAGACCGAAGGGCGATTGTCGCCGGAAATCAGTGGGCGCGTACTCCAGCGCTCCGTGATTGCTGTCGCCAGCAACTGATTGTCGAGCATGCCACGCACATCCAGTGCCCGGTCGAACAAGGCCTGGACATCGATGGCACCATCGCTGTGTCGGCAGGTGTCCAGTGCATCCGTGATGCTGTGTTGTTGCTTGACGATGATGTCGTCGACCATGTCGTGAAACACCGGACCGAACATCGGCACTCCCGACACCTCAGGCTTGTCGAAGCCCAGAAACACATCACGCTGGCGCCGCGTCAACAAGCTGTATAGCTCGTCGTCGTGTCCGGTCGACGTGACCATGGTTTGTATGATCGCTTTAAGGTCTGCGTAATCTTTCAGGACCTGCAAGCCATTGGACTGGGTATACAGATAAGCCGTGGAGTCGCTGTTCAGCATCATGGCGCCAGCAAGTTCGACGTAATTCTCGCGGTATTCCCAGATGCGGATTTTTTCCGGTTTCAGGTCGCTGGCAGCGTTGCTGCGTGTAGCGCTTTCCTGGTCGAGGAGTGCGGTTAATGCCAGGCTTTGCTCAGGGCTGATGATTGCGCTCTGGCGCTTCAGCAATAGATCCGTTCGGGCCTTGTCACTCATGGCTTGAGCAAAGAAGTCCCGGCGAGAAACACCTGTATGAACGTCTGTTGCCCAATAGACCTGCAGCAGACTTGCCAGCATGGGCATCAAACTCGCTGCAAGCTCCTTTGTGGCCTGCTCCCACTGATACTGATGTACCGGGTTAACGGGGGAGGAGGGTTGTAGAGGATTGGTGAACTCGCGAACCTGTCCTGAAGGCCATGTCTGATGCAGGTAAAAACGCAGTAGCGCATCACTCAGGGGCATGGAGTCCACCTGATGTCGAGCGGTGGTAGTGTTCGTCGCTCCAGCGACCCGGCTTTCAACGAAAAAGCTGACATGGGTGGCGCTTTGATCGAGCCTGGGAAAGGACCTGCGCAGCGCGTTGTTGAGCAATTGATTGAGCATGGCCGTCAGTGTCGGTATTGCACTCAGCTCTTGGAGCATGAGCTCGACATTTTTACGAAGGCTCTGTTTCAGAATACGGGTCTGTTCTTCGAATACCAGACCGCCGATGACTTGGCCGGTCAATGTGAATGCGTCGTTGGTACCTGGCGCATTGCGTTGGGAGATGGGGAGAAAGCGCAACAGGTCCTTGCGCTCTGCAGCATTTTTCAGTTTGTCGTCCAGTGCCTTCAGCAATGCTTGTCGATCATTGAACTTTTGCAGCCCGCCATAGGGTGTGTAGAGGATGGCCTGTGTATCGTTGGGCACCGGATGCATCATGAAGCTGCCCGCAAGGGCCTCGGCGTCTGAACCGGCAGCCTTCAGCATGATGTTCTCGACGGTCATCGGTATTGTTTGTGCTGAGCGCAGTGCGTGGGTCGCCAGTTCAACGCTGCGCAGCCAGGACAGGTCCGCGAGTGTGAACCCCATGGCCCTGATGCGTGGGCTCAATATTCGGGTGTCGCGTAATGCTTCAGGAAAAAAAAGCGGTAACGAATCGTCGGTCATTGTTTTTGCCTCAGCTGAAGCGACGGTTCTACGTCGCAGGAAGTAAGCCCAAGGCTAGCGTCGTGGCAGCGTCAAACGGTGGTAGATAGTTAGTGCATGCGCGGCACCTGCATCGTTGATGATCAGGCCCGTTGCAGGTCTCGGCGTCGTTGAACGACGAAGGTTGACAGAGGGCTCGCAAAACGGTGTTTAATCAGCCCGTAAGGTCCCCGTACGCTGTTGCCCCCTCCAATAAAAAACCTGGAGCTTCAGATGTCTGTGCCACACGATCATGCCGTCAATGCAGTCTCGCAACACTTGTCGTACGAAGAGTTGGTTGGTCTACTGGAATCGATATTTCTAAGGCATGGCACAAGCCCCGAGGTTGCCCGGGTGCTGGCGCAAAACTGTGCGGGCGCCGAACGCGATGGTGCCCACAGCCATGGCGTGTTCCGGATGCCCGGTTATGTCTCGACGCTGAGCAGCGGTTGGGTCAATGGCAAGGCCGTTCCAGTGGTCGAGGATGTGGCCTCGGGTTTTGTCCGGGTGGATGCCGGCAACGGCTTCGCCCAACCGGCATTGGCCGCAGGCCGCGAACTGTTGGTGGCGAAAGCCCGCAGCGCCGGCATCGCGGTCATGGCGATCCGCAACTCCCATCATTTCGCTGCACTTTGGCCAGACGTCGAACCCTTTGCCTATGAAGGTCTGGTGGCGCTGAGCGTGGTCAACAGCATGACCTGCGTGGTGCCGCACGGTGCTGATCGCCCGCTGTTTGGCACCAACCCGATTGCTTTTGCTGCACCCCGTGCAGGTGCAGACCCGATCGTATTTGACCTGGCCACCAGCGCCATCGCCCATGGCGACGTGCAGATCGCTGCGCGCAAGGGCGAGCGTCTGCCACCCGGCATGGGTGTCGACAGCCTGGGCCAGCCAACGCAGGACCCGAAAGCCATTCTGGAGGGCGGCGCGTTGCTGCCATTTGGCGGGCACAAAGGTTCGGCCTTGTCGATGATGGTCGAACTGCTGGCAGCGGCATTGACCGGAGGCAACTTCTCGTTCGAGTTCGACTGGTCGAATCATCCCGGGGCGAAAACCCCGTGGACCGGTCAGTTACTGATTGTGATCGACCCGAGCAAAGCCGCCGGGCAGAGTTTCGCCGAACGCAGTGAAGAACTGGTCAGGCAGATGCATGCTGTGGGACTGCGGCGTTTGCCGGGTGACCGACGTCATCGCGAGCGGGCCAAGTCGTTGGCCGGGGGCATCGCGCTCGATGCGCAAACCCTGGCGCAATTGCACGAACTGGCGGGTAATTGATGTAAAAAGGCGAGCCTGTGTGGCTTAACGCCAGTCAGTGAAGCAAACGCGACGTTTGAAACAATATAGAACCAATGTGGGAGCGAGCTTGCTCGCGATAGCGGACAGACAGTCAACTGAGATGTTGAATGTGATGGCCTATTCGCGAGCAAGCTCGCTCCCACATTAAATTTTTATCGTTTCGAACATCGTGTTCGCTTCACTGACTGGCGTTAAGCCACACAGGCTCGCCTTTGTTGTTTCAGCGCCGCCCCAGCAGCAACCCCACCACCAGGCCAAAACCGGCCGAGATTGCGACGGTTTGCCAAGGGTGACCGCCGATGTAGGTTTCGGTCGCCTCGACCACCGGCCGGGTCCGTTCACGCACGCTGGAGACGGAATCGCGTGCCTGCCGCAGTTTCAGCGCGACTTGTTCGCGCAGGTTCTCAGCTTCCTCACCGACCAGCGAAGCACTGCTTTTGAGCAGCTTCTCCGATTCTTCGATCAACGCTTGAAGCTCGCTGAAGACTTGATCCTTGATTTGCTCGTCGTTTGCTTGCACCGGGGTTTTTCGGGCCATCAGGTGACTCCTTGCAGCTAAAGGGACAGTGATCAATGGAGTGTAGGCGCGGCGGAAAAGTTGCAGGTTTTTTGCCCTGAAACTCAACGCCAATGGAAAATCTGCCTCCGGAGATTTCCACCTACAGTGTAAGATGTTGCCAATTTTATGCAGCAGGTAACTCCCATGAGCTTCAATCTGGCCGACAAGCCCCTTGCCGAGCGCGCTGCGCTTGAAGATGAAAAGTCCCGTCTGTTCGATCTCTGGCAGAGCAACCTGGGTAAATCCAAAGGCGAAGCAGCACGTTTGTTCGGCGAGCGCTCCAAGCGTAAAGGCAAATGGGCCGAGTGGGTGCGCTCTGAACTGGACGCCATGTCACCGCCGGAATACGCAAATATGGTCCGCAGTGAAGTCAATCGCTTGATGGCCGCCAAGTAGGCGCTTGTAAAAAGCTCGCTACGATCGCTTCACGTACTTTCAGCAACAGCGGATCGAGCTGGTTGTTGGTTCGCCAGCCCAGTTCGATCGGGTAGCGCGGCAATGCCAGCGGGCAGGGCAGCACTGTCAGCCCGCTGAGTGTGGCGATGCTCTGCGCCGCGTGGGCCGGGATGGTTGCCACAGCCCGACTACCCTTGAGCAAGAACGGCAGCGCGGCAAAATGCGTGGTTGACGCACATACCCGGCGACTCAATCCCAGCCCCGCCAAACCCTCATCGGTAATGCCGATAAACCCTCCAGACGACACCAGAATGTGCTCGCGAGCGACAAACTCGTCGAGGCCAATTTCCTGTTGCCCGTCAGCCAGGCTGCCGGGGTCGACCAGGCACTGATAGCCGCCTTCACCCAGCACCTGACGGCTGAGCAAGCGTTCGGCAAAACCGCCGGCGGTGATCGCCAGGTCAATGCTGCGCTCCATCAAGGCCTGAGCCACGATCTGGCTGTGGGTCTGCCGAAAGATCAGCCGCAGCTTTGGCGCGCGCTGGGCAATTTCCTCGATCAATCGCCGGCCATAGGCAATCTCGAAATCATCCGATAAACCCACAATCACTGAACGACCTTCGTACTGGTTGGCCGCCGGATCGACCATCGCCAGACTTTGTCGGCACTTGTTCAGCGCATCGCTGACGACCGGTTTCAATTGATTGGCGCGCAATGTCGGCGCCAGACCGCGGCCGGTGCGCACGAACAGTTGATCGGCGTAGACGTCGCGCAGTCGGCGCAATGCTGCACTCACGGCGGACTGCGTAACCCCTAAACGCAACGCGGCGCGGCTGGCGCTGGACTCGTCGTGCAGCGCTTCGAAGACTTTGAGCAAGTTGAGGTCGATGTCGGCGATATTCATTTGGCTCATATCTTTCAGCAGTGAATGGGGCTTTATTCATGATCGGCGGTGGCCGGAGAATGAGCAATACCTCAATGCTCAGGGAGTTACCGCGATGCCAAAATCCATTGTTGCTGCACTGCAAATCGGTTCGTTGCCAGGCGGCAAGGGCGAGACCCTGGAACAGATTCTTTCTTATGAACAGGCGATCATCGAGTCTGGCGCCGGGCTGGTGGTCATGCCCGAGGCGTTGCTCGGCGGTTACCCCAAGGGCGAAGGCTTCGGCACGCAGTTGGGTTATCGCTTGCCGGAAGGGCGTGAAGCGTTTGCGCGCTATTTCGCCAATGCCATCGATGTGCCGGGCGCTGAAACCGAAGCCTTGGCGGGATTGTCTGCGCGCACCGGGGCGAATCTGGTGCTGGGGGTGATCGAGCGTTCAGGCAGCACCTTGTACTGCACCGCGTTGTACTTCGAACCGCAAACCGGGTTGGTGGCCAAGCACCGCAAACTGATGCCCACCGGCACTGAGCGGTTGATCTGGGGCAAGGGTGACGGCTCGACACTGCCGGTGATCGACAGCCAGGTCGGGCGCATTGGCGCCGCCGTGTGCTGGGAAAACATGATGCCGCTGCTGCGCACGGCGATGTACGCCAAAGGTGTGGAAGTCTGGTGCGCGCCAACGGTCGACGAGCGCGAAATGTGGCAGGTCAGCATGCGCCACATCGCCCACGAAGGTCGTTGCTTCGTGGTCAGCGCCTGCCAGGTCCAGCAATCACCGCAAGCCTTGGGCCTTGCGATTGCCAACTGGCCGGCCGAGCGCCCATTGATTGCCGGTGGCAGTGTAATCATCGGCCCGATGGGCGACGTGCTGGCCGGTCCGTTGTTGGGCGGCGCAGGTTTGCTCACGGCCGAGATCGACACCGACGAACTGGTGCGTGCACGCTACGACTACGACGTGGTCGGGCACTACGCGCGCCCGGACGTGTTCGAGCTGACCGTGGATGAACGGGCCAAACCCGGTGTGCGGTTTATCTGAGGCGCTGCCACTCTTCGCGGGTGATTTCCCAAAGGTCCCTGGGAAAGCGCCCGCCGACAAAATCGCCTTCGTCGCTGTGAATCAAGCGCATTCCGGTGCGCTCCGACAGCCGCCGCGACGCCAGGTTGGGCGCGGCCTTGGGCACCCGCAAAAGCGAGCGATCGAGGGTCTCGAACCAGTATTGAGTGACTGCAGCGCTGGCTTCGGCCATCAACCCCTGGCCTTGCCACTGTGGACTGAGCCAGAAGCCACGGTTGTTGTCTGGCTCGTTCATCAGGCTGACGTTACCGATCAACTGCCCGGGCGCTGATTTCAAGCGAATCGACCAATGCCATTCTTCGCCACGGGCAATCGCCGGCAGGGCGATGTCGCGCAGGTAAGCCAACGCGCCATCCGCCGGATAAGGCCACGGGACCAGGGCATTCAGGTAGCGCACCACTTCCCAGTGCGGGAAGTGCTGTTGAATCGCTTCGGCATCGGCCAGTTCCAGTGGCCGCAGGATCAAGCGTTCGGTGTACAGCGTGGGAGATCTTTCCATGGTTGAATCCACTTCCCTGTTTGTCAGCAATCAGCAATCAGCAATCAGCAATCAGCGCTGAGCCTTGCGGCTGATTTACCAGATGCCGGCTGTCGAGCCCGGCAGGTTGAGTGTGCCTTTGTCGACAAAACGGACGGTGCCTGACGCGCCGCCAGACAGCTTGCCGCGTAATACAAAAGGCAGGTTGTTGAGCGATTGCGTCTGGCTCAGGCCAAGGGTTTGACGCAGCACGGAGAGCGCCGAAATACTCACGGGCACCGTGATGATCGCTTCCGAGTAACGCGGAATCGATCCGGTTTGATCGCTCACGCCAGTGGCCAGGGGTTGGCCGTTGACCTCCAGGCTCAGGGCCACGCCGTTGTAATTAATCGGCGTTTCGTTGGGATTTTGCAGGCGCAGTTTCACCGCAAAGCGCACTTCCAGGTCCTGGTTTTGCAGCGGTTCAATGCCGACCACGTTGATGTTCAGCGGATCACGATTGGGGAACAGGGCGCAGGCGCTCAGGCTGAGCAACAGCAGGGAAAGGCATAAGGCGAGGAATCTGCGCATGAACGAGCTCTCGTAAAGGTAAGGGTCGAACCGCCAGCGGCTCGACCCTTGAGCGGCGTTAGCGGTTCACCTGTGCGACCACGGAAGGCTTGAGTGGTTCGCCGTGCGGCGTGACATCCGGGTTCTCCATGACCGTGAGGATCGAAGCTTCCGGATCGAAATCGTCTTCTTCCAGTTCGATGAATTCTTCGGGCAGGAAGATATTCAGCACGATAGCGCACAATGCGCCGACGGTGATCGGCGACTCGAAGATGTTGTGCAACGCCTTGGGCAATTCGCGCAACACTTCCGGTACGGCCGCAACACCCAGACCCATGCCCAGCGAAATGGCGACGATCAGCATGTTGCGCCGATGCAGACCGGCCTCGGCGAGGATCTTGATCCCGGCCACCGCCACGGTGCCGAACATCACCAGCTCAGCGCCGCCCAGCACCGGTTTGGGCATCAGTTGCAGCACGGCGCCAATCATCGGGAACAGCCCGAGCACTACCAGCAGTCCGGCAATAAAGAACGCGACGTAGCGGCTGGCCACGCCGGTGAGCTGGATCACCCCGTTGTTCTGCGCGAAGGTCACCATCGGCATGCTGTTGAAGACTGCCGCCATTGCCGAGTTGAGACCGTCGGCGAGCAAGCCGGACTTGATCCGCCGAATGTAGATTGGGCCCTTGACCGGTTGCTGGGAAATCATCGAGTTGGCGGTCAGGTCGCCGGCTGCTTCCAGCGGCGAGACCAGGAAAATCACCGCCACCGGAACGAACGCCACCCAATCGAAGTTGAAGCCGTACTTGAACGGCACCGGCACGCTCATCAGCGGCACAGCAGTCATGTTGGCGAAATCGACGTCGCCCATCAGCCACGCGACGATGTAACCGAGGGTCAGGCCGATAACGATGGCGCCCAGGCGCAGGAACGGCACATCGACCCGGTTGAGCACGACGATAGTGCCCAGCACCAATGCGGCCAGCGCCAGGTGGCTTGCGGCGCCCAGATCCGTCGCGCCAAAACCGCCGGCGATGTCGGTCATGGCGACCTTGACCAGCGACAAGCCCATCAGGGTGATGATGGTGCCGGTGACTACCGGGGTGATCAGCATTCGCAGCTTGCCGATGAACTGGCTCAGCACCACTTCGATGAATGCGGCAAAGAAGCACACGCCGAAAATCGTCGAGAGGATTTCATCGGTGCCACCACCACGCGCCTTGACCATGAACCCGGCGCTGAGAATCACGCTGATAAACGAGAAACTGGTGCCTTGCAGGCACAGCAGGCCGGAACCGATCGGTCCGAAACGCCGCGCCTGAACGAAGGTGCCCAGGCCCGAGACGAACAGCGCCATGCTGATCAGGTAGGGGATTTCGCTTTGCAGGCCCAGGGCGCTGCCCATGATCAGGGTCGGCGTGATGATCCCGACGAAGCTCGCCAATACATGTTGCAGGGCGGCGAAGAGGGTCGCGGTGAAGTGCGGGCGGTCGTTGAGGCCGTAGATCAGGTCGGAACGAAGCGCAGTTTTCGAGTGGTCAGATGAGGTCACGGGGAGGGTGCCAATAAGGCCAGGTCAGAAAAGGGAGGCGCAGGATGCCAGCCGCGGGCATCGAGGGCAACGCGCGGTTGTTCAAAACGGACGGGGCTGGAACGACAAACCCGCCAGCCTTGTGAAAAGGTGGCGGGTTTTGTGTTGTTCGCAGACACAAGCGAGAACCTGTGGCGAGGGAGCTTGCTCCCGCTCGGCCGCGAAGCGGTCGTAATCCGGTAATCGCGATCCCTCTGGATACTCGCGGTGACTGATTTTAGGGTCGCTTCGCCCGAGCGCGGACCGACCCGCGGGAGCAAGCTCCCTCGCCACAAGGGGCCCACCCGGTGTTGCTGGTTACTGCGGCGAATCAGGTGGGTCGAGGTGATCGAGTGCGCGATTCACCGCGAGTTCGGCCAGGGAAATCATCTGCTGAATCGCCAGTGCGGTATTGCGCTTGGGGCCTTCAAGTTCGAACGCCAGATCGCTGGACATGACATTGGCCGAGGCGAGGGTCTCGCAGGCGTGGGCCAGCAGGGTTTCAGAGTCGACGTCGGGGGCAATGACAAAAATGCAGCCGGGACGGCGGTCGGCTAGCAATGTCTTGGTTTCCGGCAGCACCAGGTAGTGATCGAGCGCACGGTGCGCGGCGGCGTGGAGCTCTTTTGAGTTGAGGGAGGCGTAGGGGGAAACGGGGTCGGTTTCGGGGGGATTGGGCGTGGCTTTGAACATGGCGAATCTCCTTACTTAAAGTGGAGTCGCAACCTATTGCTACCAAACATTAGGGTGGCGACTGAACGCAGGTTGGTAGACCGGGTAAGGAAACCGGCGCACCCGAAGGCGCCCTGCGCACAGTCGCCATAACAAACAGCAGACGACAAAAAAGCGTCACTGAATGGAAATGCCGGAGCTGTGCGCCTTACCTCGGGCTACCAAACCCGATCGCTGATATTCAGCGACACGGAAACGATAGAGGCGAGGACCAAAGCGCACAAGCCGGCGGATTCTGGCGCAGGTGTAGGCCGTGACGCAAGGCGTTGTAGCCTGTGGCGGAAATTGCGCAACATGGATAAACACGTTGATCGTTAACCCTGTGGGAGCGAGCCTGCTCGCGATAGCGGTTTTACATTCGGCAGTAACGGTTACTGTCACACCGCTATCGCGAGCAGGCTCGCTCCCACAGGGCAAGGCTTTTGCTGCTGACAGTTTCTGACAGTAGCCTCTGCTAAGCTCCGTCAACCTTCATTCCACAGAGCAGGCTGATCGTGTCGCGTACCAGTCGGTTGTTGACCTTGTTGCAAGTGCTGCGCGGTAAAAGTCGTCCGGTGACGGCGGCGACACTGGCCAGCGAGTTGGAGATCTCGGAGCGCACGCTGTACCGCGATATCGCGGAACTGACGGCCCTCGGTGCACCAATATTCGGCGAGGCGGGTATCGGCTATGTGTTGCGCAGCGGTTTGTTTCTGCCGCCGCTGATGCTCAATGCCGATGAGACCGAAGCGGTGGTGCTGGGTTTGCGTTATGTCGATCAGCGTGGCGATGAGGTGTTGAGCAAGGCCGCTGCCGATGCGTTGGCGAAGATTGCCGCCGTGTTGGCGCCGGACGCTCAGGAAGCCTTGCGCAACCCGACAGTATTGCCGGGCCCACCGGGTTACGGTTATCCGCAAAACGCTGTGGAATTGAACGTGTTTCGCCAGGCGATTCGTGCGCAGGCCAAGTTACATATCGATTACGCAGACGTAAACAAAACCCCCAGCCAGCGGTTGATCTGGCCGTTGGCACTGGGTTTTCTGAATGAAGCGCGGGTGATCGTTGCCTGGTGCGAGTTGCGAGAGGACTTTCGAACCTTTCGTACCGACCGGATTTCCGCCGCCCGAGAGCTGGGTGAACGCTATCCGGGTCGTCGCAGCGACCTGTTGCGAGCCTGGCGCAAGGCGATGCAACTGGATGAAGCAGGGCGATTCACTCCTGACAAGAACTGACACAGCGCTGCTTTAAAATGGCTCCAGAATCAATCAACAAGGAGCCGTACCATGTCGAACCCAGCCGTTTCACTCGCACCTGCCATTGCCGCCTATATCGCTGCCGCCAATGCCCGTGACAGTTCGGCGGTCGCCAGTTTTTTCGCTGAGGATGCGAATGTTTTCGATGAGGGCGCCCATCAAGTCGGCACCCAGGCCATCGCCCAATGGATGGAAGACACCGCACGCCGTTACCAGCCTCGGGTCGAGGTGCTGGAGGTGCAGCAACGCACCGGCAAAGTATTGGTCAGCAACCTGATTTCCGGCACGTTCCCCGGCAGCCCGCTGGAGTTGCGCTATGTGTTCCGCCTGAACGAGCAAGGCAAGATCGCCCGACTCGATATCTCGCTCTAACCACATTCCCTGTGGGAGCCTGGCTTGCCAGCGATGGCGTCCGTGAGATCGCCATCGCCGGCAAGCCGTGCTCCTGCGCTGAGCGTGCCATACTTGGCGTTTTGTGCACTGACCCATGGCCGATATGACCTTCGACTCGCCCCTCAGCGCTTACCACTACGCAATCAAGCAAAAAGGCTTCGTGCCGGATGCCGCGCAAGAACATGCCGTTATGGCGTTGCAGCAGTGTCACGACGCCTTGCATCAAGGCCGAACGCCGATCACCGGGGTTTATCTCTGGGGACCGGTCGGGCGCGGCAAGACCTGGTTGATGGATCAGTTTTACCAAAGCCTGCGGGTGCCGGCGCGGCGTCAGCACTTTCACCATTTCATGGGCTGGGTACATCAGCGCTCGTTTCAACTGACCGGCACCGCCGACCCGCTGCGAGCGCTGGCCCGTGAGTTGGCCCGTGATGTACGGGTGCTGTGTTTTGACGAATTGTTTGTCAATGACATCGGTGACGCGATCATCCTCGGGCGATTGTTTCAGGTGATGTTCGACGAAGGCGTGGTGATGGTCTGCACCTCCAATCAACCACCGGATCAGCTCTACGCAGACGGTTTCAACCGTGACCGGTTTTTGCCGGGGATTGCCGCGATCAAAGGCCACATGCACGTGATGGCGGTGGACGGTGGTGAAGATCACCGATTGCATCCTGGCGCAGCGCTGCAGCGTTATTGGGTCAGCGCACCTGGTCAGCCCGATCCGATGAGTGAGGTGTTCAAACAATTGACCGAAGGACAGCCGGTATCCAGCGAACCGGTGATCATCGGCTATCGCTCGGTGACGGTCGTCAAGGCCAGTGAAACCGTACTCTGGTGTCGTTACGCGGACCTGTGCGAGCAACCATTTGCGGCGATGGACTTCATGGCTCTGTGTGACCGTTTCAACGCAATTTTGTTGAGCGAAGTGCCCAATCTCAGCGCCCATCAGCGCCCCGGTCGGATTGCCCGAGGCACTGAGGATGGCGCCGAGCGCGTCGAGGCCGGCGACCGTGAACTGCCGCAATTGTCGATACACGATGACAGCGTGCGGCGCTTCATTGCGCTGGTCGACGAGTGCTATGACCGCAAAGTGCCGCTGTACCTCGACGCGCAGGTGCCGATGGATGAGCTGTATACCGAGGGTTACCTGGAGTTCCCGTTTCGCCGGACCCACAGCCGGTTGAAGGAAATGCAATTACAGCGCTTTGCCGAAGCCTGAATCGATTCGGCTAACCGAGATTCTGTTCAGTCAAACGCTGCACCGCCAGCCGACGGTAATGGGAAGGGGTCATGCCTTTGAGTTGCTGAAAGCGCCGGTTGAAGTTGGAAATATTGTTGAAGCCCGACTCAAAGCACACCTCGGTCACCGGTTTATCGCCATCGGCCAGCAGCTCGCAGGATTTGCTGATGCGCAAGCGATTGACGAACTCGATGAAACAGCGCCCGGTAGCCTGCTTGAAGACTCGCGAGAAGTAGGTCGGTTTCATGCCCAGGTGTTCGGCGACTTCTTCCAGTGGCAGTTCGCGAGCGTAGTGGGCAAAAATGTAATCCACTGCCCGGTTGGTACGGTCGATATTGTGTTCGTCGGCCAATTGCGGCGTGGTGGCGCCGGACAGCAACTGGTAATCGTCGGTGGCCGCCAGCAACTCCAGCAGAATGAAAAAGTACCCGAGGCGGGTAACGCCTTTGGCGTCGGCAATTCGCTGCATCAGGTCCATGGCCTGGCGGATCGTGTGTTTACAGCGAAACTCGATGCCGTACTGCGCACGCTCCAGCAGGGGCGTCAGGCTCTTGAGTTCGCTGAACACCTGATGGCCGCTTTCGAACAGCTCATCGGTGAAGTTCACCAGCATGTCGCGCTTGGGTATCACTTCATCTTCAGCGACCTGGCTGATCCAGTTGTGAGGCAGGTTAGGGCCGGTCAGGAACAGCGTTTCGGGATAAAAGTTGCCGATATAATCGCCGATGAACACCTTGCCTGAGCTGGCGACAATCAGGTGCAGTTCGTATTCCTTATGGAAATGCCAACGGACCAGTGGGCAGGGAAATCCATGCTGGCGATAAATGATGGACAACCCATTGTGGTCGTCCATCAATTCATATGAGGGGTCGGTGACTCTTGCCGCTCGGGTCATGGCTGCACGCTTGTGGGTAACTGCAGCCGATAATGCCTTCTTCAAGAAAGGGACACCAGTCTTGAGATACGCGCCCGGTGCGTGCGCTATCAGCGCTTGCTGACGGCCTTCATGCTGTTGGCTATCCAGCAATAACGAACAATTTCGGACTCTTCGACAAAGTCGGTGTTGATAATGCAGCAGCGGCTCACCCAGTCCCGTGATTGGTGAAACCAGTCGTTGATAGAGTGCTTGATGTCCACGGGACCTCCAAGAAACGAATAACTGGTGGCTGACAGGGACCATAGAAAATCGCCGGAATGCTCAGCGCTCAATGTGTTGGCAATGTGGCTGCGCAAATCGTCGATATCAGTGAATGCCTTGTCGCTCCACTTGTGAACAACTCTTGGCCAGAACGTAGCTTCATCAAGATCATCCGGCCCGTGGGCGGCCAGCGCTAGCCTGCGATGAGGGCTGGCTCGCTTCAGTTGCCCGATGGAAAGGTGCGATTGTGAAAATGGAATGGCCGTGTGTCCCAGCCGCCTCAAGAGCAAGGCGTTGAACTTTTTATAGTCGAAGGCGTGCTTGCCACCCGCCAGAAGGTGAAAATCAAGCACGATGAACTCGTTGGGATTGCGTTCCAGAAACGCCAGAACGGCGTCGATAAGTTCATCCAGGACGCGATGAGATTCCAGGCCATTGTGATGGAAATAAAAAATATCCTGATCGTGTCCCGGCTTATACCCCAGGCGTATATCAGAACGCTCTGACACCCTGGGCCAGTTGCCAGGAAAATGTATCGTTCTGACAGGTTGTCCAATGGCCGATCAGCACGTCGTAGTTAGGGGCCTTTTTATCCATTCCGCAATTGTGGGCGCCTGGCCAGATAATGTCGGTTAACTTCAGGGTGTCGATATCCAGGACTTCGTTCATCCAGGCCAGCTTGTTTAGATGTCTTACCGTGTTTCGTGGCATGTGTGCTCCTGCATTCTATTGCACGTGTCAATCCATCGGTGTGCAGTGTTTTTTTGGGGGGGGAGAGTTCTGAGCCTTTGCGGGCACAGGCTGCGCGTAACAAGTTAAGTGCAATGTATGCTGGAGGACAGCTTCTACGGTCTTGTTGTTACGTAGGAATACGCTGATGGCACGGTAATATGTTGTCGATCTTGAGAGTGCTGGGTGAGTGGTCAACTGGCGTGTAGGTGGATATAAAGGTGGCGAACGTTGCGAAGTGCAAACTTTCATACTGCGCGAAAACATAGGTAATGGATGAAATATGGCTAACGATTTTTATAAATGGATGACCGGCCTGCCTGCCATCGACGTGCTGACACTGGGGGAGTTGGTATTGCCGGGTGCTCACAATTCGGGCGTCGATAAAAAAGCTTCTTATGCTGTTCCGGGCGTCAGCCACTGGGCAGCCTGCCAGAATAATAGTTTTTACTATCAACTGGTCAACGGTGCCCGCGCACTTGATCTCAGGCTTGAGTATGACGGTAAGGGCGGCTTCTGGTTTCAGCACAACGGCTATCGATCTTCTCGGGCCCTGGAAGATCTGATCATGGCCGTGGACAGATTCCTTGAGCAAAATCCCGATGAGTTCATTGTCTTGAACTTCCAGCAACTAAGCTCCAATAGCAGTCCGTTCGACGCAAAGGAATTTTCCCGACTGCTGACGCAACACTTGGGAGGGCGGGTGATTCCCCCCGAGAACCGCTATTTTACGTTGGGAGCACTAAAAGAATTCAGTCCGTTTCAACGTGTGATGCTGGCGTCTTATGGAAACATTGATCGCAGTTACTTCAATTGGGGGCTCAGAGGCGAATGGACCGGGATAGATTTCGCCAGTGCCGCTGATGTGAAGCTGTTTATTACCAAAACAATAGAACGTCCAGATGGTTTGGGGATGCCATGGTCATTGTCCGCCACGAGTTACGGTTTGGCACAAGGACCTGTGAATATAACCACGCATTTGAACGAATGGTTTGACCCGGCTCGCAATGAGAGGGTGTTGAATTGCAGCGTGATCAATGTTGATTTCTTTGAAGAGTCGATGCTGGTTGCTCATTGCATGACAGCCAATCTTATGAAGGCAAAAGCGAAACAAAAGTGATGATCTTTTGTTTCGGGCTCGGCCGAAAAGTCAGCATAAATGGTCCCCCGATCAACGAAGACTTATCCGTTGGAACGGTTTTTTTCTTCAATCCACTGCGACATATATTGAGTGCTCTTGTGCTGATGGTGCAGCAACATACTGCCGATAAAGTTGTCGTTGCGCCGTTTCAACAGGTTTTCGCGGCAATCCATCAGCCGCTCAATCAGTGCCGGGCCATGGACGCGCTGTTGGTAACGACCGGCCAATAGGTTTATGCCGGCGTTTTGAGCCAGGGTCCACTGCGTCTTGTCTTGATACAGGCGCACGGCTGCATCGGCAAGGCTCTGCGCGCTTTCGGCGATCACGCCCGGCCAAGGCATGTCCCCGGACATGCCTTCGGCACCGACCGGCGTAGTGACATTCGGTGTGCCGCACAGCATGGCGTCGACAATCTTGCCCTTGATGCCAGCACCGAAACGCAGCGGAGCCAGGCAGATGCGTGCCGCAGACATGACCTGCAAGGCGTCTTCGGCCCAGTTCATCACGTGAAACCCCTGGCTCGGGTTGTGCAGCGCGGTCGCCTTTGGCGGCGTATACGCGCCATAAATGTGCAGTTGCGCACCAGGTAGTTGTTGCCGGATCAGTGGCCAGAGGGTGGTTTTCATCCAGAGCACGGCATCCCAGTTCGGCGCGTGGCGGAAATTGCCGATGCTGAGGAAGTGCGCACGGTCCTCGAAGGGTGTGAACGGCTGAGTGATCGGGTCGATCATCAACGGGCACCAGTGCAGCAACTGGCGTGGCAGTTTGAACTGCTCGACCAGCAGCTCGATTTCCACTTCCGAGATCATCAGGTTCAGGTCACAGCGGAACAGCGCGGCAATTTCGCGCTTGGCCAGGTCGGTATCGGCCATGAGCTCGAATTCTTCACGCAACGCCGGGGCGAACAACTCGCTGAAGTCGTTGGCGTCGTCACTGGCCTTCAGGCGGTCCTTGAGCCGCTGGTGGCGGGCATGTCGCAAGCTCTGCAAATCAGAGGTCTCAAGTACGCGCAAGGCGCCAGGGCAATGTTTCTCGACACGCCAGCCGAACTGTTCTTCCATCATGAACTGATCGAACAGCACGATATCCGGAGCCAGATCGCTGACGAAGGCATCGAAACTGCTGTTGTTCAGCTCGATGGGGACCTCACGAATACCCAATTCCGCCAGATCGGCCTTGTGTTCGCCCGCACCGGCCGGGCTGCTGAAGGTAATGTCCCAGCCTTGTTGTAAAAACGTTTCAAGGATTTGCATCACGTGTCCGCTGGCTGCGGATGAGCGCGGCTCGGGCCAGACGTAACCAATGACCAGGACTTTGGTTGCGCGGGGCTGACTCATGAACGGGATTTCCTTGATGCGGGCAGAAGACTGGGGAGAAACGCGGGGCGCAATTAAACCACAGCTGATGATGTTTATAGTGCCCGACAATCGCCCAGCGCTGCCTTATGCGCTTGTATTGACTGGAAGTTTACCGATTCATGAGTTAGCGTCTGACAGCTGATTCATGGACGTTTTTCGATGACCCAACCCACCGCACTCCAGACCAAAGTCGCCTCGCAGATTCTCATGGCGATCCGGTCTGGCGAGTTAACCCCCGGCAGTCACCTCAAAGAGGTCGAACTGGCCGAGCGCTTTGGCGTGTCTCGCTCGCCGATTCGCGGGGCGCTGGTCTATCTGGCGCAAGAGCAGGTGATCGGACGTTTGCCCCATCAGGGGTATTGCGTGCTGGATACACCGCTCAGCGATGAGTTGGCCAAGGTCAGTCTGCCGATCGGTGAGGATGAGGAGCTGTATCAGCGGCTGATCGATGATCGACTGGCTCAGGCGATTCCCGATCAGGTGATGGAGAGTGACCTGCTGCGTCGTTACGGCGCCAGTAAAGCGGTATTGCGCCGTTGCTTGCTGCGGTTGTCCGACGAAGGCGTGATGCAGCGCAAACACGGGCACGGCTGGATGTTTTTACCCACCTTGGGTTCGGCCGAGAAACGCTTCGAAAGCTATCGTTTCCGCATGCTCCTGGAGCCTGCGGGTTTGCTCGAACCGACCTTCAACCTGCCGCATGAACGTCTACAGCGTTGTCGTGAAAAGCAGCAGGCACTGCTCGAAGGTACTCCCGACAGCCTGAGCTTTTTCGAAGCCAATGCCGAGTTTCACGAGTTATTGGCGGCTGCGTCCGGCAATAGCTTCATTCTGCAAACCGTGCAGCAGCAAAACCGCCTGCGCCGGCTTACCGAATTTCACACGGTGTCCAATCTCGAGCGGGTTCGCACCTCGTGTCGTGAACACCTGGAAATTATCGATGCGCTGGAGCAGGGCGATCGGGAATGGGCGTCGACCTTGCTGTACCGGCATCTGAAGGTGGCCAGCACCTTGAATGAAGTGCGCAAGAAAAGCTGAGCTCAAGCCGCGAGCATGCTCAGGACCTTGTCGCGCAACTGCTCGATAGAGAACGGCTTGCCAATCACCGACATACCTTCCGGCACGTCGATACTTTCCGCATAACCACTGGCAAACAGTATCGGCAACGCCGGGTGCAGTACACGCGCCTGAGCGGCCAGCTCTCGGCCATCCATCTCTGGCAATCCCACATCGGTCATCAGCAGATCGATGATTTGCGCGCTATCGTTGAGCAGGGCAAGCGCTGCGTTACCCGTGTCGGCCTCCAGCACCTTGAACTTCAGTTCTTCCAGTACGTCGACGATCAGCATGCGCACGATGCTATCGTCTTCGACTACAAGGATGGTGGGCGCTGTGGCGGACATGGTGGTGGCTCTCGGAAGAAGGCGGTCGGTCACGGGTTGATTGTAGTTACCGGCGTGAGTCGACAGGGTAACCATTCTCTCTGAATCATGCAGAACGATGCAGGATATTGCCGCAAGGTTGTCAGAAAAAAGCATTCGAGAGGCGTTTATGGAGCAAACTCCTTCACTTACAACGGTTCACCAAGGCCATCCAATGACTTCTTCGTCTTCGGTTGATGAGCAAGGTTTTCGCAAACTCCTGAGCCGCAATATCAGCTTGCCGCTGGGTATGGGCGTGCTTAGCGCGGTGTTTTTTGTCTCTTTGATCACTTATCTGTTGTCGGTGATCCAATGGGTCCAGCACACAGACCGGGTGATCAATAACGCCAACGAAGCGTTAACGCTGACGGTCGATCTGGAAACCGGGATGCGTGGTTTTCTGTTGTCCGGTGACGAGCATTTTCTCGATCCCTACGAAACGGCCAAGCCGAGGATCATAGTTGCGCTCAAGACCTTGCAGGAACTGACGGCCGATAACCCGCCACAGGTTGATCGCCTGCGCCGGCTCGAGGCGTTGCAGGTCGAGTGGAACGATTACGCGCAGACCATGATCGATTTGCAGCACCGCAGCGGTGATTACCGAGCGGCGGTGCAAGCTGGCCGCGGTAAGCGACTGACTGATGAAATCCGCAAGCAGTACGAAGATGTCATCGACATGGAGCAACAGTTGCGTATCACGCGCAACGAAGAGGTTCGACGCACGACGATCTGGAGCATTTCCCTGTATCTGCTGTTGGTTGCCGGTATCAGTGGCTTGCTGGCCTACGTCGGTCGTCGCGATTTGCTCAGTTTGTCGAAAAGCTACAGTGCCAACCTCGCGGCGCAACAGGGCAGCGCGCAACGTCTGGAACAACAAGCCTGGCTGCGCAATGGCCAGACCGAATTGGCGGAACAGGTGCTTGGGCAACTGACGTTAAATCGGCTGGGACGCAATATTCTGCAGTTTTGCGCGCAATACCTCGGCAGCGCTGTTGGCGCGATGTACGTCAAGGAAGAGCACGGAGGCCTCACGCGCATCGCCTCTTATGGTTTCTCCCGCGAGCAGGAAGGGCGCGAGCAAGCGATCGACAGTGGTGAGGGCATTACCGGCCAGGTGGCACAACAAGGTCGGCTGATTCGTCTGGATGAAGTACCCACCGGCTATTTCAAAGTCAGCTCCGGGTTGGGTGAGGGCGTGCCGTGCAGTGTGTTGGTGGTGCCGACCCGTGATGACGATCGGGTCAACGGTGTGATCGAACTGGGTTTCCTGCGCGCGCTGACCGAGCGCGATGTCGAGTTGTTGGAGCTGATAGCCGGGAATATCGGCACCTCCATCGAAGCGGCGCGTTATCGCCAACGATTGCAGGAAGTACTCGCCCAGACCCAGCAACTCAATGAAGAGTTGCAGGTGCAGCAAGAAGAACTGAAAACGGCCAACGAAGAGCTGGAAGAACAGTCGCGGGTGCTCAAAGAGTCGCAGTGGCGCCTGGAGACTCAGCAGGCCGAGCTTGAACAGACCAACGAGCAGCTAGCCGAACAGCGCGATGCGATGGATCGCAAGAACGGTGAGTTGAATCAGGTCCAGGTACAACTTGAAGAGCGTGCGCAAGAGTTGCAGCGTTCCAGCCAGTACAAATCCGAATTCCTCGCCAACATGTCCCACGAACTGCGCACGCCGCTGAACAGTTCGTTGATTCTCGCCAGATTGCTGGCAGAGAACCCACAACAAAACCTCAGCGCTGAACAGGTGACATTCGCCGAGTCGATCTACTCGGCCGGCAACGATTTGCTCAGCCTGATCAACGATATTCTCGATATTTCCAAGGTCGAGGCCGGCAAGCTTGAAATACGCCCGGAGAACACCAGCGTCGCGCGGTTGGTCGATGGCTTGTGCGGCATGTTTGAACCGCTGGCAGCGCACAAGCATCTGGCGTTCAACGTCGAACTGCAAGCGGATGCACCGTTGACGGTGTTCACCGATCGTCAGCGTCTGGAACAGGTGCTCAAGAACCTGTTGTCGAACGCTATCAAATTCACCGAGAAGGGCAGCGTCAGCCTGACAGTCGCCAGGCAGCCGGGCGAGGGCATTGCCTTTATCGTTCGTGACTCGGGCATCGGTATTGCCAGCGATCAGCAGGAAGGCATTTTCGAGGCCTTCCGTCAGGCCGATGGCAGCACCAACCGTCGTTATGGTGGCACGGGACTGGGCTTGTCGATTTCGCGTGACCTGGCCGCATTGCTCGGTGGCTCGATCAGCCTCATCAGCGAGCCGGGGCAGGGTAGTTCATTCACGCTGGTGTTGCCTGTGCAGTATGTCGACCCCGGCGATGAGCCGCGTGAGCTGCTGAAGATCGTACCGGTCGTGACAGCTCCCAAGGTGACTGCCGCGCCTGCACCGCTGATCGTCGAAGCGAAGATTCCGCGCTTTGCGGATGACCGTGACAAAGCGCCGTTCACTCGCCGTTGCATGCTGGTAGTGGAAGATGAAGTGAACTTTGCGCACATCCTCTTCGACCTGGCCCATGAACTGGGCTATCAATGCCTGGTGGCTCACGGCGCCGATGAAGGTTACGACCTGGCGACACGTTACATGCCGGATGCGATCCTGCTGGACATGCGCCTGCCGGACCATTCGGGGCTGACGGTGTTGCAGCGCCTTAAAGAACATGCCGAAACCCGGCACATCCCGGTTCACGTGATTTCCGTCGAGGACCGCGTCGAGGCCGCCATGCACATGGGCGCCATCGGTTATGCGCTCAAGCCGACCACTCGCGAAGAGCTCAAGGACGTGTTCGCGCGACTGGAAGCCAAGTTGACGCAAAAGGTCAAACGCGTGTTGCTGGTGGAAGATGATGACCTGCAACGCGACAGCATTGCCCGGCTGATCGGTGACGATGACATCGAGATCACCGCCGTTGGCCTGGCCCAGGAAGCACTGGACCTGCTGCGCGAGACGATCTATGACTGCATGATCATCGACCTGAAGCTGCCGGACATGCTCGGCAATGACTTGCTCAAGCGCATGTCCACCGAAGATATCTGTTCGTTCCCGCCGGTGATCGTCTATACCGGGCGTAACCTGACCCGCGATGAAGAGGCGGACCTGCGCAAGTATTCACGCTCGATCATCATCAAGGGCGCACGCTCGCCAGAGCGCCTGCTCGACGAGGTGACACTCTTTCTGCACAAGGTCGAATCGCGGTTGTCCCATGAGCGGCAAACGATGCTCAAGACTGCCCGCAGCCGCGACCGGGTTTTCGAAGGCCGCAAGGTGCTGTTGGTGGATGATGATGTGCGCAATATCTTTGCCCTCACCAGCGCGCTGGAGCACAAGGGCGCTATCGTGGTGATTGGCCGTAACGGTCGTGAAGCGATCGATAAACTCAATGAAGTGGATGACATCGACCTGGTGCTGATGGACGTGATGATGCCGGAGATGGACGGTTTCGAAGCCACCCTCGAGATCCGCAAGGACCCGCGCTGGCGCAAGCTGCCGATCATCGCGGTGACGGCCAAGGCCATGAAGGACGATCAGGAACGCTGCCTGCAAGCAGGCTCCAACGATTACCTGGCCAAGCCCATCGACCTGGACCGGCTGTTCTCGCTGATTCGCGTGTGGTTGCCGAAGATGGAACGTATCTAAGTGGAGAAAAATATCGACATCGAGCTGCGGTTGCTGGTCGAAGCGATCTACCTCAAATACAGCTACGACTTTCGTGATTACTCCGGCGCTTCGATCAAGCGTCGGGTCAATCACGCTTTGCATCAGTTCGAGTGCAAGACCATTTCCGCGCTACAGGAGCGGGTGCTGCACGACCCGACGGCGTTCATGCAGTTGCTGCAGTTGCTGACGATTCCGGTCAGCGAGATGTTTCGCGACCCGGCGCACTTCCAGGCCATTCGTCAGGAGGTGGTGCCGCTGCTCAAGACCTATCCTTCGATCAAGATCTGGATTGCCGGGTGCAGCACGGGCGAAGAGGTCTATTCGATGGCCATTCTGCTGCGCGAAGAAGGCTTGCTGGAGCGCACCATCATTTACGCCACTGACATCAACCCACGCTCGCTGGAAAAGGCCAGGCAAGGGATTTTCTCGCTGGCGAACATCCGCGCCTACACCCATAACTACCAGCAGGCCGGTGGTCAGCGCTCATTCGCTGACTACTACACGGCAGCGTATGACCACGCGATTTTCGACAAGACCCTGTGCGAGAACGTGACCTTTGCCGATCACAGCCTGGCGACTGATAGCGTCTTTTCAGAAACTCAATTAATTTCATGTCGCAATGTATTGATTTACTTCAATAAAAAATTACAGGATCGCGCTTTCGGGCTGTTTCATGAGTCGCTGTGCCATCGTGGTTTCCTGGTGTTGGGCAGTAAGGAAACCCTGGAATTCTCAACCTATGGCAGGCAGTTCGAACCTTTGGTCAAACAAGAACGGATCTACCGCAAGCATGCTGAGTAATATCCAGGCCAAATTGCTGATCGTCGACGATCTGCCAGAGAACCTGCTGGCGCTCGAAGCGCTGATCGCCCGTGAAGACCGCACGGTGTACAAGGCGCTATCAGCGGACGAAGCCTTGTCATTACTGCTGCAACACGAGTTCGCCATCGCCATCCTCGATGTGCAGATGCCCGGCATGAACGGCTTCGAACTGGCCGAACTGATGCGCGGCACCGAGAAAACCCGGAGCATTCCGATAATTTTCGTCAGTGCGGCAGGGCGCGAGAGCAATTACGCGTTCAAGGGCTACGAAAGTGGCGCGGTAGACTTTTTGCATAAACCGCTGGATATCCACGCGGTGAAAAGCAAGGTCAACGTGTTTGTCGACCTGTACCGGCAGCGCAAGGCGATGAAGCTGCAGGTCGACGCTCTGGAGCAAAGCCGTCAGGAGCAGGAGGCATTACTCAAGCAATTGCAGGCCACGCAGAACGAACTGGAGCAGGCCGTGCGCATGCGCGATGACTTCATGTCGATCGTCGCTCACGAAGTCCGTACACCGTTGAACGGGCTGATTCTCGAAACCCAGCTGCGCAAGATGCACCTGGCCCGGGACAATGCGGCAGCGTTTACCCTGGACAAGATGCACGCGATGGTCGATCGCGATGAGCGGCAGATCAAGAGCCTGATTCGTTTGATCGAGGACATGCTCGATGTGTCGCGGATTCGCACCGGCAAGCTGTCGATTCGCCCCAGTCGTTTTGACCTGGCGCAGTTGACGGGTAACCTGTTGCAGAATTTTGCACCGCAGGTGGAGTCAGCCGAATCGTCGGTGACGTTTTTCGCGCCGCAACCGGTGGAAGGCAATTGGGATGAGTTTCGCATCGAGCAGGTGGTGTCCAACCTGCTGACCAACGCCCTGCGTTACGGTGCCAAGCGTCCCATCGAGGTGCGCGTGTACAGCCAGGACGGCGAAGCGCGGATGGAGATCAGGGACCAGGGAATTGGCATCAGTGAGGAAAACCAGAAACGTATTTTTCAGCAGTTCGAACGTGTGTCAGCGAAAACCGTGGTGGCCGGACTGGGCTTGGGGCTATTTATTTCCGAGCAAATCGTCGCCGCCCATGGCGGATCCATCACCGTTGAGAGCAAGATTAATCAAGGTTCGTTATTTCGTGTTTGCCTGCCGCTGCAGGAAAACAGACAAAGCAACGCAACCTCTGCGTGACCGAAGGGTCGTATCTGCAGCTATTGACCGAACAAAGGCTTCCCATGAGTGAAGATGCACAAGACGTCGTATTGATCGTTGAAGATGACCCCTCGATCCTGATGGTACTGGTCGCCTATCTATCGGGTGAGGGCTATCGGGTTTTGCAGGCTGTAGATGGCGAGCAGGCTTTCGAAATTCTCGCGAGCAAACCGCACCTGGATATGATGATCACCGATTACCGTCTGCCCGGCGGCATCTCCGGCGTACAGATTGCGGAACCTGCTGTGAAGTTGCGACCTGAACTCAAGGTGATTTTCATCAGCGGTTACCCGCAGGAAATTCGTGAGTCCGGCAGCCCGATCGCGCAAAAGGCGCCGATCCTGGCCAAGCCGTTCGATCTCGACGAATTGCAGGTCTTGATGCACGAAATGCTTTCGTAAGCGCCAGGCAATACCTTGGGCAGCGAAGGCTCGGGCCGCGTTCGGACGATCTTTCCAGGATCAAAGATCGCAGGCTGCGCCAGCTCCTACGCTGGTTCAGGTGTATCGAGGTGATCCAGTGCACGATTCACCGCGTAGGCAAGCATAAACACCCGTCGTAGCAGCTGCCGAGCCTGCGAGGCTGCGTTCGAGGACGCAGTCCTCGCCAATCCTGCGCACGCGGTTTGCCTGACAGAGCGTATTGCATGATTTTACGACTGCTTCGCAGCCGAACGCAGCCTCGCAGGCTCGGCAGCTGCTACGGACGTGGCCCTGTAATTGGCTGTTCGTGTTTCACGTTTGGCCCAAACATCGCTCTTGCGCGATGAGGGGCAAGACGGTATCTACAGTCCCTGCTGCAACGCCGGGTCATCCGGATTCATTTGCTCAAGCTGTGCCAGCAGCACCTGAACGTTCTGCAGCTGGCCACTTTCCTTCCAGTAGTTGATCAACGTTACCCGCGCCTTGCGGTCGGCCGGGTGACGCTGAACAATTTCCTGAAGCTGCTTTTGTGCGGCTTCGAGTTCTTCCTGGCCGTGCAACGTGGTGGCCAGGTCGTAGCGGTATTCCCTGTTGTCGGGCGCAAGCTCCACGGCTTTTGAAAGGCCGAGCAAGGCAAACTCGCTTTGCCCGTGATGCAGCAGCCAAAGCCCCAAGGCATGTTGCAGATAGGCGGAGTCAGGTTGGGCCTTTAACTGCCTGGCAAGCATTTGTTGGGCCGCATCGGCCTGGCCCTGTTTATCCAGGACCTCGATTTGCATCACCAGCGCCGGCAAGTTGCCCGGGTCCAGGCGCAAGGTCTGATCGAGCGCTTGTTGTGCTTCTTTCAATTGGGCGTTGTGAAGGTGCAGGCGAGCCAGTTGGTATTGGGTCTCGGCGCTTTCGGGCTGACTGTTAAGCGAGTGCTCATACTCGTCGATGACCTGCTGCAAAGGGCCGAAGTACAACCCCAGATCATCCGGCGAAAGCCCCAGCAACGCGTTCGCGGTGGCAAAACGCACCACTTGCTCGTGGTCGTCGAGCAATGGCCCGAGCAACAGGCTGCGTTGGCCATTGGGCACCAGCCCGACGATGCTTTTGATCGCCGCCTGGCGAACCTCGGCCACAGGATTTTGCAGGTCGGCGTCTGCCAGTTTCAGTGCCTGCGGGCTCGGGTAATTCGCCAGTTCGGCATGCAACAGGACGCGGCGGGTGTCTGACAAGTCCGGACGTGCCAGCTGCTGATAGAGCACTCGCGCCGCACCGGGTTGGCCGTTGCGGGCCTTTTCCATGGCGTCGTGATAGCCCTGCTTGATTGCGGGGGGCACCTGGGGCGTTGTACTGCGTAGAGAAAACCAGGCAATGCCGAGGGCAAACAGGACCAGCAGGCTGATGTACAGGTAGCGGCGAGGCATGGGCATGCAGGAATCCGGAATCTGACAGTGTTTGCAAAGCTGCCAGCATCGGTCAGCTGGCGCTGCGAGTCAAACCCGGGACATGGTTAAAACCATACTTGATGGGCACAAGTCGAGCTGAAACCTCTCACGTGTCGTCGCAGTGACTACGCTTGCTGGAGATGAGTCGACGAGCGTTGCCATGCAAGCGTTGCTGCAGTACTTCAAGGCGATCCTCCACCCCGGCCCCGGGGTATTGCTGTTTGCCTTGAGAACGATCACCGCCGGGTTGCTGACGCTGTACCTGGCCTTTCTTTTTGACCTCGACCAGCCCAAATGGTCGATCATGGCCGTGGTCATCGTCAGCCAGCCGCTGGCCGGGATGGCGCTCGCCCGCAGTTTTGGCCAGGTCATCGGCACTACGCTGGGCGCGGCCGTGGCCGTGGTGATCATGGCGATCTTCCCCCAGGCGCCGGTGCCTTTCGTGATGACGTTGTCCCTGTGGCTGGCGCTGTGCACCGCCGGTGGCACCTTGTTGCGCTACACCAGTTCCCAGGCATTTGTGCTCAGCGGTTATACGGCGGTAGTGGTGGGGCTGTTGGCAGTGCCTGATCTGGAGGGCACCTTCCTGTTGGCCGTGACCCGCGTGACCGAGACGTTGCTGGCGGTTGCCTGTGTCTGTGTGGTCAGCCTGCTGACCGCGCGTCCGGAGGCTGTGGCCAAGGATTACTTTGCCAGGATCGATCAGGTGATCAAGCTGCTGGCAACCCATGCCAGCGCGGCCATTCGGACCGAGGAAAGCGAGGATGACTTCCACCGTCGGCAAATGCAGCTACTTGCGCAGATCAGCGCGCTGGAGGGGGTACGCCGGCATTTGTATTACGACGCGCCGCGTTTGCGCAGTGCCGACGACCTGGTGCAATTGCTTGGCAATCAACTGCTGTTGCTGACCGCGCGGCTCACCGCATTGCGCCATCAGCGCGAGCTGTTGCTCGAACGCTGGGAAGGCGAGATCCCTGGCGAAATCCAGCATTTGCTGAACGAAGAGCTGACCTTTCTCGATGAACTGGCCCGGCAGGGGCGCGCGCTGTCCAGCGAGAAGCGGCACCAGTTTGCGGCGTTGCAACAGCGCTTCGATGCACTGGCCTACCGTTCGGAGCAACTGACCGAGCCCTTGAAGGCCACCTTGCGCTCGCTGTCATGGTCACTGCGTTGGGAACAGGCGCGAATGCTGCAGCAGCTTGAAACGATTCTGGAGTTGAGCGACGCGATCCAGAGCGGACGCAAGGCCAGTAGCGTGTTTCGCGGTCAGGCCAATCCACTGCACCTGGATTTCACCCTGGCGACGATGAACGCCATCCGCGCGTTCTGCGCACTGATGGTGGCTGGCCTGATATGGATCGAAACCGGTTGGGACGGCGCCCGAGGCGGGATGATTGTGGCGGGGATCCTCTGCTCGTTGATGGCGACGTTTCCCCGTCCGTTGTTGGCTGCCCAGAGCTATGCCCGGGGCCTGGGGCTGGCGCTGGTGGTGTCGGCAGTGCTTGAGTTTGCGCTGGTGCCGATGATCAGTAGCTTCGAACTGTTGGCCCTGTTGCTGGCGCCATTGCTGTATGCCGTTGCGGTGGGGTTGTCCAGCCCGCCAACCACGGGGACGGGGATCGGGCTGGGATTGTCGACGTTTCTGTTATTGGGCCCGCAGAACATCGGGTTGGGGCAGAACACCGCGATCCAGTGGTTTGAATTTGCTGGCGCTTACACCTGCGCCACCGTGCTGGCATTGAGTGTGTACGCCTTGATCTTCCCCTTCAGGCCCGTTCTGCGCATTCGCCGGCTGCACCAGGAAAATTGCGAACAGGTCTATGCCTTGCTGAAAAAACCGGCCACCGATGAAAACCAGTTTGCCTTCGAGAGTCGCATGGTCGACCGTCTGACCACGATGCTGGGACTGTTGCCCGCCGTCCAGGACAAGCCGGCGCGCGACCTGTTCGAGGTCAGCCTCGGCTGTCTGGCCCTGGGCATTGCCTTGAACCAGCTCAGGCAGCAGGGGCAGAACAACGTGCTACTGAGCCCGCAGACGCAAACCCGGTTGTTTGCCACCGTTCAGGAAGCCGGGCGGCTGGTCGCTGGTCGACCGAACATCGAAGTGGATCGCGTGATCGACAGCCTGCACGCCTTGGGCGATGAGCTGGACGCGCTGCACTGCAGCGTCCATGAACACCTGTGGTCAGTGTTTCGCATGCGTGTGGCGTTGTTGATCGTGGTGTCGTTCCTGGAGCGCCACCGTGGCCACTTTGAGCCTGTCACCTTGCAAGGAGTACCTGCGCTTGACCATTGATCTGGAAATAGGCGGCGTCTATCTGCCGCCGATTGCCCAGGCGCTGCTGCTGGGCTTGCCGATTTTCCTGGTGCTGGACTGGTTCCTGCGGCGCCTCGGTGTATTGCAATTCGTCTGGCATGAAGCCTTGTTCGAAGGTGCGTTGTACGCCTGCGTGTGCGCGATGTTGATACTGGCGATGGGAGCCTGATGCCTTGAAGAAGATCCTTGCCCAATTCTCGACACTGGCAGTGGTCGTGCTGGCTTTTGTGCTCGGCTGGTTTGCCTGGGAGCATTACACCCGCGCACCCTGGACTCGGGACGCACGGGTGCGTGCCGATGTGGTGACCTTGTCCGCCGATGTTGCGGGACGCATCGTGCGCCTCGGCGTGCAGGATAACCAACATGTGGAGAAGGGGCAGTTGCTGTTGGAAATCGATCCCTCGCGTTACACCCTGGCGGTGGAACATGCCAAGCGTTCGGTGGAAGTGGCGAAGGCCTCGCTGGGGCAATCGCAAGCCACCATCGTTGCCAGCCAGGCGCTGCTCAAGCAGCGTCAAAGCGAGGAGCAGCGTCGACGGACCCTCAAGGAACGCATGGCGGTCTCTGGCGAAGAGTGGGAAAAATCCAGTACCGAGGTGTCGGTGGCCCAGGCCGATTTGCTGCGCAGCCAGGCCAACCTGGGGTTTGCCCAGGCCAATGTGCAACTGGCCATCGCCGCATTGGCCGAGGCTGAACACGATCTGGAGCGCACCCGGGTTGAATCGCCGGTCAGTGGCTATGTCACCAATCTGCTGACCCGGCAGGGCGATTACGCGACTGCGGGCGGTCCGCTGGTGGCGCTGGTGGACAGCGACTCGTTTTATGTCAGCGGCTACTTTGAAGAAACCAAGCTGCCGCGAATCGCGGAGGGTGATCGAGTCGACATCGAACTGATGAGTGGCGAACGTTTTGGCGGCACCGTGCAAAGCATCGCTTTCGCCATTGCCGACCGGGAGAACCTGCCCGGCGGCCGTTTGTTGGCCAACATCAACCCGAGCTACACCTGGGTCAAACTGGCGCAACGGGTGCCGGTACGGATTCAGATCGACGCCGACTACGCCGGCAAAAACACGCTGCGCGCCGGGACCACGGCTACGGTGACTGTCCAGGAAACCCGCAAATCCGACGATCACCGCTAACACGCGGGAGTGTGGGGAGTCACCCCTGTTTGCAGGCAAAAAAAAGCCCCGCGACCGAATGAGGCGCGGGGCAAAAAATTTGGTTGGTTGCGGCCAACCAAAGGAGCTCTTGAAAGGGGTTACCTGCTGGCGACTGTCTCGGGTTGCCAGCCACCGCCGAGGGCCTTGTAGATGGCGACGATGCCACGGTAAAGATCAACCTCGGCCTGAGCCTGGGAATCTTCGGCGGCCAGGCGCTCACGTTGCGCGTCGAGCAGCACCAGGAAATCCACAGTGCCTTCGCGGTAGCGAATTTGCGCGAGGTCGGCGGCAGCACGGCTCGATTCGCTTTGGCGGATCAGCGAGATCAGGCGTTGCTGACGTTTACCGTAATCGGAAAAGGCGTTCTCCGACTCTTCCAACGCTAACAACACTTGCTGCTCGTACGTCGCCAGGGCGCCTTCGGCGTTAGCATCGGCTGCCCGCAAGCGAGCGCGCACGCTGCCCAGGTCGAACGCGGCCCAGGTAATGCTTGGGCTGAGCGCCCAGGCGCTGGCTGCCGACGAGCCGATCTGCGAACCACGCCCGGCGGTGAAGCCGAGGAAGCCGCTGAGGCTGACCCGTGGGAACAGATCGGCCTTGGCCACACCGATGCGGGCGGTGGCGGCCGCCAGTTTACGCTCGGCACTGCGGATATCCGGACGGCGTTGCAGCAGCTCACCCGGATCACCAATCGGCAAGGCCTTGGCAATCGCCGGCAAGCTGGCCGGGCTGAGGTCGACGGTCAGTTTGTCTGGCCGCTCACCCAGCAGGGTGGCGATGCGGTTGCGTTGGCGTACCTGTACCTCTTGCAGCTGTGGCACGCTGGCTTCGACGGAGGCGAGGCGGGCATCGGCGCGAACAACATCGAGCTGATCGCCGACGCCGGCATCACGCAGGCTCACGGTGATCTTGCTCGACTCTTGCTGGTTCTGCAGGTTGGCCAGCGCGATTTTCTCCCGCAGTTGCGCACCGCGCAGTTGACCGTAGGCGTCCACCAGTTCGGCAATCATGCTGACTTGCAGTTGATGCAGGTCGGCTTCGGCCACTTGCTGATCGGCATCGGCGGCTTCCAGGTTACGCTGGATACGGCCGAACAGATCCACTTCCCAGGCCATGTCCAGGCCCAGGTCATAGCGCTCGCTGTTGACGCGCTGAGTGGTCTGGCCGGGAATCTGGCCCTTGGCCAAATCGCTGCTGGCACGGCTGGTGACGTTGGGCGTGGTCTGGGTGGCCGCGTCATCACGAAACGCCCGAGACGCCTTCAAGCGGGCATACGCCACTCGCAGATCACGGTTGCCCTGCAACGACTGGGTCACCAACTGATTGAGGATCGGGTCGTCGAACTGCTGCCACCAGACACCTTCGAAGCGTGCGCGGTCGAAGTTCTTCTGACCGTTGGCGCCGTCGGTGGCGGCCGTGATGTTGGCCGCCTCCGTTGCCGGGGTCTTGTAGTCCGGGCCGACGGCACAGGCACTCAGGGCCAGTACCAGCAAGCTCGGCAGGAAGGCTTTCAGGCTCATTGTTGCGCCTCCAGTTTCAGGGCCTTGGCCGCTTTGCGTGCATCGCTGCGCTCCACAAAACGACGGATCAATACGTAGAACACCGGCGTCAGCAACAGACCGAAGAAGGTCACCCCGAGCATCCCGGAGAACACCGCCACACCCATGGCGTGACGCATTTCTGCACCGGCACCGCTGGAGAACACCAGAGGCACCACGCCCATGATAAAGGCGAAGGAAGTCATCAGGATCGGCCGCAGACGCAGACGGCAGGCTTCCAGTACCGCGCTGAGCGGGTCCAGGCCTTCCTCTTGCTTGTCCTTGGCGAACTCGACGATCAGGATCGCGTTCTTGCAAGCCAGTCCTACCAGTACGATCAAGCCGATCTGGGTAAAGATGTTGTTGTCGCTACCGGACAGAATCACCCCGGTAATCGCCGACAGCAGGGTCATCGGTACGATCAGGATCACTGCCAGTGGCAGGCTCCAGCTCTCGTATTGCGCGGCCAGTACCAGGAACGCCAGCAGTACGCAGAGCGGGAACACGAACAGCGCGGTGTTGCCGGACAGAATCTGCTGGTAGGTCAGGTCGGTCCACTCGTAGGTCATGCCGTTAGGCAGTTCGTCCTTGAGCAGTTTTTCGATGGCCTGTTGCGCTTGGCCGGAGCTGTAGCCAGGGGCGGCGGCACCGTTGATTTCAGCGGTGATAAAGCCGTTGTAGTGCATCACGCGGTCCGGGCCCGAGCTGTCGCTGACCTTGATGAAGGTCGCCAGGGGGATCATCTCGCCTTTGTTGTTGCGCACTTTCAGCTGGCCGATCTGATCCGGTTCGAGGCGGAACTGTTGCTCAGCCTGAACGTTGACCTGATAAGTGCGACCGAAGCGGTTGAAGTCGTTGGCATACAACGAACCCAGGTAGATCTGCAGGGTGTCGAAGATATCGCTGACGGCCACGCCGTGGGTCTTGGCTTTTTCGCGGTCGATGGCGGCATCGACCTGTGGCACGTTCACGGTGTAGCTGGTGAACAGTCCAGCCAGTTCCGGCACGCTGCGGCTCTTGGCAATAATGTTCATGGTTTCTTTGTACAGCTCGTCATACCCCAGGTTGCCCCGGTCTTCGATCTGCAGGCGGAAACCACCGATGGTGCCCAGGCCCTGTACTGGCGGCGGCGGGAAGATCGCCATGTAGGCTTCCTGAATCCCGGCGTACTGGCCGTTCAAGGCACCGGCAATGGCCCCGGCCGACTGGCTTGGGTCCTTGCGTTGGTCAAACGGTTTCAGGGTAACGAACACGATGCCGGCGTTAGGGCTGTTGGTGAACCCGTTGATCGACAGGCCCGGGAAGGCCACGGCGCTTTCCACGCCTGGCTGTTTCAGGGCCAGGTCGGACATGCGCTTGATCACGTCTTCAGTGCGGTCCAGGCTCGCGGCGTCCGGCAGTTGGGCGAAGGCCACCAGGTATTGCTTGTCCTGGCCCGGCACGAAACCGGTCGGGGTGTTCGAGAAACCAAGGAACGTCAGCGCCATCAAGCCGGCGTACAGCAGCAGGGCGATGCCGCTGCTGCGAATCACTCGAGCCACGGTGCCCACATAGCTATGGCTGGCACGATCAAAGAAGCGGTTGAACGGGCGGAACAACCAGCCACCGAAGATCCCGTCGAGGACTTTCGAGAAGCGGTCTTTCGGCGCGTCATGGCTCTTGAGCAATACAGCCGCCAACGCTGGCGACAGGGTCAGCGAGTTGAAGGCCGAGATCACCGTGGAGATCGCAATGGTCAACGCGAACTGTTTGTAGAACTGCCCGGTCAACCCGGAGATGAAGGCCGCCGGGATAAACACCGCACACAGCACCAGCGCGGTGGCGATGATCGGTCCGGTTACTTCACGCATGGCGCGCTTGGTCGCTTCGACCGGTGTCAGCCCGAGGCCGATGTTCCGTTCGACGTTTTCCACCACCACGATGGCGTCGTCGACCACGATACCGATGGCCAATACCAATCCGAACAATGACAACGCGTTCAGCGAGAAGCCGAACAGGTGCATCACGGCGAACGTACCGATCAGCGATACCGGTACTGCCACCAACGGAATGATCGAGGCGCGCCAGGTTTGCAGGAACAGGATCACCACCAGCACTACCAGAATCAGTGCTTCGAACAGCGTGTGCACCACCGCTTCGATGGAACCGCGAACGAAAATCGTCGGGTCATACACGATGCTGAAGTCCATGCCTTCGGGGAAGCTCTTCTTCAGCTCGGCCATTTTGGCGCGCACTTCGTTGGAGATCTCGATAGCGTTGGAACCCGGACGCTGGAAGATCGGGATCGCCACGGCCGGTTGGTTGTTCAGCAGGGAGCGCAAGGCGTACTGGCTGGAGCCCAGCTCGACGCGAGCAATGTCCTTGAGGCGAGTGATTTCACCGTTTTCGCCAGAGCGAATGATGATGTTCTCGAACTCTTCCTCGGAGACCAGGCGACCTTGGGTGTTGACCGAGAGCTGGAACGCGGTGGCGTTCGGCGCAGGTGGCGCACCCAGGGCACCGGCGGCGACCTGGCGGTTCTGTTCGCGAATTGCGTTGACCACATCGGTCGCGGTCAGGTTGCGCGAAGCGGTCTTGTTCGGATCGAGCCAGACCCGCAGCGAGTAGTCGCCCATACCGAACAGTTGTACGTCACCGACACCGCCCAGCCGCGCCAGCTCATCCTTGATGTTGAGCAGGGCGTAGTTGGACAGGTAGAGCATGTCGTAGCGTTTGTCCGGCGAGGTCAAGTGCACAACCATGGTCAGGTCGGGCGAAGCCTTGTCCACCGTGATACCGATCCGGGTCACTTCGGCGGGCAACTTGGGCTCGGAGCGGGTGACGCGGTTCTGCACCTGCACCTGGGCGTTGTCCAGGTCGGTGCCCAGCGCAAAGGTGATGGTCAGGGTGATCTTGCCGTCAGCGGTGGACTGCGAGGACATGTACAGCATGTTCTCGACGCCGGTGATGGCTTGCTCCAGCGGAGCGGCCACGGTTTCACCGATGACTTTAGGGTTGGCACCCGGGAAGTTGGCGCGAACCACCACGGTCGGTGGCACGACTTCCGGGTATTCGCTGATCGGTAGCTGGAACAGCGAGATGCTGCCGGCGATCAGGATCAGCAGCGAGAGGACCGCTGCGAAGATCGGCCGTGAAATGAAGAATTGGGAAAAATTCATCGGAGTTGTCGTCCCTTAACCGCGTGGAGTCGCAGCGGCGAGTTTCACAGCCGTACCCGGCGCAACCTTGGCAGGTGCGACTTGGGGCAGGTTGCTGGCTTCAAGCGCTTGGCGTTGTTGAACGAGGGCCGCGAGGGTTTCCTGGCTGGCCATCGGGATCACTTCAGGCGTTACCGGGGAACCCGGGCGCACCCGTTGCAAACCCTTGACGATGATCGTGTCGTCCTTGTTCAGGCCGCTGCGCACAATGCGCAAACCTTCGATCTTCGGGCCCAGTTCGACGGCGCGATAAGCCGACTTGTTGTCGGCGTCCATCACCAGCACGAACTTTTTACCCAGGTCGGTACCGACGGCTTCGTCATTGATCAGCACGGCGGAATAGGTCCCGCTGCCCACCAGTTTCAGGCGAGCGTAGAGGCCGGGGGTGTATTCGCCCTTGCTGTTATCAAATACGGCGCGACCACGGATAGTGCCGGTTTTCGGGTTGACCTGGTTGTCGACGAAGTTCATCTGGCCCAGGTGTGGGTTGCCTTCTTCATTGGACAGGCCAAGGTAAACCGGAGTGGTTTGACCGCGTTGGCCCTGGCGGGCGAGCTGGGTGTACTTGAGGTACACGCGCTCATCGGCGTCGAAGTAGGCGTAAATCTTGTCAGTGGAGACCACGCTGGTCAGCGGAGTGACATCCGCGGTGACCAGGTTGCCGGCGGTGATTTCCGCACGGCTGACACGGCCACTGATCGGTGCGGTGACGCGGGTAAAGCTGAGGTTCAGTTTGGCCAGGTCCAATTGCGCCTGGAGGGCGCCGACAGCGGCTCGGGCTTCTTGGGCGGCGCTGCTGCGCGAGTCGGCCAGCTCGGCAGAAATCGCATTGCTGGCGCGCAGGCGCTCACCGCGTTGGGCTTCGTTTTCGCTGCGGGTAGCATTGGCGCGGCCCTGGGCAACCAGGGCTTCAAGACGGCGGACCTCGGCCTGGAAGGGACGAGGGTCGATCTGGAACAGCAAATCGCCCTTTTTCACAAGGGCGCCTTCGGTGAATGCGACTTCGTCGATCTGGCCAGACACCCGAGGACGAATCTCGACGGTTTCCGGTGCTTCCAGGCGGCCGGTGAAATCGTCCCACTCGTTGACCGGTTGTTCCAGTACCTTGGCCACGCTGACTTTGGCCGCAGGCATGGCGGCAGCAGCTCCCGGGGTCTTGCCGCAGGCGCTCATCACCAGCAAGGCCAAAACGGCCAAGGGAAAGCGCAAATGTTTGAATGACTGTTCCATGGATGCATCCGCCACTGTATTGAGATGGGCGGATGATGCTCGGCGGGGCTGTATCAAACGAATCGAATGAGGCAAAGGTAACTATCATTCGGAATGATATAAGCGCGACGTAAGCCCTCTAGCGTGGGGGTTTTGTTAGGTGGCTATCAATATCTCTGATGACAATTCAGTGTTGCGGGAGATGCAACAGACCGGCTTGAAACCGCGTCGCGGCCATCGCGAGCAGGCTCGCTCCCACACTGGATCGCTGTCGGAGACTAAACCGGTGTTCACTGAAAATCTACTGTGGGAGCGAGCTTGCTCGCGATGGGGCCAGTGGCCCTGATACACGACTCGGAATCAGGCCAGACTATCCGGATCCCCAAAGAACATTTCACAAACGCTCTACTCAGGCTTTACAGGCGTCAGGATCGCAAGTATGCCACTTGAACGATAAACCGATTGAGAGTGCAGGGCGCCCCCTTCTGGCGCCCTTTTAAAATCACGAACTCGGAAACGTCTACACAGTAGTTCTGGTCATACGCTCATCAATGGGCTCATGCGGTATGTCGGTCGGAATAAGTTTCTTGCCAGTGCAGAATCTGCTGTTGGATATTCCAATGAATAATGTGCTTGTAGAGTTTCTCGACGAAGGCCACTTCGAACCCGGCGGCGACTGCCCACTCGCGACGGTCTTCGAGCATCGCCGCGACCCGCTCTGGAGCGGGGATAGCCCGTTCATTGGCTTTGAATTGGGCGGCAGCTTTTACATATCCCAGGCGTAGTTTCAAGGACTCAAGGATCTGGCGATCATAAAAATCGATGCCTGCCCGAATATCATTGAGGTTTTCGCAGGCTTCAGGTGTTTTAAGTGGCGACATGGTGCTTGTCTCAAGGTGTGTTGAAAATAGCCAGTTTCAGATGACATCGAATCGGGGGCAGGTCTCCCTGACGGAGTTTGAAGGTCGTCGCTCATTCCCTCCTTGTTTGACATGCGCTGCCCCGAATCGCCAGGCATCGGTCTCAAGCTCGGTAATGACCTCATCGATCAATGCGTCGATCATCAAGTTGTCGTGATGATGGGGTGTCGTTATCAAGTGTGCTGTATCGCCAGATACCGCCAGGCAATATTTCTTCGCAATCCTCTGCGATGGACAAGGGAACACTACGGTGATGGAGTTTTCGTTGCGCCAGGCATCAATGCCCGCAGCCTGGAATCGATCCACCGCATACTGGGCTTTTTCCAGGCAGTGGTGGATACGCTGGCGCCAGTCAGCGAACGAGTGGCTACGCAGTGCTGCCCACATCATCAAGGGTGTATGGCCATTGCGCGAGCCGCTGATGGTCTTGTCATGGGCCAGGATGTAGTCCACTTCCACCGAGATGCGCGCAACGTCCTTGCGTTTGGCCACGACGATCCCGCAAGGAATGGGCGAACCGATCATCTTGTGGCCGGAAACGCAGATCGAGTCGATGCCATCGGCGAACGAGAAGGGCTGCGGGTGATCGACGAAGGGCAGGATCATCCCGCTCAGCGCTGCGTCTGCGTGCAGGTAGTAGTCATGACGGGCAATGCCCGCCTGCTGCAGACGCTGTTGAATGGTGGCGATATTGTCGACCGCACCGCGCAGGGTGGTGCCGATGTTGGCGAAGATGATCGGGTGGCGTTCCTGGTCGGCGGTTATTTTTGCCATCAGGTCGTCGTAGTCGATTTCGCCATTGGCCAATGACTCGACTGCACGGCATTTGATCCGTAGCAACTTGACGATCTTCGCAACGGAGTAATGGGTGTCTTTCGAGTAGTACAGGGTGCCGTTCGGGAACAGTTCGCGACCCAGGTAGCAGCCAAACATGTTGCCTTCGGTCCCCCCGTTGGTGACGTAGCCCCAGCTGTCTTCGAGCGCGATGTTGAACAGCTCGGAGAAGTACGTCATGACGTCCTTTTCAAAGTCGAATGAGTTCAACAGGTAGTTGCTGTACTCGTTCCAATCCCCGCAGTTGTTGATCGAAAAGCGCAGGAAGCGATGCAACTGGGAGTAATCGAAGTCTGCTGATTCGGGGTACCCGATATTGAAGTACTGATTCGTCACGCAGTGCTGCCAGAAGCGCTCGAGCCTGCTTTGGTCGGCAGTGGATAAAGTCATTCCTAACTCCTTTTAGAGGCCGCCCGGTCAGGCGGCTTTTTGCTTGGTGTCCACCAGTGACCACCAACTGGCGAGCGTGGGCGAGGCCGCCAGCTCTTCGAAGCTCACAGCGATGCCGCGCTCTTTGAGCTCCGCAGCGAGCTTCATCACCCGCAAGGAATCGAGGCCATAGAAAATCAGGTTTTCCTCCGGGTCCAGGTCTTCACAGTCCTCGACAAGTTGCAGTACGCGGGTGTGTAGCCAGGCGCGGGTGGTTTCCGCCGCCAGGAGTTGGCGTAGTTGCTTTTTGTCGATCTTGCCGACGGCCGTCAGGGGCATGGTCTCGATGAGCCGGATGCGATCGGGCAGTTTGTATTCGGCGATGCCGAGTTCCATCAGGTGGCGTCTCAAGGCGGGTGGTTTGAGATGGGGGTTACGGGTGACGACGAAGGCACAGCTCTTTTCCCCCAGTCTGTCGTCGGGCATGGCCACCAGGCCAGCGTGGGTCACGTCCGGGTGGAGGACGATGAGGTTTTCGATTTCCTCCGAGGCGACTTTTTCGCCACCGCGGTTGATCTGGTCCTTGACCCTGCCGACGACCCGCAAATCGCCTGTCGGTGTGAGCTCAACGAGGTCGCCGGAATAGTAGTAACCCTCATTGTCAAACGCCTGGGCATTCTGCTCGGGGCTTCGGTAATACCCGCAGAACGTGTAAGGACCGCGAGTGGCGAGCATGCCAGGCTCACCGTGCGGAACGGGAATGCCTTGTTCGTCGACGATTTTGATTTCGTCATCCGGGCAGATCGGGCGGCCTTGGGTGGTGAAGATCTGTTCGTCAGTGTCGTCCAGGCGGGTGTAGTTGATCAGGCCCTCGGCCATGCCGAACACCTGCTGCAACTTGCAGCCGAGCACTGTGGGAACCTGGCGTGCCAGCGAGTCGGCGAAACAGGCGCCGCCGACCTGGAGGAATTCCAGCGATTGCAGTTGCTCCTTGTGCTCCGGCGCGGCCTGCAACCACAAGGCGACTGCACTTGGAACCAGGGCCACGGTATTCACTTCATGGCGCTGAATGATCGAAAAGCACGTCGACGGCTCCGGGCTCGGAGCCATGACGACAGTGCCGCCGGCATACAGGACACCCAAGGCGCCGGGCGAGCTGAGCAAGAAGTTGTGCGCCGCAGGCAGGGCGCAGAGAAAGCGCGTTTGTGCAGTGAGCTCGCATACTTGCGCACTTGCCCGGGCGTTGTAGTGATAGTCGTTATGGGTGCGCGGGATGAGTTTGGGGGTGCCTGTGCTGCCGCCCGACAATTGGAATAGCGCCACTTCGCCCGGTTCGCTGGGGGAGAAGTCCATGGGGTGCTCACTTGGGGTTTTGATCCAGGCGGCGAGGTTGCTTTCGTCACGCGGGTCGCCCAGCAGCAGGGTGATTTCAGGGCTGGCCCCCACTTCCTTGAGGTCTGTGATGTAGCTGTCGTCGCGAAAGACTTCATGCTCCCGAGAGGCGATCAGCAACCTTGGCGTGATTTGCTGGGCGTAGCTCTTGAGTTCGAGTTTTCGATGGCTGTAGAGCGCGTTGAGGGGCGCAATCCCGACCTTGAGCAGCGCGAACAGGACAATGTAAAACTCTGCAATATTGGGCAATTGCACCAAGGCGGTGTCGCCTTTGCCAAGTCCGCTGGCCGCCAGGCGCGAAGCCAGGTTGGACGACAGCTGCTCCAGCTCGGCATAGCTGAAACGACGATCACCGCAAATGATCGCCGATGCGTGAGGTTGCGACTGGCTGCGTGCCTGGAGAATGTGTGTGAGTGGTTGGTCGAGCCAGTAGCCTTTTTCCCGATAGCGCAGTGCTCTGTCGAGGGGCCAGTGATTGAATTCTATAGTCATGATTGTCACTGCTGAAAAAGTTCGTATTAGTGGGCCAGACCGCATGCGCGCAGCATGGTGCCGAGTTTGGTCTGGACTTCTGTCCATTCGGAGTCGGGGCTCGAGGCTTCGACGATGCCGGCGCCGGCGAACAGGCGAACCCTGTTGCGCTTGACGGTGCCGCAGCGAATGGTCACCACCCACTCGCCATTGCCTTGGGCGTCGCACCAGCCAACCATGCCGGTGAACAAACCACGCTCGAAGGGTTCGACGAAGCGGATCAGGCGCCGGGCGCGCTCGGTGGGGAAGCCACAGACGGCCGGGGTTGGATGCAGGCGACAGGCAAGCTGCAAGGCCGAGACGGTCGGGTCCGCCAAGGTGCCTTCGATACGGGTGGAGAGATGCCAAAGTGCGGGCGTGCTGATGAGGGAAGGGCGCTGGGGCACATTCAGCTGTGTGCACAGCTCCCCCAGTTGAGTGGCGATGTCCTCGGTCACGAGGCGGTGCTCGTAGTGATCCTTTTCCGACGCTGACAGCCAATCGGCGTTGCGCCGGTCCGCTTGTGGATCGCTCATGCGTTTGGCCGAGCCTGCCAGCGGGTTGGAAACGAAGTTCAGACCGTCCTTGTGAACGAGCAGTTCGGGGCTGACGCCGATCAGCGTAGCGCCGTCCGGCATAGGTACACGGAAGTGAAAGCCGCTTTGATTCTGGGCCCGCAGATTGTTCTGCATGGCGCCCACATCCACATCCTGCGCGAACACCAACTCACGTTGCACCGAGAGCACGGCCTTGCGCACGTCGCTGTGGCGGAAGTTGACGATCGCGTGCTCTACCGCGCGTTTGAAGCCTTGCTCGTCCGGTATGTTTTTTTGCTCTATCAGTTCAGGCAGTGCTGCGACGCCTGTCCGTACGGTGGCGCTTCGTGTTCGCCACTCGGCGTGTTCGGGAATATAGAGGCAAGAGGCTTCAGCAGGATCGAAGGGGATGGCGCCGACGATTATCGGGTTGCTCTGACCGGCCTTGCGCGCCCGGTCGAGGGCTTGCAGCACGGTTTTCTGGAACAGGCTATTGGCGTTATCGCCGCCAATGGCAGGTGTTTCGATTCGCTGAAGCATCCCGGCGACTGTTAGTTCTCGATCGCCGGAGGTAAATGAAAAACTCTCTTTTTCATCAATAGCTTGCACCTCATCCGTGTCATTTGCTCTTAGGGTGCCCGATCTCATTTTGGGGGAAGCCTCCGTGGCCTATAGGGTGAAAAATTAAGTCTTGAAATATAATCATTATCGTTTCTATTATGGGACGCTAATCATTTAGATTTGTCAATCACATGAGTGAGCCATGAGAGAGTTAACTTCAATGCAAGCCGCCTGTTGGATCGGGCGCGCTGCTCATGCGTCTTTAGGGAGAGTTTCGGCTCATCTTTATGCCGAGTTCGATGGTCGTTCCATTGACCTGGAACGGCTGCGCGCGGCGCTTGAACGGGTATGCCGGCTGCACCCCATGCTGCGGGTCCGGCTGAATGCGGATGGCCTGCAATCCATTGCTTCGATGGACCAGTCACCGCAGCTGGAAGTCGAAGATCTGCGCTCGATGACCGAGCCGGAAGTAGCGCGTCATCTGCTCTGCAAGCGCGAGGAATGGACTCATCAGCAGCTTGATCTCGGCCAATGCCCGGGCGTCCGTTTCTCGGTCAGCCTGCTGGCGGACGATGAGTTCCGCTTGCACGTCGATACGGACATGATCGCCATCGACCCATCGGGTTTTCGTACGTTAATCGAAGACCTCGCACGGTTTTATGACGACCCCGACGGACCGGTTCCACACACGCCTTCTTTCTTCGATTGGTACGACAAGGCGCGTACCGATACCTCACTCAAAGTCGCCCGGGAACGAGACCGCATTTGGTGGCGTGAGCGCCTGGCTGAAATCGCACCTGCGCCCACATTGCCGTTTCTCGAGGTTCAGCCTGATCAGGCCCGCAGCCATCGATTAAGCACATGGCTTGGCCCCGATGAGCGTCAGGCGCTGCAGCGTCTGGCCCGTGAGCGAAGAATGACCCTGTCGACCTTGATGCTGGGGCTTTTCGCGGTGGTACTCGGGGCGCAGACAGGGGACCGGAAATTCCGCCTCAACGTGCCCTCGTTCTGGCGTCCGCCACTGGTGGATGACGTCGAGCGGGTAGTCGGTGATTTTGCCAATGTGCTGATTCTCGATGTGGATATCGAGTCGGCCCGCAGCCCCGCAGCCCTTTGCACGCAGATGGCGAAAAGAATGCTCGACTTGCTCGAACATAGCGCCTATTCCGGGGTGAATCTGATGCGCGATCTATCTCGTCATCATGGTTCGCCGCAACTGGCACCGGTGGTGTTTACCGCAGCGCTGGACATGCCGGGTGGCGATCTTCTCTCGGAGCGCGTCCGGCGGGTCTTCGGGCCGATGAACTGGGTGATCTCCCAAGGGCCCCAGGTTGCACTCGACGCGCAGATCGCATGCGCCGACGGCGGCATATTGATCAATTGGGACATTCGCCTCGATGCTCTGCCGCAAGCCTGGGTGTCGGATCTGTTCGACCGTTTCGTGGCGATCGTGCGTGAGGCGTCAGTCTGCTCCGCTGTCCTGGATCAACCTTTTTCTCAGCGCACACTGCCGCTGACCGCTCTTCAGCAGGCCTATCTGCTTGGACGCAGCCCGCAGATGCCGCTAGGCGGCGTGGCCATGCAGGAGTTTCGCGAATACCGCGGCTCTGTGGATCCTGCTCTGCTACGAAGCCGTTTGGCCGGGATGGTCCGGCGCCACGAAAGCCTGAGAACACGGATCGATGCGCAAAAGCTCGTGCAGTTTGTCAGTGACGAGGTGCAGATAAACCTGCAGGAAGTCGACCTCACGGCTCTGTCGCCAGACGATGCGCTTGGCTATGTTGAGGAGCGTCGTGAGGCTTATGCGCATGCGCTGTTTGAACTGGATAGCTCGCCCTGGAATGTCACGGTCTTCCTGCTCCCGGAAGGTCATCTGAGCGTTTTTGTGCGCCTTGATGCATTGATTCTCGATGGGCGATCGATCGCAACCCTCATGGTTGAACTGTTCGACGGTGTGGTCGGCGAGGAGCCGTTCACCGAGGTTACGCCCGAGCCAGAAGACCTCGCCCGCCAACGCAAGGCGGATGCGGTTTATTGGAAAGCCAAACTCGCCTGCGTAAGCGGCGCTCCACGTTTGCCGTGGATCACCCCGCTGGACCAGGTGGGCGCTTCTCGCTATGAGCGACAGAGCCTGTTGGTGCCCAAAGCGGCGTTCAGCGCGTTCTGCAAACTGGGCGCGCGGCAACGGCTGTTCAAGAATTCCACCCTGATGGCGCTGGTGCTGGAAGTGCTTTCCCACTGGGTCGATGAGGGGGGAGTGTGTGTCGCGGTGCCTGTTGCTCCGCAAACGAGTGGTGCCTTCGCCAATCGCTCAAGCTTTATCGCGGTCAATTGGAGCTCCGATCCAGACGATTTTGCGCAGCGAGCTACCCAGCTGCAAGTCGATGTGCTGGAAGGTTTGCAGCATCTGGCCTTTTCAGGGGTTGACCTTGCCCGGCTGCTGTTCGAATCCCACGGCCCGGGCCCCGTCCTGCCGGTGGTGATCACCAACGGTTTTTCCTGGCCGGTCTTGTCGACGGACAGTCCCATGAACCTGTGTAACGGACTGACCCAGACACCACAGGTGGCAATGGATATCCGCTTCTCGGCCAACGCCGAGGGTGCCTTGGTGTTCGACATCGACTATGCGCGCGAAGTACTGGATCCGGCGGTGGTCAGCGATATCTTGAGTGCCTTCGAAAGGGCGATCGGTCAGATCACGGCAAGCGGCGTTTTTGCCATTGATGCTCCGGCGATTATCGACAGGCGCCACTACCGGCTGAATAGCCCCGTGACCGAGGCGTGTCACGCAGCGTTTCTCGAGCAGATCGCGAGCAATATCTTTGATCGTAGCAACGCCAGAATCGCCCTCATCAGCGGCGACCGGCAAATCAGTTATGCCGAGCTTGGCGACGGCGTATGCCGGGTGATTGCTGCATTGAAAGCGCGCGGACTTTCTCGGCTCGATGTGGTTGCCATATGCCTGCCCCGTAGCCCGGAGCACACGATGGTGACGTTGGCCTGTGCACTGACGGGCTTGATCTGGGTCCCCATCGATGCTTCGTCACCTGAGGAGCGACGGCTTTTCCTGTTGGAAAACTGTCGACCTGATCTGGTGGTGATCCCCCAGGGCGAGTCTGTCGAGCATCCTTGCGCGACACCCGATGAGCTGCTGGCAGCGCAAGCCGAGGTTCCACCGGTGATGGAGGACCTGTCGTCAAGCGAAGCGCCGGCCTATTACCTCTATACCTCGGGCACCACCGGAAAGCCCAAATGCGTGGTGCTGAACAACCGAGCCACCGCCAATGTCATTGGCAGCACCCTTGAGCGCTGGGCAGTGACCGAACGCGATGTGTTCATGTCCGTAACCCCGCTTCACCATGACATGTCGGTTTTCGACGTGTTGGGCTGCCTGACAGCGGGGGCGACGCTGGTACTGCCTGGCCAGGGCGAGGAAAAGGATGCAGTGCGCTGGAATCAGTTGATTGCCCGGCATCAGGTGACGTTGTGGTGTTCGGTGCCCGCCATCCTCGAGATGCTTCTTTCTTGCCGCGCCGCTCATGACTTGAAGAGCCTGCGCCTGATTGCGCAGGGTGGTGATTACATCAAGCCCGCTGTGATCGCCGAGCTGCGCGCGCTGCTGCCGGACTCCCGGTTGATCTCTCTTGGGGGGCCGACGGAGACAACCATCTGGAGTATCTGGCACGAAATCACTGCCGATGACCAAGCGCTGATCCCCTACGGAAGGCCTTTGCCCGGTAACGGTTACTTCACCCTTGATTCACAGGGTGAGCATTGCCCGGTGGGCGTTGTCGGCCGAATTCACACGGCTGGTGTCAATCTCGCATTGGGCTACCTGGAAAACGGTGAGCTGACACAGAGTGAGTTCGTGACCGTCAACGATGAACATGGCCAGGCCGTTCGTGCGTTCCGCACCGGTGACTGTGGTCGCTACCGTCGCGATGGCACCTTGATCTTCGACAGTCGGGTCAACGGCTATGTGAAAGTTCGCGGTGTACGGGTGTCGCTCCCGGATATCGAGATCGAACTGATCAATCACCCATCAGTCAGGCACGTGCTGGTCGTGGATTATGGCGAGCAGCGTCAAGGTGAGGTCTGCATCGGTGCGCTGTATGTCGGCCAGCAGGGTGCCCCAGGGCTGACGGCAACCGAGTTGCGCAACTATGCCCGCCAACATCTGCCGCACTCCCATGTCCCCACACGGTTCTTGAGCGTGGATGAGTTGCCGCTGTCGCAAAACGGCAAGCCTGATCGCCAGCGGGCCCGCAGCCTGCTCACTGCGCCGGCGAATGAAGTGGCCGAGCCTGCCGCCAGGATCATCTCGACCAGGAGAAACAAGGTGCTGGACCTCTACTTGAGTGTACTGGGCCGCCCGTTGGAAGACGGGGTCAATGACGCGGTGGATTTCATCAGCCTGGGGTTGCGTCCCCAGCATTTGAAAGCCATTTCGGCGCGGTTCCAGGAAGACTTTTCGGTGGCGCTTTCACCCGGGCAATTGCTGCGCTGCCGCAATGCACACGACGTCGAACGGCTGCTCATGGCTGAAGGCTCGTGAGCGCCTCTGAATAATATTGAAATGAATGGAGAGGGGCACCACAGAGCGTGCTCCCTTCTATCCAGAAAGCAGTCCCTTTGGAGATGGATCGGATGACGGATATACCCACTGTAGATATTGCCGGTGTTGGCATTGGGCCCTTTAATCTCGGGCTGGCTGCATTACTGTCCAGGCACACGGGCGTGACGGGTATTTTCCTTGATCGCAAAGCGGAATTTCGTTGGCATGAAGGACTTCTCTTGCCAGGTACGACGCTTCAGGTTCCCTTCCTGGCGGACCTGGTGACGATGGCGGACCCCACGCATCCACTGAGTTATCTGAACTACCTGCATCAGCACGATCGCCTGTATCAGTTCTATTACTACGAGAACTTTCAGGTGCCGCGACGCGAGTACGACCATTACTGCCGATGGGCGTCGCAGCAGTTGCCCGCCTGCCACTTCGGCGAAGACATCTGTGATGTGAGCTATGACGCGAGCGTTGACCGATTCCTGATTGAAAGCCAGTCCGTGTCCGGCTTCAAGCGCCGTTACTACAGCCGGGACCTGGCGATTGGCGTCGGCACCGTGCCGCTGTTGCCGAAATGGGCCCAGCTCAAGAGCACGGCGCCGGTCATGCATTCAGCAGAGTTCGGCAAAAGGCAGGAGCAGTTGGCGCAGTGCCGGCGGGTCACGGTGATTGGCTCCGGGCAGAGTGCGGCGGAGTGCGTGCTGGCATTGTTCAGCGAGTTGACCCCCGAACGGATCGCGGCCGGAGCTTCGATTCGCTGGATCACGCGTTCGCCGGGTTTCCATCCCATGGAGTATTCAAAACTTGGGCAGGAGTGCTTTACGCCATCCTACATGGAGTACTTCCACAGTATTCCACGGGAGCGTCGCCGAGACATCGTTGCGGGGCAGGGGTTGCTGTACAAGGGCATCAGTTTTTCGACCATTGCCCAGATCTACGACCTGATCTACGAACGCTCGATTGGCGGCGCTGATACAGGCCTGACGTTGCTTTCCAACTGCGAGGTCGAGACCGTGAAGGATATCGACGGCACGCTGCGAATTGCCTACCGGCACCGCGAGCTGGATCAGACCGGCACCCTTGAGGCCGACGCGATTGTTGCGGCGACGGGATACGGGCATGCCTGGCCGCAGTGGTTTGAAAAGCTCAAAGGCGTCGTGCTTGAAACCGATGAATTCGGCGACTGTATCGTCGAGGAAGATTTTACGGCGCGCCGCTGTGACGAAGGCACGGGCCGTATTTTTGTGCAGAATGCGGAGATCTTCCAGCACGGTGTTGGTTCACCGGATCTCGGGGTAGCTGCCATTCGCAATGCGACAATTGCCAACCGGTTACTCGGTCGCACGCACTACCGCTTGCCCAAGCGCTCATCGTTCCAGCGCTACGGGATGCATGAAGCGTAGAGCTTGATGTGCAGGGTCTTGTTAACACTTTTGGCGTTACCAAGACCCTGATTGAGGGTTATGCGCGGATATGATTCAGGACGACGCCGGCTGCATCTGGCGTTGTGAAGCGTGCGAACACGTGATCGATCATTGCGCTGAGGCGTGCCATCTGTTCGGCGCTGTAACGCTCCGAACGGTAGGTGATTACCAGGCGCAGTGAGCGCTTGCCGTCGATCAGGTTTTCCAGGATCTCGAACTGAATACCGAACATCGACTGGTTCTTGTCCGGGTCGATCTGTCGGTAGCGGATCGTTCCTGCGTCTGGCGTGCTCAGCGTACCGTTCAATGCGTTGTTGGCATGAATCTGGATATAGACGTCGAACAGCAGGCCGTCCTCAGCGGTCATGCCCAAGGCTTGTTGAATCGTCTCCATCGGCACATCGGCATAGGCCATGGAGTCATTGATCAGGTGGGTGACGTTTTCGACCAACGTGCCCACTGTCTGCTGAGGATCGAACTGCACCCGGTGCGCGACCATGGTGGTGAAGTAACCGACCGTTTCGTAAAACCCGGGGTCGGTACGCCCGGAAGCCGATGTGCCGATCACCAGGTCCTGCAAGTCACCGAGTTTGTGCAGGGACAGCGCGATGGCCGTATAGACCACGCCGAACAGCGACGAGTTGTTCTGTCTGGCGAAGGCATACAGGTTATCGGTGAGGTCCTGGTCGGGTTTGATTTCGAACCATTGAGCCTTCGTCGAAGCGGCTTCGGCAGGCGCGCTCGCCTGATGATCAGGGGAGGGCAGTGTCAAACCGCGGGTTGCATCACGCAACAGGCTCGTCCAATAGTCGAGATGCTGCTGATTGACGCCGGTACTTTGTTCCAGCACGGCGAACTCGTGGAATGAGCGGGCAGGCGCTTCCCAGGTCGGCGCTTTGTCGGCGGCACGGGCGAGGTAGGCTTGGGCCAGTTCTTCCATCATGACGTTGAGCGACCATTCATCAATGGCCATGTGATGGATCAGCAAAGACAGGGTTTGGCGCTTGCGCTGCGAGTCGTAAATGAAGCGAACCCTGAGGGGCAGTTCGCGGGCCAGGTCGAATTGATGAGCGGCTTCGCTTTCCAGTGTTGCCCCTCGACTCTCATGGCTGGGCCAGAACCATTTATAGCGGGACAGTTGCGCAATCGGCACTATTTGCTGGTACGCCTCAGCGTCCTGGAAGTGGAAGGTCGTGCGCAGGCTGGCATGGCGTACGAGCAGGTCGTGGAAGGCTTGCTCGAACAGCGCTTCATCCACGTTGTCGAGGAAGTCCAAGGCAAAGGGCAGGTTGAAAATCGTCCCGAACCCATAGGCGACATAGGCCCGCCCGAGGGAGGCCTGGGCCAGCGCGAAAGGCGCCCGCTGAACGTCTTGCGGCAGGCCTGGCGCAGAGGCTGCCGGGTTGTTTTGCGTGAAGACGTGGGCCCGTGATGCCAGGGCCTCGGCGGTAGGGGCGCTGAAAAAGTCATTGAACTGGACTTCGATGCCGTGATTGCTCAACAGCTTGCCAATGATGCGGGTGGCCAGCAGGGAGTGGCCGCCGAAATCAAAGAAGTCATCCGTAGATTGCATGTCGGGTTCCGCCAGGGCACCACGGAATTCGCCAAGGATAATCGTCGCCACTTCACTGCTGTTGGCCACTGGCCGGGCGTTGGGTGCACTGGCTGCTGGCGCTGCATCCTTGCCATCGGCCTGACGGCGTAACCACGGGGTGTCGCTGGTCGAGTGACCGACATAGGCGTTCAGGACTTGGTGATACAGGTCGATGTCCTGGCAGGTCTGGTCGAGGATCTGATGGATCACGAACGCCAGGATAACGTTCTGCCTGGTTTGAATCATCAGCGCCTTGAACGGCGGCTGGCTTTGCGCATCCCACGCTGCCGCTTGCCGCGAGAGCAATTGCTCGGTGGCTTCGGCGTCGGAGTGTGAGCGAATGAGTTCGACACAGGATTTCCAGTCACTGGCGTGGACCTTGTCCACTTCGCCGTCGTCGTTGAATTGATAGCGTGCATTCAAATCGGGCAGTGTTTCGATGACGGCCTTGATCGCCAACTCAAGCCTTGAAAGATCGACATCAGCGTCGAGCCGCCAGGCACAGAGGTGTTTGAGGATGCGTTCGGGGTATTGCTGCTGCAAGAGCCAGATATGTTCCTCGTGACCGTTGACAGAGAGCTTCGGTAACGAATCTGGACTGAGTTCCATCATGGAAATTTCCCGCCTTATCAAACTGAACAGTAAGAAGTAGAGGTGGCACCGAGTGCCGACAGACCGATCCTCGGTCTGGTGTAACGCCCAGGGTTCCGGGCATCAAAGGAGTTGCAATGAGGTCGCATTGCAGGGGCTCTGTGAACACCGTATGATGTTAAATAATAATCATACCTATTCGCATTAGTCAAAATCTGATCGCGAAGACCATCGTCTCAGGAGAGGTGTTGTGGACAACGGAGCGTTCGCGTCCCAGGAGCAATTTGAAAAGCTGTATGTCGACCACCACCGCTGGTTGTGCAGTTTGTTGCGTCGCAAGCTGGGCAATTCGGTGGATGCCGCGGATCTGGCCCATGACGTCTATCTCAATCTCATCAGGAAGGGCCGGGTTCCTTCGACCGAGAACTCACGCCGTCATCTGACTCAAATCGCCAAGGGAATGGTGATAGATCTGTATCGCCGCCGGCATCTTGAGGCCAGTCATCTGGAAGGGCTGATGCAGCAAGCCGAGCCTCAGGTGCCATCGGAAGAGGTTCGTGCACTGGCATCCGAGGCCCTGTCACAGATCGATGTTGCCTTGCATAACAAGCCACTCAAGGCCCGTGAAGCGTTGCTGATGTGCAAGTTGCATGGCATGGGCCACCGGGATATCGCGGCCGAGTTGAAGGTGTCGGTGTCCTCCGTCGAGAAATACATCGCCGCGGGCCTTCGGGCCTGTCACCCATTCGCGTCGGGGGCGGGCCTGTGACCGGTCGTTCGGTTCATGGCGGCGAACGGATTAATCCGCATTTCGATTGAGGATTTTGCGTCGCCGTTCGGAATAAAAGGAACGCAACGCGCAAAACGCTCGAACACAAAGGAAGTCAGGCATGCCTTCAGGCTGTCACCAGTGGTAATTCAGGAGAGCTCATGAGTGATAAAGACACACCCGCCGCCGGCTCGGTATCCCGGATACTGAAACCCGTACGCGGGCGGCTGATTGTCGCTGCGGTACTGGCCGCGATCGGGACCATGCTGACGATGGTGCCACTGGCCGGCATCGCCCATATCGCACAGCTCTCGATGGGGCAGGCCGGGGTCGCTACCGGCTGGGTCCAGATGCAGAGTCAGGTCTGGCAGGTTGTCAGCATCAGCCTGGTGTGCCTGTTCCTCGGCATGACGTTGATTTCGGTGGGCGAGATGGTTGCGCACCTGGCCGACAATCACATCACCGGCCATTTGCGTCTGGCGATTACTCGTCGACTGGCCAAGGTGCCGCTGGGTTGGTTTACCAGTCGGGCTTCGGGTGAAGTCAAACAGGCCATGCAGGATGACATCGGCACGCTGCACAGCCTGACTGCGCATTTCTTTACCACGCTGGGCCGCACCGTAGGGGCGATCCTCATCGCCATCCTGTACCTGTTTGCCATGGACTGGCGCATGGCGATTGTCTCCCTGCTGCCATTCCCGCTGTTTTTCCTGTTTTTCTCCAGAGCGACCAAGGCCAGTGGGGCGAACATGCAATCGTTTGGTGCCGGTATGGCACGTATCAACAACGCAGTGGTCGAGTTCGTCAACGGCATTCCCGTGGTCAAGGCCTTCGGTGTCGAGGGCAAGGCCCATGGCAGTTACCGTGAGGCGGTGGATGCCTTCGCCGAAGCGTTCACCGACTTCACTCGGCCGCTGGTCAGTGCGATGGCCAACGCCCATGCAATGGTTACCCCAGTTGCGGTACTCGGAGTGGTGCTGGCCTTTGGCACTTTGTTGGTGAGCCTGGGCTGGATCACGCCGGTCGAGGTGTTGCCCTTCGCCTTGGTGGCGCCGGGCATCTGTGCGCCACTGCTGCTGTTGAGCTACATCACCCACGACCTGAACAATGCTACCGCCGCTGCCCAGCGTGTGCATGGGTTACTGGAAACGCCGGTACTGGAAACCCTGGCGGGCGAATCACGGCAGTTGCCTGAAAATGCCGAAATTCGCGTCGAGCAGCTCGGCTATAGCTACGACGGCCAGAACCCGGTGCTCAAGGACATTGGCTTCACCCTCAAGCCCGGCACCGTGACAGCGATTGTCGGTGCTTCCGGCTCCGGCAAGTCGACATTGGCACGCCTGCTGCTGCGCTTCTTCGATCCGACTGAAGGGCGCATTACGCTGGGTGGCGTCGACATCCGGCAGATCGAGAGCGCGCAGTTGTACCGGCGCATCGGTTTTGTGTTGCAGGAAGTGCGACTGATCCATGCCAGCCTGCGCGACAACATTGCCTTGGGCAGGCCATCGGCCAGCCAGCAGGAAATCGAAGGCGCAGCGCGCACCGCGAATATTCACGAGCGCATCCTCGCCTTGCCGCGCGGTTATGACTCAGTGATCGGCGAGGATGTGCAGCTCTCCGGCGGCGAGTTACAGCGCGTGAGTATCGCCCGCGCCGTGTTGCTCGACCCGCCGGTGCTGGTGCTTGATGAAGCGACGGCGGCAGCCGATGCCGAGAACGAGGTGAAGCTCCAGCAAGCGCTATCGCGATTCGCCCGGGGCCGCACCTTGATGGTGATCGCTCACCGGCTCGATACGGTGATGCACGCCGACCAGATCATTCTGATCGACAACGGTACGATTTGTGAGCAGGGACGTCACCACGAACTGCTCGCCCGCAAAGGCCGCTACGCCCGACTGTGGGCACTGGGCGGCTACGAACAGGCCAAGGAACAGGCGGTGCCGTCATGCTGAGAACCTTTATTCAACTGTTGGGTGACGATGCCCCGGTGCTGCGGCGCTATCTCTATATGACGCTGGTCTACGGCCTGCTCTGCGGGCTGACGATTGTCACCCTGGTGCCGATACTCACCAGCTTGCTGGGCAGTGAAACGCGCGCAGTGGGGCAATGGTTGATCGCGCTGGTGATCGGCATGGTGATTTGCTGGGCGCTACGACGCACAGTAGAGAAAGCCGGAATCCGTGTCGGCATCGCCGTTCTCCAGCGGGGCCGCCATCGGCTCGGCGACCATGTGGCGCGTTTGCCGGTGGGTTGGTTCACCGCGCAAAACACCGCGCGGCTAAACCATGTCGCGTCCCAGGGCATGATGGAAATGGCGCAGCTTCCCGCCCACGTTTTCACACCGCTGATTACCGGCGTGATCACGCCGGTAGTGATCCTGATTGCACTGTTCGCCTTGCACTGGCAGATGGGCCTGATCGCACTGGTGACGCTGCCGATCCTGCTGGGTGTCTTTGTATTGACCGCCCGCTTGGGGCAGCGTGCCGACCAGGACTTCCAGCACAACGCTGCCCACACCAGCCAGCGCATGGTCGAGTTCGCCCAAGCGCAATCGGTGCTGCGGGCGTTCAATGGCGAGGACGGTGGTACCCGGTTTCTTGAACAGGCCATCGGGCGCCAGCAGCGCTCTGCAAGACAGCTGATTCACGTCTCGGCGATGTCGGTGGTGTTCAATGCCTGGGCTGTACAAGTGAGCTTCGCCGCCTTGCTGGTGGCCGCCACGCTATGGCTGAGTCAGATGTTGGGCGCAAGCCTGGAGGCGGGATCGGTCATCGCGGTCATTGTTTCACTGCTGCTGGTCAGCCGCTTTATCGATCCTTTGTTGGAAGTGGCCGGCTATAGCGAGGTGTTGCGTGGCGCGCGAGGCCAGTTGGGAGCTGTGCGTGAGATCTTTGCGGTCAAGCCGTTGCCTGAACCGCAGACGCCACAGGCACCGGTCGATGGGGCCGTCGAACTGCGCAACGTGAGCTTTCGTTATGCCGAGGATCAGGCTGATGTATTACAGAAGGTCAGCCTGCGGATCGAGCCGGGCAGCATGACCGCTCTGGTCGGCGCTTCCGGCTCGGGCAAGACCACGCTGGTGAGGCTGATCGCGCGATTCTTCGACGTGACTCAAGGCTCTGTGATCGTCGGCGGTGTGGATGTGCGCCAGATGTCCGGCGAGCAACTGGCCGGCCAGATCAGCCAGATCTTCCAGGATGCTTACCTGTTCCAGGGCAGCATCGCCGACAACATTCGCATTGGCAAACCCGATGCCAGTGATGCCCAGGTGATGGAAGCGGCACGACAAGCCGGTGTCGTGGAAATCATCGAACGACTGCCTCAAGGCCTGGATACCCCGGTGGGCGAGGGCGGCGCCCGATTGTCCGGCGGCGAACGCCAGCGGATTTCCATCGCCCGCGCGTTGATCAAGGATGCACCGATTCTGTTGGTCGATGAGGCGACTGCTGCGCTCGACGCCGAGAACCAGGCCGCTATTGCCGAGGCACTGGCACGCTTGCGTGGTACGCGTACGCTGATCGTCATCGCGCACCAGCTCTCGACGGTGGCCATGGCCGACCAGATCCTGGTGCTCGATAATGGCCGGATCAGCGAGCAAGGTTCCCACGCGCAATTGAGTGCCAAGCCAGGGCTCTACTCGCACTTTCTCGCTCAGCGACGGGCCGCAAAGGGCTGGCGGATTGCCGGGGCGTTTGGCAGTGAGGACGATTCTTGAGTCGTGCAACCTTACTGCTCCTGTTTGTTGTGCTCTGTTGCCTTTCGCTGATGGTGGGAGTCAAGCAAGTCTCCTGGACGGAACTGTTCACCTTTTCCGAAGATGCCTGGCTGACACTGACCGCCAGCCGCCTTCCGCGTCTCGCGGCCCTGATTCTTACCGGGGTAGGGCTGGCCGTCTGCGGCGTGATCCTGCAACAGATCGTGCGTAACCGGTTCGTCGAACCCGCCACTTCCGGTGGGCTGGATGCGGCAAAGCTGGGCATTCTGATTTCACTGACGGTAGCCCCCGCCGCGGGGACTGCCGGCAGGATGCTGTTTGCCCTGGCGTTCTGTTTTGCCGCGAGCCTGATCTATATCGCGATCATCCGCCGTATCAAGTTCAAGAACACGGTGATGGTCCCGGTCATAGGCCTGATGTATGGCGGCGTGTTGAGCGCCGTCGCCGAGTTCTACGCCTACCGTCATAACATCTTGCAGAGCATGCAGGGCTGGATGCTCGGTGACTTCTCGAAAATCGTGCAGGGCAATTACGAGATCATCTATCTGATCCTGCCGATCGTCGCGCTCACCTACCTGTATGCACACCGGTTTACCGTCCTGGGGATGGGTGAGGGCATGGCCAGCAGCCTGGGCCTGAACTACGCGGCCAATGCGGCGCTAGGTCTGATGCTCGTGGCGGTCACCGTTTCCGCCACGGTCATCACGGTGGGGGCGATCCCCTTTGTCGGACTGGTGATTCCCAACCTGGTGGCGCTGCACTACGGCGAAAACCTGGAGCGGACATTGCCCATCGTCGCCTTGTGCGGCGCGTCGTTGTTATTGGCCTGCGACATCCTCGGCCGCCTGCTGATCTACCCCTTCGAAGTGCCTATCGGCCTCACCGCCGGCAGTGTGGGCGGCCTGTTATTTCTCGTGCTGCTGATCAGGAAGTACACATGAGGCGCGTGGCTACCCGTTATGGTCTCTGGCTGCTGGTTCTGGCGCTGGCGATCGGGTTCCTGTTGTTGGGGTCCGGTTTCGACTTCGACTACGTCATTCCCAAGCGACTGACCCGTTTGGCGGCGATGGGTATTGCCGGGGTGTGCATTGCCTATTCATCGGTGATTTTCCAGACCATCGCCGGTAACCGGATACTGACGCCGGCGATCATGGGGTATGAGGCGATCTACCTGTTGTTCCAGGCACTGCTGATTCTGCTGCTGGGCACCCAGAGCCTGGTGCTGCTGGGGCGGGACGGTAACGTCCTGTTGTCGGTCCTGCTGATGCTTGGCTATTCATGGCTTATTCATCGGTGGCTGTTCCGAGACGGGAGCAACAACGTGTACCTGCTGCTCCTGTTGGGATTGGTACTGAGCATGGTGATGGGGACGTTTACCCAATTCATCCAGCTGAAGATCAGCCCAGGAGAATTCTCGATTTTCCAAGGGTTCAACTACGCCTCCTTCAACAAGGCGCAACCTGGGCAAGTGATCTATTCGGGCGTACTGGTCGCGGTGGTGTGCGGCATCGCCCAACGAACCCTGCCGGTGCTCGATGTGCTTTCCCTGGGGCGTGACCAGGCCATTTCCCTGGGGGTCGATTACCCGCGCAGCGTGCGCCTTCAACTGGCACTTATTGCCATTCTGGTGGCGATCTCGACGAGCCTCGTCGGGCCGACGGCATTCATGGGCGTGTTCGTGGCGAACATCTCCTATGCGCTTGCCCGAACCGCTCGGCACCGGGTCACGTTGCCCATGAGTTGCGCCATCGCCATTGGCATTTTCATTGTCGCCCAATACCTGGTCGAGCAGATATTCAACTACAACACCTCCGTCAGCATTCTCATCAACCTGGTGTGTGGTGTGTATTTCCTTGCGCTGATGATTCGAACCCGAGGCACCCCATGATCGCCCTCAATCACGTTTACAAGGCCTATGGCAGCCGGCATGTCCTGAGTGACGTCAGCGTCCGGTTTCCACCGGGGCAGGTCACGTCGCTGATCGGCCCAAACGGGGCGGGCAAGACCACGCTGCTGATGTTGATTGCTCGCCTGCTGGCGCCGACCCGAGGCGACGTGCTGATTGGCGGGCGGAGCATTCTGGATGTGCCCGTTCGCGACTATGCCAAGCGCGTGGCCACCTTGCGCCAGTCTCCGGATTTCAACCTGCGCCTGACCGTCGAGGAACTGGTCGCCTTCGGACGCTTCCCCTACAGCCGTGGAGCGCTTACCGCCCAGGATCGCGAGGCTATCGATGAGGCCATCGAGTTCCTGTCTTTGCAGTCCCTGCGCCTCGCCTACATTGACGAGCTCAGCGGCGGACAACGGCAAATGGCGTTCCTGGCGATGACCATTGCCCAGCAAACGGATTACCTGTTGCTGGACGAGCCGCTCAACAACCTCGACATGAAGCACGGCGTACAGATCATGCGTGCCCTGCGGCGCTTGTGTGATGAGCAAGGCCGCACCGTGATCCTGGTGGTCCATGACATCAACTTCGCGGCCAACTATTCCGATCATATCGTTGCCATGAAAGGCGGGAGAATTCACCGCCACGGCCCGGTCGCGGAGGTGGTTACCGAGGCGCACCTGCGCGAACTTTTTGGTCTGGATTTCGAAATCCTGCAGAGCGAACAAGGGTTCGTCTGCAACTACTTCAACCCATCACCTTCAAGGGAACTGATATGAGCAAGGATGACGCGAAAAAAATCTGTGGCGTGCTACTGGCAATGGCCGTAGCGGCCGGGCTGCAGGGCTGTGACAAACCGGCGGCAGAGGCCGCGCCGCCAGTGAGTGCGCAGGCGCACTACGAGCCGATCAAGATCGAGCATCCTCTGGGCACAACCGTGGTGAGCAAACTGCCCGAGCGCGTAGTGGCTTTCGATATGAGCGAGCTCGATACACTCGATCAGTTGGGCGCGCCGGTGGTGGGTATCGCCAAGGACTACGTCACCAGCTTTCTCGCCAAATACCGTGACGACTCGAATGTCATGGATGTCGGATCGACTATTCAGCCCAATCTCGAGCGGTTGCATGCGCTCAAACCGGACCTGATTCTGATCTCTCCGCTCCAGGCGCAAAGCTATAAGGATCTCAGCCAGATCGCCCCGACCGTCTACGACGACGTGGACCTGACCAACAAACAAGGCAATTTCATCGGCACAGCCAAGGAGCATTTGACCCTCCTGGGACACATCCTCGGCAAAGAAGAACTGGCCCGCCAGAAAGTCGCGGAAATGGACGCCAAGGTGGAACAGACCCGCCGTGTCACCGAAGGGCGTCCAGAGAAGGCGTTGATCGTGCTGCACAACAACGGCGCCTTCACCTCCTACGGCGTGAAGTCGCGCTACGGCTTTGTCTTCGACACCCTGGGCGTGAAACCGGCCAGCACTGACATCGAAGCCGGTTTGCATGGGCAGCCGATTTCCAATGAGTTTATCCAGCAGGCCGATCCCGACATTCTCTATGTAATCGACCGAACCGCGGTGATGGAACACCGTCCGGCACTGGACATCCAGAGCCTGGATAACCCGCTGCTGCGCAAGACCAAGGCCTGGAACAACGGACGTGTGATCTTTGTCGATGCTCAGACCTGGTATCTGTGTACCGCTAGCGTGACCTGTCTCAATCGAATGGCTGACGAGGTGGTGCAGGGCTACAAGGGCTGATTCGTGACGTGTATCTGCAGCACAAAGGGCTGGTCCTGTTCAGGCACCGGCCCTTTTTTGTGGCTTTCGAATGTTGCTTCGGTCATTGGGGGGGGGCCACTGATCCAGCCCCTTGGAGTGTTCTTGGTGCGGTATATGCAAATTATTATCATTTGGATTGAGGGATTGGCGTTCTGGTACGGAAACCTAATGAATGCACTTCAATTCATCGCATCGAAAGGAATCCAGCATGTCGGAACACGGCCGCCCACACAGCGCCAATCCTGATTCATCGCAGGCTACGCAACGCGCTTTTTCGTTTACCTTGAATCGAACTTTCTCTGCCGTACACATGGCTCTGTTACTAGGGCTGACCGGGGGATCGATGGCTGTGGCTGCCGCGCCTGAGCCGTCAACACAGTCTCCGACGGGCACTGGCGAAGGTAGCCTTGTGCTGTCTGAAACGACGGTGGAGGGCACTATGGGTGCAACTGCCGACCTGCCGCCCGCCTATGCGGGAGGCCAGGTTGCCACTGGCAGTCGAGTCGGGCTGCTGGGCACCAAGGACTTTATGGAGACGCCCTTCAGCGCCATCAGCTACACCGATGAATTCGTGCGCAACCACCAGGCGAAGGACATCGGTTCGGTCATCGGCGCAACCGATCCATCGGTGAACGTTCCCTCCAAACGGGCCATCCTCGAAACCTTCTTCATTCGTGGCTTCAATACCAGCGCCAACGACATCACCTACAACGGCCTGATCGGCATGGCGCCGAACCTGCGCGGCGCGACCGAGCTGGCCGAACGCATCGAAGTGCTCAAGGGCCCGTCTGCGCTGCTGAACGGCATGCCGCCGGATGGCAGCGTCGCAGGCAGCATCAACATGGTGCCCAAGCGCGCTGGCGACGAACCGCTGACACGCCTGACGACCTCTTTTGAATCCAATGGTTTATACGGTGCGCATGCCGATGTGGGTCGGCGCTTTGGCGAGCAGAATCAGTTTGGTATCCGCTACAACGGGGCGTACCGCGACGGCGATACCGCTGTGGACGATCAGAAACAAAACATGCAGCTCAATGCGCTGGGCCTGGACTGGCGCGCCGAACGCATTCGCCTGTCGTTGGACGCCTACAAGCACCGTGAACATCTGGAGGGCGCGAACTATTTCGGGATTTTCTCGGTCAACCCCAAGGTCACCAACGTACCCCGCGCGAAGAAAGGTGATTACGCGCTGGCACCTGACTGGGCATACACCACCAACGACACCGAAACCTTTTTGCTCAGAGGCGAGGTCGATTTGAATGACTCGCTCACCGCCTTTGCGGCCTATGGGCAGAGGGACGGCGGCCGCAACGCCCTGATGACGCGCGACACGCTGGTCAACAACGCCGGTGATATCAATGTTCTGGCTTATCGCTCGGATGGGCAGGGCACCCAGAAATCGGGCGAGGTTGGCCTGAAGGGCAACTTCGACACCGGTCCCGTAGGCCACCAATGGTCGCTGGCGGCCACTCAGTACAAGTCGGAGATGAGCTTCAAGGATAAACAGATAGCCAACTACGTGACCACCAACTACTACAACCTCGACTTTGGCCAAACACCGCCGTTGGACAATTTCGGTGCGGTCACCTCTCGGACCGAAGACAAGCTGGGCAGTCTGGCTTTTCTCGATACCCTTTCGTTCCTTGATGATCGCATCCAATGGACGGTGGGTGTGCGACGTCAGTCGGTGGAGAGCACTAACCTGACTCCGGCGCGGGTCAAGACCTCTCACTACGACGAGAGCCGTGTTTCGCCGGCTACCGCGTTGCTGGTCAAGGTCACTGACGATGTATCGGTCTACGCGAACTACATCGAAGGTCTGTCCAAGGGGGGGACGGCTCCGACGACGGCAGCCAACCCGGGTGAAATCCTGAGCCCGATTCAGACAAAACAGTATGAGGTGGGCGCCAAGCTTGACCTGGGTACGTTCGCCACTACGTTGGCCGTGTTCCAGATCGAAAAACCCAGCACCTTTACCGACCCGGTCACCAATATTTTTGGCGTCAATGGAGAGCAGCGCAACCGTGGCGTGGAATGGAGCTTCTTCGGTGAGGCCCGACCAGATCTGCGTTTGATGGGCGGTGTTTCCTACACACAGGCGGTATTGACGAAGGCGCTGGTAGCGTCGAACGAAGGCAATCAGGTGACTGGAGTTCCGAAAATCATCGGCAAACTCGGGGTCGAGTACGATCTGGAGAGGGTCCCAGGACTAACCCTGACCGCAGGCACGAACTACGTAGGCAGCCGCTACGTTACGGACGACCATCGGATGGAGTTGCCGTCCTACACCGTGTTCGATGTGGGCGGTCGGTACACCACCAAGGTCATGTCCAAACCTGTGACCTTACGGGCTAACATAGAGAACCTCGCCAACCGGGCCTACTGGCTCGGCTCCTACAATGGCGGCGACGGCAGTGGCCTGTCCGGCGGCCTGGGCGCTCCACGTACCCTTCAGCTTTCAGCATCGGTTGATTTCTGACAGTCGGCCAGCCAGGAGGCGGGGGAGAGTTCTACGACTTTCTCCTGTCTTGGCGGTACGACACGGCCCGCGGGAATTCTCGCTGGATTTAACGATAAAGCCCCGATCAATCGGCAATGCTGTTCACTTAAGAAAGTCTGGAGACGTGAGAAGTATCTGTGGCGAGGGAGCTTGCTCCCGCTGGGGCGCGAAGCGGCCCTGAATCGGGCCTGCTACGCAGTCCGGCGGGAGCAAGCTCCCTCGCCACAAGTGCGGATGTGCCTGAAACATCGGTTCGCCGAGACCCCTGCATTAATGGAAGACTGGCGGCTACCGTTGGTTGAGGCTGGTGTTGATGTTCTGCATTGCTCGCAGCGACGCTTCTGGGACCCTGAATTTCCCGAAATTGACGGGGAGAACGGACTGAACTGCGTTGCAGTGTGGCCCGGGCATTTACGCGCAGGCTACACAGTGTCGCTAGGTAATGTAGCGTTAGATTCTTCATGGTCGATTTGTGACTATATGTCTTATCGGTCACAAGTTGTCAGTCCTCGATAGGATGAGTAAGCTGTTCCCATGAATCAGCCATCAATATCTTCAGCTTCCCCCAGCCCCCGTGGCCCAGCCGATCACGACATTCGAGACCAGATTGTCGCGGCGGCCAACGAACACTTCAGTCAATACGGCTACGGCAAAACCACGGTTTCCGACCTGGCCAGGGCCATCGGGTTTTCCAAGGCCTACATCTACAAATTTTTTGATTCCAAGCAGGCGATCGGTGAAGCCATCTGCGCAAATTGTCTGGCAGAAATCGTCGCGGCTGTGGAGCAGGCGATCAATATAGAAGACCTGTCGCCGACGGAGCGCTTTCGACGATTGGTCAAAACTGTGATCGCCACAGGTGTGAATCTGTTCTTTAACGACCGAAAACTCTATGACATTGCAGCATTCGCGGCGTCGGAAAGCTGGCCCAGTACGCAGGCTTATGACGCACAGATCAAACGCTTCGTGTTGCAAATTGTGCGGGAGGGGCGAGAGATCGGCGAATTTGAACGCAAGACTCCCCTGGACGAAACAGTAGAGGCGATACATCTGGCTTTGCGGCCTTTCGTCAATCCTTTACTCCTGCAGTACAACCTCGATTATGTCGAGGAGGCGCCCACGCTCACCTCCAACCTCATTTTGCGTAGCCTCATGCCTTGACCTTCGGCTAACGGTTTTACGTCATGCCTGTGTAAGCGACACATCACCAAAACGGCTTTTCACTTTGCCCTTCTTCCAGTCGTCGAAGGGCATTTCATTTATTCGCATTGTGACCGTTGACTGAATTGGTCACATGAATAAATATGGTGAGCCATTGCTTCTACTGCTTCATCTCAGTGATCCCCATAGAGTTCAAACAATGAAAAAAATAGTGCTCAAGAGCCCATTTGGCCTCGCTGTCGTGCTCGCATCTTCAAATGTGTTTGCAAGCGGTTTCGCTCTCAATGAACAAAGCGTCAGCGGGATGGGGGCCGGGTTTGCCGGGCGCTCCTCATCCGCTGAAGATGCGAGCACGGTCTTCGGTAATCCGGCGGGCATGTCTCGATTGAAAAGAGAGCAGGTCAGCGTGGGCGCGGCGACTCTATTCGCGAAGACCGACATAAGCCAAACCCGCAGTACATTCGGAGGCCAGGAAGACGGTGACATGGTGCCAACCACCACAGTGCCTATGGGTTACTACGTCAAACCCATCGATGAGCATTGGGCGTTCGGTGTAGGTTTTTATGTACCTTTCGGTCTGATGACTGACTATGGCAGCGATTTTGCCGGGCGTTACTACGCCAACAAAAGTGAGGTCACGACGCTTACGTTCCAGCCCACCATCAGCTATGCCTTTAACGACAAAGTTTCGATCGGGTTCGGTCCGACTATCAACCGCATCACCGGTGAGCTGTCCGGGATGGTGCCCAATCCACTGAGCCCAGGTCGCAATGACGGAAAACTCAAAAGCACGGGTGATGACACGGCCCTCGGTTTCAACGCCGGTATCCTGGTGCAGGCTACAGACCAAACTCGCTTGGGCATGACTTACCATTCCAAGGTCAGTTACCACTTGGACGCCAAGACCAAGGTCACCGACGGCATCTTTAGCGTGTTGGGGGTCAGCGGTCGGAGTTATGACGCTTCGCTGGATGTGGATACCCCAGAGTCAGTGGATTTCTCGGTGACTCATCAGCTCAATAATGACTGGACTCTATATTTGGGGAGTACCTGGACACGCTGGAGTCGCTTTAAAGAATTAACCATAGAGAACACGGGTTTACCCCCTTTGTTGAGCGGCTCACTGGGCACTATTACCGAAGAACAGAACTGGCATGATACGTGGGCTCACGCTATCGGCACGGCGTACAAATTGAACAGCCAATGGGTACTTCGCGCAGGCTTCTCGGTCGACCAGTCGCCCACCAACAACACCAACCGAGGACCACGTATTCCCACGGGCGACCGGAAGGTTATCAGCTTCGGTGCTGGCTGGACTCCGGCGGACAATGTCACGATCGATGTTGCTTATTCCTACCTATGGGAGGAGAGCGTGCAGATCAACGACGCCTCCGCGAACAGAGGTGCATACAGTGCCAAATTCAAGAACAGTGCGAACGGGCTCGGTACGTCCGTTAGTTACCGCTTCTAATTGAGTGCTGTTACACGATAAATGTCCTGTCGGGAGCATGCGTTGCCTCCCGACCTTTAAGAACATATCTCGGGCCTTTCCCCTGAGGTAAAAGGCCCCTTTGTCGCCCCCTCAGACTCCCATCACCTGCGCCATAAGGCTCTGATGAAACCGACGAGGCGTGGCCCAAGTCAAGACAGTAATGGCCTTGTTGCCAAAACCCGGCACCACACTCATGCGTCCGGCTTGCAGTGCACGGATTCCTGCACGCACGACGGGTTGAGGCTGCATCATCACCCTTTTCAAGACCGGCGTGATCTTTTGCTTGGCGCTTTCTGCAAATCCGGTATCCGACATTCCTGGGCAAAGTGCGGTAACGACGACGCCGTCTTTTTTCAGTTCGCGATGAAGCGCATCAGAGAAGCGTAGAACATAGGCTTTCGCGGCAGAGTAAACGGCGAAATTCTTCACGCCCTGGAAGGACAGCAAGCTGGCGACCATCAGGATGTGCCCACGTTTGCGGGCTCGCATGTCGGCCGCGAAAAGGCGTGTCAGCCCTGTCAGGCTGGCGATATCCAAATCAATCATGGTCAGAGACTCATCCAGAGATTGATCCAGGAAAGGCCCCTGCAATCCATGACCCGCATTGTTGATGAGCACATCGATCACTATATTGCGTTCGCTGAGTCGCTCATGCAGTTCGATGATCGCCGGGATCGAGGACAGGTCTACTTGTTCGACGATCACATCAACGCCGAAGCGTTCGCGCAACTGCGCCGATAGTGCTTCGAGCTTGCTCAGTCTTCTTGCTACCAGAACGAGCGATTTTCCCTGTGCTGCATATTGCCGGGCAAACTCCTCGCCAAATCCGCTTGATGCTCCGGTGATGAGCACCCAGGAATTCTCGTTCGACTTCATTTCGCTGTACTCCGGTTGGTTTCTATTGAGCAATTGGCTACTGACCGCGTCAGTCGGTGAACGAACCCGCGCTCGGATTGGGTAGTAGCTGAAAGAGGAGGGGTAGGTGCGTGCATCAAGTGCTACGTCACCTGGTTAAATCATCGTGTCGCAACAGGCTGGGCTTCAGGAGGCTGCCAGCCACCACCGAGCGCCTTGAATGCCGCGACCGCCGCCCGTGCCGATTCCGTTCGTGCTTGTGCCCGGGCATCGGAAGCCTGCAGCATCGTCTCGTCGGCGTGCAGGACGTCGATCAGGCTGGCCGTGCCTTTCTCATAGGCAATGAATGACGATTGGCGAGCCTGTGTCAGAGACGCCTCTCCCCCGGCGAGGGTGGTTGCTTGAGCTTCCCGATTCACCAGTGAGGAGAGCGCGTTCTCCACATCCTCGGTGGCGCGCAGCACAGACTGACGGTAAGCGGCCAGGGTTTCGGCTTCCTGTCCCTTGGCTTGGTCGATTTGGGCGTTTATGCGACCAAAATCGAAGAGCCTCCAGCGCAATCCCAATACGCCCGCCGACTGGCTGGCGCCGCCAGTAAAAAGGTTGCCTGCGGATACAGCCGTGGCACTGCCCAGCAATGCGCTAAGGGAGAATTTCGGGTAGTACTCGGCAATCGCCTCCCCGATGCGTGCGTTTGAGGCCGCAAGACGGCGCTCAGCCACAATGAGGTCTGGCCTGCGGCGCAGCAAATCGGCCGGCGTTCCCATCGCCTTTAATTGCGGCGCTACAGGAATGCTCCCCGCACTTGCCAGTTGTGTGCGGTGAGTGCCTGGCGGCGTGCCGAGCATGACATCCAGCGCATTCATGGCAGCATCCAGACCGGTCTGCAGGACCGGCACTGTCGCTTGGACCTGCGATAGCGCTCCCTCGGCCTGGCGAACCTGATAGTTGGCGGCGAGCCCCTTGCTGTAGAGCATTTGGACTTTCTCTAGCAGCTCCTGCTGTGTTTTGACTTGTCGGTTCGCAATGTCCAGCCGGGTCTGCAGTCCGCGGACAGTGATGTAGATATCAGCGGTCTGCGCGGCGATGGCCAATCGTGTGGCAGCGACGCCCGCCTGGGACGCCTGGTACTCGGCCAGAGCAGCCTCGCGTCCGCGGCGCAATCCGCCAAAGACATCTACCTCCCAGCTGGCATCGAGGTTGGCCTCGTAGGAACTTCCGTACCGATCATAGCCAGGCGTTGAGTTCAACACCTGGCCGAGCGGCGTCTCGATTGACTGGTAGGAGCGCGCGGCCTGTCCGCTGATGTTCCCCGAGGGCAGTAAAGCGGCATTTGCGACGCCCAGTCCGGCCCGTGCCTGCGTGACTCGCGCCGACGCCTGCGCCAGATCCAGGTTCTGCTCAAGTGCCTTGGAGACGAAGTCGGCTAACAGTGGATCACCAAAGCCTTCCCACCAGGCGACAAGACCGGCCGGCGTCGCCCCTGGCCTCTGTTCGACAGAAGACTGCCCCAGGTAATGGTCCGAAAGTGGGGCGTCCGGACGGTGATAGTCCGGACCGACCGCGCAACCTGTCATCAAGCTGGCACTCACCAAGAGAGCAACGGGACGGAGGGTAGGCATTGAGGTTCCTTCAATTGAGGATGTTTGTGACCATATTACGTTATGGTCACTTTCTGTCAATCGACACTCTTTGGGCTAAGCTCGAGGTTGGCCACCAGCTTGCGGCGATACTAGTGCTGAGATTAAGGGGCTCGGTATTTCATAATGTGTGACCATTGACATAAATGGTCACCAGACTGAGAATATGACGCCTGTCCTATTTTTTAAGTAAGGGAACCTATGCGCCGGCTTCGACCTGTCCCCATTGCCGCTTGCTTGTTGCCTCTCGTCCTGACGGCGTGTGGCGACTCATCCACCGTTGAAGATCCACGCACGCAGGCCCCTTTGGTGAGGTCTTCTGCGGTTCAGGCTTCGTCCGACGTCTCACGTTCTTTCACGGGTGTCGTGGCTGCCCGCGTCCAGGGCGATCTGGGTTTTCGGGTATCAGGCAAGGTGCTTGAACGTCTGGTTGACACTGGTCAGACCGTTAAACGTGGGCAGCCACTCATGCGCCTTGACCCAATCGACCTGGGGTTGCAGGCGCGAGCACAGCAAGAGTCAGTCATAGCCGCTCGGGCCCGAGCCAAGCAGACTGCAGATGACGAGGCGCGATATCGCGACCTGGTCGCCGCAGGTGCTGTTTCTGCATCGGCCTATGACCAGATCAAAGCCGCAGCGGATACCGCAAAAGCGCAGCTCAGCGCTGCTGAAGCGCAGGCTGACGTTGCCCGCAATGCTTCTGGTTATGCGGTGCTGTTTGCGGATTCCGACGGCGTAGTGGTGGAGACGCTCGCAGAGCCCGGACAAGTTGTCAGCCCGGGACAGCCCGTGGTTCGACTGGCGCGGGCAGGGCAACGCGAAGCCATCGTGCATCTGCCCGAGACGCTACGCCCCACAGCAGGATCCACTGCGCAGGCGACGCTTTATGGCAATACCACGGGTGCAGTTACAGCGAAGCTGAGGCTGCTTTCTGACTCGGCCGACCGTATGACGCGCACCTTCGAGGCGCGGTATGTGCTTGAGGGCGCACTGGCCAATGCACCGCTAGGTTCGACCGTCACACTTCGGATCGCTGAAAGCACCACGCAAGGGCAGGGGCTGCAAATACCGATCGCTGCCGTTTATGACCCAGGCCAAGGCACTGGCGTGTGGGTCATCGCCGGTACACCGGCGAAAGTGACTTGGCGATCTGTTCAGGTCCTGGGCTTGAGCGACGACGCAGCGCGAGTCGCAGGCGATCTCAAGGTCGGCGAGCAGATTGTAGCGTTAGGCGCGCATCTGCTGCGCGATGGTGAGGAGGTGAGGCTGGCTCAACCGGATGGCGTCAAGGTCGCAGGGAGTCATCCATGAGCGAGGGGCGCTTCAATCTCTCCGCGATCGCCGTTCGCGAGCGCTCCATCACGGTGTTTCTGATCTTCCTGATCGCCGTTGCGGGCATCCTGTCGTTCTTCCAACTGGGGCGTGCGGAAGATCCTCCGTTTACGGTCAAGCAGTTGACGGTCATTACCGCGTGGCCGGGCGCCACGGCGCAGGAGATGCAGGATCAGGTAGCAGAGCCACTTGAAAAACGCCTGCAAGAACTGAAATGGTACGACCGCACGGAAACTTACACCCGTCCTGGCCTCGCCTTCACCATGGTGTCACTACGCGATAGCACGCCGCCCTCGCAAGTGCAGGAGGAGTTCTATCAGGCGCGTAAAAAGCTCGACGATGAGGCCAGGAAGCTGCCGGTGGGTGTCATTGGGCCAATGGTCAACGACGAGTTTTCGGACGTGACATTTGCACTGTTCGCCCTGAAAGCCAAAGGCGAACCGCAGCGACTGTTGGTACGTGATGCAGAGTCGTTGCGCCAACAACTGTTGCATGTGCCGGGCGTGAAGAAGGTCAACATTATTGGTGAGCAACCCGAGCGCATCTTTGTTTCCTTTTCCCATGATCGGCTGGCCACCTTGGGCGTATCGCCTCAGGACATCTTTGCCGCGCTGAACAATCAGAACGTGCTCACGCCTGCCGGTTCGATCGAAAGCAACGGGCCACAAGTCTTCCTCCGGCTGGATGGCGCCTTCGATAAGGTGCAAAAGATTCGTGACACACCCATTGCGGTTCAGGGGCGGACGCTGAAGCTCTCGGACGTGGCGACGATCGAACGTGGTTATGAAGATCCGGCAACCTTTCTCGTGCGTAATAACGGTGAAGAGGCCTTGTTGCTGGGGATCGTGATGCGTGAGGGCTGGAACGGTCTTGACCTCGGCAAGGCGTTGGACGCGGAGACGGTCAAGATCAATGAAGGCATGCCTTTGGGCATGACGCTCTCCAAGGTCACCGATCAATCTGTAAATATCAGTTCGGCCGTCGGCGAGTTCATGGTCAAATTTTTCGTCGCGCTGCTTGTGGTGATGCTTGTCTGTTTTCTCAGCATGGGCTGGCGTGTAGGCGTTGTGGTCGCTGCGGCTGTACCGTTGACGTTGGCGGTGGTGTTTGTGGTGATGGCGGCCACTGGAAAGAACTTTGACCGTATCACCCTTGGCTCGTTGATTCTGGCGCTCGGACTGTTGGTGGACGACGCCATCATTGCTATCGAAATGATGGTGGTGAAAATGGAAGAGGGCTACGACCGCATCAAAGCTTCCGCGTATGCCTGGAGTCATACAGCCGCACCGATGCTTTCCGGTACGCTGGTGACGGCTATCGGCTTTATGCCCAACGGCTTCGCGCAGTCGACAGCCGGCGAGTACACCAGCAACATGTTCTGGATCGTGGGCATCGCCCTGATTGCCTCCTGGGTGGTTGCGGTGGCCTTTACCCCGTACCTGGGCGTGAAGATGTTGCCGAACATCAAGAAGGTGGAGGGTGGTCATGCGGCCATCTACAACACCCGAAATTACAACCACTTCCGCCAGGTGTTGACGCGTGTCATCGCTCGCAAATGGCTGGTAGTCGGTACTGTTATCGCAATGTTTGGCGTGGCGATTCTCGGCATGAGCCTGGTCAAGAAACAGTTCTTCCCTACCTCGGACCGTCCAGAGGTATTGATTGAAGTGCAAATGCCTTATGGAACCTCCATTGAACAGACCAGTGCCACTACCGCCAAGATAGAGGCCTGGCTGCAAAAGCAGGATGAGGCAAAAATCGTCACCGCTTATATCGGGCAAGGCGCGCCGCGTTTCTATCTGGCGATGGCGCCGGAACTCCCCGATCCGTCTTTCGCGAAGATTGTGGTGCTGACGGACAGCCAGGAGGAGCGCGAGGCCCTCAAGTTCCGTCTCCGCGAGGCCGCTGCCGAGGGACTTGCCCCAGAAGCGCGTGTCAGGGTGACTCAGCTTGTGTTTGGTCCGTATTCGCCGTTCCCTGTTGCCTATCGGGTGATGGGGCCTGATCCGTCGAAATTGCGCGAGATCGCGGGCCAGGTACAGGACGTGATGCAATCGAGCTCGATGATGAGAACCGTCAACACTGACTGGGGGCCACTGACGCCGACGCTGCATTTGGCTCTGGATCAGGATCGCTTGGAGGCGGTGGGGTTGACGTCAAACTCAGTCGCGCAGCAACTGCAGTTCCTGTTGGCCGGAGTGCCGATCACCGCAGTTCGTGAGGACATTCGTTCGGTGCAGGTGGTTGGTCGCGCAGCGGGTGATATCCGGCTCGATCCCGCCAAGATAGAAGGTTTTACTCTGGTAGGCACGGCGGGTCAGCGGATTCCGCTGTCTCAGGTGGGAGAGGTCGATGTTCGTATGGAGGACCCGATCCTCCGACGTCGTGATCGCACGCCGACCATTACCGTGCGCGGTGACATTGCCGAAGGCCTGCAGCCACCGGACGTCTCGAGCGTGATCATGAAAGAGCTGCAGCCGGTCATCGACAAGCTGCCTGACGGGTACCGGATCGAGCAGGCGGGTGCAATCGAGGAGTCGGGCAAAGCCGGTAAAGCGATGTTGCCGTTGTTCCCGATCATGATTGCCATGACGCTACTGATCATTATTCTGCAGGTACGTTCGATCTCGGCGATGATCATGGTGTTCCTCACCTCGCCACTGGGGTTGATTGGTGTGGTGCCGACACTGCTTATCTTCCAGCAGCCGTTTGGTATCAACGCTCTGGTAGGTCTAATCGCCCTTTCGGGCATTTTGATGCGCAATACGCTGATTCTGATTGGCCAAATCCATCACAACGCGCAAGAAGGGCTGGATCCGTTTCACGCGGTGGTCGAAGCCACGGTCCAACGTGCCCGCCCGGTACTGCTGACAGCGCTGGCGGCAATCCTGGCGTTCATTCCCCTGACACACTCCGTCTTCTGGGGGACGCTGGCCTACACGTTGATCGGAGGCACGTTCATCGGAACCATCATGACGCTGGTGTTCCTGCCAGCGATGTACTCCATCTGGTTCAAGATCCGTCCTGACAATACGGATCAACCTGAACCAGCGAAAAGGCAAGCAAGCCTAGTGGACAGGACGCCACCCCGTCCTCTCGCCACTCACCTCACCACAAAGCTTTAGCCGTACGCCATAGCTTGCTGTTTTTATTGGGTGTCGACTGAAAAATGAAGAGGGTTCAATGATTAATCTCGAAAGTCAGAAGCGAATCGTAGTCACGGGCGCCGGAATTGTCGGACCTCTGGGATGCGGAGTAGAAGAAGTCTGGAAGAGATTGCTGGCCGGACGTTCTGGCATCCGTAGCCTGCCCGACGATATTACTGAGGGTACGGGCGTTGCAGTAGGCGGCCAGGTGCCGTCTTTAGAAGATGATGCCATCGCGGGTTACGACCCGGAGCGCATTATCTCGGCCAAGGATCGCAAGAAGATGGATCGCTTCATCGAGTTTGCGCTTGTGGCCGCGCACGAAGCTCTGGAGCAGGCCGGCTGGCATCCGACGGATGTCGCAGACCAGGAGCGTACCGCTACGATCATTGCATCGGGCGTAGGTGGTTTTGGCGCGATTGCCGACGCTGTACGTACCACCGACGCGCGTGGCCCTCGCAGATTGTCGCCGTTCACTGCACCGTCATTTCTCGCCAATATGGCGGCCGGGCACGTTTCCATTCGGCATGGTTTCAAAGGGCCGCTCGGGGCGCCCATAACGGCCTGTGCTGCAGGGGTGCAGGCTATCGGCGATGCGGCCAGGCTCATCAGAAGTGGCGAGGCGGACATCGCCATATGCGGCGGTACCGAAGCAGCGATAGACCGTGTGACTCTGGGGTGTTTTGCTGCGGCCCGCGCGCTATCCACTGGTTTTGCCCAGCGTCCGCAGGAGGCATCACGTCCCTTTGATCGCGATCGTGACGGCTTCGTTATGTCTGAGGGGGCCGGGTTGCTTGTAATCGAGTCGCTGGAGCATGCCCTCTCACGTGGAGCCAAACCCTTGGCGGAACTGGTCGGCTATGGCACCAGCGCCGATGCCTATCACCTGACGGCAGGTCCGGAAGATGGCAACGGCGCACGGCGCGCCATGGAGCAAGCACTGCGGCAGGCCGCTGTCAGTCCTGCGGACGTGCAGCATATCAACGCGCACGCGACCTCCACTCCGGTTGGCGATAAAGGGGAACTGGCGGCAATTCGCTCGTTGTTCGGGAGTGACTCGGGCGTGGCGATCACTTCGACCAAGTCCGCCACCGGGCATCTTCTGGGAGCGGCCGGTGGTATTGAAGCCATCTTCACCGTGCTGGCGCTTCGTGACCAGGTCGTGCCCCCCACGTTGAATCTGGTTCATCCCGATGAGGCGGCCGTCGGGCTCGATCTGGTCGGCCTGAAGTCCCGGAAGACGTTGATAAGGCACGCGCTCTCAAATGGGTTCGGGTTTGGTGGTGTTAACGCCAGCGTCCTGTTCCGCCGCTGGGAGCCTGAATTTTGAGCCTGGCGGGGGGTTGTTACAAACTATCAGGATCCCCAAAAAACATCTGAATTCGCGACCTTAGCCAGCGCTCACCCGGATCGTTGTCCTGCGAGCCGCGCCAGGCCATGTGCAGCTCGAAGGTTCGTGTCGGCAGCGGCGGGTCTTCGGCGCGTACGCCTCCGGCGGCGGTCAGTGCATCGGCGGTGTAGTCCGGCACGGTGGCGAGAATATCGGTGCCGGCCAACAGCGTCCCCAAACCATTGAACTGCGGAACCGCGAGCACCACATGACGCTTGCGCCCGAGTTTCTCCAGTTCTTCATCGATGAAGCCGCTGAGGTCGCCGGCGAAGGACACCAGGGCATGGGGGCGAGCGCAGAAATCGTCCAGGCTCAAGGCGCCGGGGACCGAGTCGGCGCGCAGCAGTTTCGGCATGCTGCGTCGTAGGACTTTGCGCTTGGCGTTGGCCGGCAAATCCGTGGTGTAGCTGACGCCAATCGAGATTTCGCCCGATGCCAACAGGCTCGGCATCAATAGATAGTTGACACGTCGCACCACCAGCACGATACCGGGGGCCTCGGCACGCAGGCGCTTCAACAGCATCGGCAGCAGGGCGAATTCGACATCATCCGAAAGGCCGATGCGAAACACCGCGGTGCTGGTGGCCGGGTCGAATTCAGCGGCGCGACTGACGGCGGTAGAGATCGAATCCAGCGCCGGAGAGAGCAGGGCGAAGATTTCCACCGCCCGGGCCGAAGGCTCCATGCTGCGGCCGGTACGTACGAACAGCGGGTCGTCGAACAGGCTGCGCAGGCGAGATAACGCCGCACTGATGGCCGGCTGACCGAGAAACAGCTTCTCCGCCGCGCGGGTCACGCTGCGTTCATGCATGAGGGTTTCGAACACGATCAACAGGTTCAGGTCGACACGACGCAGGTCATTACGATTCATCTGGAGTCCTGGCAGAGTCAGCAAACTTGACGAGAGCGGCCATATGAGAACAATGGCCGGCATGAATCTTACGGGGAAAGGCTGTTACTCTGCACCGGGTAATTCATTTTTCCCACAATGCTGGTTCGGTTTTCTACGTTTATTGACGTATTGCCGGAGCTGCGGAATCAATGACAGGCATGTCGACTATTAATAGCCACTGATGGTCTTGGCCAGAAAGCCCGGATAGAGTTCATGGCATTAGAGGTTACTTTGACGAGGTTTGCGATGTCCCGCACGATCCGTTTTCACAAGTTTGGTCCTGCCGAGGTGCTCAAATGCGAAGAGCATGCGGCAGCTCTGCCAGCGCCGGGCGAAGTGCAGGTGCGTGTCGAAGCGATCGGCATCAGTTGGTATGACATCCTCTGGCGCCAGAACCTGGCGTCTTCCCATGCCCGGTTGCCATCGGGCCTGGGTCATGAAATGGCCGGCGTGGTCACCGCCGTCGGCGAAGGTGTCGATGATCTGGCCGTGGGTGACAAGGTCGCGAGCTTCCCGGCAGAAAGTCCCAATGACTATCCCGTCTACGGCGAGCAGATCGTGCTGCCGCGTTCGGCGCTGACGCGCTATCCGGATGTGCTCAGCCCGGTCGAAGCCGCTGTGCATTACACGCCGCTGTTGGTTGCCTACTTTGCCTACGCCGATCTGGCACGGGTCAAGCCTGGCCAGTTTGCCCTGGTCACCGATGCGAGCCATTGTGCCGGCCCGTCCTTCGTGCAACTGGGCAAGGCCTTGGGTGTGCGGGTCATTGCCGCGACCAAAACGGCCAGCGAGCGCGAGTACCTGTTATCCCTGGGTGCCGAAAAGGTGATCGTCACTGAAGAGCAGGATCTGCTCATGCAGATCAACAAGCTCACCGACAACCGCGGTGTCGACGTGGTATTCGATGGTCTTGGTGGCCCGCAGATGTCGATGCTCGGTGACGTGCTGGCACCTCGTGGCAGCCTGGTGCTGTATGGCCTGCAAGGCGGTAACCAGACGCCGTTCCCGGCCTGCGCAGCGTTCCAGAAAAACATTCAGTTCTTCGTGCACTGCATCGGTAACTTCACCGGTAAACCGGAACTGGGGATCATTCAGGACCAGGTCGCACTGCAGCGGGCCTTGCGCGATATCAACCAGTTGACGGCTGACCGTGTACTGCTGCCACTCAAGACCCGGGTCTTCCCGTTTAGCGAGTTTGTCCAGGCACACCGTTACATGGATGAATGTCCGTGTCACGAGCGAGTGGCGCTTCAAGTAGAACCTGCATGACGCTTGCGCAAGAGTCCGTGTTGACGGACTCTTGCGTCTTTGTTGGACGGGCAATCCTCCCCTGCCTCTTTGTCCTCTTCCGGTTCAGCAACTGAACTGGTTTTTGCTCATGATCTGTATCTTCTAATCATCATATAAGCCCTGATAATTGCATGATTAATTTCATCTCAAGGAATGAGTCATGGCTGGGCATCTTTTTTTAATGGGTACTGCTTTGGGTGCTATGTATTCGGACCATTGCTCGCCTGCGCTTCGCGTTGAAATGCGGCAAGTAAGCGGTTCGCTTGTTAGTTATGGAAGTATTGCCTTGTTCTGGCTTCCTTATTTCTCGTGCTCATTGTCTGTGGGACGTTGTCGGAAAAATCCTAGGCCGCCCATCCGCTCCGTCAGAGCTCATGGCCTCGGGGGTTGTGGGCGATTGGCTCGGTCGTGACTGTTATTTCTATAACAATCGTTTCAAATAGTTACCACAACCAAAGTGTTAGCATTTGAAAGCAGATACTCACGATAAGCCGTTATCAGCCAGCATCGATCGCAGGTCGTGCAAGCAAATGATTGTTTGTGCGATGCCGACTTTTTGAATATCAGGTAAATGACAATGAGCACAACTCATGATCAAGCGATGAACTATGTCTATCAGCAAGTTTTGCAGCGGTTGCTGAGTTTCTTTTCTCGTGCGGAACGTACTGCATTGCAGCTGTTGATCCAGCGTCTGGTGGTGGCTGCCGGGGGAATGGACAGAATCGGTACTTACAAGGTGCTGATGATGCACTCTGGAACGCGCGACAGTTGCTACACATTGGCATTCCTGCGTGCCGCGCAGTTGAGTATCGCGGGCAGAGCGCCAGCAACCTTCCAGTTGCGTGTCGCCACGCTACGGCTGGGCGGGACGACGCCGATGATCATGGAGAATATTCATAGCAGCTACGGTGCCCTGTTTGTCTACGACGATCCTCGGGTCGAGGTGGTGATGGCCGATAACCGCGAGGTGTTGCCCTTCAGCCATCTGACGCCGATGTCTGAGGCAGGTCGCGATTTGAATCGCACCAACCTGCTGATGCTCGGCCATTTGCGAGGGGCTGACGGGGTGTTTGAAGCGTGCGGCGACGGCTATCTGGCGACAGGCGAGTTCTACTCGCAGATGGCTCGATGGGAGGGCGGTGTCGATGCGTTGATCAGCGGTGAAACCGTGCGTCAGCAAAAGCAGTTCCTGGCCGGCCTGATGCATGAGGCAAAAAAGGCCGGTTTGCCGGTAATCACTCATCCGGCCTTCAGTTATGAGGGATTGTTTTCAACGCTCGATCAATTGGGCGGCGATTGTTATCGCAAGCTTTATGCGGGCCATGAAACGGTCGAGTGGCGGCCACGCGAGAGTTTTGAGGCGCGACGCGGCGCAGACTACATCGATATCCAGGACCTGGTGACCGGCAACATGGAGGAGCGCTGGCCATTGCTGACCGACTTTCTCGGGCTGCAACCGGATGAAATTGACGTTCACCTGCGCGAAAACGAATTCGCCAGTCCTTTGCTCTCGGCCCATTTGCGGGGCTTGCAAGCCTGCTTCGTGAATGGCCTGGCCTACGAAAGCGGATTCAGCGAGTACATACAACGGGCGTTGTTGAAGATGCGTAAACGACGTCTGCCCGAGCGGCTTTGCGAGCAGGTGCTGGAGGTCTACGGCAATCCGCAGGCAATGGCCGAGCTTCGGACCCAGGCGTCGGCCGAGGCTCAGCAGGTACTGGGGCTCAATGAAACGCAACAGCTGTGCCTGCTGTTCGCTCCCTTTGTCGACGCCGGTGCCGGGCTCGAGCACTTTTTGCGCCGCTGCCATCCCGGCATGTTGGTGGCGATGCCCGAGCTGCACAAGGCGATGCAGGGCAACGCCGCTCCAGAGCAAGTCATGCAATGGATGATCGACGTCAGCGGTCTGTCGGTCAGTCTGATCTGCAAGCTCTACGGCATGCGTTCGGTGTCCGGGATCGGGCTCGAAGCGGGTGATTCGGGTTTGAGTGCCGCAGGCACCGGAGAGCTTGAGGTGGATGACGCGCTGAGTGAACGGTCAGCGAGACGTTGAAGGAGTCTGGTTTGACCGATTCAAACACTACCTGCACTGCGATTGGCCAGCGTTCATGAAGGGGCAAAGGGAAACCGATTTTGCCTACCAGGCCGTGTACCGATACCTGACCAGCCTGATTAATGAAATGGCAACTGAAGCACCGATCAAGCTGCCTTCGCTAAGGCAGCTGGCAGACCGGTTGAACGTGTCGATTTCAACTATCCAGTACGCTTATTCGCTGCTGGAGAAAGAAGGGCGAGTGTATTCGGTGGCGAAGTCCGGCTACTACGCGTTACCGGTGTCCTTGAACACGTCGTTCAGCAGCGGCAACGACCTGCTGGAAACGGTCTATGTCAGCGCGAGGCGCCCGGGAATGCTGGTCCTGAGTATCGACGAACCCGCGCTTCTACAGTCGCTGGACAGTCCACTGTTACTGCTGGAGCGAGAACTGGTGCGCCAGTATCCGCGTCAGCCGCAGCTTCACTCGCAGCCGTGTGGCGAGCTGGAATTACGCACCGCGCTGGCGGCACGCTACACCACTTCACCGGCTCGCTGCTGGCACGCCGATGATGTTTACATCGGTGCCGACTGGCGGGGTGTGCTGGAAATACTGATCGCAGTGCTCGAACTCAAGGATGCGACCGTGCTGGTCGAATCGCCCTGCGACTGGGCCATTTTGCGCTTGTTCCAGACCGCTGGCGTGCAGGTGATCGAGTTGCCGATAGATAGCAACGGCTGCCTTGACCTTGAGTTGCTCGAGCATTTGCTCCGGACCGAGGCGGTTCGCCTGGTGGTGCTGTCGTCGGGCGTGAGCATGCCGCGCGGCAGCCTGATGCCATCGGACAACCGGCAATCCACCGCCGAACTGTTGGAACAACACGGCAGTTGGGTACTGGAAAACGACGTGTACGGCGAACTCGCTCATGAGCCGAATGAAAGTCGTTTTCGCGATGTGCTCGATCCTGATCGCCTGATCGTGTTTTCCACCTTCGAAAAGCTCATGGGACCCGAGGCACCTTACGGTTATCTGCTTTCACGGCATTTGAGCGCTCAATTGCAGCGACATTTTTTGCTGCGCTCGTTTCGCCTGTCGCCAATTCGTCAGAAGGCCATCGCGCGTTTGTACAGCAGCGGCCGAATCGACCAGCACTTGCTGGTGCTGCGCCGGCTGTTGAAAGAGCGAAAAGGCCGAATGACCCAGATGCTGCAGGACCGTCTGAGCGACTCGCTGGAGTTTGTCGAGCCGGCGGGCGGGGCGACCATCTGGGCGCGCTCGTTACGGCCGGTCGATGTGCGGCGGGTCTTCCAGCGCATGCTCAAGCAGCAGGTGGTGATTGCCCCCGGTGAACTGTTCAGCCTGCATGGGCTGCATTCGCAGTATGTCAGGCTCAGCCACACATTCAGCGGGCAGCATGACCTGGAGGCTGCATTGACGATGCTGGCAGATGCGTTGAGGCTTGAACTCATCGATTGACCGGGCGTCAATATACCCAGCTGATGTCTGGATAGATCTTGTCTGGATAGATATCGTCGCTCTCTGGTCAAACTGCCAGTAAACTGCGTCCCCATTCCTGAACCACTCTTTTTCAGAGGTTTTGCATGACACTCAGTCCTTTTGCGGGCAAACCGGCACCCGTAGAGTTGTTGGTCGACATCCCGCGACTGGTAACGGCTTATTACACCGGCCAGCCCGATGCCTCTGTTTCGACCCAGCGCGTCGCGTTTGGTACTTCAGGCCATCGTGGCAGCTCGTTCGAGCTGAGTTTCAACGAATGGCACGTTCTGGCCATCAGCCAGGCCATCTGCCTGTATCGCGAAGCCCAGGGCATCGACGGCCCGTTGTTTGTCGGCATCGACACCCACGCGCTATCGACGCCGGCCGGCGCCAGTGCGCTGGAAGTCCTCGCCGCCAATGGCGTGACCGTGATGATTGCCGAAGGCGACGAGTACACGCCGACGCCGGCCATTTCCCACGCAATTCTTTGCTACAACCGCGGCCGCACGTCGGGTCTGGCGGACGGCATCGTCATCACGCCGTCGCATAACCCACCGCAAAGCGGCGGTTACAAGTACAACCCCACCAACGGTGGCCCGGCCGATACCCACATCACCAAGTGGATCGAGGCCAAGGCCAACGAGTTGCTCGCCAACAAGCTTGCCGGTGTCAAACGCATCAGCTACGAGCAGGCACTCAAGGCCAGCACCACCCATCGTCACGATTACCTCAATACCTACGTCGCCGATCTGGTCAACGTGATCGACTTCGACGCCATCCGTGGCGCCAACCTGCGCCTGGGCGTGGACCCGTTGGGCGGAGCAGGGGTGCGCTACTGGTCGGCGATTGCCGAGCATTACCGCCTGAACCTTGAGGTGGTGAACACCCAAGTCGATCCTACGTTCCGTTTCATGTCCGTCGACTGGGACGGTCAGATTCGCATGGACCCATCGTCGAGCTATGCCATGCAAGGCCTGATCGGTCTGAAAGAGCGTTTCGACGTGGCGTTCGCCTGCGACCCGGACCACGACCGTCACGGCATCGTCACTCCGTCCGGCGGCTTGCTGGCGCCGAACAACTATCTGGCCGTGTCCATCGACTATCTGTTCCAGAACCGCCCGCAATGGCGCGCCGATGCGGCGGTGGGTAAAACCGTGGTCAGCAGTGGCTTGATCGACCGCGTTGCCAAGCGCCTGAATCGTCGCCTGTACGAAGTGCCGGTCGGTTTCAAATGGTTCGCCGATGGCCTGTTCGACGGCTCGCTGGGTTTTGGCGGCGAAGAAAGTGCCGGTGCCTCGTTCCTGCGTAAGGATGGCGGCGTCTGGAGTACTGACAAGGACGGCCTGATTCCAGCCTTGCTGGCGGCTGAAATGACTGCTCGCACAGGGCGTGATCCAAGCCAGGCTTATCGCGCACTGACCGATGAACTGGGTGAGCCGTTCTCGGTACGCGTCGACGCCAAAGCCAACCCTGAGCAAAAAGCCTTGCTCGGCAAGCTGTCACCGGACCAGGTCAAGTCGACACAGCTGGCTGGCGAAGCGATCCAGAGCATTCTCAGCAAGGCGCCGGGTAACGACCAGGCGATCGGCGGGCTGAAAGTCATGACCGAAAATGGCTGGTTCGCGGCACGTCCTTCGGGCACCGAGGACATCTACAAGATCTACGCCGAAAGCTTCATTGGCGATGATCACCTCAAGCAGTTGGTCAGCGAAGCCCAGACACTGGTGGACAGCGCCATCAGCACCAAATAATCGAGGGCCCCATCACTGCATAGGAATCTACACAACTTTGAAATACGCTGAAGGACTACCTCCGTAGCAGCTGTCGAGCCTGCGAGGCTGCGTTCGGCTGCGAAGCAGTCGTAAAATCAGCCAACACGATCCTTCAGGCGAATCGCGTACGCAGGATTTGCGAGGACTTCGTCCTCGAACGCCGCCTCGCAGGCTCGGCAGCTGCTACGAGAGCTGGGACAGCAAGATGTGTAGAAACTTATGCCCGCGATGACGGCAGTGCAGCCAATATCGATTTGCAAACAAAAAGGGGTGACCTAAATGGTCACCCCTTTTTGCATCCGACCTTCAGCGCATCAAGCCAGGTCCACCAACACGATTTCACTGTCCTCGATGGCGGTCACCCGCAGCACCTGTTCCTGCGCAACCGCTACACCGTCTCGAGCTTGTGCACGCAAGCCATTGACTTCAATGACTCCGGTGGCAGGCACCAGGTACGCCCGGCGACCGTTGTCCAGTTGATACTCGGCGGTTTCGCCAGCCTTCAGGTTTGCCGCCACCAACCTCGCATCGGCGCGGATTCGCAGGCTTTGGTCGTCGCCGGCCTTACCGCTGGCCAAGGTCACGAAACCTTCGCGATGACCTTTTGGAAACGGTTTGGCGCCCCAGGACGGTGCCAACCCGGTTTCATTCGGGATGATCCAGATCTGGAAAATCTTCGTCGCCGTCGACTCCAGGTTGTACTCGCTGTGAGCAATCCCGGTGCCGGCGCTCATGACCTGTACATCACCGGCCTCGGTGCGGCCCTTGTTACCCAGGTTGTCTTCATGGCTGATCGCACCTTCGCGAACGTAGGTGATGATTTCCATGTCCCGATGCGGGTGTTTCGGGAATCCGGTACCCGGCTCAATCACATCGTCGTTCCACACCCGCAGGTTGCCCCAGTTCATGCGCTTGGGGTCGTAGTACTCGGCGAACGAAAAATGGTGATGGGCATCCAACCAGCCATGATGGGCGCCGCCCAGGGATTTGAAGGGTCTGAGTTCAAGCATGATCGTCTCCTGAAAAGGTTCGTCATGGGGCGGAACACTTGAGCCGCAAAACGAGAACCGGTGGTTGATGGCAAACATCATCTATCAGTCAACGATCGATAAAAAGCGTAAAAACTGCCTTAATCTGATCAGTTTATTAGATATAAATCGAAGGCTAAACTCTACGTCCCAGCATTCACTTCATCGCTTAAACCAATGATGGATAAGCAATTGACTAGAACTCGCCGGCAAATGAAGACACCATAGCCTGCAACAGCCTCACACCCTGGAGTCAGCGTGCCGCGCCACAATCCCGATCTTCCTTCCGAGCTTTTGCCCCTGGCCGAGATGCCGTTGCTCAAACGCCTGGTCGCGCGTTTTTTTGGCCACGGCCTCAACCGCCTGCGCGCGCAGCATCGGGCGTCCTGGCTGCACGGCCAGGCCGACGGCTTTCGCAGCGGTCATAGCGCCGGCGTCGACTACGGCTACAAGGAAGGCAAGCTGGACGGAATAGAGGAAGGCCGTCAGGTGCTGCTGATCCGCGACAGCCGATCCACCGAGCATCCGGCGCCGCGCATTGATGAGAACCTGTTCGACGACTGGCGGCTGCCGCTGAGTGCAGAAATCAAGAAACGCATGAAGGCCGATGTCGCCCGCTTGTTACCGGAGTCGGCGCAGCCGAGCGCCGCACAGTGGAAGATGATCTTCAGCGACACTCCTTCGACTTCGGTGATCGCCGGGGCGGGCGCCGGGAAGTCGACGACCCTGGCGCTGCGCATTTTGCTGCTGACCCATTACCTGGGGTTTGAACTCGATTCGTTGACCGTGGTGACCTTCACCCGCGAATCGCGCAAGGACTTCATCAACAAGTTGATCGGGCTGTTTGCCGTGTGGGACCGAGCGCTCTCCCAGAAAGATGCCCGCGATCTGGTGCGAACTTTCCACTCACGCATTCTGCCGATGGTCCGCAGCCTGCCGGGATTCGAGCGGCTGCAGGCTTTCGAAAACCTCAGCGGCCGTTCGCTGTTCGATGAGGCAGAGGTCGACAGCAACCCGTTCGATCTGCGGATCAACGACACTCAGCGCCAACTACTCAATGCCTGTTTTCACCGGCTGTTTACTCAAAGTGAGCGTTTTCGCGAACTGATCACGCCGCTGTCCCGTCATGCCTTGCAGCTCAAGGAGCTGGAGCGCGATCACCCGGATGTGCAAAAGCGCATGGCAGTGACCGAACTGGCGGCCAAGCGCGATGAAGAACTCTGCGATGTCGTCGAAGATCTGTGGATTCACGCAGGCGCCTGGCCGATCAAGGGCATTGAGCCGAGCCGCCAGACATTCGAGATCAACGGTTCGACTTTCCATTGTCACGGTTACATCCCGACGCTCGACGCCTGGGTGGTCCTAGGCTTCGACCCTCGTGAAAACCCGCAAGTCAGCCGTCCCAACGCCAAACTGACGGTTCGCGCCGAATGGGCAGTCAAGCGCACCCTGTTTCAAGCTTTCTGCCGTAAACCTTTGATTTGGCTAGATAGCTACGAGTCTTCAAAACGCGTCTTGGCCACGCTGGCCGGGGATGCCAGCGCCGGGCCGGGGTTCGATTACAAGGTCAAGGGCGAACTGGGTTCCGCGCCGCTGCTCGACTGTTTTGTCGCCGCGGCCAGCTTTATCGAAAACCTTGGGCTGGATGTTCCGGCTGCCGTGGGACAGATGAGTTTCGCCAAGGACGATCCGGACCGTTTGTTCTTTGAAGCGCTCAGCCTGTACTGGCGAGCCCTGGAGGATCACCTGCTGGATCAGTCGCCGCCGGTGATGACCTACAACCGGATGTTCGCCTTGTTCAGCGAGCATTCGCCAGAAAACCTCAAGCTGCTGAGCGATGAGTTGCTGCGACCGATGTCGCACTTGATGATCGACGAATTTCAGGACGTTTCCCCGCAAATCGTCTCCTGGATTCGTGCAACCCTGATGGAAATCCGCAGCCGTGGTCCAGCCATGCACGTCGGGCGCGGGGCGCAGCGCTCGTCGCTGCTGTGTGTCGGCGATGACTGGCAGTCGATCTATGGCTGGCGCGGCAGTTCGCCGAAATACTTCATGGAGTTCAACAAGGAATTTCCGTCACCCGCTACCACGCGGGTAATGCTCAGCGAAAACTACCGCAGCCATCAGCACATCATCGACGCTGCCGAGCATATCGTGCGCGCCGCACCGGCGATTCCCGGCAAAAAAGCCAAGGCCAGTGGCGAGCCGGGGGAACTGCTGCCGGTTAACATCCATGATCGGGATGATTCGGCCATGGCCAAGCGTCTGACGGAACACTATCGAAACGGTGATTCAATCTTGATGCTTTATCGAAAAAGTAGCGATAAGTCATTGATTGAAGAGCATATTTACCCTGTAGTTAATGCTGATTCTAGCTTGCCGTTCGAGGCTCGACGGCTCAAGCAGCTGACCTATCACAGTGCCAAGGGGCTTCAGGCAGACGCGGTATTCCTGCTCGGCGATTGCCAGCACCTGACCAGTTCACCGTACAAGAATCAGGTCTATCGCATGGCCGGGCTGGGCAAGGACGGCGACGCGGAGCCTTATGACAGTGCACAGAAAGACGAAATTCTGCGGTTGGCTTACGTTGGCATCACCCGGGCAGTGAAGCACTGCTATTGGTACGTCGATGGCCAGGACAATCAATCGGTCAATATGCCCAAGGCATCCGACAGGATCGCGCAGGGCAAGCCTTTCTTCGCCGATCAGCGAGTTGCCAAGCAGTCAGCCTGAACAGGATGGTGCAGGCATCCGGAATGCCTTTGAACGAAAAAAGCCCACGCTGCGTGGGCTTTGATATCAAGGCTGCGACTCAAGAAGCACTTTTCAGGGCAAGCGGAGGAGCAAAGGCTTCAAGCTCATCTTCCACCGCTTCGATTATGCGTTCGACATCGGCGGCGTTCATCACGGTAGCGCAGGGAATTCCCGCAATGGCGATCATGGTCTCGCCACTGGCACGATCAAACAACCGGGCAATCATACTGTCCGGGGCATCCATGCTCGCCTCGAATCCCATGGGATGAAAATACCAGCGCATCAGCTGGCAGGCGTTTGGAAATGTAACCTTACTCAACGACACTCTATTCATGTGTTGCCCGCCTTGTTCATCGAGCGCGTCCGTTAGCCCGTGGTTAGGAGGGATGAGCCCTCACTGGCCCAACCGTTAGAATTTTAAAAATAGCACTCGTTGGTGAAAGGACCGTGAAATCTTTAAGGCCGTTTGGCGATTGAAGCGCTGTCATTGATCTGGATCATGTTTTGTAGGGCATAGGGCGGAGCGCCGCTGATGCTCGTTGCGTCAACCGGCATCGGTTTCAGCTATGACGTCTACGGCACCAAGGTGTATCCGAGCCCGGAAATGATCGGCAAGCTTTTGCCCTTGAGGCCATGCCGCTGAGCATCGACCGGATTCGTACGCGGTTGTGGAACAAGATCCGGACCGGGAGTTGAGGGGTTACATCCGGTTGAGCTTTGCGCCAGCCAGAATGTCGTCAACGTTGTAAGTTCTTGGCCTCCTATGAATGGATGAAGGGGCAAGGAATGCCTGTTTCAACGAAGGCTGGGCGATTGCGCAAGGGGCGGGTGTCGGAGGTTGGGCGGATTTATTTGCTGACTACAGTCGTCTATCAGCGCCGTGCGGTTTTTGCGGATTGGCGCTTGGGGCGGTTGGTCGTGGAGCAACTTAAGCTTGTTCAGGAAGATGGCTGGGCAGACGTCTTGACCTGGGTCGTGATGCCAGATCATTTTCATTGCCTGCTTGAACTGCGAGAAAAGACGTTGGCGCAAGTGATGTGTCGTATCAAGTCGCGCAGTAGTTTGGCGGTGAATCAGGCATTGGGGCGTACAGGGCGTTTGTGGCAGAAGGGGTATCACGATCGCGCTGTTCGCAAGGATGAAGACGTGAAAACCCTTGCACGATACGTCATTCAAAACCCGATTCGTGCCGGGTTGGTTGAGCGGGTGCATGATTATCCGTTATGGGATGCGTGCTGGCTCTAATACCGAGGCGCCTGGTTTACGACTGCTGCGCAGCCGAACGCGGCCTGCGGCCGCTGCTACAGGGTGTGTGCGCACCGCAGCTTTTGTAGCAGCTGGCGCAGCCGGCGTTCGAGTGCGAAGCGCTCGCCAATGCGGACGACTCGGTGAATCTGACGCACCGCCGGGTATGGTTTTCGATAATTCGTAAATCCGGCAGTTAATGCACTTTAACTTGAAAATATGCCGCACTTTTTGAGTGCGGCTGGATGGCGTATGGATATGTAAAACTGCGACGTAGTAATCAAATACAACTGTACTGTTATTTAATATTTAAATAGAAGATTGTCCGACAATCCTATCGAGGGATTGAACCACAAAGATTATTTCGACTCGCTGGTCATTGTTTTCGGGAGTTTTGTGGAGCAGTTCAATTTGACGCCAAAAAAGTAGTAGACGTCTGATTTCGAAATGTGTCAGCTTTCTTACGCCTTCATTGGGCGAGTGATAGGACGATCTCGCCAGAGATTGTCGCTGTCTGACAAAAACTGTTCCATTGCTAAACAAGGAAGTGTGTTTATGTCGAAAGTAAAAGTGAACGCTATTGACTCACCGGCCGCCACAAGTAGTGCGTGGTCGCAGATCGATAGTTTCAGCCATCAGTATGACCGTGGTGGCAATCTTACGGTCAATGGCAAACCCTCCTACTCGGTAGATCAAGCTGCGACGCAACTGCTGCGTGATGGTGCCTCCTGGCACGATCTCAACGGCAGCGGCAAGATCGAACTCACGTACACGTTTCTGACCGCACCGACGTCGAACTTCAGCGGTCTGGGCGTTACCGGCTTTAGCCAGTTCAGCTCTTTGCAGAAGGCTCAGGCCGTGCTCGCCATGCAATCCTGGGCAGACGTGGCCAATGTCACCTTCACTGAAGCCGCCAAGGGCGGTGACGGTCACATGACCTTCGGCAACTACAGTGGCGGCCAGGAAGGTGCAGCAGCATTCGCCTTCCTGCCGGGTACCGAGCCTGGCTATGACGGCCAATCGTGGTACCTGACCGGCAGTGGCTACAACGTCAACAAGACCCCGGGCGTGAACAACTACGGTCGTCAGACCCTGACTCACGAAATCGGCCACACCCTCGGTCTGTCTCACCCTGGCGACTACAACGCCGGCGAAGGCAACCCGACCTACAACGATGCGTCCTATGGCCAGGACACGCGCGGCTACAGCCTCATGAGTTACTGGAGTGAAAGCAACACCAACCAGAACTTCAGCAAGGGCGGCGTCGAGGCTTATTCGTCCGGTCCGTTGATGGACGATATCGCTGCGGTGCAGAAGCTCTACGGCGCCAACATGAGCACCCGTACCGGTGACACCACCTACGGCTTCAACTCCAACGCCGGCCGCGATTTCTACAGCGCGACCTCGTCGTCGGACAAAGTCGTGTTCTCGGTGTGGGACGCGGGCGGCAAGGACACCCTGGACTTCTCCGGTTTCACCCAAAACCAGAAGATCAACCTCAATGAAGCCTCGTTCTCCGACGTTGGTGGCATGGTAGGCAACGTTTCCATTGCCAAGGGTGTGACCATCGAGAACGCCATCGGCGGTTCGGGTAACGACTTGCTGATCGGTAACGGCGTGGCCAACGAGCTCAAGGGCGGTGCCGGCAACGACATCATCTACGGTGCCGGTGGCGCGGACAAACTCTGGGGTGGCAGCGGTTCCGACACCTTCGTGTTTGCAGCAAGCTCCGACTCCAAGCCGGGGGCGGCCGATCAGATCCTCGATTTCACCAGCGGTCTGGACAAAATCGACCTGAGCGCCATTACCAACGGCGCAGGCCTGCACTTCGTGAATTCGTTCACTGGTGCAGCGGGCGACGCGGTATTGAGCTCGATCTCCGGTGGTAGCAGCCTTGCCATCGACTTCTCCGGGCATGGCGTGGCTGATTTCCTGGTCACCACCATTGGCCAGGCAGCTACCACGGATATCGTGGCCTGAGTCGATGACTATGGGGGCAGCGCATCTGCGCTGCCCTTTGTCCTTGCCAGCACCGCTGCGGTAGGCGAGGCTGCATAGGCTACAACCTGGAACGAAGCACCTTATGACCCATAACGCCTTTACCTACAGGGCAATGGCGTGGCTGATCGCTACGCTGATGATGTTTTCTGGAGATGTAGTCATGGCAAGCAGCCTGAGATTAGCGGACCCGTCGGAACTGGCCGGGCAATGGCAGGTTTACCTGACGGCACAGCCGCAGAACACCTGTTCACTGGAACTTGTGCAAAATCAAACATTGGCGGGCGATATTCAATGCCTCGCCAGTTGGCTGAGTGAAACACCCGTTGGTTGGTTCCCGGAACCCGACGGTATATCGCTGACGGGTAAAGAAGGTTCAAGAATTATTCATCTTGGCCGACAGCAGGAAGGGCGCTACGAAAGTACCAAACACTCTGATCCGCAGATTGTCCTGCAACGCGCTCCAAACTAAGAGCACCAGGGTAAGTCGAGTCTTTTCCTGTAATGGAAATAACGACGCCCTCACAGTTTTTTGCTGACCGGTAAATAACCTGAACTCTATATCGTCATGACATAGAGTTCGTTCGCCTGCCAGTTGCATTATTAAAAGCATGCCCCAGCCAGCGTGGGGGAAGTTTATTGGAACCGTGTCGAACTACCGCACGGGCCATCAGCTCAGGGAAGATCAATGAGAATGGCGAAGACCACTCCCACTGCACCGCTATTGAAGGCGCTGGGCGACTATAAAAGTATTCTGATCAGCGTTGGTTGTTTCACCGCATTGATTAACGTACTGATGTTAGTGCCGTCGATTTACATGCTCCAGGTCTATGACCGGGTACTCTCGTCGCAGAATGAAACCACCCTGGCCATGCTGTCGCTGATGGTGGTGGGCTTCTTCGCGTTTATCGGCTTGCTGGAGACGGTGCGCAGCTTCATCGTGATTCGCATCGGCAGCCAACTGGAGCGACGTTTCAATCTGCGGGTCTATCAGGCCGCATTCGAGCGCAACCTGTTCAAGGGCGAGGGCAACGCGGGCCAGTCGTTGGGCGACCTGACCCACATTCGCCAGTTCGTCACGGGACCTGCGCTGTTCGCGTTCTTCGATGCACCGTGGTTTCCGGTCTACCTGTTCGTGATTTATCTGTTCAATGTCTGGCTTGGGGTGTTCGCTACCGTCGGCGCGGCGCTGTTGATTGGTCTGGCGTTCCTCAATGAGGCGATCACCAAAAAGCCCTTGGGTGAGGCCGGCGGTTACTCGCAGCGGTCCACGCAACTGGCCACCAGTCACCTGCATAACGCCGAGACCATCCAGGCGATGGGCATGCTCGGGGCGTTGCGTAAACGCTGGTTCCAGGTGCATTCACGTTTTCTCGGCTTGCAGAACCAGGCCAGCGATACCGGCGCGGTCATCAGCTCCTTCAGCAAGACTCTGCGTCTATGCCTGCAATCGCTGGTGCTGGGGTTGGGTGCCTTGTTGGTGATCAAGGGCGAGATGACCGCCGGGATGATGATCGCAGGGTCCATCCTGATGGGCCGGGTGCTGAGCCCGATCGATCAGTTGATTGCTGTCTGGAAGCAATGGAGCGGGGCGAAGCTGGCGTACCGACGGCTGGACGCTCTGCTGCAAGAGTTCCCACCCAATGAAGATGCCATGGAGTTGCCTGCTCCCAAGGGCCAAGTGACCTTCGAACAGGTCAGCGCCGGCCCGCCGGGCCAACGCACAGCAACCCTGCACATGGTCAATTTCAACCTCAGGGCTGGTGAAGTGTTGGGTGTATTGGGGGCTTCCGGCTCCGGCAAGTCGACCCTGGCCCGGGTGCTGGTGGGCGTCTGGCCAACCCTGGCCGGTACCGTGCGGCTGGACGGTGCGGACATCCATCGCTGGAACCGCGACGACCTCGGTCCCTACATCGGCTATCTGCCACAGGCCATCGAACTGTTCAGTGGCAGTGTCGCCGAAAACATCGCGCGCTTTCGCCAAGCCGACCCGCAGAAGGTGGTCGAGGCCGCGCAGCAGGCCGGTGTGCACGAGATGATCCTGCGCCTGCCGCAGGGCTACGACACTGTGTTGGGCGAGGATGGCAGCGGTTTGTCCGGCGGCCAGAAACAGCGCGTGGCCCTGGCTCGAGCGCTGTATGGCAAGCCGAGCCTGGTGGTGCTCGATGAGCCGAACTCGAACCTCGACACCGTTGGCGAGGCTGCATTGGCCAGTGCCATCGCACAGATGAAAGCCCAGGGCACCAGCGTGATTCTGGTGACCCACCGTTCCTCGGCGCTGGCCCAGGCCGACAAGTTGCTGGTGCTCAACGAAGGTCGCCTGCAAGCCTTTGGACCGAGTCAGGAAGTGCTCAAGGCGCTGTCTGGCGCACAGCAGTCTGGCGCACAACAGGAACAGCCACGGGAAAAAACCGCTGCAGCACCGGCCGGGCTCAGCATGAGCCGCCAGTATCAGGCCCCGACCAAGAGCAGTGGTGTATGAGCAAGGACAGCGGCATGACAATCGAACAAGGTTACGCACCGGAGCGCCCTGAGCGCAACGCCGGTTATTTTGCCCGCTTGGGCTGGATGCTCGCCGTGGTCGGCGCCGGCAGCTTTTTTCTCTGGGCCAGCCTGGCGCCTCTCGATCAGGGGATTCCGGTGCAGGGCACAGTGGTGGTGTCCGGCAAACGCAAGGCCGTGCAATCGATGAGTGGCGGGGTGCTCAGCCGGATTCTGGTGCGTGAAGGCGAGGCCGTGAAGCAAGGCCAGCCGTTGTTTCGCCTCGACCAGACGCAGGTCGAAGCCGATGTGCAATCCTTGCAAGCGCAGTACCGCATGGCCTGGGCCAGCCTGGCGCGTTGGCAAAGCGAGCGCGACAACCTCAAGCAGGTGAGTTTCCCCGCCGAGCTGAGCAACGACCCCGACCCACGTCTGGCGTTGGTGCTGGAAGGCCAGCGGCAACTGTTCAGCAGCCGCCGCGAAGCGTTTGATCGTGAGCAGGCCGGGCTGCGCGCCAACATCGAAGGTGCCAACGCACAACTGGCCGGGATGCGCCGGGCGCGCACCGACCTGACCGCGCAGGCCGAATCCCTGCGCCAGCAACTGACCAACCTGCAACCCTTGGCGGACAACGGCTACATCCCGCGCAACCGGCTGATGGAATTCCAGCGTCAGCTCTCGCAAGTCCAACAACAGCTGGCGCAGAACAGCGGTGAAAGCGGGCGAGTGGAGCAGGGCATTCTTGAAACGCGCTTGAAGCTGCAACAGCACAGCGAGGAATACCAGAAAGAGGTACGCAGCCAGTTGGCAGACGCGCAGCTCAAGAGCCTGACCCTGGAGCAGCAACTGACCTCGGCCGGTTTTAATCTGCAACAGAGTGAAATCGTCGCGCCAGCCGACGGCATCGCCGTCAACCTCGGTGTGCACACCGAAGGCGCGGTGATTCGCCCGGGCGAAACCTTGCTGGAAATCGTGCCCCAAGGTACGCGTCTGGAGGTCGAGGGTCACTTGCCGGTGAATCTGATCGACAAGGTCGGTAGCCACTTGCCGGTGGACATCCTGTTCACTGCCTTCAACCAGAGCAAGACACCGCGGGTGCCGGGCGAAGTCAGCCTGATTTCCGCCGACCAGATGGTCGACGAGAAAACCGGCGTGCCGTACTACGTGCTGCGCAGCAGCGTCAGCGATGTCGCCATGGAAAAACTCAACGGTCTGGTGATCAAGCCGGGCATGCCGGCCGAGATGTTCGTGCGCACCGGCGAACGCTCACTCCTCAACTATCTGTTCAAACCTCTGCTCGACCGGGCAGGCTCCGCATTGACCGAGGAATAAGGATGTTCCGTCGTATGAGCAAGCATTCCATTCTCGGGACCGCTATCGCATTGCTGGTCTGCACCAACGTTTACGCCATGGGGCCCTTTGAAGTTTACGAACAGGCGCTGCGCAATGATCCGATATTCCTCGGCGCCATCAAGGAACGCGACGCCGGCCTGGAAAACCGTACGATCGGTCGCGCTGGCCTGCTGCCAAAACTCTCGTACAACTACAACAAGGGGCGCAACAATTCCAAGGCCACGTCCCTGGACGAACGCCGTCGCAACCAGACCGAAGACCGCAACTACAACAGCTACGGCTCGACGTTCACCCTGCAACAGCCGCTGTTCGACTACGAGGCCTACGCGGCGTATCGCAAGGGCGTGGCGCAATCGCTGTTTGCCGATGAAAACTTTCGCGGCAAGAGCCAGGAACTGCTGGTTCGGGTGCTGACCTATTACACCCAGGCGTTGTTTGCCCAGGATCAGATCGATATCGCGCAAGCGAAGAAAAAAGCCTTCGAGCAACAGTTCCAGCAGAACGAACAGATGTTCCGTCAGGGCGAGGGCACCCGCACCGATATTCTCGAAGCGGAATCGCGTTACGAACTGGCGACCGCCGAAGAAATCGAGGCCCGCGACGAGCAAGACGCTGCCTTGCGTGAGCTGGGCGCACTGATCGGTACGCGGGATATCGATATCAAGGACCTCGAGCCGTTGAGCGAGTCCTTTGAGTCGTTCTCCTTGCAACCGGCCAATTTCGACAGCTGGCATGAGCTCGCGCTGAGCAACAACCCGAACCTCGCTTCCCAGCGTCAGGCGGTGGAAGTGGCGCGTTACGAGGTCGAGCGCAATCGCGCCGGTCACTTGCCCAGGGTCAACGCCTACGCGACGGCACGCAAGAACGAGTCGGAAAGCGGCAACACCTACAACCAGCGTTACGACACCAACACCATCGGTATCGAGATCAGCGTGCCGTTGTATGCCGGCGGCGGGGTGTCGGCATCGACGCGTCAGGCCAGTCGCTCGATGGAGCAGGCCGAATACGACCTGGACTCGAAAACCCGCGAAACCCTGATCGAGCTGCGTCGCCAGTTCAGCGCCTGTCTGTCGGGAGTCAGCAAGCTGCGCGCCTATCAAAAGGCCCTGACCTCGGCCGAAGCGCTGGTGGTTTCGACCAGACAAAGCATCCTCGGTGGCGAGCGAGTCAACCTTGATGCACTGAACGCCGAACAGCAGCTCTACACCACACGCCGCGACCTGGCCCAGGCCCGTTATGACTATTTAATGGCCTGGACCAAGTTGCATTACTACGCCGGCAACTTGCGTGAAGAGGACCTGGCCAAGGTCGATGAAGCCTTCGGCCCGCGTAAGACCACCCGATAAACGCCACACCGCTGCACCGCCCCGGGATAGGGGACTACAAGTCTAATAACGCCAGGAAAGCGAGTATTTATGAACACGGACGTACGTCGTAATCGTGCCCAGCCGATCACCACTGGCTCATTGCTGTTGCTCGTCGCCGCGCTGCCTGCTGCAGTTCAGGCGGCTTATCTTGATCCGGGGCAAGTGGGGGATCCCGCCAGTTGGCGCACCGCTGAGTACCAGAGTGACTGGGGCCTGGATCGCCTCAAGGCGAATGAAGCCTACGCCTCAGGATTCACCGGCAAAGGGGTGAAGATCGGTGCGCTGGACTCAGGTTTTGACCCGAACCACCCCGAAGCCGCACGTTTTCACGCGGTCACGGCCACCGGCAACTACGTCAACGGCGCACTGTTCAGCGTCAGCGGCATTCACAACGCCAACAACGACTCCCACGGTACCCATGTCACCGGCACCATGGGCGCCGCGCGCGACGGTGTCGGCATGCAAGGTGTGGCGTTCAACGCGGATGTGTACGTCGCCAACACCAATCAGAACGACAGCTTCCTGTTTGGCCCCGGCCCCGATCCGAAGTATTTCAAGGCGGCCTATGACGCCTTGGCCGATGCCGGCGTACGGGTCATCAACAACAGCTGGGGCAGCCAGCCCAAGGATGTCGACTACAAGACGATCGACAGCCTGCACGCCGCCTATGCCCAGCACTGGAACCAGAACACCTGGATCGATGCGGCCGCTGATGTCTCGCGGCGTGGCGTGATCAACGTGTTCAGCGCCGGCAACAGCGGGTACGCCAACGCCAGCGTGCGTGCGAGCCTGCCGTATTTTGAGCCGGACCTGGAGGGTCACTGGCTGGCGGTGTCGGGGCTGGATAAAAACAACCAGCAAAAATACAACCAGTGCGGGATTGCCAAGTACTGGTGCATCAGCACGCCGGGGGCGCAGATCTACAGCACCATCGTCGGTGGCGGTTATGCCAGTTACAACGGCACGTCGATGGCGGCGCCCCATGCAACCGGTGCCTTGGCACTGGTGATGGAACGCTACCCGTACATGAACAACCAGCAAGCCTTGCAAGTGTTGCTGACCACCGCGACCCAGCTTGACGGTTCGATCACCGACGCGCCGACCACTCGGGTCGGTTGGGGCGTGCCCGACCTTGCGCGGGCGATGAGAGGGCCGGGGCAATTGCTCGGTCCATTCGACGCCAATCTTGCCGCCGGTCAGCGTGATGTGTGGAGCAACGATATCTCGGACAAGGCGCTGATCCAGCGTCAGAGCGAAGACGCCGCCGAGCACAGCGCCTGGCAACAGACCTTGAAAGACAAAGGTTGGGAAAACGGCATCGCTGCCAACGCCAGTCAGCAGGACCAGACCGATTACGCGGTGGGCACGGCGCGCGATGCCGCTGCCGCGACACGACTGTATGAAGGCAGCCTGATCAAATCCGGCGCGGGTCAGTTGATACTGGCCGGGAACAACAGCTATCGCGGTACGACCACGGTCAATGGCGGCCTGTTGACGGTCAATGGGTCGTTGAGCTCGGCGGTGACGGTCAATGACAGCGGCACACTGGGCGGTTCCGGGCGGGTCGGTGGTTTGATCGCCAACCGCGGCGCAACCGTCGCGCCGGGTAATTCGATTGGCACCTTGCAGGTCAACGGTAATGTGACACTAGCCCCCGGTTCGACCTATGCGGTGGAGCTGTCGCCGACCAACAGCGACCGGATTGTCGCCAGCGGCACGGCGACCGTTTCGGGCGCGACTGTCAGCCTTGCGCTGGAAAACAGCCCGACACTGTTGAGTGCCAGCCAGGTCGAAAGCCTGCTGGGTCACCAGTACAACATCCTGCAAGCGGCGGGCGGCATTCAGGGACAATTCGGTGCGGTGGTGCCGAACTACCTGTTCATCGGCGGCAGTCTCGACTACTCGGCGACGGGCGTGCAGCTGGCGATTCAACGCAACGGCACTTCGTTCGCCAGTGTCGGGCAAACCCCGAATCAACGTTCCGTGGCTGCTGCCGTCGAGCAATTGGGCACGGGCAATCCGGTTTACGAAAGCCTCTTGCTCTCGCCGTCGGCAACGTCTGCGCAACAGGCGTTCCAGCAGTTGTCCGGGGAAATCTATCCGGCGCTCGACACCTTGCTGATCAACGACAGCCGTTACCTGCGTGATGCGGTGACGGAGCGTTTGCAGGCAGATCCGGCAACGGGCGGTAGCGGTTGGGTCAAGGCGCTGGGCGCCTGGGGCAAGACCGATACGCGCAATGACACGGCGGGCTCGACCACCTCGATTGGCGGCTTGCTGGCCGGGGTCGACGGCTTGCTCGACGAAGACGCTCGTCTGGGATTCGTCACGGGCTACAGCGACAGCTCGTTGAACCTGGACAGCGGCACCCACTCGCGGGCGCAGGTCGACAGCTATCACTTGGGCGCTTACGCCGGACGCGAACTGGGCGCGTGGCGTCTGAGTCTCGGCGGGTCTTATAGCTGGCACCGGGCAGACATCAAGCGTGACCTGCACTACGGCGAGGTCAGCGCCAAGCAGAAAGCCAAGGTCGACGCCAACACCACGCAAGTGTTTACCGAAGCCGCCTACCGGATGGACCGGCAGCCCGTGGCGCTGGAGCCGTTCGCCAACCTCGCTTATGTGCATCTGGACACTGACGGTTTCACCGAAAAAGGCGATGCCGCAGCGCTGAAAAGTGGCCGCGACACGCGTGATGCCGTGCTCGGCACGTTGGGTGTGCGAGCGCTGAAAACCATCAACCTTTCCAGTCAGCAACAGCTCGACCTGGCCGGCACCCTCGGCTGGCAACACAACCTGAGCGCTACCCAATCGGAAGACCATCTGGCGTTTGCCAGTGGCGGCCCGACATTCGCCGTCGAAAGCGCACCACTGGCCCGCAACACGGCGCTGATCGGGGTTCAGGCAGGGCTGGCATTGGCCAAGGACGTCCGTTTGAACCTCGATTACAACGGCCGCCTGGCCAGCGGCGAAAACAGCCACGGAGTAGGGCTGAGCCTGAATTGGCAGTTCTAAAGAACACCACAGCTTTTGTAGCAGCTGGCGCAGGCCGCGTTCGAGTGCGAAGCGCTCGCCAATGCAGACGGCTCGGTGAGCCTGATGCACCGCGGGGCATGGATTTACGACTGCTGCGCCCGAGCGCGGACCGAGCCGAACGCGGCCTGCGGCCGCTGCTACAGGGTTGTGTGTGCAACGTGGCTTTTGTAGCAGCTGGCGCAGCCGGCGTTCGAGTGCGAAGCGCTCGCCAATGCGGACGGCTCGGTGAGCCTGATGCACCGCGGGGCATGGTTTTACGACTGCTGCGCAGCCGAACGCGGCCTGCGGCCGCTGCTACAGGAGGGGCGCGCACCGTGGTTTTTGTAGCAGCTGGCGCAGCCGGCGTTCGAGTGCGAAGCGCTCGCAAATGCAGACGGCTCGGTGAGCCTGATGCACCGCGCGGTATGGATTTACGACTGCTGCGCCCGAGCGCGGACCGAGCCGAACGCGGCCTGCGGCCGCTGCTACAGGGGAATGCGGAATACAACAAGACGCGTGCAGATAAACACGAAGGGATTCAAGCAAGTCAACTAAGGAAGGTCGCTGGATGGAAGGTAAATCTCGCAACAACACGCCTGTGCAAATAGGCATCAGCCGCAAGGCAAAAGCCCTCAATGGGGCTTTTATCGCTTATCTGGCGGCAATCGGTGTCGCCCAGGCCGCGCCCTATGTGGAAACCGGCAAGCTCGGCGATCCGAACAGCTGGCGCAGTCCCGAATTCAATGCCGAGTGGGGGCTGGGCGCGATCAACGCCCAGGATGCCTATGCAGCCGGGTACACCGGCAAAGGCGTCAAACTGGGCATCTTCGATCAACCGGTCTACGCCAAGCACCCGGAGTTTTCCGGCGTGGACAAGGTAGTGACGCTAGTCACCAGCGGTATCCGCGAATACACCGACCCCTACATTCCGGTCAAAGCCGGAGATGCCTTTCGGTATGACGGCACACCGACGGTAGGTTCCGACGGCAAGCTGGGGTCTCATGGCACCCATGTTGGCGGGATTGCCGCCGGCAGCCGCGATGGCAGCCCGATGCACGGCGTGGCGTTCAACGCGCAAATCATCAGCGCCGACAACGGCGACCCGGGACCTGAAGACGGGATCATTCTCGGCAACGACGGCGCGGTCTACAAAGCCGGCTGGGATGCTCTGCGAGAAAGCGGCGCACGGATCATCAACAACAGCTGGGGCATCGGCATCACCGATCGCTTCAAAAAGGGTGGCAAGGACCCGGCATTCCCGCATTTCACCGTGCAGGACGGCCAGGCGCAGTTCGATCAGATCCAGCCGCTGCTCAACACCAAACAGGGCGGTGCGTACCGCGGCGCCATCGACGCGGCGCGCAGCGGTATCGTGACCATCTTCGCCGCGGGTAACGACTACAACCTCAACAACCCGGACGCGATCGCCGGCCTGGGCTACTTCGTACCGGACATTGCCGCAAACTGGGTCACCGTCGCGGCGCTGCAAATGAACCCGGACACCACCAGCGCCAATCCCTACATCATCAGCACCTTCTCGTCGCGTTGCGGTTATACCGCAGGCTTTTGTGTGTCGGCACCGGGTACCAAGATCTACAGCGCAGTGATCGGCGGCACCAACGCCGATGACCTGACCGTGGGCTATGCCAACAAGAACGGCACCTCGATGGCCGCGCCACACGTTGCGGGCGCCACTGCGGTGCTGATGGAGCGCTTCCCGTACATGACCGGCGCGCAGGTCGCCACGGTGCTGAAAACCACCGCCACCGACATGGGCGCACCGGGCATCGATTCGTTATACGGCTGGGGCATGATCAACCTGCGCAAGGGTATCGATGGCCCCGGCATGTTTGTCGCCGATGCCGATATTCCGCAGGAATTCCGCGTGGCCGGGTCCTACGGCTCCGGCCAGTTTGTCGCCGACCTGCCGGGCATCGGTGCGGTCATCGATGCCGGCAAACCTACGCAGCGGATCTGTAACGACATCAGTTGCGGGTTCGACGTCTGGCGCAACGATATTTCCGGCCACGGCGGCTTGACCAAGCAGGGTATCGGCACGCTGGTGATGACGGGTAGCAACACGTATTCCGGGCCAACCCTGGTGAATCAGGGGCGATTGGCCGTCAACGGTTCGTTGCTGTCGGTGGTCACGGTCAACGACAGCGGCATCCTCGGTGGCTCCGGGCAGGTCGGCACATTGACCGCTAAAAGCGGTGGCACCGTCGCACCGGGCAACTCGATCGGCACCTTGCATGTGGCCGGCAACGTGACCTTCGAGCCCGGTTCGACCTATGCCGTCGAGCTGTCTCCCACCAACAGCGACAGCATCGTTGCCAGCGGCACCGCCACGATCCAGGGCGCGACCGTGAGCCTGTCGCGGGAAAACAGTCCTACGCTGCTGAGCCCCAGCGACGTGAAAAGCCTGATCGGTCATCAGTACAACATCCTGCAAGCGGTCGGTGGTATCCAGGGCCAGTTCGGCGCGGTGTTGCCGAACTACGCGTTTATCGGTGGCAGCCTCGATTACTCGGCGACCGGCGTGCAATTGGCGATCGAGCGCAACGGCAACTCCTTCGCCAGCGTCGGGCAAACCCCGAATCAACGCTCCGTGGCTGCTGTCGCCGAGCAACTGGGCGCGGGCAACGCCGTGTATGAAAGCCTGCTGCTGTCGCCGAACGCGGCAAGCGCGCAGCAAGCCTTCCAGCAATTGTCCGGGGAAATTCATCCGGCGATCGGCACCTTGCTGGTCAATGACTCGCGCTATGTGCGTGATGCCGTTAGTGAGCGCCTGCGCGATGGCGGTCTCTATGACGCCGCGACGCCGAACAGCACCGAGAACAACGCCTGGGTCAAAGTGCTGGGTGCCTGGGGCAAGACCGACAGCGGCCACGACAACGCCAACTACACCAGCTCCATCAGCGGTCTGCTGGCCGGGGCCGACGGTTTGATTGCCGACCACACACGCCTGGGTTTCGTCATCGGTTACAGCAACAGTTCGCTGAACATGGGCGATGACACCCATTCTTCGGCAACGGTCGACAGCTACCACCTGGGTCTGTACGCCGGGCATGAAATGGATGCGCTGCGTCTGAGCGTCGGCGGTGCGTACAGCTGGCACCGTATCGATGCCAAACGCGACCTGCAGTTCGGCGACATCAGTGCCAAGCAGAAATCCAAGCGCGATGCGCACACCACACAAGTGTTCACTGAGGCGGCTTATCGCCTGGATCTGCAACCGTTGGCACTGGAGCCGTTTGCCAATCTGGCCTACGTGCACCTGGACAGTGACAGTTTCACCGAGAAGGGCGGTGCGGCGGCGCTCAACGGCGGCGACGACAACCGCGACGCGGTGCTTTCCACACTGGGCCTGCGGGCGAGCAAACGCCTGGCGCTCACCGAGCATCAACAACTCGACCTGTCCGGGACCCTGGGCTGGCAGCACAACCTGAGCAATACCCACGCCGAGGAAAACTTCGCGTTTGCATCCGGCAGCACGCCGTTTGCCGTGCAGAGCGTGTCCATGGACCGCAACGCGGCGGTGGTCGGCGTTCGCGCAGGGCTGGCGTTGGCACGCGATGTCTCGCTGAACCTGGATTACAACGGACTGCTGGGCTCGCGGGACAAGACCCACGGCGTCGGGCTGACCCTCGACTGGCAATTCTGATTTGAAAAACCGCAATACGTACCAGCAATGAAGAGGCAAGAAAATGGGTGTTTTTGATTACAGGAAGTTCGGCAGCGAGGCCAGCAAGGCCTTGTACAGCGATGCGATTGCATTGACGCTGTACGCCTACACGCCGACCGGCAAGCCATTGGCTACCGGCTGGACGCCGGTCACCGCCGGGCAATTGGGCTATCAAGGCAAGGTCGGTGCCCAGGGCACCTTCTTTGGCGAGCAGGACGGCTTCACCAGCGCCGAAGCCGAGGTGCTGGCCAAGTACGATGCGGCGGGCAAGCTGATCTCCCTCGCCATCGCGTTCCGCGGGACCGGTGGCCTGGGTTACAGCGACACTTACGGTGACATGAAGAACAATCTGCTGGCCGCTGTCGGCCCGACGGATTATGCGAAGAACTACGCCAAAAGCGCCTTCGATAACTTGCTCAAGGACGTCGCCGCGTTCGCCAGCGCCAAGGGTCTGAATGCCAAGGACGTGCTGATCACCGGCCACAGCCTCGGTGGCCTGGGCGCCAACAGCGTGGCCGAATTGAGTGCCGACCACTGGGGCGGTTACTTCAAGGACGCCAACTACATGACCTTCGCCTCGCCGACGCAAAGCTCGGCGGGCACCCATGTGTTGAACATCGGTTACGAAAACGACCCGGTGTTTCGTGTGCTCGACGGCACCACCTTCACCAGTTCATCGCTGTACAAGCACGACAAGGTTCAGGACTCGGCGACCAACAACATCGTCAATGTCAACGACCACTACGTCTCCACCCAGATGACCCCGTTCAGCATTGCCAACCCACAACACTGGGCGGCCCATAGCTCCCTCGGTTATGCCGATGGCCTGAACCGGGTGATCGGTTCGAGCTTCTACGACCTCACCAGCAAGGACTCGACGATCCTCGTCTCGACCTTGTCGGAGTCGTTGCGCGCCAGCACCTGGATCGAAGACCTGGGCCGCAGTGGTGAAACGCACACCGGCAGCACCTTCATCATCGGCACCGACAGCAACGATTTGCTGCGCGGCGGCACAGGCAACGACTTCCTTGAAGGCCGCGACGGCAATGACACCTTCAGGGACGCGGGTGGCTACAACATCCTGCTCGGCGGCAAAGGGCAGAACGTTTTCGACCTGCAACAGCCACTGAAGAACTTCACCTTTGCCAACGACGGTGACGGCACGCTGTATGTGCGCGACAGCTACGGCGGCATCAGCATGACCCGCGACATTGGCGCGCTGGTCAGCAAGGAATCGGGGGCCATGTGGGGACTGCTCAACAAGGACGTAACCTACAACGTCAGCGCCAAAGGCTTGTTGGCTGGCACCGAGCTGACCCACTACAACCACTCGCTCAATGGCGATGCCTACGGCAATTCGCTGGTGGCGACCGCCGACGGTGACTGGCTGTTCGGGTTGTCGGGCAACGATGTGCTGCGCAGCGACAAGAGTCAGGTGACGTTCGTCGGCGGCGAGGGCAATGACGTCATGTTTGCCTCCGGCGGCCACAACACCTTCCTGTTCAGCGGCGCGTTCGGCTTCGACGCCATCAATGGTTACCAGGGCAGCGACAAGCTGGTGTTCATGGGCGTTCAGGGCGCGGGGCAGGGCTATGACTACAGCCAGCACGTTTCGCAATCGGGTAATGACACGCTGCTCAAGGTCGGCGACTACGCGGTGACGCTGGTGGGTGTCGGCCTGAATAACCTGTCGGGTGCGGAGATCATATTTGCTTAAACCACAGAAGCACTAAATGGAACGCCCTGCGCTGCAGGGCGTTCCAGCTGCGTGAGCTTTCTCTAACAATTTCAACAAAAGAGAGGCAATACCATGGGTGTCTATGACTACAAAAACCACAACTCAGTCGAATCCAAAGCGCTGTTTTCCGATGCGCTGGCGATCACGCTGTATTCCTATCACAACCTCGACAACGGCTTTGCCACGGGCTATCAGCACAATGGTTTCGGCCTCGGGCTACCGGCGACGCTGGTCACTGCGCTAATCGGCGGCACCGACTCGCAAGGGGTGATTCCCGGTGTTCCCTGGAACCCTGATTCGGAAAAAGCCGCGCTGGACGCTGTGCAAAAGGCCGGCTGGACCCCGATCACTGCCAGCCAGTTAGGCTATGGCGGCAAGGTCGATGTGCGGGGAACCTTCTTCGGCGAGAAAGCCGGTTACACCAGCGCTCAGGTCGAGATCCTTGGCAAGTACGACGCTCAAGGGCATCTCACGGAAATCGGCATCGCGTTTCGCGGCACCAGCGGCCCGCGTGAGATACAGATCAGCGACTCCATTGGCGATGTGATCAACGACCTGATGGCGGCGCTGGGCCCCAAGGATTACGCCAAGAACTACGTCGGCGAAGCCTTTGGTTCATTGCTCAAGAATGTCGCCGCATTTGCCACCGCCAATGGCCTGAGCGGCAAGGACGTACTGGTCAGCGGCCACAGCCTCGGCGGGCTGGCGGTCAATAGCCTGGCGGACCTGAGCGGCGATCACTGGAACGGCTTCTACAAGGATTCCAACTACATCGCCTACGCGTCACCGACCCAAAGCAGCACCGACAAGGTGCTCAACATCGGTTACGAAAACGACCCGGTATTCCGTGCGCTGGACGGTTCAACGTTCAACCTGGCATCGGTCGGCGTACACGATGCGCATCAGGATTCAGCCACCAACAACATCGTCAGCTTCAACGACCATTACGCCTCGGCGGCATGGAACGTACTGCCGTTTTCGATCCTCAACGTCCCGACCTGGATTTCCCATCTGCCCACCGGTTACGGCGATGGCATGACCCGGGTGCTGGAGTCGAAGTTCTACGACCTGACCAGCAAGGACTCGACGATCATCGTCGCCAACCTGTCGGACCCGGCGCGCAGCAACACCTGGGTTCAGGACCTCAACCGCAACGCCGAGCCGCACAAGGGCAGCACCTTTATTATCGGCAGTAACGGCGACGACCTGATCCAGGGCGGCAAAGGCAATGACTACCTGGAGGGCGGCGATGGCAACGACACCTTCAGGGATGCCGGTGGCTACAACATCCTGTTGGGCGGCAAGGGCAGCAACACGCTGGACTTGCAGCAGTCGGTGAAAAACTTCGATTTTGCCAGCGATGGCGCCGGCACCTTGTACGTGCGCGATGCGAACGGCGGGATCAGCATCACCCGCGATATCGGCAGCATCATCAGTAAAGAACCGGGCTTTCTCTGGGGTTTGCTCAAGGATGACGTGACCCATAGCATCACCGACAAAGGCTTGCAGGTCGGCAATAACCTGACCCAGTACGCGTCATCGGTGAAGGGCGACGCCGGAGACAATGTCCTCACGGCGCATGCAGCTGGCGACTGGCTGTTTGGCCTGGACGGCAATGATCATCTGATCGGCGGTAAGGGCAATGACGTGTTTGTCGGCGGTGCCGGTAATGACCTGATGGAGTCGGGCGGGGGGAGCAACACGTTCCTGTTCAGCGGCGACTTCGGCAACGACCGAATCGTGGGCTACCAGAGCAGCGACAAGCTGGTCTTCCTCGGCGTCGAAGGCGTGGGGCAAAACTACGACGTACGCGACCACGCCAAAGCGGTAGGCGCGGATACCGTGTTGAGCTTCGGCAATGACTCGGTGACGCTGGTCGGGGTCGGGCTCGATCACCTGGCCAGTTCAGGCGTGGTGATCGCCTGACGTTAAAAACCCCGGCGCGAACCTCGGTTCGCGTCGCAATGCTGTTCACTTAAGCCGATGTTTCAGGCTCATCCGCAGTTGTGGCGAGGGAGCTTGCTCCCGCTGGGGCGCGAAGCGGCCCTGAATTGGGCCTGCTACGCAGTCCAGCGGGAGCAAGCTCCCTCGCCACAGATACTTCTCAGCTATCGATGCGCTTGCCCTGGAATCTCGCCCGGTAACGCCCCGGACTCTCACCGGTCCATTTCTTGAACGCCCGATGGAACGCGCTGGGCTCCTGAAACCCGATCTGCTCGGCAATCGCGGTGATGCTCGATTGGCTCTGGCGCAGCTGTTCAAAGGCAACACCGCGGCGTACTTCGTCCTTGATCTCCTGAAATGAACAGCCTTCACGCTCCAGTTTTCGGCGAACGGTGCTGGGGCTCAAATGCTGTTCGAGCGCAAACGTCTCCAGGGTCGGCCATTGGCTGTAATGGCTGTTGCGCAAACGCTGATGAACCTGCGAGGCCAGGCCATGCTGGTTACGGAAACGAATCACCAGCCACTGCGGCGCACTGCGCAAAAATGCCTTGAGCGAAGCCAGGTCCTGAACCACCGGCAATTGCAGATAACGGCTGTCGAACTCGATCTCGGTGCGCTCGGCGCCGAAGGTCAAATTCGCGCCCCAGAGCATTGAATCATCATTGAGCGACAACCGCTCATGACGAAAGTCCGCACGATCGATGGGAATGCGCCGCCCGCCCAGCCAGCACAGCAGGCTGATCATCAACACCAGAAACGTCTCTTCACCGAAATGCGCGACGTCGCTGTTTTGCGCCTGAGTCTGCAAGCTGATGACTGCACGCTTGCCACGCACCGTTAACGTGCCGCGAAAATCCCGCAGGAACAGGCCGAAATTGGCCAGGCACTGACGCATGGCTTTTTCCAGCGTCGGTTCCTGGATCAGTGCCCGACAGATCAAGGCGAAACTGCCCGGCGGCATGCCGTGGGAGTCCAACTGAAAGAACTCGTCGTTCAGCTCACGAATCTGCACCAGCCATAACGCTGCAAAAGCAGTGGCCGGCACCCGTGCCGTAGGCTGATCCATCAGTGCCGGATCGATTCCCACCTGCTCGAGTACCGACCGCAGACGCTGCGGATTTTCACGCAGGGCATGGATCATTGGATACATGAAATAGACCGCCACCGAATCCGTATCCCGCATGTGATCGTCTCTCTCCTCAGCATCTGAAAGTGGCAAAAAACGCCATCACCGTTGAACAGTTCCGGCATAGGCCAGCGGCGTTGCTGATTCTAGACTCGTACCCAACAAAAAAGACCTCTTTCAGGAAACCCACATGAACCCTTCCGATATTTTTGTTGTGAGCGCGGTCCGTTCTGCCATCGGCAGTTTTGGCGGTTCACTCAAGGATGTGCCGCCTATCCAGTTGGCAACCGACGTATGCCGCGCAGCCATTGAACGTTCAGGCCTGGCGCCCGAGCACATCGGCCACGCGGTGATGGGCCATGTGATCCCGACAGAGGCGCGCGACGCCTACATTTCACGGGCCGTGGCGATGAATGCCGGCCTGCCGAAAGAGACCCCGGCCTTCAACGTCAACCGCCTCTGCGGTTCGGGTCTGCAGGCGATTGTCAGTGCCGCGCAAAGTCTGATGCTCGGGGATGCCGGGGCAGCGCTGGCCGGTGGCGTCGAATCCATGAGCCGTGGTGCCTACTTGTTGCCACAGGCGCGCTGGGGTGCACGAATGGGCGACATTCAGGGCATCGACTACATGCTCGGTGTGCTGCAAGACCCGTTCGCCGGCTTCCACATGGGCATCACCGCAGAAAACATCGCCGAGCACTACGGCATCTCCCGTCAGACCCAGGATCAACTGGCGCTGCTCAGCCAGCAGCGTGCTGCCCGGGCGATTGCCGAAGGGCGTTTTGCCGGGCAGATCGTGCCGATCGAAGTGGCGAGCCGCAAAGGCACGGTTTCGTTTGCCACGGATGAGCATGTACGGGCGGAAGTCAGCTTCGAGCAATTGAGCGGCATGAAACCCGCGTTCAAAAAAGACGGCAGCGTCACCGCCGGCAACGCCTCTGGCCTCAATGATGGCGCTGGCGCGCTGATCATGGCCACCGGGCAAGTTGTCCAGGAACAAGGCCTCAAGCCGATGGCCCGGCTGGTGGGTTATGCCCATGCCGGCGTTGAGCCTTCAATGATGGGCCTGGGGCCGATTCCTGCCACCCGCCTGGTGCTCAAGCGCGCGGGCCTGACGGTGGCCGACCTTGATGTGATCGAGTCCAACGAAGCCTTCGCCGCCCAGGCCTGTGCCGTGGCGCAAGAGCTGGGCTTCGATCCCGAGAAGGTCAACCCCAACGGTTCGGGCATCTCGCTGGGCCATCCAGTAGGCGCCACTGGCGCAATCATCGCGACCAAGGCCATTCACGAACTGCATCGGATTCAGGGACGTTATGCCCTGGCGACCATGTGCATTGGCGGCGGCCAAGGCATTGCCGTGTTGTTCGAACGGGTTTGACGGAAAGGACATGACGATGAATCTGCAGAACATTGGCGTCATCGGCGCCGGCACCATGGGCAACGGCATTGCGCAAATCTGCGCACTGGCCGGTTTCAACGTGACCTTGCTGGACATCTCCGACAGCGCCCTGCAAAAAGCGCTGGCGACCGTGGGCAAGAACCTCGACCGGCAGGTCGCCAAGGCGTCGCTGACCGAGGAGCAAAAGCTCGCAGCATTGGGCAAGATCCGCACCAGCACCGACTACGCCACCCTGCACAATGCTCAACTGGTGATCGAGGCCGCGACCGAAAACCTCGAACTGAAACGGCGGGTGTTGCAACAGATCGCCGCTCAGGTCAGTGCCGACTGCGTGATCGCCTCCAACACTTCATCGCTGTCGATCACCGAGCTCGCCGCCAGCGTCAGTTCACCGGCGCGCTTCATCGGCTTGCACTTCTTCAACCCGGTGCCGGTCATGGGGCTGATCGAAGTGATTCGCGGCCTGCAAACCAGCGACGCCACGCACACCCTGGCCCTGGAACTGGCGCAACGCCTCGGCAAGACCGCAATCACCGCCGGTAACCGTCCGGGCTTTGTGGTGAACCGGATTCTGGTGCCGATGATCAATGAAGCGATCCTGGTGTTCCAGGAAGGCCTGGCCAGCGCCGAAGACATCGATGCGGGCATGCGCCTGGGCTGCAACCAGCCGATAGGTCCGCTGGCGCTGGCCGACCTGATTGGCCTGGATACCTTGCTGGCGATCATGCAGGCCTTCTACGACGGCTTCAACGACAGCAAGTACCGCCCCGCTCCGCTGCTCAAGGAAATGGTCGCGGCCGGTTACCTGGGGCGCAAGAGCGGCCGTGGTTTCCATACCTATGGCTGAGCGTTGCTCACGCTTTGCCGAGAGCCGGGACAAGGCCCTGGAGCTGTTCGCCAGCAAGGGTTTTGGTCAGGTCGGCATGCGCGAGCTGGCAGCGTTCCTGGGGCTTGCCCCAGGCTCGCTGTATCACCATTACCCGAGCAAGCAGCACTTGCTGCTCGACTTGATCGAAGAGTTTTACGAGGAGCTGCTGGCAACCCTCGGACGCCTCGAGCGACAGCCGCGAGACCTGCGTAGCAGCCTGCACGACGTCATCCATGCGCACCTGAACCTGCATCGGGAAATGCCCTGGCATTTTCGCCTGGTGGAGCGCGACAGCGGTTGCCTGAACGAGGATCAGCAAGTGCATGTTCGGCAGTTGCAGGAGCATTACGAACGGCAATTGTTGATGATCCTCTGTCCCTCGCCCCGATTCAGTGAACAAGGGTTACTGGCTGCCGGACACACCATTGCCAGCATGCTCAACAGCGCACCCAGCTGGCTGGCACTGCACCCGCTGGAGGATCGGGAACGCAACGAACTGCTGGAGAACCTGCTGACCGGGGCTATTGCAGGTTTGCTGGCCCATACCTCCTGCGATCCGCCAGTCCTGCAGACAATAGATCTGCTCGCGGCGCCTCCGCCCTGGGCGCGACTCGGCTAAGCTGAAAGCTCCACCGGAGGATTTTCCAATGTGTGGAAGACTTTCGCAGTACCGAGGCATCCACGACTTCGTCGCGGCGCTGAGCATGCCCAATCCCCTGGTCAATACTGTGGGCGACCAGCCTCTGGGTCTGTACAACGTCGCGCCATCGACCCAGGTCGCGCTCTTCCACCTCGAAGGCGAAACCCTGCACGCTGACCGGGTACGCTGGGGATGGCGACCGGCCTGGTCGAAAGACCACTCCGTGCCCATCAACACCCGGGTCGAGAAAGTCGCACACGGTGCGTTCTTCCGAGCGATCTGGCCGCACCGCGCCATCGTGCCCATCGATAACTGGTTCGAATGGGTTTATGAAGGCGGCCCGAATAAACAGCCTTACCTGATCCGGCGCCGGGATCGCGCTCCCATACTCTGCGCAGCCATTGGTCAGTACCCCGCGGGTGGCCGGGAACCGAAGAAGGACGATGGTTTTGTGATCTTCACCGCAGACAGTGGAGGTGGCCTGGTCGACCTGCATGATCGGCGACCAGTGGTGCTGTCACCGGAGTTGGCCCGCGAGTGGCTCAACCTGGCAATGCCCAAGGAGAGCGCCGAGCAGATGGTGTTGCACCAGGGCGAGCCTGCCGAAACCTTCGAGTGGTTCAAGGTGGATATGGCGATAGGCAATGTGAGAAACCAGAGACCTGATCTCATCACACCGATCGGCAAGATCATCAGTGGCGATCACAAAAGCAATGGCTGATCGGGTGGCGACACCGAGGTTTCTCGACTAGGATTTTCGCGGTATGGAAACGCTTCGCGCCGTTAGCGAGCACTTGGTCTGGGAGACGAAAATGAACCCGATTCGAATGGCCGAGCGGACCTATCGCACTTGGTCCAGCCCGATCCTGCTTGAGCTCAAAGAGAGGGAACATCAGCTGCAACCTTCAGACCGCCAGGCACTTGAAAATGTAATGGTGGAGAGAAGGCTTTTGAACACCGGCAACCCTGCCGGCAAGGATCGACGCAAACCTCAGTCGACTGATAACGCCTGACAAAAGAGCCCGCTGAACGCGGGCTCTTTTTTGTTTGCGGTAACTGGAAGAAAGGCCAACACACTCCTCCAGATGCTCGCCTCACTGTGTATTGGAAACGGGTTTCGTTCTGGATGCACGGGCAGGCAATGACGCGGCGTAAGCCAGCGCTTCCTCTCGGCTGCCAAAGGACCCGAGCCGGTCGTTACGGGTACAAACCTTCCAGAGACCGCTGTTGACGCTGACCACTTGATAACCGTTCATCTGCATTTTGCTAAGCATCGGAGCACTCATAGTCACCTCCATTCGAGTACAGACAGGTCCGGACCTAACTTACACCCGGTTTGGCGTTCTGTGGGCTGAATAGGTCGAACGGTCGAATGGCCCGGCATTACATATGAAACATCTTTCACAGTGATTTCGACGCTGAACGCTTATATTCCTCGCCGCTCATTCAAGAAACATTCGGCCCGCACCCTCCCGCGGGCTTTTTTTTGCTTTTTTTTTGCCCCCCCAGGGCTTCGTGAAAACCAAAAAAGCCCGGCATCGCTGCCGGGCTTACGGTTCCAATCCTTTAGAACCTGTCAGGCATCACACTACAAACTTGGCCTTACTTGAAGTCCACGTCGAAGGCTTGATAGAACGCATTGCCGGTGTTGGCGACAATCCACAGCAGCACAATGACGTGATGGCCTTTCTTGCCTGCCGGCAACTTCACTTCATGTTCGACTTTGGCTTTGAGTTCGCTGCTGTGCGCGTAATAAGGCACCTGGGTGTAGAAGTCTTCCGCGAACGGTCTGGCCTCGAGTTGCGCGCGGCTGATGCGCTGTTTCGGGTCCCAGCCATCCTTGGTGATGAACCAGCTATAGCCGCGGGTGGTATGAGGCGCGGTGTACTGCCAGGTGACATGAAAGGTCTGGCCCGGGTTCACGTTCAGCAGTGGCCAGGTGAATGGACGATTGAGCTTTTTGCTCATTTCTTCGTTGGTGAAGTTGATGCAATCACGCGCATCAGCCTTGCCGCCGCTGAGAATAAAACCATCAGCCGGTGGTGCGACGCTGTCGCTGTCCGTCTGATACGGTGCGGGAAAAGGCCCGGCAGTCAGTGACGGGAAGTTCTTGCCGCCTTCCATTTCGTTGACCTGCCACCCTTCCAGGAGACCGACCTCCATGGCGACAGAGCCGCGGCTGGCAGGGGTAGTGACACGACCATGTTTGAGTTGCGCTTGGGTTTGTGGCTTGTTCATTTTTTCACTCCGTTGATTAAGAACGTTCCTTCCTGAGGAACGCTTTCAACCTAACCGAATGACAGATGAAGTCCATGGCCGCTTTTTTAGCGTTTCGGTCGCGCTTTCGAGCAGGACTCAATAAATACTGGCTATACATACAGTTAAATGTATGAATTCCTACGTCTAGACTGGCAAAAGTACTACAAAACAACCCCGCAATCGGAACGATTCACATCAAGACGGTTGCGCGCCACAGGCATTCACTTCGTTAACAACACGCGGTAGTCTCGGTATCGGTTGCCCAAAAACCGTTACAAGGACGTCACGAATGAAACTGCGCATCGAGTTATCGCAAAACCCGCTAACCGAAGAACGCCAGGCGATTATCAATCCCCTGCGCGCCTACAACATCGCCCATGCCGGCGAAGGTCACTACCAGGAAATCGCCCTGCTGGTTCGTGATGAGCAGACCGACGAAATCCTCGGCGGGCTCTACGCAAAACTGTTTTATCAGTGGATGCTCATCGACCTGTTGTCAGTGCCCGAGCAGGCACGCGGACAGGGCACCGGCTCACGGCTGATGCACATGGCCGAAGAGCTGGCGCGGGAGAAGAACTGCATTGGGATCTACCTCGACACCTTCGAATTCCAGGCACCGGAGTTTTACAAGAAGCTGGGGTTTACCGAGATTGGGCAGATTGCCGATTACCCGCCGGGCAGCAAGCGCTTCTTTTTTCAGAAACGCCTGACGGCCGCTGAGCCAAACACCTGACGCTCACTGACTCACAAACAGGTTGCCAGTGCTGCCAGTCGGCGCTTGGCAGCCCAGTTGTCCTGAGTGGCGTAGTACTTCAATGCGCCGCCTTGCACGTCGATGAAGGCCTCGGCCGAACGGGTGTAAACGGTGAAGCCACCGGTTTCGCCGGGTTGCAGGTAACCGCTGGCGTCGACACCGAACACCGCCTCGTCCTGCCAGGCAAACTGCACGCACTGGGCGACGACCAGATCGGGCTTGCTCGAAGCGAGCGTCTTGTAGGGGCTCTGGGAGCGCGCTTCTTTCATCGTCGATCCCGCGCAACCCGCCAGCAACACGCCAGCCAGCGCCACCATCAAAATACGCATTGTGTTTCCTTATTCGCAAAACGCTGACTGTATCACCGCAAGCGGCTACTCCGAAGCGCCTGGAAAGGTTCTTCCTCGTGGCGCCGCTCTGATTTACTTCATGCTTTACTTGATATAGTTCGCGACAGCCCGCGCCGATTCGCGCACCCTGTCGCGCCATAATTGGCGCGTCGCGCCGAGCAACTTCCTCCGGAAAGCCCATGACCCCCAATGCCGAGTTCTACAAACCTTCCACCGACTACGCCGACAAGCTGATCAGCCAGATCGGTCAGACTCCGTCGTGGATCGCCAAACGCATTGGAGTGACCGACAAGCGCATCCGCTACATCCTCGATGGCGAAAGAACCGTCAAAGGTGAAACCACGCCGATCCAGATGACCTACACCGAGCAGTTTGCACTTGAGTGCCTGGCCGCCGAGGCCAAAGCCAACAAGAAAAAGACCTCCTGACCCGCGTCAAGGCAAACGCCCTCAAGACGCGCATACTTTCCTTTTGACAAGGACGGTCCATGGCCCCCATCGACTCGCAGCACGAACTGGCGCTGCAACGATTTCTCAATGCACGACCGGCGTTACGCGAAGAACTCGATCACCTGAACCCTCTGGCCGCCCAGGCCAAAGGCGAAACCATGGTGCAGTATCGCAACGAACGACTGCATGAAGCCTACGAGGCGGAGGCCGAGCGTCTGGGCCTGTTTGCCTGGGAGTTGACGCTGCAATTGACCGTGGCCACTGTTGAGGACTATGAAGCCCAGCGGCTGGAGGTGCACAAGGAAGTGGCGCAAATGGCCGGCATGGACTGGAAGGAATATCGCAAACTGCATGGTCTCGAGAGCTGATAAATGCTGCCGTCTTCACCTAATCGCGCCCATACACCTGGCCTGTTGCATGTGCAGAAATGGCGCGGCCGGATCGGTATGTTGCTGGTGGCGAGCCTGTCTGTGCTGGCCGGCATGACCGACGCTATTGGCTTCATGGCCACCGGCGACTTCGTCTCCTTCATGAGCGGCAACACCACCCGCCTGGCGGTAGCGATCAGCGGCGCAGATCTGGGCATGACCTTACGGTTGCTGGTGTTGGTCGCCATGTTTGTCGTCGGCAACGCCTTGGGCATTGTGGTCAGCCGCTTCAGCGGCCGGCGTGCCCTGCCCTTGATGCTGTGTGTCGCTACCCTGTTGTGCGGCGCCGCTGCATGGCCATTCGAGGCTAAATACCCAGCGTTGCTGGCGGCGATCATCGCCATGGGGATGCTCAATGCCGCCGTCGAACAGGTCAATGGCTTTCCGGTCGGGCTGACGTACGTTACCGGCGCCCTGTCACGCTTTGGGCGCGGCCTGGGACGCTGGTTGCTTGGCGAACGCCGCAATGGCTGGCGGGTGCAACTGATCCCCTGGACCGGCATGTTTGCCGGCGCCATCCTGGGCGCGGTGTTCGAACACCATCTTGGCTTGCAAGCCCTGTATGCCAGCGGCCTGCTGGCCGGCGTGCTCGGCGTTGTTTCACTGAAGATTCCAAGGCGCTGGCAGATGGGCTATATGCCGCGCTGAATCGCCCTTCGCCGCACCGGCGATAAAGCTTTATCATGGCCGCAGATTTGTTGTCAGAGTTCACCATGAAGTTCGCCATTGCGCTGTTTTCCGCCGCACACGCGCCCTCCTCGCGCCGCGCCCTGCTGTTTGCCCAGGCAGCGCTGGCCGGTGGGCACGAGATCGTGCGGCTGTTTTTCTATCAGGACGGCGTTTACAACGCCTCGAGCAACGTCGTTACGCCACAGGACGAGCAGGACCTGGCGCTGCAATGGCGCACCTTCGTCAGCCAGCACCAACTCGACGGCGTAGTGTGTATCGCTGCAGCGTTGCGTCGTGGTGTGCTGGATGAAGCAGAAGCCAGGCGTTATCAGCGCACGGCAATCAATGTCAGCGCACCGTGGGAATTGTCCGGGCTCGGGCAATTGCACGATGCGGTGCAAGACGCCGATCGCCTGATCTGTTTTGGAGGGCCATGAACATGCCTAAATCCTTGCTGATTATCAGCCGGCAAGCGCCCTGGTCTGGCCCCAGTGCCCGTGAAGCGCTGGATATCGTACTCGCCGGCGGCGCCTTCGATTTGCCGATCGGCCTGCTGTTTCTTGATGACGGCGTGTTCCAGCTCGCCACCGGACAGGACGCCAAAGCCGTGCAACAAAAAGACCTCAGCGCCAACCTGCAGGCGCTTGGGTTGTTTGGTATAGAAGACCTGTACGTGTGTGGCGAGAGTGCAACCACACGGGGTCTGGAACCGACTGCCCTGAGCCTCGAACCGTTGCACGTACTGGCCGCTGAACAGATCTCGGCCGTTATTGACCGTTATGACCAAGTGATCACCCTCTGATGTCGACTTTGCATGTGTTGTCTCACTCGCCGTTTACCGATAACCGGCTGACCAGTTGCCTGCGCTTGCTGAGTGCGAGCGATGCCCTTCTGCTCAGTGGCGATGCGGTCTACGCCTTGCAGCCTGGCACCGAGCCACTCCGCGCACTGCAAGCACGCAGCGAAACCTTGCGTCTGTTCGTCCTCGACGAAGACGTCCAGGCTCGCGACCTACACGTGCCCGACTGGGTCAAAAGCGTCGACTACCCGGCCTTTGTCGAACTGTCGATTCACTACGACAAGGTCAACAGCTGGCTATGAACTCGCTCACCGTAGGCGCTCGTCGCATCGATCTGGACAAGGACGGCTACCTGGTTGATCTCGGTGACTGGTCCGCCGAAGTCGCCACGGCGCTGGCTGCCGCCGAAGAACTTGAGCTGAGCCCCGAACATTGGGAAATCCTTGAGCTGCTGCGCGGTTTCTATCAGGAGTTCCAGTTGTCGCCGGCCACTCGCCCGTTGATCAAATACACCGCGCTGAAGCTGGGCCCGGACAAGGGCAACAGCTTGCACCTGAACCGATTGTTCAAAGGCACCCCCGCCAAACTTGCCGCCAAGCTGGCGGGCCTGCCCAAACCGACGAATTGTCTATGACCGATTTCGCCCCACTGATCACTGAAACACCTGCCGAACACCCTTTCGCGCAGTTCGTGCGGATTCTCGGCAAAGGCAAACGCGGTGCCCGCAGCCTGACCCGCGAAGAGGCCCGCGAGGCCATGGGCATGCTGCTCGACGACAAGGTCGAGGACACTCAACTCGGTGCCTTCCTGATGCTGTTGCGGCACAAGGAAGAAAGCCCGGAAGAGCTGGCAGGCTTCACCGAGGCCCTGCGCAAGCGGCTGAACGCGCCAACGCTGGCAGTCGACCTGGACTGGCCGACCTACGCCGGCAAGAAGCGCCACCTGCCGTGGTACCTGCTGGCAGCCAAGTGCCTGGCGCAAAACGGTGTGCGGATCCTGATGCACGGCGGCGGCGCGCATACCGCCGGGCGGCTGTACAGCGAGCAACTGCTCGAACACTTGCAGATTCCGTTGTGCCGTAATTGGCAGCAAGTGGGTGAGGCTCTGGAACAAGGCAATCTGGCGTTCATCCCGCTGGGCGACTGGGCGCCGCAACTGCAACGGATGATCGACCTGCGCAACACCCTCGGCCTGCGTTCACCAATCCACTCGCTGGCGCGGATTCTCAATCCACTGGGCGCGCGCTGTGGCTTACAAAGCATCTTCCACCCCGGCTATCAGGGCGTGCACCGTGACGCCAGCGGCTTGCTGGGCGATAACGCGATCGTGATCAAGGGCGATGGCGGTGAGATCGAGATCAACCCGGATGCCGACAGTCACTTGTACGGCACCACTGGCGGTGAGAGCTGGGACGAGGAATGGCCACAGTTGTCGGCGCAACGCCACGTCAAACCGGCGAGCCTTGATCCGGAACACTTGAAAGCCGTATGGCGCGGTGACGTGGTCGACAGCTATCCGCAAATGGCGCTGATTTCGACCATGGCCCTGGCCTTGCGCGGTCTCGGTACACCGCGTGATGAAGCCTTCGTCAAGGCTCAGCAGTTCTGGGATGCTCGCGACAAATCTATTTAATCGATCATTAACGCTCAACCTTTGCGCTTTTTGTTCGAAGGGATCGGAATAGACTCAACTCCAACGTTTAACGACTTTGGAGTTCAAGATGGGTTTGCTGATTGAAGGGCAATGGCGTGATCAGTGGTACGAAAGCAGCAAGGACGGCGCGTTCCAGCGCGAACAAGCGCAGCGCCGTAACTGGCTGACCGCTGACGGCAAACCCGGCCCCAGCGGTGAAGGCGGCTTCCCCGCACAAGCCGGCCGCTATCACCTCTATGTCTCGCTCGCCTGTCCCTGGGCGCACCGCACGCTGATTCTGCGCAAGCTTAAAGGCCTGGAAAGCCTGGTCGATGTGTCGGTGGTCAGCTGGCTGATGCTGGAAAACGGCTGGACCTTCGACAAGGCCTTCGGCTCCACGGGCGACAAGCTCGACCACCTCACGTTTATGCACCAGCGCTACACCGCCGATACCGTCGACTACACCGGCCGCGTAACGGTGCCGGTGCTGTGGGACAACCAGCAAAAACGCATTGTCAGCAACGAATCGGCGGAAATCATCCGCATGTTCAACAGTGCGTTCGACGGTCTGACCGGCAATGGCCTGGACTTCTACCCGCAACCCTTGCGCGCTGAAATCGATGAGCTGAATGCGCGGATTTATCCGGCGGTGAACAACGGCGTGTATCGCGCCGGGTTTGCCACCTCGCAAACGGCTTATGAAGAAGCATTTGATGAGCTGTTCAGTGAACTCGACTGGCTGGAAAACCGCTTGGGTGAAAAGCGCTACCTGACCGGCGAATACCTGACCGAGGCGGACATTCGCCTGTTCACCACGCTGATTCGCTTCGACGCGGTGTATTACAGCCACTTCAAGTGCAACCTGCGGCGGATCGCCGATTACCCGAACCTGTCGAACTGGCTACGCGAGTTGTATCAGTGGCCGGGGATTAGCGACACCGTGGACTTTGCCCACATCAAGGGGCACTACTACGCGAGCCATCGCACGATCAATCCGACCGGCATTGTGCCGAAGGGACCGGCGCAGGACTTCACCGTCAGCCATGATCGGGAACGGTTGAGCGGGAAAGGGGTTTGGCGCAAGGCCTGAGGCTTATACAGGTTTTGAGGGCCCCATCGCGAGCAAGCTCGCTCCCACACTGAACCGTGTTCAGCCACAGATTCATGGCCAAACACAGATCAAATGTGGGAGCGAGCTTGCTCGCGATGGCAGCAACTCGGTGTTCAGACTTGCGACTGGGCGCCTTCAAACCAGGCGAGTTTCTCGCGAAGTTGCACCACTTCTCCCACGATCACCAAGGTCGGCGCATGCACTTCATGCTCCGCCACCAGCTGTGGAAGGTTGGCCAGCGTGCCGGTGAAAACCCGCTGATTCGGCGTCGTGCCCTGCTGGATCAACGCTGCCGGCGTGTCCGCCGAACGACCATGCCTGATCAATTCTTCGCAGATGATCGGCAGCCCCACCAGCCCCATGTAAAACACCAGGGTTTGCGCTGGCGCGACCAGATCGCTCCACGGCAGATCCGAGGTGCCGTCCTTCAGGTGACCGGTGATAAAACGCACCGACTGCGCGTAATCGCGGTGAGTCAGCGGAATCCCGGCGTAGGCCGCGCAACCGCTGGCAGCGGTAATACCCGGCACAACCTGGAACGGAATGCCGTGAGCCGCCAGTTCTTCGATCTCTTCGCCACCACGGCCGAAAATGAACGGATCACCGCCCTTCAACCGCACGACACGCTTACCCTGCTTGGCCAGGTCGACCAATTGCTGGTTGATCTGGTCCTGAGGTACGGCGTGATCGGCACGTCGTTTACCGACATAGATCCGCTCGGCATCACGACGGCACAGTTCAAGAATCGCCGGTGCCACCAGACGGTCATACAGCACCACATCGGCTTGCTGCATCAGTCGCAAGGCGCGGAATGTCAGTAGATCCGGATCACCCGGCCCCGCGCCGACCAGATACACCTCACCTGGAGCGTTGGGGGATTGGCCGTTGATTTTCGCCAGCAGCAAACGCTCGGCTTCAGCGCCCTGCCCGGCCAGTTGACGATCCGCGATCGGCCCCTGGAACACCTCTTCCCAGAACGCCCGACGCTGCTGCACATCCGGGAACAGACCTTTGACCTGATGGCGAAAACGCGCTGCCAACCCGGCCAGTTGGCCATAGGTCGAAGGAATCCAGGTTTCCAGCTTGGCGCGGATCAACCGCGCCAGCACCGGCGCATCGCCGCCGCTGGACACCGCAATCACCAACGGCGAACGGTCGACGATCGCCGGGAAGATCACGCTGCACAGGGCTGGCGCGTCCACCACGTTGACCGGCACGCAGCGCCGATGAGCATCTTTGGAAACTTGCGCATTCAGCGGTTCGTCGTCGGTGGCGGCAATGATCAGCCCGCAGCCGTCGAGGTCCGACTCACGATAGCCGCGCAACACCAGCTCGCCGCCACTGTTCTGCACCAGCTCACGCAGCTGGGCTTCGATCTCAGGTGCAACGACCCGCAGCAGCGCGCCGGCGTCGGCCAGCAGACGGGATTTGCGCAAGGCAATCTCCCCTCCACCGACGACCAACACACGACTGCCGCGCAGGTTGTGAAACAGCGGCAGAAATTCCATTTAGCCGATGACCTCAAGGCCGCCCATGTACGGCTTGAGCACGGCTGGCACGCGGATCGAACCGTCGGCCTGCTGATAGTTTTCCAGCACCGCCACCAGGGTACGACCGACCGCCAGGCCGGAACCGTTCAGGGTGTGGACCAGCTCGGGCTTGCCGGTTTCCGGGTTACGGAAACGTGCTTGCATGCGCCGGGCCTGGAAATCGCCGCAGTTGGAGCACGACGAAATTTCACGGTATTTGCCCTGGCTCGGGACCCACACTTCCAGGTCGTAGGTCTTGACCGCGCTGAAGCCCATGTCGCCGGTGCACAGCGCCAGGGTACGGTATGGCAGTTCCAGCAATTGCAGGACTTTCTCGGCGTTGGCGGTCAGGCTTTCCAGCGCTTGCATCGAAGTCGATGGCTCAACGATCTGGACCATTTCGACCTTGTCGAACTGGTGCTGACGAATCATGCCGCGGGTGTCACGGCCCGACGCACCGGCTTCGCTACGGAAGCACGGGGTGTGAGCGACGAATTTGATCGGCAGCTGTTTGGCGTCGATGATTTCGCCAGCCACGATGTTGGTCAGCGACACTTCAGCAGTCGGGATCAGGTACAGATCGGCTTCGCCTTCGCGGCTGATCTTGAACAGGTCTTCCTCGAACTTCGGCAGTTGACCGGTGCCCTGCAAGGCCGGCGCCTGAACCAGATAAGGCGTGTAGGCCTCTTCATAGCCATGCTCGGTGGTGTGCAGGGTGATCATGAACTGCGCCAGTGCGCGGTGCAGGCGGGCAATCGGCCCACGCAGCAGGGAGAAACGGGCACCGGACAGCTTGGCCGCGGTTTCAAAGTCCAGCCAGCCGAACTTCTCGCCCAGCGCGACGTGATCCTTGACCTCGAAGTCGAAGGTGGTCGGCGTGCCCCAGCGGCGCACTTCGACGTTACCGTCTTCGTCGGAACCAATCGGCACCGACTCGTGTGGCAGGTTAGGAATGTTCAGCAGGATCGAGTCCAGCTCGGTCTGGATCTCGTCCAGCTCGACTTTGCCGATACCAAGCTCGTTCGCCATGCGCTCGACGTCGGCCATCAACGGCGCGATGTCTTCGCCGCGCTGCTTGGCCTGACCGATGGATTTGGAGCGCGCGTTACGTTCAGCCTGCAGTGCTTCGGTGCGGGTCTGGACGGTCTTGCGCTGTTCTTCCAGCGCTTCGATGCGCGCAACATCCAGGCTGAAGCCACGGGATGCCAGGCGGTCCGCTACGTCCTGAAGGTTGCTACGTAACAGTTTGGAATCGAGCATGTCGGTCTCTCGTTTATCAAAGTTTGGTCAGGGACAGGCCAGCCCAGGTCGCGAGCAGCCCGCCGAATACGCTGATTGCCGCATAGCCCAGGGCCAGCGGCACTTGCCCGCTTTCCAGCAAGCGCACCGTATCCAGTGAAAAGGATGAAAAAGTCGTCAGGCCGCCAAGGAAGCCCACCATCAACCCGGCACGCACCTCAATCGGCACTTCCGGGCGCAGCATAAACAGGCCGTACAAAAAGCCGATCAACAGGCAGCCAATGATATTAACGGTCAGCGTAGCGGTATAGAAGTGCCGCGGCCAATTCGCATTGATCCAGTTGCCGGTAGCGAAACGCAACAAGGTGCCGGCAATACCGCCGACGGAGACCGCAACGATCAAGGGAATCAAGGTTTTCTCCGCTGTTTGGGGCTCAGGCGGTCAAGCTGCGCAAGGTGATTGAGCTTCTCGCCGATCTTCAATTCGAGGCCACGGGGTACCGGACGATAGAACGACTGCGGCTCCAGCTCCTCCGGGAAATAATCTTCGCCGGCCGCGTAAGCGTCCGGTTCGTCGTGGGCATAACGGTATTCATCGCCGTAACCGAGTTGTTTCATCAACTTGGTCGGGGCATTGCGCAAATGCAGCGGGACTTCCAGCGAGCCGTGCTCGGCAGCGCTGCGCATGGCCGCTTTGAAACCCATATAGACGGCGTTGCTTTTCGGCGCACAGGCCAGATAGGTAATCGCCTGCGCGACCGCCAACTCGCCTTCGGGACTGCCCAGCCGCTCCTGCACATCCCACGCCGCCAGGCACAGGCTCAAGGCGCGCGGATCGGCATTACCGATGTCTTCGCTGGCCATGCGCACCACGCGTCGGGCGAGGTACAACGGATCACAGCCACCGTCGAGCATCCGCGCGAACCAGTACAGTGCGCCGTCCGGGTTGGAACCACGAACCGATTTGTGCAGCGCAGAGATCTGGTCGTAAAACGCTTCGCCGCCCTTGTCGAAACGTCGCCGGGTATCGCCGAGCAGGCTTTGCAGCAGCTCGACGCCGATTTCCGTGCCGTCTTCGGCCAGGTCGGAGGCGTTTTCCAGCAAGTTCAGCAAACGCCGGCCGTCACCGTCAGCGGCGCTGAGCAGCATCTTGAAGCCATCATCGCCGAGGCTCAGCTGACGCTTGCCCAGGCCGCGCTCTTCGGTCAAGGCCCGCTGCACCAGTTTGTGCAGCGCGGTTTCGTCGAGGCTCTTGAGCACGTAGACGCGCGCACGGGACAGCAGTGCGTTGTTCAGTTCAAAGGATGGGTTTTCGGTGGTCGCGCCGATGAAAATCAGCGTGCCGTCCTCGACGTACGGCAGAAAGGCATCTTGTTGCGACTTGTTGAAGCGATGCACTTCGTCGACGAACAGAATGGTTCGGCGGCCATATTGCCCGGCCTGCTGCTTGGCGACTTCCACCGCCTGGCGGATCTCCTTGACCCCGGCCAGCACCGCCGAGACCGTTTCGAAGTGCGCATCCGAGACTTCCGCGAGCAGCCGCGCCAAGGTGGTTTTACCCACGCCCGGCGGCCCCCAGAAAATCATCGAGTGCAAGGCACCCTGCTCCAGCGCCTCGCGCAACGGCTTGCCGCGGGCCAACAGGTGTTCCTGACCGACGTACTCATCCAGGTTGGCCGCACGTAAACGGGCGGCCAAGGGCTGAGCTATCGGGGCACTGCGAAACAGGTCCATCACGTAGGGTTAAAACCTCGGATTATTACGTAATTCTCAAGTCTGGCGAATACCCTGTGGTGAGGGAGCTTGCTCCCGCTGGACTGCGTAGCAGTCCCATTTTCAGGGCCGCTTCGCGCCCCAGCGGGAGCAAGCTCCCTCGCCACAGGTTCAGTATTCGGCTTAAGTGATCGGCATTAGGGCAAGCCCCCTCACCACAAATTATGTGTGTGTGCTGCAGCTTCCCTTGACTGCCCAGCACTGGGTTACTGCTGATCTTTATTCCTGGATCACATCGGCACCCTTGGGGATGTCGAACTTGAACTTGGAGGCCGGAATCGGCTCGTTGGCCTTGACTCCGGTGAACAGGATATTGGTGCGCTGACCGACGCTGTCGATCATCTGCATGTCATTGACCATGCCGTTGCGGAACGACAGGCGCAGGCTGTCGAACAGCGTGTCCTTGGTCTTGGGCTTGAGCGTGAAGTCGATCACGCCACCGGCTTCCTTGGACGTGATGGCGAAGCTCTGGCTGATTTTCGACACGTCACCGGACAGCAACAGCGCTGGAGTCTGGGTCAGGCGCTGATCGAGCTTCTTGATGGTGACCTGTTGCAGATCAGGGTCCCACAGGGAGACCTTCTTGCCATCCGACACCATCAGCTGTTCTTGTGGTGCATCGGTGTGCCAGTAGAACAGGCCCGGACGCTGCAACGACATCTCGCCAGCGGTTTCCTGCAACTGAGTACCGCTGCCGTCGAGGGTCAGCTGAGAGAAACGTGCGGTCAGGGTCTGCGACTTTTCGAGCAACTGAGTCAGACGCGCCACGTCCTTGTCATCAGCGTGGGCCGAGAGCGTGGTTAAAGCCAGTACCGGCAGCAGCAACATGCGGATAAGACGCATGGGAGTCCTCTTTGATATTCGTTTGAATGGCATGCCGCGTGATCTCACGCGGCACCGGTCAGTCGCGCATAGGGCCTGGTGCAAGCACTTCGCGCGAGCCGTTGGTATTCATGGAGGTCACGACCCCGGCCATTTCCATGGCTTCGATCATGCGCGCAGCGCGGTTGTAGCCGATCTTCAGCTTGCGCTGAACCGCAGAGATCGAGGCGCGGCGGCTTTCCAGCACGAACTGCACCGCTTCGTCATAGAGCGCATCGGTTTCCGCATCATCGTCGCCACCGCCACTGCCGCCTTCAAAGCCACTGCCCGCCTCTTCGACACCGTTGAGGATGTCGTCGTTGTACTCCGGTGCACCGCGCAGTTTCCAGGCTTCAACCACCCGGTGAACTTCATCGTCAGAAACGAACGCGCCGTGAACCCGAATTGGCAGACTGGTGCCCGGTGGCATGTAGAGCATGTCACCGTGACCCAGCAACTGCTCGGCACCACCCTGGTCGATGATGGTTCGCGAGTCGATCTTGCTCGATACCTGGAACGCCATACGGGTCGGAATGTTGGCCTTGATCAGACCGGTGATCACGTCCACCGACGGACGCTGGGTCGCAAGGATCAAGTGAATACCGGCCGCACGGGCTTTCTGGGCGATCCGAGCGATCAGCTCTTCAACCTTCTTGCCGACGATCATCATCATGTCGGCAAATTCGTCGACCACCACCACGATGGTTGGCAGCTTGGTCAGCAGCGGAGCTTCGTCGTGAATGCTTTCGCGGTTGTACAACGGATCCGTCAGCGGTGTACCCGCCTCCTGCGCCTCTCTGACCTTCTGGTTGAAGCCCGACAGGTTACGCACGCCCATCTTCGCCATCAGCTTGTAGCGACGTTCCATCTCGGCCACGCTCCAGCGCAACGCGTTGGCGGCGTCCTTCATGTCGGTGACCACCGGGCACAGCAGGTGCGGAATGCCTTCGTAGATCGACAATTCAAGCATTTTCGGGTCGATCATGATCAGCTTGGCGTCTTCCGGGCCCGACTTGAACAGGATCGACAGAATCATTGCGTTCACGCCCACCGACTTACCGGAACCGGTGGTACCGGCTACCAGCAGGTGAGGCATTTTTGCCAGGTCGGTGATGACCGGCTTGCCGCCGATGTCATGGCCCAGGGCCAGGGTGACCGGGGACTTGGCGTCATCGTATTCCGGTGTCGACAACACTTCGGAGAAGCGCACGATCTGCCGGTCTTCGTTGGGAATCTCGATGCCAACCGTGGTCTTGCCGGGAATCACTTCCACCACCCGCACACTGGTCACTGCCAGCGAACGCGCAAGGTCTTTGGCCAGGTTGGAGATACGGCTGACTTTTACCCCGGCCGCCGGTTGAATCTCGTAACGGGTAATCACCGGGCCCGGGTGAATCGAATCCACCGAGACTTCGACGCCGAATTCCTTGAGCTTGATTTCCAGCAGATGGCCAACCGCAGCCAGCGACTCAGGCGAATAGTTGAGTTGTTTCTTTTCAGCCGGGTCGAGGATCGAGATCGGCGGCAAGGTGCCTTCCACTGCACTGTCTACGAACAGCGGCGCCTGTTTCTCTTTTTCGACGCGTTTGCTTGGAGGCGGCGCTTTCGGCGGTGCTGGAGCAATCACCGGCGGAACCTGCTTCTCGCGCTCGGACATGTGCTTGCTCAGGGCCTGTTCACGCTCGATCAGGCGTTCCTTGACCTTGGCTTGCTCGCGCTTGTCGGTCACGGTCGGTGCCACGACCTCGTGTACCCGATCGTCGACTTCACGCAATTGCGCAACCAGTTGCTTGCGCTCGGTGCGCGCAGCCCACCAGCGATTGGCGGCCCCCTGGAACAGTTCGAACAGGTCGAGGGTGATCTTGCCGGTGACGTCCATCACCTTGAACCACGAGAGGTCGGTGAACACGGTCAGGCCGAACAGAAACAGCGCGATGAACATCAGGGTGCTGCCCTGGATATTCAGCGCGTTCTTCGCCAGATCGCCCAGGCTTTCACCCAATGCACCGCCAGCGCCGGCCGGCAAACCGGTCGGGGCGTGGAAATGGATATGCGCCAGGGCTGCGCCCGACAGCACCAGAAACACCAGGCCGATCAGACGCCAGGAAAACAGCCAGCCGCTCCACTGCCACGGTTCGTGGCGTTGACGGAAGATCTGGTAGGTCTTGACCGCCAGCAACAGCGGGAAGATATAGGCGAAGTAACCCAGCACCATGAACAGAATATCGGCGCTGTAAGAGCCGGCCGGCCCGCCGAAGTTCTGTACATCGTCGATTTTGCTGTTATGACTCCAGCCTGGATCGTCCTTGCCATAGGTCAGCAAGGCCATCATCAGGAACAGGCACAAGGCACCGATGGCGATCAGTGCACCTTCCTTGAGCCGGTAGTGCAGATGCTGACGCCAAAGTGGAACTACTGTTTTAGGTGCTGCGGTGGATTTCTTCAAAACGCGTCTTTTCCTGCGCCTGTAGCGCGTCCAACTGTTGATTGACTACAAAAAACTGCCCACTCCGGGCAGGTAACAAAGTTAACGGGCGCAACAGAGACTACTTTTAACACTCTGACATCGAAATCTGAAACCGTAGGAGATGCCGAAGACAGCGATCTTTTATAACGAAGATTTCGGAACATCCCGATACAGACCGGCATTGTACGGGTTTGCCCGCACGATGCCACGCCAGAGCAGCTAAGGTGTAGCATAGCCAAAAGTACGTTGCGCGCGCTTCAATTTGAGCATGCATTCTCTTTTGTGACAAAGGCTTATGAGGTGTTTTTATGAGCGAAGCTAAGCATTCACGCCTGATCATTCTGGGTTCCGGCCCTGCCGGGTACAGCGCCGCCGTTTATGCCGCTCGCGCCAACCTCAAGCCAACCGTTATCACGGGCCTGCAAGCCGGCGGTCAATTGACCACCACCATTGAAGTCGACAACTGGCCAGGCGATGTCGAAGGCCTGACCGGCCCAGTGCTGATGGAACGCATGCAAAAACACGCCGAGCGTTTCGACACCGAGATCGTCTACGACCACATTCACACCGCAGAGTTGCAGCAGCGGCCGTTCCGCCTCACCGGCGACAGCGGCACCTACACCTGCGATGCACTGATTATCGCGACCGGAGCCTCAGCACAATACCTGGGGCTGCCCTCTGAAGACGCGTTCGCCGGCAAAGGCGTTTCCGCCTGCGCCACCTGCGATGGCTTTTTCTACCGCAATCAAGTGGTCGCGGTGATTGGCGGTGGCAACACGGCCGTTGAAGAAGCGCTGTACCTGGCCAACATTGCCAAGGAAGTGCACCTGATCCATCGTCGCGACAAACTGCGCTCAGAGAAGATTCTTCAGGACAAACTGTTCGAACGCGCCAAAAATGGCAACATCCGCCTGCACTGGAACCAGAACCTTGAAGAGGTATTGGGCGATGCCAGCGGCGTTACCGGTGCACGCCTGCGCGACAGCCTGACCGGCGAGATGAAAGACCTGGAGCTGACCGGCGTATTCATCGCCATTGGCCACAAACCCAATACCGACCTGTTCCAGGGCCAACTGGAGATGCATAACGGCTACCTGCGAGTCCGCGGTGGCAGCGAAGGCAATGCCACCGCCACCGAGATCGAAGGGGTGTTCGCCGCCGGCGATGTGGCCGACCACGTCTACCGTCAGGCGGTAACTTCCGCCGGTGCCGGCTGCATGGCGGCACTGGACGCTGAAAAATACCTCGATGACAACTGATATACATTCATTGCGGTGGGCCCCAGCCCATCGCCGCCCTCCCCTTCTGCAAGCCTGGATACCATGCTGACCTGGTTACAACGCGATTCCCTGAAATTCCCGCCGCTGGAAAAAGCCATGCGCGACCCCAACGGCCTGCTTGCCGCTGGCGGCGACCTGAGCGCCGATCGGCTGATCCAGGCTTACCGCCACGGTTGTTTCCCGTGGTTTTCGGAGGGCCAACCGATCCTCTGGTGGTCACCGGATCCACGCACCGTATTGTTTCCCGACGAACTGCATGTTTCTCGCAGCCTCGGCAAGCTGTTGCGCCAAAAGCGCTACGACGTGACGTTCGACCAGGACTTCCCAGCCGTCATACGCGCCTGCGCAGCTCCACGGGAGTATGCCGATGGCACCTGGATCACCGAAGCGATGCAAACCGCCTATATGGAGCTACACGCTCGCGGATACGCCCACTCGGTCGAGGTCTGGGATCAAGGGGTGTTGGTGGGCGGGCTCTATGGCCTGGCCATGGGTCAGCTGTTTTTCGGTGAATCGATGTTCAGCCGCGCCGACAACGCTTCCAAGGTCGGCTTCGCCACGCTGGTCAATCACCTCAAGGACGCCGGTTTCGTATTGATCGACTGCCAGATGCCGACCGGTCATCTGCACAGCCTGGGTGCCCGGGCGATCCCTCGTCGCGAGTTTGCTGGCTATCTTCAGCAACATCTTGATCAACCCAGCCGTGCCACATGGGTTTGCTGAGCGATTTTTGCAGCCGTGGCTTACACTTAATTGAACAGCTATTCCCGAGGGTTGATTCATGACCGAGTTGGCGCGCCTCAAGTTTTATGCCACTCAGCCCCACTCTTGCAGCTATCTGCCCGATGAACAGGCCACCACGCTGTTCCTCGACCCTAGCCAGCCCATGGATGTGCATGTCTATGCAGACCTGTCGGAAATGGGTTTTCGTCGCAGTGGCGACCACCTGTACCGGCCGCATTGCCAAAACTGCAATGCGTGTGTGCCTGCGCGCATTCCCGTTGCGCAGTTTTCGCCTAACCGTCAGCAGAAACGTATTTTCAAACGTAATGCCGACCTGCAGGTTCGCCCGGCCAAACCGGGTTTCAGCGAAGAATATTTCGATCTTTACCAGCGCTATATCGAGCAACGCCACGCCGATGGCGACATGTACCCGCCCAGCCGCGATCAGTTTTCAACCTTTCTGGTCCGCGACCTGCCGTTTTCGCGCTTCTACGAGTTCCGCCTCGAGGGCCGTCTGTTGGCGATCGCCGTGACGGATCTGCTGCCCAACGGCTTGTCGGCGGTCTACACCTTCTATGAGCCCGAAGAAGATCGCCGCAGCCTGGGGCGTTACGCGATTCTCTGGCAAATCAACGAAGCCCGGCGCCTGGGACTGGAGGCGGTCTACCTCGGATACTGGATCAAAAACTGCAAGAAAATGAACTACAAGACCCAATATCGCCCCATAGAGCTGCTGATTAATCAGCGCTGGGTGGTACTGAACTAGGTTCAGCCCTAAAGCCCTTGGCTTAAACCCCACTTTTCGGGCACAATGCACGCCGCTTTTGCCTGGCGCAGTTGCACCGGGCCATTCATTGGATACCGAGGGCTTTACTGCATGTCGAAAGAAGACAGCTTCGAAATGGAAGGCACTGTCGTCGACACCCTGCCCAACACCATGTTTCGTGTGGAGTTGGAAAATGGGCACGTCGTAACCGCGCATATTTCCGGCAAGATGCGCAAGAACTACATTCGTATTCTTACCGGTGACAAAGTGCGCGTCGAGCTGACGCCCTATGATTTGAGCAAAGGGCGGATCACTTACCGCGCTCGTTAATCAAGTCAATACAAAACGCCCGGCTCTGCCGGGCGTTTTTGTTTGTCTGGGATCTTTCGGCTGGGGTGTATATCCGTTGCTGCGGTAACGGCGGCTTATGGTTTCGCTCTTACAGCGACTCACTTTTCCAGACGCCGGGGTGCCGGCCCAGCAAAAAGGAACCAAAAGGCTTCGCCCCGGCGTACGGCACCTCGCCAAGGCTCGGTGTTCCCTCGCTACGGTGCCCATCAGGGGGCATCGCCTACGGTCTGCTTCGCTACGACCTCCTCTCGATGTGCTCGACTTCGTCGAACGGCGCTACGCGCCTACCCCCTGATGGACACCTACGCTCGGCCTGCCGATGGGGCGAAAGATCAAAAGCAGATCAAGATCAAAAGCCAAAGCCAAAGCCAAAGCCAAAGCCAAAGCCAAAGCCAAAGCCAAAGCCAAAGCGTTTTGTAGGCCCAATGTAATTCGAGTACATCCACCAGAAACCGATCAACAGTCAGGCCGCCATCACAGGCAAGCCAGTTCCCACGGTTTTTATTGGTGTACATCCGCAAGAGATAGGCCGGCTGCCAGGTCGCCATCGCGAGCAGGCTCGCTCCCACAATAGATTGGCGTGCATCTGTAAGAGATTGGCCGGCTGTCAGGCCGCCATCGCAGGCAAGCCAGCTCCCACACTTTTGAATGGCGTACATCTGCGAGAGATTGGTCGGCTGTCAGGCCGCCATCGCAGGCAAGCCAGCTCCCACACTTTTGAATGGCGTACATCTGTGAGAGATTGGTCGGCTGTCAGGCCGCCATCGCAGGCAAGCCAGCTCCCACACTTTTGAATGGCGTACATCTGTGAGAGATTGGTCGGCTGTCAGGCCGTCATCGCGGGCAAGCCCGGCTCCCACAAAAAAGGCAAAAAGGCAAAAAGGCAAAGCAACGCCCCCCCCCACCACTCAACAGGCCGAGCGTTAGCTCGCCTGCCGCTGTTGATCTTGATCCACCCGCCCCTTCGGGAGGCCGAGTGGAGGTGTTCATCAGGAGGTTGGCGCGTAGCGCCGTACGGCGGAGCCGGACACATCGAGAGGAGGTCGTCGCGAAGCAGACCGTAGGCGATGCCTCCTGATGATTACCGCAACGAGGGAACGCCGAGCCTAAGCGAGGTGCCGTACGCTCGGGGTGAAGGGATCAACCGCCAGCAGCCGTTACCGCAGCAATGGATATACACCCAAAACCCAACCCCAACCCACAGACAGCAAAAAGGCGCCACCAGGCGCCTTCTGCTTTAAAGCAACAGCAACAACCGTCAGGCCATTTCTGCTGTGGTCTCGAACTCAAAGGTCAACTCGCCATCCTTGATGTCGATGTGCACCACACCGCCATGCTCAGCCAGTTCTCCAAAGAGAATCTCCTCCGCCAGCGGACGCTTGATCTTGTCCTGGATCAAGCGCGCCATTGGTCGCGCACCCATGGTCGCATCGTAACCACCGGCCGCCAGCCAACTGCGCGCAGCGTCGGTGACCTCGAGCAGTACACGCTTGTCTTCCAGCTGCGCCTGCAGTTCGGTAAGGAACTTGTCCACCACGCTCTTGATGACCTCATGACTGAGGCGACCAAACTGGATAATGGTGTCCAGACGGTTACGGAATTCCGGCGTGAAGCTCTTCTTGATCACTTCCATCGCGTCGGAAGAGTGATCCTGATACGCGAAGCCGATAGAAGCCCGAGCTGCGGTTTCGGCACCGGCGTTGGTCGTCATGATGACGATCACGTTACGGAAGTCCGCCTTACGCCCGTTGTTATCGGTAAGCGTACCGTGGTCCATGACCTGCAACAGCAGGTTGAAGACTTCCGGATGCGCCTTCTCGATTTCATCGAGCAACAGCACGCAGTGAGGCTGCTTGGTGATCGCTTCAGTCAGCAGGCCGCCCTGATCGAACCCGACGTAGCCTGGAGGTGCACCGATCAAACGCGAAACGGTGTGGCGCTCCATGTACTCGGACATATCGAAGCGAACCAGCTCGATCCCCAACGCCTTGGCCAGTTGCCGGGCCGCTTCGGTTTTACCGACACCCGTAGGGCCGGCAAACAGGAACGAACCGACGGGCTTGTCAGGCGACTTCAGACCGGCACGGGACAGCTTGATCGCGGTCGACAACGAGTCGATCGCCGCATCCTGGCCAAACACCGTCAACTTCAGATCGCGCTCAAGGTTACGCAGCAGCTCTTTGTCGGAACTGGTGACGTGTTTTGGCGGAATCCGCGCGATCTTCGCCACGATGTCCTCGACCTGAGGCACTTCGATGCGTTTCACACGCTTCTCGATTGGCTGCAGACGCTGATAGGCGCCCGCCTCGTCGATGACGTCGATGGCCTTGTCCGGCATATGCCGATCATTAATGTAGCGCGATGCCAGTTCGGCAGCGGCGCGCAGGGCTTCATCACTGTATTCGATGTTGTGATGGAGTTCGAAACGCCCCTTGAGACCGCGCAGGATACCAATGGTGTCTTCGACCGAAGGCTCCGACACATCGACCTTCTGGAAGCGCCGCGCCAGCGCACGGTCTTTTTCGAAGATCCCACGGAATTCCTGGAACGTGGTCGAGCCGATGCAACGGATATCACCCGACGACAGCAGCGGCTTGAGCAGGTTCGAAGCATCCATGACACCGCCAGAGGCAGCACCCGCACCAATAATGGTGTGGATCTCGTCGATGAACAGGATCGCCTGCGGACGTTTTTTCAGCTCATTGAGCAGCGCCTTGAAGCGCTTCTCGAAATCGCCACGGTACTTGGTCCCAGCCAGCAACGCGCCCAGATCGAGCGAATAAACCACGCTGTTGGCCAACAGATCAGGCACCTGATTGTCGACGATGCGCTTGGCCAGACCTTCGGCAATTGCGGTTTTACCCACACCTGCCTCGCCGACCAGCAACGGATTGTTTTTGCGCCGCCGCGCCAGAATCTGCGCGACACGCTCAACTTCCATTTCACGCCCGACCAATGGGTCGATACGACCCTGGCGCGCCAGTTCGTTGAGGTTGCTGGCATATGCATCCAGAGGATTGCCTGAAGAAGAAGACTCACCGCCCTCGTCGTCCTGCATATCTTGCTCACCTTCAGAGTGTTCGCCATGCCCTGGCACTTTCGAGATGCCATGAGCGATGTAATTGACGACATCAATGCGTGCAACGCTCTGCTGTTTCAGCAGGAACACCGCCTGACTCTCTTGCTCACTGAAGATTGCAACCAGCACATTGGCGCCGGTTACTTCGCGTTTGCCCGAGCTCTGTACATGAAAGACAGCACGTTGCAGTACACGCTGGAAGCCCAGGGTTGGCTGGGTTTCGCGATCCTCGTCATGAAGGGGGATCAAAGGCGTGGTGGAGTCGATGAACTCCTGCAGGTCATGCTTGAGTTTGTCGAGGTTTGCACCGCACGCACGCAAAACGGTGGCGGCTGCCTCATTATCCAATAGAGCCAACAGGAGGTGTTCGACGGTCATGAATTCATGACGTTTCGAACGCGCCTCCTTGAAGGCGAGATTGAGGGTGACTTCGAGCTCGCGGTTTAACATAGCTTCACCTCATACCCAAGTGGTCGGCGTTAACCGTCCTTCTCGATTTCACAGAGTAGCGGATGCTGGCTTTCCCTGGCGTACTGGTTGACCTGCATGGCCTTGGTCTCGGCGATGTCGCGGGTAAACACTCCACATACTGCCCGTCCTTCTGTGTGAACGGCCAGCATGACCTTGGTCGCCAGCTCGCGATTCAGGTTAAAAAACACCTCGAGCACTTCGACGACGAAATCCATCGGTGTGTAGTCATCATTGAACAAAACCACCTTGTACATCGGCGGCGCCTGTAACGCAGGCTTAGCCTCCTGTACAGCAATGCCTGCTGAATCGTCGTCGTGTAAATCAGGGCGATCCTGATTGAATGTTAGTCGAATCTGGCTGATAGCATGCATGGAAAGAAAGGTTCGTTAGTTGAGCTGAATACAGTGGTGGGGGCGGCCCCAGAGCTTTTCAACCCCGACTGCTTGGTCACCTTGACTATCGGCAAATCAGTGTTACAACCAATAGAGCCCACGGTGGGTAAAAAAGGTCCGCACGGTCAACCCATTTCAGGGTTGATGCGGATTAACTGGATGATACTCCAGTGATGGAGTCTGTTGCAGAGGGATATGAGCATGGCTAGCGGTAAGGTCAAGTGGTTCAACAATGCCAAGGGATATGGCTTCATCAACGAGGACGGCAAGGACGAAGATCTCTTTGCCCACTACTCGGCCATTAAAATGGACGGCTACAAGACCTTGAAAGCAGGCCAACCCGTGAGTTTCGAGATCATCCAGGGCCCCAAAGGCCTGCATGCGATCAACATCGACTCAGCTACAGTAAAGGCCAATGCGCCCGCGCCTGCGACGACCGTCCAGCACGAGCGCGTGTTGAGCTGATACCACCAAACTCAGAGACATAAAAAAACCGGCCGACTCATCATTTGAGTCGGCCGGTTTTTTATTTAACGCAAATCAGCTTACATGTGCGAGATCAGCGCATCGCCGAACGCGGAAGAAGACAGCAGTTTGGCGCCCTCCATCAGACGTTCGAAGTCATAGGTCACGGTCTTGGCCGAGATTGCGCCGTTGGTGCCCTTGATGATCAGGTCGGCCGCTTCGGTCCAGCCCATGTGACGCAGCATCATTTCAGCAGACAGAATCAGCGAACCCGGGTTGACCTGGTCCTTGCCGGCGTACTTCGGTGCAGTGCCGTGGGTGGCTTCGAACATCGCCACGGTGTCGGACAGGTTGGCCCCTGGCGCGATACCGATACCACCCACCTCAGCCGCCAGGGCGTCGGACAGGTAGTCGCCGTTCAGGTTCAGGGTCGCGATCACATCGTATTCAGCCGGGCGCAGCAGGATCTGCTGGAGCATGGCGTCAGCGATGGCATCCTTGACGATGACGTTCTTGCCGGTTTTCGGGTTCTTGAACTGCATCCACGGGCCGCCGTCGAGCAGGGTTGCGCCGAATTCCTCAGCAGCCACTTCGTAGGCCCACTCCTTGAAGGCACCTTCGGTGAACTTCATGATGTTGCCTTTGTGGACGATGGTCAGCGAATCGCGATCATTGTCGACAACGTATTGCAGGGCCTTGCGCGCCAGACGCTTGGTGCCTTCCAGGGAAACCGGCTTGACGCCGATACCACAATTCTGGTCGAAACGGATCTTGGTAACGCCCATTTCTTCTTTAAGGAACTTGATGACCTTGGTCGCCTCCGGCGAACCGGCCTTCCATTCGATACCGGCGTAGATGTCTTCCGAGTTCTCGCGAAAGATCGTCATGTCGACGTCGCCAGGCTTCTTGACCGGGCTGGGCACGCCTTCGAACCAGCGCACAGGGCGCAGGCACACATAAAGGTCGAGCTGCTGACGCAGCGCAACGTTGAGGGAACGGATACCGCCACCGACCGGCGTGGTCAGCGGGCCCTTGATGGAAACCACGTAATCCTTGACTGCATCCAGAGTTTCCTGAGGCAGCCAGGTGTCCTGATCGTAAACCTGAGTCGCTTTTTCCCCGGCGTAGACTTCCATCCAGGAAATTTTGCGCTCGCCGCCGTAAGCCTTCTTAACAGCAGCATCGACAACCTTGATCATGACCGGGCTGATATCAACACCAATACCATCACCTTCAATGAAAGGGATGATCGGGTTGTTAGGAACATTGAGAGAATGGTCTGCATTGACGGTGATTTTGTCGCCGACTGCTGGAACCTGAATCTTCTTGTATCCCATGCTGAACTCCATTGTTTGGATTGAACATCTGGCTTCGTCCGAGCGTACCCCAGTTGAAACGGCACGCAAACCCTATGTTCCATCGATCTGCCGCAAAGCCGCACAGTTCGCGACGTACAAGCCTGAAAGCAAAGGGAAAAGCGCCAAACTCAAGCACGGTGGACGACTCTACGCCCCACGCACGCCTGCGACCTTTAGACCAATGGACGAGAATCGTTGCATATGAACCATCGGCAGATTGCCAGCTACCTATGTATAATGCCGCCGCTGACCGCAGGGTCACATAGGCGAACCTCTCTATTTCGAGACTTTCCGCCCGATTAAAGCCGGGCTGTTACCGCAGTCCACCCGCTTGACGCTCGACTGATGCACCCAACATCACCGCGAAGAAACCTCGACATTCGGCTCATGGATGACTTTGAACGAACGCGCTTACCCGGCGCCCCTCGAGTTTCTGCGCACGCTTTAGCAAAGAAGAGAGTTAATCCGAATATGCCCAACCGCTCGAAGATCATCTATACCTTCACCGACGAAGCCCCAGCCCTCGCCACCTATTCACTGTTGCCTATCGTAGAGGCCTTCACCGCCTCCGCTGATATCGCCGTGGAAACCCGCGATATCTCTCTTGCAGGGCGCATCCTGGCCAGCTTCCCCGAGCAATTGGGTAATAAAGCCGTAGCCGACCACCTCGCCGAACTGGGTGCGCTGGCCGTCACGCCTGAAGCCAACATCATCAAGCTGCCGAACATCAGCGCTTCGGTTCCGCAACTGCAGGCCGCGATCAAAGAGCTGCAAGCCCAGGGCTATGCACTGCCGGACTACCCGGAAACCGTCACCAGCGACGCCGACAAGGACGCCAAGTCCCGTTACGACAAGATCAAGGGCAGCGCGGTAAACCCGGTTCTGCGCGAAGGCAACTCCGATCGTCGCGCTCCGCTGTCGGTCAAGAACTACGCTCGCAAGCACCCGCACAAAATGGGCGCCTGGGCCAAAGACTCCAAGTCTCACGTTGCTCACATGAGCACCGGCGATTTCTACGGCAGCGAAAAAGCCGCCCTGATCGACGCCGCTGACGCCGTGAAAATCGAACTGATCGCTCAAGACGGCACCACCACCGTCCTGAAAGAAAAAACCACCGTGCAAGCCGGTGAGATCCTCGATTGCGCCGTGATGAGCAAAAACGCCCTGCGCAGCTTCATCGCCGCTGAAATCGAAGACGCCAAGCAAAAAGGCGTACTGCTGTCGGTTCACCTGAAAGCCACCATGATGAAGGTCTCCGACCCGATCATGTTCGGCCAGATCGTTGCCGAGTTCTATAAAGACGCCCTGGCCAAGCACGCTGACGTGTTGGCACAGATCGGCTTCAACCTGAACAACGGCATCGGCGACCTGTACGCCCGCATCAAGGCATTGCCGGCCGAGCAGCAAGCGGCGATCGAAGCGGACATCCAGGCGGTCTACGCGGTTCGTCCGTCGCTGGCGATGGTCAACTCCGACAAAGGCATCACCAACCTGCACGTGCCGAGCGACGTCATCGTCGACGCCTCGATGCCAGCCATGATCCGTGACTCCGGCAAGATGTGGGGCACCGACGGCCAGTTGCACGACACCAAGGCCGTGATCCCGGATCGCTGCTACGCCACCATCTACCAGGCGGTGATCGAAGACTGCAAGCAACACGGCGCCTTCGACCCGACCACCATGGGCAGCGTGCCAAACGTTGGCCTGATGGCGAAAAAAGCCGAAGAGTACGGCTCCCACGACAAGACTTTCCAGATCAAGGCAAACGGCGTGGTTCGCGTTTCCGACAGCGCTGGTCGCACCCTGCTGGAGCAGTCGGTTGAAGCCGGCGACATCTTCCGCATGTGCCAGACCAAAGACGCGCCGATCCAGGACTGGGTCAAACTGGCCGTCAACCGTGCTCGCGCAAGCGCAACGCCGGCGATCTTCTGGCTGGACCCAATGCGCGCCCACGACGGCGTAGTGATCGAGAAAGTTCAGGCTTACCTGAAGGATCACGACACGTCCGGCCTGGACATCCGCATCATGTCGCCAGTCGACGCGATGACCTTCACCCTGGCCCGCACTCGCGAAGGCAAGGACACCATCTCGGTGACCGGCAACGTACTGCGCGACTACCTGACTGACCTGTTCCCGATCATGGAACTGGGCACCAGCGCCAAGATGCTGTCGATCGTTCCGCTGATGAATGGCGGCGGCCTGTTCGAAACCGGCGCTGGCGGTTCGGCTCCGAAACACGTTCAACAGCTGCTGGAAGAAAACTTCCTGCGCTGGGATTCCCTGGGCGAGTTCCTGGCCCTGGCCGCCTCCCTTGAGCACCTGGGTGTTACCTACAACAACCCTAAGGCGCTGGTGCTGGCCAAGACCCTGGATCAGGCCACCGGCCAGTTCCTGGACAACAACAAGTCGCCATCGCGCAAAGTCGGCAACATCGACAACCGCGGCAGCCACTTCTACCTGGCGCTGTACTGGGCTCAGGCCCTGGCCGCCCAGACTGAAGACGCAGCGCTACAAGCGCAGTTCAGCCAACTGGCAAAAACCCTGACCGAGAACGAGGCAACCATCGTTGCCGAGCTCAACGCCGTTCAGGGCAAGCCAGTCGACATCGGCGGTTACTACCACGCCGACGCCGAGCTGATCAGCAAGGCCATGCGCCCAAGCAACACCTTCAACGCGGCGATTGCTGCGCTGGTTTAAGGTTGTAAGGGAACACCAGAAACCCCGGCCCCGCGCCGGGGTTTCTGTTTTTGCCCTTCACATAACTCCAACACGAACACCGGACCAATGTGGGAGCGAGCCTGCTCGCGATAGCGGTTTATCATTCAACACTGATGTCGACTGACCCGCTGCAATCGCGAGCAGGCTCGCTCCCACATTGTTTTTTATTCCAGCATTAGATCGAGGAACCTTCATGGATTGGCTACCCCACATCACCGTCGCCACCATTGTCGAAGACAACGGCCGCTTCCTGATGGTCGAAGAGCTCAAGGCCGGACGCGCGGTGCTCAATCAACCGGCCGGGCACCTGGACCCGAACGAAACCCTGACCGAAGCCGCCATTCGCGAAACCCTCGAAGAAACCGGCTGGGACGTTGAAGCCACTGGCGTGGTGGGCATCTACCTGTACACCGCTCCAAGCAACGGCGTGACTTACCAACGTGTGTGTTTTGCCGCCAAAGCAGTGAAACACCACCCCGACTATCAACTCGACGACGGCATCGTCGGCGCAAAATGGCTGACCCGCGACGAACTCCTTGCGCAACGCGACCACTGGCGCAGCGAGCTGATTATTCGCTGTATCGACGATTACCTGAGCGGTAAACTCTTCAGTCTCGAACTGATCCGCCCTTCTCTTTAGCCTTGCAGGCTCGGGCCTGATAGAATCGCGTCCTTTTTCAAGACACTCATTAAATCCCTATGCGTGATCCAGCCCCTTCTGACACACAAAAGAAGCGCGTCATTGTCGGCATGTCCGGCGGCGTGGACTCTTCCGTTTCTGCCCTACTGCTGATCGAGCAGGGTTATCAGGTGGAAGGCCTGTTCATGAAGAACTGGGAAGAGGACGACGGAACGGACTACTGCACCGCCATGGACGACCTGGCGGACGCCCAGGCCGTGTGCGACAAGATTGGCATCAAGCTGCACACCGCCAACTTCGCCGCCGAGTACTGGGACAACGTGTTCGAGCACTTCCTGGCTGAGTACAAGGCCGGCCGTACGCCGAACCCGGACATCCTGTGCAACCGTGAAATCAAGTTCAAGGCGTTCCTCGACTACGCCATGATGCTCGGCGCCGACCTGATTGCCACCGGCCATTACGTGCGCCGTCGCGACATCGATGGCCGCACCGAATTGCTCAAAGGCCTGGACCCGAACAAGGACCAGAGCTACTTCCTGCACGCCGTGGGTGGCGAACAGATCGCCAAGACCCTGTTCCCGGTCGGCGAACTGGAAAAACCCGAAGTTCGCGCGATTGCCGAGAAACACGCCCTGGCCACCGCGAAGAAGAAAGATTCCACCGGTATCTGCTTTATCGGTGAGCGACGCTTCAGCGACTTCCTCAAGCAATACCTGCCGGCACAGCCAGGCGAGATCAAGACCACCGAAGGCAAAGTGATCGGCCGCCACCATGGCCTGATGTACCACACCATCGGCCAGCGCCAGGGCCTGGGCATCGGCGGCTTGAAAGATGCCGGCGACGAGCCATGGTACGTGCTGATCAAGGACCTGGAACACAACGAGCTGATCGTTGGCCAGGGCAATAATCACCCTACGCTGTTCTCCCGCGCCCTGCTTGCCTCGGACATCTACTGGGTCAACCCGGTCGACCTGAGCTCGCCACGCAAACTCACGGCGAAAGTCCGCTATCGCCAGTGCGACCAGCCTTGCACCCTGGAAAAAACCGCCAACGGCTACCGCGCCACCTTCGATGACCCGCAGCGCGCGGTCACCCCAGGTCAATCGGTGGTGTTTTACGACGGTGAAGTCTGCCTCGGTGGCGGTGTCATCGAAGTCGCCGAACCCTGGAGCAGCAAGGATTCGTGCGCATGAGCCCGACTCAGGAGCAACTGATAGCGCTCGGCGGTGTGTTTCTCGCCGCCGTGCTGGTCGACAAGATAGCCAAGACCGGGCAGGTCAGCGAGGCCGGCCTGACCTGCATGCTTGGCAGCTTGTTGATCATCGACCCGAAGGACACGCTGGAGGTCTACGGCGGCGACGATATCAATCTGCGCGAAGGTTATCGCGCGTTGATCGGCGCCCTCGAACGCGACCCGAGCACCCTGCAGCGCGAACCCCTGCGCTATGCCCTGTCGATGCTCGGTCTCGAGCGGCAATTGGCCAAGCGCGGCGACATGCTTGAAGTGATCGGCAAGCGCTTGCCGCAGATTCAGTCCCAGGTCGAGCATTTCGGCCCGACCCATGAAAACGTGATCGCCGCCTGTGGCGCGCTGTATCAGGACACCTTGAGTACCCTGCGCCAACGCATTCAGGTGCACGGCGACATGCGCAACCTGCAGCAGCCAAGCAACGCCTCGAAGATCCGCGCCCTGTTGCTGGCCGGTATCCGTTCGGCGCGCTTGTGGCGGCAGTTGGGCGGTCATCGCTGGCAGTTGGTGATCAGTCGCCGCAAACTGCTCAAAGAGCTTTATCCGCTGATGCACAGCAGCTGATCTGCACCTGTAATACTGATTTTTAGCCTGTAACGCGTAAGACGCTGGTCAGTTGGCAACGGACCAGCGGAACTTTTTCATGTATGATACGCGCCCCATTTCGTTGCCCGACTGTCCGAGAACACCCCATGCAGCTCTCTTCGCTCACTGCGGTTTCCCCTGTTGACGGCCGCTACGCCGGCAAAACCCAGGCCCTGCGCCCAATTTTCAGCGAATACGGCCTGATCCGTGCTCGTGTCCTGGTTGAAGTGCGCTGGCTCCAGCGCCTGGCCGCTCACCCTGCCATCAGCGAAGTTCCGGCGTTCTCCGCCGAAGCTAACGCTGTGCTGAACACCCTGGCAGAAAACTTCTCTCTGGAACACGCCGAGCGCGTCAAAGAGATCGAGCGCACCACCAACCACGACGTTAAAGCCATTGAGTACCTGCTCAAGGAACAGGCGGCCAAGCTGCCTGAACTGGCCAACGTCAGTGAATTCATCCACTTTGCCTGCACCAGCGAGGACATCAACAACCTGTCCCACGCCCTGATGCTGCGTGAAGGCCGTGATGATGTGATGCTGCCGCTGATGCGCCAGACCGCCGAAGCCATCCGCGAGCTGGCCATCCGCTTCGCCGACGTACCAATGCTGTCGCGCACCCACGGTCAGCCGGCCTCGCCGACCACCCTGGGCAAAGAGCTGGCGAACGTGGTTTACCGTCTGGAGCGCCAGATCGCTCAAGTCGCTGCCGTACCGCTGCTGGGCAAGATCAACGGCGCTGTCGGCAACTACAACGCCCACCTGTCGGCTTACCCTGAGATCGACTGGGAAGCCAACGCCCGCGCCTTCATCGAAGACGAGCTGGGCCTGGGCTTCAACCCGTACACCACGCAGATCGAACCGCACGACTACATCGCCGAGCTGTTCGACGCGATCGCGCGCTTCAACACCATCCTGATCGACTTCGATCGCGATATCTGGGGCTACATCTCCCTGGGCTACTTCAAGCAGCGCACCATTGCCGGCGAAATCGGTTCCTCGACCATGCCGCACAAGGTCAACCCGATCGACTTCGAAAACTCCGAAGGCAACCTGGGTATCGCCAACGCACTGTTCCAGCACCTGGCGAGCAAGCTGCCGATCTCCCGCTGGCAGCGCGACCTGACCGACTCCACCGTACTGCGCAACCTCGGCGTCGGTTTCGCCCACAGCGTGATCGCGTACGAAGCAAGCCTCAAGGGAATCAGCAAGTTAGAGCTCAATGCTCAGAAGATTGCTGCAGACCTGGACGCGTGCTGGGAAGTTCTGGCCGAGCCAATCCAGACCGTGATGCGTCGCTACAACATTGAAAACCCGTACGAAAAGCTGAAAGAACTGACGCGCGGCAAGGGCATCAGCCCTGAAGCGTTGCAGACTTTCATCGATGCACTGGACATGCCTGCCGAAGCAAAGGCCGAGCTGAAAAAGCTCACCCCGGCCAACTACATCGGCAACGCCGTGGCACAAGCCAAACGCATCTGATCGACCGTTTGAACCTTTGAGACGCCCGGCAGCGCCGGGCGTTTTTATTCCCGTCTGAAAAGTGCTTTTTTTCAATAGGTTACACATGAATCCTGATACTCCTCTTCAACTTCTGGGCGGCATCACGGCACGGGAATTCCTGCGCGACTACTGGCAGAAAAAACCGCTGCTGATCCGCCAGGCGATCCCTGACTTCGAAAGCCCGATCGACGCCGACGAACTGGCCGGTCTGGCGCTGGAAGAAGAAGTCGAATCGCGCCTGGTCATCGAACACGGCGAGCGCCCTTGGGAACTGCGTCGCGGCCCGTTCGCCGAAGACGAATTCAGCAAGCTGCCAGAGCGCGAGTGGACCCTGCTGGTGCAGGCTGTCGACCAGTTCGTGCCGGAAGTTGCCGAGCTGCTGGAAAACTTCCGCTTCCTGCCGAGCTGGCGCATCGACGACGTGATGATCAGCTTTGCCGCCCCGGGTGGCAGTGTCGGTCCGCACTTCGACAACTACGACGTGTTCCTGCTGCAAGGCCACGGCAAGCGCAACTGGAAAATCGGCCAGATGTGCGATTCCGACAGTCCGCTGCTGCAACATGCCGACCTGCGCATCCTCGCCGACTTCGAAGCCACCGACGAGTGGACCCTGGAACCGGGCGACATGCTGTACCTGCCACCGCGCCTGGCCCACTGCGGTGTGGCCGTCGATGACTGCATGACCTACTCGGTCGGTTTCCGCGCCCCAAGCGCCGCTGAAGTGCTGACCCACTTCACCGACTTCCTCAGCCAGTTCCTGCCTGACGAAGAGCGCTACACCGATGCCGACGCGCAGCCAGCGATCGACCCGCACCAGATCCAGCACGATGCGCTCGACCGCTTGAAAAGCCTGCTGGCCGAGCACATGAGCGACGAGCGCCTGTTGCTGACCTGGTTCGGTCAGTTCATGACCGAGCCACGCTACCCGGAGCTGGTGGTTGGCCCGGAACTGGAAGAAGACGACCTGCTGAGCAGCCTTGAACAAGGCGCCGTGCTGATTCGCAACCCAAGCGCGCGCCTGGCCTGGTCCGAAGTCGACGACGACCTGCTGCTGTTCGCCAGCGGCCAGAGCCGTTATCTGCCGGGCAAACTGCGCGAACTGCTGAAAATGATTTGCGCCGCCGATGCGCTGCACGTCGACAACCTTGGCCAATGGCTGAGCGATGAAGACGGCCGCAGCCTGCTGTGCGAACTGGTCAAGCAAGGTAGCCTGGGATTTGCCGATGAATAAGATTCACGTACGTGTCGCAGACTGGCAAAAGGACAACGCCGAGATCCGGCGCATTCGTGAAACGGTGTTCATCGCCGAGCAATCCGTTCCACCTGAACTGGAATGGGATGCCGACGACGCGAGCGCCGTGCATTTCCTCGCCTTCGAAGGCGACTTTCCGATTGGCACCGCCCGCCTGCTCCCCGATGGTCACATCGGTCGGGTGTCGGTACTCAAGGACTGGCGCGGCCTGAAGGTCGGCGACAAGCTGATGCAAGCGGTGATCGGTGAAGCCGAGAAGCGCGGGCTCAAGCAGCAGATGCTCAGCGCGCAGGTGCAGGCCACGGCGTTCTATGAGCGCCTGGGCTTTACCGTGGTCAGTGAAGAGTTCCTGGAAGCAGGGATTCCGCATGTGGACATGGTTCGCAAGGGCTGATTACCTGTGGCGAGGGAGCTTGCTCCCGCTGGGTCGCGAAGCGGCCCCAAAATTATTAGGGCTGCTGCGCAGCCCAGCGGGAGCAAGCTCCCTCGCCACAAGTACACACCAGTAACACCACAAAACGCCCCGCTATCCTCAGGTAGCGGGGCGTTTTGCTGTCTACGATTCAACTTGCCCCATCGCAGGCCGACAAACTGGCAAACTCAAGCCTTTGATCGCGGAGATAACGGACATGTCCCTACGCACCCTGCTCACCACGCTGCTGCTGACCTGCAGTTTTTCGGTCGTCGCTGCTACCGAGGTGGTGCAGCTCAACAATCGCACCAGCGCCGACCTGCTGCCGGTGGCACAGAATATTATCGGCAGGGACGGCAAGGTCAGCGCCTACGGCAACCAGCTGATCGTCAACGCCGAACCCGACAAGATCAACGAACTCAAAGCCCTGATCACACAGCTCGACACCGCACCCAAGCGCCTGCTGATCACGGTCGACACCAACGAAAACAACCAGCAGAACAACGCCGATAGGCAAACGCAGATCATCACCTACAGCACCGACAGCCGTGAAGGCGGCATCCAGCAGGTCCAGACCAGCGAAGGCACACCCGCCCTGATCCAGATCGGCCAGAGCGTGCCTCTCACCACCACCCAGACCGACACCTACACCAGCCTGCCAAACCAGATAAACACCTCCCGCCAGCCCCAGCCCAACACCTCCGGCCAGCCGCAAAACCCGCTCAACAACTACGCTCACCAGCAAAGCCAGACCCAATACCGCAACGTCACCCAGGGTTTCTACGTCACCGCCAGCGTCACCGGCGACATCGTTCACCTGGCAATCAGTACCAACCGTGACCGGATGAGCCAGGAACGTCCCGATGTAGTGAACGTGCAAAGCACCGACACAACCGTCAGCGGTCGCCTGGGCGAGTGGATCACCCTGGCCGGCGCCAACCGCCAGACCCAAGCCGACAAACAGGCTATGAGCCGCAGCTACTCTACTCAGGGGCGGGATGACATGACGTTGCGAGTCAAAGTCGACACCTTGGACTAACACACCAAAAACTGACTGATTAGTCGTATTAGACTAAAGATGTAGTGCTTGAAAAATAGCACTACAAAACGTTTGACGAGCCAAAAAAGCGAAGGCATGATGGCCTCGCTCCCGCTAATCAGGGGCCCTGGCAAGGGCCTTCGGGTCGCGCTCTAACCTTACCGACCTGAGCCGATTCGTGTCTGTACCGCCCACAAGGTGTGTTTGACGAGGTTGCGACTGGAACGAAGTTGTCCCGAGGGACGGAAGCGTAATAGGTAGCCCGGCAACACGCTGATGATCGTATAAAGGCCCACGACGCCCGAATGCGCCCGCCAGTTCGCCCTTACCTGCTCAGCTTTCATCCTCGAGCCCATCGTTCATCCCGTCGCCTTCCCCGCCAGACCCGACTTGACCGCCTAAGCTTCTGGTCAGCGAGCGCCATCTACGCCCTATTTGAATGTGCGTATCTGGCAACAGGAATTTTCCACCAGACCTATGCGACGAGGTTTATCTCCATGGCACTGACACGCGAACAGCAAATTGCAGCCCTTGAAAAAGACTGGGCTGAAAACCCGCGCTGGAAAGGCGTGACACGCACTTACTCCGCTGCTGACGTCGTCCGTCTGCGTGGCTCGGTTCAACCTGAGCACACCTTTGCAAAAATGGGCGCCGAGAAGCTCTGGAACCTGGTTACCCAGGGTGCCAAGCCAGCGTTCCGCCCCGAGAAAGATTTCGTCAACTGCATGGGCGCCCTGACCGGCGGCCAGGCGGTACAACAAGTTAAAGCCGGTATCCAGGCGATCTACCTGTCGGGCTGGCAGGTTGCTGCAGACAACAACTCTGCAGAATCGATGTACCCGGACCAGTCGCTGTACCCGGTCGACTCTGTACCGACCGTGGTCAAGCGCATCAACAACTCGTTCCGTCGTGCCGACCAGATCCAGTGGAAAGCCGGCAAGAACCCGGGCGACGAAGGTTACATCGACTACTTCGCTCCGATCGTTGCCGACGCTGAAGCCGGTTTCGGTGGCGTGCTGAACGCCTACGAGCTGATGAAGAGCATGATCGAGGCAGGCGCTGCCGGCGTTCACTTCGAAGACCAACTGGCTTCCGTGAAAAAATGCGGCCACATGGGCGGCAAGGTACTGGTTCCAACCCAGGAAGCCATTCAGAAGCTGATCGCAGCTCGTCTGGCCGCTGACGTTGCCGGTACTCCGACCATCATCCTGGCCCGTACCGACGCTAACGCTGCTGATTTGCTGACGTCCGACTGCGACCCGTACGACCAGCCATTCGTGACTGGCGAACGCACCCAGGAAGGCTTCTACAAAGTACGCGCCGGCCTCGACCAGGCTATCGCTCGCGGCTTGGCCTACGCGCCGTACGCCGACCTGATCTGGTGCGAAACCGCCAAGCCGGACCTGGACGAAGCCCGTCGCTTTGCTGAAGCGATCAAAAAGGAATACCCGGACCAACTGCTGTCGTACAACTGCTCGCCTTCCTTCAACTGGAAGAAAAACCTGGACGACGCGACCATCGCCAAGTTCCAGCGCGAACTGTCCGCCATGGGCTACAAGCACCAGTTCATCACCCTGGCCGGCATTCACAACATGTGGCACAGCATGTTCAACCTGGCGCACGACTACGCCCGCAACGACATGACTGCCTACGTGAAGCTGCAAGAGCAGGAGTTCGCTGACGCGGCCAAGGGTTACACCTTCGTGGCGCACCAGCAGGAAGTGGGCACTGGCTACTTCGACGACATGACCACCGTGATTCAGGGCGGCTCGTCTTCGGTGACCGCGCTGACCGGCTCCACCGAAGAAGAACAGTTCCACTGATCTGCTTCACCTGAGCAAACGGCCCTTCCGGACCAGGTAAAAACTAACCGGAATGCCGCACATCTGACGCCCCGACTGGTTCGGGGCGTTTTTTTGCCCGCAATTTGAAAGCAACCACCGAACCCTGTGGGAGCGAGCCTGCTCGCGATAGCGGACTGTCAGGCAGCGCAGTATCGACTGGAAGGCCGCTATCGCGAGCAGGCTCGCTCCCACAGGGGATGATGGCGAGCAAAAGAAAACATTGATCCAGGGCGGTATTTCGATCGGCAAAACAGGGTAAAACGGCCCCGCGCGCTACTTGCAGTAGCCGGTATGTAAGCGCAACTTTCCAGCCACCACCCCGACTAACAGTTCAAAAACCACCGCAAACAATATTGATTATCATTTGACGCGATTCATGTTCGTTACAACACGCACAAAACATTATTGACAAAACCCCGGCTAATGCCCGCAACGCATGGGCTGCAGGCCTTTTGAGGTGCGCTATGTCCTTATTCTTATAAATAATTTCGCTACAGGAATTTTACTTGCACGGTGTTGTGCCATAAAATCACCGTGATTGATTGCTGCGACATATCGTCACTGCTTTATTTCTTTTCAAGCTCAGAGACCTTTGCTCTCTGTTAAGGATTACCAGCATGCCCGAAGCGACAGGACTCATGGCCCACAACTGGGGCTTTGCCATTTTCCTTCTGGGTGTCGGCGGCCTATGCGCCTTCATGCTCGGCGTCTCCAGCCTCCTCGGGTCAAAAGCCTGGGGCCGCAGCAAAAACGAACCGTTCGAGTCCGGCATGCTACCTACCGGTGGCGCCCGCTTGCGGCTCTCAGCCAAATTCTATCTGGTCGCGATGCTGTTCGTGATCTTCGATATCGAAGCCCTATTTCTCTTTGCCTGGTCTGTGTCCGTCCGCGAAAGCGGCTGGACCGGATTCGTCGAAGCTCTCGTTTTCATAGCAATTCTGTTGGCAGGTCTTGTCTACCTATTTCGAGTGGGCGCCCTTGATTGGGCTCCGGCAGCTCGTCATAAGCGGCAGGCGAAGCTGAAACAATGAGGCTTTGGCGATGCAATACAATCTCACCAGGATCGACCCCGATGCTCCTAACGAGCAGTATCCGATCGGCGCACGGGAAACCGTCTCCGATCCGTTAGAAGATCAAGTCCACAAGAACATTTTCATGGGCAAGCTCGAAGACGTGCTTAACGGCACGATCAACTGGGGGCGTAAGAACTCCCTGTGGCCGTATAACTTCGGTCTTTCGTGCTGCTACGTGGAAATGACCACCGCCTTCACGGCGCCCCACGACATCGCGCGCTTTGGCGCCGAGGTTATCCGGGCATCGCCGCGTCAAGCGGATTTCATGGTTATTGCCGGAACCTGCTTCATCAAGATGGCGCCGATCATTCAGCGTCTCTACGAGCAGATGCTCGAGCCGAAGTGGGTTATCTCCATGGGTTCGTGCGCCAACTCCGGTGGCATGTACGACATCTACTCCGTCGTTCAAGGGGTGGACAAGTTCCTGCCCGTGGACGTCTACGTGCCTGGCTGCCCGCCCCGCCCTGAAGCTTTTCTGCAAGGCTTGATGCTGTTGCAGGAGTCGATTGGCCAGGAGCGTCGCCCACTTTCCTGGGTCGTTGGCGATCAAGGCGTTTACCGCGCCGAGATGCCTTCGCAAAAGGAACAGCGCCGCGAACAGCGTATTCAGGTAACCAACCTGCGCAGCCCCGACGAAGTCTGATCCAGATCTGTTCTTACAAAGAAACGAGAAACTGGCTTCATTCTTTACGTTGACCGAAAGCGATAAAAAAACCATGACTACAGGCAGTGCTCTGTACATCCCGCCTTACAAGGCAGACGACCAGGATGTGGTCGTCGAATTGAACAACCGTTTTGGCCCTGAGGCGTTCAGCGCCCAGGCCACCCGCACCGGCATGCCGGTGCTTTGGGTTGCCCGTGCCAAACTCGTCGAAGTCCTGACCTTCCTGCGCAACCTGCCCAAGCCGTACGTCATGCTCTATGACCTGCACGGCGTGGACGAGCGTCTGCGCACCAAGCGCCAGGGTTTGCCGAGCGGTGCCGACTTCACTGTGTTCTATCACTTGATGTCGATCGAACGTAATAGTGACGTAATGATCAAGGTCGCCTTGTCCGAGAGCGACCTCAGCTTGCCGACCGTGACCGGTATCTGGCCGAACGCCAACTGGTACGAGCGTGAAGTGTGGGACATGTACGGCATCCACTTTGCCGGCCACCCGCACCTGACCCGCATCATGATGCCGCCGACCTGGGAAGGTCACCCGCTGCGCAAGGACTTCCCGGCCCGTGCCACCGAGTTCGACCCGTTCAGCCTGACGCTGGCCAAGCATCAGCTTGAAGAAGAAGCTGCGCGCTTCAAGCCTGAAGACTGGGGCATGAAACGTTCCGGTGCCAACGAGGACTACATGTTCCTCAACCTGGGGCCGAACCACCCTTCCGCTCACGGTGCGTTCCGCATCATCCTGCAACTGGACGGCGAAGAGATCGTCGACTGCGTGCCGGACGTTGGCTACCACCACCGTGGTGCCGAGAAGATGGCCGAGCGTCAGTCCTGGCACAGCTTCATCCCGTACACCGACCGTATCGACTACCTCGGCGGCGTGATGAACAACCTGCCGTACGTGCTCTCGGTCGAGAAGCTGGCCGGCATCAAGGTGCCTGAGAAGGTCGACGTCATCCGCATCATGATGGCCGAGTTCTTCCGGATCACCAGCCATCTGCTGTTCCTGGGTACGTACATCCAGGACGTCGGCGCCATGACTCCGGTGTTCTTCACCTTCACCGACCGCCAGAAGGCGTACACGGTGATCGAGGCCATTACCGGTTTCCGTCTGCACCCGGCCTGGTACCGCATCGGTGGCGTCGCCCACGACCTGCCGCGCGGCTGGCAGAAACTGGTCAAGGACTTCGTCGAATGGATGCCAAAGCGCCTGGACGAATATCAGAAAGCCGCACTGGACAACAGCATCCTGCGTGGCCGGACCATCGGCGTCGCCGCCTACAACACCAAGGAAGCCCTGGAATGGGGCGTCACCGGTGCAGGCTTGCGTTCGACCGGTTGCAATTTCGACCTGCGTAAAGCCCGTCCATACTCCGGCTACGAGAACTTCGAATTCGAAGTACCGCTGGCGGCCAATGGCGATGCCTATGATCGTTGCATCGTGCGCGTGGAAGAAATGCGCCAGAGCATCAAGATCATCGACCAGTGCCTGCGCAACATGCCGGAAGGCCCGTACAAGGCGGATCACCCGCTGACCACGCCGCCGCCGAAAGAGCGCACGCTGCAGCACATCGAGACCTTGATCACGCACTTCCTGCAAGTTTCGTGGGGCCCGGTCATGCCGGCCAACGAATCCTTCCAGATGATCGAAGCGACCAAGGGCATCAACAGTTATTACCTGACGAGCGATGGCGGCACCATGAGCTACCGCACCCGGATTCGCACCCCAAGCTTCCCGCATCTGCAGCAGATCCCTTCGGTGATCAAAGGCAGCATGGTCGCGGACTTGATCGCGTACCTGGGTAGTATCGACTTCGTTATGGCCGACGTGGACCGCTAAGCATGAATAGCACGCTTATCCAGACAGACCGTTTCGCCCTGAGCGAAACCGAGCGCTCGGCCATCGAGCACGAGCTGCATCACTACGAAGACCCGCGCGCGGCGTCGATCGAAGCCCTGAAGATCGTCCAGAAGGAACGTGGCTGGGTGCCTGACGGCGCGCTCTACGCCATCGGCGAAATCCTCGGCATCCCGGCCAGCGACGTTGAAGGCGTGGCGACGTTCTATAGCCAGATCTTCCGTCAGCCAGTCGGCCGTCACATCATTCGCGTCTGCGACAGCATGGTCTGCTACATCGGTGGCCACGAGTCGGTGGTCAGCGAAATCCAGAGCAAGCTGGGCATCGGCCTGGGTCAAACCACTGCCGATGGTCGTTTCACCCTGCTGCCGGTCTGCTGCCTCGGCAACTGCGACAAGGCGCCGGCGTTGATGATCGACGACGACACATTCGGTGATGTGCAGCCTGCTGGCGTTGCCAAATTGCTCGAGGGCTACGTATGACCCTGACTTCCTTCGGCCCTGCCAACCGCATCAAGCGCAGTGCAGAGACCCACCCGCTGACCTGGCGCCTGCGTGACGACGGCGAGGCTGTCTGGCTCGACGAGTACCAGGCCAAGAACGGCTACGCGGCAGCGCGTAAAGCCTTCGCCGACATGTCCCAGGACGATATCGTCCAGACCGTCAAGGACTCCGGCCTCAAGGGTCGCGGCGGCGCGGGCTTCCCCACTGGTGTGAAGTGGGGCCTGATGCCCAAAGACGAATCCATGAACATTCGCTACCTGCTGTGCAACGCGGATGAAATGGAACCCAACACCTGGAAAGACCGCATGCTGATGGAGCAACTGCCCCATCTGCTGATCGAAGGCATGCTGATCAGTGCCCGCGCACTGAAAACCTACCGTGGCTACATCTTCCTGCGTGGCGAATACACCACCGCCGCCAAGCACCTGAACCGTGCCGTGGAAGAAGCCAAGGCTGCGGGCCTGCTGGGCAAGAACATCCTGGGCAGCGGTTTCGATTTCGAACTGTTCGTCCACACCGGCGCCGGGCGTTACATCTGCGGTGAAGAAACCGCACTGATCAACTCCCTCGAAGGCCGCCGTGCCAACCCGCGCTCCAAGCCGCCCTTCCCTGCCGCCGTTGGCGTATGGGGCAAGCCGACCTGCGTGAACAACGTCGAAACGCTGTGCAACGTGCCGGCGATCATCGGCGACGGCGTGGACTGGTACAAATCCCTCGCTCGCGAAGGCAGTGAAGACCACGGCACCAAGCTGATGGGCTTCTCCGGCAAAGTGAAGAACCCTGGCCTGTGGGAACTGCCGTTCGGCGTCCCTGCGCGCGAGCTGTTCGAAGACTACGCCGGCGGCATGCGCGACGGTTACAAGCTCAAGTGCTGGCAGCCAGGCGGCGCCGGTACCGGCTTCCTGTTGCCGGAACACCTGGACGCACAAATGTACGCCGGCGGCATCGCCAAAGTGGGCACCCGTATGGGTACCGGCCTGGCCATGGCGGTGGACGACAGCATCAACATGGTGTCCCTGCTGCGCAACATGGAAGAGTTCTTCGCCCGTGAGTCTTGCGGTTTCTGCACCCCGTGCCGTGACGGTTTGCCGTGGAGCGTCAAGCTCCTGCGCGCCATCGAGAACGGTGAAGGGCAAGCCGGCGACATCGAGACCCTGCTGGGTCTGGTCGGCTTCCTCGGCCCAGGCAAGACCTTCTGTGCTCACGCACCGGGTGCCGTGGAGCCGTTGGGCAGTGCCATCAAGTATTTCCGTCCAGAGTTCGAAGCCGGTATCGCGCCTACCCGCGCCGCCGTCCCGCCTCTGGCAAGGCCGATCGTAGTCGGCGCTTAACGCTTTAAAAAGGCGAACGGTCCGTGCCGTTCGCCTTTCGTCCGATGACGCCTTTTCAGGCTGTTTGGATTCGGACGGATAACAAGATTCCATTAGCCACGCCCGCTGACACCGGGCCAACGAAGAACTTTGAACCATGGCCACTATCCACGTAGACGGCAAAGAGCTCGAAGTCGATGGGGCAGACAACCTGTTACAGGCATGTCTGTCGCTAGGCCTCGATATCCCTTATTTCTGCTGGCACCCCGCCCTCGGCAGCGTTGGCGCTTGCCGCCAGTGCGCCGTCAAGCAGTACACCGACGAGAACGACAAGCGTGGTCGTATCGTCATGTCCTGCATGACCCCTGCGACCGACGGCAGCTGGATCTCCATTGACGACGAAGAAGCCAAAGTGTTCCGCGCAAGCGTCGTCGAATGGCTGATGACCAACCACCCGCACGACTGCCCCGTGTGCGAGGAAGGCGGTCACTGCCACCTGCAAGACATGACGGTAATGACCGGCCACAACGAGCGCCGTTACCGCTTCACCAAGCGTACCCACCAGAACCAGCAACTGGGCCCGTTCATTTCCCACGAAATGAACCGCTGCATCGCCTGCTATCGCTGCGTACGTTTCTATAAAGACTACGCCGGCGGTACTGACCTCGGTGTATTCGGCGCCCACGACAACGTGTACTTCGGTCGCGTTGAAGACGGCACCCTCGAAAGCGAGTTCTCCGGCAACCTCACCGAGGTCTGCCCGACCGGTGTGTTCACCGACAAGACTCACTCCGAGCGCTACAACCGTAAATGGGACATGCAGTTCTCGCCGAGCATCTGCCATGGCTGCTCCAGCGGTTGCAACATCAGCCCGGGTGAGCGTTACGGCGAACTGCGTCGCATCGAAAACCGCTTCAACGGTTCGGTGAACCAGTACTTCCTTTGCGACCGTGGCCGTTTCGGCTATGGCTACGTCAACCGTGAAGATCGCCCACGTCAGCCACTGCTGGCCAACGGCGCCAAGCTGAGCCTCGACGAAGCGCTGGATAAAGCCGCTGACCTGCTGCGCGGCCGCAACATCGTCGGTATCGGCTCGCCGCGTGCCAGCCTTGAAAGCAACTACGCCCTGCGCGAACTGGTCGGTGCCGAGCACTTCTACTCGGGCATCGAAGCTTCCGAGCTTGAGCGTATTCGCCTGGTCATGCAGGTGCTGAAAGACAGCCCGCTGCCGATCCCGAACATGCGCGACGTCGAAGACCACGACGCGATTTTCGTCCTCGGTGAAGACCTGACCCAGACCGCTGCGCGCATGGCCCTGGCCCTGCGTCAATCGGTCAAGGGCAAAGCCGAAGACATGGCCGACGCGATGCGCGTTCAGCCTTGGCTCGACGCCGCGGTGAAAAACATCGGTCAGCACGCGCTGAACCCGCTGTTTATCGCAAGCCTGGCTGAAACCAAGCTCGACGACGTGGCTGAAGAATGCGTTCACGCCGCTCCAGACGACCTGGCACGTATCGGTTTCGCCGTGGCTCACGCCCTCGACGCCAGCGCCCCGGCCGTTGAAGGCCTGGATAGCGAAGCTCTCGAACTGGCTCAACGCATCGCCAACGCCCTGCTCGCGGCCAAGCGTCCGCTGATCATCGCCGGTACTTCGCTGGGCTCCAAAGCGCTGATCGAAGCGGCGGCGAACATCGCCAAAGCCCTGAAGCTGCGCGAGAAGAACGGTTCCATCAGCCTGATCGTGCCAGAGGCCAACAGCCTCGGCCTGGCCATGCTCGGTGGCGAATCGGTCGACGCAGCCCTGCAAGCGGTGATCGAGGGTAAAGCCGACGCCATCGTGGTGCTGGAAAACGATCTGTACACCCGTACCGACAAAGCCCGTGTCGATGCAGCCCTGACCGCCGCCAAAGTGGTGATCGTTGCCGACCATCAGAAAACCGCTACCAGCGATCGCGCGCACCTGGTTCTGCCAGCCGCCAGCTTCGCTGAAGGCGACGGTACGCTGGTCAGCCAGGAAGGCCGCGCCCAGCGCTTCTTCCAGGTCTTCGACCCGACTTACCTCGATGCAAGCATCCTGGTTCACGAAGGCTGGCGCTGGCTGCATGCCCTGCGCGCAACCCTGCTGAACCAGCCGATCGACTGGACCCAACTGGACCACGTCACCGCGGCCTGCGCTTCGAGCACCCCACAACTGGCCGGTATCGTCAACGCTGCACCGTCCGCTTCGTTCCGGATCAAAGGCCTGAAACTGGCTCGCGAACCGCTGCGTTACAGTGGCCGGACCGCCATGCGCGCCGACATCAGCGTGCACGAGCCGCGTACTTCCCAGGACAACGACACCGCGTTCTCGTTCTCCATGGAAGGTTACTCGGGCTCCGTCGAGCCGCGTCAGCAAGTGCCATTCGCCTGGTCGCCGGGCTGGAACTCGCCGCAAGCCTGGAACAAGTTCCAGGACGAAGTCGGTGGTCACCTGCGTGCCGGTGATCCGGGTGCTCGCCTGATCGAAAGCCAGGGTGATTCGCTGAACTGGTTCGCCAGTGTTCCACGTGCATTCAACCCGGCCCAGGGCACCTGGCAGGCTGTGCCGTTCTATCACCTGTTCGGCAGCGAAGAGAACTCTTCGAAAGCCGCTCCGGTCCAGGAACGCATTCCGGCCGCCTACGTGTCGCTGGCCAAGTCCGAAGCCGATCGCCTGGGCGTCAATGACGGTGCCATGCTGAGCTTGAACGTTGCCGGCCAGACCCTGCGCCTGCCGCTGCGCATCAACGAAGAACTGGGCGCCGGCCTGGTGGCGTTGCCTGCGGGTATCGCCGGCATTCCACCGGCAATCTTTGGCAAATCCGTTGACGGTCTGCAGGAGGCAGCGCAATGACCTTGTTCACTCCTGAAGTGATCGACATCATCATCGCGGTGCTCAAGGCCATCGTGATCCTGCTCGCCGTGGTGGTCTGCGGCGCGCTGTTGAGCTGGGTCGAGCGTCGTTTGCTCGCCCTCTGGCAGGACCGTTACGGTCCGAACCGCGTCGGCCCGTTCGGCGCGTTCCAGATTGCTGCCGACATGATCAAGATGTTCTTCAAGGAAGACTGGACGCCGCCGTTTGCCGACAAGGTGATCTTCACCCTGGCGCCGGTCGTGGCCATGAGCGCCTTGCTGATTGCCTTCGCGATCATCCCGATCACCCCGACCTGGGGTGTCGCGGACCTGAACATCGGCATCCTGTTCTTCTTCGCCATGGCCGGTCTGTCGGTCTACGCGGTGTTGTTCGCCGGCTGGTCGAGTAACAACAAGTTCGCCCTGCTGGGCAGCTTGCGGGCCTCGGCACAAACCGTGTCGTACGAAGTGTTCATGGGCCTGTCGCTGATGGGCATCGTGATCCAGGTCGGCTCGTTCAACATGCGCGACATCGTTGACTACCAGGCCCAGCACCTGTGGTTCGTCATTCCGCAGATCTTCGGTTTCCTGACCTTCTTCATTGCCGGCGTCGCCGTGACTCACCGTCACCCGTTCGACCAGCCGGAAGCGGAGCAGGAACTGGCCGACGGTTACCACATTGAATACGCCGGCATGAAATGGGGCATGTTCTTCGTCGGCGAGTACATCGGCATCGTGTTGATTTCGGCGCTGCTGGTAACCTTGTTCTTCGGTGGCTGGCACGGTCCGTTCGGCATTCTGCCGCAGATCCCGTTCATCTGGTTCGCACTGAAAACCGCGTTCTTCATCATGTTCTTCATCCTGCTGCGCGCCTCGATTCCGCGCCCACGGTATGACCAAGTGATGGACTTCAGCTGGAAGTTCTGCCTGCCGCTGACCCTCGTCAACATGCTGGTGACCGCTGCGATCGTGTTGCTCAACACGCCCGCCATCGCGGCTCAGTGAGGATAGAGAATCATGAAGTATATTTTTGACATCGTGCATGGCTTCTTCACCCAGCTTCGCAGCCTGGTGATGATTTTCGGCCATGCCTTCCGCAAGCGCGACACGCTGCAATATCCGGAAGAGGCGGTGTACCTGCCGCCGCGCTTTCGTGGACGTATCGTCCTGACCCGCGACCCCGATGGTGAAGAGCGTTGCGTTGCCTGCAACCTCTGCGCCGTGGCGTGCCCGGTCGGTTGCATCTCGCTGCAGAAAGCCGAAACCGAAGACGGTCGCTGGTACCCGGAGTTTTTCCGTATCAACTTCTCGCGCTGCATTTTCTGTGGCCTCTGCGAGGAAGCCTGCCCGACCACCGCGATCCAGCTGACACCGGATTTCGAAATGGCCGAGTTCAAGCGTCAGGACCTGGTTTACGAGAAAGAAGATCTGCTGATCTCCGGCCCCGGTAAAAACCCTGACTACAACTTCTATCGTGTTGCAGGTATGGCCATTGCTGGCAAGCCGAAAGGCTCCGCGCAGAATGAAGCCGAACCGATCAACGTGAAGAGCTTGCTGCCTTAAGGAAGAAAGATGGAATTCGCTTTCTATTTCGCGTCAGGAGTTGCCGTTGTGTCCACGCTTCGCGTGATCACCAACACCAATCCTGTACACGCCCTGCTCTACCTGATTATTTCGCTGCTCGCCGTGGCGATGACCTTTTTCAGCCTCGGTGCGCCATTTGCCGGTGTACTGGAAGTGATCGCCTACGCCGGCGCCATCATGGTGCTGTTCGTGTTCGTGGTGATGATGCTGAACCTCGGCCCCGCCTCGGTTCAGCAAGAACGCGTCTGGCTCAAGCCCGGTATCTGGGCGGGTCCGGTGGTACTGGCTGCGCTGCTGCTGGCTGAACTGCTGTATGTGCTGTTCAGCCATTCCAGCGGCACCGGCGTCGGCCACACCACCGTAGACGCCAAGGCCGTGGGCATCAGCCTGTTCGGTCCTTATCTGCTGGTGGTCGAACTCGCCTCGATGCTGCTGCTCGCTGCAGCCGTCACGGCGTTCCACTTGGGCCGCAACGAGGCGAAGGAGTAACTTTATGCCTGCTATCCCTCTCGAACATGGTCTGGCGGTTGCCGGCATCCTGTTCTGCCTCGGTCTGGTTGGCCTGATGGTCCGCCGCAACATTCTTTTCGTGCTGATGAGCCTGGAGGTCATGATGAATGCCTCCGCACTGGCTTTCATCGTTGCCGGTAGCCGTTGGGGCCAGCCGGATGGACAGATCATGTTCATCCTGGTGATCAGCCTGGCAGCCGCAGAGGCCAGCATTGGCCTGGCGATTCTGTTGCAGCTGCATCGCCGCTTCCACACTCTCGATATCGACGCTGCCAGCGAGATGCGCGGATGAACCTTCTCTATCTGACTTTCGTATTCCCCCTGATCGGTTTCCTGCTGCTGTCGTTCTCACGCGGCCGCCTCTCGGAAAACCTCTCGGCGCTGATCGGCGTCGGCTCCGTCGGCCTCTCGGCGATCGTTGCTGCCTATGTGATCTGGCAGTTCAACGTCGCGCCGCCTGAAGGCGGTCACGTCACCCAGGTGTTGTGGCAGTGGATGTCGGTAGGCGACTTCAAGCCGAATTTCGCCCTGTACCTGGATGGCCTGTCCGTGACCATGCTCGGTGTGGTCGTCGGCGTGGGCTTCCTGATCCACCTGTTCGCGTCCTGGTACATGCGCGGTGAAGACGGTTACTCGCGCTTCTTCGCGTACACCAACCTGTTTATCGCCAGCATGCTGTTCCTGGTGCTGGGCGATAACCTGTTGTTCCTGTACTTCGGTTGGGAAGGTGTGGGCCTGTGCAGCTACCTGTTGATCGGTTTCTACTACAGCAACCGCAACAACGGTAACGCCGCACTCAAAGCCTTCATCGTCACCCGTATCGGCGACGTGTTCATGGCCATCGGCCTGTTCATCCTGTTCCAGCAGTTGGGCACGCTGAACATTCAAGAGCTGCTGGTCAAAGCACCTGAACACTTCAAGACCGGTGACTTCTGGATCGTCATGGCGACCCTGATGCTGCTGGGCGGCGCTGTCGGTAAATCCGCGCAACTGCCGCTGCAAACCTGGCTGGCGGATGCGATGGCCGGTCCTACCCCGGTTTCGGCACTGATCCACGCCGCGACCATGGTGACCGCCGGTGTCTACCTGATCGCCCGTACCCACGGTCTGTTTGCCCTGGCGCCGGATATCCTGCACCTGGTCGGCATCGTCGGCGGTGTGACCCTGGTGCTCGCCGGTTTCGCAGCCCTGGTCCAGACCGACATCAAGCGTATCCTCGCCTACTCGACCATGAGCCAGATCGGCTACATGTTCCTGGCGCTGGGCGTAGGTGCCTGGGAAGGCGCGATCTTCCACCTGATGACCCACGCGTTCTTCAAGGCCCTATTGTTCCTTGCTTCCGGTTCGGTGATCGTTGCCTGCCACCACGAGCAGAACATCTTCAAGATGGGCGGTCTGTGGAAGAAACTGCCACTGGCCTACGCCAGCTTCATCGTCGGCGGCGCGGCCCTTGCAGCCCTGCCACTGGTGACCGCAGGTTTCTACTCGAAAGACGAAATCCTCTGGGAAGCCTTCGCCAGCGGCAACCACGGTCTGCTCTATGCCGGTCTGGTGGGTGCCTTCATGACGTCGCTGTACACCTTCCGGCTGATCTTCATCGCGTTCCACGGTGAAGTGAAGACCGAAGCCCACGCCGGTCACGGCATCGCCCACTGGCTGCCACTGTCGGTGCTGATCGTACTGTCGACCGCCATTGGCGCAATGATCGTTCCGCCGCTGCACGGCGTGCTGCCAGAAAGCGTTGGGCATGCCGGCGGCGAAGCCAAGCACAGCCTGGAACTGGTCTCGGGTGCTATCGCCCTGTCCGGTATCCTGCTGGCCGCGCTGCTGTTCCTCGGCAAGCGTAGCTTCGTCACCGCCATCGCCAACAGCGGCATCGGCCGTCTGCTCTCGGCCTGGTGGTTCGCCGCCTGGGGCTTCGACTGGATCTACGACAAACTGTTCGTCAAGCCGTACCTTGCGATCAGCCACATGCTGCGCAAAGACCCGTTCGACCAAACCATCGGTTTGATCCCGCGGATGGCCAAAGGGGGTCACAACTCCCTGAGCCGTACCGAAACTGGTCAACTGCGTTGGTACGCCGCCTCGATGGCTGCTGGTGCCGTGCTGGTTATCGGCGCTGTCGTGCTGGTAGCGGTCTGATATGAACCTTGCGAACTTGCGAAAGGAAACGAGCCCGTCATGATTTTGCCATGGCTAATCCTGATCCCCTTCATCGGCGGCCTGCTGTGCTGGATGGGTGAGCGCTTCGGCGCTACCCTCCCCCGCTGGATTGCGCTGATCACCATGTCCCTGCTGCTCTCCCTCGGCCTCTGGCTGTGGGCCCACGGTGACTATTCATTTGCTCCGGCGCCTGGCGCCGATCCGACCTGGGCGCTTGAGTTCAAGCATGTCTGGATCCAGCGCTTCGGCATCAACGTGCACCTGGCCCTCGACGGCCTGTCGCTATTGATGATCATGCTGACCGGTCTGCTGGGTGTCCTCTCGGTACTCTGCTCGTGGAAAGAGATCCAGCGTCATGTTGGCTTCTTCCACCTGAACCTGATGTGGATCCTGGGCGGTGTCGTCGGCGTGTTCCTGGCCCTCGACCTGTTCATGTTCTTCTTCTTCTGGGAAATGATGCTGGTGCCGATGTACTTCCTCATCGCGCTCTGGGGTCACAGTTCTTCGGACGGCAAGAAAACCCGGATCTACGCGGCGACCAAGTTCTTCATCTTCACTCAGGCCAGCGGCCTGATCATGCTGGTGGCGATCCTGGGTCTGGTACTGGTCAACTTCAACAGCACGGGCGTGATTACCTTCAACTACGCCGACCTGTTGAAAACCAAGATGTCGCTGACCACCGAGTACGTTCTGATGCTCGGCTTCTTCATCGCCTTCGCGGTGAAGCTGCCGGTAGTGCCGTTCCACTCCTGGCTGCCGGATGCTCACGCACAGGCACCGACTGCGGGTTCCGTTGACCTGGCCGGTATTCTGCTGAAGACCGCTGCGTACGGTCTGCTGCGTTTCGCCCTGCCGTTGTTCCCGAATGCGTCGGCCGAGTTCGCGCCGTTCGCCATGGCCCTGGGCCTGGTCGGGATCTTCTACGGTGCGTTCCTGGCGTTCGCCCAGACCGACATCAAGCGCCTGGTTGCGTACTCCAGCGTTTCGCACATGGGCTTCGTGCTGATCGGCATCTACTCCGGCAGCCAGTTGGCCCTGCAAGGCGCAGTGATCCAGATGCTCGCGCACGGCCTGTCGGCAGCGGCACTCTTTATCCTCTGCGGCCAGCTCTACGAGCGCACCCACACTCGCGACATGCGTGAAATGGGTGGCCTGTGGTCGAAGATCGCCTACCTGCCTGCCATCAGCCTGTTCTTCGCTGCGGCCTCGCTGGGCTTGCCGGTGACCGGTAACTTCGTCGGTGAGTTCCTGATCCTGATCGGCACCTTCGCCAGCGCGCCATGGGTCACCGTGATCGCGACCGCAGGCCTGGTGTTCGGTTCGGTCTACTCGCTGATCATGATTCACCGTGCCTACTTCGGTCCGTCCAAATCGGACGCGGTGCTGCATGGCATGGATACTCGCGAAATGATCATGGTGGTTGGACTGGCGGCACTGCTGATTTACATCGGCGTCTACCCGCAACCGTTCCTCGATACCTCTGCCGCGACGATGCATGGCGTGCAGCAATGGTTCGGTACCGCCTTCACTCAACTCGCTTCGGCCCGGTAAGAGCGCTATGGACTTTACGATTCAACACTTTATCGCGCTTGCGCCATTGTTGATCACCAGCGCCACGATCATCGTGGTGATGCTGGCGATCGCCTGGCGCCGCAACCACTCGCAGACCTTCCTGCTGTCGGTCGCGGGTCTGAACCTGGCCTTGCTGTCGATCCTGCCAGCCCTGAAAGTCGCGCCTCTGGCCGTGACTCCACTGCTGCAGATCGACAGCTTTGCCTGCCTGTACATGGCGCTGATCCTGGTCGCCACCCTCGCTTGCGTCACTCTCGCCCATGCCTACCTCGGCGAAGGCGGTACGGGTTACCCGGGCAACCGTGAAGAACTGTACCTGCTGATCCTGATGGCTGCCGCCGGTGGCCTGGTTCTGGTCAGCGCGCAGCACCTGGCCGGCTTGTTCGTCGGTCTGGAACTGCTCTCGGTACCGGTCTACGGTCTGGTGGCCTATGCCTTCTTCAACAAGCGCTCTCTGGAAGCCGGCATCAAGTACATGGTGCTCTCGGCAGCCGGTTCGGCGTTCCTGTTGTTCGGTATGGCCCTGCTCTACGCCGAAGCCGGCACCCTGAGCTTCAGCGGCATCGGTCACGCCCTTGCGGCCACCGGCCTGCCAAGCCCGCTGGCGCAGATGGGCCTGGGCATGATGCTGATCGGCCTGGCATTCAAGCTGTCGCTGGTACCGTTCCACCTCTGGACGCCGGACGTCTACGAAGGTGCCCCGGCACCGGTTGCAGCGTTCCTGGCCACCGCCTCGAAAGTTGCCGTGTTCGCGGTCATGGTGCGTCTGTTCCAGATCTCGCCAGTGGCCAGCAGCGGTGTATTGAGCACTGTGCTGACCGTGATCGCGATTGCCTCGATCCTGTTCGGTAACCTGTTGGCATTGACCCAGAGCAACCTCAAGCGTCTGCTGGGTTACTCGTCCATCGCCCACTTCGGTTACCTGCTGATCGCCCTGGTGGCGAGCAAGGGTCTGGCGATGGAAGCCATCGGCGTGTACCTGGTCACTTACGTGATCACCAGCCTCGGTGCTTTCGGCGTGATCACCCTGATGTCCTCGCCGTACAAAGGCCGTGACGCTGACGCACTGTACGAGTACCGCGGCCTGTTCTGGCGTCGTCCGTACCTGACCGCCGTGCTGACCGTGATGATGTTGTCGCTGGCCGGTATCCCGCTGACCGCAGGCTTCATCGGCAAGTTCTACATCATCGCCACCGGTGTCGAGTCTCACCAATGGTGGCTGGTCGGCTCCCTGGTACTGGGCAGCGCCATCGGCGTCTTCTACTACCTGCGCGTCATGGTCACCCTGTACCTGATCGAGCCAAACCTGCGTCGCGTCGACGCCCAACTGCACTGGGAACAAAAGGCAGGCGGCGTGATGCTGCTGGCCATCGCAGTGCTGGCGTTCTTCCTCGGCCTGTACCCACAACCGCTGCTGACACTGGTTCAGCAGACTGGCCTGGCGGGTTGATCGCTTAAGCGACACGCAGCAGAAAACACAAACGGCACCTTCGGGTGCCGTTTTTGCGTTTGGGGGACTGCTCTCCCCTTTCTCGGAATATGCCTGCAAAGAGACCGGTGGCAGCTGACATCCGGCTGATGCAACCAAGCGCTAAGGTGAGTGACGGGCTATCAGGAGCATTCAATGAAACAGGATATTTTTTCAGACGTGGTCGAAGGTTTTAAATGCCTGGCGACTGAGCAACAACGCAACATTCTGGTAAGGGGTACTCCCGAATCGCCAGCACCCTCAAAAACCTCTCGACCTTTCACCGCTAACTCGACACATGACAACGCGACCTATTGTCCGCTCACCTTTGCCTACCCCAAAAATTCTGGCTATATTTGTCCAGAATATTGGAGGGGCATCATGATCATCGTTCCGTTAGGTGAAGCAAAAAACAATTTGTCCAAACTGGTCGATGACGCTGCTTCCGGACAGATCATCACGATCGCTAAACATGGCCGAGCCCTTGCCCGCCTTGTTCCCGTGGGAAAACCCTCCGGACGGCGCATCGGAGCGATGAAAGGCAAACTGACCCTGCCTGAAGACTTTGATGCGCCGCTACCGGACGAGATGCTGGACGCATTTGAAGGGACTCCTGGATGAGGGTCTTACTCGATACACATATTCTGCTTTGGACTCTCAGTGATGATCCAAAACTATCCGGCAGAGCCAGAAAACTCATTGAGAGCGCCGCTGAGATTTACATCAGCGCAGCTACTTTCTGGGAGATGGCGATCAAGGTTGGGCTGGGAAAGCTAAGCGTTGATTTGGAAGAGGTTCGAGAATACTGCCTCGAAAGCGGTTTCATAGAGTTGCCTGTCACTTCAGAACACGCCATTGCAGTGAAAGACCTCGAACATCACCATCGCGATCCGTTCGATCGCCTTATTGTTGCAACTGCAATCACAGAACCAATGAAGCTACTCACCGCCGACCCTTTAGTCGCCAAATACACATCACTCGCTATTTTGGTTTAACTGGTTCTATCTCAACAAAGATTACGTCCATCAAACAAAAACCCGCACTAGGCGGGTTTTGTTTTTAGCTCAAGCAGGCTTTAGTCAGCCAGGCGCCACGTCGTGCCGCCCTTGCCGTCTTCCAGCACCACGCCCATGGCGGTGAGCTGGTCGCGGATGCGGTCCGACTCGGCCCAGTCCTTGTTGGCACGGGCGGTCAGGCGCGCCTGAATCAGTGCCTCGACTTCTGCTGCATCGACCCGGCCTTCAGCGCCGGCTTGCAGGAAGTCATCGGCTTCAAGCTGCAACACGCCAAGCACACTGGCCAGTTCTTTCAAGCGCGCCGCCAGACCTGCCGCCGCGTTCAGATCGCTCTCACGCAGACGGTTGATTTCGCGCACCATCTCGAACAGCACCGCGCAGGCTTCCGGCGTGCCGAAGTCGTCGTTCATCACCTGGGTGAAACGTTCGACAAAGGCTTCGCCACCGGCGGCCGGGACCGTCGGCAAACCTTTCAGCGCGTGGTAGAAACGCTCCAGAGCGCCTTTGGCGTCCTTGAGGTTGTCTTCCGAGTAGTTGATCGCGCTGCGGTAGTGGCTCGATACCAGCAGGTAACGCACGACTTCCGGGTGGTACTTGTCGAGCACGTCGCGAATGGTGAAGAAGTTGTTCAAGGACTTGGACATCTTCTCGCCATTGATGCGAATCATCCCGCAATGCATCCACGCGTTGGCGTAGGTCTTGCCGGTGGCCGCTTCGCTCTGGGCGATTTCGTTTTCGTGGTGCGGGAACTCAAGGTCACTGCCGCCGCCATGAATATCGAAGGTCTCACCGAGGCAGCAGGTCGACATCACCGAGCACTCGATGTGCCAGCCCGGACGCCCGGCGCCCCATGGCGATTCCCAGCTCGGTTCACCCGGCTTGGCGGCTTTCCACAACACGAAGTCCAGCGGGTCCTGTTTCGACTCGTCGACTTCGATGCGGGCGCCGATGCGCAGGTCTTCGATTTTCTTGCGCGACAGCTTGCCGTAGCCCATGAACTTCGCGACGCGGTAGTACACGTCGCCGTTACCCGGCGCGTAGGCGTAGCCCTTGTCGATCAGGGTCTGGATCATCGCGTGCATGCCGGCAATGTGGCCGGTGGCGCGCGGTTCCATGTCCGGCTTGAGGATGTTCAAGCGCGACTCGTCTTCGTGCATTGCCGCGATCATGCGCTCGGTCAACGCTTCGAACGACTCGCCGTTTTCACGGGCGCGATTGATGATCTTGTCGTCGATGTCGGTGATGTTGCGCACGTAGGTCAGGTCGTAACCGCTGAACCGCAACCAGCGGGTCACCAGGTCGAACGCGACCATGCTGCGGCCGTGGCCCAGGTGGCAGTAGTCGTACACGGTCATCCCGCAGACGTACATGCGCACCTTGTTGCCATCCAGCGGCTTGAAGACTTCTTTGCTCTTGGTGAGCGTGTTGTAGATCGTAAGCACGATTGTTCCTTAAGACTTGATCACTGGCCCCACGAATCACGCAGAGTCACGGTACGGTTGAATACCGGAGCGCCCGGTTTCGAGTCCTTGATATCCGCGACGAAGTAACCTTCGCGCTCGAACTGGAAACGGTCTTCCGGCTGTGCGTTGCCCAACGAGGGTTCAGCACGACAACCGGTGAGGACTTGCAGTGAGTCAGGGTTGATGTTGTCGAGGAAACTGGCGCTGTCTTCGGCCTTCTCCGGGTTCGGAGAACGGAACAGACGATCATACAGACGCACTTCGCACTCGACGCTGGCCGCGGCCGGCACCCAGTGGATCACGCCTTTGACCTTGCGGCCTTCAGGGTTCTTGCCCAGGGTTTGCGGGTCATACGAGCAACGCAGTTCGACGATGTTGCCATCGGCATCCTTGATCGCTTCGTCGGCACGGATCACGTAGCTGCCGCGCAGGCGCACTTCACCGGCTGGCTCCAGGCGCTTGTAGCCCTTCGGCGGCTCTTCCATGAAGTCTTCACGGTCGATGTAGATCTCACGGGCGAATGGCAGAACACGCACGCCCATGTCTTCTTTCGGGTGGCACGCCAGTTCGAGGTTTTCGACCTGACCTTCCGGGTAGTTGGTGATCACGACTTTCAGCGGACGCAGCACGCACATGGCGCGCGGAGCGCTGTGGTCGAGGTCGTCACGGATGCTGAATTCGAGCATGCCGAAGTCCACCACGCCGTCGGAACGGTTGGTGCCGATCATTTCGCAGAAGTTGCGGATCGATTTCGGCGTGTAGCCACGACGACGGAAACCCGACAGCGTGGACATGCGCGGATCGTCCCAGCCATTGACGTGCTTTTCATCGACCAGTTGCTTGAGCTTGCGCTTGCTGGTGATGGTGTAGTTCAGGTTCAGACGGCTGAACTCGTACTGACGCGGGTGCGCCGGTACTGGCAGGTTGTCGAGGAACCAGTCGTACAGCGGACGATGGCTTTCGAACTCCAGGGTGCAGATCGAATGGGTGATGCCTTCGATGGCGTCCGACTGACCGTGGGTGAAGTCATAGTTCGGGTAAATGCACCACTTGTCACCGGTCTGGTGGTGATGGGCATGACGGATGCGGTACATGATCGGGTCGCGCAGGTTCATGTTCGGCGAGGCCATGTCGATCTTGGCCCGCAGCACGCGTGCGCCGTCCTTGAACTCGCCGGCCTTCATGCGGGCGAACAGGTCGAGGTTTTCCTCAACCGAGCGGTCGCGGAACGGGCTGTTCTTGCCCGGCTCGGTCAGGCTGCCGCGGTATTCCTTGGCTTGTTCAGGGGTCAGGTCGTCGACGTAGGCCTTGCCCGCCTTGATCAGCTCGACCGCCCACTGGTGCAACTGGTCGAAATACTGCGAGGCATAGCGCACTTCACCGGACCACTCAAAGCCCAGCCACTTGACGTCGCTTTCGATGGCGTCGATGTATTCCTGGTCTTCCTTGGCCGGGTTGGTGTCGTCGAAACGCAGGTGCGTCACGCCACCGAACTCCTGGGCCAGACCGAAGTTCACACAGATCGACTTGGCGTGACCGATGTGCAGGTAGCCGTTGGGCTCAGGCGGGAAACGGGTGACGATCTGCGTGTGCTTGCCCGAGTCCAGGTCTGCCTGGATGATCGGCCGCAGGAAGTTGACCGGCACGGCAGGGCCAGTCTTGGAATTCGAGGTAGGGTCGACAGTGGGCTTGCTCATAGGATCCTTGAACGTACAAGTGCGTGGCCTTCATGGAGGCCTGACAAAACAAAGCCGCTATCATAGCCGATGCGGTCAAGCGCCTGACAGAGCAGGCCCTAAAACAGGTGCGTTTAATGCACCTGATTTGAAAAACAGCCTCGAAATTCGCGGCCATCGCGCTAAACTGCCCACCTTGGTGATTTTTCGCCAGACAGGTATGGGCTCGCACGCGTCACGCAGCGCCCCGAAAGCCACGAATTCCTTGAATAGAGTAGTAATCATGACTCAAGTCAAACTGACCACCAACCACGGCGACATCGTCCTGGAACTGAACGCCGAGAAAGCCCCGATCACCGTGGCCAACTTCATCGAGTATGTTAAGGCCGGCCACTACGAAAACACCATTTTCCACCGTGTTATCGGCAACTTCATGATCCAGGGCGGCGGTTTCGAGCCAGGCATGAAGGAAAAGAAAGACAAGCGCCCAAGCATCCAGAACGAAGCTGACAACGGTCTTTCCAACGACAAGTACACCGTTGCCATGGCTCGCACCATGGAGCCGCATTCGGCTTCCGCGCAGTTCTTCATCAACGTCGCCGACAACAGCTTCCTCAACCACAGCGGCAAGAACGTTCAGGGCTGGGGTTATGCCGTGTTCGGTAAAGTGACCGCCGGCACTGACGTTGTCGACAAGATCAAAGGTGTTTCGACCACCATGAAGTCCGGCCACCAGGACGTACCAGCAGACGACGTGATCATCGAGAAAGCCGAGATCATTGAGTGATATTGCTGATTTCAGATTTACATCTGGAAGAGGAGCGCCCGGACATTACCCGGGCGTTTCTGGATTTGCTCGCCACCCGCGCCCGTTCGGCGCAAGCGTTGTACATTCTCGGCGACTTTTTCGAGGTGTGGATTGGCGACGACGCCATGAGCCCCTTCCAACGCTCCATCTGCCAGGCCCTGCGCGAACTTAGCGACAGCGGCACGGCGATATTCCTGATGCACGGCAATCGCGACTTCCTGCTTGGCAAGGCCTTCTGCAAAGCAGCCGGCTGCACCCTGCTAAAAGACCCGAGTGTCGTGCAACTTGCAGGTGAGCCGGTGCTATTGATGCACGGCGACAGCCTGTGTACCCGCGACGAAAGCTACATGAAACTGCGCCGTTATCTGCGCAACCCCATCAGCTTGTTCATCCTGCGCCATCTGCCGCTGCGCACCCGCCGCAAACTGGCGCGCAAGCTGCGCAGCGAAAGCCGCGCGCAAACCCGGATGAAAGCCAACGACATCGTCGATGTGACCCCCGAGGAAATCCCGCGGATCATGCAGCAGTACGGGGTGAAAACCCTGATTCACGGCCACACCCACCGCCCCGCCATCCACAAATTGCAGATTGGCGAGCAAGCGGCCAAGCGCATTGTGCTGGGGGACTGGGATCGCCAGGGGTGGGCGTTGCAGGTGGATGAGCAGGGGTTTCAGCTGGCGGCGTTTGACTTCGCACCGCCGCCACAGCTGGCATTGCCGAACGGCTGAAAATCACCCCTCACCCTAACCCTCTCCCCAGGGGGGAGAGGGGACTGACCGAGGTGTTTTTCAGAGTTGCTGCGACCTGAAATATCGAGTCGAGCTCAAGTCTGAAAGCGATGAATATCTGCTCCCTTTCCCCCTCTCCCCCTTGGGGAGAGGGCTGGGGTGAGGGGTGGTTCTTGAGCCTTACACTCAATGCCCGCTCGCCTCCGGCCCCGCCTTCGCTGCAAACGGCGGCTTGGCCAGCCACACCAGCAGAATCAAGCCCATAAAGCCCCAGCCCAGCAGCGTGAAGTAATCCACGGTGGAAAGCATGTACGCCTGGCTGGTCAGCAGATGATCGAGCTGCGCATACGCCGGATTGCCCGCCCCGCCCAGCGTATTCAGCGTGTCCCGGGTTGCCGAATCGAACGTGCTGAGGCTTTCACTCAGGTAAGCGTGATGCTGATCAGCGCGACGGATCCAGATCCAGGTGGTCAGCGAGGCCGCAAAACTACCGCCCAGGGTCCGCAGGAATGTCGCCAGCCCCGCGCCGTCGGCGATCTGATGCGGTGGCAGGTCCGACATCAGGATGCTCAGGGTCGGCATGAAGAACAGCGCCACACCAATCCCCATGAACAGTTGCACCAGCGCCACGTGCTGGACGTCCACTTCATTGGTAAAGCCGGCACGCATGAAGCAGCTCAGGCCAATCGCCAGGAACGCCAGCCCGGCCAGCAGTCGCAGGTCGAACCGGTGCGCGTACTTGCCGACAAAGGGCGACATCAACACCGGCAGAATCCCGATCGGCGCCACCGCCAAGCCGGCCCAGGTCGCGGTGTAGCCCATCTGGGTTTGCAGCCACTGCGGCAGAATCAGGTTGATGCCAAAGAACCCGGCGTACCCCAGGACCAACACGATGGTACCGATGCGGAAGTTGCGATAGGCAAACAGCCGCAGATTCACCACCGGGTGCTTGTCGGTCATCTCCCAGATCACGAACACGGCCAGTGCGATCACTGAAATAGCCGCACCGATAATGATGAAGTTCGACTCGAACCAGTCCAGGTCATTGCCTTTATCGAGGATGATCTGCAGCGCGCCGACACCAATGATCAGGGTCAGCAGGCCAATGTAGTCCATCGGCTGGCGACTGATCACCACCGGACGCTCCTTGAGCTGCTGCTTGACCACCATCACCGCGAACACGCCAATCGGTACGTTGATGAAGAAGATCCACGGCCAGCTATAACTGTCGGTAATCCAGCCACCGAGTATGGGACCGGCAATCGGCGCCACCACCGTGACCATCGCCAATAACGCCAAGGCCATCCCCCGCTTCGCCGGCGGATACACCGCAATCAGCAGCGTCTGGGTCATCGGGTACAGCGGCCCCGCCACCAACCCTTGCACCACCCGGAAGCCGACCAGCTCGGGCATCGAGGTCGAGATACCGCAGAGGAACGATGCCAGCACGAACAGGATCGTCGCCCACAGAAACAGCTTCACTTCACCAAAACGCCGACTCAACCAACCGGTCAACGGCAGCGCGATGGCGTTGCTCACGGCGAACGAGGTGATGACCCAGGTGCCCTGCTCCGAACTCACGCCCAGGTTGCCGGAAATAGTCGGCAAGGCCACGTTGGCGATGGTGGTGTCGAGCACCTGCATGAAGGTCGCCAGCGACAGGCCAATGGTGCTGAGCACCAGGCTGGGCGGCTTGAAAGACGCGTTAGTACTCATCGCGAATCCTTTGGAACGAGGCAGTCGCTGCGACCGTTACGGCCGCAGCTGAGGGATTGGCGAATCAGCGTTGAGCGGTTTTGGCCGCCAGTGAGCTGTTGTCGTGGATCAAGCGGGTGATCATCGCGTCGGCCTCGGCCAACTGACGGTCGTAGACGTTGGTGCTGAACGAAGCCTTTTGTGGCGATTGCTGCGCCAGCACCGGACCGCTCTGGTCATGCAGGTTGACGTTGACCATCGTCGACAGGCCAACGCGCAACGGATGGGCGGCCAGTTGCTCGGCGTTGATGTGAATCCGCACCGGCACCCGCTGAACGATCTTGATCCAGTTACCGGTGGCGTTTTGCGCCGGCAGCAAGGCAAACGCGCTACCGGTCCCGGCGCCCAGGCTGTCGATGGTGCCGTTGTATTTCACTTCGCTGCCATAGAGGTCGGCTTCGATGTCCACGGGCTGACCGATGCGCATATCACGCAACTGGGTTTCCTTGAAGTTGGCGTCGATCCACAGTTGATTCAGCGGGATCACCGCCATCAGCGCAGTCCCCGGCTGGACCCGTTGGCCCAGCTGGACGGTGCGCTTGGCCACATAACCGGTGACCGGCGCGATCAGTGTGCTGCGGGCGTTGGCCAGGTAAGCCTGACGCACTTGCGCGGCAGCGGCCTGGACGTCCGGGTGGGACGAAACCACCGTGTCATCGACCAGCGCGCTGGTGGTGGCGAGTTGCTGCTGAGCATTGGCCAGGGCGTTCTGCGCCGAGGTCAGGTCGTCCCGTGCGTGGGACAATTCTTCCTGGGAAATCGCCCCGCCCGCCGCCAGATTCTTCCGGCGATTGAAGTTGTCCTGAGCCTTTTGCACTTCAGCTTTCTGGGCGTTGACCTGGGCTTTCATGCCGTCAACGTTGCTGTACAGGCCGCGCACCTGGCGCACCGTGCGGGCCAGATTGGCTTGTGCACTTTGCAGGCCGACTTGCGCGTCGTTCGGGTCGAAGTTGACCAGTACCTGGCCTTCGTGGACCAGATCGCCATCGTCTGCACCGATGCTGACAACCGTGCCGGTGACCAGCGGCGTGATTTCCACCACGTTGCCGTTGACGTAGGCATCGTCGGTGCTTTCGCTCCAGCGTCCGTAGAGTTCGTGCCAGCCCCAGACACCGAGGCAACCAACAATCACCAGGACCGTCAGCACCAGCAGCATGAATTTGCGTTTGCCTGGATTGCCCGCGTCTTGGGCGCTTTCAGGCGTTGGGTTGTTTTCGATAGTGGCCATGACAAGTACCTTGAATTATTGATTCAGCGTGGCAGGCGCTGGGGATGGGCTGGCCGCGGCCAGGGTGTCGGCTTGAAACCCGCCGCCCAGTGCCTGCATCAGTTGAATCGACAGATCGATCTGCTCGGCATTCAGGTTCGCCAACTGGCGCTGGGCCTGAAGTAATTGCTGCTCGATGCTGAGCACGTCCAGGTAGTTACCGATGCCGGAACCGTAACGCTGGACCACCGTGTTGTAAGAATCCTGGGCGATGTCGGTGGCGTGTTGCTGCGCACCGATCTGCCGACCGATGTCACGCAACCGGGAAATCGTGTCGCCGACATCCCCCAAGGCCTTCACCAGCGTCTTGTTGTACTGCGCGACAGCGAGGTCGTAGTCGGCGTCGCGGGCATCGAGGTTGGCGCGCAAGCGGCCGCCATCGAAGATCGGCAACGATACGGTCGGCATAATGTTGAAGAAGCGACTCGCCGAGCCGAACATCGCGTCACCCAACAACGATTCGGTGCCGGCGGCTGCGCTCAGGTTGAGGTTCGGGTAGAACTTGGTCTTGCCGGCGTCGATGCTTTTGCCCGCCGCCTCGACCCGCCAGCGCGCGGCGATCAGGTCCGGGCGACGACCGAGCAACTCGGCCGGCAGTGTCGACGGCAACGCCACGGCGCTGGCCTGAAGGATTTTCGGCCGGGCAATCTCGTTACCGCGATCTGGACCTTTGCCGAGCAGCACGGCCAGGGCGATTTTCGCGCTCTGCAGGGTCTTTTCAGCGTCGATCAATGTCGCTTCGGAGCTGGCTTCCAGGCTTTCGGTTTGCTGGTACTGGTATTGACTGTCGATGCCGGAGCTCAGCCGGCGCTTGCTCAGATCGAGCATTTGCCGGGTGCGCTTGAGGTCGTCGTTAGCCAGGTCATGAACAATATGGGCCTGCCCCAGGTTGCTGTAGGCGCGGGCGACATCGGCCGACAACGTCAGTTGCGCGGCTTGCTGATCGACTTCAGCCGCGCGGGCCTGGCCCAGCGCCGCTTCCCAGTTGGCACGCTGACCGCCCCAAAGGTCGAAGGTGTAATTGAAGCTGGCGCCGATACTGCGCACCGTGGCGTAGTTGCCGCCCGTTCCGGTCGGGTCCTTGTCACGCGCCAGGCGCGAACGGCTGACACTGGCGCTGGCATCGAGAGTCGGCATCCGTGCGGCATCGGCGGCATAAGCGGCGGCGCTGGCCTGGTGGGCCCGGGCGTCGGCGATCTGCATGTCCGGGCTGTCGTGCAGGGCTTCGCGAATCAGGCCGTCGAGCTGCGGGTCGCCAAGGCTTTTCCACCAGTCGCTTTTTGGCCAGGCCGCGGGCGACAGGGTGACGCCGTTGAGGGACTGCCCGGCCTTGAGGTTTTTCGCATCGAGGCTCACGCCTTGGGTGTTCAGGCCGCTGTAGCTGGCACACCCGGCCAGGCTCATGGCCAACAGCACCAGGCTGACGCGAGTGCGCAAGGATTTACTGCTCATTTGTCACCTACCCGCAGCAAGGTGATCGAGTCACCGGCCGCCAGCAAAATTTTCTTCAGGATCTGCTCCAGGGTTTTCAACTCTTCTGGCGTGATGGCGCCTGCCAGTTCGTTCATCGCCTCGGCACCGATGTGCGGCAGGCGGTCGGCGAGCTTCTGGCCTTCTTCGGTCAGCACCAGTTGCACCTGACGGCGGTCGCCTTCGCTGCGTTGGCGGGAAAGAAAACCCTTCTGTTCCAGACGATCGAGCATGCGGGTCATCGAACCGCTGTCCAGCGACAGGTGCCGGCACAGCTCGGCCGGTGTATCGACACCGAACTGGGCCATGATGATCAGCACCTTGAACTGCGCGGCGGTGATGCCATGGGGTTCCATGTGCGTATCGATGATCCGGTCCTTGAGCAGCGCGGCGCGCCCGAGCAAGAGACCGAGATGGCAATTGTGAAAATCGTCTGGTTTGAAATGCTTCATCTGACCACCCGTTAGCTGCCTAGGCAGCGAATGTATGTCGAGATATTACTGCCTAGGCAGCGAATGTCAACGTAATAGTTAGGAAGCTTTGTAATTAGCTGATAAATGGCGAGGAGAGGCGTTTCGGATCGACGACCACGGCGCGGCCATCGCGAGCAGGCTCGCTCCCACAGGTTCAGCGTGATTCCTGTGGGAGCGAGCCTGCTCGCGATTGGAGCGACTCGGTGTATTTGGAAGAACGGGGGCTTAGAAATCCCGCTTGTAGAAGATGTCCAGCGAACTGGCGATGCCGCTGGCGGCTTCCAGGTAGACCATTTTGCTCAGTTTGTAGCGCAAGGCGATGGTGTTGGCCGGTTCGAATACGCCGACGCCATAACGCAAACTGAGCTTTTCGGAGAGGTTGCCGCTGGCCACTACGCTGGTGGTGGTGCCGCTGCCCTGGGTGTCGAGCTGGAAGTCCTGGATGCCCAGATCCTTGGCCAGACTGCCGGTCAGATCGGAACTGCCCATCAAGCCCAGTCCCAGTGCTGCTTGAGCGAGCATGTTGTTGTCTTCGCCGTTGCTGCTCAGCGGACGCCCGAGCACCAGATAGGACAATGCCTGTTCCTGGCTCATCGCCGGCTCCGAGAAGATCTGCGTGGTCGGCTGCTCGGCGCTGCCGCTCAGGCGAATACCAGCGATCACGTCGCCTGTCTGGCGCACCGCTTCGATGTCCAGATACGGCTGATCGATGGGCCCGGCGAACAACAGCCGCGCACGCCGTACCGTCAGGCGCTGGCCGTACGCGCGATAACGGCCATCGTTGAGCCAGAGCTCGCCGCGGGTGTCCATGTTGTCACCGATGTGCACATGCCCTTGCAGGTTCGCCGTCAGGCCGAACCCGGCAAAGCTGAGCTTGTCCTCACCGACCGCCACATCGATGTCCATTGCCATGGCCATCGGCGGTTTGCCCGCTTCGGTCTGTTGGCCGACGATCACCGTGTCATCGGAGACCTTGACCGTCGACGGCGGCAACTCACGCACGGTGATTTCGCCCTTGGGCACCTGCACCTTGCCGACAATCGCCAGCTTGTCGTTGTTGATCGAGATCTTCAGGTCTGGTGCCACTTCCAGCACGGCGTACGGCTCGACCGTGACCGGCAGTTGTGTGCCTTTGAGGTTTAGATCCACCACCAACGCCTGGCCCCAGGCAACATGCCCGCTCAAGCTGCCCTGCCCGGCCTTGCCGCTTTTCCAGCCGCCGTTGAGCTGCACGCTCTCGCCGGCAATCTGCGCCTGAAGCTGCAACGCTTCGAATCGCGTCGGCAGCTGTGGACCAGAGATTTCACCGTCGCTGAGGGTCAGGTTGCCATTGACCTGCGGCGCCAGCAGCCCGCCCGACAAACTGCCGCTGCCATTCAAGCGCCCGGTCAGTTTCTCGACCATCGGCACAAACGGTCGCGCCACCGACAGGTCCAGACCGCTCAAACGGAATGAGCCGCTCAAGGGCTTGTTCCTGGGTAGCGGATTGATCTGCGCCTGCACCATCAGCTCGCCCAACTTGCCACCGACAAAGTCGAGCTGCGTGTCGATGCGTTTCGGGTTCAGGGTGCTGGTCAGCTTCAGGGTCTGGTAAGGGAACTCCAGCCACTGATCCTTTTCCTTCATGCGCAACGTACCGCCGCTGGCATCGACCATGACCTGGCCTTTCGGGCCGCTGGCCGGCAGGTCGAGTTGCACATCGGCATTGAGCTTGCCGTGCCAGGCAAAATCTTTCGGCAGCCATTGCGCGAGGCTGTCGATCGGGAACTGCTTGAGGTGGTAACGCAGCTTCGGTTCGGGCATCAGCCGCTGGTCTTCGCCGCATAGGCTGGCCTGCCCGGACATCCAGCAATGCGCGCCGAAGGTCAGCTTGCCGTCGGCCAGGCGTTCGATTTTTGCCGGATTTTGCAGCTTCCAGTCCTGGCCGCCAGCCTGTATGTCGCCACTGGCCAAACGGCCGCGCCAATTGCCTTTATCCAGATTGCCATCCAGCCCCAGCGCCAGTTTCAGTTGCGGGCCCAGCAGGTCCAGTTGCAGCTTCTGGCTTTTGATATCGCCCTGGCCGCTGGCGGTCAGCGTGCCCAGTTGAGTGTCGCCAGCCTGAATGCCGCTGCCCTTGAGGTCGATCTTCGCCCGTTGCGCGCTGTCGAGACTGGCATCGAGGTTCAGGCTTTGCAGGCGATTGTCGTCGAATGCCAGTTGCACACCTTGCAGGCTGAGTTTGCCTTGCGGTGCCTGGAGGCTGCCGGCAACCTCGACCCGACCATTGAGCTGACCGCGCAACTGCGGCCAGAGCTGGCCGAGACGTGGTGCCTTGATGTCGATCTGGCCGGCGAGTTTCTGTTGCAGGCTGCCGCTGCCATCGATGCGGTTGTCGCCCAGACGAATGTGCAACGCGCTGAGGTTCCAGCGCTCACCCGCGCCATCGGCCTTGGCTTGCAAGACGGCCGGCTGACCGCGCAGCTTGCCCTTGAGGTCGAGATCGGCGTTGAGGTTCAGTTGTTCGTTTTTCATTTCCCCCTTGCTGCGCAACGGACCGGCGAGGGTCCCCGGCAGCTCCGCCAGCCAGTACGCCGGGTTGATCGCCGACAGGTCCAGCGCAGTATCCCAGGCAATGCCATCGGCGAACTGCAGGTTCAAATGCCCTTCGGCCTTGCCCTGCCCGGCCGCCAGTTTGAATTCCGGCAGGAAGATTTTCGTCAGGTCGCCACTGAACGGACTGCTCAGGCTGAACGCCCCGGCCGGGCCATCCAGTGCTGCCTTGAAGTTGCCCAGGTAGTTGCCATCGCGGTAGGACACTTCACCATTGAAGCTGCGCAGCGCCACTTGGGGTTCGGCGATCAGCGGGTACAGCCGATGCCACGGGAAGTCCAGCCAATCGATTTTCGCCTCGGCACTGAAGCCCTCGGACCAATCGAGTTGCCCGCTCAGCTTGAGGTTTTGCGTGTCATTGGCGCTCAGATCAAGCCCGGCGATCTGCGCGCCCTTGGCGTCGACCTTGCCTTGCAGCAGCAACGCGACCGGGCCCTGCTCGGCCGGCAATGTCGCTTTGCCGAGCAACTGGTACCCGTTTTTCAGGTCACCGTTGCCGGTCAGTTCCAGCTGATTGAGCTGCAAGGTGTCCGGCAAATCCGCGCTGGCCTTGAAGCCATCGGCGGTAATCCGCACCTTGGCCGGCAGGTTTTCCACCAGCGGTTGCAACTCACCCGTCAATTGACCTTGCAGGTAACCGCTGCTGTCGGCGCGCAGGTTCAGGGTTTTCAGCAAATCGCCGTCGACTTTCAGCGCCAGTGCCCAGGGTGCTTTACCCGGTGCCGGCAAGGTCAGCTTGCCTTCGGCGCTGAGCGGCCAATTGCCGGTTGGTTGCAGCAGCCCGGACAAATCCAGGCTGAGGTCGTCGCGCTGCAGATGCACAGAGTCGATCTGCAAGCCCTTGGCCGTCCAGTGCGCGGCCAGTTGCAGGTCTTTGAGCTGCTCGCTGCCGTTGAGCAACAGGCTGCCGATCTGCACCTCGCCCAACTGGATCGCCAACGGCAATTTCAACTCAGGCAGGCTGATCGGCCCGCTGCTGGCTTCGCTGCTCGGGGCAAATTGCAGAATGACTTGCTCAGCCTTCAATTGCTCGATGCACAGGGTCATGCGCAGCAGGCACAGTGGCGACCAGGCGAACACTGGCTTGTTCAGCTCGACCCGACTGCCCGTTTGCTGCCAGAGCAGATGATCGGCACTCCATTGGCCGCCCAGGCGACCCTGGAAATTCTCCACGCTCAAACCCGGCACATGGCCCAGCGTCCAACGGCTGCCCGCTGGTGTACCGAGCAAAACGCCGATACTCAGCAACAGCAACGCCACCAGCGAGAGCATCGCCAGCAGCGCTATTTTCAAACCACGCTTCACAGCTCAGGCCCCATGGAAAAGTGCAAACGAATACCACCGGGATCATCCAGCGCATGGGCCAGGTCGAGGCGGATCGGCCCGACCGGCGAAACCCAGCGCACGCCAACACCGACCCCGGTCTTGAGACTCGGCAGGTCCAGCGTGTTAAACGAGTTGCCCTGATCGACAAAGGTTGCGATCCGCCATTTTTCGGCGATGGAATATTGATACTCGACGCTGCCAGCCACCATGTAACGCCCACCCACGCGCTCGCCGGCGGAGTTTTCCGGGGACAAACTCTGATAGTCGTAACCGCGCACGCTCTGATCGCCACCGGCAAAGAAGCGCAATGACGGCGGTATGGTTCGATAACCATTGGTGGCACTGCCACCTAACTGTGCACGAGCGAGGAACCGATGGTTGTCCCACACCGTGGTGATGCCTTTGACCAATGCAGTGCCATACACCACGTTGTTGTCCGAACCCAACCCTTGCTTGGCCACCTTGCTCTCGAACTGCAAGCGGTAACCGTTGTGCGGGTCGATGCGGTTGTCACTGCGCAGATAGGAATAACTGATGCCGGGCATCAACAAGGTACTCAGGCCCGAATCGTCGCCCAGGCGGTATTCCTCACGCTGCCATTTCAACGAAATCACCCGCTGCCAGCCGCTGGGCAATTTGCTGTGCCATTCAGGGCCCACGGTCAGCAATTTGCTCAGGCTGTCAGTGTTGGCCAGTTCTTCATTTTGATAACCACCGGCAAAGCGCAGTTTGTCGGTGAGCGGCGGATCCAGTGGCACGTCGTACCAGAGGCCGACGTTCTGCCGCGGTGCAGAGACCTCCGCTTCCCAGCCATAACTGTGGCCTTGCGCATTGACCCAGTGCCGGGTCCAGTTGGCCTTGGCCCGTGGCCCGACGTCAGTCGAAAAACCCAGACCCAGGCCCATGGTCCGCGGTTTGCGCGTGTCGAGTTTGACCGCCACCGGAATCACGTCGTTGGCCGCTGCAGTCGGCGCCGCATCAACCCGCACCGCGTCGAAGTAGCCGCTCGTTTGCAACGCCTGATTGAGTTCAGCGATCAGTTCGGAGTCATACGGCGCCCCGCTCTTGAACGGCACCATGCGTTGCAGCAGGTCTTCGTCGAACGGCGTATCGCCAGTAAAACTGACCTTGCCCAAGGCATAACGCGGGCCACTGTCGTAAATCAGCTCGATGTCGGCGACACCGGCCCGAGGGTCAACCAACAGTTTCTGGCTGGTAAAGCGCCCACTGAAAAAGCCGAAACGCGAAGCCTGATTCTGGATCAGCCGCTTGGCGTCTTCGTAATGGCCGTGATTAAGCACAGCACCGGATTTGAGCAGGTCGCTCTTGGGTACACGAAAGGATTTGAGGCTGGCGGCCGGGCCGTCGACACGAATGGTCACGTTGCGCAAATGCACCGGTTCGCCGGGGTCGATGTTCAACACCAACGTTGGCGACTTGCCGTTTTTGACTTCGCTTTCTATATGAGGCTGGTAATAACCCAAGGCCTGGGCAGCCTTGCGGGCTTGCTCTTCGGCGCCACGCCGAAAGCGCAACAAGGCTTCCTCGTCGCGATCGCCAAGGCCGCCGATATAGCCCTCTATATTGGCCTTCAGTTCATCGTTGGACGGTTTGATCCTGACGTCCAATTCACTTTGCGCCAGGGCCGCTACGCTGCTGAACAGCACGAGCAAACCGCTGGTAATTCTTCCTGGAAACTTCATAAGCGAGGATGCTATCACGAGCGTAGGGGCGTGATAGAGCGAACATTCTGAACAAAACTTCGACCTTAACCTGTTGCGCTATGTAACACCTGCGGATTGGCGTGGAAAAAAACGTGCTCGAGAACAGGCCCTACAGCAACTTCGCCAATTTCTTCATAACCCTGACGCTTATAGAACTCCAGATAACGCGGATTCCCAGTGTCGAGTACTACACCTTGGGAATGCTCGTCGACGGCGCACCAGTTATGCACGGCTGCGAGCAACTGCTCGCCGAAGTGCCGGCCTTGAAACTCCGGATGAATCCCCAGCAACGGCAAGACATGCACCGAGTCCGATGGCAGGCAGGCCGCCACCGCCGCGTGATACTCCAGATAACGCCGGGTGCAACGCAACCCGGCGCTCAGCACCATCCGCAGGCGCCAGGCCCAGCTTTCGGTAATGCCCAGACGACGTTGCGGCGGCGCGATCAGTGCAATGCCGATCAGCCGGTCATTGAGCAGCAGACCGATCGCCGGCAATTCCTGCACAAAATGCTGTTCGACCAGTTCCCGTATCGTGGCCCGCACCCGGTGTTCATAGCCAGGGCGTTCGGCCTCGAACAGGTACTTGAAGACCGGCTCATGTCGATAGGCGTGGTACAGCAAGGAGCGAGCTTCGTGCGAATAGCCACTGTCGAGCGGATGAACGTCAGCGATGGCAGTTGAGGTTTCAGGCATGACGGTCTATCTCCCCTGAGCGGGGCTAAAATGGCCCCGTTCTTATAAGTACGAACCCGGTGCAACGGTGATCGTTCCCACACTAAAGGACATTAGCAGTGCATCTGCCCTACTGCCACGCTGGCTCCCTTCCTACATGTCAGCTAGCATCGCACTTTTGCCAGGACTGCCGACCATGAAGATCGTCTCGTTCAACATCAATGGCCTGCGCGCCCGCCCCCATCAACTGGCGGCACTGATCGAGAAGCACCAGCCGGACGTCATCGGCTTGCAGGAAACCAAGGTCGATGACGTCCAGTTCCCGCTCGCCGAGCTTGAGGCGCTGGGTTATCACGTGAGCTTCCACGGCCAGAAAGGTCATTACGGCGTCGCCCTTATGTCGCGCCAGGCACCGCTCGCGTTGCACAAAGGCTTTGCCAGCGATGAAGAAGACGCCCAGCGCCGCTTCATCTGGGGCACGTTCGCCGATGCCAACGGCGTACCGGTGACGATCATGAACGGCTATTTCCCACAGGGTGAAAGTCGCGACCACCCGACCAAGTTCCCGGCCAAGGAGCGCTTCTACAACGACTTGCAGACGCTGCTCGAAACCCAGTTCAGCAATGACCAGCCGCTGGTGGTGATGGGTGATGTGAACATTTCCCCGGAAGACTGCGACATCGGCATCGGCCCGGACAACATGAAGCGCTGGCTGAAAACCGGCAAATGCAGCTTCTTGCCGGAAGAGCGCGAGTGGATGGCCCGTTTGAAGAACTGGGGCCTGGTGGACAGCTTCCGCCACCTGAACCCGGACGTGACAGATCGCTTCAGCTGGTTCGACTACCGCAGCCGCGGCTTTGAAGACGAGCCCAAGCGCGGCCTGCGCATCGACTTGATCCTCGCCTCCCAAGGGCTGCTGCCACGGGTCAAGGCCGCCGGTGTCGACTACGAACTGCGCGGCATGGAAAAACCTTCGGACCATGCGCCGATCTGGCTTGAGTTGAGCTGATTTCCAGAGATCAACACAGACAAATGTGGGAGCGAGCCTGCTCGCGAAGGCGGACATTCAGCCAACATCTATGTTGGATGTCAGTCCCTCATCGCGAGCAAGCTCGCTCCCACATTGAACATCGTCATATTTCAGCAACCTTTCTGTCTTATTCTCCCGACACTTCCTGTGACCTTGAAAGGTGTCGGCTCGATGCTGCGCGTCCTGTTACCGCTGCTGCTCTGCGGTTTGCTTCCTCTCTCTGCCTCCGCCGCTGAGCTGCCGATACCCGAGCGCGGCCCTGCCCTGCGCATTCAAGGCTCCAACACCATCGGTGCGGCCCTGGGTCCGGCGCTGGTCAAAGGGTTGTTGCTGGAGCAAGGGCTGCTGAAGGTCCATAGCGAAGTCTCGGACAGAGACAACGAACAGCAGATTGTCGGCCAGACGGCCCAAGGTCGACGGGTGGTCGTGGACATCGCCGCCCACGGCTCCAGCACCGGTTTCACCGCACTGAAAAACGCCAGCGCCGATCTTGCAGCGTCTTCGCGTCCGATCAAGGACAGCGAACTGGTCGACCTCGAAACCCTCGGCGACCTGAAAAACCCGAACGCCGAGCAAGTCATCGCCATCGATGGCCTGGCGATCATCCTGCATCCGCAAAACCCACTGACACAGCTGAACACCGAACAACTGGCGCGGATTTTCAGTGGTGAAGTGAAAACCTGGGAAGAACTCGGTGGCACCGGTGGCCCTGTGAACCTTTACGCCCGGGATGACCATTCGGGCACCTATGACACCTTCAAGGAACTGGTGCTGAGCCATCGCGGGAAAACGCTGGCCGGTTCGGCAAAACGCTTCGAATCCAGCGAGCAACTGTCCGATGCGGTCAGCCAGGACCCGCAAGGCATCGGCTTCATCGGTTTGCCTTACGTGCGTCAGGCCAAGGCCGTGGCGATTATCGATGGCGACTCGCAACCCATGTTGCCGCTCAACAGCCTGATCGCCACAGAGGACTATCCGCTGTCGCGTCGGTTGTATTTCTATTTACCAGCCAATGGCCAGAATCCCTGGGCCGACGCGTTGGTGACATTCGCCCAGAGCAGTAAGGGTCAGGCAATTGTCGCCGCCAGTGGTTTTATTGCGCAGACCGTGCAAGCCATGAACGTCGCGCCGAACCCGCAGATGCCTGACGGCTACCGGGCAATCATCGAACACGCAAAACGACTCAGCGTGAATTTTCGCTTCGAAGAAGGCAGCGCCAGCCTGGACAACAAGGCCCGGCAGGACCTGTCGCGGGTGCTCGATTATTTAAAGCAGCACGACAAGCTGAACAAACAGGTGACACTGGTTGGCTTCGGCGATGCCAAGACCGATTCGCAGCGGGCCGCCCTGCTATCGAGGCTACGTGCCATGGCGGTGCGCCGCGAGTTGGTGAAAACTGGTGTGGTGTTTCGCGAGATTCGTGGCTTCGGAGCCGAAATGCCGGTGGCGGCCAACAGTGCCGATGAAGGACGGATCAAGAATCGCCGGGTGGAAGTCTGGGTCTACTGACAGCCGCGCTCACTCTGGCGATTCAGGCTTGCGCAATAAATAGGTGTCCATGATCCAGCCGTTGGCCAACCGCGCGGCTTTCCTGACCCGCGTTATCTCTTGCGCAACGTCTTTGAGCTTGCCGGAAATAAGAATTTCATCCGGCGTGCCAAGGTAGGCGCCCCAGTAAATCTGCTGCTCCTGATCGGCCACCTGCCGGTAGGAGTCTTCTGCGTCGAGCATCACCACCAGGCTGTCAGCCTCGCTGACCTGGCCCGCAGCCAGTCGGCGGCCCGTGGTGATTTCAACCGAGCGCCCAATGCGGTTCAACGGCACCTTGTGCCGCGCCGCCAAGGCCTGGACGCTGCTGATGCCGGGAATCACCTCGAAGTTGAAGGTACAACGACCGGAATCGAGGATCGCCTGCAAGATCCGCAGGGTGCTGTCATACAACGCCGGATCGCCCCACACCAGAAACGCCGCACACTCGTCGTCCGTCATCTCTTCGTTGATCAAGCGCTCGAAGATCTGTTGCTTGTCGCGGTTCAGATCGACAACGCTGGCGTTGTAGTCCACATCGCCACGCACCCGCTCGGGGCTGTGGGCCTCGACGAAGCGATAAGCCGGATCGGTGATATAGCGCTCGCAGATTTCCCGCCGCAGGTCGATCAGCTTGTCCTTGCTCTGCCCCTTGTCCATCAGAAAGAACACATCGACCCGGTTCAGCGCATTGACCGCCTGCATCGTGATGTATTCGGGATTGCCGGCACCGATGCCAATGACCAGTAGCTGCTTCATGAATGCTTCACCTTGCTGTGCGTCATTGAGTCCAACGGCTTATCCGTGGAAAACGCGCCAGTTTCCTACACGAATTAAAGCACTAGCGTACAACATCAAGCGAAACCCACGCAGGCCTTGTCGGACAAGACTTTCGCCCCACTTTAGTGCTTTTCAGGCACATGGAAAAATTCACTAGACATGTAGCATAAATTACATAAATACTGATTTAACGGATTATGAAATAAAAGCAACACACCCCTCTAGCAGGAGCTCGGATGCCCTCACTCAGAGACCGGATCACCGATCCCGGCCTGGACCTCACACCGTCGGAACGCAAAGTCATACGTGCATTGCTGGACCAGTACCCGCGTAACGGGCTGGGCCCGATGTCGCGCCTGGCCGAGCATGCCGGCGTCAGCGATCCGACCATCGTGCGCCTGGTGAAAAAGCTCGGCTTCGGTGGCTATGCCGATTTCCAGGACGCGCTCCTCAGCGACATGGATCACCGGCTGCGCTCGCCCAGCGCGCTGTTGCAACCGCGTTCGCACCTCAAGCAAGACGATGCCTGGACCCATTATCTGGCGGACAGTCACCGTGCCCTGCTCGAAACCCAGGCCCTGACCCAACCCGAAGATGTGCGCATTCTGGTGGAGTGGCTGCTGGATACACGGCATCAGGTGCATTGCTTCGGCGGACGCTTCAGCAGTTTCCTCGCCCACTACCTGCTCAATCATTTACGCCTGTTGCGGCCAGGCTGCTTTGCCCTGGAAGACAACGCGCAACTGCCCGATCGGCTGTTCGATGTGCAACGCCAGGATGTGGTGCTGCTGTTCGACTATCGACGCTATCAATCCCAGGCACTGCGCGTTGCCAGCGCGGCCAAGAACCGGCATGCGCGTGTCGTGTTGTTCACCGACATCTACGCCTCGCCGCTGCGCGAGTTGGCGGATGTGGTGATTACCGCGCCCGTGGACTCGGCGTCGGCCTTCGACACCCTGGTGCCGGCACTGGCCCAGGTCGAAGCCTTGATTGCCTGCCTGACGCTGCGTTGCCCCGATCTTGCCGAGCGGCTCGAAGGCATCGATGCACTACGAAGCGATTTCACCACTCACCTGCTGGAGGAAAAATAAGGATGTTTATGCTCCCCCATCACTCGCCCCGCGACCTGCCGTTTGCCACCGACCACACCGCACTGCTGTTGGTGGACATGCAACGCGCCTGGCTTGAGCCGCAGTTCGACCCTCATCTGCAAGGGCCTGACGCCAGGTATTTCCTCGAGCGTACCCGCCAGCAGGTAATTCCCAACCAGCTCAGGCTGTTGGCCGCCGTGCGCACGGCTCGGCAGAACGTTCTGCACACGCTCATCGAAAGCCTCACCGCCGACGGTCGCGACCGCTCGCTGGACCACAAACTGTCGGACATGCACCTGCCAAAAGGCAGCCCGAAGGCCGCCATCATTGAAGAACTGGCACCGGCCGAAAACGAAATCGTCTTGCCCAAGACCTCCTCCGGGGTCTTCAACTCGACCAACATCGACTATGTGCTGCGCAACCTGCAAACCCGACACCTGATCATCGCTGGCATCGTCACCGACCAGTGCGTCGACATGGCCGTGCGCGATGCGGCTGATCGCGGCTATCTGGTGACGTTGGTCGAAGACGCCTGCGCGACCTACACCGAGCAACGCCATCTGGCGTGCCTGAATGCGATCAAGGGCTATTGCTGGATCACCGACACCCAAACCGTGCTCGACCGTTTGCAGGCGTTGCAGGCATGAGCCGCGCCAATAGCAGTGAGCTCCTGACGCCCGTGACCATGACCACCATCGTCACCACCGACCTGATCGGCGTGACCCGCGGCCGCTCGTTTCCCAGCGATGAACTCGAACACTACAAAACCGCCGGTTGCGGTTGGGTCCCGGCCAACAGTGCGCTGACCCCGCAAGACATCATCGCCTCCAGTAACCCGTGGGGCGCCTACGGCGACTTGCGGCTGATCCCCGACCTGGCCAGCCGGGTGACGGTCAGCAACGGTCCCGATGCCAGTGCGCCGGCGCTGGATTTTATCCACGGCGACATTTGTGAAACCGATGGCCGTCCATGGGCGGCCTGCCCGCGGACGCTGCTGCGCAACGAAGTACAGCGTTACCACGATGAACTGGGGCTGCAGATCACCTCGGCCTTCGAGCACGAATTCAACCTCACCACCGACAGCGCCCAGGCCGAGCATCTGGCGTTTTCACTGGAGGCCCAGCGTCAGGGCGCAGCGTTCGGCGGCTGGCTGCTCAGCGCCTTGCGCGCAGGCGGGGTCGAGCCGGAAATGTTCCTGCCCGAATATGGCAAACACCAATACGAAATCACCTGCCGGCCAACCCAGGGCGTCGCGGCGGCCGACCGCGCGGTCAATGTGCGCGAGATCACCCGTGAGATCGCCCGGCAAATGGGCCTGAACCTGAGCTTTGCGCCCAAGACGTCCGAGCACGCGGTATGCAACGGCGTGCACCTGCACCTGAGCCTGCACGACCTGTCCGGCGATCCGGTGCTGTATGACGCCGGGACCGCCAATGGCCTGTCGACCCTCGGCCAGCACTGGTCCGCAGGCGTGTTGCACTACTTGCCGGCCCTCTGCGCGTTGACCGCGCCGACACCGATTTCCTATGAGCGCCTGCAACCGCATCACTGGAGCGCGTCATATGCGTGCCTGGGCCAACGCAACCGCGAGGCCTCGCTGCGGATCTGCCCGACCGTGAGCCTGGGCGGCAAATCCGAAGCCGCGCAATACAACCTCGAATTCCGCGCCATGGACGCCACGGCCTCGCCTCATCTGGCGATGGCCGCCGTGCTGATTGCCGGCCGACTGGGCATCGAGCAACGCCTGGCGCTAAACGCGATCACCGATGAAGTCCCGGATTCGCTGAATGAAGAACAACGCCAGCGCCGCGGCATCGTCGCCCTGCCCGCGTCACTCGCGCAGGCCCTGAGCCACTTGCGGGGTAGCGAGGCCTTGCTTGAAGCCTTGCCAAGCGCCTTGCTCGACACTTACTTCGCCGTCAAAACCGAGGAACTTGCCTTGACCCAACACCTGTCGCCCGCCCAACTCTGTGAGCACTATGCACGCCTCTACTGAGTCCGCCGAGTTCGGGCTCTACACCGAGCCGGCTTACAGCCTGAGCCGGGAAGCGTCCGAGCACCCGCTGATTCTGGTGTGTGAACATGCCAGCCGCTACATCCCGACGGCCTTGAACGATCTGGGCTTGAGCAGCGAGGCCGCGCACGAGCACATCGCCTGGGACATCGGCGCGCTGGCGCTCGCCGAAAGCCTGTCCAAAGCCCTCGGCGCAACCCTGCTGGCGGCCAACTACTCGCGCCTGCTGATCGACCTCAACCGTCCGTTGCAGGCCCCGGACAGCATCCCGGCCAAAAGCGAAATTTATCAGGTACCGGGGAATCAGAACCTCGACGAAGCGACCCGCGACTACCGCCGCGAGTGCCTGTTCACGCCGTTTCACACGCGCCTTGGCGAACTGATCGATGCCCGCGTGGCCGAAGGCCGCACCGTACGGGTGGTGGGCATTCACAGCTTCACGCCGATCTACTTCGGCCAGCCTCGCGCGCTGGAAGCCGGCGTGCTGTATGGGCAGGCCGAGGAGTATGCGAACCGGCTGATCGATGGGTTGGCCAGGCATCCACTGCGGGTCGCTGGCAATCAGCCCTACAAAATCAATCCGGCGAGCGACATGACGGTGCCGGTTCACGGCGACGCCCGTGGCATCGACTCGGTGCTGATCGAGGTGCGCAACGACCTGTTGCGCAATCGGCTGGCGGTCCAGACCTGGAGCGATTATCTGGCACCGTTGCTGTAGAACCGAAGCCTCAAACGAACCGTTTCAAGCTGAAAATACACAGATGGTTGTACCGGTAAAACAACGATAACAAACGCTGTAGCGTGTTTTTACCTGCCTGGTTCAAACACATTGCCGTAGTGACTTACAAGGAGAACCGCTTCATGGAAATAGAAGAATTCGGCTACAAGCAAGAGTTGAAACGCAGCCTGTCGCTGACCGATCTGGTGGTTTACGGGATGATCTTCATGATCCCCATCGCCCCGTTCGGCGTATATGGCTACGTCAACCAGGAGGCGCCCGGCATGGTGCCGCTGGCCTACATCATCGGCATGGTGGCGATGCTGTTCACCGCCTTGAGTTACGGCAGCATGGCGCGGGCCTTCCCGATTGCCGGCTCGGTCTACTCCTACGCTCAACGCGGGCTGCACCCGCATGTCGGCTTTATCGCCGGCTGGCTGATGCTGCTCGACTACCTGCTGATCCCGCCGCTGCTCTACGTCTATGCGGCGATGGCGTTGAATCACCTGTACCCGGACATTCCCAAGGTCGGTTTCATCCTCGCCTTCCTGGTCAGTGCGACCTTCGTCAACCTGCGGGGAATCACCTTCACCGCACGGATGAACATCCTCTTTCTGCTGGCACAACTGGTGGTGCTGGGAATCTTCCTGTTCTACGCCTGGGCCGCCTTGCACGGTGGCACCGGCAACGGCCAGCTGACCCTGGCGCCGCTGTACAACCCTGAACACTTCAACTTCGCGTTGCTGATGCAAGCGGTGTCGATTGCGGTGTTGTCGTTCTTAGGCTTCGATGCGATTTCGACCCTGGCCGAAGAGATCAAGGGCGATCCGGGCCGCAGCGTCGGTAAAGCCGCGTTGATCACGCTGGTGGTCATGGGGGTGATTTTCGTCGTGCAGACCTGGATCGCCACGGACTTGGCCGCCGGCATGGGCTTCAAGTCCGCCGATACCGCATTCTATGAAATCGCCGAAATCGCTGCCGGCAGCTGGCTGGCGACTGTCACCGGTGTAGCCACGGCACTGGCCTGGGGCGTGGCGGTAGCGATCACCTCGCAAGCCGCGGTATCGCGCTTGCTATTTGGCATGGCACGCGACGGCAAACTGCCCAAAGTACTGGCCAAAGTCCATCCGAAACACAACACCCCGTACATCAGCATTTACCTGGTGGCGGTGCTGTCGCTGCTGATCTGCTACCTGTTCATCAACTCGGTGGACACCCTGACTTCATTGGTGAACTTCGGGGCTTTGAGCGGCTTCATGCTGCTGCACCTGACGGTGATCAACTACTACTGGCGTCGGCAGAAGTCCGGCCAGTTGATCCGTCACCTGGTTTGCCCGGTGATCGGCTTCATCATCGTCAGCGCCATCTTGTACAACATGGGTGTCGATGCGCAAAAGCTCGGCGGTATCTGGATTGCAGCAGGCCTGGTCTATCTGTTTTTCCTCAACAGAATCGGCGCCAGCGCTGTATTGCCGGACCCTTCCAACAGTTAGAAAAGGTCAGTACTTAAAACGTCGAGCGGTCGCTGACAAGGATTAGCCGACCGCCGTTGTAGTGCGTGGAAACCGACAGTGATAGTCAAGCCTGATGCCCGGTATCAGGCCCTTTGATACAGGAGTGCATCCATGCTGGCCTTACGCCCAGTTCAGTTATCCGACCTGACTCAGTTGCAACAACTTGCGCGCGACAGCCTGGTGGGTGTCACCTCGTTGCCAGACGACACCGAGCGCCTGCGTCAGAAGATTCTCGCATCCTGCGCATCGTTTGCCAGTGACGTGAAGAGCCAGGGTCCGGAGAACTATTTCTTCGTGCTGGAAGATCTGGCCGGTCAACGGCTGCTGGGCTGTTCGGAAGTCCTCGCGACCGCCGGTTTCAACGAGCCCTTCTACAGCCTGCGCAATCGCCCGTTCACCAGTGAGTCGCGCGAGCTGAACATTCATCACGGGGTGCCGGCGCTGTCGTTATGTCAGGACCTCAGCGCCCATACCTTGCTGCGCGGTTTTCACATCAACACCGAGCTTGAACGCACGCCCTCCTCGGAAATGCTTTCACGGGCCCGACTGATGTTCATCGCCGCCCATCCGCAACGCTTTTCCGACGCCGTGATTACCGAAATCGTCGGCTACAGCAGCGACACGGGTGAATCGCCATTCTGGGATGCGCTGGGCAAGCATTTTTTCGACCTGCCCTACGTCGAGGCCGAACGTCTCTGCGGCTTGCAGAACCGAAGCTTTCTCGCTGAATTGATGCCGCACTACCCGATCTACGTGCCGATGCTGCCGCAAAGCGCTCAGGCGTGTATTGGCCGGATTCATCCGGATGGCCAGGAAGCCTTCGATATCCTTGAACGTGAGGGCTTCGAGACCAACAGCTACATCGACCTCTTCGACGGTGGGCCAACACTGTTTGCACGCACCCCGAGCATTCGTTCGATCGCCCAGACCCGCACGGCCGTTGCCCGCTTGAGTTCACACAGCGGCGGCAAGACGCCGTACCTGCTGAGCAATGACTCTTTGGAAAACTACCGGGCGATTGTCGCCGAACTGGACTGGAGCGCAGACGAACCCGTCATGCTCGACGCCACTCAGCTCGACGCCTTGCAACTGGACAACGGCGGCCCGGTTCGGCTGATTGCGCTATGAAGCAGGTCTTCCGCACTCAAGGAGCTCCATCATGATCGTGCGCCCGGTTCAAATGACCGACCTGCCTGCGTTACTGGCGCTGGCACGCAGCGCCGGCCCGGGGTTCACTTCGCTGCCGGCCAACGAAGAACGTCTGACCCTGCGCGTCCGCTGGGCGCAGCGGACCTTTGCCGGTCAGGTTGAACGGGCCGACGCCGACTACCTGTTCGTGCTCGAAGACGACGATCAGCAAGTGATCGGCGTCAGCGCCCTGGCAGGTGCCGTCGGGCTGCGCGAGCCCTGGTACAACTACCGCGTCGGGTTGACGGTCAACACCTCGGCGGACCTGGGAATCCGTCGACAAATCCCGACCTTGTTTCTCAACAACGAGATGACCGGCCAATCGGAAATCTGCTCGTTGTTCCTGCGCCCGGATCAGCGCCAGGGCCATAACGGCCGGCTGCTGTCGGTGGCGCGATTGCTGTTTGTTGCCGAGTTCCCGCACTTGTTCGGCGAAAAACTGATCGCCGAACTGCGCGGCAGCGCCGACGAGCACGGGTGCTCGCCGTTCTGGGACAGCCTGGGTCGACATTTTTTCAAAATGGATTTCAGCCACGCCGATCACCTGTCCGGGCTCGGCAACAAGTCGTTCATCGCCGAGCTGATGCCACGTCAGCCGCTGTACACCTGCCTGCTCACCGAGCAAGCCCAGGCGGTGATCGGCAAGGCCCATCAAAACGCCGAACCGGCGCGCAGAATCCTCTGCAACGAAGGTTTTGCCCATAAGGGTTACATCGACATCTTCGACGGCGGCCCGGTCATCGAAGCCCAGGTCTCGAAAATCCGTGCCGTGCGCAACAGCCAGTCGCTGGACCTGATGGTCGGCACACCTGACGACAATGCGCCGCTCTGGCTGATCCATAACCAGCGCCTGGAAAACTGCCGCATCACAGCCGCCCGCGCCCGATTGGTCGGCAACAGCTTGCTGGTCGATCGCCTGACCGCCAAGCGCCTGCAATTGCAAGCTGGCAGCTCTGTGCGCGCCGTGCCGTTGCTCAAGCAACAACAGCAGGCGGTTGCCGCATAACGTGCCAAACAAATAGCAAAAAACCCGCACATGGCGGGCTTTCTGCTTGATGGGGTCAAATCCTTTTGTCAGTTCAATCTGCGCTTCAGGATGTAAGTAATTCGTGAAAAGCCTGTCGCAGGATCGAGAAAAAGACAGACTGCACTGAACACTCTATTTAACTGACGCCGAAACGGGTTCTGGCAACCGCCGCCCGAGCACATCCAGCAGATCACAACCGTCACGCAACGGAATGGCGCACAACAAGGCGAAATCGTTGAGGATCACCGAATCGCTGGCAATTTCGCCGCGCATCGCCAGGTTCTCCAGCACTTGAGTCACCGCACGAATGCGATAACGGGCAGCGTCGAGCAGGATATCGAGTGGTGCGTGGGTGTCAACGAACAGGGTCGGCATGTCAGAGCAGTTGCTGGTGAGGGCCATGTAGCGGTTGGAGGGATGGGAGGTTGGCGGGACGTAGGGTGGATTGGGGGTGTAGGTGTTCATTGTTCTGATTCCTAACGTATGGGTTGAAGCCGCCAGACATCACTTCCACGCAATAGGTGGCGGCTGTACGCAGGTGTGGAAGACCGGGACGTTAGGCACCCGGCGCGCTCGAAAGCGCCCCGCGCACAGCCACCATAAAACTCAGACGATAAAAAACGCCGAACTGGTGGCGCTTTGTGCGCCTAACGATAGAAGGGCTTCCACACCCTGTCACTGAATTTGCAGTGACAGCCCAAAGACTATCGATGCAGCCCATCACGCACCAGTTCATGCACACCGCCACAGCATGCGGGAAATCTCCGACAAGTTCGCCCGGAAACTTCATCGATTGAGTGGCATAGGAATCTATACAACGTTGAAATGCCACACAGGACTACGCCCGTAGCAGCTGTCGAGCCTGCGAGGCTGCGTTCGGCCGCGCAGCGGTCGTAAAACCAGACACCGCTTTCGTTCGGGAAAACCGTGTTCCCAGGATTTGCGAGGACTTCGTCCTCGAACGCAGCCTCGCAGGCTCGACAGCTGCTACGGACATCACCCACCACAACGAAATGATGCACCCGCCCCCACCACTCAACAGGCCGAGCGTTAGCTCGCCTGCCGCTGTTGATCTTGATCCACCCGCCCCTTCGGAAGGCCGAGTGGAGGTGTTCATCAGGGGGTGGGCGCGCAGCGCCGTACGGCGCAGCCGGACACATCGAGAGGAGGTCGTCGCGAAGCAGACCGTAGGCGATGCCCCCTGATGGACACCGGAGCAAGGGTACGCCGAGCCTAGGCGAGGTGCCGTACGCTTGGGGCGAAGCGTTTTGGTTACTTTTGGGCGTCTGCAAAAGTGACCCGCTGTAAGAGCGGAACCGTAAGTGGCCGTTACCGCAGAAATGGATATGTACACCTGCGTGAGATTGGTCGGCTGTCCGGCCGCCATCGCGGGCAAGCCCGGCCACAATGGATTGATGTACATCTGCAAGAGATAGGCCGGCTGTCAGGCCGCCTTCGCAGGCAAGCCAGCTCCCACAGGTTTGATTGGGGTACATCCGCGAGAGATGGGTCGGCTGTCGGGCCGCCTTCGCAGGCAAGCCAGCTCCCACAGTTGGACTGCGTACATCTGCGGGAGATGGGTCGGCTGTCAGGCCGCCAAGGTCAACAGATCGCAGCCTGCGGCAGCTACAGGCGAACTTCGTCCTTGAGAATGTCAAACAACGCCTGCGCCGCCGCCGACAACTCATGCCCCGGTTTGGTCAACACCCCAATGGCCCGCTCAATCACCGGATCACTCAAGGTAATGCAACACGCCCCAAGCTCCCGCATCTGCTCGACACACAACGCCGGCACCGCACTCACCCCCAGCCCACTGGCAACCATCCGCCCGACGGTCGCCAACTGATGACTTTCGAACTCCACCGGCAACTTCATCTGCCGCGCCTGCAAGTGCTCCTCAAGCATCACCCGCACCGTCGACGGCCGCTGCAACGTGATAAACGGCTGCTCCAGCAGCGTTTTCCAGTCGATCTCGGCACGCTCGGCCAGCGGCGAATCACTCGGCACCACCGCGACAAAGCGATCCATGTACAACGGAGTGAATTCCAGCGACGAACTCTGCGTCGGCTCGAACGCCACGCCAAGCTCCACATGACGGTCACGGACCATTTCCAGCACCTGCTCGTTGATCACGTCGTTCACCGTGACGTTGACCTTGGGGTAACGCGCACGAAAGGTCTTGAGGATCGGTGGCAGCAGGTTGCCGGCAAACGACGGCATCGCCGCCAGCGTCACCCGCCCTCGCTGCAGGGTGAAACGCTGGCGCATTTCATCCTCGGCGTTGTCCCAGTCAGCAATCAACCGCCGGGCCAGCGGCAGCAGGGACTCGCCCTCCGGGGTCAGCGCAACGTTACGGGTGGTGCGGCTGAACAGCCGCCCGCCGAGTCCGTCTTCCAGCGCCTTGATGGTCAAACTCAACGCCGACTGCGACAGATGCAGCCGCTCACAGGCCACCGCAAAGCTCAAACTCTGCGCCACTGCCAAAAACGCCCTGATCTGCTTGACTGTCATCACCGTCCCTCACCATGCTGACCATTACCGATTACTGAGTTTTATCTATCAATCAACCTTAAAAATCAACTTATCAAATCAATCTGATAGAGCAACACTCCACTCCATACGGCTAGCCAGCCGCCCACAAAGAATAAAAGAGGTGCATATGGCAGGTTTCGACAAGCGCGTGAGTTCCTATGAGGAGGCTCTGGCAGGCCTCGAAGACGGTATGACCGTGATCTCTGGCGGCTTCGGGTTGTGCGGTATTCCGGAAAACCTGATCGCCGAGATCAAGCGCAAAGGGACCCGCGATCTGACCGTGGTTTCCAACAACTGCGGCGTCGACGGTTTTGGCCTCGGCGTACTGCTGGAAGATCGGCAGATCCGCAAAGTGGTCGCCTCCTATGTCGGCGAAAACGCCCTGTTCGAAAAGCAACTGCTGAGCGGCGAGATTGAAGTCGTACTGACCCCGCAAGGCACCCTGGCGGAAAAAATGCGCGCTGGCGGCGCTGGCATTCCGGCGTTTTTCACCGCCACCGGCGTCGGCACGCCAGTCGCCGAGGGCAAGGAAATCCGTGAATTCAAGGGCCGTCCATACCTGATGGAAGAGTCCATCACCGGCGACTTCGCCATCGTCAAAGGCTGGAAAGCCGACCACTTCGGCAATGTGATCTACCGCCACACCGCGCAGAACTTCAACCCGTTGGCAGCCACTGCCGGCAAGATCACCGTGGTTGAAGTCGAAGAGATCGTCGAACCCGGCGAGCTGGACCCTTCGCAGATCCATACCCCTGGCATCTACGTCGACCGGGTCATCTGCGGCACGTTCGAAAAACGTATCGAACAACGCACCGTGCGCAAGTGATCCTCGCCCCCAGCCCGAACAGTGGAGAATAAAAAAATGGCTCTTACCCGCGAACAAATGGCTCAGCGCGTCGCCCGCGAAATGAAAGACGGCTACTACGTGAACCTCGGCATCGGCATTCCGACCCTGGTCGCCAACTACATCCCCGAAGGCATGGAAGTCATGCTGCAATCGGAAAACGGCCTGCTCGGCATGGGCGCCTTTCCGACCGACGATAAAGTCGACGCCGACATGATCAACGCCGGCAAGCAGACCGTTACCGCGCGCATTGGCGCCTCGATTTTCTCGTCCGCCGAATCCTTCGCGATGATCCGCGGCGGCCACATCGACCTCACCGTGCTCGGTGCATTTGAAGTCGACGTACAGGGCAACATCGCCTCCTGGATGATCCCCGGCAAACTGGTCAAGGGCATGGGCGGCGCGATGGACCTGGTGGCCGGTGCCGACAACATCATCGTGACCATGACCCACGCCTCCAAGGACGGTGAATCGAAACTGCTGCCGTATTGCAGCCTGCCGCTGACCGGTGCCAATTGCATCAAGCGCGTGCTGACCGATCTGGCCTACCTGGAAATCGAAAACGGCGCATTCATCCTCAAGGAGCGCGCACCCGGTGTGAGCGTCGAGGAAATCGTCAGCAAGACCGCTGGTAAACTGATCGTTCCCGAGCATGTTCCGGAAATGCAGTTCGCCTGAACCGCACCTTGAGGAGAAATTCGATGCAAGACGTTGTGATTGTTGCCGCCACCCGTACCGCCATTGGCAGTTTTCAGGGTTCGCTGGCCAGCATCCCGGCACCGGAACTCGGTGCCGCGGTGATTCGTCAATTGCTCGCACAAACCGGTCTGGCAGCGGATCAGGTCGATGAAGTGATCCTCGGTCAGGTGCTGACCGCAGGCTCCGGCCAGAACCCGGCGCGCCAGGCCTCGATCCTCGCTGGCCTGCCCCACGCTGTTCCGGCGATGACCCTGAACAAGGTCTGCGGCTCGGGCCTCAAGGCCTTGCACCTGGGTGCGCAAGCCATTCGTTGCGGCGACGCCGAGGTGATCATCGCCGGCGGCATGGAAAACATGAGCCTGGCGCCGTACGTGTTGCCGGCCGCTCGCACCGGCCTGCGCATGGGCCACGCGAAAATGGTCGACAGCATGATCAGCGACGGCCTGTGGGATGCGTTCAACGACTACCACATGGGCATCACCGCCGAGAACCTGGTGGACAAGTACCACCTGACCCGTGAGGAGCAGGACGCCTTCGCCGCCGCTTCGCAGCAAAAAGCCACGGCGGCTATCGCGGCCGGGCGTTTTGCCGACGAGATCACGCCGATCCTGATCCCGCAGCGTAAAGGTGATCCGCTGTCCTTCGCGGTCGACGAACAACCGCGCGCCGAGACTACTGCCGAGTCTTTGGCCAAGCTCAAACCGGCCTTCAAGAAAGAAGGCAGCGTCACCGCCGGCAATGCCTCTTCGCTCAATGACGGCGCCGCTGCGGTGTTGCTGATGAGCGCCGACAAGGCCAGGCAATTGGGCTTGCCGGTGCTGGCAAAAATCGCTGCCTACGCCAATGCCGGCGTCGACCCGGCGATCATGGGCATTGCTCCCGTTTCCGCGACCCGCCGCTGCCTCGACAAGGCCGGCTGGAACCTCGATCAGCTGGACTTGATCGAAGCCAACGAAGCCTTCGCCGCGCAGTCACTGGCGGTCGGCAAAGAGCTGGAATGGGATGCCAGCAAGGTCAACGTCAACGGTGGCGCGATTGCGTTGGGCCACCCGATTGGGGCGTCCGGTTGCCGAGTGCTGGTGTCGTTGCTGCACGAAATGATCAAGCGTGACGCCAAGAAAGGCCTCGCCACCTTGTGCATCGGTGGCGGTCAGGGCGTGGCCCTGGCGATCGAGCGGGCCTAAACCCGCATGGGTTCAACAGTCAGCGTGCGGACCCACGATATCCGCTCGCTGACTGGCAACACACCCGGCGCGACTTCGGTGGCGCCGGGTCTTTTTTTGCCTGGCGAACACTGTTTTTTCCAGGAACCCGTCCATTAAGAGAAAAGCGCGTCGAAAACAAAACCTGTGGCGAGGGAGCTTGCTCCCGCTCGACTGCGAAGCGGTCGTCATCCGGCAATCGCGTTCCATCTGAATGCTCGCGGTGACTGGCTTTAGGGTCGCTTCGCGACCCAACGGGAGCAAGCTCCCTCGCCACAATTGATCAATCATCCAAAGGTTTGATCAATCATCCAAGGGTTGCGGTGGCGCTGCCGGTTTTGCTCCTTTGCCCTTTTTCCCGCCCTTGACCGGCGCAGCCTCTACGGGTGGCGGCGCAGGTGGCGCTGCCTCTTTCTCGGCGGCTGGAAGCTGGTCAACGGTGGCGAACAGATCCTTGGCTTCTATCGGGCCGAGGTGGTCGAGTTTTTTCTCGCCGTCCTTGCCCACCAGAATGACCTTGGTCTCGCCACTGACGCCCAGTTTCAGCTCGCGAATCAGCGCCATGGTGGTTTGTGCATCGAGGTCCTTGCCGTCACGTTGGCCCATGAGGTTGACCACGGTGTACAGCACCATATTGCGTTCTTTGAAGGCCTGGCTGTTGGCCGGTTCCGCCAGGGACTTTTTCAGGCTGACCAGTGTCGGGTCGATGCTGCTGGGAGCGATGACGATCAGCGGCCGGGTCCTGCCGCGTTCCTGGGCCAGGGGCGTGTCGTTGTCGGCGGCGAATAAAGGGCCGGCGACAGCGAGCAGAGTTGCAAGGGTCAGTGACCGAATGAGCATGCGCATCTCCTTTTGATTTCCACACTTTATGATTGCGCATCAAGGCGAAAGATCCAGTTCCGTCGCCTGAAATTTCTATCGCCATGCTGCGAAGCTTAGGCGAGCGGGCTTAATCCGCAACCGAATTTCGCGACACGGGTTTAGGCCATTTAGTTTGTCCAGGCTCACACCGCCAAGGCCAAAACACACGGCGCAGGGTTTTATCGCGTACTACACTTTTATTTGTCCCCCATAGGGGGGACGTTGCCAAATCCGGGTCCGTAAGCAGCGAGTTTGTCGAAGAAACCCGCCCATGACGCTGGAGACAATGGCTACTCGTAATCGTCCTGTGGGGCTCGGCCCCACAGTGACGTCATGCAGGACGACGTTATCGCGTCCCACTCGCCCGGACATGTCGCGTGTCCGGGCATTCGCGTTGCAGGCGATTTGGCTTCACAACGCACCTGCAGTGTCGCCCTGATCATCCATCCGACTGCCGCCTGAAAGGTTGCTGCCTCTGCACACGCCCTCCTTCACCGGTGGTCTTTTTTCAGGAGGAGCAGATATGGACGAAGCCAAACTCAATGACTTCATGGGCAAGGTGGTTTCCGACATGGGCGGTGCAGCAATGCTCGCGAACATGATCCTGGGCGATGAACTCGGTTTGTACCGGGCGATGGCCGACAGCCAGCCTGTCACCCCTGAAGAATTGGCCAGCAAGACTGGCTGCAATGCGCGACTGCTGCGCGAATGGCTCAGTGCTCACGCAGCCTCTGGCTACATGGAGCACGTCGACGGAAAATTCCGCCTGCCAGAAGAACAAGCCCTGGCGCTGGCGATCGAGGACTCACCGGTTTATGTCCCGGGCGGCGCCGCAGTGATTGCCTCGTTTTACCATGACAAAGACAAACTGATCGCTGCCATGCGCGGCAATGGCGCCCTCGCCTGGGGCGATCACCACAGCTGCATGTTCAAAGGCACCGAGCGCTTCTTCAGACCCGGCTACCGCGCACACCTGGTCGGCGAGTGGTTACCTGCGCTTGAAGGCGTGGTGGACAAACTGAAAGCCGGGGCCAAGGTCGCGGATGTAGGTTGCGGCCACGGCGCTTCAACGGTGGTCATGGCCAAAGCGTTCCCGGCCTCCAGTTTTGTCGGCTTCGACTATCACGCGCCATCCATCACCACCGCGACCCAACGTGCCGAAGAAGGTGGTGTGGCCGATCGCGCGCGCTTCGTTCAGAGTACCGCCAAGAACTTTCCGGGCAATGACTACGATTTGATCTGCTACTTCGATTGCCTCCACGACATGGGCGACCCGGTGGGTGCTGCCAAACACGCCTATCAGGCGCTCAAGCCCGACGGGACGGTGCTGTTGGTGGAGCCGTATGCCAATGACCGTCTCGACGAAAACGCGACCCCGGTAGGACGGCTGTTCTACGCCGCGTCGACGTTCATCTGCACGCCTAACTCGTTGTCTCAGGAAGTCGGCCTGGGGCTCGGGGCCCAAGCGGGTGAAGCACGGCTGCGGGATGTATTCACCCAGGCCGGATTCAAGCATTTCCGCCGGGCAGCAGAGACACCGTTCAACCTGATTCTGGAGGCGCGTAAATAATCGCGGGGGTATGCCTCGGGCATGGCGCTGTGAGGGACAGCGCCATGCCGGGGATCAAAACACTAATTTGTAGCCGATAAATACCAGCATGACGGCCAGGCAAGGACGCAGCACACCGTCGGAAATTTTTCCGGCCAGGTGACTGCCGATATAGATCCCCGGCAACGACCCCATCAGCAGTAAGCCCAGCAGGTGCCAATCCATATTGCCCATGCTCGCATGCCCCAGTCCCGCCACCAGGGTCAGCGGTACGGCGTGGGCGATTTCTGTGCCGACCAGGCGTTTGGTTGCCAGGAACGGGTACAGGATGAACAGCGCCACAGTCCCCAGCGCGCCGGCACCGATGGAGGTCAAAGCGACCATCGCACCGAGTATCGCGCCCGTGACGATAGTCAGCAGGTTCAGGTTCCGGTTACTGAGGTGGTAATGATCGCCCGCATGTTTTTGGGCAAACGCCAAGAGCTGGCGCTTGAAGAAAATAGCCAGCGCCGTCAGCAGCAATACAAAGCCCAACGCCTGCTTGATAACGGCATTGGTCGCGTGCGGATCCGTGTTGAGGTATTTCAGGAACAACAAGGTCATGACAACGGCAGGCACACTGCCCAATGTCAACCAGCCGGTAATTTTCCAGTCGATGTTCCGGTGCTTTTGATGAACCAGCACACCACCAGACTTGGTGATCGCGGCATACAGCAAATCAGTCCCGACGGCCGTGGCCGGGTTGATGCCGAACCATAGAAGGATCGGCGTCATCAACGAGCCTCCCCCTACACCGGTCATTCCGACAACGAACCCGACAACCAAGCCTGCGACTACAAAACCCAAATTACCGAAGTCCATTGCCATACCTTACAAAACCAGCGCGACGACTTAAAAATCTGGCAGTCAGCATAGCGATTTTTCTTATAACCACTTATACCAATATGATCTGACTTTATAACCTCCCGCCATCAGCCGTAGCCGCCAAACCTCCTTGTGCCGTCAGGGCACTGTCTCCTTGTTGCGCCATGACCGTCTGGCTGAAACAGCAGCCAGTTTGATATTTTTATTTTCACACATTTGATTTATGAAATAAAACGTGTCATTTATACGCTCCATGGACACGCAACCCGCTGCACACCCTCGCCAGACCGGAAGGCATTCACCCCCAAACACCCTATCCACGGAGTCAACAATATGAACAAGACCGGACTTCTGGCTGCTCTGGCATTTTGCGCCGCCAGCACCCTGGCCCACGCCGACGAAGACAGCCTGCGCATCGGTATCGAAGCCGCCTACCCGCCGTTCTCCTTCAAGACCCCGGAAGGCAACATCAGCGGGTTCGACTACGACATCGGCAATGCCCTGTGCGAAGAAATGAAGATCAAATGCCAGTGGGTCATCCAGGAATTCGACGGGATGATCCCCTCGTTGAAAGTGCGCAAGATCGATGCGGTGCTGTCGTCGATGTCGATTACCGACGACCGCCTGAAGTCAGTCGACTTCAGCGAAAAGTACTACCACACCCCCGGCAAGTTCGCGGCGAAGGCCGGCCAGGCGATCAATGACCCGAAGGTCGATCTCAAAGGCAAGAAACTCGGAGTGCAACGCTCCTCCACCTACGACCGTTACGCCACCGAGCAACTCGCGCCCGCCGGCGTCGAGGTGGTGCGTTATTCCTCGCAAAATGAAGCCTTCCTGGACCTGGCGTCGGGCCGCCTGGACGCCACCCTCGCCGACATCGTCAACACCAACGAGAGCTTCATCAAGACCCCGGCCGGTAACGGCTTCGCCCTGACGGGACCGGACATCAATGACCCGAAATACTTCGGCCGGGGCGCCGGGATTGCGCTGCGCAAAGGTGATACCGCGAACGCGGCACGCCTGAACACGGCGATTGACGCGATCCGTGCCAACGGCAAGTACCAGCAGGTCATGGCCAAGTACTTCGCGTTCGATATCTACGGCGAATAAGCGTTGTGGGAGCGAGCCTGCTCGCGATGAAGCCAGCACATTCAACATCTAAGTTGACTGTCAGACCGCTATCGCGAGCAGGCTCGCTCCCACAGGTTTGTACCTTGATTGATAGCAATTAATCCGTATGGTCCCGCGCGCCTGCCGGCGCTTCGGGTGAGGAATTTCATCATGCTTCACGGCTACGGATCGAGCATTCTCGATGGCGCCTGGCTGTCGATCAATCTGGCTCTGAGCTCCATGGCACTGGCCATTACCCTGGGCCTGATCGGCGCGGCGTTTCGCCTCTCGCCGCTCAAATGGTTGTCGACGCTGGGCGAAGGCTACACCACGGTGATTCGCGGTATCCCCGACCTGGTACTGATTCTGCTGATTTTCTATGGCGGCCAGGACCTGGTGAACCGCATCGCCCTCGGGCTCGGTTACACCCATTACATCGACATCAACCCGTTTGTGGCGGGTGTCTGCACCATGGGTTTCATCTTCGGCGCCTACCTCTCGGAAACCTTTCGCGGCGCCTTCATGGCGATCCCGCAAGGTCAAGCTGAAGCCGGAGCGGCCTATGGTATGAGCAGCGCCCAGGTGTTCTGGCGGATTCTGGTGCCGCAGATGATTCGCTTCGCGATTCCTGGCTTCACCAACAACTGGCTGGTGTTGACCAAATCTACGGCGTTGATATCGGTGATCGGCCTGCAGGACATGATGTTCAAGGCCAAGAACGCTGCCGACGCGACCCACGAACCCTTTACGTTTTTCCTCGCGGTGGCGGCGCTGTACCTGGTGCTGACCAGCGTCTCGTTGCTGGTGCTGCGCGCATTGGAAAAACACTACTCGGTCGGCATTAAAGCCGCCGTTCTGTGAGTGGGAGCGAACCGACCATGCTCGACTACAACCTGATTTGGGAAAACCTGCCGCTGTATTTCAGTGGCGCGTTATTGACCCTCAAAGTACTGCTGATTTCCCTGACCTTCGGCCTGATGCTGGCCATTCCGCTGGCGTTGATGCGCGTCTCCCGCTCGCCGCTGATCAACTTCCCGGCCTGGCTCTACACCTACGCCATTCGTGGCACGCCGATGCTGGTGCAGCTGTTTTTGATCTATTACGGCCTGGCGCAGTTCGAAGCGGTACGCCAAAGCGTGCTCTGGCCGTACCTGTCCAGCGCGACCTTTTGCGCGTGCCTGGCCTTTGCGATCAACACCAGTGCCTACAGCGCAGAGCTGCTGGCCGGCAGCCTGAAGTCCACCCCCAACGGCGAGATCGAAGCTGCCAAGGCGATGGGCATGTCACGCCTGACCCTGTACCGCCGCATTCTGCTGCCCTCGGCCCTGCGCCGGGCGTTGCCGCAGTACAGCAATGAAGTGCTGATGATGCTGCAGACCACCAGCCTGGCGTCGATCGTCACCCTGGTCGACATCACTGGTGCGGCGCGCACGGTCAGCTCGCGGTTCTACCTGCCGTTCGAAGCGTTCATCACTGCCGGCCTGATCTACCTGGCCCTGACCTTCATTCTCGTGCGCCTGTTCAAGCTCGCCGAACGTCACTGGCTGGCGTACCTGGCCCCACGCAAGTACTAAGGAAGTCCCATGGAACACATCCACTACGTTTTGCCCTGGAGCGCCTGCGGCACTGAACGCACGCTGTCGCTGTTTCGATTTGGCAGCGGCTCACGCAAGGCCTACATCCAGGCGTCCCTGCACGCCGACGAACTGCCTGGCATGCGTGTCGCCGTCGAACTCAAGCGCCGTCTGCGCGAGCTGGAATTACAAGGCCGCCTGACCGGCGTGATCGAACTGGTGCCGATGGCCAATCCGATCGGTATCGGGCAAATGTTCCAGGCCACTCATCAAGGACGTTTCGAATTCAACAGCGGCAAGAACTTCAACCGTGACTTCCCGGAGCTGGCCGAAGCCGTGGCCGTGCACCTGAAAGGCCAACTGGGCGAGGATGCCGAGGCCAACGTGGCGCTGATCCGGCGCGCCATGATCGAGGTCATTGCCGACATGCCGCTGGCCGAATCGGAACTCGACGGCCTGCGCCGCCTGCTGTTGCAATACGCCTGCGACGCCGATGTGGTGCTGGACCTGCACTGCGATTTCGAGTCGATCATGTTGCTGTATGCCCTGCCGCAAAACTGGCCGCGCCTGCGTTCACTGGCCGCACGCCTGAACGCCGGTGCCGTGCTGTTGGCCGAGGACGCTGGCGGCAATGCCTTCGATGAAGCCTGCGCGATCCCCTGGTTGCGCCTGGCCGAACTGTTCCCGCAGGCGAACATTCCACTGGCCTGCGTGGCGACCACCATCGAACTGCGCGGTATGGCCGACACCGAACGGGAGCCGTGCATGGCCAGTGCCGAGCAAATCCTCGGCTACCTGGCGGAACAGGGCCTGATCAGCGGCGACTGGCCAGACGCGCCGGCCACCTGCTGCGACGCAACGCCCTTCGCCGGTGCGCAATACGCCTATGCGCCACACCCCGGCGTAGTGAGTTTTCTGCAACCGCTGGGTGCCCGGGTCTCGGTCGGCGACCCGCTGTTCGAAGTGCTCGACCCGTTGACCGATCGCCACAGCGTGGTGAAGGCCAGCACTGACGGCATTCTTTATGCCCGCGAACGCCTGCGCTTTGCCCAACCGGGTTTGTGGCTGGCCAAGGTCGCAGGCTCTACCCCCATTCGCAAGGGTCGCTTGCTCAGCGACTGACTCAAGAGAACCGACACCATGAACACACTTGAAATTCAGGACCTGCACAAACGCTACGGCACTCACGAAGTGCTCAAGGGCGTGTCCCTGGAAGCCAAAGCCGGCGACGTGATCAGCATCATCGGCTCCAGTGGCTCGGGTAAAAGCACCTTCCTGCGTTGCATCAACCTGCTGGAGCAACCCAACTCGGGCAACATCCTGCTCAATGGCGAGCAACTGAAATTGGTCGCCAACAAGACCGGCGGGCTCAAGGCCGCCGAGCCAAAACAGCTGCAACGCATGCGCTCGCGGCTGGCAATGGTGTTTCAGCATTTCAACCTCTGGTCGCACATGAGCGCCCTTGAAAACGTCATGGAAGCGCCGGTGCATGTGCTGGGCCTGGACAAGAAACTCGCCCGGGAAAAGGCCGAGCACTACCTGAATAAAGTCGGCGTGGCCCATCGCATGGGCGCTTATCCGGCGCACATGTCGGGTGGCGAGCAGCAGCGCGTGGCGATTGCTCGCGCGCTGGCGATGGAGCCGGAAGTGATGTTGTTCGATGAACCGACCTCGGCGCTCGACCCGGAGTTGGTCGGCGAAGTGCTTAAAGTCATGCAGGACCTGGCCCTGGAAGGTCGGACCATGGTGGTGGTGACCCACGAAATGGGTTTTGCCAGGGAGGTGTCGAACCAACTGGTGTTCCTGCACAAAGGCCAGGTCGAAGAACGTGGCAACCCGCGTGAAGTGCTGGTCAACCCACAGTCCGAACGCCTCCAGCAGTTCTTGGCCGGCAGCCTGAAGTAAGCCGCTTGCCGACCGTTCCGGGTGCTGCACGCCAACGGTCGGCTTCGGATACACTGGCGCGCACTCATGTCAGGGACCAGACCTGGTCCCTTCCAACCTCCTGCGGATGTTGAGCCGGTTATGCCTACTCCTTCGAAAAACACCACGGTCTACGCCGCGCCGGTCATGCGCAAACTGGCAGAAATTCTTGCCGACTTGCAGCCATCGCTGCGCAAGGTGGCGGACTTTATCCTGCGTCACCCGCTGAAGGCCGCGACACTGACCATCGAAGAGATGGCCCATGAAACCGCCACCTCACCGGCGGCGGTCAACCGTCTGGCCAAGGCGTTGGACCTGGGCGGTTACAGCGGCATGAAAGCTGAACTGGTCGCAACCTTGCAGCAGATGGTCTCCCCGGTGGACAAACTGCGTAACGAGCTGGCGCACCGCCCCGGGGGTGCGTTCGGTCTGCATGAGCAGATCCAGAGCGCCACCAGCAACCTCGGCACCGCCGGCACCAACAATCACCCCGACACCTTCGAAGCCGTGGTCACCTGCCTGATCGAGGCGCGCAAGATCTACATCCTCGGGTTTGGCAACAGTGTCTACATGGCCGGTCTCGCAGCCTCGACACTGATGCCGTTCTGCGCCGACGCCACGGCGATCAGCATGGAAGGCGGCAACGAAAACGCCGCCTATCGACTGGCTGCGATTACCGATCAGGACGTGCTGTTGGCGATCTCGCTGCCGCGCTATTCCCTCGACACCCTGCAGCTGTCGCGTTTTGCCCATGAGCGTGGCGCGACGGTATTGGCGATCACCGACTCGCCCGCCTCGCCCTTGACCCACATTGCTCAGCACGTGCTGTTTGCGCCGGCCGACCACCCGGTGCTGACCAGTTCCAATATCGCGGTACTGGCACTGATCGAAGGCCTGGTTGCCGGCGTGATGGCGCGTAACAAAGAGGCGGTGAAGCTGGCGACCGAACTCACCGAAAGCGTGATGAATTACCTGCACATTCCCGGCAGCAGCAAAACCCCGAAAAAGTGAGATGGCGCGTCATAGCCACCAGCGCAGCAGGAAAAAGAAGCCCATGCTCAGCAGCATGCTGATCAGAGTACTGCGGGTGTAGAGCACCAGGCCGATGGCGACCAGTGAACTGATCAGGTACGGATTGTCGTACTGCAGATTCAGTTGATGGTCGGGCATGAACACAATCGGCCCGCAGATCGCCGTGAGCATGCCCGGCACCGCAAACCCGAGAAATTGCCGCGCATTGCTGCTCAGGCGCACGGGCAACCGCGGCTCAAGGAACACATAGCGGTTGAGGAAAACCAGCATGCCCATTCCGAAAATAACCGCCCAGACCATCATGTGCGCGCTCCATAAAACTTGTTGCAAACAAACCCGGCACTCATTCCCAGCAAGCCGGCCAGCACCAGCGCCGAGCCCCAGTGCCAGTAGTTGAAGAGCACCGAGCAGAACAGCGAAACCGCCACACAGACAACCGTCGGAACGTTGCGCACCACAGGAGTGATCAACGCAATAAACGTGGCTGCGATGGAAAAATCCAGGCCCAGGCGTTCAAGGCCCGGAATGCTGCTGCCCAGCACAATCCCGGCCAGGGTGAAGAGATTCCACGCCACATAAAAGGTCAGGCCCACCCCGAGGGCGTACCAGCGATTGAACTGCCGTTGGTCAAATTGACTGGTCAGCGCGAACAGCTCGTCGGTGAGCAAAAAGCCCAGCCCCACCCGCCAGCGACCTGGCAACGGCGAAACCACCGGACGCATGCTCATGCCGTACAGCAGGTGTTGCGAGGTCAGCAGCAAGGTGGTCAGCAGAATCGAGAAAATCCCGGCGCCGCCCTTGAGCATCCCGATCGCGACCAACTGCGCAGCACCCGCAAAGACGATGCTCGACAAGCCCTGGCCTTGCAGTGGAGTGAGGTTGGCCTCAATGGCCATCGAACCCGCCAACAGCCCCCATGGCGCAGTCGCCAGGGACAAGGGCATGACGGCAGCGGCACCGCGCAGGAAAGCACTGCGCGGCAATAGATTGTCAGACATAGCGCTCTACAACGAAGGAAAGGTCGCCAACTGTGTCAGCCGATCAACCTCCTGTCTTGAACAATCTTGCGTAATTGCACATCCAGGCGCAGGCAGGTTATTGAGCACTGGCCGGTAAAAAAGTACTGCTCGATAAACATGGCAGCGACAGGAGATGGTCTATTTTTAATGGGTGTCGACTTCGGGTCGTTTGAGCGCAGGTGAACCTTATTGCCGGATACCCGGTCGATAGGTGCACCGGTGACCCCGTCGGTGATAGCAACTGGCCCGTATCATCCGCTGGAGAACGCTCCCTTGATAACGACCCGACGCATGGCCACGCTTAAAGCCTGGGGCGCCCACGGTTTTACCGCAACCGGCGTGGTGACCGCCTTCCTGGCGACCCTCGCCTTGTTCGATAACCAGCCCAGGGCCTGCCTGCTGTGGCTGGGCGTGGCGCTGATCGTCGATGGTGTGGACGGCGCGCTGGCGCGCAAGGTGAATGTGCAAACGGTACTGCCGCATCTCGACGGGTCCATACTGGATCTGGTCATCGACTACCTGACCTACGTGTTCATCCCGGCCCTGTTCATCTACCGTTACATCGACTTGCCGGCCTACACCCCGCTGCTGACCACCTCGGTGATCCTGGTCTCGTCGCTCTATTGCTTCTGCAACGTCAACATGAAGAGCACGGACAATTACTTCCAGGGCTTCCCCGCCGCGTGGAACGTCGTCACCCTGTGCCTCTACATCATTGCGCCGACACCCTGGCTGACGCTGCTGACCATTATCGGCCTGGCGCTGTTGACGGTGACCCGGATGAAGTTCCTGCACCCGTTTCGGGTGCGGCGGTTCATGCCGATCAACATTGCCGTGACGTCCATCTGGTTGCTCTGCAGTCTGTCACTGGTCCTCAACCATCCGACCGCCAACCCTTGGGTCATGGGGCTGTGGCTGGCGATGTCGGCTTACTTTCTGGGGATCTGCATCTGCCGCTCGGCCGCAGACTGGCTTGAGCGCAGTCATCATTAATGGAGGCATGAATGCCTATCCATATCGTGCAATTGGGCACGCCCCGTACACCCCATGAAGGGTTGCGCCTGGGCACCGTCCGCCGCCCACCGCGCGGCGTTCCGAAAGCCGAATTCGCCAGCCGCGACTTCTACGACACCTGGCTCCCCGTCCTGTCTCCCAGCGCAGAGCTGGTAGCAGAAGCGAAAGCCGCGGAAGACGACAGAGACTGGGAAGCCTTTCGACGTAAATTCAAGGCCGAAATGAACCACCCTGCCCCCAGCCAACTGCTGGATCTGCTGGCCGCCCTGTCCCATCAAACGTCGCTGGCTATCGGTTGCTACTGCAAGGAAGAACGCCACTGCCATCGTTCGGTGTTGCGGGAGCTGTTGATTGCTCGCGGGGCACAAGTTGTAGTGCCTGAAGAGGTGTAGTTGGGTGTTTGCTTCGAGGGGCGTTGGCGGCGGGATGTGAGCGGCAGAGTTCGGCTGTGGATTCAACCGGTCGATGGGAGATGTATCCAGGCGAGACAGTTGAAGAGCATCTGTCGGCAACCCGGACGACGGCAAGCGATACGCTACACTTCCCAAGCTCTGCCGCGGCACCTGAGGTGCCAAACCCTTGTCTCCTGATCTGGAGGTATCCAATGAGCGCTAACAACATACTCACTTCCTTCACCGGCTGGGCCGCGACGGCGGCCGGCGCGCCACTGGAGCGCTATAGCTACGATCCCGGTCCATTGGGGGAAGAGGAAGTAGAAGTCGCCGTGGAGTATTGCGGCGTCTGCCACTCCGACCAGTCGCTGATCGATAACGAATGGGGCATCAGCCAGTATCCCTTTATTCCCGGCCACGAGGTCGTCGGCAGTATCGTGCGAGTCGGCACACAGGTACGCGGTCTCGAGGTGGGGCAACGGGTGGGCATTGGTTGGTACAAGGGCAGTTGCATGCATTGCTCCTCGTGCATCGGAGGCTCCCATCATCTGTGCGGCACCGTCAAACCCACCATAGTCGGCAGTAACGGCGGCTTCGCCGACCGCCTGCGTTCGCACTGGGCCTGGGCCCTTCCAATACCGAGCGGACTCGACCCGGCCATGGCAGGCCCGCTGTTCTGCGCCGGCTCGACGGTGTTCAACCCGCTGGTGGAATTTGACGTCAAGCCCACTGACCGGGTCGGCGTGGTGGGCATCGGCGGCCTCGGTCATCTGGCACTGCGCTTCCTCAACGCCTGGGGCTGCGAAGTCACGGCCTTTACCTCGTCGTTGAGCAAGCAGGACGAAGCCAGGCGCCTGGGCGCGCACAACGTAGTCGCCTCGACCGACAGTAACGCACTGAAGTCCATTGCCGGCACTTTGGATTTCCTGCTGGTCACCGCCAACGCCGACCTCGACTGGCCAGCCATGCTCGGAACCCTGCGCGGCAAGGGCCGCCTGCATTTTGTTGGCGCCGTGCCTGGCGCGATTCCAGTGCACGTGTTCAATCTGCTTCCCCAACAAAAGAGCCTGTCCGCCTCGCCCGTCGGCTCGCCCAGCACCACGGCGACCATGCTGGAATTCTGCGTACGCCATCAGATCCTGCCGCAGGTCGAGCACTTCCCCATGAGCCGGGTCAACGAAGCCATCGACCACCTGCGCAGTGGCAAGGCTCGTTATCGCATCGTGCTGGATGCCAGTAAATGACTGAATGGCGCGTCGGGTAATGTCCGCATGCGCCTTTGACTGGGCTAAAACGGCCCCCCTTTACTGGTTCAAACGGAGAAGGCACCGACTTCTCCGTTTGCCTTGCATAGTTCATCAGTGGATGGTTTGCGAACATCAAGAAACTTCAGGGGGGTGTAAAAAACTAAAGGGGATAGAAGTTGTGGTTTGAGACGCCTTTTGTCTCACGTGAGATATCCGCGTTCCCTCACGACCGGTTGAATCCACAACCATAGGCAGCCACTCGAAGCAGCCGCCAAACGGGACTCATGGTGGATCATAAACTCCGAAACTGTCGTGAAGGGCTGCATCCGACCCAAAGCTGACGCCCGAAGCTATTCGAACACCGCGTATGATTTGGATTGGGGTGGGGATTCACCAGAAGTCATTGCGGAGTTGACAATGGATTTTTCCACCACGCTTTGGGAGTGGTACGGACAGGATGAGTACAAGCGAGTTCTTGTAGTGTGCGAGGCAATTCCGGCACTTACCTTCTTGGCGATGAACGCCGACGCGCAGCGAAACGCAATCCCTTATTGTCCGGCGTGTGAGGCGTGGTCGGAAACGATGCTGCCTCTGAATGAGGTACTTACAATCTGTGGGGTCGCGATGCCAAGTGAAGTTCGGACTGGACTACAGCAGGTCTGGGACTTGTGCAATTCGCTGCCTGAGACAGCTTTTCATTGCGATGATTGGTGGATCTTCGATCAATACGAATGGCAGCCTCTCCGGGAGGCCGCTGAGCAGGCTCTGGATTTGGTTGATGCGGTGAAAATATCCCCTTATCTGGATGAATTGATTTTGGATTGTCGAAATGCAGTGCGTGGATTGAAGGGGTAGTAAAACTCAGCGGGTATCACTCTTTTTTGGGCGCGCTAAAGCGCTCAATGACTGCTATTGGCCGTTAGTGCCTTTCGCAAAGGGCATCTTTGGGTCAGTTATTGCCGTTGGTAATGGACCATCATCGAAAGGGGTTCAAGTGTCGATGCGCAGCAAGGCTGCGATCAGGTCGATCCAGTGAGGAGGCATGTAGCGATCAATTTTGAAGGTCTCCATTTTGATTGGCCCAAGCCCCCTCACACAGTCGTCGCCAAACGACTTACAGAGTCAACCCATCCCCTGCAACCCACTTTTGATCAACGGAAAAGCAGGCTTTCGACCCAGACTCTCGCCAAAGCCACGGATCATCTGCAACAACGACTTCACCCGCAGCGGCAGATTCCCGGCCGGGTACACCGCGTGCATCTGCGGGCTTTCGCCGCTGCTGGAGGTGAGCATGTACTCGGGACAGACCCGAAGCAGGCGCCCCGCTTCCACTTCGGGCTCTGCGATCCAGTCCGCCAGACGGGCGATGCCGACGCCCGCCAGGGCCGCCTGGAACACCGCCGAACCGGAGTTGAAGCGAAACTTGGGATCGGCCCGAAAGCTGATGGCCTGCGTCTCACTGCGAAAATTCCAGTCTTTTAGAATCCGCGGCGCCGTGTGCAGGATCAGCGAGTGCGCCTCCAGCGCTTCGATGGAGTCGGGCGTCCCGCGCCGCTCCAGGTACCCGGGGCTGGCGTACAGGTATCGTGAATAACTCCAGAGCGGAAAGCCGATCAGGTCACTGGATTGCGGATACCCGCCACGAATCGAAAAGTCCAGTTTGCTCTTGGCCGGGTCGATGGTGTCATCGGTGAAAATCCCATCGACGTTCACGTCTGGATAACGCTCACCGTACTGCGCGATCAGCCGGGGCAATACCCCGTGGCCGAGAAACTCGGGGGCGGAAAAGCGGACCCAGCCGTAGGCCTGGCCGCTGATTCCGGCCAGGTCTTCATCCGCTTCACGTTGCAGATCCAGCATTTTGTAGGCGTGGGGCAACAAGCGCTCGCCCGCCTCGGTCAAGCTCACGGCATTGGACGAGCGATTGAACAACTTGACCCCGACGCTTTCCTCCAGGGCTTGAACGGCGCGGGTCAGCGAACTTGGGGAACGCCCCAACGAGCGTGCCGCCGCGACAAAACTGCGCTTGCGAGCCACCGTCGCAAAGGCTTCAAGTTCCCCCAACATATCCAGTGCCATTCACCACCTCGTTGCACTTTTCACAACGTGGCATTGCAACACAAAAAAAGTCGTTCCGTTAACCTTCCCGCTCAATCCACACCGCTGGACCTTCACCACTCCTTCATCGTCAGGGCCTGATTTCATGATCGATATTGTCATCCTTTGCGTGTTCGCCTTTGCTGCCGGCCTGATCGATGCGGCGGTGGGTGGTGGCGGACTGATCCAGATACCTGCGCTGTTCAACGTGCTGCCCACGGCACAACCAGCGGCACTATTGGGTACCAACAAGGTCGCGGCAGCCTGCGGCACCGCATTCGCGGCCCGGTCCTTCGTGCGTAAAGTGGTGATCGACTGGGGGCTGGTGATTCCCGCTGCCTGTGCGGCCTTTGTCATGTCCTTCTTCGGCGCGGCCACCGTGTCGTCCGTCCCGCAGTCGGTGATCCGGCCGGCAGTGCTGGTGTTGATCGTGCTGATGGCGATCTACACCTTCTGGAAAAAGGACTTCGGCGCCCTGCACAAACCCATGCACATCGGCACCCGGGAGAAATTGCTGGCGATCGTCATCGGCGGTGCCATCGGCTTCTACGACGGACTGTTTGGTCCCGGCACCGGCAGCTTCCTGATCTTCCTGTTTATCCGCTGCTTCGCCTTCGACTTCCTGCATGCCTCGGCGTCGGCCAAACTGGTGAACATCGCGACCAACGTCGCGGCGCTGATTTTCTTCATTCCCACGGGTAACGTGCTCTACCTGATCGCTCTCCCCATGGCCGCATTCAACATCCTTGGCGCGCTGACCGGCACCTGGCTGGCGGTTCGTAAAGGCGTGCCCTTTGTCCGGGGCCTGTTCCTGGTGTTGCTGGTGATCCTGATCAGCAAACTGTCTTACGACCTGTTCGTGTGAACCTGAGCCGTGGTTCTGACTGTCCCCGTAGCATTCTATTCATGCGAAATCCGACAACAGTGTTTGTCCAATAGGCCGCTGTCTGGGAAAGGGATAAACATCTAGCATCGTTTCTACCCGGTGAGCACATTGAATAAACATCAACTAGCTCACGAGGTAAAAACGATGCAGGTCAACCCCTTGAGCGATACGGTGAATATGATGAACATGATGAATATGTCAAAAGTTGCGATCTTCCTTGCCCTTGGCAGTTTAGGCGCACAAGCATTTGCAGACGAGAGCCATTCAACAGTCGCCACCCGTCAGACACCGGTAGAAAGTTACACTTACGCAACCAAGCTCGACATTAAAAAAGTCATTGCAATGACAGACGCTGCGGACCAGTGCGGGCCGGTTCCTGTTCAAATGACCTATGAAGACTCTCACGGTCAACAGCACGTCCTTCAGTATCAAGTCATGGGAACGGGTTGTTCAAACGGTTGAGCACTGTGCGGACGATGGAGGGTCGACACTCCATACCTGCCGCGCTAGCGAGCTCGAAAGCTGTTGTTTTTTCTGGCCGAGCGAACGATTTCTTCATCGGATGCGAGCAAACTCGGAATGTAATCTTTAAGAAATTCCACCCATGTCTTTATTTTTGCATCCACGAACTTTCGTGATGGATAAATGGCAAACAAGTTGAACTCTTCAAAATGATACTCCGGCAGTACGCGCACTAACGTGCCGGCCCTGAGTCCGTCGACTGCCGAGGCAATCGGCTGAATACCAATCCCCATCCCATTCGTTATGGCAACCGTCATGGCGTCAGCCGTGTTGACGTGAAACGGCGACAATGGAACGTTGACGGTCTCCACGCCTTCGGGCCCCTCAAATACCCAGTTTTCAACCGGCATTACCGTATTCACAATTCTCAAACAATCATGTTCGCCAAGTGATCTCGTGGAATCGGGAATCCCGCGTTTCTTCAGGTACGCGGGCGATGCACAGAGAATGCTGTAAGTGATGCCGAGCCGTTGAGCGACAAACCCTGAATCGGGTAGATCCCGCGCTAAAACAATCGAGATGTCATAGCCCTCCTCCAGCAAGTCAGGTAGTCGATTGGTCAGTGTCAAATCAAACATTACCAAGGGATAAATCTCTCTATACCTGGCAATGGCTTTGATCACGTAATGATTGCCGACGGCTCCCATCGCGTGAATTTTGAGCCTGCCAACAGGCATGACCTGCGCGGTACCCGCTTCCTCTTCAGCCTCACGTACCTCCTCAAGAATTTTCTCGCAGCGCTGCAAATAACGCGCACCTGCTTCGGTCAACGCCAGGCGTCGGGTGGTGCGGTTAATCAGGCGTGTTTGAAGCCTGGCCTCCAGACTGGAAACCGCTTTGGAAACGTTAGTTGTGGTGGTGTCCAACAGCTCAGCCGCCGCCGTAAAGCTGCCGCTCTGAGCGACAGCCACGAAAAAGCGCATGGTCTGGAAAACGTCCATCGTCACCACCTCCGCAGATCAGTAAAAAAATCAGCATGCTCTCCAGGCATGTCTCGCGTGAAGAACTATTCAAAGAGGCGGCCTTGTAGAAGACCGCCCCCTTGTCGCACGTTACTTCTTGCCCGGAATAAATCCGGGCACACCGGTTTCCACCACCGAGTTGAATCGTACGCGGGTCGTAATATCTTCCTTGATTTCAAGCATGGCCCTGTGAGGCAGGGTAGAAATCGCAAAGTTTTCCTGGATATGGCTCAACGTTGCAGACGTGGTCAGGAAAGCCACGCCACGTTGTACGGACCAGGCCAACGCAACTTGAGCCGGAGTCTGTTGCAAGCGCCGGGCGACGCCTGTGATCACCGCGTCTTCCAGTACGTTCGGCTGCATGCCATGCCCCAGTGGTGCAAAGGCAAGGACGATAATTCCATGCTGCCGACAAAACTCGAGCAGTTCCCATTCAGGCAGATAAGGATGCGATTCAACCTGCACGACGGCAGGTTTTATCCGGGCCACTGCCACAATTTCTTGCAATGCGTGCAGTGTAATGTCGGATAACCCGATGGACTTGCACCGCCCCTCATCAACCAAGCGCTCAAGTGCTCGCCAAGTCTCGATTAATGTCACGCCGGAGTCGTAAACGATTCTCCCCTGCTCGTCTCTTGGTTCCTGGTCTTCGCCCGGTTGAAAGGCGAAGGGTGTGTGGACGAGGTAGCAATCGATGTAACCCACTTGAAGCCGTCGGCAGCTGGCTTCAAAAGCCGGCAGAACCCGCTCGGGGCGATGGTTGGTGTTCCACAGCTTTGTGGTAATAAACAGGTCTTCGCGCCGGACCTTACCAGTATCCAGGAATTCCTTTATGGCTACTCCGACCTTGTCTTCGTTTCGATAGCGCTCTGCACAATCGAAATGGCGAAAGCCTGTTTCCAGCGCGTGCTTGACGGCTTGTGTTGTCACGCTCAGATCCCGGAACAGCGTGCCAAATCCAACCGCTGGCATCGCACCCGATCCGTGGACAATAGGGAACTTTGTATCGCGAAGTTCATCGTGAAACGCTTCGTATGACATGTCTTTACTCCGATGTCTGGGGCTACAGCCGCAATGGCGATAGTGGTCTCTGGTAAAACGCAGCTGCTATTGATAAACAGTTTTCGGCGCTTCGCGGCTGGCAACGCGTTGCTCGGACACACCCACCGAATTACCGCCGAGTGCCACATACAAGCGCACCGTGTCGAGATACTGCGCCGTCTTCACTCTGATTTGACCCAGTAACGCGTGCTCATAGGCACGTTCCGCTTCCAGCACCTGGAGAATGCTGTTCTCGCCTTGCGCGTAGGCTTGCTGGTTCAACCGAAAACTGGTTTCGGCCGCGCGTAATGCGTCCTCCTGCGCAAGGTTTTCCTCCGAGTCATGGTTGATTGCCTGCAGCGTGTCTGCGACCTGGCCAAAGGATTGAATGAGCGTTTGCTGGTAGCCAGCGAGTGTCGCCTTGTAGCCGTCGACGGCTGCCTGACGTTCAGCCTTGAGCGTGCCGCCATCGAAGATCGGCCCCGCCAGTCCCGCAGCAAGACTCCAGAGTGCCGCGCCGCCATTACCCGAAGCGGCCTGGGCAAGAGACGCGGACAGCGTTACATGAGGGTAGAGATTGGCTATCGCGACCCCGACGGCGGCGCTGGCCATGTGCAGTTCAGCTTCTGCTTGCAGTACATCCGGCCGGTCGTGGGCCATTTCCGAGGGCAAGCTGACTGGTACGCTAGATGGCAAGGCAAACTCAGCGAGGTTGAAGTCGGGAGCGGTCCAGTCTCCCGGGCCTTTTCCCGTCAGGACCGACAGCGCATGCCGTGCCGAATCACGCTGTTGAGCGAGGGGCGGCAACAGCGTGCGGTCCTGAGCGAGCCGCGTCTCGGCCAGCGAAACGTCGATCTGCGTGGTGGTGCCATTGGTGTGCGCCATGCGCACGAGCTCGAGGTTCTTCGCGTCATTGGCGAGCAATTTCTCGACGGCTTCCATCTGCGCGTTTGCCGAAGCAACCAACAACGCCTGGCTCGCAACATCGCCGGTCAGGGTCAGGTACGCCGCTTCGTAGCGATGTTTCTGCAGACTCGTAAACGCTTCCTTCTGCTCGACCAGCCGCTTGGTACCGCCAAAAGCGTCAAGGTCGAAGCCAACCCGTGGCCCAATCGAGTAGAAATTGGAGACGGTTGGCTCGGGCCCGTTGTGGGTCCGTTGGCGGCCAGCCTGGGCGCCAAAATCGACCTGCGGATACAGTGCACCCTCAGCCGCGGCAACAGAGGATGCCGCTTGGCGGATCGTTGCATCTGCCGCCACGAGCTCAAGATTGCCGTCGATTGCCCGACGTACAACCTTGTCGAGCTTGGGCGAATGGAAGGCAGACCACCAGTCACCGCTGACCTTCTTGCCCAGCTCAATGTGCTGTTCAGCAACCTTGTTGCCGCCCTCGCCGAGACGCTGCTCGGCCTGTTGATCATAGTGCTGCGACAGGGTCTGCGCGGGCTCTTTATAGTCAGGGCCGACGGTACAGGCGGACAGAAACATAAGCGCCGACACCGCACCGACCGTCATTGGGAACTGCTGTCTGTTGAGTACGAACGTATTGGATTTCATTGGGCAGACTCCACGAAAACTAGTTGGTCGGAACGGGTTTGCGAAGAAAGACAACCAGCGGGCTCACCACCAGCATCGCCAGCATCAAAATCTTGAACTGGCCGATAACCGCGATAAAAGCCGCCTGGCCGGTGATCATTTCGTTAAGCCCCCCGAGTGCTTGCAAGGACGTCGACGCCGTCATGGAATGTGCCGCGGCGCGATAAGGCGTCAGATGGCTTGCCAGCGCCACGTGCATCGTTTGCGTGTTGTTGAAGAAAAACACTTGCACGATGGCAACGCCGAGGGTGCTTCCGTAGACACGGGCCAGATTGAAAAAACCGGTACCTTCCGGGCGGAACCTGGGATCGAGGGTGCTGAAAGCCACCTTACTGATCGCTGGCATCAGGACACCGAGGCCGATGCCCTGGAGTGCACCGGCCACCGCCACGGGCCACCAGTCCATCAACGGCGAATAGCCGAGCATCAGCCAGTTGGCATACGCCACCAGTGCAACACCCGCGGCAACGAAGAGTCGCGAGTCGATCCGAGCAGGCACCCGGCCCATCAGCAGAAATGCACCTACCAGCCCTACCCCTCGCGGTATCGTCAGGTAACCGGTCGTGTCAGGTGGGTATCCGAGAATTTCATCCAGCATCGGCGATGTCAGGGCCATCGTCGGCAACAGCACAAAACCGAGTGCGAAAAAGATGATCGTCGACAGCACGAAATTGCGGTCTTTGAACAAATTCTTGTTGAGGAAATGCACCTTCGCAGTCAGCACATGAACAACGAACAGGTAGAGCCCCAGAGCACCTGCCAGCGCCTCCAGCCAGATCTCGGGCGAAGCAAACCAGTCCAGACGCTCTCCGCGGTCGAGCAGCATTTGCAACCCGATCATTCCCAGCGTGAAGGTGCCGACGCCGAAGAAGTCGAAAGGCAGACTTTTCTCGGCCTTTTTCTCGGCCAGCAACAACGTCACCACCACGAAGATAAACGCCGTTAGCGGAAGGCTGATGGAGAACATCGAGCGCCAGTCGTAATGCTCGCAGACCCAACCACCGATACTCGGGCCGCTGACGATGCCCAAGAGCACAATGGCCGTGAACATCGAGCCGAATTTCGCGCGCCGCGCAGGTGGCAGTGTCTCCATTGCAATGGCCATCGAAAGCGGTGCCAGCAGGCCACTCGCGGCGCCTTGAATGATGCGCGCACCGACGAACTCCAGCGGGGTCGTTGCCTGCATGGCGAGCAACAAGCCAAGGACGAACAAGGCTATCGCGGCTTGATACACAACCCTCAGGCCGTAGCGTCCGGCGAGCCACTGCGCAATCGGCAGGGTAATGGCGCTCGCCGCGAGGTATGAAGTGAATACCCAGCCAGCCTCGTCATCGGTCATCGATATGGCGCCCTGAATAAACCTCAGTGCCGCATTCGGCAAAGGCAGGTTCGCAGACTGCATATAGGTCGCGAGCAATACCGCGAACCTGAGCGTGCGCGAACCCTCTCCCGCCGGGTTTTCAGCAAGAGTGGCGTTCATCGGTCGGTACCTGCCGTCAACAGAGCCTTGAGTGGGTACCACCAGGGCGTGCGATACCCGGTGTCGACTTTGACCGTGGCGCTGGTACCCGAGAAAAGCGGCAGAGCAGGATCCACTTCATCGAGTTCGAGTCGGACCGGTACCCGCTGGACAACCTTGACCCAGTTGCCGGTCGCATTTTCCGGTGGCAGCAGTGCGAAGTCCGACCCGGCACCCGGACTCATACTGGTCACGTGGGCCTTGAATACGTGATCAGGGTACGTATCGACACTGATGGTCGCTTCCTGGCCCCGACGCATATGCGTCACTTCCGTTTCGCGGAAGTTGGCCTCCACCCAGATCTGACGATCGGACAGCAAAGCAAAGGCCGGCGCACCGCTGTTGACGTAGTTGCCCACCTGCAAATCGTCGACCTTGGCCACGATGCCATCCTCCGGCGCATACACCGTCGCGTACGAGAGATAAAGCTGCGCTTCGTCGAGCTGAGCCTTGGCCTCGCGAACCATCGGGTGTTTATCGGCTTCGATGTCCGGATTGCCGTTCAAGGCAACGACCGTGCTGGCGATCTGCTGTTCGATCGACGCTATTCGTTGCCGGGCAACTTTAAGGTCGGTGTCGGCACGTTCGTAAATGGCGCGCGAGACGAACTCGGTGGCGACCAGGGCTTTCTTGCGGGCAAATTCCCGCTGGTCGAAATCCGCCGACTCTTTGGCCGATTGCAGTTCTGCCTGCTGCTGGCGGTAGCTTGCCTTGAGCCCATCGATGCGAAGCCGAGCGACGCTCAGCTGCGCTTCTGCACGGTTAATGGCGATCTGGAACGGCTCAGGGTTGATCCGAAACAGCACCTGGCCCTTGCGAACAGGTTGATTGTCCTCGACCGCGATTTCGACGACTTGTCCGGAAACGCGAGCGTTGATCGACGCCTTCGCTACTCGGGCATAAGCGTTATCGGTCGAAACGTAGGGCTCGCCCGTCACATAGTGTGAGTACCCAACCGCTGCGACGAGAGCCGGAACACCCACCATAAGGAGTGGTCGCAACTTCTCTTTAAACGGTTTCTTGATGGGCCTGTCGGCCTGGTTCGGCCCTGGGTGCTCGAAGGTTTGCGAAGCTGGAATGTCGAACTGTCTGGTCATGATCGAATACACCTTTAACCGGGAAATCGGGCTAACACCGGCAACGATCGCCTGCGGCCCTGAAGTCAATAATTGCTGTGAGAAAGCAAGCTCATGCACGGTCAGGAGGATCGCTCTGCCGCACCTGTTTCATCGCCGCAACACCCAGTTCGAGCTCCGCTGCAACAAACCTGAAATTCAGGAACTTCTGGTTCCTTAATTTTGTGCGATGGTGTAAGAATATGCCGTGACTCACCTTCATTCAAGGATTTTGTACAGCATGGCACAAAATAAAACTGCAGAGGGCAAAGGCCGCGGCCGCCCTCGCGCGTATGACCCGCAGACAGCGCTGCAGCAGGCGCTTGGGGTTTTCTGGAGCACCGGATATTCCGGCGCGTCTCTGGATAGCATTGCGACGGCGGCCGGCATGAATCGCCCAAGCCTCTATGCGGCATTCGGTGACAAGCACGCGCTCTATATCAAAGCGCTTGAGCAGTATTGGGAATTTGCCGCGGCGGCCATGCATGAGGCGCTGACGGACAACACGCTGACGCTGGAGCAGGCGTTGATGCGTTTCTATGAGGGGCAGTTGTCGATCTACTTCTCGGGCGAAGGCCAACCGCGCGGCTGTTTCGCGATTGGTACGGCGACTACCGAGGCCGTCGAGGATGCTGAAATACGCGACGTGCTTTCGGATCGGCTGAGCAGGCTCGATGCCGAACTCGAAGCGCGTCTGCGGGCAGCAATCAATTCCGGCGAGTTGAAAAGCGATGCCGACCCCGCGGCCCTTGCCGTACTCGCGTCATCCTTGCTGCACAGCATTTCGATACGTGCCCGGGCGGGCAAATCCCGCGAAGAATTAACGGAACTTGCACGCAATGCGGTCAGCGTGATCTGCGGCTAGTTAACCTCGGCAGCTGTCGGGTTTGTGAGGTTTTATCGTGGGTGAAAGACTCGAAGATATTCTTGCCGAGCAGCTTGCAGTGATTTTCTGCGGCATCAATCCGGGCATCACGGCCGCCGCCCAGGGGCATCATTTTGCGGGTCGGGGCAATCGCTTCTGGCGCACCCTCCATCTCGCCGGTTTTACCCCGGAGGAAGTACGCCCGGAACACGATCAGACGATCTTGCAATATCAGTGTGGGTTAACCGCCGTGGTCGAACGGCCAACGGCGCGGGCGGATCAGCTGTCTGCACATGAATTCATCGCTGCCGCAGCGGATTTTGAACAAAAGATCGCACGCTATGCACCACGCTTTGTGGCGTTTCTCGGCAAAGCGGCGTACAGCGCATTATCCGGTCAACGAGAAATTGCATGGGGGCTTCAGTCAAAGACCTTTGGTAATGCCTCGGTCTGGGTCCTGCCCAATCCGAGCGGGCGAAATCGCGCGTTCACGCAGGATCAACTGATCGGTGCTTACCGCCAACTCTGCCTGGCAGCAGGTTCGGATCGGTTTTCCGGTTGATCAGGGGATCACTTTACTTTTTCGTCAGACCGGGATAAATAGCGTGTTACACCCCCTACTTGATACCTGATGTAATTAATCGAGAGATGCGATGCCCCGGCATTTTGACGATGTGCAACTCGGCAGCATTGAGCTGTTCTGTTTGGCCGTCGAGCTTGAAAGTTTCACTGCTGCTGCACAGGCCGCCGGCGTGACGCCCGCCGCCGTAAGCCGGTCGGTGTCACGCCTGGAAGAGCGTCTGGCGGTGCGCTTGTTTGTCCGCACCACCCGGCAGATACGCCTGACCGAGGCAGGTCGGGTCTATTACGAGCAATGCCGGCAAGCGTTGACTCAACTGGTTGACGCGGAGCGCAAAGTGACGGGCCAACAGCAGGCGCCCTCAGGGGAATTGCGCATCAGCGCACCGACGCCCTATGCGCATTTTCGACTGTTACCGCGCCTTGCCGAGTTTCGTCGACGCTATCCACTGGTCAAGGTAGTCGTGCACGTCAGTAACCGGAACATCGATTTCGCTGAGGAAGGTTACGATCTGGCTATCCGCGGTCGAGCGCCCGATGACTCGGCGCTGATTGCGCGCACACTCGAGAATGCAGAGCTGGTGGTCGTCGCCTCTCCTGAATACCTTCGGCTACATGGCATTCCGCAGGCACTGTCGGACCTGGAATCACACGATTGCATTCAATTTGAACTGCCCAGCAGCGGAAGGAATGTGCCGTGGACTTTCATCGTCGATCAACGCTCGGTCAGCGTGAACACCTCTGGAAATACCACCTGCCTTGAGGATTATCTTGCAACGATCACGATGGCCAGACACAGCGCCGGGATCGTGCAGGCGTACCGGTTTACCGTTCAGGCGCAAATCGACAGTGGTGAATTGGTCGAGGTACTCGGGGAGTTTGGTGGCGCCACCCGCCCCTTCATGTTGCTGTATCCCCATGCCCGCTATCTACCGATGAAAGTCAGAGCGTTGATTGATTTCTTGACGGACCCGGAGTCAGTTCATTGATTGCCAGGTCAGATGCTCCTTCTCTGGGGACTGAACACATGCCGATTCGGAAGGCTGCCGCTTCCCCCCAATGCCTGTCAGTTAAGCGCAAACCTGTGGGAGCGAGCCTGCTCGCGATAGCGGTGGTTCAGTCAACATTGATGTTGAATGTTATGCCGTCATCGCGAGCAGGCTCGCTCCCACAGGTTTACGCTTAACTGACTGGCATTAGCCGCTTACCCCTTCTAATTCGGGTCCAGCAATCCTCCGCTCCAGTTGCGCGACACCCGGGTTCCGGTGAATTTCGCCACCACCATGCCCTGTTGCACAAGGCGATCCCGATAACGTGTCACCATCCGCCCCGCTTGCTCGGCAAACAGCAACACTTCGGAAGATGGATCACCCGGACGCCCCAGAATCCGCGCAAACCGCTGCCCTTCTTCGACGAAATCGCCCAGCTCCTTTTCAAAGATCAGCACCCCGGGCTGCGGCGCGAGAATGGTCTCCATGTGGCTCATCTCTATCGCCTCGACAGGCCAATCGCCTGGCGACAGCGGCTCATCGATCACCCCGCACGCGCACAGCCAGGCGTATAGCCCCGCAGCATCCTGCTCGGCAAACCGGTCGCTGACATCGCCCTGCCCACGCAACTCCAGGGTCGCCGCCAAGTGCTGGTCCGTAACGCCATCGCGCCGCCAGGGCGCAATGATGGTTTCCTCGAAGGAGCCATCGCCACCGTCATCCCAGATGATCGCCACCGCCATCTTCATCGCCGCCGCCAGTTCACGGCCACGTGGCCAGAAACTGCGATGAACGTAGAGGTATGGTATTGCCTCGTCATCGGTGTGCAGATCGAGCATCAAGTCCGCCGTGGCCGCCAGTTGTACCAGGCTTTTTTGCCAGGCCTGGACAGCGGTCGAAGGCCGGGCCATCGCTGTCGACTGGTCGAATGAACGGTTGAAATTATGGCCGGTGGCGTCGTGAAACCGACCGAGTATTCGCCCTTGGCGAAACTGCCCGATGCCCAGGGGATTGGCCTGTGGCACCACGGTCACACTGCCCTTGAGGCGGCCCTCGGCCTCGGCGATCTGGAGTCGCTGCATCAACAGATGCAGGACCAGCATCCCAGCGATTTCATCGGCGTGCACCCCCGCCTGCAGGTGTACCTTCGGTCCGTCGCCATTGCCCTCGAATCGCCACACGCCGACCCGTACCGCGTCGCCGTTATTGTTCCGAACCGCGAACGAAATGTCCTGCGCCATACGTGTGTCCTCCGGTCATGACCGTTAAAACCCGATTACTCAATCCGTAGCAGCTGCCGAAGGCTGCGTTCGGCGGCGTAGCCGTCGCAAATTCGGCATCCACGGATTATTGGAAGACCGCATTGCGTGATTTTACGACCGCTTCGCGGCCGAACGCAGCCTTCGGCAGCTGCTACGGGGGTATGCGTCGCCCCGGAATCTCTTGACTGAGTGGCATTACGCCAACGGCCTCGCTATCTTGGGCTGCGGGATAAAGGGGTTGCGTCACGGAGCATTCGGCGCCGACGACGTCCTGTGCCGGGTGACGGCCAACGATCATCGCCAGGGTGCCGCTGACCGCGATCAGCCCGGCACCGATCATCAGCGACTCATCCATCAGCGTGCCCCAGACCAGGTTCGACAGCAGGAACGCCCAGACCAACCCGGTGTACTCGAACGGCGCCAGCAAAATCGCCGTGGCCCGCTGGAAACTGGCGAACAGCAGGAACTGTCCGATACCGCCCACCAACCCGGCACCCAGCATCCCCAGCCAGGCCGAAGTCGGCGACGGAGTGTGGGTCCAAGGCAACGCCAGCATCATGCAAATGACAAACACCCCATTGGTGATCAGCATCTGTTCCAGCACTGACGTCTGGTCATCCACCTGCCGCAACTGGATGTAGGTGAAGGCCCAGCACATCGCTGCCAACAGCGTCAGCACGATCGGCAAGGGCTCGGTCATATTGCTGGGGCGACAGGCAATCATCACGCCGACAAAGCCGATGATCAGGGTGAACCACTGCCAGCCGCTGGCACGCTCCTTGAGGATGACGACCGCCAGCACCGTGACCATGATCGGTGCCGAAAAATACAGCGTGGTCATCTCTGCCAGGGTCAGGTCCCGGGCTGCCGTGTAATACAGCAGCCAGGCAACAAGCGACAGCAACCCGCGCACCACCAGCAAGCGCCGGCTCGGTGAACGCCAGGCGCGCTGAATCAGCCGCAAGCGTCCTGCCAGCAGGCAGGCGACCACCACCACGAGGCTGCGCCAGAACAGGATACTGACCACCGAATAGTCGGCCACCAACCACTTGATGCTCGCATCCTGCAACGCCAGAAATGCGTAACCCAAGGTGCACAGGCCGATGCCCTGCAACGACCGGTCAACCCGTGGCGCGCTCATTACACCGCCCTGCGCAGCGGCGTCCCGCGCCGCTCGGCAAAGGCGAACAGCGCCTCGATCAGGAACGTCAGGCAGACATACACCCCGGCCACCAGCAGCAACGGTTGATAGACTTGCAGGGTCTGGGCACGAACCACGTTGGCGGCGCCCAGCAGATCGATGACCGCGATGGTCGAGGCCAGTGCCGTGGACTTCAGCAACATCACGGTCTCCCCGGCCAATGTCGGCAACAGCAACCGCATGGCCCGCGGTAAGCGCACCCGCAGCAGGGACTGGCGCGGGGTCATGCCAAACGCCGAGGCGGCTTCCATTTCACCCTTTGGCACCGCCAGCAGGCCACCGCGAATCACTTCGCCCACATAGGCCCCCACCGACAGCACCAGGGCGAACACGATGTACCAGTAGCCGTCACGCAGATAAGGCCAGAGAAAACTGCCACGGATCAGCGGAAACTGCGCAAACAGACTGCCAAGCCCGTAATAGAAGATGTAGATCTGGATCAGCAACGGTGTCCCGCGAAATACGCTGGTGTAGAACAGGCTGGCCTTGGCGATGACTTTATTCTTCGAGATCCGGGCCAGCGCCACCAGCACCGCGAGCAAAAAACCGAACGCACTGGCAAACAACAGCAGGGTGATGCTCGTTTGCAGCCCTCGGCCCAACAGCGCCGCATATTCAACTATCCACGCTGGAATCATTTCATTCACTCAGCCAAGGGCATCCAGCGACGCGTGCGTCGCTCAAGCCGTCCCGACAGGTAGTTGGACACCAACGTCACCACGTAGTACATCGCCGCGGCCGTGAGGTAGAACAACAGGTAATGACGCGTCGAACCCGCCCCTTGCTTGGCGGTGTACAACAGCTCGTTGGTGCCGACTACGCTGATCAATGCGCTGTCCTTGATCAGGTTGATCCACAGGTTGGCCATCCCGGCCATCGCATAAGGCGCCATGATCGGCAGCGTGACGCGCCGGAACAGTCCGAACCCGCTCTGGCCGAACGCCCTCGCCGCCTCGATCTGACCAAAGGGAATCGCCTGGATCGCCGCCCGAAAAATCTCCGAGGCATAGGCGCCTTGCACCAGGCCCAGCACCAGAATTGCCGCCAGAGGGCCGCTGACATCCATCGCGCCGTACCCCATCCGGGCCATCAGCGAATTGAGGAGCATGGAGCCGACGTAGTACAGCAACAGGATCAGCAACAATTCCGGGACGGCCCGGAACAACGTGGTGTAGCCACGCATCAGTGCCGCAATCGGTTTGGGCGCGTTCAACTTGAGACAGGCCACCACCAGGCCAATGAACAGCCCGACCACAAAGGCCCCGGCCGATATTTGCAGGGTCATCCAGAGCCCCTTCAACAGCGCACTGCCCCATCCTTGTTCGCTGAAATCGATCAACTCGAACATTGCTGGCATTTCAACTCTCCGGTTAGCAGGCGTGAGGACACCGCTGGACCTTGTGGGAGCGAGCCCGCTCGCGATGGCGGTGGTTCAGTCACCATAGATGTTGACTGTTGTGCCCTCATCGCGAGCAGGCTCGCTCCCACAGGATCTGTGTTCAGATCAGAACGCGGGCTTCACGCTGGTCCCGAAGTAGCTTTGGGAGAGGTCGTCATAGTCCTTGCTTGCCAGCAGGGTCTTGATCGCCTTATCGAGATTGGCCTTGAGCTCGGTGTCATCCTTGCGCAGACCGGCGCCCACGCCTTTGCCGAAGATCGGGTCATAAGGCACCGTGCCCAGGTAGGCCAGGTCCTTGGCATCCGGCGTCTTGACGAATGCCGCCATGGCCGTGCCGTCCGCCATCATCAGGTCGACGCGACCGGCAATCAGGTCGGCGTTGGCCGAGTCCTGGGTGTCGTAATACTTCACGTCGGCAATTTTCTCGTAGTAAGCCTTCAGGTAACTGGCGCTCACTGTCGAGTTCTGCACCGCGATGATCTTGCCCTTGAGGTCATCCGGGTACTTGTTCACCGCAGTGCCCTTGGGCCCGACAAGCGCAATCGCCGAGTCGTAGTAGGCCTTGCTGAACGCGATCTGTTTTTCGCGCTCTTCGGTCACCGACATGGACGAGAAAATCACGTCGATCTTCTTCGCCAGCAGCGACGGAATGATCCCGTCCCACGCCACTTCCTTGATCTCGCACTCGGCTTTCATTTCGCTGCACAACTTGTGGATCAGGTCGACTTCAAAGCCTTTCCATTCACCGTTGGCCTGCTTCTCGGTGTACGGCGGATACGGTTCGGCGGCGACCGCGAACCTGATCGGCTGGGCCTGTGCCGCGCTCATGCCGGCCAGCATTACGCAGGCCACGCCGGTCAACCAGTTTGCCAAACGTCGATTTCCCATGATTGTTCCCCGTTTTTTTTATGTTATTAGCGAGTCTGATGAGCGTTGACGAACTGCCGGCAACGTTCGCTGCGTGGGTGTACGAACACTTCGTCCGGCGAACCGGCTTCCTCGATCAACCCTTGATGCAAGTAGGCGACTTTGGAAGAAACATCGCGTGCGAAGGCCATCTCATGGGTTACCAGAATCATGGTCCGGCCTTCTTCGGCGAGAGAGCGGATCACCCGCAGCACTTCGCCGACCAGTTCCGGGTCGAGTGCCGAGGTGGGTTCATCGAACAGCATGACCTTGGGCCGCATGGCCAGGGCCCGGGCGATGGCCACCCGTTGTTGCTGTCCCCCGGAGAGAAACGCCGGGTACTCGTTGCGCTTGGCCGCAAGCCCGACGCGTTCAAGCAAGGCTTCGGCCCGTTCAGTGGCCTCCGCACGGCTTTCACGCAGGACCTGAGTCGGCGCTTCGATGAGGTTTTCCAGCACCGTGCGATGGGGCCAGAGGTTGAAGTTCTGGAACACCATGCCCAGGCTCGAACGGATCCGTACCAGCTGTTTGGCGTCGGACACCAACGGCGCGCCGGGACGGTCGAAGTTCAACTGAATGCTTTCGCCGTCCACCAGAATGCGACCCTGGTCAGGCACTTCGAGCATGTTGATGCAGCGCAGCAAAGTACTTTTTCCCGAGCCGCTGGCGCCGATCAGGGAGATTACATCGCCTTCGCGGGCCGTCAGGGAGACGCCTTTGAGGACTTCGATATTGCCGAAGCGTTTGTGCAGGCCATCAACCTCGATCATGGTCTTGGCCGCGACCGGCTCAGTGGCCGCTTGGCTGGTCACACGAGTGATCGCCGGTCGCGGCGCTTCGCCTTTCAACACCCGGACAAAATCGCGAATACGCTGGCAGGCCTGGGCCAGTCGTTCTTCACCGAGCGTGAACGAGAGCCGCACAAAGCCTTGTGCCGGTTCGCCGAAAGCAGCCGCATCGAGGACCGATACCCGCGCCTCGCGCAACAGACGCCAGGCGAACTCCAGAGAACTCAGGCCAGTGCCCCGCACGTCCACCAGCACGAACATGCCGGCATCGGGCGTGAGCACTGAAATACCTGGGCAATCGGACAAGCCTTTCACCACCAGATCACGACGACGGCGATAGATTTCGCGCATGCCGTGGGTCACCTCCTCGTGGGCCTGCACAGCCTTGAGCGCGGCCTCCATGACAAACCCCGGCAAGCCGTAGAGCATGCTCAGCATCAGGGTTTCGGCATGCGCCACCAGGGTTTCATCGGCGACGATCCAGCCGATCCGCCAGCCGGTCATGGCATGGGATTTCGACAGGCTGCCGATGACCACGCAACGCTCGGCCATGCCCGGCAAGGCCGCCAGACTGAGATGTTCGCGTTCGAACGCCAGGCTCTCATAGACCTCGTCCACCACGACCCACAGGTCATGGGTGATGGCGAGGTCGGCGATGGCTTGCAGCTCTTCGCGATTGAGCACCACGCCGGTGGGGTTGTTCGGATTGGAGAGGAAAATCGCCCGGGTGCGCGGGGTGATGGCCTTGGCCAGCACCGCGGCATCGAGCCGGAAACCCGAATCCGCCGCGCAAGGCACCCGCACCAGCGTCGCGCCGGAGGCCTTGAGCGTCGCCTCGTAAGTCACGTACATCGGGTCGAGGGCAAGCACTTCGTCGCCGGCAGTCAGCAGGCACAGCGAGGTGATGAACAGTGCATTCTGCGCTCCCGCCACGTTGATGACGTTTGACGCTTGCAGCTCACGGCCAAACAGTTGGCTGTACCGCGCGGCGATGGCTTCGCGCAAGGCCAGGCGACCGGCGATTTCGGTGTAGTGCGTGTCGCCCTCACGCAGCGCATCAACCGCGGCATCGGTGATGAAGTCTGGCGTGGGGAAATCCGGGTCCCCGACGCTGAGGATGATGACATCCTCGCCACGGCGCTGGGCGTCGAACGCCGCATGGTGAATATCCCAGGCGGCAACGCCCTGGCCCGAGATCCGCTCAACAAAGGGTGAAAACCGCATGCCAGTGCCTCGTTCGGGAAGAAGAAACGCAAGCCCGCAACCAGCCGGGGAGAAGGTGGGACGAACATAGTCCAAGCTGAACAGTCGTTCAACAGAAAAGTCACGAGGGTTCGCGTTCAGCGTCAACAGGTCGTTTTTACGACAGTCGAGGCACTTTCCAGTATTCGAAGGACAGGCAGGAATGAGGTTTGCGATGGCGCTGCTGGTGCGTTGGGCAATGCTGCGATAGCTTGGCCCCTTTCCCAAGGAACGGCGTCAGGCATCCTGGAGTTGCTCACGCAGGAACTCGATAAACCGTTGGGTATTCGCTGACAACAGCCGTGTTTCGATCAGGCGACCGCTGAGGCCTTCGCCGCGAAGGTCACGGCTGCGCAGCCACCGGCATTCGACACGCCGGAAAAGCCAACGGAGAGAGTGTGGATGTCGGTAAAGACGCTCATCCTGAACTCGCGCAAAACCTGCCGGTTGAGGGAATACCTGGATGAACATGGGAAAATGGCAGGGGCGGCTGGATTTGAACCAACGCATGGCAGGATCAAAACCTGCTGCCTTACCGCTTGGCGACGCCCCTGTAGCTGTTGCTGAAACCCCGTAAGGGCCTCTGCAAGAACGCGCGGAAATTTATCAACTTTCGCTTCGTCTGGGAAGCCCCCAAACCACATAAATTGTTTTTAAAACAGCCACTTGCTATTGATCGAATTAAGCAACCCTCCCCTGCCCGAGCCTGAGGCAATCGTTGCAAGGAAGGGACGCTGGCTGAGTTACTTCGGTTGCGCCACGGTGCGCAAATAGGGTTTCAACGTCTTGAAGCCCTGCGGGTACTTCTTCCTGGCCTCTTCGTCGGACACCGACGTAGGAATAATGACGTCCTCGCCCGGACGCCAGTTCACCGGGGTGGCAACGGTGTGTTTGGCGTTTAATTGCAGCGAGTCGAGCAGGCGCAACACTTCATCGAAGTTGCGTCCGGCACTCATTGGGTAAATCAGCATCGCCTTGACTTTCTTGTCCGGGCCGACAATGAACACCGAGCGCACCGTGGCGTTGTCCGCGGCGGTGCGTGAGCCGCCGCTGGCATTCGGGTGAATCATGTCGTAGAGCTTCGCCACGACCAGGTTCTCGTCGCCGATCATCGGATAGTTGACCGCATGCCCCTGGGTTTCTTCGATGTCACCGAGCCAGGCCCGGTGGTCACTGACCGGGTCGACGCTGAGCCCGACTATCTTGGTGTTGCGCTTGTCGAACTCCGGCTTGAGTCTGGCCATATAACCGAGTTCAGTGGTACAGACAGGCGTGAAGTCCTTCGGATGCGAGAACAGGATCGCCCACTTGTCGCCAATCCACTGGTGGAAGTGGATCGGGCCTTCAGTACTTTCGGCAGTGAAGTCCGGTGCTTCATCGCCAATGCGAATTGCCATGTTCAATCTCCTTGCAGTGACTGATAGGGAAGCTGTCAAAACCCTGACGGCGGGCCCGACGGCGTTGGGTGCCAGCGTTGGCCTGGCAACGCGAATCAGTATAGGAGACGTATCAAGACAGCCGTGACAATCGCTTGGCCCGGCCTCGCGGTGGCGTCGTTTTCATTTGACCAGTCGCGTTTCCTTGGATGGCCTGTATCCAAAGTACGAGCTGTAGCATTTGCTGAAATGACTGGGTGAAACAAAACCGCAGGCCACCAGCACATCGACCTGGGACAGCTCGGTGTGTTGCAGCAGACGCCGCGCCTCGGTGATACGCAGTTCCATGTAATACCGCTGCGGCGTCGTGCCCAGTTGCTCCTTGAACAAGCGTTCGAGCTGTCGACGGGAACGGCCGGCATAAACCGCCAGTTGCTCCAGCTCCAGGGGCTCTTCGAGGTTGGCATCCATCAGCTTGACCACCTCGCGCAATGGCGCGCTCACACAGATGTTTTCAGCCGGTTTGATGCGCCGATAACGAGACTCTTCGAAAGCCAGAATGTCCTCGATACCCTCGACCAGGGCTTTATCGTGCAGTCCCTTGATCCAGTCCAGCGCCATATGGAACGCCCCCGCGGGACTGGAAGCGGTGAGCCGGTCTCGATCGATGACAAAGGCTTCGCTGGTGACATGCGTCGCCTTGGAGATTTCCGCGAGTGCGGGGCGATGTTCCGGGTGAATGGCGCAACGATATCCATCCAGCAAGCCGGCGCTGCCAAGGAACCAGGCGCCATTCCACAACCCCGCCAGACTCACGCCACGGTCTGCCGCTGCTCGCAACAGGCTGATCAGCTCATCAGTCGCCTTCAGTTCTGTCCTGTAGCCGCCACAAATGACCAACAGGTCCAGGTCTTGAATGGCTGAAGAATCGAAACGCGCATCCGGACGAATCACCAGGCCGAGATCACTGATGACCTCCCCGTCATTCAAGCCGAACGTTCGGGAAGCGAACAACCCGGGGCGTAGCAGATTCGCGGTAACAATCGTATCCAGCGCCTGGGTGAACGCGGGCAGCGAGAAATGCTCGAGCAGCAGAAATCCTGCCCGGGTCATTTGAGCCGTCTCGCTGGGATTCTCATTCAGATAGCGAAGGTTTTTCCCCTTCATGCCTCCGCTAAATTGGCGTCGTTCGATCAATGTTCGACCTACTCGGTTGCGTTAACCCACCGGTCATTTGGTGCGTCGGTAAAGCGCAATGCTAACCGTATAAGTTTCAACACCACCAGCACCATTATGCAACTGCTCAGGCAAGCTGAAAGCCGTGGCGAAGCGGGTCTTTATCATCGACAAAAATGGTGTTGTGTCCGGTTATCTGCGCCCAGCCACAGATACTTGGCCTGATACCGTCGAACGGTCCGACTTTTACCGCCGACTCGACTTTCCCTTCGAAGATCGTCCCTATCAAGCTTTCATTGCGAAACGTATCCCCTACTTTCAAGCGTCCCTTGCCAAACAGTTGAGCCATCCGCGCAGAAGTACCGGTGCCACCGGGTGAGCGATCAATAGCCTTGTCGCCATAAAACACCGCACCGCGACCATCGGCGGCTGCGCTGTGTTCGTCGTCGCACCAGATGACATGGTGAACGCCGCTGATTCTGCCGTTCTCGGGATGCACCGGGTTACTGACTCCCGCCAGCGCCAAGCGCAGTTTCTGGCTCAGGTTGACGATGTCTGCCGTGGTCAACCCTTGCAGGCCGGCCCAATTTTCCTGCGGCTCGACTACCGCATAGAAATTACCGCCGTAAGCGATGTCCACAACCAGCTCACCGATGCCAGGCACATCAACCACCACATCGGCGCTATGCAGATAACTGGCCACGTTGAACAGGCGAATAGAGTCAACATATTCACCGCTCATGGTGTAGTCGACATCGACTCGCCCGGCAGGTGTCTCGATGGCCAGCGTGCCAGGTTCTCGAGGGGTGATCAGGCCTTCCTCGATAACGACGGTCGACAGGCCGATGGTGCCCGCGCCGCACATCGGCAGGCAGCCACTGACTTCGATAAACAAGGCCCCAAAGTCGCAATCCTCACGAGAGGACGGATAGATGATGACGCCAGACATGATGTCGTGCCCTCTGGGCTCGAACATCAACGCGGTTCGCACCCAGTCATGATCGCGAACGAAAATATCTCGACGCTCGGCCATCGACACCGACGGCAACAGCGGCCCGCCACCTACCACTACCCGAACCGGGTTACCGCACGCATGTGAGTCAATGCAAAAAAAACTGCGTCTCATACCGAAACCCTTTCAAAGGTGGCTGCTGGGTGAATGACGCTGCAAGGCGCCACGTGACAGTCGATCCAGCAGCAGTGCCACAGCAACAATCGCCAGGCCGGCACGAAGCCCCAGTCCCATCTCCATCCTTGAGAGGCCTCGGGTCACCTCGGCTCCAAGACCGCCAGCGCCGACCAGGCCTGCCAACACCACCATCGCCAGCGACATGAGGATGCATTGGTTCAGCCCTACCAACAGCGTTGGCGCGGCCGTCGGCAGTTCGATCTTGAACAAAATATCCTTTGGCGAAGCACCGGATGCCTGCCCCAGTTCAAGAAACTCTTTTGGCAACTGTTTGAACGCCAGGGTCGTCAGCCTGAGCATCGGCGGAATGCCGTAAACGATGGTCGCGATAATCGCCGGCACCCGCCCCAGGCTGAACAGAATCACCGCGGGGATCAGGTAAACCCATGGCGGAACCGTCTGCATGATGTTGAGGATCGGCAGGAACGCTTCATCCACCCGCTTCACACGGGCAGCCAGAACCCCCAGCGGAAAGGCGATGGCTACCGATATCAACACTGCGACGGAAACCAGGGCAATCGTCTGCATCGAGGCGACCCAGAGGCCAGAGAACAAGCAAAAAGCCAACATCAGCCCCGCAAATACGGCAACTCGCCTGTTGGCGAAAAAGAACGCTCCTACGACGACGATTCCGATGAACAGATAAGGATGGGGAGCCAGCAGCACGCCCTCCACCGCGCCAAGTACCGCCTCGATCACCTGGGTGATGCCCTTGAACAGTCCGTGCAGGTTGGCGTTCAGCCAGTCAACGCCCGGTGCGAGGAACTCGCCCGGGGAAAATTGGATGTCTGTGGTAGTCATTGGCTTTCTCCCATCCGCGAGCGTGCAGCGTGCTGCGCCAACCGATCCAGAATCATGGTCAGAATGACGATGGCGATAGCCGCATTGATCGACTTGGCGATATCCAGTGTACGAACGGCTCCATAAATCGACTCACCCAGCCCGCCGGAACCGACGATGCCGGCAATGACGACCATACCGAAGGCCATCATCAAGCTCTGATTCACCCCGGCCATGATGCTGGGCTTGGCGAATGGCAGGCGAATCTTGAAAAACATCTGCCAGCCGGTGACACCGCTGGCATCTCCCAGCTCGATGAACTCCCGCGGAGTCATGCGAATCCCCAAAGAGGTCAGGCGTATGGCCGGTGGTACGGCAACGATAAAGGTCGCCAACAGCGCGGTGGCCGGGCCGTAGCCCAGCAGCGCGATGGCCGGCAACAGATAGATGTAGGGCGGCAGGGTCTGGATCAGATCCAGCACCGGATCGACAACTCGATCAACCGACGGCGCAAGGCCCGCCAGCACGCCCAATGGAATCGCGACAACCAGCGCGAGCACGGTGGCCGTCAGCACCAGGGCAAGCGTACTGACTGTCTCTGGCCACAAGCCGATCACGTTGCAAAACAGCAACGCCAGGCCTGAGAGAATGGCGAATCGAACGCCGACAACCCGCCAGCCAATCAGCGCAATGGCAATCGCGATGACGTAATACGGGGGATAGGCAATGCACCAGAGAACACTTTTGTAAGTGCCCGTCAGCAGTACATTGAGGCCGTTGAACAAGAACTCGCCGTGATCCGAGAGCCATTCCAGACTCGAGTCGACGACCGAGTCGAACTGATTGGAAAAGTCCGGGATGCTCATGTCGACTCCTCCAGAACACTGGCAGCTGATGAAGCCGCGAACTCATTCGGAATGCCTTGGACGCCACGAAGCAGATCACGCAGCGTAATGACGCCGACCACTGTTCCGTTATCGACGACAGCAAGAGCGTCGCGGTCGGACTTCATCGTCAACTCGATCAGCTCGTTGATATCAGCGTCGAGCGAGGTCTTGGCAAGCCTGGTGATGTCGCAGCCAGGGTTCGCCACTTTGTAAGGCTCGACAGGCGTCATGACCGACTGAGCTTTAACCAGATGCAATCTGGAAATACCCGCCACAAACTCCGCGACGTGGTCGTCCGCCGGATTGAGAACGATCTCCTCGGCAGTCCCCACCTGGATGATCACGCCATCCTTCATGATCGCGATGCGGTCACCGATGCGGATCGCCTCGTCCAGGTCGTGCGTGATAAACACTGCCGACTTACCCAGCTCCTTGGTCAGCTGGCGAAATTCATCCTGCAGCTGCCGGCGAATCAACGGGTCGAGCGCACTGAAGGGCTCGTCCATCAAAATCACTTCAGGATCGGCAGTGATGGCACGGGCCAGCCCCACACGTTGCTGCATACCGCCAGACAACGCGCTCGGATAATGTGAAGACCAATCGCTCAAACCGACCTTGGCCAACGCCTGCTCGGCCACTTTGAAACGCTCAGCCTTGCCCACACCTTGCACTTCCAGGCCAAACGCCGTGTTCTCCAGAACCGTGCGATTTGGCAACAAGGCGACGCTCTGAAAGACCATGCCGATATGGTGTGCCCTGACCTCTCGCAGCTGCGCAGAGGTGAGGGATGAAAGATCCTTGCCCTTTACCAAAACCTTCCCTGAGCTCGGCGTAATCAGCTTGTTGAGTAGCCTGATAAGGGTGGATTTGCCACTGCCGGACAATCCCATGATGCAAAATATCTCGCCTCGGCGAACCTGGAGACTAACGTCAGAGACACCGACCACGCAGCCGTAGTTTTGCAGTATCTGGGTCTTGGTTAGTCCCTGCTGAACGACAGCATTCATCGCCGCAGGTGCGTTCTTTCCGAAGATTTTCCAGACGGATTGGCAATCCACCAGCACTTCGTTGTTGTCTATTTTGGCCGTTGTCATTTTCGTAACCCGTGAACCAGTTTTCTGGTTTCTCTAATGAATCAAAGGGCGGCAGTGGCAAAGCGCAAACGTGAATCAGTTCTTGATATTTTCCCAACGCTTCAGCAGCTCGGCGTGGCTGTCCGTCCAGCCCTTGATCGCCTGCTCCATGGTTTTGCCATCCTTCACTTCAGCATTCATCGCAGTGATGTCGGTGATCGGCACGTATACGCTCGCCATCAACTCGCGAGCACGTGGATTGCCTTCAGCAAAGCCTTTGTGGCCGATCCAGTAGTAGCCCTGCTGTGGTGGGAATATGGCTTTTGGATCTTTGAGGAATTTAAGATCGTACTTTTTGGTCATCCAGGACGGTTCCCAGACGGTGACGACTACCGGCTCTTTACGGTCGACAGCTGATTTCAACGCTGCCGTCATCGCGGTGGTACTGCCCTCGACCAACTTGAGTTTGAGGTCATAGGCTTTAACGGCGTTGTTAGCGTCGCTCATCAAGCCAGACCCTGGCTCGATACCGATAATTTTTCCGCCGAGTTTTTCCGAGTTGGCATTCAGCTGATCAATGGAATCGATATTGACGTAGCTGGGTACTGCAAGTCCCTGGTAAAGACCAAAAGAGACGGGAGACAGTTTCTCGATCTTGTTCTTGTTTTTGTTCCAGTAATCGTTCGCTGCATAGTCCGTTTGCGACGCCAATACTTGAACATCACCCTTGGTTAACGCAGCGTACGCAATGCCCCACTCGGAAAAATCTACAACTTTCACTGTGTAGCCAGCGTCTTCAAGCACCTTCTTGGTAATACCGGTGATAGGCGTTAAGTCCTCCCACGTCATGGTACCCATGGTGATGGTTTTTTCTTCGGCGTGAACGGGCAAACTCATTACACCAGCCACAGCGACAGCGCAGATTGCCTTTAAAATCTTTTTCATGGCGTACTCCGAACGACGGTTAAAACCAGAGATTAGGCTTTTACGAAATAAAAGCCGGTTGTGTGAAACACTTCAGCCCTCTCGCCCTGCTCTCAGCGCCTGCCAACGAATGACTGAGTTGACACCCAGCTTCGTTAATATCCTGGGTGGAAGCCTGCTTGGCCCAGGCGCTTGACTGAAACTTTCCAGAATCTTTGAACGCGTGCCTGTGGCCAACTCAGCCGCCATCACGCCCGCCAGAGTGCTCTTGACCGTTCCCAAGCCATTTTCGCAGCACGCCGAATACAGATTTTCTTCGATTTCCCCAAACGCCGCGGCGCTGTTACGGCTCAAGCAGAGGCGTCCGGCCCAGCTAAATTCCAATGGAGTCGATTTCAACTCGGGAAAGCGTGCGTCCAGTGAGTGCCGTTGTTCTTCGGCAATCTCGGCAACCCGTTTGAGGGTCACTTGAATACTGGGGTCATAGGTGAACTTTGTACGGATAACAATGCGCGAAAGCCCATTTGAAGTAATCTTGCGAACCGTCGCGCCCATCGGATCCGCGGGCAACAACGCCCATCGAGCCTGACCAGTCGCAGCCCGTTCAAACTCATCATGACTATAAGCAGCGGTCATCGAAGCGTACGTAAACACGTGCAACAGTCGGCCCTGAAAATGGCCGAAGTCTTCAACATGGCCATTGACCGCAAGAATCACCTTGGGCGCATTAACCACGCCCCGATGAGACCTCGCCTTCCAACTATTTCCCGACCGGGACAGTTCAATAATCGGCGAGCGTTCATATAGGCTGGTGTTCTTATCCAACCCGAATGCAAAATCCCTAATATATTGAGCAGGCTGAATCATCACCGCACCCGGCGTATAAAGCCCACCGTGGTAATAACGGGAGCCAGTAATATTCCGCATCTGCACAGCGTCCAGCATCTCAAACTGTTCACCGATGCCTTTTAACGACTTCGCATAGTTCTCATTGAGCTTCATCCCCCGCTCTGTTGCCGCCGCGTTGATCTTTCCGGACGGATCAAACGTCTCGGCAGACATGCCGTACTCGCGTGCGGCTTCAGCTGCAAAAGCGATCGCAAAACGGTTCTGGGTGATTTCCAGTGCCGTTGCCGACTCACCGGCAACCGAATATTCCCCGGATGAAAGACTGTGCGGCACGTCGATCATGAAACCAGAGTTTCTGCCTGCCGGGCCCTTCGCGACTTCATGGGCATCAACGATTGCGATGCTATCGCCTGGATGCAACTGGGCCAGCCTGCGAGCGGCGGACAGACCTGCAAAGCCCGCACCGATAATCAGCCAGTCTGCCGACACACTCCCATCAAGCATGCGGACAGGAGCAGTGCGTGTAGAAATCGCCTCCCAACCTGAAACCCCGGTGTCTACCGGTAGGCGCTTGATGGTATGGGTGCTCATTTTTCGGTCTCTTCATCCGACCGACCAGAAACATCGATCCAGATGGTTTTGATTTCGGTGTACTGATCGTGAGCAAAAATCGATTTGTCCCGACCGCCGAACCCTGATTCCTTGTAGCCGCCGAAAGGCGTGGAAGCATCGCCCTCACCAAAGCAGTTCACGGTGACGATGCCGGCGCGAATTTCCCGCGACAACCTGATGGCCCGGCGCAGACTGCCGGTATAAACAGAAGCGGCCAGGCCATAGACGGTGTCATTGGCCAAGGCAATCGCTTCGGAGATCGAGCTGAAGGTGGTGACCGAAAGTACCGGGCCGAAAATCTCTTCCTGGAACAGCCGGTTGTCCCGACCTACACCGTCAATCACCGTTGGCTCTACGAAGGCACCGTCTTTGGTCGCGCCGCCGTACACAACGTCGAGTTTTCCAGCGGTGGCGTGCTCAAGGTACGACTTCACTTTCGCGAAATGCTCAGGGCTGACCAGCGAACCTACGCGGTTTTGCGGATCCAGCGGATCGCCCATTTTCCATTCGCGGATGTAGGCGCCCATGCGTTGCAGCAGCTCATCTTTCACCGATTCGTGGACGATCAGGCGTGAGGTGGCGGAGCAGTTTTCGCCCATGTTCCAGAACGCACCGTTAACCACATGCTCGGCAACACGGTCCAGGTCTTCTGCATCGTCCATTACCACGGCCGGATTTTTCCCGCCGCATTCGAGGACGATGCGTTTCAGATTCGAATCGGCTGCGTAATGCAGGAAACGACGACCGGTAACAGTAGAGCCAGTGAAGCTCACCATGTCGACATCGTTATGCAAGCCAATCGGCTCTCCGACTTCCTTGCCTGTACCGGTAACGATATTGAGCACGCCTGCGGGCACACCGGCTTCGAACGCGAGCTGCGCAACACGCAACGTCGTCAGCGAGGTCTGTTCGGCGGGTTTGACGATCACCGAGCATCCCGCGGCGAGCGCCGGGCCGATCTTCCAGGCCAACATCAACAGGGGGAAGTTCCACGGCAATACGCAGCCCACCACACCAATCGGCTCGCGGACCACCATGGTCAGTGCGTCACTGCCCACCGGGGCGGTGTTGTCATAAATCTTGTCGATCAACTCCGCGTGCCAGCGCAGCGTGTGAATGGTGTCTGGCACATCGACCAACTGGCATTCACTGACAGGCTTGCCGCTATCGAGGCTCTCCAGGACTGCCAATTCGTGCTGATGGCTTTCAAGCAGATTCGCGAACTTCAGGAGAACGGCTTTGCGCTCCCTGGGAGAAATCGATCTCCAGCGCCCATCCTCAAATGCCGCTTTTGCACTACTAACCGCTGCGTCGACATCCTCGGACGAACACGCCGCGACGTCGGTCAAAAACTCACCCGTCGCCGGATTGGTGGTGGCGAACGTCTTGCCAGAAAGGGCAGGTTTGAACGCGCCATCGATGAACGCATTGGAAGGAAACGAAATACCTTTAGCGATGGCGGCGTATTCGGCCTTGCTCAGAAGATCACCCATGGCTGGCTCCCGAAGTGACGTTGGCAACGTTGCGTTTCACATCGTTGATGATTGCTTCAAGGCTTTTCTTCTCTTCTGAATCAAGCGGCTGAAGCGGTAGGCGCACGTCCCCTACTTTCAGCCCAGCCAACTCGCAACCAAACTTGATCGACTGCACGAACTTGCCGCCGTCCAAAGCATTCATCAGAGGCATCATCGCCGACATGATCTGACGGCCTTTGTCGAAGTTCTTTTCAATGACGCAGGCTTCGTAAAGCGCCACGTGCTCTTTCGGCAAGAAGTTGGAACCGGCACACACCCAACTTCTGGCACCCCAGGCAAAAAACTCCAGTGCTTGATCATCCCAGCCGCATGACAGTGCGATGTTGGGAAACTTACGTGCGAGGAGATGCACCTGCCCCATATCGCCGGAGCTTTCCTTGATGGCAATGACGTTTTTCGATTGGCTCACACGGGTGAAGTATTCCTCGTCCATCGAAACGCACATGCGACCCGGGTAGTTGTAAAGCATGATCGGCAGGTCGGCAGCGCGATCAATGGTCAATGCATGTATCGCGTTTTCCTCGGAGGTCGGCAGCGCGTACGGCGGACTGGTGACAAGAATGGCGTCCGCCTTGATCGCTTTGGCATCCTGCGCATACTGCACTGCATCTTCAGTGCGAATGGCCCCGGTGCTAACGATCAGTTGCACCCGAGTGCCGATCACATCTTTCGCATAAGCGGCAAGTTCAGTGCGCTCTTCCGAAGTCTGCGCATAATATTCGCCGGTCGATCCGCCGATAATAATGCCGTGTACTTTCGCTTCGATCAGCGACTCCAATACTTCGGAGTACACGTTCCAGTCGATCTCCCCATCAGGATTATAAGGAGTCACCGCGGGGGTATAGATGCCTTCAAATTTCAAGATGATTTCTCCGAAGATGAGTGACGTGGAAGGTCAATGAGTGCATCCGCCTTGATGCCTTGGGGCGCGATAAAAATCTCCATGTTTTCCCGGGACAGTTCCCAATGTTCAAACACGAGATCAACAACAGCTTCTTCATCGCGACGTTCAATAGCCTCGATAAAAGAATCATGGTGCCCTGCAGACAGTTCGAGACGCTCTTCCATGTCCTCATTTCGAGGTCGGAAAAATGTATTACCGATGCGGGAGTGATCAATCAGCAACCTTTCCAGACTGGGCTGGAGATACTGGTTACCGGCCATTTCGCCCATGATTGCGTGAAAGCGATTGTTCTCGACGACCATTGCCAGCGCATCTCTTGAGGTGGTGGCAATGCGGAACCGGTGCTGCGTGTCTTTCAAATCGATCAGTTGGCGTGGCTTGAAGTTTTGAACCGCCAGGCGGCCAATGGCTGCGTACATCATCGGTGCAACCAGGAAGAAATTGCGCAGTGTCGAGTGATTCATCGGAATAACCCGAGCGCCCCGGTTTTCTCGAATATCGACATAACCTTCACCGGCCAAACGACGAAAAACTTCTCGGACGGGCGTTCGGGACAAGCCATAACGTTCGCTGAGAATGACTTCATCCAGCGCTTCGTCAGGGTCCAGTTCCATCGTCAAGATTTGACGTTTCAGGTCTTCGTAGAGACAAGTTTTGCCGTTTTTCACAAACGACCTCCAAAGGTAGTTTCACTGTCAGGCGCGGCTGACTGATGAGTCGAGACTCGCACGGGTTTTGGGGATGGTCAATAGATTGTATTTCTTGTGTATACATAAGAAACACATGAAAAACACAGACTGTTTTTGAGTTTTTTTCTTTAAATTCATCCAGTTAGTTATTTGTTTAAAAAACGACGTAGTCGCTCACAGGAAAGTTTTCCGTCGTTTTTGGAATGTTTTTTCCTAGATCATTCCCTGATAAAGCTTATTCCCAAGCGCACTTATATATCGGGACGGTTGGCCCGGTACGACACGCCAGGAAGTGTTTGCGACATGCTGTCGAGGCAAGGGTGAGGCGCTACTGAAACTGAACATGGTCAAGCCGCTTCACAAGCGCTGAGTCATGTCCGTTCTCAGCCTCATCTATGCTTAATCCCACATCGCTGGAGCGGTCGAATACGAGCTTCGTTGCGTGAGCGCGAGGAGCAAAGGCAGGGAGATGAGGCAGCTATCTGAAAAGAGAATCGAATAATGAAAATGCTAATGATGGTCGAGTGCCCGAATGAACCCTTCAACGCGCTCGTCAGGGCCGGGAAGGTCGGCGAAGTCATCGGGCGAATCCTGGAAAGCATCAAACCGGAGGCTGCCTACTTTACCGAGCAGGATGGACTGCGCGGCGGGATTTTCCTGATCGACGTACAAGACTCCTCGCAGATCCCCAGCTTTGCAGAACCGTTCTTTCTCAACTTCGATGCCACCTGCAAGTTCCGTCTGGTCATGAGCCCACAAGACCTGCAAAGGGCCGGCCTGGAGGCACTCGGAAACACATGGGGCTGAGGGCGATCAGTGCGGGGTGGTTTTGTCCGCCCCACACCCTTATCGGGTCGCGACGAACCCGCTGGGCAATAGCGGTTGCCGATAGCTATGATTGGAGACCATGACAGCCTCTCTCCAGATTCGACAACCCTGCCCGCCCGGTGCCTGCGATTGCAGGCGCGAACAGTTGCTGGACATACCCAGCGCGGACTTGCGCATCCTGCACCTGACCCGCCAGGAGGAAAAGCGCCTGCTCGACCGGCTGGAGAATCTGCAGAGCCTGGCCGATCTCGAGCACATGCAGCGGCGGATGTACGAGCAATTAGGCATTCGCGTGCACATCACCCCCAGCGTGCACGAAGTGCGAAGCATGCGCGGCATCGGTATTCAGCTTCTGGAGCTGCCGGGGCTGTGCCGCAAGACCCGCCAGTCGATTCCGGCCGCCATTCGTCGCGGTCTGGAAAAACACCCCGAGATTGCCTACGAGCTGCTTAACGCTCACGACCTGTTGCGCGATGCCTGAGGCGCCGCCCGCCGTCTCTTGCAAAGACGCGGCGGGCGACAAGCGGTTATCGATAACGTCTCAATGGCGCAGCAATTTGCGCAGCGGCACGCCGTCCTTGAGCACGGGAGACTTGATGACGATGTAACTGAAGTACTTGGAGATGCCGATGTTCTTGTCCAGCAGGCTTTCGATCACTTCCTGATAGTGCTGAATGCTGCGGGTCATGAAGCGCACCAGATAATCGTAGCCACCGCTGATCAGATGGCATTCGAGCACCTCATCCACCAGGCGGATATTGGACTCGAACTTGGCGAAGTCTTCGCGCTTGTGATCGCTCAGGGTGATCTCGGTGAACACAGTGACCGAGTCGGTGATCTTGGCCAGGTTCAAATGCGCCTTGTAACTCGAGATGTACCCGGCCGACTCCAGTCGCTTGACCCGTTGCAGGCATGGACTGGCTGACAGCCCCACGGCATCGGCCAGGCTGACGTTGGTCATGCGCCCGTCTTTTTGCAACTCAACCAAGATGCTGATGTCGATCCGGTCCAGTTTCACTAAACCTTCCATTGCGTACCTCTTGATTGCCGTTTGTAGGACAATCTTCTAGCAAAATCAGCGCCGTAAAGACAGCTGATGCTGAGCCACCAGGTCAGCCATGCTGTTGATGCAGTAATCCGCCGCACACGACGTTGCAGGTTTTGCCCGCCCGCGACAAATCAGGCACACATCGCTGGTCGCCTGCCGACCGGCAGAAGGTCGGGTCACTTGCAGGATCTCCCGAACCTCAAGCCCATTGGCCTGTAACCAGTCCCGATCCAGCAAGGGATCACTGGCCAGTGAAATAAAGTCGTCGGGCATGACTCCCAAACGCTCACAGAGCAGCCCTCGATCTTCGGCATCCCGATCGCCCTGCACCAGCAAACGATAGAACTTGCGCAGGTACAACATCGCGCCGGGCGCATCCTCGAACAGCGACCAACTGGCCACCGAACGGGCAAAACTCATGCCCTCCTCCCAACTGGCTCGCAGCCCCCAGCGCTCGGCCAACTGGCGATGGGCGAAACACAGCAAGCCACTGAAGCCCAGTTCACCGAAACGCGGGTAGAGCGCACGCACCACCTCGCTGTATTCGGCCAATACCTGCTCCTTGTCCGGGCGACCGCCAAGGCCGTCTAGCAGCGGTTGCAGCGCCGTCCAGACTCCCGAATCGCGATCGACCAGGACTTCATCGCAATCGATGAGCAACGCTCGATAATCAGTCAGCCCCATGGTACGCCAAGCCTCCAATAATGCACTCCGTCACCCCATGCTCCATAAATGCTCACGGGCGATACCTCGCGGTACCGCCCGAAGCAGGCATGAACTCAGTTCAAGACGCGTGCCAATGCTGCTTCAAGAATCTGCAGCGCCTCGTCGATCTGATCCTCTGTTGTCACCAGCGGCGCAAGGAAGCGCAGCACGTTGCGGTAAACGCCGCATTTGATCACCAGCAGCCCCCCCGCTCGGGCTTCGTCGATCAGCCGCTGATTCAGGTCCGCATCCGGGGTACGCGCGTCGTCATCCTTGATCAGTTCGATCGCCAGCATGAACCCGCTGCCGCGCACGTCGCCGATTTGCCGGTGACGGGCCTGCAAGCGCAGCAACCCCTGACGCAAACGCTCGCCCAGCGCGTCGCCACGCGCCAGCAGCTGTTCTTGCTCGTAGGCTTCAATCACCGCCAGCGCTGCGGCGCATGACAGCGCGTTACCGCCGTAAGTACCACCCAGGCCACCAGGCAATGGCGCGTCCATGATCCCGGCCTTGCCGACCACACCGGACAACGGTAGACCACCGGCAAGACTCTTGGCGACGGTCACCAGGTCCGGCTGGATGCCGGCGTGCTGGAAGCCGAACCACTTGCCGGTACGGCCAAAACCGGTCTGGATTTCATCGAGAATCAGCACAATCCCGTGTTTTTCAGTGAGGGCACGTAGCGCCTGAAGGAACTCCACCGGTGCCGAGAGGAAACCGCCGTCGCCCTGGACCGGTTCAATGATGATTGCCGCGACCCGCTCAGGGGCGACCTGGGTGGCCAGCAACTCGTCCAGCGCCTTGAGGGCCATCTCACTGCTGACGCCGCGATAGGCATTCGGATACGGCGTGTGGAACACCTCCGGCGCGAACGGCCCGAAGTTCTGCTTGTACGGCTGGCTCATGCCGGTCAGCGTGGTGCCGAGCAAGGTGCGACCGTGAAACCCGCCACGAAACGCAATCACTGCCGAGCGGTTGGTGTGAGCGCGGGCGATCTTCACCGCGTTCTCCACGGCCTCGGCGCCAGAGGTAAAGAACGCCGCTTTATACGCCTCGTTGCCGCCGATCATTTCGCACAGGCGCTGGGCCAGATCAAGATAAGGCTTATAGGCCACCACCTGAAAACACGCGTGGGAGACCTTTTGCAACTGGGCCTGCACCGCGGCGACCACCTTGGGGTGGTTATGGCCGATGTTCAGCACACCAATGCCGCCGACAAAATCCAGGTAGCGCTTGCCGTCCACGTCCCACAATTCGGCACCTTGGGCGCGATCGATCACCAACGGGTGAGCGGTAACCAGGCCACGTGGCACGAATTGATCGCGCTGACGGAGCAAATGAGGGGTTTCGTCGACTTTGCTGTTCATGGCATTTCCCATCGTGAGTCCGGCAACCGGGAGGTGGTTGCGATGGTGTTCAGATTAAGGCTTGCGCAAAACGAACTACGCCGAACTTGCGCCCTGAGAAATTCGGATCGACTGTTTTCACCCCGCCAAACGGCAGATTCCTTCAGCCCGCCGAATCTGCCGGGGCATGCCTGATAGAAACAGGTGCAACGCGTTTAACCCGGCCCTTTCGACAGATCCTGCGCTGGCGTTGCGCGATGATGGACAGCCTCGTCCCCCTTCAGGAAATGCCCATGGCCCTGCTTTATAAAGCTGACCCGGTACGCGGCGAACAGTGGAAAGCGCTGTTCGCCGAGCATGCCCCGGATATCGAATGGCGCGCCTGGCCGGACATCGGCGACCCCAAGGACATTCAGTACCTCGCCGCCTGGCAGGCACCGGATGATCTCGAGGCGCTGCTGCCCAACCTGCGCGTGTTGTTTGCGTTGTCCGCCGGGGTCGATCAACTGGATTTGAGTCGCTTGCCGACAAGCTTGCCGGTGGTGCGCCTGTTGGACCCGGGCATCACTCGCGGCATGTGCGAATACGCCTGTTTTGCGGTGCTCAGCCTGCACCGCGACATGCTGCGCTATCGCCAGCAACAAATGGCCCGCTGCTGGCAGGCTCACTTGCTGCAACCGGCGGCCAAGCGTCGGGTTGGCGTCATGGGCCTCGGCACCCAGGCCCGGCAGATTCTGGCGACCTTGCAGCCCCTGGGGTTTGCGTTGTCCGGCTGGGCGCGCAGTGCCCATCAAGTCCCGGGCGTCGCTTGCTATGCCGGCAACGAGCAACTGCCAGCGTTCCTGAGCCAGTGCGACATTTTGCTGTGCGTACTGCCGCTGACCGAACAGACCCACGGCATCCTCGACCGCACGCTGTTCCAGCAACTGCCCCGTGGCGCGGCGCTGATCAACATGGGCCGTGGCGGGCATCTGGTGGAAAGTGATTTGCTCGAGGCGCTGGACTGCGGGCAACTGAGTGGCGCGGTACTCGATGTGCTACAGGAAGAACCGGCACCGGTGGATCATCCGTTTTGGGATCACCCGCAGATTCTGCTGACCCCGCACATTGCGGCGATGACCCAGCCGGAAAGTGCGTTTGGGGTGTTGCTGGAGAATATTCGGCGGTTTGAGCGGGGGGAGAAAATGGTGGGTGAAGTGGATCGAGCCCAAGGTTACTGACTAAAACACAGACCAAATGTGGGAGCGAGCCTGCTCGCGATAGCGGACTGTCAGTCAACATCACTGCTGAATGTCAGGCCCTCATCGCGAGCAGGCTCGCTCCCACAGTAGTTCGGTGGGTGACTTAGAGTCTGTCAGCAATCGCCTTCCCGACATCCTGAGTCGAGCCCTTGCCGCCCAGATCCGGCGTGATCGGCCCCTCGGCAATCACCCGCTCGATTGCCTGCAAAATCCCGTCATGGGCCGCGCGATAACGCTCATCACCGTTACCGAGGAAATCGAGCATCAACGCCCCGGACCAGATCATCGCAATCGGGTTGGCGATGTTTTGCCCATAGATATCCGGCGCCGAGCCATGCACCGGTTCGAACAGCGACGGAAAGCGCCGCTCCGGGTCGAGATTCGCTGACGGCGCAATGCCGATGGTGCCAGCACACGCCGGCCCGAGGTCGGAGAGAATGTCGCCGAACAGGTTCGACGCCACCACCACATCAAAGCGGTCCGGTTGTAACACGAAACGCGCGCACAGAATGTCGATGTGCTGTTTGTCCCAGGTGATCTCCGGGTACTGCGCGGCCATCAACGCAGTGCGCTCGTCCCAGTACGGCATGCTGATGGAAATCCCGTTGGACTTGGTCGCCGCCGTCAGGCGTTTGCGCGGCCGAGTCTGGGCCAGCTCGAAGGCGAACTTGAGAATCCGGTCGACGCCACGCCGGGTGAACACCGACTCTTGCAGCACGAACTCATGCTCGGTGCCTTCGAACATCTTGCCGCCGACCGAGGAATATTCACCTTCGGTGTTCTCGCGAATCACCACGAAATCGATGTCCCCCGGCTTGCGTCCGGCCAGTGGGCACGGCACGCCGGGGAATAACCGCACCGGGCGGATATTCACGTACTGGTCGAAATCCCGACGGAATTTCAGCAGCGAACCCCACAGCGAAATGTGATCCGGCACCTTGTCCGGCCAGCCCACGGCGCCGAAGTAAATCGCGTCAAAACCCTTGAGCTGTTCGAACCAGTCGTCGGGCATCATCTGCCCGTGCTCCAGGTAGTAATCGCAGTGCGCCCAGTCGAGCACCTCGATGCTCAACGCCAGCTGCCATTTCTTCGCCGCCTGCTCCAGGACTCGCAGCCCTTCGGGCAGGACTTCCTTGCCGATGCCATCGCCGGCAATCGCGGCGATTCTGAATGTCTTGCTCATCAATCGTGGCTCCCCGTGTCTGTGAGTTACAGCCCGCCAATGTGGAAGGCTTTGACTTCAAGGTATTCATCCAGGCCGTACTTGCTGCCTTCACGGCCCAGGCCCGACTGCTTGATGCCGCCGAACGGCGCGACTTCCATGGAAATGATCCCGGTGTTGAGGCCGACCATGCCGAACTCCAGCGCTTCGCCGAAACGCCACGAGCGGCGCAGGTCCTGAGTGAAATAGTAGGCGCCCAGTCCATAAGGCGTGGCATTGGCCAGCGCGAGTGCTTCGGCCTCCTCGGTAAAGCGCATCAACGGCGCCACCGGGCCGAAGGTTTCTTCGTTGGCCAGCAGCATGCCGGCGTGGGCATCACCGAGTACCGTTGGCTGGACAAACTGACTGTCGCCCTCGGGAATACCGCCGCAGAGCAAGCGCGCGCCCTGGCTCAGGGCATCGTCGATATGCCGGGCGACTTTGCTCACCGCCGCCGAATTGATCAGTGGGCCGATAGTGACATCGGCGTCGAGGCCGTTGCCGACCTTGAGCTTGCCCACCTCCTCCACCAGCCGCTGGGCGAAGCGCTCGTAGATGCCGTCCTGCACCAGGATGCGGTTGGCGCAGACGCAGGTCTGCCCGGCGTTGCGAAACTTGCTGAGCATGATGCCCGCCACCGCCTGCTCCAGGTCAGCATCGTCGAACACAATGAACGGCGCGTTACCGCCCAGCTCCAGGCTCAAGCGCTTGATGTGTTCGGCACTCTGGCGCATCAGCAAGCGGCCGACCGCCGTCGAACCGGTGAAGGAAATCTTCCGTACGCTCGGGTTGCCGGTCAGCTCTTCGCCGATGCCGGCGGGCATTCCGGTCAGCACGTTGAACACCCCGGCCGGGATGCCGACGCGCTCGGCCAGCACCGCCAGGGCCAGCGCCGACAACGGCGTCAGGTCCGAGGGTTTGACGATGATCGGACAACCCGCCGCCAAGGCCGGTGCGCACTTGCGGGTGATCATCGCGTTGGGGAAGTTCCACGGGGTGATGGCCGCACAGACACCCACCGGCTGCTTGAGGGTCAGCAGTCGGCGGTCGCCGCTGGGGGCCGGTATGGTTTCGCCGTAGACCCGGCGGGCCTCTTCGGCAAACCATTTGACGAAACCGGCGCCGTAGCGAATTTCGCCTTTGGCTTCGTTGAGCGGTTTGCCCTGCTCGCAAGTCATGATCAACGCGAGGTCATCGAGGTTGTCGATCATCGCCTGATACCAGCGCTCCAGCAGCGCCGCACGTTCGGCCGCTGGGCGTGCGCGCCAGGCTGGCCAGGCTTTTTCGGCGGCGTCGATGGCGCGGCGGGTTTCCGTGCCTTGCATCGCCGGTACGCGGGCGAGGAACTGGCCGTTGGCCGGGTCGATGACGTCCAGCGTCGCGGCGTTGTCGGCGCCGATCCACTGCCCGTCAATGTAGGCGAGTTCTGCCAAAAGGCTTGGGTCTTTCAAACGATTCTTGAGCATGGTCGAGGTCCTGATCCGAGACACTTGCCAGTCTAGGGAGGTGCCACGAATGAGGATGCTGAAAGCGCCTTGAGGGCAGCGTCGGATGCTGAAAATTGCGGTGGGACGGCAGGCTCTACCGAGGGGGATATGGTCCTTCAGACAAACACAAAACCCTGTGGGAGCGAGCTTGCTCGCGATGGCGGCGTGTCAACTGACATCAATACCGGCTGGACGGACGCCATCGCGAGCAAGCTCGCTCCCACATTTGATCTCTTTTGACACGGAACCTTTTACAACTTCAGGGAACCGAGCAACCCCTCAAGAAACCGCTCCCCGGCCTCCATCTGGCTGATCTCGATAAACTCGTCCGGCTTGTGCGCCTGTTCGATCGAGCCCGGTCCGCAGACCACCACCGGCACATCCAGGCGCTGCTTGAACAACCCGCCTTCGGTGCCGAACGAGACTTTGGCGGTGCCGGTATCCGGCGCGGCGAAGTTCTTCAGAAAGCGCACTGCTTCGACACTCGGATGGGTATCGAGACCTGGATAAACATTGAGGGTTTCGATCTCGATGTCCGCCACGCTGGAGAGCTTTTTGGCCTCGCGCACGATCACTTCCGCACGCTCTTGCATCTGCGCGAGGAACTGATCCAGATCGTCTGCCGGCAGGTTGCGCACTTCGAAGTCGAGGGTGCAGAGGTTCGGCACGATGTTCAGCGCCTTGCCGCCGACAATCTGTCCGACATGCACCGTGCTGTAAGGCACGTCGTAGTCCGCATCCTGAGCGCCCTGCTCTTGCAATTGCTGTTGGCTTTGACGCAGTGCCGCAATGAAATCGCAGGCCACGTGGATCGCATTGACCGAGCGCGGTGCCAGCGATGAGTGCGCCTCCAGGCCCCGACAGTACGTGCGGTAAGACCCCTTGCCCTTGTGCCCGAGCACAAACTGCATGTTGGTCGGTTCACCGATCAGACACAGGAATGGCCGTACCGGTGCCAGGTGCAACACGTCGAGCAAACGCCGCACGCCAACGCAGCCGGTCTCTTCATCATGGGACAGCGCCAGTTGCAGTGGCCGGCTCAACGAATGGTCGGCGGCGTCGAGCATGGCATCGATGGCCAGGGCGATAAAGCCCTTCATGTCGCAGCTGCCGCGCCCGTAAATCCGCCCCTCCTGCACCGTCGCCTGAAACGCCGGAACGGTCCAGGCCTGGCCCGCTGCCGGAACCACGTCGGTGTGCCCGGACAGCAGAATCCCCGGCAACTCCTTAGGGCCGGTGCTGGCAAACAGGTTGGCCTTCTTGCCGGTGGAGTCCTTGACGATCAGCGACTCGATGCCCTTGCTCAGCAACAAGTCGCGCACGTACTCGATCAAGGCCATATTCGACTCCGAAGACACGGTATCGAAGGCCATCAGGCGTTTGAGAATATCCAGTACACGGGGTTTCATGAGGCCTTGCTCCGTTGCTCGGCTGAAAGGGCGAACCGGCGAATGGAGAACGGCTCAATCGAAGTGCGGGTGCTGCCGGTGCTGATCAGTTCAGCCATCACGTCACCGACGCCCGGGCCAAGCTGAAAGCCGTGACCGCAGAAGCCGAACGCGTAGAACAACCCGTCGACCGTACCGCTGCGGCCCATCACCGGCAGGGAATCGGGCATGTAACCTTCGATGCCGCTCCAGACGCGGATGATGTTCAGGTTGCCGACACCCGGCAGCAGGCGCCGCATCTGCTGGATCTGGTTGAGGATGCTGCGCGGTTCGACCTGGGCCCGACGGTTCAGCATGTCCGGCTTGCTGCGGTAGCCACCGCCGATGACGATGTTGCCGCGCGGGATCTGCCGGAAGTAAATCACTTCCTCGGGAATTTTCGTGTACACGCCGATCACCGTTGGCAAGGCGTACGGCACCGGCTCGGTCACGGCCATTTGCGGGCCGTGAGTGTCCAGCGGCACCGGTTCGCCGAACTGCGCCGACAGCTTCTGGCCCCAGGCACCGGCGGTAATCAGCAACTGTTCGGCGCTGAACTGGCGACCATCGGTGGTGGTGACGGTGAACTCGCCGCCAACCTTTTGCACTTCGGCGACTTCGGTCTGCTCTTCGATCCGTGCACCAAGGCGCCGTGCGGCGCGGGCAAACGCCGGGGCTGCCAGACGCGGGTTGGCGTGGCCGTCGTGGGGCGCGTAGGAACCGCCCTTCACATCCGGTCCAAGAAACGGAAAACGCTGGTGCAGTTCGGCGCCGCGATAGATTTTCAGGTCCAGTTGCTCAGCCTCGGGGGCGGCGGCGTAGGCCTCCAGTTCGGCGATTTCATCTTCGCGGTAGCACACGCGCATGTGCCCGCTGGCGATGAATTCGAGGTCGTCGTCGATCAGCTCCGGCAGGCGTTTCCACAACGCCCAGGAGCGGTTGGCCAATTCCAGCTGCCCGAGGAATCGCCCCTGGCGTCGGACGTTGCCGAAGTTCACGCCGCTGGCGTACTGACCGATCTGGTCGCGCTCCAGCAAGATCACCGACTGCCCGCGCTGGCGCAGGAAAAACGCCGTCGCCGAGCCCATCAGGCCGCCCCCGACAATCACCACATCGGCTTTCTGTAGCGTCATGGCGACACCTCCTCGGTGAGCATCGAAAGCGGTTTGACCGGCGCCTGACCACGCTGGCGACCGACCAGTTGCACGTTGACGCCGGCCGCAGCGGCAATCACCTCGGCCCCCGCCTGGGAGCAATAACGGCCCTGGCAGCGGCCCATGCCGACCCGGCTGAACGCCTTGGCCCGATTGACTTCACAGGCGCCCTTTTCGCTGACGGTGCGCCGCAATTCGCCGGCGCTGATCATCTCGCAGCGGCAGACAATGGCCGAGTCGGGCAAGGCCTTGGCTTGTTCGGCAGGCCAGGGAAACGCCTGGGCCAGGCCGAGACGAAACTGGTCCATCAGCGCCAGGGCGCGGCGTTGTTCGTCGCGTAATCCGGCGTCCACCGGCTGGTGCAGATCCTCCAGCAGCGCCATCGCCACCAGGCGCCCGGCGTGCTCGGCGGCATCCGCACCACGAATTTTCGAGCCATCGCCGGCGGCATACACGCCATTCACCGAGGTCCGGCCTTCTTCATCGGTGGCCAGCCACCATTGACTGGACGCCTCATCGAAGCGCAAACGGCAACCGGCCAGATCCGCCAGTTGGGTTTCCGGGCGCAGGTGATAACCCAGCGCCACGGCATCGCATTCCACCGTCAACGTCTTGCCTTCGGCGGTCCGCACCCGCACACCACTGACACCGCGCTGGGCATCGCCCAGCACTTGCAGCGGAGAAATCCCCAGGTGCACCGGGATCTTTGCCCGGTACAGCTGCGCCAACAGTTTCATCCCGGTGAACAGCACTCCGGGGCGCGCCAGCAGCTTCGGCAAGGCGCCAATGCGCTTGCCCAGTGGCGAAGTGTCGAGCACCGCCGCCACGTTGGCACCGGCCTTGAGGTATTGACTGGCGACCAGGTACAGCAACGGCCCGCTGCCCATGAACACCACGCGATGACCAATCGACACCGCTTGGGATTTGAGCGCGATCTGCGCGCCGCCGAGGCTGTAGGTGCCCGCCAGTTGCCAGCCTTCGATCGGCATCAAGCGGTCGGTGGCGCCGGTGCAGAGGATCAGCGCGTCGTAATCAACCGTCGAGTGTTTGCCCTGGCTGACGCAGCACAGTTGCCCCGGCGTCAGGTTCCACACCAGCGTGTCCGGGCGGTAGTCGATCAACCCGCGCAAGCGATCGAAGCTTTGATGCAGGTCTTTGGCCTTGGCCGCTTCGGTGCCGTAGAGCGTGGTGTAATCGCGGGTAAAACCTTCTGGTTGGCGGCGGTAGATCTGCCCGCCATCGCGACGATTTTCATCGATCAGGATCGGTTTGCAGCCCGCCGCCAGCAAGGTTTCGGCGCAGCGAATACCGGCTGGCCCGGCGCCGACGATAACGACTCGATGAGTGCTCAGCCGTGCAGTGGCCATATCGCCTCCGGTTGTGTAGTGACGATATCCAGCCCATCACGGACTTCGTTGGAACAGGCACGCAGCCGTTCGCCGCTGCGGGTCCAGACCCAGCAATCCTGACAGGCGCCCATCAGGCAAAAACCGGCCCGCCGGCCCGAGTCGAACTCCGACTGACGCAGCGCCGAACCCTGGGTTAGCAACGCGACCATCAGCGTGTCGCCCTGCAACGCCTCGATGGGTGTGCCGTCCACCGTCAATTTGACGGTCGGCCGGCCCTGCTCGGCCAGCCTCACAAAACGCCCCTTCATGCATAGGCTCCCTGAATCATGCTGTTCAAATCCTGCTGGGTTTTCAGCAGCTCGGCACTGTCGTGGTGACAAAGGATTTCACTGCCGCCGACAAGCGTCCGGCGGTTCGGCGCGGTGCGATTGCACAGGCCATCGACCCGCACCGGGCAACGATTGAGAAACGTGCACAACTCCGGCACGTTAGCCTTGGCACCGATCGGCGGCAGCGTGCCGCAGGTGGTGCCGCAGTTCTCCAGCCAGCCCTGACGCAGTTCCGGCACCGAATGAATCAACAGGTCGGTGTACGGATGGAAAGGCGCCTGGGCAAACGACTGCCGACTGCCCTCCTGAACCTTGTAGCCGCTGTACATCACCACGATGTCGTCGCACAGCGCGCGCACGGTGGAGATGTCGTGGCTGATGAACAGATACGACACCCCCAGCTCCTGACGCAGGTCGCGCAGCAGTTCAAGAATCGCCGCGCCGACCACCGTATCCAGCGCCGAGGTCACTTCGTCGCAGAGGATCAGGTCCGGCTTGGCCGCCAGTGCCCGGGCCAGGTTGACCCGTTGCTTTTGCCCGCCGGAGAGTTCATTCGGCCGACGCTCGGCCAGGCTCCGCGGCAAGCGCACCAGGTCCAGCAGTTCGCCGATACGCTCGCGCAATGCGGCGCCCTTGAGGCCGAAATACATCTTCAGCGGCCGGCTCAGAATGGTGCTGATGCTGTGCATCGGGTTGAGCGCGGTGTCGGCGTTCTGGAAGACCATTTGAATGCGCCGGAACTGTTCGTCGGTACGCTCGGACAGGCTGCCGCCCAGTGGCTGACCATCAAAGGTCAGGCCACCCAACGCCGGCGTCAGCAACCCGGCCACCACCCGCGCCAGGGTCGACTTGCCGGAACCCGATTCACCGATCACGCCGATGGCCTGGCCCCTGCGCACCGTGAGGTCGATGTCTTCCAGCACGCGAATCGACGGCATGCCTTGGGTGTTTTTGTTACCGTAGCCAGCGGTCAAACCTTTGATGGTCAGCAGCGGCTGATCTTCGGCCACACCGCAGGGTGGACGGATCGTCGTATCCGGGCGCGCCGCCGCCAGCAGGCTACGGGTGTATTCATGGGCCGGGCCTTTGAGCAAGGGCGCGGTGGCGCTCTGTTCAAAGATCTGACCGCCATTCAACACGACGATCTGATCGGCCATCTGCGCCACCACGGCCAGGTCGTGGGACACGTAGACTGCTGTCGCCCCACGCTCACGCACCACTCGTTTGAAGGCGCGCAGCACGTCGATTTGAGTAGTCACGTCAAGGGCGGTGGTCGGCTCGTCGAGCACCACCAGCAGCGGATCGCTGATCAGCGCCATCGCTGCCATCACCCTTTGCAGCTGTCCGCCGGATACTTGGTGCGGGTAGCGTTGGCCGATGTGTTCAGGGTCCGGTAGCGCCAGGTCGCGGAACAGTTCGATGGCTTTGGCTTCGAGCACGGTCCGGTTGCCCAGGCCATGAATCAGCGCGCCCTCCACCACTTGGTCGATCAGTTTTTTCGCCGGGTTGAACGCCGCCGCAGCGCTTTGCGCGATATACGACACACGGTTCCCGCGCAGGCCTTGCAGTTCGCGTTCGCTCAACGCCAGCATGTCGTGTTCACCGACTTGCACCACGCCGCCGGCCAACCGGCAACCACGCCGGGCGTAACCGAGCAGCGCCAGGGCAATGGTGGTCTTGCCGGAGCCCGACTCACCGATCAGCGCCAGCACTTCGCCTTTTTCCAGGGAGAAGCTCACACCCTTGACGATTTCTACTTCGCCGCGTTCGCCACAGGCGACCACGCGCAGGTCCTGGACCCGAATCAATTCACTCATTTCAATGCCCCCCCGTACGTCGACTACGTCGGGACGACAGCCTGTCGATGAACAGATTCACGCCAATGGTCAGGGTGCCGATGGCCAGTGCCGGAATCACGATGGCCGGCGCGCCCTGATTGAGGCCGCCAATGTTTTCCCGCACCAGCGACCCGAGGTCGGCATCCGGCGGTTGCACGCCCAGGCCGAGGAAGCTCATGCCGCTGAGCAACAACACAATGAAACCGAAACGCAGCCCCAGGTCGGTCAGCACCGGGTTGAGCATGTTTGGCAGGATTTCCACACAGGCGATATAAAGCCGGCGTTCGCCACGGGTTCGGGCCACTTGCACGTACTCCAGTGCTTCGATGTTGACCGCCATGCTGCGGGCAATGCGGAACGCGCCGGGGGTGAAACTCAGCACCGCAGTGCAGATCAGCAACGTCACTGAAGAACCGAAGGCCGAGACCATGATCAGCGCCAGCATCTTGCTCGGGATCGAAATGAACGCGTCCATCAAGCGGCTGATGATTTCATCCAGCCATTTCGGCGAAACCACCGACAACAGTGCGCAGCTGGTGCCCAGACCACTGGCCAGCACGGCGGCAACCAGCGCCAGGCCGACCGTGAAACGGGCACCGACGAGGATTCGGCTGAGCATGTCGCGGCCCAGGTAATCAGTGCCGAAGGGGTACGCTGCACTCAGGCTGTCGAAGACATTATCAGAGACCACTTCACCGACCGGGTGCGGCGCCAGCCACGGGCCGAAGACCGCCACCAGCAACCAGATAAAACACATCGCTGCCCCGACCAGACCCAGCCAGGATGGCCCGTTTGACACCTTGCCAACCGACAGGTCGGGGGTCACAGGCATCGATTTCACAATGAGCTTGTTCATTGGTTTCTCAGCCTTGGATTGGAAAGAATCGCGCACAGGTCGGCAATCAGCACCAACCCCAGGTACGCCGTGCAAAACAGCATGGTGCAGGCCTGGACCAGCGCCATGTCACGGTTGGTCACCGCATCGACCATCAGGCTGGCGATGCCGGGATAGTTGAAGATCGTCTCGACGATCACCACCCCGCCTAGCAGGTAGGACAGGCTCAAGGCGATGGCATTGGCAATCGGCCCGATGGCATTGGGCAAGGCATGGCGCAGGACGATCCGCACCGGGCTCACGCCTTTGAGCCGGGCCATTTCCACATACGGGCTATCGAGTTGATCGATCACCGCCGCCCGGGTCATGCGCGCCATTTGCGCAACGATCACGCAGCAGAGCGTCATCACCGGCAAGGCGTAGGTGCGCAGAAATTGCAGCGGTGAAGTGATGTCGCTGGCATAGGACAGCGCCGACAACCAGCCCAGGTTCACCGCAAAAATCAGCACCGCCAGGGTTGCCACCAAAAACTCCGGTACAGCAACCATCGCCAGGGTGACAAAGCTGAGAAAGCTGTCGACGCGCCCGCCCCGGCCCATGGCCGAACCGATGCCCAGAATCAGCGCCACCGGCACTGACACCAGCGCCGTGGCGGCCGCCAGCATCAAGGTGTTGGGCACCCGACCGGCCATCAAGTCGCTGACCGGCATGGCGTTGGAAACAGACAGGCCCATGTCGCCGCTGAGCAGGCTCATCAACCAGTGCAGGTAACGCAACACACCGGGCTGATCGAGCCCCAGTTTCAGCCGCAGTGCCGCCACCTGTTCCGGCGTGGCGAACTGCCCGAGGGCCTGTTGTGCCGCGTCCCCCGGCAGTACCGCCGTGATGGCGAAAACCACCATGGACACGATCAACAAGGTCACGATCGCGGCGCCCATGCGCCGGCCGATCAACCACAGTGTGTTGCTATTCATCGCCCTGTTCTCCTGCAATGTTGCTACGGCACAAGCCTCGTCGGCGCATCAAGCATCCAGCCAGACCTGCTCGGCGAACATGTAGCCCATGAAGCCGCCCAACGGGTTGCTGCCATAGCCTTTGACGCGCTGGTCGACGCCGTCGATGTTGCTGATGAACACCGGGATGCCGATACCGCAGTGGTCATGCGCCAGGGTCTGCATGTCCGCGTACATCTTGCCGCGCTTGGCGTCGTCGGTTTCAGCCCGGGCGAGCATCAGCAACTGGTCGAACTGGTCGTTCTTCCAGCCCGATTCGTTCCACGGCGCGCTCGACTGGAAGAACTGCGAAAACATCACGTCGGCGTTCGGCCGCGGGTTGATGTTGCCGAAGCTCAACGGGTGCTTCATCCAGTGGTTGGACCAGTAGCCGTCGCTGGGCAGGCGATTGACGTCGAGCTTGAGCCCGGCCTGTTTCGCCGATTGCTGCAGCAGCACGGCGATGTCCACCGAACCGGTCGCCGCAGGTGATGCCACCAGCGGCATGTTGATGCTGTCCATGCCGGCCTTCTTCAGCAGGAACTTGGCTTTCTCCGGGTCATAGACGGTCTGCGGCAGGTCAGCGTTGTAGTAGCGCGAGCCGGGGGCAATCGGATGGTCGTTACCGACCACCGCAAAACCACGGAACACCGCGGATTTGATTTGCTCGCGGTCCATCAGGTACTTCATGGCCTGGGTGAATTCCGCGCTTTTGCCGGGCATCTGATCCTGACGGATGATCAAGTCAGTGTAGTTGCCCGAGGGTGCATCGACGACGCGGTGACTGGCGCTGGCCTTGATTCGCGTGGTGGAGCGCGGGTTGACCTCGTTGATCATGTGCACGTCGCCCGACAGCAGCGCGTTGACCCGCGATGGCTCGTCGGCAATGGCGATGAACTCGATCTCGTCCAGGTAAGGCAGGCCCGGTTTCCAGTAGCCGGTATTGCGCGCAGCAATCGAACGCACGCCCGGTTTGAATTCCTTGACCTTGAACGGCCCGGTACCGATGCCCTGGTTGAAGTCGGTGGTGCCTTCGGGAACGATCAGCAGGTGCGACACGGCCAGGATCGACGGCAGTTCGGCGTTCGGCGCGCTCAGGCGGATCTGTACTTCATTGGGGCCAGTGGCCTTGATCTCGGCGAACTGCTCCATCAGCGGCATGACCTTGGAACCGGTCAGCGGGTCCTTGTGTCGCGACAGCGAGAACACCACGTCGGCGGCGCTCAGGGTTTTGCCGTTGTGGAAGGTCACGTCCTTGCGCAAGGTAATGGTCCACAGCGTGGCATCGGTGTTGTCGATGCGCTCGGCCAGCTCCAGTTGCGGCACCAGGTGGCTGTCGAAACGGGTCAGGCCGTTGTAGAACATATAGTGGCGCACGTAGTCGGTGGACAGCGCACCCTTGGCCGGGTCCAGGGTATCAGCGGTGGAGCTGGACATGCCGGCGACGCGAATCCGCCCGCCCGGCTTGCCTTTGCCAGGGCTCGCGGCTTCGTCGGCGAACAGTTTGCCGGCGGCGCCGAACAGGCTGCCGGCGCCCGCTGCAGCCACCCCGGCGACACCGAGCAATTGCAACGCGTTGCGGCGCGACATGCCGCGATTGAGGCCTTCGAAGACTCTCAGGCTTTCCTGGCCGGAGATCAGTTTGGAGTCGATCTTGTTATCAGTCATATCAGTTGTACCTGTCGATAAAGAGAAGGCTCGAGTGTTCCGGTTGACCGGAACGTCCTGGAAACGCAAACGACGGTAAAGCCACAACATCAACTCAATGCAAATAGTCCTGGAACCGGTAATAAGCGCCCACCAGCGGCAGGAACCACGGCTTGCCGAAATGCCCGGGAATCGCCGGCCAGTCGAGTTCGCGCCAGGGATTGGCCTCGACCTTGCCGGCCATCACTTCGGCCATCACCTGGCCCATGTGCACCGACATCTGCACCCCATGGCCGCTGTAGCCCATGGAGTGATAAACCCCGCCGTGCTGGCCGGCACGGGGCAACCGGTCGGAGGTCATGTCCACCAGCCCGCCCCAGCAGTAATCGATCTTCACCGTGGCCAACGCCGGGAACATCTGCACCATCGCCGCACGCAGCACCTTGCCGCTCTTGGCATCGGAGACGCTGTCGGACATGGCAAACCGCGCACGGCCGCCAAACAGCAGGCGGTTGTCCGGGGTCAGGCGGAAGTAGTTACCGATCATCCGGCTGGTGACATAGGCTCGCCGACCGGGCAGCAACTGGTCGATCAGGCTCTGGGGAAGGACCTCGGTGGCGATCACGAAACTGCCCACCGGCACGATCCGCCGCCGATACCAGCCCAACCCGCCGTGCTGACAGGCGCCGGTCGCCAGCAGCACTTGCCCGGCGTGCAGCGACCCCTTGGCGGTATTGACCTGATAGCCGCCCGCCTGGGCTTTCCAGTCCGTCACGGGCGTGTCTTGATAGATCAACGCACCGTGCCGCGCCGCCGCTTCGGCCAGACCGACGCCGAAGCGCCCGACATGCATCTGCACACCGTTGCGCTGCAGCAATCCTCCGTGGAACTGGGCCGAATCGACTTCAGCGCGGATCTGTTCGGCGGTCAGCAACTCGACATCGGCATCGACCTCTCGGCGAATCAACTCGCAAGTCCGCGCCAGGCCCTCGTAGTGCATCGGCTTGGCGGCCAGCTTGAGCTTGCCGTTACGCTTGAGGTCGCAGGCGATCTGCTCCTGCTCCACCAGTGAAACCACGCTGTGCACGGCACTCTCGTAAGCCTTGTAATAGGCCCGCGCCTTGTCCGCGCCGAGGCTGGCGCTCAGGCCGGCGTAATCCTGGGCCACGCCGGTATTGCACTGACCGCCGTTGCGACCCGAGGCTTCGCCGATCACCCTGCCGGCCTCCAGCACTGCCACGCTGGCGCCCTTCAAGGCCAGCGCCCGAGCCGCCGCCAGGCCGGTGAAACCACCCCCGACGATGGCCACGTCGACCTGCCCGGGCAACGCGCCGGTCTGAGCCCCGGTGAACGCCGGTGCAGTGTCGAGCCAGTAGGATTCACTGCCCATGTCTAACCCCTTATGCTGCCGTGAAGAGTGCCTTACGGAGACGACTCAGAGACCGACCAGCGCGGCCAGCCCGCCGATGTCGGTGATCTGCCGGTACTCGTAGAAAGCGTTGGCCGGGACTTCGTGACCACGGGCGACGAAGGCCTTGTTCTTGATCTTCATGTCGTGGGCCGGCATCAGGTCGTAACGGAAGCTCGACGACACATGCAAGATGTCTTCCGGGCCGCAATTGAGGTTGTCGAGCATGTACTCGAACGCGGCCAGGCGCGGTTTGTAGGCTTGTGCCTGCTCAGCGGTAAAAACCTTGTGAAACGGTGCGCCGAGCTTATCGACGTTGGACATGATCTGGCTGTTGCTGGCGTTGGAGAAAATCACCAGCGGGATCTTGTCGGCGATTTTCGACAGGCCGGCCGGTACGTCCGGGTGCGGACCCCAGGTCGGCACGGCGTCGTAATACAGCTGACCTTCGTCACGGTATTCAATGCCCCAACGCTTGCAGGTCCGCGCCAGCGCGGTCTTGAGGATTTCGTCATACGGCCTCCAGTCACCCATGACCTGGTCCAGGCGATAGGCCGAGAAGTCCTTGACGAACTGCTCCATCTGCTCGGGCACCACGCGATCGGCGAACAGCTCGCGAGTCATCGTACCCATGTGGAAATTGGTCAGCGTACCGTAGCAGTCGAACGTAATGAATTTGGGGCGAAGAAAGCTCATTGAGTGCGGTCCTGAAGTTCGTTGAGGTCATGGCGTGACAAGCATTCGCTCCGTTCCGGGAGCCGTGATGCAACGCTGCAGCACACCGTCATTACACCACCGTGAAATCAGCAGATGGCGTTAAAAGCGACCTCTGCTCGATACAAACCACCGTTTTAGCGCCCCCCCTCAGCAGACTTTGCGGGTCGCTCCAGCCTTGGGCAAACCCCGTATTCATGCGCTCTTATGGGCCTTTATAACGCCGCAAGGCGCAAGCGCAAACGGATTGACCGCAGAACCTGCGCCAAGCAGAACGAAAACGGGCGCTTCCCTGAGGAAGCGCCCGTTTGGATGCTGATTAAAGCGTGTTGAAGATCCTGAGGTTGTATAGGACCTGTGAGAGCGAGCCTGCTCGCGATAGCGGTCTGACAGGCGACATTGATGTTGAGTGGACTGGCCTCATCGCGAGCAGGCTCGCTCCCACAGGGGTTCGTGTGTTACTGCACGATATCGATCAGCACACTCTTGAAGCGCAAATTGGCTTCGAACGCTTCACGCCCCAGGTCCTTGCCAATGCCGGAGCGTTTGTAGCCACCGGTCGGCAGGATGTAGTCGTTACTTCGTCCGTAACGATTGACCCACACCGTCCCCGCTTCCAGGCGCCGAACCAGACGCAAGGCACGGTTGATGTCGGCCGTGTGCACACCCGCCGCCAGACCGTAAGTCGCATGTGCCGCCAGGCTCAGCGCCTGCTCTTCATCATCGAACGCCTGCACTGTCAGAACCGGGCCGAAGATTTCTTCGCAGATCGCCGGGTTCTGGTGGTCCAGGCCAGTCAGCAAAGTCGGCTGGTAATAAGCACCACCAAGACCTTCGAACAGCCCGCCACCGGTCAGCACTTCGGCGCCGGCCTGACGCGAGCGCTGGACGATGCCATCGATGCGACTGGCCTGCAGCCGGGAAATGATCGGCGACAGCGTGCTCTCGGACGACCAGGTCGGGCCGGGGCGCAGCTCCTCGAAATATGCCTGCAAGTGCGCGATAAACGGTTCCATGATCGAACGCTGGATCAACAGCCGAGACCCGGACACGCACACCTGCCCGGCATTACCGGTAATGGCCATGGCCACCGTGCGAGCGGTTTTGGCGATATCCGGCACATCGGCAAAGACCAGCTGCGGGCTCTTGCCGCCGAGTTCCAGGGTGACCGGTTTCGGACCGACCAGCGCACAGGTGGACATGATGCTTGAGCCGGTCGCGGTGGAACCGGTAAAGGTCACCTTGCCCACCCGCGGATGACGGCACAAGGCATCGCCCGTGACGCGGCCATCGCCCTGAATCACGTTGAAGATCCCCGCCGGCATGCCCGCCTGCAACGCCAGCTCGGCAAAGCGCAGGCTGGAAAACGGCGTCAGCTCTGAAGGCTTGAGCACCACAGCATTACCTGCGGCCAGCGCCGGCGCGACTTTCCAGGAGGCCATGCTCAACGGGAAATTCCACGGCGCAATGGCAGCAATCACACCATAAGGTTCGGCGATCTGCATGCCCAGTCGATCGGTCTGGGTGGCGGCCACATGACCGCCATGCTTGTCCGCCAGCTCGGCAAAGAACCGAATGCCCTCGGCGACGTAGGGAATATCCCAGGCGATCACATCTTTATGGGGACGGGTCGAACCCACCGCTTCCAGCGGCGCCAGGACGGCGGCGTCAGCTTCGATCAGATCGGCCCAACGGCGCATGACCCGCGCCCGCTCCCGAGGTGGGCGGCTGGCCCAATCGCTGCGATTGAACGCCTGCCAGGCATCGTTGACCGCTTCATCCACCAGGTCGGCATCGGCGACCGGCAACTGAGCATAGACCTGGCCATCCGACGGCCGCACTACCTCAAGCCCCGGTTGAGCATCGCGGTATTGGCCGGCAATGAAATGAGCGCTGCGCACAGCGATAAGGCGAGGATCGAAGCTATCCATGGAGCTCTCCAGAAAAGGGACGGCGAGTCGTGAACTCAGGCCTCCATCGTAGAAAAAAAGCCCAAGCATTTGCTGCCGACCTTGCCGGGCAATTAAGTAGTAAGTGTGGTCTTGTGGCCCCGGGCGTGCGGAATCTGCCGAATGTTCCAGCCCCTCTTGTCAGGCCTTCGCGCAGATGGGATACAGGCACCATCGCGCCGCACAGCCGGTTGATTGCGCACACTGTCCAACGGAGACTCGCCATGTCCGCCCCGCACCCTTCTGCTTATGTCTATCGCCCGATGACGACCGCCGACCTGCCCTCGGCCCATGCCTTGTCCGTGCAATTGAAGTGGCCCCATCGCCTGGACGATTGGGCCATGGTGTTGCGCCTCAGCGACGGCGTTGTGGCACTCGATGGCGAGCGTCTGATCGGCACGGCGCTCACCTGCCCCCAAGGCGATTTCGCCACCATCGGCCTGGTGATCGTCAGCGACGACTATCAAGGCAAGGGCATCGGCCGCAAGCTGATGGAACAGGCACTTGATGCGTGCCAGTCACGCACCCCGGTACTCAACGCGACCCTGGCCGGTGCGCCGCTTTACGCGAGTCAGGGCTTTGTCGAGTTCGGGCGGATTCAGCAACACCAGGGCCCGGCGCAAGCCGTTGCACCTGTGCCGCTGGCCGACGGTGAAAGCTGTCGCCCGCTGCGTGAGGCCGATAAGGCCCGCGTGCTGGAACTGGCCAATGCGGGCACCGGGCTGAACCGGCAAACGGTGCTCAACGAGCTGTTCGATGTGGTGGAGCATTCAGCTGTCATCGAGCGCGATGGCCAAGTGCGCGCCTTCGCCCTGCTGCGTCCTTATGGCCGTGGTCGCGGCCTTGGTCCGGTGGTCGCCGAGAACATCGAACAGGCCAAACACCTGATCGCCGTATTGCTGGCCCACGTACCGGAGGCCTTCGTGCGCATCGACATTCCGGCGGACAGTGGCTTGAGCGAATGGCTGGACTCGGTAGGCCTCAAGCAGGTCGACACCGTGGCGCAAATGGTACGGGGCACACCGCCGCAAGCGGTCAATGGCGTCCGACAGTTCGCACTCGTTACCCAGGCCATTGGCTGACCCAACATCCTCCACACCCCATTTGCATGGAGCGTCACCTGCATGTCTCAACCTACTATCCTGCTGTTGGCTCGCGCTGACGGCAGCCGTGTCGCCACGCCTTTCAATGCGACATCCTTGAGCGCTGCCGACCCCTTCAGGGAACACCGTCAGGTCGCCTACACCGGACCCGATGGCATCTGCGCCGGGCTCGTGAACACCAGCGAATCACTCGATATCAATGACTTCCCGCACACCGAAGTGATCGTGGTCCACGCCGGCCACGTCGTGTTGAAATCCAAAGGCCAGACGCTGGAACTGGGGATCGGTGCCAGCGCGGTGATCGGTCGTGGGACCACGCTGCGAATCGAGGCGCAAGCTAATACGTGCTGGGCATTCTGTGCCGTCATCAGCTCCAACGCTGAGTCGACACCAGGGCTGACAGTGCTGGACCGATTAGCGATGCTCTCCCCTTCGGCCGCGCCGGAACCACAAATATTGATCGGGCCTACCCCGCAGTGCCGCTCACGCAATGCCTTCGAAGACAGCACCACCGACCTGCGCGTCGGCGTCTGGGATTCGACACCTTACGAACGCCATGGCCGGCCGCACAAACTCAACGAGCTGATGCACCTGATCGAAGGCAGCGTCACCCTGCAAGCAACCGATGGTACAAGCCTGACAGTCAACACCGGCGACACCGTGTTCGTACCGCAAGGCGCACCGTGCGCCTGGCAAAGCACCCGGTATGTCCGCAAGTTTTACGCCGTGAAATAAGCTCCATGGCACAACGCCGGCAACCGCGCCGGCACTGAACCCACCGACCGGTCGCGAGCCAACGCAGACCGGCCGACGGGGCAAGCCGCCTCGCTACAACGCGGTACTACGGCGCCTCTGGCTGATCGTAATTATCCAGCGCCCGATTCACCAACAACTCCCCCAATGAAATCATCTGCTGAATCGCCAACGCCACATGCCGGCGCGTGCCCTCCAGCTCGAACGCCAGATCGCTGGCCAGTACATTCAGCGACGCCAGGGTTTCCGAGGCGTGGGCCAGCAGGGTTTCGTTATCCAGATCGGGGATGACTGCGAAGATGTTGGAGGGACGTTTGTCGGGCAGGTTGCCCTTGTCGAACGGCGGCTTGAGGTAATGATCCAGCGCCCGCTCGGCGGCGTCGTGGAGTTTTTTTGAGTCGGTGGAAGCGTAAGGGGAAGTGCTTGGGGTTTCTGGTGGATTGGGGGTGACTTTGTGCATGGTTAAATTCCTTTTGCGGGTTGGAGCTGCCACTTTCGTTTCCAGGCGAAAGGGTGGCAGCTGTGCGCAGGCTGGAAAACCGAGGCAAAAGGAACCCGGTAGACCCGAAGGTCTCCCGCACACAGCCGCCATAACGTAGAACTGCTGGCGTAAAAAAGCGCTGCAGTATGTCATGAGGGGGGGCTGTTGTGCCCTATTGCTCCTCAGGTTTCCAGGCCCGGTCGCTGAATTGGCAGCGACACCCGGAGGTTATCCATTCACCTTCCCACCCGGCAACCTTGAAAAGTTGTCGGAAAATTCTCTTGAACACCTGATGTTTGTAGTCGTTTCCTAGGACTGAACCGATTGCTCTTGGATCGGACATCCACGCAAGCGGGTCATAGGTTCAACCGATACGTGGACTGCACCAACCCCGAAGGAAAGCAGCGGCTGGATACCAGTTTCAAATCAATGTCCTGCTCAAGGCCCCCGAATAATGGCCTTCCCGCCCCGATCAGCACAGGAACAGTGGTGATCACCATATCGGCGACTAACCCTTCGCGCAGGAATGATTGCACCAACTGCCCACCATCGACATAGACCCGACGCACGCCTTGCCTCGCCATTTCTTCCATCAAGTCTCTGGGTTTGAGGTTGGAGAAACGCAACTTGCCCGCCAGTGCCTCGGGCACCGCCGAATCGGCCAGCTGTTCAGACAACACCACGACGGGCCGGTCGTAGAACCATGTGTCGAAGGTCAGCGCCTTCTCATAGCTTCCCCGCCCCATCACGATCACATCCTTATCGGCGATGAAGGCTGAGTAGCCATGATCCTCAGCCGGATCATCGCGCTGCAACAGCCAGTCGATGTCACCATCAGGTCGGGCGATAAAACCATCCAGACTGGTGGCGATGAAAACATGTGCAGTGGCCATCAAGATCTCCTTATTGATACGACGTCAATTTATCCATGGTCATAAGCCGAATAAAAGGCTCGCCTTCGCTTGCTGTCACCGTGACTGGAGACGGGCTAATAGGAGTCCCCTTTTTCCACTCTGTTACAGGGGGCGTATGGTGTCGATTTCGGTCAGTCGTAACCGGCAGAAGTCGGCCAAGAGCTGACATTCAACGGGGGTATTTGCTAAATGGATGGCGGTCAGAAACTGCCCAGTTATGGCGAAGACACTTCCCTATACCGACCGGAAGATCACACCGTAGTACTGCATGTGCTGTTCAACCACTGTCAGCTACGCGGGCAAATCATTCTTTTACGCATTTACGAATCCGCAGAAGCTAAAAAAGATTGGTGAGGCCAGCCGGACCAAGGCTGGCCTCGTACCAAGCTTAAGCTGGTTTGAAGCAATAGGCGGCCAGTTTGTTACCGTCCAGATCACGGGCATATGCAGCATAGGCATTCGGTGCCCAGCCACGTGGCCCTGGCCAGCCTTCACACGTACCGCCAGCGGCCAATGCTGCGGCATGGAAGGCGTCAATTGCGGCACGGGTTGGCGCCTCGAAACTGACAGTGACACCATTGCCAACGCTGGCAGGTGCGCCGTTAGCCGGCTTCAGAACGAAGAAAGACGGTGCGTTCTCACCCCAGATAGAACCATTGTCTCCGAGATCTGCGATACGTTTTTGGCCAAGTTTGCCCAATACGTTGTCATAGAAACTGCGGGCTTTGTTCAGGTCGTTAGTGCCGACTGTAACGTGAGTAAAGACACTCATTTTATAGTTCTCTTTGATAGAAGCGAGGTGGGTTTGCGTTGCATTTTTGCCAGGGCAGGTTCGCCCTGGCGATTCATCGCCAGATCTGCTGACTTAGCGATCGAAATGAATGACAGTTCGGATGCTTTTGCCTGCGTGCATCAACTCGAAGGCCTGGTTAATGTCTTCCAGCGGCAGGTTATGGGTGATGAAGGTATCCAGCGGAATTTCACCGTTCTGCGCCTTCTCGACATAGCTCGCCAACTCCGTGCGGCCCTTGACTCCGCCGAAGGCCGAGCCACGCCAGACGCGCCCGGTGACCAGCTGGAATGGACGAGTGGAGATTTCCTGGCCAGCGCCGGCCACGCCGATGATGGTCGACTCGCCCCATCCCTTGTGACAGCACTCCAGCGCCGCGCGCATCAAATGCACATTGCCTACACACTCAAAGGAGTAGTCCACACCGCCATCGGTCATCTCGATAATGACGTCGTGAATGGGTTTGGATTGCTCCTTTGGGTTAACGAAATCGGTGGCACCCAACTCGCGGGCGATTTCGAACTTGGCCGGGTTGATGTCGATCACAATAATCCGACCGGCCTTCGCCATCTTGGCACCGATGATCGCCGCCAGACCAATGCCACCGAGACCGAAGATAGCGACGGTGGTCCCCTCTTCTACCTTGGCGGTATTGAGCACTGCACCGATGCCAGTGGTGACGCCGCAGCCGAGTAGGCACACCTTGTCCAGCGGGGCATCCTTGGGGATCTTCGCCAGGGAGATTTCCGGTAGAACGGTGAATTCGGAAAAGGTCGAGCAGCCCATGTAGTGGTAAATCGGCTGCCCTTGGTAGGAAAAGCGTGAAGTACCGTCCGGCATCAACCCCTTGCCCTGGGTGGCACGTACCGCCTGGCATAAGTTGGTTTTTCCCGAAGTGCAGTATTTGCACTGCCCGCATTCGGCGGTATAGAGCGGAATGACGTGGTCACCTACCGCGAGCGAAGTTACGCCCTCACCTATCGCCTCGACTATACCGCCACCTTCGTGGCCAAGAATGACAGGGAAAATCCCTTCGGGATCGGCGCCAGACAAGGTAAACGCATCGGTGTGGCAGACACCTGTCGCAACGATGCGTACCAGCACCTCACCGGCTTGCGGCGGCGCTACATCGATTTCGACAATTTGCAAAGGCTGGTTCGCCGCGAAGGCGACGGCCGCTCGTGATTTGATCATGGTCATGATTCCCGGACGCGAAGAGACGCCGCTTCTGTGTAGAAAGTAGTCAAGAGAGTGTGTTCATAGGGACGTTTTCCAGACTTCGCTGCGCTCCATCCACTCTTCGCCAAACACTTGAATGTCGTTGCTGGCCAGCGCGGTCTCGAGAACGATGGTGTTACCCACCAACTGATCCGTTGCACAGCCATAGCCTTCCTTGAGCACGACCATCATGATGTCGGTGAGGAGCATTCCGCTCTCCCAGTTCAGTCCGGCAAATTTCACCGGCTTACCCGATTCACACCATCCCGAAGCCTGGCTTGAAGCACTACCAACGAGCAAGCCAAAGGTAAGTAACGAGGCCGGCAAACTCTTCCTGTTTTTCATGATCAGACGCTCCGAATCATTATTATTTGGGGGCAGCGAACTGTTGTGTACGGCACAGGAACAAACGAGCCCATCATATTCTGCATGGACAGGTATCCGCGAAAACTGCAAGACGGTACGCCTGACTCACCATAACGGCCTTTCGCGGATAAATCGGGGTGCAGGGAACTGCTCCAGCATGAAAGGGTTAAGGCGCTATATCAGCCTTGAACCATTTCCCCGAGAGCTTCTTGACCGTCCCATCCGCCAAGGCATCGCTCAAGGCCTGGTTAAACCTGGCCCTCAAGTCTGCATCGTCCTTCCTGAACGCCAGCGCCTCACCCGGCCCCCAGATCGGCCCGCCAATCTTCGGCCCCACCATATGCACCGCTTGGTTTTCCGGATTTTGCAGCGTGGAAGAAAAGAACGTCACGTCATCAAAGGCAAAATCAATGCGCCCGGCATTCAGGTCCATCATGTGCTCACCGGACTTTTTGTAGACCCTGACGGTCGCCACACTTGCGAAATTTTTCTCCACAAAGTCCGTGTATGCCGTGCCCGACTGGATGCCGATGGTCTTGTCTTTCACTAGCTCCTTGAGTTTGTCGATGCTGGCTTGATCCTGTGCTTGATTACCGCTGAGCTTTATCGTCTGCTCGCTCGGCGCGCTCGAGATCACCTCAGGTGTGGCACTGACAAATACCCCCTGTGTGGCAGCATAGGGCTGCGAAAAATCAACCATTGCCTGGCGTTCCGGGGTGATCATGATGGCGTCCATCAGCATGTCAAACTTGCGGGCATTGAGCCCAGCGATCATGCCATCCCAGTCCTGGGCTTGGAGTTTGCAATCAAGTTGGACTCTCGCGCATAGGTTCTTGAGCAGTTCGGGTTCGAAACCGGAAATGTCCCCGTTGGGCAGCGTGGTATTCCAGGGGGCATAAGCCCCCTCGGTGGCCACGCGAACCGTGGTCCATTCCTTGGCAGTAGCCATGCCAGTGAACAGCAGGCTGCTCAGCGCGCAACCGACAATAAGGGTGCGGGTGAAGCGAGTGATGACGTGCATATGTTTCCCCAAAAAGTTCGAAAAAAGGTCGGCAGGGGCAGCAAGTATTCGGTGATCTTTTTATTTCAGTCGTAGGCGTGGGTCAGGCTGTTCGGCCATAGAAACCCTGTTGTTCCTCGGCGCTGAACCGCACGCCGGGTGTTTCGTAGTAGGAGAACACGGCCACCATCCGTTCCCGGGTGCCACGCACAGGGGTGACGCGATGGGCTGTGTTTTTGCCGCGAAACACATTGAGCGTGCCCGCGCGCAGCGTGAGTGTCTGCACCTGCGGGTCACGGCCTTCGAGCAACTCGGCTACGCCCGCGTAGTTGGGGTTATTCGCCGTGCGCAAGTCGCTTCGGTACTGAAACTGACCGCCTTCCTCTGGGGCTTGCAGCATCAGCGTGGTGGTAAATTCAGAGCGATCAAAGTGCCAATTCAAGGTCTCGCCATATCGATAGCTCATCACGTTGACGCGGGCCAACGGATCGGCCATGAGGTGCAATTGTGGCTTCTCCATCACCGCGGCCAAAAAGGCCAGCAGCGGTGGATACTCGTACACCTCGTTCACCAGGCTGTCCTTGAGCTGGTCTGCGCATAGCGTATGGCTTACGGTCTCGACCTGGCGTAGCGCCGGGTGATCCGCCGCCAAGCCTTCGATCTGCGGTTTGAAGTAAATATTGTGGGTGCGGCTATGGGTATGGGATTCGCGGTTCATGGTCGGCAGAATGCGCTCGGCCGCCTGACGCACCGCGTCGGCCTTGATAAAGCCTTCCAGGTTGAACATGCCGTTTTGATTCAGCTCGGTACGAGACTGATCAACCAGGCGGTTCCATGCGTCGCTGCCTTCGCGGTCCAGCGGATAGCGTTCAAGATCTATGACGTTGTTCATGATGACCCTCTCGTTGTAGATGGCTCAACGTACCCCACGAAAAACTCCGCAACAACGGCACAAATTGTTAGGCTTCCCCTAGTAAAACTTAGGGAGAGGCGCTCATGCACCGGTTACCACCACTCAATGCTCTACGCACCTTCGAGGTCGCTGCACGCTTGGGCAGCTTCGTGCTGGCGGGGGCCGAACTAGGAGTCTCTTCCGCAGCCGTCAGCCTGCAAATTCGCCACCTGGAAGACTACTTCGGCAAGAAACTCTTCGTACGCAACGGCAACCGTTTGACCCTGACGGATGCGGGCCTAGCGATGTACCCTGAGACCTCGCGGACGTTGGGCGACATTGCCGCGATGACCGTACGCACGCTCGAAGGTGAAATACGCACACGGCTCATCGTCAGCGTGCCGTTTTCTCTGGCCGAATGTTGGCTGGCGCCAAAGCTCGCCAAGCTTGTGGAGTTCTACCCTCAACTGTCGGTAGATATACGTGTGGAGGACGACCCCGTTGACCTCGCCCGGTACGACGTGGACCTGCGTGTCAGCTACGGGAACTATCACTATCCCGCGTGTGAGGCCATCCCCCTGTTCCATGATGAAGTGCTGCCGGTGTGCGCGCCGGACCTGTGGTATCGGCATGGGAACAAAGACTTCGACCTAGCTCAACTTCACGAGAGTCTGTTTATTCATACACAGTGGGGGGCCAACTATGCGTCCCATCCGACCTGGAGTGACTGGTTTGCGGCGCAGCGCTTGGGTAGCCCGCCAGACCCTGCACATGGGCGGCGGTCAGGGTTGTCGAGTTTGTCGGTAACGCTGGCCAAGCTGGGTATGGGCATTGCGTTGGGACAGAAGGCGATTGCCAGGCCGGATTTGGAGGCGGGGCAGTTGATTGCGCTTTCTGCGGCATCGTTGAAGCTTGGGCATGCGTATTGTGCCTTCGTGCCGGGAGCTAAGCGAGGGCGGGTGGATGTAGAGCGCTTGGTCGAGTTATTAGGTGAGAAATAGCAGGAGATATGACTATGCACTGCCGTCACCCGGTAAAACCTTGCCAAGTTCTCTAGTGAACGCGCTCAGTCTGGCTTTCAATGGCAATAATAGTGCCCGCACAAATGCGCCTTGCTTGCTATATGCCTGGGAGACCAGCAGATTTTGGCCAGCATCAATTATAAGAAATGAAGCCGTGGTGTTCTGGATACCGTGACAGTCCGCATTGGGTCGGAAGCCGCCCTTGCTGACAGGCAGAAATCGGCCATTTTTTGAAAAATCAGCGCTTTGAACAATACTTGGGGTTTGCCTGTTGATTTGCCAACGGCTGACTACGCGGCTGGAGTGAACGTATCAGACCTGATTCTGGAGAAGCAAAATGGTCAGCAAAAACACGATCTGCCTCTGGTACGACGGCACCGCGCAGGAGGCTGCAGAGTTCTACGCCCGGACATTCCCGGACAGCGCGGTCGTCGCCGTCCATCACGCGCCTGGCGACTATCCGGCGGGCAAGCAAGGCGATGTGATAACGGTCGAGTTCACGGTGATGGGCATCCCTTGCCTCGGGTTGAACGGGGGGCCGGGGATCAAGCACAACGAGGCTTTTTCATTCCAGGTGGCGACCGACGACCAGGCCGAAACTGACCGCTTGTGGAACGCGATTGTCGCAAACGGCGGCCAGGAAAGCGTATGTGGCTGGTGCAAGGACAAGTGGGGCCTGTCGTGGCAGATCACGCCCCGCGTCCTGAGCGCCGCGATAACCAACCCCGATCGAGCGGCGGCCAAACGCGCTTTCGACGCCATGATGACAATGACCAAGATTGACGTCGCGGCAATTGAAGCGGCACTTGCGGGTTAGTCGGCTGACACTCCGACCGCTTGATTTCAGACGCATGGACCGACTCACCAGCGGTCGCCTGTGCGGCAACGTGCTATTTATGGCAGCGGGCCTACCCTACCGGGTCGGCCTTGAACAGAATGATGACCGTCCCCGGCCACAACACTCGCAAGGAATGCACATGATCGATGGTCCCGCCGTTTTAACAGTCTTTTTGGTTTACCTGGCCGGCGTCCTTATTCCAGGGCCAAATTTCGTTGCAGTCGTCCACAAAGCGGTGGCGGCTACGCGGTCGGAAGCTTTGGCCCTGGTAGCAGGCATCGTATTGGTCAATTTATTCTGGGCCACCTGTGCAATCGCAGGTATCGGTGTTGTATTTGCTGCGTTCCCTTGGGCGGCGCTGATCGTAAAAGTTCTGGGGGCGGCCTATCTGATGTGGTTTGGATTCCGACTGCTGATCAAGTCCGGGAAGAGCGCGCATGCCCCTTATAACAATCTTGTCGTCGGAAACTTTCGGCAGTCATTCATTCAGGGGGTCGTTACGAACATTGGCAACCCTAAATCCATGGCCTTCTATGCCGCTATTTTTTCAGCAGCAGCCCCCGCCCACGTTTCACTCGGCACGTTTTTGTCGATGCTGGCAGTCGTAGTGGTGGTTTCGATGATTTGGTATGGAGTGGTCGCAATCGCTCTTTCGCAACCCAAGATCGCTTCAGCGTATCGAAGGAGGAAAAAAGCTATTGATCGGTTATGCGGCGGTTTGATTTTGTCTCTAGGGATCCGGCAGCTGGTTCAATAAGTCCATGATTGAGTATCTATCCGGCCCGAAAAACCTTGCTGGATCGATTTGGGTCTGTCGTGACAGGCAGCAATCCGACAAATGAAGACATTCGCCGAGCCACATGCAAGCATCAAGCAAGAGCCCCCTCCCCCTGTTGCCCCCAAAATAACAAAACCCAACACTGGACCGGGACTCAAGATGAGCGTGGATCACTTATCAAGTATTCATTGAAAGGATGAGCACGATGAACCGAACCCGTCATATCTGCCTGATGGCGACCTATAACGAGTGGATGAACGCAAAGATTTATGAGGCCGCCAGTAGCCTGCCAGATGAAGAACTCTCCGTGGACAGGAAAGCATTCTTTGGTTCAATTCTCGGGACGTTGAACCACCTGGTGGCCGGCGACACTGTCTGGCTAAAGCGATTCGCCAAGCACCCAGCGAGCTACCTGGCTCTGGAACCGATTCAGCAGCTTCCGGCGCTCAAAAGCCTCGACCAGTTGCTGTTCTCGAATATCCGAGAACTTTCGGCACATCGAGTGTGGCTCGATCAGAACATTGTCGAGTGGTCTCGCTCCATTGCAGAGCCGGATCTGGATCACACCCTCCATTACACAAGCATGAAGGGAATACCCGCTGACAGGAACTTTTATGGTCTGGTCATGCATTTCTTCAACCATCAGACGCATCACCGCGGACAAGTGACTACCTTGCTTTCACAAGCGGGTGTCGACATAGGTGATACGGATCTGGTTGCCCTTATTCCATCCGAGCCCTGCACACAGTAGAAAAGCCTGGCGCTAAACCAGGTATTGGCGAAACAGCTCAGCCATCGCTCCAGAGTCATTTGAACAATGTCCCGCAGGCTCTTTAGCGCCTATCAAGGTAGCGGAACAGTTCCTCCTCCTGATCGAAGTGCAGCTGCACGAGGGTATCCAGGCGAATTAACTGATGCTGAATCTCTTCGACAGGAACAGAGGTCGGGTCGGCACTGAAGTCGCTGCTCATGCGCGCCAGCAAATGGATACAGCGAAAAATCTCGCGGTGTCCGTGGCTCAGTGCCGACAAGGGGTCCTCGCCCGGCATGCTTCGGGTCAGCAGCGGGTACAGCGTGTTTTCATCGTCCCGTTCATGGCTGGCTAGCGAGACTTGCAGCTTTTCGACCAGTTCCAACAGATCTGTCCGCGCTTGCTCAAGCGGACGCCGGGCGAAATCGCCAGCCAGTTGATGCAGATCACTCAGCACGCTGGTGAGTTGGCGGTGTTCGTCTTGCAGGCGATCGATCTGTTCGCCGGCCAGTCGTCGTTGGCCCAGTCCTGGCGACGCCCCCAATGCACGCAGAGCATTAATGATGATGACCACGTCGATGACTTCCTGAACCACGGCGCCGGCGAGCGGCGGCAGGTAACCGAAGGCGGCCACGGTCATGGCCAGCAGTGACAGCGCCATGCCGGCCAGCACGCCTTGCCGGGCGATATGGCGGGTACGGCGGGCAATCTCCAGAGCCTCGACCAGACGATCCAGGCGATCCACCAGCAGCACAACACCCGCCGCTTGTGCAGAGGCAGTGGCACCACTGGCCCCCATGGCCACGCCGACGGTGGCGGCCGCGAGTGCGGGTGCATCGTTGATGCCGTCGCCGACCATCAGCGTGCTGGCGCGCGTGCAGCCCTCCTGTACCGCGCGCACCTTGTCCTCCGGAGTCAACCCGGCACGCAGCTCGTCGATGCCGGCGGACAGAGCAATCATTTCGGCAGTTTCCGGGCGATCCCCCGTGAGCATGACAATCCGTTCGATACCGCTATGGCGCAGCCGGCGAAGGGTTTGCGGGGTTTCCCGACGCAGGCTGTCCGAGAAGATCAGCAGACCCGCCAGAGCCCCATTCACCTCAATGAAGCTTCCACCGCAGGCCAAGTAGTCCATGTGGCGCAGCATTGCTGCGGCCCAAGTGCTGACAGACGCCTCTGCATGAGCAAAAGACAGTGTGCCGAGGCGCACCCGCTGACCATCGATCAGCCCACAAAGACCGGAGCCCGGACTTTCTTCAACCTCTTGCGGGGCGCAGAGCGGCAATCGGCGTTGGCGCGCCGCTTCGACGATGGCCTGGGAGATGGGGTGCACCGAGGCCTGCGCCAGCGAAGCGGCCAAGCCAAGCAGATGGTGTGGATCGACCTGGCCATTGACCTCAATCGACTGCAAACGGGCGTGACCACAGGTCAAGGTGCCGGTCTTGTCGAGAAACAGCTGTTTGCTCCCTGCCAGCGCTTCCAGGGTGGCGCCGTCCTTGATAAGGATGCCGCGCCGCGCCGCCTTCGAGATACCTGACATGATGGCGATCGGCACCGCCAGGATCAAAGGACAGGGCGTGGCCACTACCAGAACTGCCAGTGCCCGCACAGGATCTCCACTCAATTGCCAGGCCAGCCCGGCAATCAGCAAAGTCAGCGGAATGAAGAGCAAGGCATAACGGTCGGCCAGACGCACGAAAGGCGCGCGCGAGCGTCGTGCTGTCTCGGCCAGGCGCACTATCCCGGCGTACGTACTCTGCGCCGCCGTCTGCGTCGCCATTAGCAGGATCGGCGCACCAGCATTGGCAACGCCACTGAGCATTTGCTCGCCTTCCCGGCGGGTTACCGGCAAAGACTCACCGCTGAGCGCCGACTCGTCCAGAGTGGCCGTGGGGCTGAGTAGACGGCCGTCGACGGGGACCACCTCCCCCAGGCGTACAAGCAGTATCTGACCCGGCTGGATCTGCTCAACCGGAATCTGGCGCAAGTCGTTCAGCTCCTGCAGCCAGGCAAAGCGCGGTGCCCGTTCGACGAGCGCACGCAGCTCGCGTTCGGCGCGCTGAGCAGTGAAAAACTCCAGGGTGCGCCCGGTGGCCAGCATCAAGGCAATGACTGCCGCCACCAGCATCTGCTCCAACATCAGCGCCGCGCCGATCGACAGCAGCGCGATCAAGTCCACCCCAGCCTCGTGCCGGGCCAGACGCCTGACGATCTCGATCAACAGCACAAAAGCCATCACCAGGCTGCCGAAGGCCCAGCACACTGCCGCCCAATCAGGCTGCTGGGCAAAATGCGCAATGCCACCCGCCAGCAGTGACAGCGTGGTCAGCAGCAATAGGGTGGGATCCAGCCACTTGTTGAGCATCGTTGCGGGTTCCTCAAAAGGGATACGCCTTCACGCTCTGCAAAAATGCCTGCTGCTCATGAGTATGAACAGGAGACAGACTTATTGCTCTGCCGTTAGCCTTGACTGGAAAGCGGCAGATCATCAGCCACGGCTGTTACGTGCATGCGCTGAAACCTCAACCTTTAACGGGTCGTTCAAAACCTGCACAATCGCCGGCTTTTCGCGACAGGAAGCCCCCCCCTGCAACGGATTGTAATTCTGGGCAATACCGGTAGCGGCAAATCCACCCTCGCCCGCGCCCTCGGCAAGCGCCTGAATCAATCATTGTCGACCTGAAGCTCCTGCAGAAGAAACCCAAGTGAGTCAGGAGTTGAGCAATGACTTTTTCCCGAGCGTTGTTCATCCCATGGCATAGCGTCATCGGTGCAAAAATCTCCAACACACTCCATGCTCAGTTCGTCATCGAGAAGTCCAAGCGGAATCCAGAAGTAAGGCGTCTCGCGAAGAGCATTAGGCACGGTCGAGCCACATCGTGAGCAAAAGTCATTTCTGTACCCGCTGGATTTGCGCCAACTGGTGATCGCACCTGGCCCTTCTTCCCATCGAAAGTCGCGAGCTTTGACCACAGTGGCGAGATTATGGCCGACCCCGGTTTGCTTGCGGCACAGGCTGCAATGGCATCGATAAAAGAATCGTGGTTCAACCCCGAGGGAAAAGCGTACAGCCCCGCAAAGACACTGCCCTGATGTCATGGATATCTCCTTGAAGAACGATTCATCGGTATTCTGCCGGTTCGAGCGTTGGTACCGGAAAAGGGGTGGCCGTTATGTTACTGGCCTTAAACTGGAACATACACAACGAGGAGGCTCGCCCATTTCGAGCCTCCTCAGAAGCAATCGGTCAGTTACCGACCGTAGCGATTTGCTTCGCACGACTGTTCTGTTTGCCAATCATAAACACCAATAGCGAACCGATAGCGGTCACTATGCAGAGCGGCATCAGTGCAATTGGAAAGCTCCCGGTCTGATCACGCAGTACACCGATTACCGAACTCATGGCGCCCGTACCCAAGTGGGCAAAAGTATTGATCGCTGCAATGCCGGTGGCCAACGTCGCCGGCGGCAGGGATTCGGAGCACAGTGCCCAGAACGGCCCCTTGATCGCATAGTTGCCCATCAATACGAGCGTCAGCAGTACCAGGGTAATGGTCAGGGAGTCCGTGAACAGCGTGGCAGCGAAGCTCACCGCAGTAATGGCCAGCGGAATAGCAGTGCTCTTGATCCGCTCCCCGCTCTTGTCTGCACGCAGTCCCCAGAAAATCATGAACGCTGCGGCCATGCCGAACGGAATCATGTTCATCAGACCCGTTTGCATGTTGGTCAGATGGAAGGATTTGAGGATCTGCGGCATCCACAACGACAGCGTGTTGCTGGTTGCCGAACTGCCCATGTAGATAATCGAAAGCACCCATACATATTTGTTGGTAAACACGGCCTTGAGGGTGCCACTTATGCTGTGAGCGTGCTGAGGAATGCCACTTTCGCGTGCGGCCTTATCGTTAGTCAGTTGCTCGCCTAGCCAATCCTGTTCCCGCTGAGTCAACCATTTCGCTTCGCTTGGCCGATTGGGCAACACCTTCAGCGCGAGCAATCCCAGGGTGATGGCGGGAATGGCTTCAAGCATCAGCAACCACTGCCATCCCTTGAATCCGGCCAGACCGTCCAATTGCAACAGCAGAGCCGATACCGGTGAGCCGAGAAAGTTGGAGAGTGGTATCGCCACCATGAATAGCGCAACGATTCGAGCCATGTACGCTTTGGGGATGCATTGCGTGAGGTAAAGAATGACGCCGGGAAAGAAGCCGGCTTCGGCTGCGCCCAAGAGGAATCGGGAAACCGAATAGGATATCGGCCCGACCGCAAATGCCGAACAGAAACCGACGATGCCCCAGGTGATCATGATGCGCGCAATCCACCGGCGGGCACCGAAACGCTCCATGGCCATGTTGCTCGGCATTTCGCAAAGGACATAAGCGACGAAAAACAGCGTGGCGCCGAATCCGAAGGCACTGGCCGTCAGGCCGATGTCCTGGTTCATGGTCAGTGCAGCGAAGCCGATATTGACTCGGTCAACATAGGCGATGAAATAACACAGTACGAGAAAGGGGATCAGGCGAATGCCCAACTTGCGCATGGTCGATTTTTCAATGTCAGTACTGGATGGCTTGTTCATGGAAACCGCTCTCTTGTAGTTGTAATAGGCTGCTCTTGGGTGAGCTTCAGCCTTCGCGTTGTGCAAAACCGAATAACCGTTGAGGTGCTTGCACGAGCAACGAATGGCTAAGTTGCATCGAACACTCCAGGGCTTGCCGTTGATCGATCACTGTGCCGAAACCGATGCTTTTCTCATGCTGCGTGTGTGGCCAGTCGCTGCCCCATACCAGTTGGTGAGGGCCAAAACTTTGCTCCAACAGCGGTAATGCCGATCGGGCGAAATTGAGGTTTTGTTGCGGCGTACCTCCCAAACGATAAATTCCCGATACCTTCATCCAGATCGACCCTCTCGATCCCAAATCCAGCAACTCGGAAAACCCTGGCTGATCGACACCCGAATTGGCATCCGGCCGACCAAAGTGATCAATCACCAGCTTCAAACCGAACGGCGTCAATTGATGGATCAGTGCCGGCAGATCCTTTACCTCCCGATGCAATTCGACATGCCAGTCAAGGTCAGCGATGTGGCTGAAAAATTCTTTCCAGGCGCGACTGCGAAAATCAGGTAGCGCCTTATCCATCAGGTTCAAGCGAACGCCGACCACGCCGATGCGGGCCATGTCATTCAACAGGGCACGACTAACGCCCGGCTCCAGCACGACCACTCCTCGCAACCGCTCCGGCACTTGTCTCAGCGCCGCCAGCAGGTAGCTATTGTCGGTGCCCAGAAAGCTCGGCTGCACCAATACGCCATGACTCAAACCATGGGCGCCCAGGTGATTCAGATACTCCGCAAGCGTGGCATCGTAGTCAGGGGCGTAGCGCCGTGTAGCGGCCAGCTTCAGCCCCCGGCTAAAGACATGAGCATGGGAGTCGATGCCAGTGATCGATGTTGAACAGGTATCAGGCATGGGTTTCATCTATCGCAAGTAATGATCATCACGCTCGGGCGCTTTCGCTGCCTTGCACCGAGACGGAGGGGATCGCAGCGTCGAGACTGCGACCACGGGTTTCCGGCAGGCAAAGGGCCGCGATAACGGCCACGCCGTAAGCGACTCCGGCGTCGATGCCAATGGCCGAGCCCAGTGACATGGAGTCACTCATATGGCCGACCAGAAACGGGAATACCGCCGAGAGCACTCGGCCGAAGTTGTAGCAAAACCCCACGCCAGCACCGCGCACGTCCGCCGGGTACAGTTCGTTGAACAGAGCGCCGAGGCTGGCCGGAATACCCGCTGCGAAGAAGCCGAGCGGAAAACCGAGGAAGAGCATTTGGGTATTGGTCAGGGGCAGGAACACGTAGCACTGCACGGTAACGACGCAGCACAGGGCGAACAGCACGATGTTTTTGCGACGGCCAATACGGTCGATCAAGAATCCGCTGACGACGCAGCCACACCAGAAGGCAAGGATGATCACGGCAAGGTAGCCGCCAGAGTTCAGCACCGACAGGTTGCGTTCGGTCTTGAGGAAGGTCGGCAGCCACGTCATCACCGCGTGGTAGCCGCCGTGTGCGCCCAGGCCCAACAGCCCGCCAAACAGTGTCACGCGGATCAGTTCAGGGCGGAAAATACCGGCCAGGGATTTGAAAAAACTTTGTGGGATAACGTGTTCTTTTTGCAGACGCTGGAAGCTGTCGGGCTCCTCGACATTGCGCCGTACCCAGATGATCAGGAGTGCCGGCAACAAGCCAACGATGAACATCACACGCCAGGCCATGTCTTGCGGTACGAACGAATAAATCAACGCAAAAACCCCGACCGCCACGCCCCAGCCTACGGCCCAGGCACTTTGTACGGTGCCCATCACTTTGCCGCGGTATTTCGGGTTGATGGTTTCGGCCATCAGTACCGCGCCGGCCGCCCACTCACCGCCAATGCCGAAGCCTTGCAGCGCCTTGACGATCAGCAACTGCTGGAACCCGGTGACGAAGGCGGACAGAAAGGTGAAGAAGGAGAACCACAAAATCATCCACTGCAACGTACGCACCCGGCCGTAGCGGTCGGACAACGTCCCCCCTACCCAACCGCCGATGGCCGAAGTGACCAACGTGACGCCGCTGATCAGCCCGGCATCGCCCTTGGTCAGGGCGAAGGCGGCAATTAACGCCGGGATCGCCAGGCCGAACATTTGTACTTCCAGTGCATCCAGCGACCATCCACCGAAGCAGGCCCAAAACGTTTTGCGCTCCCGAGGAGTGACTTGGCGATACCAGCTGAACATGATTTCTTATCCTTATAGGTGGAACATGAGGCAGCCGAGAGCGAACCGCGCCGCTGCGAGGCCAGTCATGGCAAACAAAACGATGAATCCGCCGGCGATCGATTCGCCGGTGAGCGATCAGCTATCCGGGCAATGCGCTAGCGAATGTCCACGCTGTAACGGAAATGCTCGGCATGCCCACGGGAGCGCCGCCACTCCAGAGGCGTACCGGCGTAGTCACGCGCCAGACGCTCGATCACCACCACGGGACTGTTGACCGGTATTTTCAATAACCGCGCATGCACGTCATTTACAGATTCGGCGGTGAGTGCTTCTTCGGCAGAGGCGACGACCTGACCGCAGACCTCTTCGTAAATCGGGTAAAGCAATGGCCCTTTTCGATTCAGGTCGATCTCCAGTAGCGGCTGAAACCGGCTGCGAGGCAGCCAGATTTCTTCGGCAAGTACCGGCTGAACATCCAGAAGACGAACGCGGACAATGCGAATGACCGGTGCGTCGATTGGCAGCCCTAGCGCCTGGGCCACCGCCGAGGGTGCGGTCACCGGTTCGATAGACAGGATGCGACTCTCTGGGACCTGGCGTTCACCCGCAGCGGTCTGGAAGCGGAAGAAGCGGAAAAGCGAAGATTGAAACTGAGGCCGACGCACAAAGGTGCCTCGACCTTGCTGACGCTCCAGGATGCCCTCACTGACCAGCGCGTCGACCGCCTTGCGCACGGTGCCAGTGGACAGTGTGTACTCCGCCGAAAGCGCAGCTTCAGTGGGTATGGCCTCCCCCGGGCGCCAGCGATTGTTGGCAATCTGTTCAGCCAACTGATCACGCAGGCGTTGATAAAGCGGTAGGCGGACATCACTGGACAGGGAATTCATCGACTTTATTCACCTTGTTATCTAGTCATATATATGAATATTGGCCGAGTATTCTCCTGATGCATTTTTCTGTCAATAAGGGGTACCGAACCTGGCGGACGAACGGTGGCGGCAGTCCTTTACCTACGAGTGCGCGCGAGGGACGACGGTCGAGCGCATGATCGAGGCGCTCGGGATACCGATGTCGAACTGGTGCAGCAAAATGGTAAGTCGGTGGGCCTCGAGCGGGTGATCTTCGACGGTGACCGGTTGGCCGTGTATCCCAAGTTCGAAACGCTGGACGTCAGCCCGCTGCTAATGGCTTCGAGGATGGCGCGTCCACCTGATCCCTGCTCGCAAAACGCCTTGATCCAAAGCCCGACGGCTGGTGTATCGCGTCTCACGCGCCAGCTTGCGCAGCGCGCGCTTTCGCATGGCGCGCCAGACCAATCTTGATGCCGACCAGCATAGGCGCTGCGACCACAAACAGCAGGGCCACTGCGTAGAACGCGGTATCGAAAGCAATCACCGTGGCTTGACCTGACACGACCTTGCCCAGCAGGCTGGTCGCTGCCCGGCCAGCGGCTGCTTGATCCATCCCCTTCCCCACCAGCATCGCCGTGATGGTCGTCAGCCGATCGATGACGGCATTTCCCCCTGGGGTGACGTTGGTGCCGAGTGCCGCGACATTGATGACAATGTGATGATCGATCAGGGTTTGGAGCCCGGCGACACCCATTAAGCCGCCCAATTGACGTCCCGTATTGAACAGGCCAATGCCGCTGGCGAGGTTGCGGCTGTTGAGGTCGCTGAAGGCAATCAGCGTGATCGACAGAAACAGGAAGCCAAGGCCCAGGCCACGCAACAGGATGGCCGCCATCAAGTCGTCGGTGCCGCTTTCGCTGGTGGAACCGGACAGCATCCACATCGCCCCCATGATCAACAGGATGCCAAAGGGCACTGTCACAACCGGTGGAACGCGACGGACTTTGATAAGAAAGGCAGCGATGAGCAGCGAGCCAACAAAAAAAACACCACTGGGCAGCAGGAGCAAACCGGCATCAGTCAGCGTGAACGCAAGCACTGACAGGGCGAACGCCGGAATCAAAAACGCACTGCCGAACAAGGCGGCACCGGCGACAAAACTGACGATAAAGGCAAAGGTAAAATCGCTCGATCTGAACACCGTGAAATCGAGCAATCCCTGACCTTTGGCCAACGTTTGTTGGCCGAAAAATGCCAGCAGCGCGGCTGTGCCGATCATCGTCAACATCAGGATCCGAGGTTCCTCAAACCAGTCCCATCGGCTGCCCTGGCTGAGGACGTAGGTAACACAGATCAGGGCGGCCGAGATCAGAGAGAAGCCGAGCCAGTCAAAGGGACGCTGCCGGCCCTTGGCGGGCATGGGGTGGTCTGCGATGAGCAAAAGGCCGGTTGCCGCCAGGGCCAGCGGCATCACGCTGAAGAAAATCCAGGTCCAGGACTGACTGTCGATCAACCACCCTTGAAGGGCCGGGGCGAGAGTCGCCGGTGCGACCACGGAGCCCATGGCAAACACGGCTTGAAGGATCGGCTGAAGGGCACGCGGCCAGGCACGAAAAATCATCGTCTGGCCCGCCACCAGCAGGGTGCCGCCAGCGAAGCCTTGAATGATGCGAAGCGCGATCAGCAGGTCCAGCCGAGCGGTGATGGCGGCGATGCAGCACGCCAGGCCCATGGCCAGGGTTGAACCGACGATCAGGTTACGCGCAGTAAAACGCTGCATCAGCCATGGGGCCATGATGAAACCGATCAGCTTTAGCGCGGTGTAGCCGACGTCCAGCCAGGCGAACTCATCAGGTGTTGCGTAGGTGTCACCGATGATATGGCCGCGCCCAATCGATAGAACGGTGCCGGCGATCGCTTCCGTCAGCGTGGCCAGCACGATGCCCACGATGAGCAAGGCGCCAGTCGTAGCCTTGGCGCGGACAAAGGTGTTCATGAGCCTTCCCCTTGCGTCACCTCCACCCGCGCGGACAAGCCAGGCACGATGCGCCCCGGCAGTGGATTGTTGGCCAGCCGGATCTTGACCGGCACCCGCTGCACGACACGGACAAAGTTTCCGGTTGCGTTGTCGGGCGGCAGCAAGCTGAACGCCGCCCCACTCCCCGGTGCAAAGCTATCGACCACGCCTTCAAGTACCGTGTCAGGGTAGCCATCGACCTTGACGCGCACGTGCTGACCGGGACGGATATGTTCGAGCTGGGTTTCCTTGAAGTTCGCCACGATCCACACCTCATTGACCGGCACAATATCGAGCAAAGCAACGCCCGGCGTCACGAGCCGGCCGACACGAACCTGACGGTTACCAACGACGCCATCCACTGGCGCGCGTACCACGGTGTAGTCGAGATCGATTTGGGCGAGATCGCGCGCAGCCTGTGCTTGCGCCACGGCCGCCACGGCAGCCTCTCGCTCGGCCACATAGACGGCGATGTGTTGCTGTTGCGCCTCGACCGTTGCCGAAGCGGCCGATACCGACGCCTCGGCTCTGGAACGCGCCGTGCCGGTTTCATCGAACAAGGCCTGGCTCACCGCGTTACTGCCGATCAGTTTGCGACTGCGATCGTGGGTCTTGGTGGCCAGACCCATGTCGGCGTTGGCTGAACGTCTTTGGGCTTCGGCCTGCCGAATCAACGCACGCTGAAGCTGGGTCTGCGCATCGACATGGGTCAGGCGAGCCTTTGCAGCGCTGACATTAGCCTCTGCTTGCGCAAGCTTTGCACGATAGTCCCGGTCATCGATACGGAACAGCACGTCACCCGCCCGGACGGTTTGGTTGTCTTCGACCTCTACCGCAGTGACGTAGCCGGCCACCTTGGCGGCGAGTGAGGTTACGTCACCACGAACATAAGCGTTATCGGTCAAGGTTGAGCTGCTCGAAACAGCCATGGCCCCCCAGGCAGCCACGACCACCACGGCGCCAACGCACAGCAGTATGCCGAATATCTTGCGCTTGCTTTGCCGAGCCACTACGACGGGGATCTCGGCGCTTGCACCGGAAGCAATGGCGGTCTTGTCCTGGAGCGAGTTCATTTTTTCATTTCCCGTTCAATGCCATGCACTGCGGCAGCGCCGGGGCGGCGGTGGCCTGCCGCCCGGCTGTCGAGTATTTATGAGCGCGTTGATCGGCTCACTTTTTGATAGGTGTGACGAGCGTCTTTTCGTCGGTGTCGAGGACGAACACAGCCAATAAGCGTGCAGGTTCGGTGGCGCTGGCGTTGGCGCTGACTTCGTGTACGGAGCCCGGCTCCTCTACGAAGTTTTCGCCGGCATGGTAGATCTTCTCCGGCTGGCCTTTGACTTTGATGCGAAACGCGCCCTCAAGGACCGTTGCATAGATGAAAGCCGATTTCGGATGGGTGTGGGACGGCGATGCGGCGCCCGGCCCATACTCGACGACCACCCCCTTCATGCTCTTGCCAGGGATGTTGGGAATGGGACGGTCAAACACGACTGTCACCTTGCCGGCGGGTGGCTCAGTGGCCGACGCTGTGCTGATCGACAGTACTGCGAAAGCAGCGGCTAAGAGAAATCGGGTAACCATGGCAATACTCCTTCGTGGGTAGGTGTTATGACGGCGCGCCCCATTACCAGGGCAACGCCTTCCTGAGTTGTCCCTGGAAACCTCAGCGGCCCGCTTCGGCCATTGACTGGCTGAGCCAATCTTCAAAACGGATCGCGCCCAGGCGCGGGTTCTTGCCGGGTGTCAGCGATTGATCGTCAAGCACGGCGCCGTAGTAGCGCGCGTGTACGTCCGGTACGACCTGGCGAGTGTCCTGAGTGGCCCGCAGAAAGCGCCTGATCAGCTCGTCGAGCGGCATGGCCTCGGGCCCCGCGACTTCGACGGTGCCATTCACCGGCGCTGCAAGCACGACGTCGGTAAGTGCCGCCACCACGTCGTCGGACGCCATCGGCTGGATCAGCGCCGGCGAAACGCACAGCTCTTCGCCGACGGTAAACGAATGGGCAATGCCACCGACAAATTCGAAGAACTGCGTAGCACGCAAAATGGAGTAAGGAATGCCGGATGCCTTGATAAGGTTTTCCTGTGCGACCTTGGCCCGGAAATAGCCGTTCTCGGGAAGCCGTTCGCTCCCGACAATTGACAGTGCAACGTGATGCCGAACCCCGGCGGCCGCTTCCGCGGCCAGCAGGTTACGGCTCGACGTTTCGAAAAACTCGAGGACGGCCTGGTCCTCCCACGACGGTGCGTTCGCCACGTCGACAACGATGTCAGCACCATCCATCGCCTGGGCCAGGCCCTCGCGGGTGATGCTGTTTACGCCCGTGCTGGGGCTGGCTGCGAGCACGTCATGGCCGTGCTCGCGGAGGCTCTTCACAAGTTTCGATCCGATGAGGCCGGAGCCTCCGATGACGACGATCTTCATGGGCTTTCTCCACGTATCGACTGCAACCATTGCGTCGGTGTAAGGGGAGATTGCCTGCGCGCGAGAACGAAGTCCTTGTGCCTGCTGTGGCTTTCCCTCCATGAAAGCTTGGTTTTATGTCCAAAGACGCCGCAGTTCGACGTCGTCTCTGCCGCAGACGGTGCGGCGGGTTTAGCGCTGCCGTATCATCAATATCAAATACTAATCGCCAGCCGCCTGGGACACGGAGTTGAGGGCGCGTCGCCAGGGGATCCTCACTTTGCCATTCGTTTTTGAAGACTACCTGCTCGATGAGGAGCGCCGGGAACTCACCTTGCGCGGGCAAGTCGTGGCCGTCGGGCCGCAGGTTTTCGATCTACTGCTGCTGTTCGTCAACAACCCCGATCGCGTCATCAGCAAAGACGACCTGCTCAAGGCGGTGTGGAACGGCCGGATCGTCTCGGAGTCGACGATCACCAGCCACATCAATGCGGTGCGCAAGGCCATTGGCGATACCGGTGAAGAACAGCGCCTGGTGCGCACCGTCGCCCGCAAGGGCTACCGCTTCGTCGGCCAGATCAAGGTCGGAGGGATCGGTGAAGCGCAGCAGCCTGACCGGCCTGCCATCGACGAACGCTCAGCCACAGACCCAAAGGAAATGCCCTCCTCCCTCGTTCTCCCGGACAAACCCTCGATTACCGTCTTGCCCTTCCAGAATTTGAGCGGTGATCCGGAGCAGGAATATTTCGCTGACGGCGTCGTGGAAGATATTATCGCTGCCTTGTCGCGTATCCGCTGGCTGTTCGTCATCGCGCGTAATTCGAGCTTCACCTACAAGGGGCGGACGGTGGACGCCAAGGGCATCAGCCAGGAGCTGGGCGTTCGCTACGTGCTGGAAGGCAGCGTGCGCAAGTGCGGGAACAAGGTACGCATCACCGGGCAGCTCATCGACGCGACGAACGGGACGCATATCTGGGCGGAGCGCTTCGAAGGCGCGCTCAACGACATCTTCGAGCTGCAGGATCAAATCACCGAAAGCGTCGTCGGTGCCATTGCGCCGCAACTCGAGCGGGCAGAAATCGAACGCGCCAAACGAAAACCCACGGAAAGCCTGGACGCCTACGACTACTATCTGCGCGCAATGGCAAAACTGCACAACGGCACCCGTGAAGCCATCGACCAGGCACTGCCGTTGTTCTACAAGGCTATCGATCTCGATCCGGAATTTGCATCGGCCTATGGCATGGCAGCCTGGTGTCACTTCTGGCGCAAGCTGAATGGCTGGATGACCGATCGGACGCAAGAGATTGCTGAGGGCGTACGGCTTGCGCGTCTGGCAGTAACGCTTGGCCGGGATGATGCGGTCGCGTTGACGCGAGGTGGACATGCATTAAGCCATCTCGCCGGTGATGTTGACGGCGGCATTGCCTTGCTCGATAGAGCACGTCTGCTCAATCCCAACCTCGCACCCGCCTGGTACCTGGGCGGTATCCTGCGCGCGCTGCGCGGTGAAACGGACGCCGCCATCGAGCATCTGGCCCATGCCATTCGCTTGAGTCCGCTGGATCCGGAAATGTTCAGGATGCAGGTGGGAATGGCGCTTGCACATTTCTTCGCCGGGCGCTTCGATCCCACGACGGAATGGGCGGAAAAGGCGCTGGGCAACCTGCCCAGTTTCCTGGCCCCGGTGGCCCTGGTGGCGGCCAGTCATGCCCTCAGCGGACGAATGGATAAAGCGGGGTTGGCGATGCAGCGTCTACGCGAACTGGACCCCTCTTTGCGCCTCTCCAACCTGAAAGACTGGCTACCAATCCAACGGTCCGAGGATTTCGCGCGCTTCGTCGATGGACTGCGGTTGGCCGGGCTGCCTGAGTGATCGTGGAACGGATCCATGTACTCACGATCAACGGGACACTACAACCGCACAATGCCTCTACGACTTGAAGCGCCCCACCAGGCCGTTCAGTTCATTCGAGAGGTGCGAAAGCCGGCCCGAGTCTTCTTGCGCAGAGCTGGCCAGGCTTTCGACCAGACGCGCCTCGTCGTAGATCTGCTGGATATGCCGATTGATCTCTTCGGCCACACTGTGCTGCTCTTCCGCCGCCGCCGATATCTGCAGGTTCTGATCCCTGATTTCATTGACCGACAACTGGATGCCTTCAAAGCTGTCACGTGCACTCTCGATCGAGGACACACTGGCACGCGACAGGTCCAGGCAACTCTCCATCTTCTGCGAAACTTCCTGGGTCTTGCTGCCGAGCGTGTTGAGCAACTGGTCGATTTCGCCGGTGGAGTCGGACGTGCGCTTGGCCAAGGCCCTGACCTCATCCGCGACCACGGCAAAACCCCGGCCCTGGTCACCCGCCCTGGCAGCCTCGATCGCCGCGTTCAGCGCCAGCAGATTGGTCTGCTCGGCGATAGCGCGGATGGTGCCCAGAATCTGGTTGATGCTGCGGCTGCCTTCTTCCAGCTCCACCATGGCCTGGGAAGACTCGGTCAAGCGACGACCCAGGCGGTTGACGTTCTGGGTGGTCAACTCGATCTGCTGTTTGCCTTCGGCCACACGGTGGTGTCCGTTCTCGGCGGAGTTGGCTGCCGTACTGCACGAACGGGCCACTTCGTTGGCGGTAGCGACCATTTCGTTGAATGCAGTGGACACCAACTCCACTGCTTCGCGCTGACGACCGGCCGCCTGGTTCATGTTGTTGGCCACCTCGCTGTTAACGCGTGAGGCATCCTGCAGGTTGGTCGATGCTGCGCCGATACGTTGTATCAACTGGCGTATCGCGGCGAGAAACTTGTTGAACCAGCCTGCCAGCTCTGCTGTTTCGTCCTTGCCCTGCACCTCGAGATCGCGGCGCAGATCGCCCTCGCCCTCGGCAATCGATTGCAACCCCGTGCTGACCTGGCCGATAGGCTTGACGATCACCCTGGCGAACGCCGCAGCGAGCAGCGCAAAAAGCAGCACCAGCACTGCCACGATAGCCGCCGTCAGGTAGGTCATGCGAGTGGCCGCACCCATGACTTCGCCATACTCGATCAAACCGACATAGCGCCAACCAAGGCCGGGCGATGTCCAGATATTGGCCATGTACCTGACCCCGTTGATTTGCACCTCGGTGGAACCCTGCGTGGTGGCAGCCAGTTTGGCGTAGGGCTCGCCCAGGTCCTTGAGCTGCTTGAAGCTGTGCCCGGCGTCACGCGGGTCGACCAGCACGGTGCCGTCCTCGATCAGCATTACGTAGCCGCTTTCGCCGAGCTTGATGCTTTTGACCAGTTCGGTGAGGTTTTTTAGCGAAACGCTCACGACCAACACGCCCTTGGCCTTGCCAGTGTCATCGAGCAGTGCCCTGGCACTACCGACCAGCGCCACAGCGTCCTTGTCATAGTAGTAAGCAGGGGTTCGCACCGTTTTACCGGGACTGGCCATGGCGGCTTTGTACCAGGGGCGCAAACGCGGGTCGTAGTTCGACAGCTGCGGGTCGTCCGGCCATTTGGCGTAGCTGCCATCTTCCAGGCCGATGGAAAGGATTGTGGCGGCCGGGTGCATCGAGCCATAACGTGCGAACGCATCGATGACATGCTGGGCAGCCGGTGGCAGAGGCTGGCTGGCGGCATCGGCGGCCTCATAGTGCTTGAGGCTGGCGACCGTTTTGTATACAGGATCAGTGGCCATTTGATCGACATTTTGCTGTGTACCGTCGAAAAACTGCCGAATATTACCGTCGATCTGGCGTATTTCACGGGTGCTGCCATCAAGAAACTGATCGACCGCCTGAGCCCGAATATTCAGCACCGATATCACAGCCACCAGGCTTACCGGAATGAAAGCGACCAACACAAAAGCAAGGACGAGCTTGTTTTTTATTTTCATTATGACGATCACCATCCGAGGAAGTGAGGTACAAATAGCCGAATCACACGGATTAATGGCGATTTGCCGTTTAGTCTGTTTCGGCTGATTTTGTCGGATCTTTAGCGTTTATTCGTGCACAAAAAAATCAACGATTGCTCTCAATGTTTTCGCTAATCAAGAGGCTTCTATCTTTATGCCGCAGCGTTGGTGAGCTGATTCCTGTATCAGCTCAAATCAGCTCACCAGGATGCTGGTCGAGCGGGCCCTTCAGACCGAAATGATCGAGCACCTGACACCGCGTGCAACGGCGATCCTCCAGTTGCTGACACATCTATGGGTGCCTGTCGGAGTAGATCTCCGGACTGGACTCGCCCATCCTGCAGCCCTGCCATACTGTTCAACATGACCCGTGCAACCTTCCGCTTCTACGAGGAGCTCAACGATTTCCTGCCGGCCGAACGGCGGCGGCAGTCCTTTACCTGCGAGTGCGCGCGCGGGGCGACAGTCAAGCACATGATCGAGGCGCTCGGGATACCGCACACCGAGGTCGAGCTGGTGCTGCTCAACGGCGAGTCGGTGGGCCTGGAACGGGTGATCTTCGACGGTGACCGGCTGGCGGTGTATCCCAAGTTCGAAGCGCTGGACATCAGCCCGCTGCTAAAGGTACGCGCGCAACCTTTACGGGTGCTGCGCTTCGTCGCTGATGCGCACCTTGGCGGGCTGGCCAACCTGCTGCGCATGAGCGGCTTCGACACCCTCTACGACAATCGCTTCGAAGATAGCGAGATCGCCGAGATCGCGGCGCAGCAAGGACGCATCGTGCTAACCCGCGACCGCGAACTGCTCAAGCGGCGGATCATCAGCCACGGCTGTTACGTGCATGCCCTGAAACCGTCGCTGCAACTGCGCGAGGTGTACGAGCGCCTCGACCTGGCGCGTAGCGCGCGGCCCTTCAGCCTGTGCCTGCATTGCAACCTGCCGCTGCACGAGATCAGCCCGGAACTGGCCCGGCCACTGGTGCCGCCACGCGTTGGCGCGCTCTATTCACACTTCCTGCGCTGCGACGCCTGCCAAAGGATTTACTGGGAGGGTTCGCACTGGCGTGGCATGTGTGCCCTGCTGGCACCTCTGCTGGACCGATAGTCGAGTGCATCGGGCAGATAACGGCCAAAAGCGCTCAAGTGCACACCACAAGGCTCTGGCCCGATATTTAAGCTGATATCATTCGAAAACGTACAAGCCGAGTAGAAAAGATGAATCGTCGTAAAAAAATAAATCAGTTATTAAAGGCTAACGCCAAAAAGGCCAGCGCCAAATTGGCACCGAAAAGCAAGTCTAAATACATTTGCAAAGCCGACCGATTGAAGCTGGCGGCTGAATCCAGTCTCGACTCAATCACTTCTTCCGAGAGCTGATCTGTGTCGCTTAAGCACCACCTGGATTTACACATCAGCAGGCAGTGCTGTCGGCGGATTTATCTCGCGGCTACGCACTAGCGACGATAGTAGCGGTGATCGTCATCGTAGCGGTGCTCATGATGGCGCTCCCAATCACGATGGCGTTCGGCTTCCCGGCGCGCTTGTTCTCTGCGCCATTCCTCTCTACGCCATTCGTCTCGGCGCCAATCTTCTCTACGATCGTGCCAGCGGCCGTCATGCCAGTATCGGTCGTCATGGGCAAGCAACGGCCCTGGCTGCTTGCCGGCCATACTGGCCAAGCTCGGCCAAGGGTTGCCGGCAGCGTGGGCCGGAGCCTGAACGGCTGCGACTTCAGTTGCGAAGACAGGGTTTGAGGTCTTCATCTGTGATGCTGATGCCGAGCCCACTGCCGCAAACGCGAACAGGCTGAGGAGCACCATCCGTGGGACATAAGATTTCATGGGCGAAGACAACCTCTGATTGACAATTGGACGTGTCGCCATTTGGCTGCGGGAAACCTTCAGGTCGCGCTTACCGAGCTTTATGTGCGTATCCACATAGACCAATAAATAGGGAAAAGTTCTAGGAAGCCGCCGCATAAATAGCCGACGGCCTCAACACCTGGCACGCTGCGCAGTCAATCCGATGGTGGCCAAAAGGTACTTGCATTGCAGCAGGCGCCCTAAGAGTTGCAGGCCGGTGTCAGGACGACGACTGCAGTGAACAAGCCCACTTCTCAAAAAGTGCGGCTCAGGTTCGCTTACCCCAAATTAGTTCTGAAGTTTTCGCCAACTTAGCCGACAACCTCGGTTGTGGTCCGATGGCACAGGAAAATTCCGAATTACCGTGTACCCATCGCCATCGTTCTGAAGGGACGTTGTGGGCACCCGTATCAACCTTGCCCACATGACGCTGCGGAAATTTCGTACCTTGGGAACGACGCTGCCGACACATCAGACCGTCAAAAACCCCGGTAAAAATCCGGCCTATCGATGTACACCAAGCGTCATATAAAAATGAAAAAAACAGTGACACCAGAATAGTCCAACACCACTTTATTGATTTAAAAAACAAAGCACCACCTTGCTGCGCTCTTTAAATCGCACACAGCTTAAACGTTGAATTGGCCAGGGGCTGGATGAAAATCCAGAGCAATATGAGTAATGAGCAATTGAGCACGAAGAGCGACTTGTTTCGTCGAGACATTAATGGACTAAGGGCTTTAGCGGTCACTGCCGTGGTACTGTATCACTTCAATGTTGGCAGACTGACCGGAGGATTTGTTGGGGTCGATGTCTTTTTTGTGATCTCCGGCTTTCTGATGTCGGGAATTATTGCCAGAGGCTTGCAGAATGGTAATTTCTCCGTATTAGCATTCTACTGGGCGCGAGCACAACGCATTATTCCCGCACTGGTCTTTGTCATTGCAGTTTTATTAATATTGGGCTGGTTCTTCCTCGCACCCTCTGAGTACAAATTGCTGGGGAGACATGTTCGTCAATCCTTGGCCTTCATCTCCAACATTGGCTACTTGCAAGAGGCAGGATACTTCGACAGTGCGAGTCATGGTAAGTGGCTGCTCCACACATGGTCATTGTCCGTCGAATGGCAATTTTACCTGGCATTACCCATTTTACTGGTGGCTACCTGGAAACTGTTTCCAGGCAAAAAGGCAATGATCTTTGTTCACCTTATTGTGCTGGTTTACTCTTTGTTAACCTGCATGGCGCTGACCGATACTGCGCCGCAAAGAGCATTTTATCTTCTACAGTCGCGATCTTGGGAAATGCTGCTCGGTGGCCTGTGTTTCTTGCTGGTGTCGGAACTGAAGTTGTCCGAACTGGCTCGCAGAGTACTGGAATTTGGAGGGCTGCTGTTAATTGTAAGTTCCATGTTTTGTTTGGAATCTTCTGACGCATGGCCCGGTTTTCTGGCGCTGCTCCCGACACTGGGCGCAGTCATGGTGTTGGCGGCCAAGCGGGAAGGTTCTCTATGGAGTAACAATCGAATTACCGAATGGCTAGGGACACGCTCTTACTCGCTGTACCTATGGCATTGGCCTCTGGTGGCCGGGCTATTCTATTTTTATGCTCAGGACAACACACTCTGGATAACCGGGGCGATTCTGTTAGCCCTGCTGATCAGCGAACTTTCCTATCGAATGGTCGAACAACCGGTTAGACGCGGGCTACAGCAATTGAGTCTACGCCGTGCTGTGCCGTGTCTGGTCGCCATGGTGCTATTGACTGGAGGCATGGCCCAGTTTGTAGTGAACAAGGACGGCTTATCTTCCCGCATGTCTCCAGACATTATCGAAATGGAAGCGAGGGCTCATGCCGGTAATAATCCCCGCAACGATGAATGCCTGGTTAAAGGAGCTCCCTGTGTGTATGGGGGGACAGACATCGAGGTAATGATCGTCGGCGATAGTCATGCGGCGGCCCTGGTAACAGTCGCACAAAGCGCCCTGCCCACGCAGGATCAGGGAATATATTTTCAAGCCGCACCCGCTTGCCTGCCAGTTTTCGGCTTGAACATCAGAGAACACCCTAGCAAAGACAGTGATGATCCTTGCATCCACATGAAAAATCAGTTGGTAAAAACGCTCGAAACAGAAATGAGCCAGGTGCCACTGATTGAGATCAATCGAACGTCCATGTATCCCCTTGGATACAACGGTGATGAGCAAACGCAGAAACGCAAACCCCAAGCGTACGTCACTACGCCGGTTGATCAGCCTTCTACTGACTCGCTAAAGGAATTCGCTCACCTCTATATTGAGAACGTGTGTGCAATAGCCAAAAACCGCCCGGTCTATCTCATGCGCCCAATACCGGAAATGAGGAAAGATATTCCGGATGCAATGGGTAAAGAGATGCTGTCGGGCAAGCCGCGTGATTTCACACTCAGCCTAGAAGATTATAGAGCGCGCAATACTTTTGTCTGGAGCATCCAGGATCAGGCCCACGAGCAATGTGGTGTGCACATTCTTGATCCATTGCCCTACCTCTGCGATGAAAAAGTTTGCTACGGCAGCAAGGGTGGTGAGGCGCTGTATTTAGATGACAACCACCTTAATGCCCTTGGCAGCAGCCTGCTGGCACCTATGTTCTCCAAGGCTTTTGCATCCATGCCTCACATGCAAGGTCATGTTGGTGCTGCCGCAGAGAGTAAGGCCACACCTGGACTCGGAGCAAAAAACACTGTCACAAACACCGCAGTGAACAAGCCAGCGTGACCCTGACCGAAAAGCTTTTCGCCAACGTGTCGAAGCCCGTGCCGATGCGACGGTGCTCTTTCTGCCAGCCTGCGCTGTAGCAACAGCCAGGGTTGACCCGGCGGTGGCCTCGGACACCGCCGCTCTCTCCCCTCTACAAACGTTAACCCCGCCCTCCTTCCGTACAGATTCCAGAGCAGGGATAATGCGCCCTCCCAGTTAATCGGGCGACTTGATCGCCCCGCACAAACAGCCGTCTGTATTCGGCTAGCACACTCCAGGGAGGAGCTTTTACATGTCATACCGACTTGTCATTTTCGACTTTGATGGCACGCTCGCTGATTCATTTTCGTTCTTTGTTACCGTGTTCAACCAGGTCGCCGACAAGCACGCATTCCGTCGGATTCACCCGCAAGAGTTGGACTCTCTGCGCAAGCAGGGAGCTCGGGAGATCATGACGCATATCGGAATGCCCCGCTGGAAGTTGCCTTTGGTAGCACGAACCTTCATGGGCTTGATGAAGAAACATCGAAGTTCGATCCCGCTCTTCGAGAACATCGCCACTACCCTGACCGATCTTGACGAGAAGGGACTGATTCTGGCCGTGGTGTCTTCTAATTCCCGAGAGAATGTCACGCAAATTCTGGGCTCCAGCTGTCGACATATCCAGGCCTTCGAGTGCGGTGCCTCGATTTTCGGCAAAGCGTCTCGCTTGCGCCGTGTCATGCGCAAATTCGGCGTGGCGCGAGAGGACGTGATCTACATCGGCGACCAACCTACGGACGGTGAAGCCGCAGCGACTGCCGGTATCGCTTTTGGCGCGGTTGCCTGGGGATATGGAACACATGATGCATTCCACACCCTTCAATCCCATGAGTGGTTCGCCGATGTCAGCGATTTACGGCGACTGGCTCTCAGAAACTCAACCGCGCACCAGGTAGGCCCCTAACGGAACCCGATGTCGCAGCTTCTTGCAGCTACCGGGTGCGGGCTGATGCCCCGGCGGGCGATCAGGAAACCAGATTCGGCATTTACCCGGAGGCGGCAAATGGCCGCGGGGAATCTCGACCTCGTCGTACTCGTACTCGTACTCCGGCTCTGGCTCTGGCTCGACGGAAGTCATTTGCAATTGTCCTTCGGGCCGAGGTCTGCCAGCTGTCGGTGAATCCGATACCCCATCTGCCTTTGCGTAAGCGAAGTTGCCAGCGTCGCGCCCAGCATCCCGAGTGGATTGTTCAGCTGCAGCCATTTCTGCTTCGCGGCGCCGTTGGGTCTCCTCTTCCAGCCCCTTCTGTACGGCGACCTGGTCCGCTTTGGCGTTGGGTGGGGTATTCGAAGCCTGGGCCTGCTGCGCCGCCTGGATCAATTGGAAGTTGCGGTTGCGTAACGCGACGTTGCTACCCACCCGCATGTTCGAGCGCACCGCCAACGTTTCAGCCTGCTGGTACTGACCCTGCTGAAGACGCAATACACCGAGGTAATGCAGGGTCGCGGGGTTGTTCGGCTGGATATGCAGGGCACGCTCCAGCGTGGCAGCGGCTTGGTCCAACTGGCCATCGCCATACTGCCGCGAGGCCGTTTCGATCAGGGTGGTTGATGCGCTGTTACTTTGCGAGGACGCTCTTCGCTCGGCAGCCACCGAACAAAGCGATGCGACGGCGCAGAACACCAGGATAAGACCCGGCAGAAAATTCTTGGTTGGCATCAGGGGGCGGACTCGACTGATCTTGGACGGCACTGCCGTAAAACAGCTCCCAACTGACCTGGCGAGTACCCTGAAGTTCCCGCAGCATCAGCCTTGGAACAAGGGATCTGGCCCTCTTCAACGCGGCAATCGTCAGTGAGTCCCTGCCCGCACCGACCGTCTGACCTCAGCCTGTATGGCGTAAGCCGGCGCCTCCACAGCATTGAAGTCTTGTGTATACCGCTGGGCAAATCCTTCTACCCCCCATTCCTGATACTGCTGCACATGCTTGAGTTCGTGAGCCCAGAGCGCGACGTCCTGTTCTGCGGTTTGAGCGTCCCGGAAGAGGATGATGTCGATCAGCGTCACGGCACCGACATCGGGGTTTTGCAGCATGGCAGTGGCGGAACTGAGTTGGCCGTTGTCGCTAACTGTGTAGCGCGCGGCATCGAGGACACTGGGGTCGTACCAGCGCAGCAACTGCTCCCGGATATGCGGCGGAATGGGCTGGACGCTGCCGTTGGCCGCTTCAGCACGGGCTTGGGTCAGCCACAGCGCGAGGGCGGGTGCCGCGATCTGGTCGATGCCATCAGGCATCTGCCCCAGATCCGGCAGGCAGATGCAGCCGTCCAGGCACACTTGCTTCTCGCCAGCTGGGCAGGTGTTGGCCTGGGCTGGCACTGCAAGAGTCAGGCAAAGAACAAACAGCGCTACCAGGTGCGTGATGATGGGCGGCATTGAGCGCTCCAGGGACGGACGCAGCACGAACGGTGGGTCACCATTGATCGACGACCCGCATAACTTTAGCGTATCCCTATCGGTCTCTTTTCGATGACTGCTTCAGGTCCAGTTCGAATAACGTCCAGTCACAGACTCCCCGGTTTTTCATTTCACACTGCGCGCGGCATCCCAGATGTCTCGCGTCCCCAGGCTGGCATGCCATGCTTCGAATTGGGACCGCCATTGTTCAAAGGGAGGCCCCAAAGGATGACGAGGGTCACCACTCAGTGAGTACGCCATACCTTCGATCAGCCATTTTGGCTGGGTGGCGACTGCCAGATTTCCGAGCGATTGCGCCTGTCGAAAATGGATCAGTTCGTGAGCCAGATAAAACGCTTTCCAGCCGCGAGGGGCGACGATCAAACCAACATCGCCAATGGCAGCTGCCGCGCGCTGTCCAAGTCCAAAGGATTGAGCACAAGAGTCAGTCGCGCAAAACACGACGCGAGGGACGTTTTGAAATGGCCCGACGGCAGTGGCCGCCGTTGCATATCCCGCAGCGTACAGTTGTTGGGCGTCGCCCAATAGCGCCACGCTGTCTATGCAGATATTGGCAAGCGGGCAAGTTACTTCCGGAACGAGCAAGGGGGCAACGACTCGGAGCGGTTTCACGAAAGCCAGCACGGCGGCTGGTAACGTCAATGCGGTGATGACCGATATCAGGATGATGCGTTTGAGCTTCATCACTGTTCAGCGCGTTGGCATGAGTTGATAGTTGAACAGATAGAAATGCTGCCCATCACGGATATCTATTTCCATCGTGCCGCTGAGTCCCTCCAACTCGCCGGTACCCGAGTCAGGTACGACCTGAATGGTCAGTGTTCGCTGGCCTCTGTCCATCGTTCCAAAATGCATCAACACAAAGCTGCCTGCCCTTCCCGCCAGATTGCCCTCAACCCGCTCCATTGCCACATAGCCGGCAGATCCCGGGACTGTCGAGAGGGAGGCAAGCATCTCTCCCAGACTACTGGCCACCAAGTCTCCCTGAAACGTTTTGTGTATGGCCTTTCTGCTCAGTTGAGCGGCCTCGGTACCGGTCGCAACAGAGTGGACGGGGAGTTGGACGTCAAATGTTCCCTTGGCTTGCATGCTGTTATCTCCATTAAAAATCCAGGTAATGCCGTACGACCTAAACCAGGCGCATTTGTTGTCGACGCTGATCCCTCGACTGTTTACAGTCCGCCTATACCGAGATCAGCGGCTTATTTGACAGGTCCACACAGTCGGACCTGTCCCTGATTTGCATTGGAGCAAATGGCGACCGAAGATGATTGGAAAAACACGACCAGCCTCTACTGTTATCCTGCAGCCCGCACGAGGCGTCCTTAATCAGCGATTGACGAGCCCGCAGTTCACTCACATTCGCGAGGCCCCCTCAGTCCAGTTGGCACCCTGGGTTGAACATTATTGGCATGTCAGCTGGAATCTCAATGATCAGCCTGCACAGCAACAGGAAACCCTGCCTCACCCCAATGTGCATCTCGTTGTGGAAAGGGGTCAGGTCCATGTGTGGGGCCCCCGTCGCTCCCGCTTCAGCAAGACGCTGTCCGGCAATAGCTGGGCGTTTGGAATCAAGTTTCGTCCCGCTGCCTTCCAGCCATTTCTGCGCGGACCTGTCAGCCGGTTGGCCAACCGATCGATCCCGGCCGCTGAAGTTTTTGGCGCGGTAGTCGACAGGTTGGCCGAGCATACTGAATGTCCGGGGATGGCGAGCCTGTGCGAGCAATCAGAAGCGTTGCTGTGTCCCTGCTTGCCGCAACCCGACGAGCGTGTACAGCTGCTCAATGACCTCATCGCCCAAATCGCGTCAGACAACAGACTGACAACGGTGGCACAACTCAGTGAGTTGTCCAGGGTTAGCGAGCGGCGGTTACAACGCCTCTTTGCCCATTACGTTGGCGTAAGTCCGAAGTGGGTGATTGCCCGATACCGGCTACATGAAGCACTGACCCTGCTGCAGCGCGGCGAAGCCAGGCCGGGGACGGATCTCGCGCTCAAGCTGGGTTATTTTGATCAGGCACACTTCATCAGGGACTTCACCCGGATGGTCGGTCTGGCACCTGCAAAATATGTCCACCTGATGATCAAAGCCCCGTGACATTACCTTAGCGGACATGCGCTTCAAAAAACTCAAGCGCCCTTTGGTTAAGCTGCTTGTGAACGGCAACGCGATCGAATCCCTCGGCATCAACGCAGAGCTGCGGTGCGTCCCGCTTCAACGGCGCAGGACACGGGGCGAGAAAGGCAAAGTGTGCTGCGTCGGGAACGAGGTGGAATTGCGGTCTCTGGGGAAGTGCATTGGCGAGTGCGGGAAGGGTTTCAGGCAACACGCCATCGCCGCCAAACTGCGAAGCCCAAAGCTGAATCGGTGCCTTCACATTTGTCAGGTTGGCCGGGCTGGGAAACTCGTTGAGCGGATCCGCCAAGACAAAGGCTTTGATACGTTCATCACGGGTCAACGGCTGGGTGGGGACCTCTTTGTTGCGCAGTTGTTGGCAAATGGGCAGTGCCGGATCCGGACAAGGAACATTGGCGTTGAGGAAATCCGGGGTGCCACCGGCCAGTACGAGACCTGTGTAGCCACCGCGTGAAAACCCAAAGAAACCTATCCGCTGCGGATCGATCCTGGCTGCGTCCGGGGCGGCAACCAGCATGTAATCGATAAGGCGCTTTATATCGGTCGGACGCTCAACGAACGCGGAAAGATCGTCCGCGTGGCTCATATCAGAAAAGGTATCCCCGGGATGATTGATGGCCGCCACGATGAAACCGGCATTGGCCAATGTCTCGGCAAGGTCATGATGGCCAAGGAAAGAGCCACCATGACCATGGGAAATCACCACCAAGGGGCGCTTGTCACCCACTATCGGACAGTCACGCCGCCCCATCAATACAAAAGGTCCTACCGGTACTTCCTGTGCAGTATCGGCGCAGGGTGTCCAGATAATCGCCTTCAAGGCCGGACCGTTGGTATCAGATGGAATTTGCGCCATCTTTATTCCGGCTGCCTGCGTCATCGCCGCAGACAAGCAGAGCGATACCGCCAAGGCGAGTTTTCCCAGGTAGTTTCCATAAGCGAACATTTTGTTTTTCCTCCTTGAATCGCAGCTTGCCAAGGATCAGGCAAACCTCTCCCACATCTGAACCCGTCCCATCAAATGGACGACACCAAAACCGACACAGACTGCTGAATTGATCACGATGAACCGATTGCTTCGTCCAGTGCCGCCCCACACGAAGGGGCCCGCCAAAGCATAGACGGTTGAATCCACACCCCAAAGTTGACTTTCGGGTCCGCGCATCAAAATCGAAGTTCTACCGAAAATCTGCTTTGAATGAGCCGCCCCTCTACACCGCGTCCACTTCATTGACCGGCAATGAAGCAAACATTTCAGCGCGGCACACCTCAAGGATCTCATCCGCCAGCGCGGAATCATCCGGGCAGGCACGCGACAAAATAATCGCACCGACAGCACGAGACAGCAGGTCGATCATTTTCTTTCTGCCCTCACCCGGAGCGGCATCCGGCCTGGTCGGATATTTGTCCCCCAGTGTTTGCAGGATGTGCTCGATCCCTTCGGCAAACGTCGCTTTCACATCGTCCGATTGACGCGCCGCGTCGCCACACAACGCGGCCATGGTGCAACCGCTGCCACGTCCGTCCCGATGCTCCCTCGTCACATAGACGTCGATGAAGCCCGGAACATCGAGCGCTTCCGCGCCCACCTGCGATTTGGAAAGACTGCAGGCCGAAGCTTCGGCCATCAGGTCGGCCTTCGAACCGAAATGCTTGTAGAAACCTCCGTGGGTGAAACCGGCAGCCGCCATGAGATCCGACACACCGACGCCGTCGAAGCCGCGCTCACGGAACAGCTCAGAGGCCGTTTCAACGATGTGCTCCCGATTGGCCTGCGCCTGGGCCTTGGTCACTCTCACGTGCAATACCTCATGTCCACTGGGAAATCATGCGCCCAATGATACATAGATGTTGGTCATAATCAAATTTGTTGACAGTTTAGATTTCGATCATCATCCTAATTGCACGTACAACCGATCTCCATCAACGGGCACGGAAGAAATACCAAATGACCGACCAGAATCTGTTCACCCCTTACACGCTTGGCGTCCTCACGCTGTCGAACCGTGTCGTCCTCGCGCCACTGACACGCAACCGCGCAGGCGAAGGCTTTGTGCCAAGCGAGTTCGCGGCCACCTATTACAGCCAACGTGCAAGCGCAGGCTTGCTGATCAGCGAGGCCACGCAGATTTCCCAACAGGGTCAGGGCTATCAGGACACCCCCGGGATCTACACGCAGGCGCAGATAGATGGCTGGCGCAAAGTGACCGATGCCGTCCACGCCAAGGGCGGAAAAATCTTCCTGCAACTGTGGCATGTCGGCCGTGTGTCGCACGTTGATCTGCAAGAAAACGGCGCCGCACCCGTAGCCCCTTCTGCGCTGCGAGCCGCGACAAAAGTATTCGTCAACAACCGCTTTGAAGACGTCTCCGAGCCGCGCGCACTGGACATCGGCGAACTATCGGGGATCGTCGCCGATTTCCGCCGGGCCGCGGCAAACGCTGTCGCCGCCGGGTTCGATGGCGTGGAGATTCACGGCGCAAACGGCTATTTGCTGGATCAATTCCTCAAGGACAGCGCCAACGTGCGCACCGATGCTTACGGCGGTTCGATTGAAAATCGTGCGCGTCTGTTGCTCGAAGTGACGGCAGCCGTCGTCAATGAAATCGGCGCGGATCGTACCGGGGTGCGCTTGTCGCCGGTGTCGCCGGCCAATGGCGTTTCCAGCAGCGATCCGCAGGCGCAATTCGATTACGTCGTCGATCAACTCGACGCCCTAGGCGTCGTTTATCTGCACGTGGTCGAAGGCGCGACCGGTGGCCCGCGTGACGTGGCGCCATTCGATTTCGGCGCCCTGCGCCAGCGCTTCAAAAACACCTACATCGCCAACAACGGCTATGACCTGGACCTGGCGACGTCGCGGCTCGCCGAAGACCAGGCCGATCTGATCGCGTTCGGTCGCCCGTTTATTGGCAACCCGGATCTGGTGGAACGCCTCAAGCGTGGCGCGCCGTTGTCCGCCTTCAATCCCGCCACCCTCTATGGCGGCGGAGCAGCAGGCTACATCGACTACCCGACGTTGGCTGAATCGAGCGCCACTGCAAGCTGAGCAATCAATGACCGCGTTTTCTGTTTTCACACACACTGAAAGAGAGATGACCCCATGAGCACTCGCCCTACTGTTCTCATCACTGGCGCTTCCACCGGCATTGGCGCCGTCTACGCCGAACGCTTCGCTCAACGCGGTCACGACCTGGTAATAGTCGCCCGCGACCAGGCACGCCTGGACGCACTTGCAGCCCGATTGCGCAGCGAACACGGCGTCGCCGTCGATGTGATTCCTGCGGATCTGACCCAGCTCAGCGATCTGACAACCGTTGAGTCCCGCCTGCGCGACGACGCCCGTATCGGCATCCTCGTCAATAACGCCGGCGCCGCGCTGTCCGGCAACTTCATCGACCAAAGCACCGACAGCGTTGCGCAACTGGTCGCCCTCAACACCACAGCGCTGGTACGGCTCGCCAGTGCCATCGCCCCACGCCTGGCCAAAGCAGGCGACGGTGCGATCATCAACATCGGTTCGGTGGTGGGTCTTGCGCCGGAGTTCGGCATGTCGGTCTACGGTGCGACCAAGGCCTTTGTGCTATTCCTTTCCCAAGGCCTGAGCCTGGAACTTTCGCCTCAGGGCGTCTACGTGCAGGCCGTGCTGCCGGCCGCCACTCGCACGGAAATCTGGGGTCGCTCCGGCGTCGACATCAACACCTTGAACGAAATCATGGAAGTGGACGATCTGGTGGATGCCGCACTGGTCGGTTTCGATCGTCGCGAACCGGTGACGATCCCGCCGCTGCAAGAAGCTGAACGCTGGGATGACCTGCAAATCGCACGTCAGGGCCTGCTGGGGCAAATCCGCCAGTCTGCGGTTGCCAAGCGCTACCACACTCAACAGTGATCTTTTGGTAGCGAGCATTCGCGCCGGATTCGATGCAGGCGTGCCAGACGCCGCATCGAATCCGGCCCGCTGTTCGGAGTAGAAATGAATCCAACGAAGACAAATACCCCCTCGGGTTCGCAAACGTCGTTCATCAACGCGGCGAACCAGTCGATCACGGTCAACGGCATTCCCTTTGCCTATCGCGATATCGGCCCCACGACCGACGTGCCCCTCGTACTGTTCAACCATTGGGGCGCGGTACTGGACAACTTCGACCCCGCGATAATCGATGGCCTGGCACAAACACGGCGCGTCATTGCCACCGACTATCGCGGCATCGGCGGCTCTGGTGGAACCGCGCCACTGACGGTCGGTGAAATGGCTGACGATGCCATCCAGCTGATACGTGCGCTGGGTTTCGAGACCGTCGACGTGCTCGGTTTTTCACTCGGCGGCTTCGTCGCCCAGGACATCGCCCTGAAGGCGCCCGAATTGGTGCGCCGATTGATTCTCACCGGCACCGGGCCGGCCGGCGGCACCGGTATCGACAAGGTCGGTTCGGTGACGTGGCCATTGATGATCAAGGGCTTGCTGACCTTGCGAGATCCCAAGTTCTACCTGTTCTTTACTTCGACGCCCAATGGCCGTCGAGCCGCATCGCAGTATTTGCAACGCCTGAAAGAACGCAAAAAAAATCGCGACAACGGCCCGACGCCCAGCGCTTTCCTACGGCAGTTGAAAGCCATCACCGCGTGGGGCAAACAGGCGCCCCAAAACCTCGGGCGCTTGTGGATGCCGACGCTGATCGTCAACGGCGACAACGACATCATGGTGCCCAGCGTTAACTCGATTGAGCTTGCTAACCGTATTCCCAACGCACAACTGGTCATTTATGAAGATGCCGGGCACGGCGGCATTTTCCAGCACTACGCTGACTTTGTGACCAAGGTACTGGCGTTCGTTGATGCCTGATAACGCGACGCAGCAACGCCGCAAACGCTCCGCCCACCCTCATTCCAACCGACAAGAGCCGCACAACGATGAAGGCATTTTTAATTGATCGCTATGGCAAGAACACCGGGCGCATTGGCGAAGTGCCCGCCCCCGCGGTGGGCGCCCACGACGTCTTGATTGAGGTACACGCCAGCAGCGTCAACCAGCTGGATTCGAAGATCAGCAAAGGCGAATTCAAACTGATCCTGCCCTATTCATTTCCGCTGGTACTGGGCAATGACCTGGCGGGCGTCGTGGTTGAGGTTGGCGCGCAAGTGAAACGCTTCAAACCGGGCGATGAAGTCTACGCTCGCCCGCCCGACGCGCGGATCGGGACGTTCGCTCAATTGATCGCCGTAAACGAAAACGCGATCGCCCTGAAACCTGCCAATACCAACATGGCACAAGCCGCGTCCATCCCCTTGGTCGCACTGACCGCCTGGCAAGTGCTGGTCGAAACCGCCCAACTGAAAAAGGGCCAGAAAGTGCTGATCCACGCCGGCTCCGGCGGTGTCGGCACCCTCGCCATCCAACTTGCCAAACACCTCGGCGCCTTTGTCGCGACCACCACCAGCACCGCGAATGTCGAATGGGTGAAGGCGCTGGGGGCCGACCTCGCGATCGACTACACACAGCAGAATTTCGAAAGTGTCTTGCACGACTACGACGTGGTGTTGAACAGCCTCGGCGCGGACATACTGGAGAAGTCACTCAAGGTCCTCAAGCCCGGTGGCCAACTCATTTCCATCTCAGGGCCACCCACTGCGCAGTTCGCGCAGGAGCAAGGGTTGTCATGGCCATTGAAGCAAGTCATGCGCCTGCTGAGCCTCGGTATTCGGCGCAAGGCCCGCAAGCAGGACGTCAGCTACGCGTTCGTGTTCATGCGCGCAAATGGCGCCCAACTGCAACAAATCACCGCGCTCATTGAGGCCGGAATCATCAAACCTGTGGTTGACCGCTCCTTCCCCTTTGAATCTACGGCAGAGGCATTGAAATACGTCGAGCAGGGACGAGCCAAGGGCAAGGTCGTTGTTACGATCAAATGACTACGCCACCTATCGATGAGTCGACCGCAGAGGCTGCGCAACGTTTGCCGCTTCAGCAGTCATCATCCGGGGTGACTTCGCCAGAGTTGCAAAAACAGGAAGAGCTGTACCTGACGTTGAAGTGAAACAGGTGTAAACCTATTTCAGGACTAGACACAGTGCCGACCCACAGGAAGGGGCCCGCCGAAGCATAGGTTGCCCAAACCAGCAGGACCAACGTAATCACGGCCGGGGAAACTCTTCCTGCCTCCGCTGCGCGGGCGAAACGTTCGCCCCGTCCGGGCAATACGTCTTGTTGATCCAGCGCTTAGGGCGTTGGTGTATCACACCATATCGTCTGCATGGACAAAGCACAGTTTGTTACCCTCGGGATCGCGGCAATACGCGCCAAAGTAGTCTTCCGAATACTGTGGCCGTAAGCCCGGCGCTCCTTCATCCTTGCCGCCCATCGCCATCGCGGCTTCCCAGGCAGCTTGCACCTGTTTTTGTGAGTGGGCTGCAAAGCTGACTTGTGTGCCGTTCCCCCACGTAGCCGGCAATCCGTTAAAGGGCAACTGAACGAAAAATTGTGGCCATTTTCTTCCAGGGAGCCGCCAGCCTGCTCCAGCAGGGCCACCGTCATCTTCATCAGGCATACGCACCAACCCCAAGGTCGTGAGAACCGCATCGTAGAAAGTGATCATGGTAGCGAGGTCACGAGCGCCAATCTGAATGTGACTGAACATGTCTTCTCCAAAAAAATATATTTGAAATGTCTAGTTCTGAAACAGGTGTAAACCTTATTCAGGACGGGACAGGGTATTTATGGATCTTCCTCCAACTCGCTCGGCATCGTGCGCAGGTGCCGGGGATAGGGATGCACAGTTGACGTTTGAAGAGGATTTGCTGGCAGTGTTTAATTTGTAGGCCAACGGATAAACCGCAGGCTACAACGCCTTGCGTCGCGGCCTACACCTGCGCCAGAATCCGCCGGCTTGTGCGCTTTGGTCGTCGTCTCTATTGTTTCCGTGTCACTGCTCATCAGTGATCGGGTCTGCAAGCCCGCCGGAAATAACCAGTCGCACAGCAACCCCATAAGCAAAGGACGACTTTTTTGTGTTCGCTTTATGGCGGCTTTGCGCGGGAGACCTTAGGGTCTGCCGGGTTCCTGGTTTCCCGGTCTTGCAGACCCGCGCATAGCTGCCACCCATCATCTGCAAGTGATATTGGCAGCTCCTTTGGAACAATCAGGAGCATCACCATGTTCAAAGCTACTCCAAACCCTCCCGAAACCGATCCGGTTTCCCCCTACGCCTCCCTCGACTCAAAAGAGCTCCACGCCGCCGCACACCGTGCGCTCGATCATTACCTGGTACTGCCTGAAACCAAGGCATTGTTAGCCGACCGACGCCCCGGCTGCATTTTCGTCATTGCCCCCGATGTCGACAGCGAAACCCTGCTGGCCCACGCCTGCGAAACCCTCGCCTCGGCCAACGTCATGGCCAGTGATCTGGCATTCGACCTCGACGGCCCCAAACGTAATACCGCACTGGCGATTCAACAGATGATTTCGCTGGCCGAACTGGCGGTGAATCGCGCACTGGATCACCTCGATCCACCTGAACCGGCGTAGTCGCCGGAGGTTGGGCAATGATCGCAGCCTTCGGCAACTCCTACGCGGGACACGTCATTCGACGTAGGAGCTGGCGCAGCCTGCGATCTTTTTGGCCTTGCTCCTGTCGATGCCTCATCCGCCGCGAAGATCGCAGCCTTCGCCAGCTCCCCAATCGGATACACCCGCAGTGTCGAAGCCATACGCAAATCCGTAGGAGCTGGCGCAACCTGTATGCAAAAAGGAGACACCCATTTTCTTCTGATCAGGTATTTTTTGTGCCTACAGGCCCCGTCTTCAGTTGCGAATTCTCAAATAACTGGGGATCTTTCCAAACATCCTCATATTGCTCAGTAATGAGAAATCTCCAACCTAGGGGTAACCCAAGATATGGAATGACCAGCGGTGCCCATTCAAAAAGGTGTGATGCATGTAAAGGCTGGAAAAAATCCGGAGCCTCGGAGAACTGCTCACCTGTGAATAAGGGGACAGATTTATTTTCAACGACTAAAATCGTTTATCAATAAATAAATCTGTCCCCTTTTCAGGTCGCTGTGGAGACTGGGCTTGGAATACTGGCGCAGCGGGCGCGGCTCAAACTCCCGAAAAACCTTGGAGAGACTTGAGCTCGCGTTGCGAAACGAGGTACATCAACAGGCGCAGGCGTTGGAGTAGATTTGTGGGGATCTCTCAGAATCTGTCCCCTTTTCTCGCCGCCGTATCTTCAGCAGCACTTGCCGCACTATTCGCGCCTAGAACTCAACCAAAACAAATTCTAAAAGCAAATTTTTATCTGGGATATTTTTTATGAATTCCCTAGCAACACTTATCGATTTTTTTGAAAATTCTTTTTCTGAAACCTTTAATAACCCTGAAAAATCAGCAATGCAATTCATGTCTGGAACCCTACCTCCATCAGACACTCGAAAGCCCTCAATTCCGAGTACCGAAAAACCATACTTTTCACAGCAATCCAACAATTTAAATGCATCTAAAATACTAAACAAAGCTGTATCACCCCACAATTTTGTAGGTACAAAAGGCAGCTGATTGCTTAAAACCTCTTTCACATCATTAATCCCAAAACAAGAAAGGGGACAGATTTATTTACAACGACAAAACTCGGTCACCCATAAATAAACCTGTCCCCTTTTCAGTCATAAATAAATCTGTCCCCTTTTCAGCTGGGTTTCCGGAGATACTTATTAACTATTTCGACTTAATGTATCCAGAAGCTTTTCAAATGCTTTAGGGACAAGATCTTTCTCCTCTGGAGAAAGCAAAATATTCATGACCTGCTCATCACAAGCACAGTCATATATATCAATGCCTATCCAGCCTTCAGACCAAAATTCTACGGTCGCCAGCTTATTAAAGCCTTCCAGCTCTATCCGCTCAAGGTTACCAAAATCCCCGTTGGCGAATGCTGAATACTCTACGGAGTAGCCTTTCAATAGAGGCTTAACTTCTTTATTAAACTGAAAAGCATCCATAACCCCTCTCACTTACTATCTAGCACAGTAATATTTTTTACCTCAGGGAGATGTTCTCCACCCTGTTTATTAAGCAAATACTGCTGGGACTTACTTGCGTCCGGACCAATCATTTTATACCAGCCTTCCTTACCACCCTGCAATAATCCACTACTTGGAACATCAAACTCGACATAGACGGAGCCTTTAGACGCAGCCCCCTTAAAATCAGCGGCACCGTTAGTTGAGATAAAGGTTTGCCCGCCGCCTCCCTGAACAATTTTGTTACTACTTTGCATCTGTGCCAGCTCATCAGGAGACATCCATCTCCCGACACGAGTCATGCTTACATCATTAATAGTTTGGGTTTCGCCAAGCTTCAATGCGGTATTAGCAGTTCCTTTTGCACCTTCAGATCAGCTTCAAGATTTTCAGATCATGTCGAAACAACTCTGCTTCGCCTGCAGGCACTCCGACCAAAAGATTATCAATTCCATTCTTGATGATTTGATCTGCGATCAGTTGACGCGCTTGAGAATACCAAGCTTGATGCCACCCACCAGATAGAATCAGCAGGATCACTCGCCACATAAAATCCTCCACTGGACGCTCAAAAACGTTTTCAAACTGATAATCGACATATCCCATGATCTGCTCATGAGGCCACCCCTTCATCACCGCATGATCTCTACACCCCTCGTAATAGCACTCCAGAGCCCACAGCTTAAGGGTTTCATACGTCACGCGCTCTTCGTGCAGCATCTCAGAGTCCTTTTTTGGTCGGACGAATTACACCGCCATTATCGAACACATTGACAGTAATGTTTGGATACTTGGCTTTGAATAGATCAATAATATTTGAGCAACTTGCGCATGGTGGTCGCTCTGTCAGCAAATTAATAGCTCCCGTCACCGATGTGTTGCCCCCTAGTTGCGCGGCGATATTGTTCAAAATTTTCGCCTCCGAATCTACCGCTCTATTGAGCATTTGAGGGGGGGTGCTCCCAGTCGGTACAACCGAGCTTGGAAACGTCTCAGGGACCTCGCCAACAAATCCTAACGCCTGCTGATCGGCAGTGGTTACACCGATACGGCTGGACGCTGCCATTGTCGACTGAATGCCGGGAATGTCGATCTGTGCAACACCCACATTACCGCTGGTCTTAGCACTGCCTGTCAACATGGCACGCAAGTCTGCAACCTGCTGCGTCAATGCTGTCTGTGTGTCAATCGATACAATTTCTTTCGCACCCCCCAATGCCCCTCCAACGAAGGGCGGCGGGAGATCAATGTGCAAGCTGTCGTCACCCTGCGCCTGCTGCTCCGAAGGCACATGCTCCCCAAGCGTCTTATTGAGCTCAGCCTCTGCCTTCTGTATATCGCTCGGATGTCCCTGCGCGTTGTACTTCTCCCCAGCCCCGCCAATCAGGCTTCCGGTCGCCGCATTTCCCCCGGCCATCGAAGCGGCGAGCAAACCAATAATTTGCGCCGTCGCGATCTTGTCTTGGCTGCCTTGCAAGCTTAAATCGTACGGATTGAAATGCGTACTGACATAGTCAGCCAGCATTGCATTCGCGAGAGGTGCTAGTCCCTCAGCCACGCCACCCGCGATGGCACCGCTAGCAAAATCTTGCCCCGAGGCCTTTGATATCAATCCACCCAATACCGCGTGAAGAACCAGTTTTTCAGCGAGGGCCGGGGCGACTTCCAACCCCTTCGCCAAATCGCCAATGGCGTTGTTGCCCGCAGCAGCAGCGAGGTCTATTCCCTCGCCCACGGCCGCGTTGCCAAGGTTGGTGCCGAAGCTACCCCCATTGATGGCTGTCGAGATCCCGCTGTTGATCAACGCATGCGTGCCACTGCGCAGGATGGTTTGCCCAGCATTGCTCCAACTGAGCATGTCCTTTGAATAGCCAGGGTTTTGGATGGGACCAGACCCCGTGACTTCAGATCCACCATTGGTTGCGCCACTCGCACTTTCGAACCAATTGCTATCCGCGTAATCCATGGCTCCTGCCGCCAGACCGGAAACGGCAGCATTTTTCAGGCTCTCGGAGCTAAACGTATCTTTGAAAACCGCCCCTAAATTGCCTTTATTGCTAATAGCGCTGTTAGCAGCAGTAGCCTCCAGACTTATAAATGCAGCATCTGCAATCGCCGCCGTAACGGACCCTTCAGCCGCTCCGACAAGAGCAGCACCCGCGCCACCTGTCACAACCGCGAGCAGGATCGCCAAAATAAGCTGCGAAGCCGCCCCGAGCCCAGAATGCTGGTACTTAAAGCTCTGGTGGATCTCCTTGACCTGCTTCCAATCCACATCCCCACGCGCCTCGGCATCCTTCAACCACGCCAACTGAGGATCGGCCTTGACCATCGCGTCAATGGTCTGACTGACGGTTTGTTGATCGACCTGCTTCACATCGATATGCAGCCCCTCGACGGCCTTGATGACGGTCTGCCCTTTGGCCATCAGTTGGCTCTGACGCAGGGTTTCATCGGTACTGCCCTCGCCCGACATCGACATCCAGGCCATGTTGCTGTCGCTCTTGCTATGGCTCTCCTGATGCAGGTCCTTCACCGCCTCAAAGGTGATGCTCCCGCCGCTGTCGAGGGTCAGGTTGTTGCCGCTCTCCAGCTTCGCGCCCTGGTAACGCTGGTCGCCGCCGCTCTTCAGCGTCAGGTTGCCGCCCGAGGTAATTGCGCTGCCGATGTTGGTGACCTGAGTCACTTCGTCGTGCTGGGTCTGCTTGCTGCCCCAGCTGCCGTCTTTCTCCATGTCGTACAGCGAGTAGTCGCTGTTTTGTGCTGCCAGCACGTTCAGTTTCCCACCCGCCACCAGATAGGCTTCGCCCCCGGCGTTGACCTTGCTGGCGACGAGGGTCAGGTCCTGGCCGGCGCTCAACGCCACGTTGCCACCCGCCGTCAGCGAGGTGGACACCTGGCTGACATGGTCTTCCTGGCTCGTCACCGTTTTATTCTGGAAGTACGAGTGCGATTCGTCCGCCGCCGAGGCCAGGGTCAGGTTGCCGCCGGCTGCCAGGGCGACGTCGCGCTTGGCGTCGATCTGACTGGCGATGGCCGTGAGGTCGCGGCCGGCGCTGATGCTCAGGTCCTGCCCGGACGTCACGCTGGAACCGTACTGGGTGATCGTCTGATCGTGGCGGTCGGCGCCGTAGTTGTTACTGACGATTTGCTGGACGGAGGTGAGGTTGACGTCGCGCCCGGCCTGGAGGGTGGTGTTGGCCGCGCTGCTCAGGACGCCGCCGCTGTTGTTGAGGTCGCGCCCGGCGCTGATGGTCAGGTTGTTCGCCGCTTCGATGCGCGCCGCACTGTCTACCACGTCGGTCTGCTGGGTGTAATTACCGTTGCTGGCGTTGTGGGAAGTGACGCTGCGCTCGTTGATCACATCGCCATTGACCGCCGTCAAACTCACATCGCGCCCGGCGATGATGCCGCCGGCCTTGTTGGTCAGGGTGTTACCCGCCAACAGGTCCAGGCGACTACCGGCCTGCACCAGGCCGCTGTTGACCAGGTTGTTACCGGCGACGGCCGACAGGTTGTTGCTGGCTTTGAGGGTGCCAGCGTTGTTCAGGTCCTGGCCGGCGATCAGGGTCACGTCGCTGCCCTGGATCAAGGCGCCATTAGGGGCCAGGCGGTTTTTGGCGTTGGCCAGGTACAGCACCGGCACCAGCACGGTCTGGCCGTCGACGACTTCGTTTTCCATCCAGACGATGTCGTGGGTCAGCGCGGCGACCTGTTCGGCGGTGAGGCTCACGCCGACGGACAGGTTCAGCGCGTTCTTGCTGGCGATGGCGTTGTCCATCAGGTACTTGAACTCGGCCTCGTTCGAGGTCTGACCGTCGATGAAGCGTTGGCCGGTACTGGCGACGACGGCTTGTTGGACCAGACGCTGTTCGTAAAAGCCGTCACCCAGGCGCTTGGCGCTTTGATCCGGGTTATAGCCGAGACCGGACAGCAGGTAGTCCGAGCTCATGAACTGCTTGAGGTCGGTGAGCACCGGGTTGGTTTCGATCAGGTATTTCTGCGGATTGGACGGGCTTGCGCTGCTCGGCAGGCCTTGAACTTTGGCGATGCTGAGTGGACCCGCGCCAGGGACCGGCCCCAGCGTGATCGTGCTCGGCTGCCCGCCCGGCAGTGACTGCTGGCGCTGAGTTGCGCTGATACTGGCGCCGCCCAGGGTCCAGCTTTGTGGGCCGGAGCTGACCGGTGTGGCAGTGCTCGCTGCGCTCAGGCGAAACAGACCGTTCTGGCCGCTTGGCAGAGTGAAGCCTGGCAACGCCGTGGGGTTGACTTGTTGCTGTGCCAGGTTGGGCGGCAGCTGCGCGTTGATCTGAACCCGCGTGGCGTACGGACTGCCCGCACTGGTGTCGGTGTTGGTATGGCCGGCGGTGACATAGGCGTAATAAGCCCGGACCACGCTGTTATTGATGTTCTGGGCAGCATTGAGATTGACACTGCCACCCGCCTGGATCACCGCGTCGTAGGATTGACCGCTCGTATTAGTGGTCGTGCTGGTTTGAGAGATCAGGCCGCCGCCCATCCAGCCGAGAAAGGTACTCAGGTCTGCGTCGACAGTGGCCGAAGGCGTAGGGCTGTTCTTGGCGTTGAAGTCGGCAGCCGCCGCCGTTGCCTGGTCAATCTGCGTCACGAAGTTCCAGTACTTGCGCGCGGTCGTAATGTCCTGGGGCTGCAACCCGTTGTTGTTGATGGTCGTGGCATTGACGCTCAGGTTGCCGCTGGCGGCGATGGTGCTGCTGATGTTGTTCAGCGTCTGCGCATTGATCAGCAGATTCGCACCACTGGTGAGGCCGGACGCCGCCGAGCTGGCGGTCACGCGCAGGCTGTCGGTTTCGTCGACTTCCCACAGTCCGTTGATACCGCCCCAGTTACGTTCATCGCAACCGGGCCCCGGGATCTGCGCACACGGCAACTGGGTGATGGTCGCCGCAGTTTTGGTGTGATCGGTGTATTGCAGAACATCCATGACGTTGTTGACGGTCATGGCGTTGATGGTCAGGTTCTGTGCGCTCTCGATGTTGCCTGAGCGGTTGTCCAGCAGGTCCGCCATCCCCCCCTGCGAATTCCGGCCGATCAGCACATTGCCAAAGCCGTACACCTGCGCATAGGAGTTAGTGAAACTGCTGGCCAGCAGTTGCATATTCCCACCGCTGGAGATCAAACCGTTGTTGTTGAGCAATGCGCCCGTGTTGACCGTCAGGTCGCCACCGGTCCCCAACGTGCCATAGTTTCTCAGCCCGCCCGCCGTCACCGTCATTGCGGCCATGGAGGTCAGTCGACCGGCGTTGTCCAGCTGGCCGCCGACATTGATCGTGGCGTTTCCCCCGCTCGCGATGGTCGACGTCACGCTGCTGAGGCTCACTTGCGCGGCGCTCAGGCCGAGGGTCCCTTGGCTACTGAGACGACCAGCGCCCCAATAAGCACCGCCCAGGTTCAAGCTCAGGCTGCCATCACTGGCGAGCAGTCCGTCGTTGAGCCAATTGACCCCGCTACCGATAAAACTGTCGGAGGCCAACAGTTGGCCGCTGGCGGTTTGGGTGAAGCTGTTGACGTTGACGTTCAGGCGCCCGGCCTGGATCACGCTGCTGTTGGTCCAGCTGTCGGCGTTGAGGGTCAGGCCGCCGCGGGTGACGAGCGTGCCGCCGGCGCCCATGACGTTGGCGGTGGAGATGTCGAAGGTGCCGGTGCCGGCGTGCAGCAGGCTGCCGCCGGTGTTGAGGAAACTGCCGGCGCCGAGGGTCAGGTCGGTGTTGGAGGTCTCAATCATACCGTTGCGGTTGTCGAACAGGCCGCCGATCTGGAAGTTGGTTTTACCGCTGGTGCCCAATGCACGCAGCTGGCCGGTCTGGTTGTCGATACTGGTGGCGGTAATCGCCAGGGTGCTGTCGCTTTCGATGATGCCCAGGCGGTTGTTGAGGGCACCGCTGAGGGTCAGGTCGATCTGGCTGCCGGCGATCTGGCCGTCGTTGCTGCCGCTGTTGTCGAAGTTATTGCCGGTGACGCTGACCCGACCTGTGGCATAGAGGCCGCCGTTGCGGTTGTCGAAGTTGCCCGCGCCCGTGGCGATGACTGCGTCGCCGGTTTGCGCAGAGATGCGCCCGCCGTAGTTGTCGATGCCGGCCAGCGCGGTGATGTTCAGGCTTTGCGCCTGGGTGATGCCGCCTTGGCGGTTGTTGTTCAGGTCGTAGCCGTTTCTCAACACGCCGGTGAGGTGTGCGGTGAAGGCGCCTTGCAGGCTGGCCAGGACGCCGCCGCGGCTGTCGAGATTGCCGGCGTTGACGTTGAGGTCACCGGCTTGCGCGATGATGCGGCCGCTCTGGTTGTCGATGTCACCGGAGACAGTGAGCGCCAAGGCACTCTTGCTTTGCAGCGTGCCTTTGCCGTTGGCCAGGCTGGCGGCTTGCAGTTGCAGGCCGGCGTTCTGGCTGTAAATCAAACCATCGGCGTTGTTCTGCACGGCGCCAGTGGTGGTGAGCAGGAGCTGACCGCTGGCGGCAACAGTCCCGCGATTGCTGTTGTCGAGACCGCCGGTGAACAGGGTCATCAGACTTTGGCTGGCCAGTTGGCCGCCCTGGTTGTTGATCTGGCTGCTGCGCTGGATCAGCAACGGGCCGGCGCTGGCGAGTTTGCCGTTGGTGTTGGTCAGGACGCCGAGCAGGTCGAGGGTGACCGCGCCGTTACCGGCCACGCTGCCGGATGTGTTGTCCAGCGTACTGCCGGTGAAGTTCAAGTCCTGTTTCGCGTTGATCACACCCGCCGCGTTGCCGAGTGTCATGGCTTGCACGATAAGTGCCGCACCGCTGTCGATCAGGCCGTTCTGGCCGTTGTTCAGCAGGCCGCTGACGGTCAGTGTCTGGCCGGCGCCGCTGGACAGAATGCCGCCACTGTTGTCGAGGCTGGCGGCGTTGACGGTGAGCGCATTCTGGCTGACCAGTGCGCCCGCACCACTGTTGAGCAGCGCGCCGCTGACGTTGACGCCCAGGTTACCGTTGCGGCTGGAGAGCGTGCCGTTGTTGCGGTTATCAAGGCTGGCGGCAGTGACGTCGAGTCCCTGCCAACCGGAGATCAGGCCGTTCTGGTTGAGCAGGCTACCGCTGGCGTTGAGGCTGAGCAGGTTGCTGCTGATCAGTTTGCCGCCTCCGTTGTCGAGGGTACGCCCGGCCAGGCTGAAGCTCTGGCTACTGGAGACTTCGCCACCCTGGTTGTTCAGGTCGCGCAAGTGGTTGATGGTCAACTGGCCTGCGGTGGTGATCAGGCCCGCCGCATTGTTCAAATCGCCGTTCGTTGCGCTGAAGTCGAGGGCAATCGCACTGCCGAGCAATGAGCCATTCTGGTTGTTCAGGCCGGCGCTGCTGATGTTGAGCAACGTGGCCGCATTGATCAGCCCCTGGTTCTGGTTAACTAGCTGGCCATCGACGTTCAGAGTGAGGTCAGCGCGGCTGGTCAGGGTGCCGCCGCTGTTGTCCAGGCTGCCGACGTGACTGTCGAGACTCGCCGCCGCGATCAGGCCTTTGACGTTGGTCAGGGCCTGATTGATCTGCAGGGTCAGCGCCTGGCTGCCGAGTAACTTACCGCTGCTGTTGTCGAGGTTATTGGCCGTGATCGTGAAGGCCTGCGGGCTCGAAATTTCGCCGTTCTGGTTGGCTACGCCATTGAGGTTTTTCAACAGCAGAATCGGTGCATTGATCAGGCCGTTCTGGTTGTTCAACTGGCCGTGGTTCAGGTCCAGACTCAGACCGGTGTTGCTGAACAGCTGGCCGCCCTGCTGATCCAGACCGGTGACGCTGGCGGTCAAGGTGTCAACACTGGCGATGCGACCGTTGTCCTGGTTGGTGACTTGCCCGGCGCTGAGATTCAGGGTGCTGCCGCTGTTCAGCTTGCCGCTATGACTGTTGTCGAGCGTGCCGGTGGTGATGCTGACAGCGCCCTTGCCGCTGAGGTTGCCCGCCTGGCTGTTATCAAGGCTGGTGCTGTGCAGATCGATACCGCCGTCGGTAACCAGTTGCCCGCCCTGGTTGTCGATCAGCCCGGCGCTGGTGAGGCTCAGTTGCCCGGCACTGGACAGGCTGCCAAGGCGGTTGGCCAGGCTGGCGGCACTGACCGTGAGCAGGCCTTCGCTGCTGAGCAGGCCGGCGCTGTTGGTCAGGTTGCCCGTAAGCGTGACGCTGAGATCTTGCTGGCTACGCAGGCTGCCCGCGCTGTTGTCCAGGCTGATGCCCGACAGGCGTACAGCGGTTTTACCCGAGAGCAGGCCCAGGGTGCCGTTGACGATATGGTCGACCGTGAGGCTCAGCCCTTGTCCGGCGATTACTCGACCGCTGTTGCTGTTGTCCAGTTGGCTACCGAGCAGCGCCACGCCGAGCGTACTCGACAGTTCGCCACCGCGGTTATCGATAGCCCCCACATTGACGTTCAGCGCCTGGGTCGCGCCGACCAGGCCATTCAGGCGGTTGTCCAGGGTCGATCCGCTGAGGCCGAGGGTGCCTTGGGCAATCAGTTGGCCGCTCTGGTTGTTCAGCGTGGTGACCTGAGCACGGAGGTTACCCTTGGTGGCAATCTGGCCGGCCGTGTTAACGAGGTTGCCGACGCTCAGCTGTAAATCGCCGTCCGCGATCAGCGTACCGCTCTGGTTGCCGAAGTCGCCGAGCACACTCAAGCCCAGACCGCCGGTGCTGCTGATCAGGCCTTGGCTATTGAGGAGCTGGTTGGCGTTCAGTTGCAGGCTGTTGCTGCTCAGCACCCGGCCCTTGTTCTGGTTATCCAGCGTCCCGGCCGTGATGTTTGCGCTTTGCTGCGCGCTCAAGGTGCCACCCTGGTTGAACAGGGTCTGCGCCACCGTTGCCTGCAGCGCGCGGCTGGCGATGATGCTGCCGGTGTTGCTCAGGCTTTGCGCAGTCAGGCTGACATCGCCCGTGGTGTTGCGACTGTTGTCGGCATTGACGCCGGCTTCGATCACCGCCTGATTGCTCAGTGTGCCGCCGCTGGAAAGGCTGATGCGATCGCGGGCGGCGAGGTTTTGTTGGGTGCCGAGATCACCCGTGGTAGTGATTGCGAGGCTGGTGCCGGCGTACACCGGTCCGCTGGCATTGAGGCTCGCGGCATTGACATTGACCGCACCGGCGGCGGAAGTCTGGGCCATGCTCAACTGGCCGTTGGCATCAATCCGGATATCACCGCCACTGGCCGCCAGGTTGCCCGCCAGCCGGACCCCGACACCGGCCTCGGTGCCCACCAGTTTGATTGCCCCGGCGTACATCCCGCCCAGGGCCGAGGAGTCGATGGCGAGTGCCGGTGCATCGCCGGGGCTGGCGGCACGCGGCGTGGCGTTGAGGCTTTGCGCGTCGACGTCGTTGCGCCCGGCGACAATGGTCAGGTTGTTCGCCTGAATGGCGGCGTTGATCTTGGCCGAACGGGTGATGATTTCGAAGCTGTCGACGTTGTTGGCATTGAGGCCGGCGCCGTCAATCGAGACGCTGCCCTGATCGACCTGGAAGTGATCGAGGCCACCCGCGCCATTCAACACGGGGGTGCCGGTGGTCAAGGTGACGCGCGGGGTGTTGATGAAACCGCAACCGTTGCAGCCGATGCCATACGGGTTGGCAACGATCACTCGCGCCGACTGCCCCGCCACTTCGGTGTAACCGTTGAGTTGGCTGGGGCTGCCGCCATTGACTTCGTTGAGGATGGTTTGCGCGGCGACCCGGTTGGTCATGTTCGGGTTGCCGACGATGATCCCGCCCAACTGCGTCGCCCCGGTCTGCGCCGCGACGTTGTTGAGAATCAGGCCCTGGGTGCCGACGTTGTAATCGTGAAACCGGTTATGCGACAGACCGCTGGCGTTGGGCGTGGCGATGTTGACGATCGGCACACCATTGCCCGCCTGACCGAGGCTGGTCCCCGGTGCGCTGACCACGATCCCGTCCGCCTGCGCCAGCAACGGCTGCCAGAACATCGCGTTGGCCAGGATGAACGCCAACCCGCGCTTGGGCATGCCCCAGAAGTGCTCACGGTTTTTCAGGGCAGCAGAAGGCTGGCGAGCCAGGAAGGCAAAGTGGCGAACGTCCATGTTGGAGGTCTCAGGAAAACGCAAAAAATTAGAGGAAGAAATCCACGCGGAAATAGATCGGCGCTTCGCGCTCGGTCAGCACATCCGGGCGTTCCAGGGAATGGGCGAAGGTCACGCTGGCAGACACGTGCTGACCACGGGCGAACAGTTCGATCGAGTCGCTCGACATCCGCCCGTGTTGCTCGCCGTTGTAGCGGTCGTGGCTGATCACGCCCTGGTCGTAACCGAGGCTGCTGCCATATTCAGCGAACACCGGATGCAACCAGGCCCAGGTCACCGGACGGCTCCAGCGCAGGTCGTTGCGCCAGTAGCCACCGCTGTCACCGGACAGCATCTGGTCCTTGTAACCACGGATCGACGACAACCCGCCGAGGCTCATGCGTTGCGGGCTGAACAGCACATCTTCGCTGTGCTGGCCAGTCATCAGGCTGCTGAAGCTCAACGACTCGTCCCACAGCTTGAACGGTTGCAAGTAGCTCAGGGTCCCGGTGTATTTGCGGTACCGAGAATCCGGCTCGCCGGGTCCCGGATCACCATTGCTCTGAGCATCAAAGGCGCCGATACCTTTCTGCATGCCCAGGTCCACGTTGACGAATGCCGAGCCGACGCGCCGTCCATGGTTGATGCCGAACTGCGCTTCGCTCAAATGGTTGCTGCTCAAGGCCAGCTTGCTTTCTTCGACGAAGTTGTTCAGGCGCATGTGGGACACGCCGACGCTCACGGACGTCTTGCTCACGGCATCGCGGTAGATCACCCGCTCGGCTTTGAGTTGGTGGTTCTGGCTGTCGCCGGTCTGCTTGAAGTTGAAGCCATTGGCCTGCGCCTGAGAGCGGTAATCGCTCTGGCTGTAGCCGTAGCTGAAATTCCACCAGCCCCATGGCAAGTTGTAATTGAGCGCGGCGCTTTTCGAGGCGCGCTGGGGATCGCGGTCCACATCGTGACCGCCACGCAACGACAGCTGATCGGCCAGGCCCAGGGGGCTGTCCCAATCCAGCGTGGTGTCCCACTGCTGTTCGCCGGTGCTGCGCTGGCCGTCGTTGCTGCGCGACAGACCGGCGCGCCAGGGCTTTTGCGGGGTGTTCTTGACCAGCACTTCGCTGCCGCCGACGGCTTTACCGGGTGCCAACTCCATCTGTGCCTGATTCGAGGGCAAGCGGTTCAACTGATCGACCAGTTGCTCGATCTCGCGCAGGTTGACCAGCTCGCCGTTCTTACCAGGGAAAGCCATGGCCAATTCACGGTCCGACAACTTGCTGCCCTCCGCGCCTTTCAACCCCTCAAGCTTGCCCTCAACCACCAACACGCTCAGGTGGCCGCTGGAAAGGTCCTGTTGCGGCAAATAGGCGCGACTGGTCACCAGGCCTTTTTCGATGTAGTGATCGGTGACGACCTTGAGCAGTTCGTTAAGCTGGGTGACACCCAGGCACTGGCCGACATAGGGTTTGAGCAAGCGCTCGCGCTCAGCGGCAGACAGGCTGTCCGCCCCCTTGAGCTCGATGTCTTTGATAAGGAAGCAACGGGTGTCGACCGGGGCGGCAGGTGCTGTAGGGGCAGCGGCCTTACCCGGCAAGGCCTTGAGTTCTTCAAGGCGCTGACGCTGTTCTTCAAGCAGGCGATCCTGGCGGTCGCGGATAAGCTCCTGTTCGCCGGGAGTGGGAGCTGCATAGGCACTGATGAAAGGCCCATGACCAATAATCAAAAGCGCTAGAGAGGTGCTCATCCTGAGAGTTGAAACGCGCATGCCAGATCCTTCCAGATGGCACGGTGCCATCAATCGGCGGCGATCCTATGGTGGCATTTCAATGGCGTCAATTTTTCAAACATGAAACATTTTTCATGATGCGCGACCGTCAAGCTCTCCTCGTGGAGCAATACTCCACAATGAGCTGAGTAACCGCTGCCACAATCGCCTGATCCGCTTCAGGCGAGGTGAACAACCGAAATTGCACATCCGGCAAATCCGGTAACCCATGTTCAGCCCCAAGAGCCACCAGTCCTTGCCCCAACTGGCTGAGTGGCATGGGCGCGACTGCAAAGCCTGCAAGCGCCGCCGCCCGCAACCCGGCGGCGCTGCTGCATAACATCGCCGTGCGTTGGGCGATCCCCGCCTGGGCCAGCCGCGTCAGCGCTGTCTCTCGATAAGGGCATGGCTCGGGGAACAGGGCCAGCGGCAACGGCGTCGGTAATTGGGTGACGGGTTGCGCTGGCCAGGCCCACACCAGCGGCTCTTGCCATAGCAGCAACCCCGCTTCGCTGGTTTCGCATAGAGAACCGATGACCAGTTCCAGATGGCCTTGCTTCATCAGGTTCAGCAACGTGCCAGGAATGCCCACCTGCACGTCGATTTCCATGCCCGGGTACTGCGCCGCGAAATCCTGAACAGTGCGCAGTAACCGCGACTCGACAAAATCCTCGGACACCCCGATGCGCAGCCGTCCGTGAAACGGCGTGCGCGTCAGTTCTGCCCAGGCATCACGGTTCAGCACAAGGATCGTGCGCGCATAAGAGACCAGGCGCTCGCCATCGGGAGTCAATTGCTGGGAACGGGTGGTACGCGTCAACAGCGGTTTACCAATCTGCTCTTCCAATCGCCGCACGTGGCCACTGACCGCAGACTGAGTGAGGTGCAGCTTCTGGGCGGCACGGCTGAAGCCTTCTTCATCGACGACAGTGACAAATGTCTTGAGCAGTAGCGTATCGAACATAGTTTTATTCGTGATCAATGGCGCATTAATTTACGATTTATATTTCAAATCCAACTATGTTGCAATGCGCCCACTTGCCCTACCCCCCACACTACTCGAGGCGCACCATGACGACTCTTCTGCATATTGAATGTTCTCCACGCAAGCAGCGCTCGGCCTCCCTTGAAGTCGCCCGCAGCTTCATTTCGCGTTACCAGGAACACGCCCCAGACACCGAAATCATCACGCTCGACATTTGGAGCATGGCGTTACCGGAGTTCGATGATCTGGCCATGGAGGCCAAATACGCCGGGCTCAATGGCACGCCCTTGACCGCCGCACAACAAGACGCCTGGAACACGCTGAAAGAGCTGGCAAGTCACCTGCATCGCTCGGATGTGCTGGTGATGTCCGTACCACTGTGGAATTTCAGTATCCCGTACAAACTCAAGCACTTCATCGACCTGGTGTCGCAGAAAGACATCCTGTTCAGCGTTGACGCGGAGCGCGGCCTGGAAGGCATGCTGGTCAACAAAACCGCGGTGGTGATGTACGCCCGCGGCCTGGACTTTTCGGCGCAGTCGAGCACCCCGGCAACACGCTTCGACTTTCAGAAGCCCTATGTTGAAGCCTGGCTGAAATTTGTCGGCGTGACGGATGTGCATTCGGTGATCGTGGAGAAAACCATCCTGGGCGAAGACGTTGATCGCAGCGCGCGTGAGGCCGCGACTCAGCAGGCCAGGCGATTGGCAGACAGTATTTGTCGCTGACGTTTCAGGGGCGCTGGCTGGTGGATGGCATCAGGAAAAAGAGCAGTGGCTGCCGTGCGCTCATGTCCGGCTGGCGATAGCATTTTTCCATCCTGCCGCCCTCTTCCTTGAACGCAATCGGTCTAAAAAAGCCCAGCCTGCGCTTTGGACTATTTGCTATCCTGAAACTGTAGGTGAAGACGCAGACTGATGCGCAAGAGGATAGCAAGGAAACGTGGGGCGACGTTCCGAAGGGTACACGGTTAGAAAGATCTCCGCGCTGAGATCCAGCCCTTATGCCGTGTGAAGCAGAAGAGCCTATTTTTGTTCCCGGGTAATTCTGTGAGAGGCCTGATAAACCTTGTAAGCCGGGGACCAGCGCCGGCCACCTACTCGATTTTCAAAGCCCGCCTTGTGCGGGCTTTTTCGTATCTGCTGGTGCAAGAAAGGCCCCCTCTTCAACCGCGCTCGTGTCCAATGCCCGCTCATTGCCCGGCTGCGCGCACACCTCCCGAAGGCACCCGCGCAACCAGCGATGCGCCAGGTCGGCATCCAGCCGTGGATGCCAGAGCATTGAGACGGTGAACGTCGGCAGGGTCAGTGGAAGTGCAAAACTGTGCATACCGGCGCGCAGGTTTTCAGTGTGCCGCTGCGGAACGCTGGCGATCAGGTCGCTGGCCCGGGCGAGCGCCACTGCGGTCGAAAAGCCGTCGACGATAGTCACCACTTCCCGCGCAAGCTCCAGCGACTTCAGGGCCTCATCGATAGGACCCTTGTCGAGCCCCCGCCGGGAAACGTAAATGTGCCTGCCCGCTGCGTAACGAGCCGGCGTGATCTCGCCCTGACTCAGCGGATGCCCCTTTCGCACAACGCCAATGAAACGGTCCCTGAACAGAGCCTGCGTACGCACCTCGGGGCCTTCACTTTTCCCCACCACCCCCGTTTCCAGATCGACGCTCCCGTCGCGAAGTGGCGTGCTGTCTTTATCGGGTTTCTGCACAAACCGCAGCCGCACACCGGGTGCTTGCTCGCTGACGCGTGCAATCAGCTGCGCGCCGAAACTCTCCACAAAACCTTCACTGGTGCGCAGCGTGAATGTGCGGACCAGTTGTTTGAGGTTGAGTGTTTCAACCGGACGCAGAACCGCCTCGGCATCCTGCACCAGCTGACTGACCTGCTCGCGCAGTTCGAGTGCTCTCGGGGTAGGCACAAGACCGCGTCCGGCCCTGACCAGCAGCGGATCGCCGGTGGTTTCGCGCAGTCGCGCCAGCGCCCGGCTCATCGCCGACGGGCTCAGCCGCAAGCGCTTCGCGGCGCGGGCAACGCTGCCTTCTGCGAGCAGCACATCAAGGGTGACCAGCAAGTTGAGATCGGGTGTCGACATGGATCGCCCCTTGGTACGGCGTGAGGATAATAAGGCGTTAGATGCACGAATTAAGTGCAAATGCTGCGTCTTCCGCCATGTTATGCGCCAGCGTAGATTTCTGACAGCTCCGTTTCGGAAGTCGCCAAACAAAGGGAACAGGATGAAGCCAATCAGTGCAGCACGAGATGAGGCCGTCGCCGGCAGTGCACCACGAGTACCCTCGGTTCGCTGGGCGCTCGCCAGCCTTTCGTTATCCATGTTGCTGTCCTCGCTCGGCACCAGCATCGCCAATGTCGGCTTGCCGACGTTGGCACAGGCGTTCAACGCCTCCTTCCAGGAGGTCCAGTGGATCGTCCTCGCTTACCTCCTCGCCATCACCACCCTGATCGTCAGTGTCGGACGCCTCGGCGACATCACCGGCCGTCGACGACTGCTACTGGCCGGTATTTTCTTGTTCACGCTGGCCTCGGCCCTGTGCAGCGTCGCGCCCACGCTCTGGCTGCTGATTGCCGCCCGGGCGCTACAAGGCCTCGGCGCGGCCATCATGATGGCCCTGACCATGGCCTTTGTCGGCGAGACGGTTTCGAAGGCAAAAACCGGTAGTGCCATGGGCTTGCTCGGGACGATGTCTGCGATTGGCACCGCGCTGGGGCCGTCGCTCGGCGGCGTGCTGATCGCCGGCCTCGGCTGGCAGGCGATCTTTCTGATTAGCGTACCGTTGGGCATCCTGACGTTTCTGCTCGCGCATCGTTACCTGCCCGCTGATCGCCAAGCGCCGAAGCCTGAGCGCGCCGGCTTTGATCCGTTGGGTACCTTGCTGCTGGCGCTGACGCTGGCGGCTTATGCACTGGCCATGACGATTGGGCGCGGCAGTTTCGGTCCACTCAATGTGGCCCTGCTGATGGCGGCGGCCTTCGGTGTCGGCCTCTTCGTGCTTGCCGAAGTGCGCGTTGCCTCACCGTTGATTCGATTGGCGATGTTCCGCGATCCGGTGCTGAGCGGGAGTCTCGCCATGAGTGCGCTGGTCTCGACGGTAATGATGGCGACGCTGGTGGTCGGGCCGTTTTATCTCTCGCATGCCCTCGGGCTTGATGCCGCTTTTGTCGGGCTGGCCTTGTCGGTCGGACCGATTTTCGCGGCGCTGACCGGGGTGCCCGCAGGTCGCCTGACCGACCGTTTTGGCGCGCAACGCATGACCGTCTTCGGGCTGATCGCAGTGGCGAGCGGTTGCCTCATGCTCTCGCTGATACCGGAGACGCGCGGGATCGCCGGCTACATCGCCCCGATGGTCGTCATCACCATTGGCTACGCACTGTTCCAGACGGCCAACAACACCGCGATCATGAGCGATATTCGCCCGGACCAGCGCGGCGTTATCTCCGGCATGCTCAACCTGTCGCGGAATCTGGGGCTGATCACCGGTGCGTCCGCGTTGGGTGCGGTGTTCGTGCTTGCATCGGCAACAAACGACATCACCACGGCGCCCCCCGAGGCCGTTGCCAGCGCTATGCGGATCACGTTCGCCGTCGCCCTGGCGCTGATCGCCGCTGCGCTCGTCATCGCGCAGGGAAGCCGCGCGCTGGCACCCCGCCCTTCTCTCCCCGCCGACGTCTCGTGACGTGACAAAAAACTGCACATCTTTACGCTCCCCCCGTAGCAGCTGCCGAGCCCGCGAGGCTGCGTTCGAGGACGAAGTCCTCGCCAATCCTGTGTACGTGGTTTGCTTGAAGGAACGCGTTGTCGGATTTTACGACCGCTGCGCCCGAGCGCGGACCGAGCCGAACGCAGCCTCGCGGGCTCGGCAGCTGCTACGGAGGTAGTCGATGGTCATGAGGTAGTCCCTGGTCATGACGCGGAAAACAAAATTGGCTTCAGCCTAAAAAGGCATTGCGCTGGGTGGGGCTAATTCGCGCATCATGAGCGCAGTCAGCTCAAGGAGAGTTCCATGCGCGTCCTGTCATCCGTTATGCGTCTTGCCACGTTGTCGCTGGGGCTGGTGTTCGCCGCCAGTGCCGTGGCCACCGAAGAGTCGCAGCTGGTCGAGTCGATCAACACCTACCGCAGCCAGGTGCAGCGTTGCGCCAGCCTGGTGTCTCAGGAATTGCCACCGCTCGCGGCCGATCCGCGCCTGATCTTGCCCGGCAACAATATCGGCGACCTGCAGCAGGCGCTGGCGCGTACGGCTTATCCGATGGTCAGCGTACAGGCGATCACCTTGTCCGGCCCGCGAGATGCGCCATCGGCCATGAAGGCAATACGGGAGAGCTTCTGCCAGGTCGTGCTGGACCCGCAGTTCGTCGATATCGGTGTGAGCCACGAAGGAACCGCCTGGCGCATCGTGCTCGCGCGCCCACTGTTGGCCGGCCGCCTGGGCGACTGGCAGGCCGAGGGACAGAAGCTGCTCGAGATGATCAACAGCGCCCGCAAGCAAACGCGCCAGTGCGGTGCTCAATCCTTTACCGCCACCCAGCCGCTGGCCTGGAACGCCACGCTGGCGACAGCCGCCCAGGCGCACACCCAGTCCATGGCCAATCACAACTTCTTCGACCACAAGGACCGTGATGGCCGCACACCGGGGGATCGGGCTGAACTGGCAGGCTACGCCGGCCAGCAGATCGGCGAGAACATCGCCGCCGGGCAAGACACCGTGCGCAAGGTGGTCGATGGCTGGCTGTCCAGCCCCGGCCACTGCGCCAACCTGATGAACCCGCAGTTCCGCGAGCTGGGCGCGGCGTATGCGGTTGATCCGAAGAGTGATGCGGGCATTTACTGGACGGCGATGTTCGGTACGCCGTAAGTACTTTGGCGATCCGGTGATCGACCTATACTGTGTGGATTACCACACTCGATGCGACGCGCATTCGTGTTCGATGGGCTGCGTGACGTGTCGAGCGGTCCGTTCACGCAGGCGCAGGCCTGCCTTCGTATGAAGGAGAACATCATGTCGCGTAAATACATCGATTGCCGTGAATTCCCAAGCGGAATCAAGTGCTCTGTCGCACTGTCCGCCGATTCCGAAAAAGAATTGCTGGAGGCCGCCGCGCAGCATGCGGTCAGCGTTCACAAGCACGTCGATTCGCCAGAACTGCGCGCGCAACTGAAGACCATGTTTCACGATGGCACTCCGCCGCTAGAAGCCCGACGCACTTGATGCAAAAGACCAGGTGGGGGATTCAGAGTCGTCTGTGGGGCTCATATCGATGAGCCCCACAGTTTTAACGCGTCTATCGAAGTCAGTCGCCCGCCTCGCTCAACCCACTCAACTACAGGTTCTGTCGTGGCGACCAGTGATCCCCTTCGAGCCGTCATTCCAGCGACTATGATGAGGGGGCAACACCACCGAGGAGTTGAACGATGTCGCTGACTCTTTATTACCATCCGCTGTCGTCGTACTGCCACAAAGTGCTGATCGCGCTTTACGAAAACGCTACCGAATTCGAAAAGCGGATCATCGACCTGACAGACGACGCAGACCGCGCGGAGCTTCAAGCCCACTGGCCGCTGGTCAAGTTCCCGGTCATCAGTGACCACCTGCGCCAGCGCGCTCTGCCAGAGGCCACGATCATCATCGAGTACCTGGATCACTACTATCCGGGTGAGCAACCGTTGGTTCCGAACGATTGGGAGGCCGCGCTGGAGGTGCGTCTGTGGGACCGCTTTTTCGACAACTATGTGCATGAGCCGATGCAACAGATTGTCGGTGACCGCCTGCACGGCACCAACGCTGATTTGAGCAAACAACGCTCCACGCTGGAGACGGCCTACGCCATGCTCGACCATCGAATGGCATCGCGAATCTGGGTGGCCGGCGAGGACTTCAGCCTGGCCGATTGCGCCGCAACCCCGGCGCTTTTCTACGCCAGCACGCTCGTGCCGTTCCCGAGCGAATTCAAGCACTTGAGTGCCTATTTCGACCGGTTGACGCGCAGACCGTCCATCCAGCGAGTCATCGACGAAGCCCGACCTTACTTTTCGCTCTACCCGTTTGCAGACGCCATTCCCCAGCGGTTTCGCCAGGCACCGGACATCACTTGAGAAGCGGATACAAGCCCCGGCGACACTCGACTAACGGTACTTGAGCGCACGCTCCCACCTTCCTAGGATAGTTCTGCGCAACGGTTAAATGCTCCAACAGTTGCGTAGGTGGTGAGTGATCTGAACCCCTATCAAGCTCACCACTTGCTTCACGTGCATCTTGAGCCTCTGGGCTCTACTTCCTCCCCATCAAAGAGCTTTGAGGCTCTTTTTTTGTCTGAAAAACCCAAAAGCCGTTACGCGACCTGTAGCAGCTGGCGAAGCCTGCGTTCGGCTGCGCAGCAGTCGTAAATCCAGCGTTCGCGGTTAACCTGAAAAAACATGGTGTCTGATTTTACGGCCGCTGCGCAGCCGAACGCAGGCTTCGCCAGCTGCTACAGGGAATGTGTCGAGTGTGAAATTCATTCACTTGCCGACTGAATCAAAGTAACCGCCTCGCGAAGTCGAACGGCCGAGCGGTTACTCATCGTCAATCGCGGTGCAGGGTCAATCCTTTTGGGTTCGTGGTGGGTTGTCCTGACGATAGGTATGCTGGGGATTGATGACCAATTGCCTGACCTGACTGTCCAGCTCTTTGCTGTGATAAAGGTCCAGGCATTTGAGCAGTTCAAAGCGAACGCCTTGACGCTCTGATTCGACCAGTGGGTTGTGATAATCACGAGCCAGAAACTGGTCAATCAGAGGCCTACCGGCTTGAGGTGCTTGCTCCAGATCGAAATAGGTCCAGTCCATAAGCGCACTGGCACTGCTTCCGGCATCCTGGGCGGCTTTAGGTTCGCTCTTGTAGGCGGTAGCGATGCAATCTGCCAGTACCATATCCTTGTAGTTTTGCGCGTAGGTACGTTCGCCTGCCTGTGGAGAGTGTTTCGGGGCATCCTTGGACCAACTATTGGAAGGGGCGGCTGCCCAAGCCAGTACCAAGACCGCAGTTAAATATTTCATCAGGACAATCTCCAGAAGCTTGCGCGGTCGGTTTGATAGTTCACACCTGGCCCATTGAAATAGCAGTGGTCATAACACATTCTGCCGTCAAACAATCAGGACCTCATACTTCGGCCCTTGGCGTTACGACCACCGGGGGAAACTGAACGGTGTACATCTGAGTAGGTAGCCATAGCCCGAAACCATGTCCTGGCTTTGCGGGGCTGGGTAGATGACTTGGCCGGATGCATACGAACAAACGCCAGAAACGATAAAGCCCGGCACGAGTCCGGGCTTTATCGTTTCTGATCGGTCCAGCAACAAGCCCCGCCAAACAGTGTTTGGCGGGGCTTCGTCTTACAGGGCCATATCAGTCGCTGGGTTGCTTTCTTTCTGTGGTTGCGCTGGAGCTGGAGCAGCTGGTTGCGCGGCCGCTGCCTTGCCAATCACAGGCGGTGTGGCAAGTTGCAGAATTTGACTGGTGTACGTCCATTCCTGGTAAACACGCTCAGGACTGTCATTCAGCTTGGTGCCGTAGCTCGGGATGATCTGGTGCAGTTTTTCCTGCCAGGCCGGGGTCGCCACCTTGTCCTTGAAGATCTTCTCAAGCACGCCCAGCATGATCGGAGCCGCGGTGGACGCACCTGGCGATGCACCCAGCAGACCGGCAATGCTGCCGTCCTGGGAGCTGACAAGCTCGGTGCCCAGTTTCAGGATGCCGCCCTTCTCTTCATCACGCTTGATGATCTGAACGCGCTGGCCGGCTTGCCACAGGCGCCAGTCTTCCTTCTTGGCGTTCGGGAAGTATTCCTTCAAGGCATTCATGCGGTCGTCGTCCGACAGCATCAGCTGGCCGGCCAGGTATTCAACCAGTGGGTACTGCTCGATGCCCACCTTGGTCATAGGCCAGATATTGTGCGTGGTGGTGCTGGTCAGCAGATCGAAGTAAGAGCCTTCCTTCAGGAACTTCGTGGAGAAGGTCGCGAACGGGCCAAACAGGATCACGCGCTTGCCATCCAGCACGCGGGTATCCAGGTGCGGAACCGACATCGGCGGTGCGCCAACCGACGCCTTGCCGTAGGCCTTCGCCATGTGCTGTTCAGCGATTGCCGGGTTATCGGTCACCAGGAACGAGCCGCCGACCGGGAAGCCTGCATACTCTTGAGCCTCAGGGATGCCCGACTTCTGCAGCAGATGCAGTGCACCGCCGCCCGCGCCGATGAACACGAATTTGGCGTCGGTCTGGGTTTCGGAACCGTCTTTCAGGTTCTTGTAGGAAACGCGCCAGCTGCCATCTTCATTGCGCTTGATGTCTTCCACTTCGCTCGAAAGCTTCAGCGCGAAGTTCGGCTTGGTTTGCAGGTAGCCAACGAACTGGCGGGTAATCTCGCCGAAGTTCACGTCCGTACCAATCGGAGTCCAGGTTGCCGCAACCTTTTGTTTCGGGTCACGGCCTTCCATCATCAGCGGGACCCATTTCTTGATCTGCTCCGGGTCTTCCGAGTACTGCATGCCGGCAAACAGCGGGCTCGCCTGCAGGGCTTCGTAGCGTTTCTTCAAGAACTGGATGTTGTCATCGCCCCACACAAAGCTCATGTGCGGAGTGGAGTTGATGAACGAATGGGGATTCTTCAACACGCCATTCTTGACCTGCCAGGCCCAGAATTGACGCGTGATCTGGAAGCCTTCATTGATTTCAACGGCCTTGGGGATCTCGACTTTGCCATTCTTGTCTTCTGGCGTGTAGTTCAGCTCAGCCAGAGCAGAGTGACCGGTGCCGGCGTTGTTCCAGCCGTTCGAGCTTTCCTCGGCGACGCCATCAAGACGTTCAACCATCTCCATGGACATGCCAGGCTCAAGCTCATTGAGATAAACGCCCAAGGTCGAACTCATGATGCCGCCGCCGATGAGGAGCACATCGACTTTCTTTGTTTCAGCTGCGTGCAAAGGCATGAGGACCATCGACATGGCCAGGCCGAGTAGCCCTGTGTTGACTTTTTTTAACATTCAGTAATACCTAGGATAGAACGCCATCCACCCACCACTCTTGATCATGAGTTGCCCGGGCTCACCGCATGCAATGCCGCATGCCGTCGAACCCTGTACTCAGAAAGACTGATGGGTAGACATATAAGACCGACAGACACCATCGGTCTCACGTTTAGGCCCCTCCCGCGCTGACTTTTTATTAGTCATTGGCTTCAGCTACTCGGGTGACACTAATTCTGTTTTTAAAATATCGGACGCAGAAATGAACAGACGTGCGTCCAGAGCGCGACATTCTACCTCAGTGTGCCGAATCGACGAAGACGCAAAAATTTCTCATTCTTCAACGGCTGCGGCACAAAGGGCCTCGCGCAGCACCTGTTCCAAAATGGCAAAAAAACCTTTGATGTGGGCCTGCTTCAACGCTTGCGGCCGGGTCACCAGATAGACCTCCATATCCGGCAGCTGGATATCCGGAAACACCGCGATCAGGTCCTTGGCCAAAATACGCGGCAGCACTGCGACGCCCATCCCGCGCCTTACCGCTTCGATCTGTGCGGCGAACGAATTCACTCTGATCTGCGCACGCTCCAGCCCCGCGGCCCTTGCCGCACGCATCTGCGGCAACATGTCCAGCGGCGGGAGCAAGGCAATATTCACCGCGGTGACCGGAGTCACGGCGGGAAAGCGCTTCAGATAGGCCGCATCAGCGAAGACGCCATAAGCGAGCTTGCCCATGGGTCGATAAACCAGCGACGGCTCACCCAGGTGCGCTGTGCGGATAGCGATATCCGCCACGCCGCGGACGATCTTGTGAAAGTCGGCGGTGACCAGCAACTCCACCGAGCAGTGTGGATGCACAGACGTAAAGCGATGCGCGGCCTCCAGCACACAAGACGAAAATCCTTCGCCAACGCTGACCAGGACACTGCCGCTAAGCTCCGTCGGCAATTGCGATGCGCCGGCAGCGGCCTGACGCCTCAAGCCCTCCTCCGCAGCCAGCGCAACTTCAACCAGGGACTGGCCCCGCGAGGTCAGCCAGCAGCCTTCAACGCCACGCTCAACGAGTGGCTCGCCGAGTGAACCCTCAAGCTGAGTGATCCGTCGGGACACCGTAGACGCCGCGATGCCCAGCAATTGGCCAGCCTGAAGAAAGCTGCCCCTTCGCGAGACGGCCAACAACAGACGCAGATCGTCCCAATTCGCTTCTGAACTCATGTACATGCCCGCTGCTTTGCAAATGTGCAAAACCATTATGCAGCAGTCGCTGTTTTTCGGGAGTGACGGCAACGGTATATCTACCCGCTTTAGTCAATGTAAGGGATGACACATGCGCAGTACATTCGTCACCGGCGCAACCGGTTTGCTGGGCAACAACCTTGTGCGTGAACTGGTCGCCGCTGGCTACGAGGTCAAGGCCCTGGTTCGTTCACGAGCCAAAGGCGAACAACAGTTCAAAGATCTTCCGGGCGTGAGACTGGTCGTGGGTGACATGGCCGACGTCGATGCCTTCGCCGCATCGATGCAAGGCTGCGATACGCTGTTTCACACGGCGGCGTTCTTTCGCGACAACTACAAGGGCGGCAGCCACTGGGAAGCGCTTGAAAGGATCAACGTGACTGGCACGCGCCGCCTGCTTGAGCACGCCTACGCAGCCGGTGTCCGCAGCTTCATCCACACTTCGTCCATTGCCGTGCTCGACGGCGCTCCCGGCACATCGATCGATGAGACGTGCCTGCGCAACGAGGCTGATGCGGATGACTACTATCGCAGCAAGATCCTCGCTGACCGTGTCGTGTTGTCATTCCTGGAAGACCATCCCGACCTGCATGCCTGCATGGTCCTGCCCGGCTGGATGTGGGGCCCTGCCGATTGCGGGCCGACTTCCTCGGGGCAGCTACTCAACGATGTCGTGCGCAATAAGCTGCCCGGGCTGGTTCCCGGCAGTTTTTCTGTCGTCGATGCTCGCGATGTGGCATTGGCGCAAATCGCCGCAGCACAACACGGGCGACGTGGCGAACGTTACCTGGCGGCGGGACGCCACATGACGATGGCTGAGTTGGTGCCCTTGCTGGGCAAGATCGCGGGCGTCAAGACGCCGCTGCGGCAATTGCCGCTGTCGTTGCTGTACGCCTTGGCGTTTACGCAAGAGCTCTATGCGCGCCTGACCGGCAAACCGATTCTGCTGAGCATGGCGACCGTGCGCCTGATGGTGCGTGAAGCCGGGCGCACGCATTTCAACCCTCACAAGAGCGAACAAGAGCTTGGCCTGCGGTTTCGCCCCGTCGAACAGACCCTTACCGATACGCTGGCCTGGTACCGCGATCATGGCTGGTTTGAAAAGCCCTAGCGCTGCACTCGCGCCATCGCGGATCAGGCAGATTCACCTTGCACGCCAACAGCGGCGACACTCAGGCGATTTCTGCCCTGCGACTTGGCCAAATACAGTGCTCGGTCGGCCAGATCGATCAGGGCCTTTTCATCATGCTCGCTATCGTAGGCGGTAAAAGTCGCCAGCCCCAGGCTGGCGGTCACGCTACCGAAAGGGCTCGACAGGTGTTCAAGTCGCGCCTGAGCAATGCCGAGGAGAATGGCCTCGGCAACCGAGCGGGCACCCGACTCGTCTGTGTTGGGCATCACCACAGCGATTTCTTCACCGCCGTAGCGGGCGGTCATGTCCGCTGGACGGCGCACGAACTGCTTGATCAGTTGACTGATGATGCGCAGGCATTCATCTCCGGCGAGATGCCCATAGTGATCGTTGTAACGCTTGAAAAAATCCACATCGATCAGGATCAGCGACAAAGGACTTCGCTGGCGCTTGGCGCGCTTGAATTCGATATCCAGAAACTGATCGAAATGCCGGCGATTGGCAAGACCGGTCAGCTTGTCCTCGCTGGCCAGAACTTCCAGCGTCTGGTTAAGCTCGATCAGCGTAGTCTGGGTGGTTCGCAGCTCTGCCTCTGCCCGAATACGATGACTGATATCGGCAATCAATCTGCGCCCAAGCGTAATCAGGAGTCCCAGCAACACCATCACCACCGCAACCGATTGCCTGGTCTGGCTCCACCACGCTTGCATGGCCTCGTCCTGGCCCACCGCGACCGTCGTGACGAGGGGATATTGATCGCTTCTGGTGAACGCGTAGATTCGATGGATGCCATCGACGTTTGAAACAAAATCCACGGTACCCGACGACATCTTGCGCAGGTACTCGGAAAATATCGGCGCACGAGACAGATCACGCCCGATGTCCTGCTCCTGGAAGGGATACCTCACCAGAAGACGCCCTTCGGATGAGGTCAGGCTGATCGCGCCATACTGCCCAACGGACATGGTTTGATAAAGCTTGAGGAAATGTTCGAGACTCAAAGTGACGGCGATCACCCCGGCAAAACTCCCGTCCGGATGATCGATGCGCCGACTGACCGAAATAACCCAAGCACCGGTCGTACGGCCGCGAATCGCCGGACCGATGAAGATGCCGCGGTCCGGATTATCGCGGTGATGCTGGAAGAACGCTCGATCAGCATGGTTGCTGTTGGGTGAGACACGCTTGTTGGTCGAGAATATCCAGTCCCCCTGAGCGTCATACAGCGCCACGCTGTTCAATTGCTTCAGTGCACCCTTCTCCTGAGCGACCAGTACTTTCAGGCGTTCGAGCTGCTGCGGGCCGGTGCCGTCTTTCTCGATCCTGTCAGTCAGCCCCAGCAATACCACTTCACTTTGCTTGAACGTGCCCTCGGTGTACGTGTTGAGCGCATTGGTCAAATTCAACGTATCGGTTTCAATGTCTCTCAGGGTGTTCTCACGGGCTGTCCAGATCTGCCAGGCAGTCAGCACCACCACGGATACACACACCAGAGAGGTCAGCAAAGTGGCAAGTCGGAGGTCGCGTTTCAAGTAAGTACCCGGGCGGTTGAGCGCGCATTGATCAAAAGCCCGCGCAGTATAAACGCCTTCGAACGGTACAAATGACTGAAATGAAAGCTATTGGCCATCTTTCTTTCACGCCAGAGCCTGCTTGCGTTGCTTCAAAGCGGTGAGAGAGTCGCCATTCAGTGGAGCCCTGAAACAGGGCCCCGCCTCTGACTCAATAGCCCAGCGACAGCACCAGGTCGAAAGCAACGTGCGCCACAACCGCTATTGCAACGGAATATAAATATCGGTCTGCCACTGATCGTGCGGTGTCTCGGGATAGACGCTCAGGTAATCGAAGTACAGCGGCTGGTCACGAAGCTCCTCACCGCTGGCAGGCAGCCAGTCGCGGTAGATCGGATAGATCGTTTCGCCGATATGATCCGTCGAGCCCACGTGTCGCACCACCACGCAGCGGCCGCCAGGAATGACGAGCTCGCGCACGCCAAACTCATTCGGCGCCACGGCCTCGTGAATCTCGCCGCAGATTGCGAAGCGGAATTCTTCCGGCGGTGTCGTATCGGGGTTGCCGTAGGGAATGCCAAAGGTGCGACTCGATGCCACCGGCGACTGTCCACTCTGCGTACGCCACTCGATGAACTTGCGCACGCTTTCATTGACGAGCCCGGTTGGCCCGCAGTGCTCGAGCGCTGCGACCCTGACTTCGGAAAACTCCACGATTCGTACCTGCATGATGATGCTCCTGGAAAAATGAGGAATTGCAAACACCGCACCCCAGACCTGCCAGTTCGGTTGCTTCCTGAATGCACTCGGCGTCATACCGAACGCCCGCCTGAACGCCCTGGAGAATGCCTCGGGACTTTCAAAGCCGGCACCGAGTGCGGCGTCCAGTACCGAATGATCCGCAAGGGAGGCCAGGCAATGCGCCGCGCGTCGTAGCCGCATCAGTTGCACATAACGCGAGACCGGTACGCCCACAAACGCGGTGAATTGCCGATGGAAGTGAAACTCCGAAAAGTTCGCCACACGGCTCAACGTTTTCACCGAAAGGACACCTTCGAGGTTGGCGTCAATGTAGGCGAGTACAGCGTTGAAGCGTTTCGCGTAGGCGGCGTTGGTCGGCATGTCAGACACTGGATAAAGGCTCCGGGAAGTACGGTAGGCACAGGATCGACCATGCTGGCATGAACGCGCCTAGCCGCGTTTGCTCAAAGCGCTTGGGTAGCCAGTAAAGCCGCATCCCTTTACGATCAGGCGACCACACGGAAGGCGTTGCCCTCGGTGACAGAAAAAGGAGCGACCTTATGAAGCCCATCAGAATTCGTACCCTGCAAAGTGCTGATACTGAGGCGTTGCTGACATTTGAACTGGAGAATCGCGAATGGTTTGAGCGCCACATTGACGCGCGCGATTCTGCTTTTTACTCGGTGCAAGGTGTCACCGACCACATTGCCGCTTATTTATCCGATTTTGCCGCTGGAATCTGGCACCCGTTTGTCATCGAAGGTGCTGACGGAAATATAGTGGGTCGAGCGAACCTGAAAGGCATCGACATAGCCGAGCGCTCGGCAGAAGTCGGCTATCGGATCGCTCAAAGCGCTTGTGGCCAGGGACTGGCAACGCAAGCGGTGAGGCATCTGATCCAGGAGGCGCAACTGCATTGGAACCTTAAACAACTGGTTGCCAACGTATACGCTGGCAATATCGGCTCGGCAAAAGTACTGGAACGGTGTGGCTTCTCGATCGAACATGCCTTTCGGCAAGAAGGGACAGAGCACGAATATCGATTTGGCCTTTCGATTTAGACCAGTGAATGATTGGCCAATACCTGTAGAACGGGCGCCTTCAAGGCCGATGCAAGTCAGTCAAGAGACCGCGCAGGCAACACATGAGCCGTAGCAGCCGATGCAAGTTCGGGGAACTCAACCAGCAGTGCCTTGTTACCCCTGGCGATGTGCTCCGTCACCGCCATGGCGATGTTTTGACGCACCACTCCGGCCGAGACGTAATACATGGCCCAGGCTTGTTCGGGCGTGCAATGGGCGATCTGTTCCTCAATTTCCTTATAGGCTTTGTATTCGTCCGACTCCAAGTGGCATTGGCAATCACCTTGGCGCATGACTTATCTCCTTCCCTGGAACTGCTGTGACAACCCTTTAGTCAGTCGACTGATAAAGGCAGCCCCTACTCCCTACGTGATGACCAACATTTCAAATAAACGCTGGTTATCGCAGGAAGCAGGAGCAACGCTTCAATAAAGACAACACCCCAGCCAGATCAAATGCCCGTCTTAACTTTGCTCCAGACTCGGGTGCGGACACGCTCCAACTTCAATGGCAGCGGTTCAAGTGGAATAAGTGTAGCAATCGTCTTTTGATCCGGGTAAACCCAAGGATTGTCTGCCAGCTTCTGCTCGACAAACTCAGTGGCATCTTTATTAGCGTTAGGGTACAGCGTGTGGTTTGAGGTCTTGGCAATAACTTCTGGTCGCAACATATAATTAATAAACGCCAACCCTTCCTTCGGGTGAGGTGCGTTTTTTAGCAGAACCAGATTTTCCGACCACACCAGCGCGCCCTCACGAGGAAGGCTGTAGGCAATCTTGCGCCCAGTGTTGGTTTTCTCGTTTATGGCCTGCGCAGCAAGGGCGCCATTAGCCCATCCCACAACCGCACAAATATTGCCATCCGCCAGGTCAGCGTCGATTCTGGATGAGTCGAAATAGAGGACGTAGGGGCGGATTTTCAACAGCAGGGCTTGTGCTTTCTGGTAATCATCCGGGTTCCTGCTGTTGCTGGGGAGCCCAAGGTAATGCAAAGCAATCGAAACGATCTCACTGGGAGAGTCGAGCATCGCCACACCACACGACTGGAGTTTGCTGATGTTTTCTTCTTTGAAGATCAGATCCCAGCTATTCACCGGAGCATCATCGCCCAATGCCGCTTTGACTTTATCAACGTCATAGCCAATGCCGGTAGTGCCCCATAGATAGGGCACAGCGTAGCGATTACCAGGATCATTGACCGCGACCTGGGACAAGATCTCAGGATCGATATGTGACAAATTACTCAGTTGATTACGATCCAGGGGCTGAAGGACTCCCGCCTGGATCAGGCTTGGCAACACATTGGAGGTAGCCACCACCACGTCATACCCCGTGCGCCCCGCCATTACCTTACTCTGCATGATTTCGGCACTGTCGAACGCATCCATATGCATTCTGGTGCCGGTTTCCTGCTCAAACTCCTTTGGGGTCTCCGGTGCGATAAGCCCGAACCAGTTATACAGATACATCCCAGGCTCTACAGCCGCCACTGATGTGCTGATCCCTACACAGAGAAGCGAGGCTGAAAAAATGCTTCGCAAAGGTGATTTTCTCATGCAACTATCCTTGTCAAGACGATGTGCCTTCATGGCCATCCTAAGCCCTGACCGTGAATATACCGGGCATTAGCGAATAGTAAATACCTACGAATACTTACCTCTGACCTACGAATCCCTAACCCTAAAGGGGTAGAAAATGCCACTCGACCTTCATAGCCTGGCCTGGCACCGATCGATTGGAAAGCTGATCATGCAGTTGAACCGTCCAGAATTCTGGAGCTCGCTTATTCGCACATTAAATGAATATGTGCAAATCGATAACTGGGTTGTATTAATCTTCAGCAATCAACACGTACACGTTATCAGTCTTCCTGAAGTAGCTGATACCGAAGAGATAGACGCATTCATTCATCGTTATGTAAAAGGGCTTTATCTGCTGGACCCATTTTATATAGCCAATCGAGAGAACCCGCAGAGCGGCTTCTTTCATCTGCTGGATATTGCACCGGAGCACTTCCTTAACACCGAGTACTATCAACAATATTTCGCACAGTACATTTCCGTAGATGAAGCGCAGTACAATGTCCAGCTCGACGCCGACAGAACGTTATGCATGTCCTTTGGCAGCAACACTCATTTCAATCAAGAACAAATAACACTACTTGACATTATCAAGCCATGGGTCATTGCATTAATGCACCAACGCATGTGTTTTGAGATTGACCTAGAAAAAAATCTCGCCGAGCCACCGGCATGGCCAGCAACGATTAGCCCGCCTGGAGCACAAATAACAACACGCGAAAATGACGTACTCAAATTGCTACTGAGTGGCTTTTCCAACAAAGAGATAGCCGGAAAACTTTCCCTGTCGACAGAAACGATAAAAGTGCACCGCCGTAATATTTACGCCAAATTAAATATCAAATCACAATCCGAACTATTTGCTCGTTTCTTCATGCCAAAACAGGATGCTCTCTCTACAAATTGAAGTGTGTGCAGGTCGCGTGATCTTCGAACGCGCAGACAATGCAATCAATCATTGCGGCGATGCGCGCGGCGCTCACGAGCTGTGCGCCGCACGCGTTCAGCCACTGCGGCGCTATTGGCTCAGCGACGGCGGGCGTCGAGGCTGAAGCGACCGGCACCGAATGCGACGACCTGCAACAGGCCACCCGCCATGGCGATGTTCTTGAAGAAGTGGATGAACTGGTTCTGGTCGCCCAGGTTGTTATGGAATGCCAGCGCGGTGACCACGCTGAACAGCGCAAGCACCAGCGCCACGGTACGAGTGCGGTAGCCAGCGATCAGCGCAATACCACCCCCGAACTCGATGATGATGGCCAACGCCAGAGCAAGTTGCGGGAACGGTAAACCCACCGAACCGATGTAGCCGATCATCATCGCCGGGGCGCTCAGCTTGGAGATGCCCGAGAGGATAAAGATGGCGCTGAGGAACACACGGCCGACCAGTGCCGCCGTCGCGGTGGTAGCGACAGTGCTGGACAGTTCATGGGTATCTTTGGAGGTTGTAGCTGCAGATTGGGACATGGTCGTTCTTCCATCAAGTAGGGCGCATCCACCATTGGAGCACCGCGTTGAAGAAAGTCTGCCACCCACTCTACAATCGTAATAGCCGACTAATTTCGACGATTACGTTCGAGTAAATAGAAATGATCTCAGACCCAGGCACTCCCACTCTCGATCAACTGCGTGTGTTCCTGACGGTTGTCGAGGTCGGCAGTTTTGCAGCCGCCGCCCGAAAACTGCACCGAGCCACTTCAGTTATCAGCTACTCGATCGCCAATCTTGAGATGCAACTCGGCGTGTCGCTGTTTGACCGCCATACGACGCGTAAACCCCAACTCACCGACGCCGGCCGCACCGTGCTGGCCGAAGCCAGAACCATCGCCAATGGCATTCATGGATTACGCGCCAAAGTAAAAGGCCTGCTTCAGGGGCTCGAAGCTGAAGTTCATGTGGTACTGGATGTGATGCTTCCCGCTGAGCGCGTGGTGGACGCCCTCAAATCATTTCGAGAGGAATTTCCTACGGTTGCACTCCACTTGCATATGGAGGCGCTCGGCGCAGTGACTCAATTGGTGATCAACGGCGGCGCGTCCGTCGGCGTCAGTGGCCCGATGAATGAGGGGATTGATGGTATCGAAAGAATTGCAGTCGGCAGTGTTGAGCTGATTCCGGTGGCAGCCCCCAATCATCCACTGGCTTCAAGCGCGTTGAATATTCCAGGTGCTGGACGTGAGTTCATCCAGCTTGTGCTGTCCGACCGTTCGCTCCTGACAAAAGACAAGGATTTCGCAGTCCTCAGTACCCGCACCTGGAGGCTGGCCGACCTGGGAGCCAAACACATGTTGCTGCGTGAAGGCATTGGCTGGGGGAACATGCCGATCACGATGGTCCGGGAAGATCTGGATGCTGGCCGACTCGTCCACCTGAAAATGCCGGAATACAAAAGCGGGATGTACACCTTCGACGCCATCTATCGCACGGACCTGCCGCCAGGCCCAGCCGCAAGGTGGTTGATTGATCGGTTCATTCAACAAAGCTCAGCGGGCGATGCGCCCGCTCTTCGATAGCCCCGGGATAACCTGCATCACTGGGGTTTCAGGCCATCGCGCCAGGCGATTGCTTCAAGTTCGACCCGGACCGCGTCCTCAACGGCAACCACCGGGCGCGCCTGGAACTCGAACGCAGGAAACGTCGAGCAAACCTTGTGAACCGCCAGCGGATCGTCGCACTCCACCAGCATGTGTCCACCCCACTCGCCCACGCGCACGACAAACACCTCGATCTTGAAATTGTCCGGGGCCTTCCATTGACCGAACACCTCCAGGATCCGCTTCTGTGCACTCTCGTACTCCGCAGGCGAACCTTGTGGCCGTTCGAACCAGCTGATCATGTACTTCATCGCCATCCTCCTCTGGAGAGGTAAGGATAGTTCTCGATGCAACTTCTCGCTTCAATCGCCTCAGTAACCCGCCCTTGCATTACAACTTTGTCATTGTGCTGTTGGTCGGCTGTTGGAGTTGCCTTGTTACCTTGAACTCACTGCCAAACAACAGGCAGCCCACTTCAGACAAGGAGATACTGCCATGAAACTGTTAACACTCGGACTCGCCGCCCTCCTCGCCACCGGCTCAGCCTTCGCCGGTACCAGCGACACCTCGGCGGTGATCCACGACAGGACCGGTTTCTTCGTCCACCTGGATGTCGCGAAAGTCCTGTCCATGACTGAAATTCCGGACCAATGTGACGTCACTCCAGCCCGTCTCGATTACCTGGATCATCAGGGTCAGGAACATGTGCTGGACTATTCGGTTCAAGGACGTTGCACCAACGGAAACTGATGGGATGCGGTATACACATGACTGTCCGGGAGCAGGCAATACGCAACAAAACCTGATGATTGGGCTAAAATTGCGCGACCTGCTCTCGGCGTTCAGACCCGTACTTTTGGGTTGAAGGCCGACACCGAACCAAGGTCATTCTCATGAACATCCTTGTCGTGGAAGACGAGCCCAAGGCGGGCAATTACTTACTCAATGGCCTGCAGGAGCAGGGATACTCCGTCAGCCTGGCCCGCGATGGCATCGAGGGTTTATACCTGGCCCTGGAAACGCCTTTCGACGTCATCGTGCTGGATGTGATGATGCCGAAAATGGACGGCTGGGAAGTACTGCGCCGACTGCGCAAGGAAGCCGATACGCCGGTACTGTTCCTGACCGCGCGCGATGACATCGCCGACCGAATCAAAGGCCTGGAGCTGGGGGCCGACGACTACCTGATCAAACCCTTTTCTTTCGCCGAACTGGTCGCACGCCTGCGCACCCTGACCCGTCGGGGTCCGACCCGGGAAGAAGAGCAACTGCAGATCGCCGACCTGCAGATCGATGTCATCAAACGCCGCGTCACCCGCGCCGGCGTGCGAGTGACGCTGACAAACAAAGAGTTTGCCTTGTTGCACCTGTTCGCCACGCATCAGGATCAGGTGCTGTCGCGTTCACTGATCGCCTCCCGGGTCTGGGACATGAACTTTGACAGCGACACCAACGTGGTCGATGTGGCGGTGCGACGCCTGCGCCTGAAAATCGACGACCCTTTCCAGCTGAAGCTGATCCACAGTGTGCGGGGCATTGGCTACCGCTTCGATACGCAACCATGAACCGTCGCCATTACTCCCTCACCCTGCGTCTGGCCGTAGTGTTCGCCTTGCTGGCCTTCGCCCTGCTGGCCACCACCGGCGTCGCACTGTACCGCGATCTTGAGCGCGAACTGATACGACGCGACGAGTCCACGCTGGTCTACCGCATCGATCAGCTGCGTAATTTTCTCAATGGCAGCAATACGCTGGATCTGATCAAGACCAAACCTGTGCTGTTTCAGAACATGCTGGGCAATCGCGAGTACATCCTCACGATTGGTGTTCCGGGGGAAGCCCCGTTACTGCAGGTCAATCCCCGGCATATCGATATTCCCGACCTCACGCCCGTGGCCATGGAGCAATCCCTGTCACTGACCGATGTACAGCATCTACCCGCCGTGAACGGAACCCCCTTCGCGGCCCTCTCCGCGAGTATCGACTCGGGTACGCTGAAACTGACCGTTGGCTGCCTGATGACTGAACGAACCGCCGTACTCGCCAGCTATCGTCTCAGCGTTTACATCCTCGCCAGCCTCGCGGCGATTGTCCTGGCGCTGGCGGGATATGCCCTGGTTCACCGCGGGTTGTTGCCCGTCAGACGCCTGGCGCAGCAAGCCCACGGTATCGGCATTGGCAACCTGACAGAGCGACTCGACAGCGAAGGCGCCCCGAAAGAGTTGCTGCCGATGATCGACTCGTTCAACACCATGCTTGAGCGACTCGCCAAGGGTTTTGCGCAACTGAGCCAGGTCTCGACCGACATGGCCCACGAACTGCGCACGCCCATCAACAACTTGCTGGGTGAAACCCAGGTCGCCATGCAGCAGAACCGTAGCGTGGAGCATTACCAGCAGTTGCTCGCCTCCAACGTCGAAGAACTCGAACGCCTGGCACGCATGCTCGACAATATCCTCTTCCTCGCTCGTACGGACCCCGGCAGCGCTCGTGATCAGCGCCAGGAACTGGGCGCCGCCGACGAGCTGGAACGCGTAGCCGATTACTTTGAAGGCCTGGCCGCAGACGTCGACATGACCATCCGCGCGGAAGGCGACGGCCTTATCTGGGCCGAGCCCATGCTGCTACGCCGCGCCTTGGCCAACCTGTGCGCCAATGCGATCAAATATGGCGCCCCGCATTCCGAACTGTTGATCCAGGCCACACCGTCCGAGGACGGCATCAATCTGCGCGTGCGCAATTACGGAACCACCATTCCGGCGGAACACCTTCCAAGATTATTCGAGCGTTTCTACCGCGTTGATCCATCACGCGAGCGCTCGGCCCAGTCCAATGGCCTGGGGCTTTCGATCGTCGCCACGATCATGCAGCTGCACAGTGGCCGCTACAGCGTCACCAGTGAGAATGGCGTGACCTGTTTCGATCTGTTTTTCCCGATACGGGAACAGTAAGGGCGTCAGTTCGGTTTTCTGCTCCTGACACACTAGACTGCGACCGAACTCACCCACTGGGCACAACCGAGCATGAACCAACTTTTAGCCATTCGCGTGTTTGCCCGGGTCGTCGAAGCAGGTTCATTTACCAAGGCAGCCGACTCTTTGGAAATGCCAAAAACTTCGGTGAGCAAGCTGATACAGGAGCTGGAAAGTTTTCTGCGCGTGCGCTTGCTACAACGCACCACTCGCAGCGTGACCGTCACCGCAGACGGGGCCAAATATTATGAGCAAACCGCACGAATCATCCGGGACCTGGAGGAGATTGATGCCGGTTTTCAAAGCACGCTGTTCAATCCTCGCGGGAAAATCCATGTCGATGTCGGTAGCTCCGTGGCGACCGCACTGATCATTCCCGCCCTGCCTGAATTCTTTGCGCGTTTTCCCGACATTGAGATCGACTTGGGCGTGAGCGATCGGCATGTCGATTTGATCAGCGACAACGTCGACTGTGTCATACGCGGCGGCCCCCTCATGGAGCAGTCCCTGGCGGCCAGATTCCTGGGCCAGGCATCCTGGATCACCTGCGCCACACCCGCCTACCTGCAACGTTTTGGTGTTCCCGCTCATCCACGGGAACTGGAAAACGATCATCGCGTCATCTGTTATCAATCGGCTCGAACCAATCGAGTGATCCCGGCAGTATTTCAGCGAGGTGACGAGAAATTCGAAGTGATCGGCAGCGGTGTACTGAGTGTCAATGAAAGCAACGCGCACATTGCTGCGGGACTAGCGGGGCTGGGGGTAATCCATACGTTCAACTATGCCGTGCAACCCTACATCGAGACCGAAGTACTGGTACCCATCCTGCAAGACTGGCGCCCAGCCCCGTATCCCTTTCATGTCGCCTACCCGCCCAACCGCAACCTCAGCAATCGGGTTCGCGTGTTCATCGACTGGCTGGTGGAGCATTTTTCCACGTTGAAATGAACAGGCTCACTCGGGTCAAAGGCGTGGTACCGACATGCCGCGCTGATGAAAGAGCAATCGTCGAAACACCGCGCAGGTGCTTCGACCCAAGCCATGGCTATCAGATTTGTGCGGCACCACCGTCGACGAACAATTCGATGCCATTGATGAAGCTGCTGTCATCGGACGCCAGGAACAACACCGCTTTAGCGACCTCTTTCGGATCACCCAGACGCCCCATCGGAACGAGGCTGGCCAGATGCGCGTGCAGGCCGTCGAGATGTTCTGCTGGCACCAGGCCTGCCAGACCCGGCGTGGCGACCGGGCCAGGACTGATGGCGTTCACGCGAATGTTGCGAGGCTTCAGGTCAAGGAGCCAGGACCGGGCAAAGTTTCGTACAGCGGCTTTGCTCGCACTGTAAACACTGAAGTTTTCGGTGCCTTGGGTGGCCGTGGTAGACGCCGTCAGGATCACCGAACCTCCGTCTTTGAGCAGTGGCAGCGCCTTCTGTACGGTAAAAAGCAGGCCTTTGACGTTGACACTGAAAATACGATCAAAATGCTCTTCAGTGATCGAGCCCAGCGGCAGCATGTCGCCGCCACCCGCATTGGCAAATACGATGTCGAGATGCCCGGCTTGTGCGGCGATGTGTGAAAAAACCCGGTCCAAATCGGTCAGGCTCGCCACGTCGCCCCTGATCCCGACCGCTTTTTCGCCAATCAGCGTGACGGCCGCATCCAGCTCGGCCTGACGACGGCCGGTGATGAAGACCGTTGCGCCCTGTGCTGCAAGCTCCTGCGCGGATGCCAGGCCAATGCCGGTGGTGCCGCCAGTGACCAATGCAACTTTACCCGCCAGTTTATTACTCATTTTTGAATCTCCGATTGACTGCGTAGTGGGGTTTTCAGCTCGGTGTTTAAAACCGGTGAAGCCACTCTATGCCTGCGGATTTCACAGAAAAATGAGGTAAATCCGTTATGTCTGTCCATGTGCATGGACAATGGAAATACACGGGCGCATCAGTAGTAACCGCTACGTTGAAGCACTTGCATGGAAAGGGGGATAGACTTATTTATCTGCCATCAGACTCGACAGCAATGAAAAATAATTCTGTCCCCTTTTGCGCCGTCCCCTTTTGCGCCGGCTGGATCTGCGGCGCGGTCGGAAAATGCCCTGCACGCTGGGTTAAGTGAACTCGCCGGTCCTTTCCCGTCTGCTATGCGTGCGAGGCTTGCGGGCATTCGCCGACGGTTACGTCAGCTTACTGCTGCCACTGTATTTGCTGGCATTGGGCATGCAGCCGCTTCAAGTCGGGATGATCGCCACCGGCACGTTGTTAGGCTCAGGTGTATTGACGCTCCTGGTTGGCCTCTATGCTCATCGTTTTACCTACCGTCTGTTGCTGCTGATGGCCTCGCTGCTCATGACGGGAACCGGTTTTGGTTTTGCGACTGTCACCGATTTCTGGCCTTTGCTGGTGATTGCCATCGTCGGGACATTGAATCCGTCCAGCGGCGATGTCAGCGTATTCTTGCCGCTAGAGCATGCCGTGCTTTCCGGCTTGGTGGACGAACGTCAGCGGACGGCGGTGTTTGCCCGCTATAGTCTGATCGCTGCGTTGGCTGCCGCATTGGGGGCGCTGGTCGCGGGGGCGCCTGATTGGATAGTCGCGACATCCGGGCTCGACAGGAAGAAAGCGCTACAAGCGATGTTTCTCCTTTACGGCTTATTAGGACTGGCATCGGCGCTGATTTACTCCACGCTACCTCAGGCGATCGGCACGGACGAGCACAAGGCACCGGCTGCGCCGTTACAAAAATCGAAACGGGTCGTTTATACCCTCGCAGCCTTGTTTAGCCTGGATGCATTCGGGGGTGGCTTCGTAGTGCAATCGATGATCGCCTTGTGGCTTTTCCAGAAATTTCAGCTTTCCACCACGGTCGCAGGGCAGATTTTTTTCTGGACCGGAGTATTGACGGCGTTTTCATATCTGGCAGCGAATCGCATTGCCGATCGGTTTGGACTCGTGAATACGATGGTGTTTACCCACTTACCCTCCAGCCTGTTCCTGATCCTCATTCCTCTGATGCCGACATTGAGTCTGGCAATCATCCTGCTGCTTGCACGCAGCGCGTTGTCGCAAATGGATGTGCCGACCCGTAGCTCCTACATCATGGCAATCGTGCCACGTGGGGAGCGCGCAGCGGCGGCCAGCATCACGACAGTCCCACGAAGCCTGGCGTCGGCGTTGAGCCCACTGCTCGCTGGTTATTTGCTGGGCTTATCGACGTTTGGTTGGCCATTGGTGATCGCGGGTGGTTTGAAGATCACCTACGACTTACTGCTGCTGAGCCTGTTTCGGGATATACGGCCACCAGAAGAAAGCGGTCAGAAGCGCTAGATAGGGGCGTGCCGAGACAAGGGGGGAATTCGTTTATTCGGATGTAAAATGATATCTCGGTACAGAGGGCCCGAGACATGAAACCGATTATCTACTTGATCATTGGAGTGCTTGCGTGCCTTTCAACTCCCATGACCTTTGCTCAGGACCAGTTTGCCTACACCGTTTCCAACAGCGTCCTCAGAACCGGCCCGGACCTCGCCTATCCGCCCATCATGACCGTACCTCGGGGCTCGAGGCTGACGATCTACGGCTGCCTCAGTGACTGGCGGTGGTGCGATGTCAGCTGGCATGGCGAACGCGGTTGGATAGCCGGCAACTTACTTGAGTACGATTACGCCGGGCGGCGCGTATACATCCCCGACTATGGCGCCCAGATAGGTATGCCGATTCTGATCTTCGGCTTCGACAGCTACTGGAACCGCCACTACCGCGATCGGGACTGGTTCCGCCATCGTGCTCACTGGCGTCACATACACATGCTTTCACGGCCACAGCAGCCGCAACCGTTGCCGCAACAGAGACTGCCTCAACAACAGCACGAGGCAGGACAGCTGCCGCATCAGCCGCAACAACAACCCCAGCCGATGCAGCAACAGAGACTGCTTCAACAGCAGCACGAGACGGGACAGCTGCCGCATCAGCCGCTGCAACAACCGCAGTCGCTGCCGCAACAGAGACTGCCTCAACAGCAGCACGAGACGGGACAGCTGCCGCATCAGCCGCTGCAACAACCGCAGTCGCTGCCGCAACAGAGACTGCTTCAACATCAGCACGAGGCGGGACAGTTACCGCATCAACCGCAGCAACAACCCCAGCCGATGCAGCAACAGAGACTGCTTCAACAGCAGCACGAGGCGGGACAGTTACCGCATCAGCCGCAGCAACAACCCCAGCCGATGCAGCAACAGAGACTGCTTCAACAACAGCACGAGGCGGGACCGCTGCCGCATCAACCGCAGCAACAGCCGCAGCCGCAGCCGCAACAGAAACCGCAACGCCAGCAGCATCCGTCTCAGCAGCAAGGGGCCCAGCAATAAAAATGGCGCGTCATCCATCACTCGAACAAAGAGGGCTCGCGGACGTTCACCGCAGCATTTGCCAGGCAAACGCAGCCTCGACAAATGTCTCCAGCGCCTTGTCTTCCAGGATCCCGATAAAGAAGTGCCCTAAGCGCTTGGGTTACCAGATGATGCGTGCCCCGGACGGGGATTGCAGGTTTGTGCGTAGCAAGAGCAAGCACAGGCTTCGTCAAGATTATTGCCTGGAGTTTGGCACCTGCCGCCAGGAGTGTCCGTGATCCTCCCGGTAGACGTCGGGTCGCGTAATCCGTGCGCGACCCGACGGGGTTGATACTTACTTAGATCCGGATGATCTGGGTGACATACGGCTTGCCGTTAATCGGCGCGTAAATTTCCACGACCGCTTGCCAGCTGTTTGGCGAACCAGGCTGCGTGGCTTTCGCCTGATAACGATAGTTGGTGCCGTTAACGACCTGGGTCGAAACCAGCTCGGCGGTGTAGTGCACACCCACGAGCCCGGCCAGGGCTTCATCGAATACTTCCTGATCCTTTGGAGTCAGTACGTGATAAGGAGTCCATCCGCCAACGAGATTTTCTTGAGCCGACATACGATATATCTCCATATATAAGTTCCTACTCGTCTGGCTTTTCGGAGTTCGCCCCGTTTATTTAATGGTTTCCGGAATCCATAGTGCTGAGTGGTTTTCCGCGCCGCCCTGTTTGCGGTGAAGCCGGGCATCTGGAAAAACACCGGTACGCGCCGCACGTGTCGAGCAATGCGGGCCGTCACGTGGCAGGCGGGCTCGAGCGTATGGTCATGGAGGACATGGACAGTGGTCGTCAGCTTCAGATCCTTGTCCCTGACAAAAACGGTCATCAATGCATGACGACTGCCAGACCTCCGTGTCTTGTCTGCGCGGTTTTGCTTATTGGGCATGCCGCTGAATGGCTTTAAGCTATCAAACCCAAGTGGAAAGTATGTCCGTATTTAACCATGCAAGATGTAAGGCATTGGCTATTCACAGATGAATCATCGCGTCAGGGGATTAGTACTTACACATCAGGCCATGAAGAACGCCGAACCTTAAGAGCCGATAGTCTGCTGCCAACCGAGTGCGCGATAACGACGTGCAACTTTTTCAAACTGTAGGGTGGCCACCCGCTCAGCCTCGAGGAGCGCTTGAGCCGTGATACCGCCGCCCTGAAAGTAACGTGCGCCAAAGGTGCCGCTGCCGATGGCAATGCTCTCGGTCAACAGGGGGTGAGCACCCTGCCCCAGAATCAATTCAGTGGAGCCACCGCCGATGTCCACGACCAGTCGCATGCTCTCTGTCCCCGGTATCGTGTGGGCAACACCAGGCCAACCTTCATGGATAACCGCGATGCTCCGACACACCCACCCTGACGCTGCTAGGCTTGCCTTTTCATGGTCGACGGCGTCACTCCATCCACACTCCGCCCGGCGTAGCACATTGAGGAGTATCAATGGACCTCAAAAGCATTTCCCGTGCGAATATCTTTCAGGTGCTGTGGCGGCGTCTGAAAGAGCATCCTCTGTCGAAGCTCGGGCCTGGGCTGATAACCGGCGTGGCCGACGACGACCCCAGCGGCATCGCCACCTATTCACAGGCAGGTGCTCAATTCGGCCTGAACATGCTGTGGGCGATGCCACTGACCTTTCCTTTGATGGCCGCCGTTCAATTGATGTGCGCAAACCTCGGCAGAGTGACTGGCAAGGGACTCGCCGCCAACATTAAAACGGCATTTTCGCCAGCCGTGCTCAAGAGCGTCGTGCTGCTACTGCTCATCGCCAATACGTTGAACATTGCCGCCGACGTGGCTGCCATGGGAGAAGTTGCGGAGCTGGTCAGCGGCATCAACCGACACCTGATGACCACGGCCTTCGTGTTCGGAACGCTGGCGCTCCAGATGTTCGTCCCTTACCACCGCTACGTCTTTTTCCTGAAGTGGCTGACGCTTTCGCTGTTGGCTTACGCAGCCGTGCTGTTTACGGTGCATATCCCGTGGGAGCAGGTCGCCTTGCGTACGGTCTGGCCCAGATTCACCCCAGACGCTACCGCCGCCGCGGTCGTCGTGGCACTGTTCGGCACGACCATCAGCCCTTATCTGTTTTTCTGGCAGACCTCTGAAGAGGTCGAGGACATGCAGAGAAAATCCCACAGTGCACCGCTCAATCAAGACGCGCGTAGCGCACGCAAGGAACTGCGACGCATCCGCTGGGACACCTGGAGTGGCATGCTCTACTCCAACATCACCGCCTACTTCATCATTCTGGCGACGGCCGCGACCCTTCATGTGGCGGGCGTGACCGACATCAACACTGCGGCGCAAGCCGCCAGCGCATTGCGGCCACTGGCCGGTGACTTTGCCTACCTGCTCTTCGCCCTTGGCATACTGGGCGTGGGCATGATCGGCGTACCGGTGCTTGCAGGTTCTGGCGCCTATGCCCTTTCCGAGGCCATGGGCTGGCACGAAGGCCTCGAACGCAAAGTGCGCAACGCCCGGGGCTTCTACAGCATCATCGCCATCAGCGTGCTCGCTGCACTCGCCATCCAGTATTCGCCCATCAGCCCCATGAAAGCGTTGTTCTGGAGTGCCGTAATCAACGGGGTCGTTGCGGTACCGCTGATGGTCGTCATCATCATGACGGTTTCGAAGAAGTCGGTGATGGGTGATTTCACGGTGAGCCGGCCGTTGATTATCCTGGGCTGGGTTGCAACGGCCGTGATGGGTGCGGCGGCGATGGCAATGTTTATTCCGGGGTAGGATTGGTCAACTCATGACAAACCCGTTGTTTGGCGGCAGCTGCGCCAGACCGACCCATTGAACCTCAGCTTTTTCAAGGGTGATGGTCGCAGAAGGCAACCCGCCATGTGCTAACGTTCGCGCGTCATCACCTTGAAGTCATACGCCGATGTCTATTGCTGATAACCTCCTCGCCTTTACCTTCGCAGCCACTCTGCTAACACTGACGCCCGGCCTCGATACTGCTCTGGTTTTGAGAACCGCAACGGTGGAAGGTAAGCAACAGGCGTTTCGCGCTGCGCTGGGTATCAATGCTGGCTGCTTACTGTGGGGCGCCGCTGTCGCCTTTGGCCTGGGTGCTCTACTGGCGGTATCGGAGCTGGCGTACAGCCTGTTGAAATACTGCGGCGCCGCTTATCTGGCATGGCTCGGATTGAACATGTTGCTGCGCCCGCGTAGCTCACTGTCGCCCGTCGAAGATGACGGTAAGCCAAATGCAAACTGGTTCCTGAAGGGCATGATGGGGAACGTCCTCAATCCCAAAATCGGCATTTTCTACGTCTCTTTTCTCCCTCAATTTATCCCCCACGGGCACAGCCTGGTTGCCTGGACATTTGGTTTGGTCAGCATTCACGTGGTGCTGGGTTTGATGTGGTCTTCGACGTTGATTGGCGCGACTCAATCCCTTGCCGGGGTTCTGCGGCGTGAGAAAGTGATCAAGTGGATGGATCACACCACAGGCATGGTCTTTGTTCTGTTTGCAGCGGGGCTGGCCTTTAGCAAGCGCTGATGGCGACATCCCCACCTGGCCGTGATTAACCTCTAGGCTGATTGCGGCCTTTCTCGATAGGCAGTGATCGGCCAAAAGCAGTCAGTCGACTGTCTTGATTGAGATGGATAAGCTGGCGTGTTTTCACGTTCTGGGTTGGGCGCATGACAGAGGTATACAAAGGAAGCTGCCTATGCGCAGCCGTCAGTTACGAGCTACTCACGCCACCAAAAGCAGTGAGCCATTGTCATTGCAGCCAGTGTCGCAAAGGTCACGGGGCAGCATTCGCTTCGTACGGCAGCGTTCCCCGCAACGCGCTACGGATACTTGGTGGCGCCACCAGCATCAAAACCTATACCTCCTCAGAGACGGTGTTACGCGAGTTCTGCGCGCACTGTGGTTCGACGTTGTTCTGGTCACGACTTCAAGGCGAATTTGCCGACTGGGTTTCAATAGCACTGGGCACGCTCGACACACCCTTCTTGCCTCAAAAGCAAAAACACGTTCATGTCGACTCCGCAGTCCATTGGTACACGCCATCCAAATTATGTCCCCAGATCGACTGACTGCTTCGCGTCGCGAGCGGCCCTTCACTACCGGCTGCTCTCCTTCCGAAGTGGCCATCGAACCTTGCGGCATCCATATTTACCCTCCTGCTGACTCTTTCAATCCCACCTTCAAGGACCGAACCTGTGATTGCATCTCCCGCCAAACTCCTCTTCCTGCCCGGAGCCTCAGGTAACACCCGGTTTTGGTATCCAGTTGCTGAGCGCCTGGCCCACCCGGCGCAGCAGGTCCATATCGGCTGGCCCGGCTTTGGAGACACTCAGCCCATGCCTGGCGTGACCGGCATGGATGATCTGGTGACTCGCGTGCTGGCCGAGATCGACCGGCCCACAGCGCTGGTGGCGCAGTCCATGGGCGGTATAGTCGCTGTGCTGGCAGCGCTTGAACGCCCAGAGCTGATCACGCACCTGATACTGACCGTCACCTCTGGCGGGGTAGATATGTCTGCTCTGGACGCGCATGACTGGCGCCCGGATTTTGCTGCCGCCAACCCGACACTGCCGAGGTGGTTTCTCGACGACCACACCGACCTCACGCACCGGTTGGTCGAGTTGCGCATGCCAGTCCTGCTCCTCTGGGGAGATTCTGATCCGATCAGCCCCGTTCGCGTCGGCCAGCACCTTGCTCAACTGTTACCCCGCGCGGAACTGCACGTTTTCCCTGGCGCCGATCACAGTCTGGGCTTTACTCACGCAGCCGAGGTGGCGAGGTTGATCGAGAGACATCTGGCTTGCGGGTGAGCGGAACACTGGTTGCCACCGCAGATCGTGCCGCCCCGTGCGTTTCAAAACATCTCGGATGTCTAGTCCTGAAACTGGTGTAAACCTTATTCAGGACGGGACATCAGCCCCCTTTTTCCCAGTCCCCTTTTCCCACTTTTCCCAGCTACTCTCTTGTATGTGAGATCTCGCCAGCGTAAGCGACCCATTGGGGGGAACCACCAGCTACTTCACCGATAACGTGGGTCGCGTCATGGCAATCGCTGATGCAACGGGGCGCCGTACCCTGAGGGATTATGAGCCGCTGGACCGTAAACCAACATTACGTACCCGCTAGGAAGCGTTACCAGCTTTACTTACGACACGAATAGCAATCTCCTGAGCGTCACCGACGCCAACAACGGTATGCATGTGTATACGCTGAGCGCTCCTGTGAGTGGAGTATTGGGAGGAGCAGTTGGGGGGGCGGGCTTAACGGCTGGGGGGTCAAGCAGGTCTCAAGGCAGGAAATGATTGCGGGTGTGGCAAATGAAGACAAAATCAAAGTACTTCCCAGACATTGTCAGAACATTAGTTTTGGTCGTGATTGGCTGTCTCGTGGCTGTAAAAGGTAGAGATTGGCTTATTGAGTGGTGGGGCATACGACTTTCGCCGGGACTTTACTTTTGCATTGCCTATCTATTTGTAGCCTTCGTAGTGTGGATAGCGACAGCAAAGCTACTTAATGAACTGCGGACTGAATCGATGGATCTACAAGAGCGACAGGTATCTTTCAGTGACATTCCGATTCGCGCCAAAAATGAGGGGAAGGCTGTTTATCGATATCCCCTCCGCGTTGTATGTCTGGCAGTTGCCATTTCTGCGATTTTCATAATCATTCCAGCTATTTCAGGTAATCCAGCGAGACCGATTTCGTTGGTCGGATACCTGATGTGCTTTGGGTTTGCCACGATGGTAATCATATACGCAGCCTATCTTTTCAAATTTTCAGTTCGCATTGATGAGACAAGTGTGGAGGTTCACGGATTCACAAAGAAAACCTTCCTATTGAAGGATGTGTTGGAGGTTAAATTACGCCGAGATAAAGGCAGCCTACGCGCGGTGGTAAAACTTACCAATGGGGGGACATTTTCTTTTTCTGGAATGCTTAAAGACTTTTCCAGCTTGACACAAACATTGCGAGCGAAATTTAGACAGGACGAGACTGTAGCGACCTAATGAAACCGGACACCCATTTAGACGAGAACTCTCTCCCAAAGGAAGCAGGCCTAATCTACCTTGAATGAAAAATAAATCTGTCACCTTTTTCGAAACTGTTGGTGCGACATGCACTTTGATAAAATCATTGTGAACAATGGACGACCAAAAATCAGAGAGACTGAAAAATGAATTTACTTAGAATCATCATGGGAGTACTGGCCTTAGGCTTTTGGTTTTCTTCATTTTTTGTCTGGAAGTACTTTGATGCTCACGGACTGAGAACACCGGATCCTCAAAGTGGAAAAGTATACCCGCTGGATACACACGGATCGGTTGTATATCTAACATACCATGAGCACTGCTTTTTGTACGGTTTGATGCTCGCTGGCATGGTGCTATTTCTGCTCAGCGTTGTTTTCTATTTTGCTGGAAAAAAGCAAGCATAGTTTGTTCGTCCAGGTTGGCTTCGGCGATCTAAACCAGTGACGCACGAGAATGCGCGCAGAAGTACTCAACGTGATGGTGCCTATCGATTTTATCTCGGGATCTTGGCAGATTAGAAAGGCCACCCACTGGTACATTCTGGTCACTATCTACCAGGTATTGATCGACAGCCATAAGCAGTCGGTGAACAGATTAGGTACCTGGATGAAAACCCCACGCTATTCCAACCGGGAAAGCTCCGTACCTCAAGGGCTGCATTGGGGAAAATGTCAGATTAAATTCGTTCTGGCGCTACAAAAGGAACCTCACTACACAAGATAGTATTTTATATATTGTTCGCAGACATCAACTTATCGAACATGGAATTACGCGTCTTAATTAGTATATTATTTTTATGAGCGTACACATTAATCAGCCTTATTAGCTCCGAGTTATTTTCAAGCTGATCCGTAAAGTCCATTTTCCCTGACGGGGTCATTCGGTATTTTGGCTTCACCTTAGGAAATATATTAACCCCTCTTATAGCAGCCTTACCGTACTGATTGGGTATCGGAAATGCTGTAACAAGCTCTATATTACTCCATTCGAATTTTTGCCAGACCCTGCCAAAAATACGTCGAGAGATAAAATGCTCATCAATCACAATATCTGAGCGTCCGCGCAACACCAATCCCGCGCAGAATATCGTCAAAGGTATTGATATCAGCAAATAAATCACCCCTCCAGTATGAGGTGATCTAGCTATCCATATTCCGCCCACCACAACATGCAAGCCCAACATAAACAAAAGCCAAATAACCACCCATACCTGCCCACGAAATTTAAACTCGCTCTCCCCGTCCATTAATTTGTCTCCCAAATAAAACCAGAGCTCACATTTTCACTTATTGGACAGTTCATAGAGTGCGCACTACAAAAATCATTCTCGGCTCCTGAAGAGCAAGCGACTGAACTAGGTGCTGGTGATTTTTATACCAGGCCTTCATAGAGAGCTACTCGCCTGCTCAAGCTATGGACAGCAAACCTCGGCATGCTCAAACCAGTTCAGCACCAGTCAAAGTAACGCTAGTAAATGGCCATCACTTTGTCAAATGACTGCGTTGGTTGATTGCTGAATGAAAAGGGAACAGATTTATTTCTCTGTCACGAGCCTCGACGCATGTCTAGTCCTGAAACAGGTGTAAACCTAGACATTAGACACCGCATAACTGGATGCCCGTTTAACCACGCGCAGTTGATAGAGCACAATCGTATGGGCCAGGAGAAATGCTGTCTAAACCAGCGACTTTTGAATTTGATGATCAAATGTATCCAGAAAATCGTGCATGCTGATGTCTCCGAGATCTACAGCTTTAGCGCCGCCGGCTGCAATAAAGGTGACATCGGTGATACCTAGGACGTTCAGGATCAGTTTCAAATAATGGGTCGCAATGTCACGGTCTCTAATCGGGGAGTCGCTGGTGTATACACCTCCCGAGGCGAGCAGCACCGTTGCCTTTTTACCGGTCACCAGCCCTTTACCATCAAAGCCCAAGGTCAGGCCTTTACGTACCACGTGATCCACCCACGCCTTGAGCGCCGCAGGGACGTTGTAGTTGTAGACCGGCGTTGAAATAACCAGGTGATCGGTTTCCAGCAACTCGGCCGCAAGCTCGTCGGATAGCTGCAACACGGCTTTCATTTCAGGCGAATGTTGGATTTGCGGGGTGAAGTAAGCCTGTAACCAGGGGGCCGTCACGAACGTAAGCGAAGTGTCCGTTAGATCCCGAATTTTGATGGCGCCCCTAGGGTGTGCAGCTTCCCACGCGGCCACAAATCGGCGAGTGAGCTGCCGGGAGATTGAAGCATCCCCACGTGGGCTGGTTTCAATGGTGAGAAGCCTGGACATGTAAGTAACTCCTGCGCGGTGACGCGGCGGTATGTTTTGCGTTGTCGCTTTAGGCGATGTGCGACACACTCTACCCAATGCGATCTATACGCAGGAGTGATGTAAATATGATTGAGTCCATCTGCTTAAGTGATGGGTCATGATCGGAAGTCTCAGCCTGGATCAGCTGCGGATCCTTGTAACCATTGCTGATACAGGCAGTTTCTCGGCAACGGGACGTCAATTGCGGCGTGCTCAATCTGCCATTAGCCAGTCGATTGCCACACTTGAGTCAGTTCAAGGTGTGAGGCTGTTTGATCGGAGCGGCCATCGTCCAACGCTCACTGAGATAGGTAGAGTGCTGGTGGTTCAAGCGCGCGCAGTGCTGGCAAGCGCTGACCAGTTTGAAGCAATGGCCTCAAGTACGGCAGCAGGGGTTGAGCCGGAGTTGGCTCTCGCCATAGACCCTTTAGTCCCTAGCGCACCGCTCATCGAAAGCCTGCACGCTATCCGTGAGGTTTTTCCGCATCTGGCAGTGAGTTTTTCTACAGAAGGCTTAGGCGGCGCAGAGCGCCGATTGCGCAACGGCGATGCGGCACTGGCGCTTTGCACATTGATTCCGACAGTGCCCGACGATGTCACCGCACTGCCGCTGCTCAGCGTCGACTTGAGGCCAGTAGTAGCCAGCGGGCATCCCCTGGCTACGTTAGGCCGTCGGGCAACAAGTGCAGACCTCAAGCCTTATGTGCAACTGGTACTTTCCGACCCGGTTTCCCCCGACGGCCCTAGCTACGGGGTGACGGGCAGTCACCAGTGGCGGTTTGTAGATTTGGCACGGCGGATGGATTTTTTGCTCGCCGGGTTCGGTTGGTGCCGAATGCCAGAGCATCTGATTGCGGATCACCTGGCTTCAGGACGCCTCCTGCCGCTTGAGTTAGCCGCCGAACTTCAGCGCACACCAGACACACTTACGATCTACGCAGCGCACATGCAAAATCGCTCTTTAGGGAAAGCAGGCCGATGGCTTCTGAATGATCTGACCCGTCGTCTGTGCATGCCACAAGCTGACCCGACCTAAACCAAAGGCTGATGACTGGTCACACAGTGGATGCCGCCACCCCCAGCGGCGATGGCGTCGATATTGAGCTGCACCACCTCACGGTCCGGGTAGAGCTCGGACAACAGATCAAAAGCTTTGGTATCTGCCGCCTTGTCACCGAACTCGGGGGCAATGACCGCGCCATTGATCACGAAGTAGTTGATATAACCCGGCGCGAAGTCTGGGTTGTTTTTGCTGAACCGGCTCTTTCGTGGATTGAGCGGAGGCGACACGGTGTGCACCTGCAGCGCGCGGCCATCGGCATCGGTGGCCTTCCTGAGAATCTCCAGATGGGCAAGCGTCACGGCGTGGTCATAGGATTCGGGGTCGTTGTCGAGGTTGGCGATCACCACACCCGGCTTGACGAAGCGGGCATAGAAGTCGACATGGGCGTCGGTGATGTCCTTGCCTTTGATGCCTGGCAGCCAGATGATTTTGCGCAAGCCGAGCCTGTTCTTCAGTTCTTCCTCTACGTCTGTTTTGCTCCAGCCGGGATTGCGGTTGGTATTGATCCAACTGCTTTCGGTCATGATCCCCGTGCCGTGGCCATCCACTTCGATAGCGCCGCCCTCGCCCACCAGCCGGCTGCGGATGTAACTGGCGCCAGCGGTCCGGGCGACCGAAGCGGCAATCTGCGCATCATCGGCATGCTGCTGTTTGTTGCCCCAGCCGTTGAAGTTGAAATCCACGGCACCGAGCCCGCCTTCGCCATCGATGACGAAATTGGCCCCGATATCGCGCATCCAGATATCGTCCAGCTCCGTGACAACAAAGGTGATGTTGCTCGTACCACACTTTTCTTCAGCCAGATCCCGCTCGCTCTCGCGGCAGAACACGGTCACCGGCTCATGGTTGGCAATGGTGCGGGCGATCCGGCCCAAGGCATCTTGCACGTCAGGAGTGAAGTCCTCGTGGATGGCCTCCTGTGCACCAAAGGCGATAAAGGCCCGCCGATGTTTGTCGCCCTCATCCGGCATATGCCAGCTGCCCTTGATGGCTGCTTGCACTCGGGGGGCATTCAGCCCCATGGACGCGGCGACGCCCAGACTGGCAACCACCGATACCTGCTTGATGAACTCTCGACGTGTCGACATGCGGATCTCTCTGTTCATTTAACGGAGGCTGTCTTGAATTTGGTCCACGCCCGCATGCGCGCACGCATATCCGCCTGGGGAATGTCCTTGCCCGGGATCAGTCGTTGGTAAGTGGCGTCATCGAGGTAGATATCCGGGTTGTTACGCATCGTTGCATCGACACTCGGCCGTGCCTTGGCGTTGGAGGTGGGGTAACCGGTGAAGTTAGTGATGGCGGCCATGTTCTCCGGGCGCATGATGAAGTTGATGAATGCATAGGCGTACTCTGGGTGCCTGGCGTCGACGGGGATCGCCATGGTGTCCATCCACACCGTGGTGCCCTCGCGCGGGATGTGATACTGGAACGTAGCTTTCTTGCCGGCGGCATCTGCTGCCCGTTGCGCCTGGGTCATATCGCCGCTGTAACCGAGCGACAGGCACAAGTTGCCGTTCACCAGATCGGTCACCGGTTGCGACTGGAACTTGCGGATGTACGGCCGCAGTTTGAGCAACAGTTCGCTGGCCGCTGCCAAGTCCTCCGGCTTGGCGCTGCGCGGCTCACGGCCGAGGTAATTGAGTGCGACCGCCAGCACTTCGTCTGGCGAATCGATCAGGGAAATACCGCAGTCCGCAAATTTGGCGGCCAGTTCCGGTTTGAACAGCATGTCCAGGCTATTCACCGGCGCATCCGGCATGCGCTTTTTGATTTGCTCGGCGTTGTAGGTCAGGCCGATGGTGCCCCACGTGTAGGGAACGGTGGCCTTGCTCGAGTAGAGATAATGCGTACGCAGTTTCTGCAGGCCCGGCTCAATGTCATCCAGGGCAGTGAGCTTTGACTTGTCCAGCGGCTGCAAGCTGCCCGCGTGCATCAGACGCTCGCCAACAGTGTCGCCCGGAAAGATCAGGTCATAACCACTGCCGCCAGCCATCAGCTTGGCTTCCAGCGTTTCACTGCCATCCATGACGTCGTAGATCACCTTGATCCCGGTTTCGGCGGTGAATCTGGACAAGGTGTCCTCGGCGAAGTAATCGGCCCAGTTGTACAACCTCAGGGTCTTCTCCTCCGCCTGCGCCGACGACAAGGCACCGCTCAACGCCAATCCCAAGGAGCAGAGCAAAAGCTTTTTGGTCACGTTCATGTCAAACCCCTTGAGTATTCCAGCGAGCATTGATGTGACGACCATCCAGGCTCAACAGCGCCCCGTACATGTCGGGACGGCGGTCGCGGTAGATGCCCCAGGTCAGGCGCTCTTCGCGCATGGCCGACAAGTCCAGGCTGTGTACCAACACGCCAGTGCTGTCGCGGTCCGCTTCGGCGAGGAGCTTGCCTTTGTGGTTGCAGATAAAGGACGAGCCGTAGAAGTTCATCTGCAGCGTTGGATCGGTGGTTGCCACCTCTCGGCCGATGCGGTTGGCGGCCACCACCGGCAGGAGGTTTGCGGCGGCATGGCCGCGCATGGTCATCTGCCAGTGGTCACGTGAATCCAGTGCTGCGCAACCCGGTTCAGAGCCGATGGCCGTGGGAAACAGCAAGACTTCGGCGCCCATCAACGCCAGGCAGCGGGCGGTCTCGGGGAACCACTGATCCCAACAAATGCCCACACCGATACGCCCGAACGCAGTGTCCCAGACACGAAAGCCGGTATCGCCGGGGCTGAAGTATTCCTTCTCCTGATAACCGATGGCGTTGGGGATGTGCGTCTTGCGATACACCCCCAGCAATTGCCCATCGGCATCGGCCACGCTCAACGAATTGAAGTAGGCATTGCCGGCCTTCTCGAACCAGCTCAGCGGCAGCACCACACCCAACTCCCTGGCCAGCGCGGCAAAGCGTTGTAGCACGGCGCTGTGCTGATATTCCTCAGCCAGTGCCAGGTGTTTGTGATGTTGCTCGATGCAGAAATACGGTGTGGCAAACAGCTCCTGCAGCAGGATGACCTGGGCGCCCTTCGCCGCCGCCTCGCGTACCAATTGCTCGGCCTGATCAAGGTTGTGTTTCAGATCCCAGGTGCAGGGCATTTGGGTGGTAGCAACCGTCAAAATGGTCATGGCATTACCCCTTCAGTGGCCAGGCCGGCTGTTGCTGGGTGATGCAATGCACCCCGCCGCCGCCATGGGCCAGATGATTGATCCGCACCGGCACCACCTCGCGTCCGGGGAACGCCTGAGCCAACACTTCGGCAGCCACGTTGTCGGCATCGATGCCATAGGCCGGCATGATGACGGCGTTGTTGGCGATGTAGAAATTGGTGTAGGAGGCACAAAACACCTCAGCCTCGGTGTCCACGGCATCGGTGGCTTCATACAGGTCGATCAGCTCAAACGGTCGACCGTGGGCATCGGTTGCCAGCGCCAACGCGCGACGGTTTTCGCGTACCACCTCGGCATACACCGAGTGCTTGTCGTGAGTGGCGTCCACCAGCAACACACCAGGGCGGGCGAAAGCGCACACGCCATCGACATGGCCGTCGGTCATGTCGCCGGTCACATGGTCGGGATCGCCCGGCAGCCAGACGGTCTTCTTCACGCCAAGCAGACGCGCGAAGATCTCCTCCATCTCGGCCTTGTTCATGCCCGGGTTGCGATTGGGGTTGAGCAATACCGACTCGGTGGTGATCAGCGTGCCCTCGCCGTCCACATGAATGGCCCCGCCTTCGTTACTCAACGGAGTACCAAAGCACGCCACGCCCAAGTGATTGAGTGCACGGCGAGCCAGGCTTTCGTCCAGGTCATGGGCCGACTTCCCGCCCCACGCGTTGAAGCGCCAGCTCACACCGGCCAGCCCCTGTTGCGGGTGGCAGACGAAGCTCGGGCCGGAGTCCCGGCACCAGCTGTCGTTCACTGCCAGCTCAATCAGTTCAATGTTTGGCCCACACAACGCTTTGGCACTCGCGACAGCAGACGGATCAACGACCATCTTCACCGGTTCAAAACGGGCAATGGCGTTGGCCACACGAGCGAAATCCTCTTGCACCAGTGCCAAGGTGACACCCCACCCCGACTCCCAGAGCGCCTGGTTGTGCGGCCAAACCATCCAGGTTGCGGCGTGCCTGACCCACTCCGCCGGCATCCACCAACCCTTGATTTGAATTTCATTCTGCTGCATGACAAGCACCTTTAAGTTAAGTCATTGTGTTCAATGAAAACTGCCTATGCGGTCTTGGCATGCATGCTACGGCTGCAAAAACGGGCAAACAAACGATGGATTTTGTAGACAAATGATTAGAGGAACTTATCAGCATGCTCAAACACTGGCCGCCGCTCGGCACCCTTCGCGGCTTTGAAGCCGCCGCCCGGCTGGGCAGTTTCCACAAGGCCGCCGAAGAGCTGCACCTCACCCAATCAGCGATCAGCCAGCAGATTCGCAGCCTTGAGGCATACCTGGAACAACCCTTGTTCTTTCGCAGTGGCCGCAGCGTCAGCTTGACCGATGCCGGTCACGACTTGCTCAGCACCACCCAGGCATTGCTGCAGCAACTGGCCGTCGGCATTCGTCGCCTTGGGCAGTACCAAAAACCCAACCAACTGGTCCTCAACACCACCCCGGCGTTCGCCCGTCACTGGCTACTGCCACGCCTGGAAGATTTCCGCCGCCAGCACCCGGAAGTTGACCTGTGGATCTTCAGCACCGACGAAGTCCCGGACATGACGACCCAGACCATCGACCTCGCCGTGCGAGACGACATCAGCTCCCAGGCCGAATGCAGCTTCAAGGTGCTACACGCCGACCGCCTTTACCCGGCGTGCCACCCCAGCCTGTTGGCAGTGCCCAGCGCACAGCGCACCACCCTCCATGGCGAGCGGGAAATGGACTGGAGCCACTGGGCGGTAGAGGCCGGCATCGATGTAGGCCAGAAGGATCAAGGGCTGAACTTCTCCGACCCCGGCCTGCTGCTGGACGCCGCGTGTGCAGGGCTCGGCATCGCCTTGGTCAGCCAGTTATTGAGTCAGCCAGCGCGCGCCAATGGGCTCTTGCAACCGTTGGTTGAGGAGACGATTCGCGGTCCTAACTGGGCGCTGCTGACCCATCGTGATAGTGAGAATAATCCGATGGCGCGGAGTTTTAGTGAGTGGTTGCTGGGCAAACTGGTGGCGGGGAGTCGGGGGATGTAAGGGTTTTGGGTCAGGGCTGAAGGGTGTCGGCCTCTTGGTTTAGTGCACTTTGATTTGCGGATGCATGGGATGCTGCTTTTGGGGGTGGATTTCGGTCAGTTGGGACGGGCAGGAGTCGGCCAAGAGCTACCCTGCCCAGAACCACTTGCCTATGGCAAAGCAGCTTCGGATAAACTAGCGCTAGCTCAGCAGAGACGCTCTCTAGCATTCACGGACGAGACAAAACCCACATGTTAATGAAAGTATCATTCATCGCTTCGTTAGTAACTTTATCGCTGATTCAATCACCACTATCCTTCGCGGACAATGCCAATGGGAAAAATCTCTACTTACAGAGATGCGTCATGTGCCACGGAGTAGATATCAAAGCAACAGGACCATTGGCTAACAAAAGCAATCCTCCTACACCTGACCTTACGACATCCGCTTTCAAAAAACGGCTAAATGATTATCCGGGCGTTATTGTGTCATCGATAATACTTCGCCCAAATGGAGACTTGATTCCAAAAACGTTGCGAGAGAATGCTGTAAAGATTCCGCCACACGCTTGGAGCATTAAGGATCTGCGCGATTTAAATCAATACATGAGTGGTGTGATTTCAAAAAATCGATAATTTTGAGATGGGCGTTGGGCACGGAAATCCAAGAACCATTTCAGGGTTGGTTATAAACACAATGAAAACAGGACAGACTTATTTATCTGCCATCAGCCTCGACGCAATGAAAAATAAATTAGCCCCATCTTTCTTCGCCCTACAGCTTTAGCCTTGGACAATTCGAGACAGAAAACATGAGTTATATCGACACGATAAAACATGAGCTGGTCGGACACATCAATGGCTTAGCCATATATCACCCTCTTGAGCTTATTGAAGCAGGAGGATGGGGAGACCGTAACTTCTCATGTTCTCCCGACAATTTGGTTATCGGGGGCGGAGCTGGCGAACATCCGGCAATAGTCGTCCACGGACTAGGATCATTAGCGGCATCGTATATTCTTTTTTGCATTGAAAAGAACACAGAGCACTTCCCGAAAACTTATACAACTCCACCAGAAGACACAATTGTTCGTCTCAGTGACATTGCGTATGGCACAGAAGAAAATTTAGAGTTTTGCGGTTGGTCGATGACAAAAATTCGAGATTTTGTGGAGCTGGCAAAATCCCCCTTACACGTCATGCCTCTTTCGGAGAAGCAGAATCCAGAAGAATGGCTGAAGGAATCCATTGGTGAATTTATTTATTTTTCACTTCCTGAACTCAATCCATTTCATGCAGAGATCAACAGCCTTCCCGGCATAGAAAATTGGCATCCTGGTTACTTTATGCGCAACGTAACATGCCCACCACCTAACTACTTTAAAAGCAAAGAAGAGTCACTTCGCGGCGCTCATTTCCAAGAGCAAGGCTTTTTTCGCTGGGACTATAGTTATCCGCCAAAGGAATAAGGGTCATGTACCTCAATGAAAATGGGACAGACTTATTTATCTACCATCAGCCTCGACGCAATGAAAAATAAATTTGTTTCCTTTTCCCACGGCAAAAACGCGACACAGCATCTCACTAATTAGGTACAGGCACCATGCATCACGTAATCGGCTTATATACCTCAAAAAAAAAACAGAGCGATTGTGGCTGCTAGACCCACACGACCGAATTATTTTCAGATCTGATTGCTTTCATTCGTCTGGATATTTCTCCCTTATAGCTCCTGCTTTTGAGAAATATGCTCAAAGAGATGCACAGATAAGCATTACATCAATAAATGTAATGACCTGCCTAAGAAGTGACGATCTAAATGACGCATTGGCAATTTTGAATAATCTCGAAATTGAGCTAAATCAGCAACCAACAAGCTGGCGGGAATACCTCGGTGAAATTCAGTACCCAAGGCAAGCAAGGCGGCCCATTCAACCGCTGTTATTCAGGTGTCGGGCAATTCGGCTTGTCCACATGCTGCGAGAGTTAGTGCTTAAAGCTCAAGCCCAAGATAAATGCTTGGTATATGGAAATGGTGTTTGCTACCGCTCTCTGTGCGGCATAAAAATGCCGCCCGGCGTCGTGTACTCCTAGCAATGAAAAGTGGACAGATCTATTTTTCATTGTGCCGAGGCTGATGACAGACAAATAAGTCTTTCCCTATTTATTCTTTTGTGATTGCAGTTGCCTCGGACAGCTAATATCGGCTACAACGCTTTGCTAGCGTGTTATCGCCTCATTTTTGGTTCCTGTTTTTCACTAGGCTTCCCTATGTCATTAGCGACCGTAGTGCTACTCAACTCTTGGCCACAGCCAAGTACATCGCCCGAACCCATCGTGTTCGCCACAGAAACACAGTTGTTTTTGCGGTACTGCACGGCTGGAGAGGAAATTACTGTAATCCATTTTCCGCTAGTCAAAAAATTTCAATTTGGCTCACCAAACGATGAGGCTCTGGGAGGCCATCCGCTAATCGGGCTCGGCCTCAAGCATTACCAAGTTCATCGTATAGATAATTCGCCCTGGGTTGCGGAGCTTGAGCAAAGAAACGCCATTCATCCAAGACATGATAAAGAACGATTCCTGAAGGATGCCGTCCACTATGCCTTTACATTCCAAGACTCTACGCTGGAATGCATCGTTAATGAGGGACAATTTTGGAGTCCGAAAATACAAGTATTTACGTCGAATGAGGAGGCGAAGATCGTCTGGCACGAACTGATCAATGATGCAGCCCCTTGATGTTGTCTAGTCCTGAAATAGGTGTAAACCTTATTCAGGACGGGACAGATATTGTAAAAAGGGGATAGATTTATTTCTCTGTCATGTCCCGTCCTGAATAAGGTTTACACCTTCTGATCTATTTTCAGGAGGGAGTAATGGAATCAGCAAAAAGGCGTAGTCAGCGAGACTACACGCTGACTTTTAAATTGTCGGTCGTCGACCAGGTCGA